>Ga0209281_1000033_pt1 | contig 383539 bp, 316 predicted proteins | sample MedtruBG_FD_187514 | JGI IMG/M metagenome (GOLD analysis project Ga0209281, IMG submission 187514) | Root nodule microbial communities of legume samples collected from California, USA - Medicago truncatula BG (SPAdes) (version 2) | ecosystem: Host-associated > Plants > Roots > Nodule | place... | reverse complement strand
CAAAGGCGTGATGAGTCGCCTGCATGCCCACCATTTGCTCAGTGAGGGGCATGCCAATGTGCGCGTTTATCGACCGAGCTAAGTGCCCGGGGCTGTTTGCCTGTGGCCTGCGTCACCGGCCCCCCGACGCCGCCGGCAAGCTGTAACGGCTTTGTCGGACTCAACGTAAATCGCTGTCACGTCCTGTCAGCACACCGAATCCTCTGATCGAGATACACAAGTGATCGAAAATCTACGCAACATCGCCATCATTGCCCACGTTGACCATGGTAAGACCACCCTGGTAGACAAACTCTTGCGTCAATCCGGCACCCTGGAGCGCAACGAGCTCAACGACGAGCGCGTGATGGACTCCAACGACCAGGAAAAAGAGCGCGGTATTACCATCCTGGCGAAAAACACCGCCATCAACTGGAATGGCTACCACATCAACATCGTGGACACCCCGGGCCACGCCGACTTCGGCGGTGAAGTAGAGCGCGTGATGTCGATGGTCGACTCCGTACTGCTGCTGGTCGATGCCCAGGACGGCCCGATGCCGCAAACCCGCTTCGTGACCAAGAAGGCGTTCGAAGCCGGTCTGAAGCCAATCGTCGTGATCAACAAGGTCGACCGTCCGGGCGCGCGTCCTGACTGGGTCCTGGACCAGATCTTCGACCTGTTCGACAACCTCGGTGCCACCGACGAACAACTGGACTTCCAGGTCGTCTACGCCTCGGCCCTGAACGGCATTGCCGGTCTGGACCACACCGCCATGGCTGAAGACATGACCCCGCTGTACCAGTCGATCGTCGACAACGTACCGGCCCCTGCCGTTGACCGTGACGGTCCGTTCCAGATGCAGATCTCTGCCCTGGACTACAACAGCTTCCTGGGTGTGATCGGTGTTGGCCGTATCGCCCGCGGTCGTATCAAGCCGAACACCCCGGTCGTCGCCATCGACACCGAAGGCAAGAAGCGCAACGGCCGTATCCTGAAGCTGATGGGCCACCACGGCCTGCACCGTGTGGACGTCGAAGAAGCAGCCGCCGGCGACATCGTCTGCATCAGCGGCTTCGAAGAGCTGTTCATCTCCGACACCCTGTGCGACCCGACCGCTGTCGAAGCGATGAAGCCGCTGACCGTCGACGAGCCAACCGTTTCCATGACCTTCCAGGTCAACGACTCGCCATTCTGCGGTAAGGAAGGCAAGTTCGTGACCAGCCGTAACATCAAGGAGCGTCTGGACAAGGAGCTGCTCTACAACGTGGCACTGCGCGTTGAAGAAGGCGACTCGGCCGACAAGTTCAAGGTTTCCGGTCGTGGTGAGCTGCACCTGTCGGTACTGATCGAAACCATGCGTCGCGAAGGCTTCGAAATGGCCGTGGGCCGTCCTGAAGTGATCATCCGCGAAGTCAACGGCACCAAGCAGGAACCGTTCGAGAACGTCACCATCGACATCCCTGAAGAATCCCAGGGCAAGGTCATGGAAGAAATGGGCCTGCGTAAGGGCGACCTGACCAACATGTCCCCGGATGGCAAGGGCCGTGTACGCCTGGAATACAACATCCCTGCTCGTGGCCTGATCGGTTTCCGTAACCAGTTCCTGACCCTGACCAACGGTGCTGGCATCCTGACCTCGATCTTCGACCGCTACGACACCATGAAGTCCGGCCACATGTCCGGCCGTCAGAACGGTGTACTGGTCTCGGTAGAAACCGGCAAGGCGCTGACCTACTCCCTGGAAACCCTCCAGGCGCGTGGCAAGCTGTTCGTCGAACACGGCCAGGAAATCTACAACGGCCAGATCGTTGGCCTGAACAGCCGTGACAACGACCTGGGCGTCAACCCTACCAAGGGCAAGAAGCTCGACAACATGCGTGCTTCGGGTAAAGACGAAACCATCGCCCTGGTTCCACCTGTTCGCTTCACCCTGGAACAGGCCCTGGAATTCATCCAGGACGACGAGCTGTGCGAAGTGACGCCGAAGTCGATTCGCCTGCGCAAGAAGATCCTGGACGAAGGCGAGCGTACCCGCGCTGCCAAGAAAGCCAAGAACTGATCTTTTAGCCTCGGCTGAATGAAAAACGCCCCCGGTCGTGAGATCGGGGGCGTTTTTTTATGCCTGTGATTTTTTAGCGCCTATTCGGCCTCATCGCGAGCAAGCTCGCTCCCACAGGGTTCAGCGCTGTCCAGGTGGGAGCGAGCTTGCTCGCGATAGCGTCAGCCCAGGCACCGCTGAAACATCAGCGGATCAAAACCGATCCAGCGTCCGCGGATTACGCTCGCGCTCCACTTCCTTGGGCTTGTACGCGCAGTAACCTGGCCGTGGCCCGATCCGCGGATGGTTGCGGCAAGTGTCCGGGCGCTTGTCATAAATGGTGCACAGGCGGCTCTTGCGGTCCAGATAAAGGCAATCGTTGTTGCTCATGCGCTGGAGCGTGAAGATTTCCGATTTCTGGTTGTAGCGCTCGACGATCCCTTCCTTTTGCAGGCGTTTGGCGATGTTCTTCGGCGGATCGCCGAGCTCGAACTCGTCGACGATGCCAATCCGGATCAGGTCCTTGATCTTGACCTCCACCGGCAGCGTGCAGCAGCTCGATACGCAGGAACCGCACATCGGGGCGGAATACTTGGCCCAGGTATCGAGTCGGTCGATCTCCGCGGCGGCGATCAGGTTGGGCTTCATCATGAGGGTGTACCGGCGTGTATCAGGGCGCGCGATCATACCGGGACTGGTGAAATTTTGAACGACCATCTGCCGGTTTTTTTTCATTCGAGACGAGGCGCCCCCAGACCGGCACGGCCCCTGCATTCATTCGCCCATCCGGCAATTCTCTGGCGGCGATTCTCCGGCACGGGAGGAAAAACCACCGAACCTGCGCCTGTGCCGTCTGTCAGACCGACTAGGCTCAGACAATTCCCTGCTCGTTCGAGGTCTTCATCAATGACTCAAGAACCACTTGTTCGCGAAGCCGAAGTGGCTGCATTTCGCGATGCCGTATTGACCAAACTCACTTACGCCGTCGGCAAGGACCCGGATCACGCGTTTGATCATGACTGGTTCGAAGCCATTGCCCTTGCCGCCCGCGACCACATGGTCGACCACTGGATGGACCATACGCGGCAGATCTACCGCAAGGGCCAGAAGCGGGTCTATTACCTCTCCCTGGAATTCCTCATCGGCCGCTTGCTCTACGACAGCCTGAGTAACCTTGGTCTGCTGGACACCGCGCGTGAGGCCCTGACCGAGTTGGGCGTGGATCTGGAGCGCATCCGCCTGCTGGAGCCCGATGCGGCGCTGGGCAACGGTGGCCTGGGGCGCTTGGCGGCGTGCTTCATGGAAAGCATGTCGACCCTGGGCATCGCCGGCCATGGCTACGGTATTCGTTATGAGCACGGCCTGTTCCGCCAGGCGATGGTGGATGGCTGGCAGCAGGAACAGACGGAACATTGGCTGGATTTCGGCAACCCGTGGGAGTTCGAACGGCCTGAGGTGGTCTATCCGATCGGTTTTGGCGGCAGCGTCGAGACCGTGACCGACGACACCGGCAAGACCCGGCAAGTCTGGTCCCCGGCCGAAACCGTGCGGGCCATTGCCTATGACACGCCGGTGGTCGGCTGGCGTGGCGCCAGCGTCAACACCCTGCGCCTGTGGCGGGCCCGCGCCATGGAAGACCTGCACCTGGAGCGCTTCAACGCCGGCGACCACCTGGGCGCGGTGGCGGAAGTGGCTCGGGCCGAAAGTATCTCCCGCGTGCTGTACCCCGCCGACAGCACCGAGGCCGGCCAGGAACTGCGCCTGCGCCAGGAATACTTTTTTGTCGCGGCATCGTTGCAGGATTTGCTGCGCCGTCATCGCAACATGCACACCTCGGTGCTGACCCTGGGCGACCACGCGGCGATCCAGCTCAACGACACCCACCCGTCGATCGCCGTGGCCGAGCTGATGCGCCAATTGGTGGACGTCTACGACGTGGCGTGGGACGCGGCCTGGCAGGTCACCCAAGACACGCTGTCCTACACCAACCACACACTGCTGCCCGAAGCCCTGGAAACCTGGCCGGTCGGGTTGATGGAGCGCATGCTGCCCCGGCACATGCAGATCATCTACCTGATCAATGCCCAGCACATCGATTCGCTGCGGGCCAAGGGCGTGCACGACTTCGATGTGCTGCGCTCGGTGTCGCTGATCGAAGAGGACAATGGTCGGCGGGTGCGCATGGGCAACCTGGCGTTCCTCGGTTCCCACAGCGTCAACGGGGTGTCCGGCTTGCACACCCAACTGATGCGCAGCACGGTGTTCTCCGAGCTGCACAAGCTTTACCCCGAACGGATCAATAACAAGACCAACGGCATCACCTTCCGCCGCTGGCTGTTCCAGGCCAACGCCGAATTGACCTCGATGATGGTCGATGCACTCGGCCCGAGCGTGCTCGACAACCCTGAGGAGCGCTTGATCGAGTTGGAGCCGTTTGCCGATAAGCCGGCGTTCCGCAAGCAGTTCGCCGAGCAGCGCCTGCACAGCAAGAAGGCCCTGGCCTACCTGATCCACGAGCGACTGGGTATCGCCGTGAACCCGGCGGCGATGTTCGACGTGCAGGTCAAGCGCATCCACGAGTACAAGCGCCAGTTGCTCAACCTGCTGCACACCGTGGCGCTTTACCAGGCCATCCGCGCCGAGCCGGAAGTGGATTGGGTACCTCGGGTGAAGATCTTCGCCGGCAAGGCCGCTGCCAGTTACCACCAGGCCAAGCTGATCATCAAGCTCACCAACGACATCGCCCGGGTGGTGAACAACGATCCGACCGTGCGCGGCCTGCTCAAGGTGGTGTTCTTGCCCAACTACAACGTCAGCCTGGCCGAAAGCATCATTCCGGCGGCGGATTTGTCGGAGCAGATCTCCACCGCCGGTTTCGAGGCGTCGGGCACCAGTAACATGAAGTTCGGCCTCAACGGGGCGTTGACCATCGGCACCATGGACGGCGCCAATGTGGAGATGCATGAGCGGGTGGGGGGTGAGCACATGTTCATCTTCGGCCTGACGGCCGAGCAGGTGGAAGCGCGCAAGCGCAATGGCGAATTCAGCGCCGCGCCGGACATCGCCGCGTCCCATCGCCTCAACGATGTGCTGCAGGCGATTCGTGGCGGGGTGTTCTCGCCGGACGATCCGATGCGCTACACCGGGCTGGTGGATTCGCTGATCGACTACGACCGCTTCCTGGTCTGCGCCGATTTCGATGCCTATTGGGATGCCCAGGCCAAGGTCGAAGAGCGCTGGCACGACTCCAAACAGTGGTGGCGCTCGGCGGTGCTCAACACCGCGCGCATGGGCTGGTTCTCCTCGGACCGGACCATCCGTGAGTACGCCACCGACATCTGGAAAGCCCTGGAGTAGCGTTTGCTGTAAGAAATGTGAGCGAAGCCCAACGGCGACTGGGCTTCGTCGATATACTAGGCGCCAGTTTCGCCGGGCTGTGTGACTGGGCTCATCTATTGCAGTGTCACACATCCAATGTGGGAGCGGGCTTGCTCGCGAAGGCGGTATGCCAGGCAACATCGTCATTGCCTGACACACCCCCTTCGCGAGCAAGCCCGCTCCCACATGAGATGGTGTGGTTTTCACTGGACTGAGCCAGGCACCGCATCGCCCCGGTTATGCCCGCAACGGGCCGCTTAGGGATATCGACCATGCAATGGATCTTGACGCTGTTAGGCCTGGCACTCGGCTGGGTGGTGGATGAGTCGTTCGCCGACGCGCTGATAGGCGCGCTGGTGGGGCTCGGCATTGCCCAGGGGTTTCGCCTGAGCCGCCTGGCAGCCCAGGCGGCCGAACAGCAGAACCTGCTGCGCAAGACCCAGCAGGCCCTCGACACGCTGGAGCAGCGCCTGGCCCTGTTCGAGCACCATCGCGCCCCGGGGCCGAGCGAACCGGCCCCGGTGCCGGCGCCGGAAATCATCGTGGCCCGGGCACCGGAGCCCGAGGTTAAGGCCGAACCGGAACTGGTCTGGGAACTGCCGGCTGATCTCGAACCCATTTCCGCTCCCGCGATGGCTGCCGAGGCCAGCCAGCCGTTGCCCGACGATGTCTGGGCGCCTGCGCCCGTCAGTCGGCGGCAAGACCGCCCAGTGGCGTCCGAGCCCGTGGAGCCGGTCATCGCGCAACCGGCGGCGCCCCGTGGGCCGAATCTCATCGAGCGGGCCTTGGCGGGCGCGCGCAACTGGCTGTTCGGCGGCAACACGGTGCTGCGGGTTGGCGTGGTGCTGTTGTTCCTCGGCCTGGCGTTCCTGCTGCGCTATGCCACCGAAGGCATGGTGGTGCCCATCGAGCTGCGGTATGCCGGCGTTGCCGCCAGTGCCCTGGGCCTGCTGGGCCTGGGCTGGTGGTTGCGCCAACGCAACAATGGCTATGCGTTGATGCTGCAAGGCACCGGGATCGCGGTGCTCTACCTCACGGTGTTCGCCGCCATGCGCTTGCACCCGCTGCTCGACGCCAAGGCGGCCCTGGGCCTGTTGGTGGCGGTCACGGTGTTCTCGGCGATCCTGGCGGTGACCCAGAACGCCTTGGGCCTGGCGGCCGCCGCCGCGCTGGGCGGGTTTGCCGCACCGATCCTGACATCTACCGGCAGCGGCAATCACGTCGCACTGTTCAGTTATTTCATCCTGCTCAATGCCGGCATCCTGGCGATCGCCTGGTTCAAGGCCTGGCGCCTGCTCAACCTGATCGGTTTTGTCGGCACGTTCGGCATCGGCATCGCCTGGGGGCTGCGCTCCTATACACCGGAACTGCTCTTGAGCACCGAGCCGTTCCTGGTTGTCTTCTTCCTCATGTACCTGGCGATCGGCTTGCTGTTCACCCGGCGCAAACTCCTGGAGATGAGCGACGCCCCCGCTGACGGCAGCCGTGAAGCGTTGCTGCGCTGGTCGGCGCACAAGGGCGATTACGTCGATGGCACGATGCTGTTCGGCCCGCCGCTGGTGGGCTTCGGCCTGCAATTCGTGCTGGTCCAGCACCTGGAATTCGCCGCCGCTTTCAGTGCCCTGGCCCTGGGCATGATCTACATGGGCCTGGCGCGTGTCCTGATGGGCGGCCGGGCCTTGTTGCTGGCCGAGACGTGCCTGGCCCTGGGGGTGATCTTTGCCAGCCTGGCCATTCCCCTGGGCCTCGATGCCCGTTGGACATCGGCGGCCTGGGCGGTGGAGGGCGCGGGGATCTTCTGGTTGGGCCTGCGTCAGCAACGACCCGTCGCCCGTGCCTTCGCCGTGTTGTTGCAACTGGGCGCGGCGCTGGCGTTCGTCAGTGAACTGCGCGTCGGCGCAAGCAGCCTGCTCGACGGCGCGCCGTTGGGCGCCCTGATGTTGGGCGCTGCGTTGCTGTTTACCTTCTACCAATTGCGCCAGGCCGAACCACAGCAGGCCTCGCCCTGGGAGCGTCGAGGCTTGCCGGTGCTGGCCGTGCTGGGGCTGTCTTTCCTCTATCTGTTAGCGCCGCTGTTTTTCTTTGCCCACGGCACGGCCATCGCCTGGGCCCTGGCGGGGCTGGCAACGTTGTTCGTGGGCTTGCGCCTGCACTCGCGCAGCTTCCTGTTCACCGCGTTTGCCGTGCAACTGCTGGGCGGTGCGCTGTTCCTGATGCGCCTGCAAGGCGCCGAGGGTGATTCAACGGCGGTGTTCAGTGCCGGCTGGAGTGGTTTGCTCAGCGCCTCACTGATCGGCCTGGCCTTGATTGGCGGCATGTTGCTGGCGGCGCGTGACGACATGGTGCGCAACGATGTACGCCTGCTGCGTGGGTTGTCGGTGGTGTTGTTGGCAGGGTTGGTGTTGATCAACCTCGCCGTGCTGTTCGTCCTGCCGTGGCGAACGGCGAGCGGTGTGTGGGCCGCCAGTGGCCTGTTGATCATCTGGCTGAGCCTGTACCTGAAGCAGCGCGCCAGCTTTGTCTTCGGCCTGTTGTTGCAATTGCTCGGTGGCGCGGCGTTTCTCACGGCGGGGCCGGCATTGCTCGGGCCGCTCGACGCCGAGGGCCTGCGTCCCCTGGCCCATGGCGGGTTCTGGACGCCGCTGGTATTAGGGTTGGCGGCGCTGGTCGGCGCCTGGCGCTTGCAGCGAGGGCAAGCGGCGGCGGTGTTCGAAGCCTTGAGCCTGCGGCGTTTGTCCGAGCTGCTGCTGGTCTGGGGCGCCGGTTGGTGGGCGTTGGCTTGGGTCAGCGAAGTGCTGCGGTTCGCCCCGGCGCACCTGTCGGGCAACCTGCTGCTGGTGGTCGCGGCTGCCAGTGTCGCGGTGTGGGCCTTGTTGTCGCTGCGCTTGAAGTGGCCGGCGCTGGGCGTGCTCTGCACCTTGCTGATTCCGGCGGCGGGCTGTGTGCTGGTGGCGAGCTGGCACAACCGCTATCACCCAGCCGCGGAGTTTGGCTGGCTGGCCTGGCTGGCGGTGTTCGCCGTGCATTTCCTGTCTCTCAAGCGTCTGGCGCCGACGCTGCCGGCCCAGGTTCGCAGCACCGCCCATGTGCTCGGCGCCTGGCTGCTGATCGGCGTGCTGGCGCTGGAGTTGCGCTACGGTCTGCTGTTGCTCTCCGAAGCGTACAACGCCTGGCGTTGGCTGGGCTGGGCGATCCTGCCGAGCCTGTATCTGGTGCTGATGGCCTCGCCGCGGGCCTGGCCATGGCCGGTGGCGGCCCAGCCGCGTGAATATCGTCTCTATGCGGCGGCGCCCCTGGCGCTGTTGATGCTCGGTTGGTTCTGGCTGGCGAACACCTTCAGCGATGGTACGGCGCAGCCCTTGCCTTATGTGCCGCTGCTCAATCCGTTGGAACTGGGCCTGCTGTTTGCCTTGTTCGGGGTCTACGTGTGGGCGCGCAGCGCGGTGGCGCAATTGAAGCTTCGTTGGGCCCATGCCGAGCATGTCGCTCAGTTGCTCGCCGGGCTGTCGCTGTTCGCGTTCTTCACCGCCGTGGTGATGCGCAGCGCTCACCACTGGATCGGCGTACCGTTCGAACTGGACGCCCTGCTCGACTCCATGTTCGTGCAGGCCGGGCTGTCCATCGTCTGGACCCTGATTGCCCTGGGTCTGATGATCGGCGGGCACCTGCGGCATCGTCGCGAGGTCTGGCTGGTCGGCGCGGCGTTGATCGCGGTGGTGGTCGCCAAGTTGTTCTTTGTCGAGTTGAGTAACCGCGGCGGTCTGGCGCGGATCGTGTCGTTCATCGGTGTGGGCGTGTTGCTGTTGGTGGTCGGCTACTTCGCGCCGCTGCCACCCAAACGCTCGGAAGCGGTCGAATCGACCGAACCGCCAATACCTGTCAGTGAGGGAGTGTCATCTTGAGTCGCACGTTGAATCGGATCGGGCTGGGTGTGGTGGGGTTGTGGGTGGCCTTGTCGGCCACCGCCCAGGAGCAACCGGCGGATTTTGCCCACCAGGTGCCCTTGGCCTTGAGCGGTGAGGGGCCGTGGTATCGCCTGTCATTGCCCTTGGACGTGCAACTGCAGGCGCGGCAGGCCGACTTGAGCGACTTGCGGGTGTTCAACGCCGCCGGGCAGCCCCAGGCTTATGCCTTGGTGCGCGAGTCGGCCCAAAGCCGGGAAAACCGCACCCTCACCGACGTAAAGTGGTTCCCCCTGTACAACGCCGCCGATGACAACGAGCGCGCCCCCAGCGTGCGGGTGCAATCGAATGCCAATGGCACGCTGGTAGAAGTCCAGCCATCCAGCCGCCTTGAAGCCGGTGAGGAAGAACTGCGTGGCTGGCTGTTGGACGCCAGTGCGATCAAGGCACCGTTGCAGCAGTTGATCCTCGACTGGACCAGCGAGCGCGACGGTTTCCAGCGCTTCACCATCGAGGCCAGCGACGACTTGCAGCACTGGCAGTCCTGGGGTGATGGCCAGGTGGCGCGCCTGACCTTTGCCGATGAGCGGGTCGAACAGCATGAGGTCAACCTGCCGGGGCAACCGGCGCGTTACCTGCGCCTGTTGTGGGATTCACCGTCCTCCGCACCGGTGCTGACGTCGGCCCAGTTGCAGAGCACCCGCCACGAGAGCCTGCCGTTGCCATTGGTCTGGTCGCAGCCTTTGGCCGGCACCACCCTCAAGGCCGGTGAATACACCTGGCAACTGCCCATGGGGTTGGAGATCGAGGAGGTGCAGGTCGAGCTGAGCCAGGCCAACAGCCTGGCGCCGGTGACCCTGGCGGGGCGGCGTGAAAGCAGCCAGCCGTGGCAACCGATGGGCAGTGGCCTGCTGTATCGCCTGACCCAGAACGGCCAGGATGTGCAGCAGAACCAGTTGCAGTTCTCTGGCCAGACCGTGCAGCAATTGAAGCTGACGGTGGACGAGCGGGGCGGAGGCCTCGGCACCGAAGCGCCGGCCCTGCGTTTTGCCGTGCGCCCGACCCAGGTGGTGTTCCTGGCGCGTGGCGAGGGGCCCTACAGCCTGGCTCTGGGCAGTGCGACGGTGAAGGCCGCGAGCCTGCCGCTGACCACCCTGGTGCCGGATTATCGCCCCGCGCGCTTGGCCGCCCTGGGTTCGGCGACCGTGAGCGCAGTGACCACCTCCACCACGGTGGCCGCACCGGCCGCCGCGCCTGCGCCAGTCGACCCCTCCTGGAAGAAAATCGGCTTGTGGGCGGTGTTGCTGCTCAGTGTGTTGTTCCTCGGGGCGATGGCGTTCAGCTTGCTGCGCAAGCCGCCGGTCAAGTCCTGAGGATGGGCATGACTGAGCACCGAGTCGCCTGATTCGCGAGCGAGCCCGCCCTACATTTGGCCCTGTTCGACAGGACAATTGGGTCGCCTGTGGGAGCGGGCTCGCTCGCGAAGGTGCTCGCCCCGGCAGGCAGGCGATCTGCAAGCCATCGTCACCCTGTGAACTCAATCCTCCTTATCCCGTCTCATAGGAGGAATTAAGTCCCGACTCGCGCTAAACTGCGCTGGTTTTTCCGCCCCCTATTCTTCGGAGCCGTCCATGTCCCGCGTTACCTTGAGTCGCTATTTGATTGAGCAGACCCGCAGCAACAATACCCCTGCCGATCTGCGCTTTTTGATCGAAGTGGTGGCGCGTGCGTGCAAGGAGATCAGCCACGCCGTCTCCAAAGGCGCCCTGGGTGGTGTCCTGGGCAGCATGGGCACCGAAAACGTGCAGGGTGAAGTGCAGAAGAAGCTCGACGTGCTCTCCAACGAGATCCTGCTCGAAGCCAACGAATGGGGCGGTCACCTGGCCGGCATGGCGTCCGAGGAAATGGACAACGCCTACCAGATCCCGGGCAAATACCCCAAGGGTGCCTACCTGCTGGTGTTCGACCCGCTGGACGGTTCGTCGAACATCGACATCAACGCGCCGGTCGGCACCATCTTCTCGGTACTGCGTTGCCCGAACGAATACCTGAGCCAGAACGAAGCCCTGAATGAAAAGGCGTTCCTGCAACCCGGCACCCAGCAGGTCGCTGCCGGCTATGCCATCTACGGGCCGCAGACCATGCTGGTGCTGACCCTGGGCGACGGCGTCAAGGGTTTCACCCTGGATCGCGAAATGGGCAGCTTCGTACTGACCCACGAAGACATCACCATTCCTGAATCCACCCAGGAATTCGCCATCAACATGTCCAACCAGCGCCACTGGGAAGCCCCGGTGCAACGCTACGTCAGCGAATTGCTGGCTGGCGAGGAAGGTCCGCTGAAAAAGAACTACAACATGCGCTGGGTCGCCGCGATGGTCGCCGACGTCCACCGTATCCTGACCCGCGGTGGCCTGTTCATGTACCCGCGCGACAGCCGCGAGCCGTCCAAACCGGGCAAACTGCGCCTGATGTACGAAGCCAACCCGATGTCGTTCCTGGTGGAGCAGGCCGGCGGCGCTTCCACCGACGGCCACCAGCGGATCCTCGACATCAAGCCTGAAGGCCTGCACCAGCGCGTGGCGGTGTTCCTCGGTTCGAAGGAAGAAGTCGCCCGCGCCACGGCGTACCACAAGGAGTAAATCATGGCCGAGCCTTGGCAGCCGTTACTCGATTGGTGGTTTGGTTCAGCCCAGACGCCGGACGAAATAGCGGCTGACAAGGGCAAGCTGTGGTTTGGCAAAGGCCATGATCGCCAGGCGCAAGAGCGCTTCGGCGATCAGGTCGAGCAGGCACTGGCCGGCGGATTGGTCGACTGGGCGCAACGCCCGGAAGGTTGGCTGGCCCTGGTACTGCTACTGGATCAACTCCCGCGGATGATCTATCGCGACACCCCTAAAAGCTTTTCCGGCGATCTGCGTGCCCAAGCACTGGTAGCCCAAGGCCTGGCGGCGGGGTTCGACCGACAACTCAAGTCGATCCAGCGCGTATTCATCTATCTCGTACTCGAACACTGCGAAAACCTCGCGGTGCAGAACGAAGCCGTGTCACGGTTTATCGACCTGGTTCGAGAACAGCCTGAAGCGCAGCGGGCGGTGTTTGAAGACAACCTGGATTATGCCGAGCGGCACCAGAGGATCATTGCCCGGTTTGGACGGTTTCCCCATCGCAATGGGGTGTTGGGAAGAGAATCTACGGCTGAGGAAGTGGCGTTTCTGAAAGAGCCGGGGTCAAAATTCTGATTTTGCGGTGAGGCGGATGCCGCCTTCGCGAGCAAGCCCGTTCCTACAACTGATTGCGTTTCCTCTGACGGAACACGGTCAACTGTGGGAGCGGGCTTGCTCGCGAAAGGGCCCGCAAGAGCGCTAGATCCGGAAACTGCCCACCAACTGCTTGAGCCGCGCCGCCTGCTGTTCGAGGTCGGTGCAGGCCCGCAACGTGGCTTGCAGGTTTTCCACGCCTTCCTGGTTCAGCGTATTGATCTCGGAAATGTCGACGTTGATCGACTCCACCACCGCGGTCTGTTCTTCGGTGGCGGTGGCGACGGACTGGTTCATGCCGTCGATTTCACCGATACGCTGGGTCACGCTGCCCAGGCGTTCGCCGGCCTGGTTGGCGATGCCGACGCTGCTTTCGCTCTGGCGCTGGCTGTCGGTCATGGTCAGCACCGCCTCGCGCGCGCCGACTTGCAGTTCTTCGATCATCTTCTGGACTTGCTGCGCCGAGTCCTGGGTGCGGTGAGCCAGGTTGCGCACTTCGTCGGCCACCACTGCAAAGCCTCGACCGGCTTCTCCGGCCCGGGCGGCCTCGATGGCGGCGTTCAGGGCCAGCAGGTTGGTTTGCTGGGAAATGCTGGTGATCACCTCGAGGATTTGGCCGATGTTCACTGTGTTGCTGTTCAGGGTCTCGATGTTGCCGCACGAATCGCTGATCTTGGCGGACAACTGCTGCATGGCGGTGATGGTCTTGTCCACCACATGCTGGCCTTCTTCAGCCAGGTTGCGCGCGTCGCTGGAATGCTGCGAAGCGAGCGCGGCGTTCTGGGCGATTTCCTGGGCGGCGGCGCCGAGCTGGTTGATGGCCGCGGCGACGCTGCTGGTGCGCGAAGCCTGCTGGTCGGAGTTGAACATCGAGGAATTGGACGCACTGACCACGCGCAGGGCAACTTCGTTGACCTGGCCGGTGGCCGACGCCACTTCGCGGATCGAGGTATGGATGCGCTCGACGAAACGGTTGAACGACACGCCCAGTGCACCGAATTCATCGTGGCCGTGGATGGTCAGGCGCCGGGTCAGGTCGCCTTCGCCTTCGGCGATGTCATGCATGGCGCGACCCATGGTCAGCAGCGGTTGCATCAACACACGGATCAGCATGCCCAGCAGGGCGATGATGAACACCACGGCGATGGCCATGGCGATCAGCGCCGAGGTGCGGAACTCACTGAGCATCGCCAGGGCGGTGTCCTTGTCCAGTACCAGCGCCACGTACCAGTCTGCGCCCGGCACGCCATTGACGCGGGTGAAGGAGATGAACTGGGTCTTGCCGTCGAGTTCGACCTCCTTCATGCCGGGGCTGACTTGCGGTGCACCGTTAGGGTAGGCCTCGGCCAGGGTCTTGAGTACACGCTTGCTGTCCGGGTGGATCAGGATCTTGCCTTCGGCGCTGACGATGAACGCATGACCGTGGCCGCCGAAGTTCAGCGAGTTGATGATGGCGCTGACGCTGGACAGGTCGATGTCCGCCCCGGCCACGCCGATCATCTGGTTCTGGCGCTGCACCGGAGTGGCGACGGTGATCACCAGCTTGCCCGACGAGGCGGCGATGTAGGGTTCGGTGACGATGGTCTGCTGGGCGCTGTTGGCGGCCTTGTACCAGCCACGGGCGCGAGGGTCGTAGTCGGCGGGACGGTTGCCGGCCGGGACCGAGAACATCACGCCGTCGGTGCCGCCGAAATAGCTGAGCTGGAAGTTGCCCGTGTAGGCCGGCAGGTCGACGGCGCGCTTGAGGCTGGCGGCGCTGTTGCCGTCGATGGCTATCTGCTGGGCCAGCGATTGCAGCAACTGGATGCGTCCTTCGACCCAGGTCTGGATGTTGCGACTGGTCAGGCTGCCGAGTTCCTGCATGGTGGTTTCGGTGCTGCTGTTCAGGCTCTGGCGCTGACGGTAGTCGTTGAACAGGATGAAACAGGCGAATGCAACGGCTACCACGAGGGCGGCAGCCAGCAGGATTTTGTGGCTGAATTTCATGTTTCTGGTCATTAAGAGCGCTACCGCAGAGGAGCTGGTCAGGAAGGGAGGCAATTTGCCATAACGCAGGGCTTTGCGCTGCTCTTTTTATCGGCCGGCGGGCGCTAAGGATCAGCGCCCGGTGCCGCGATCCCGACGAAATGGCCAACACCGTCACAAACTGATTGATTTACCGACGAAACGGCGCATCCGAGGCCAATAAATACTGGGGTTGTCGGGGAACCAGAAGAGGGTTTTCTCTTCTAAGGTTCTGGTTGGCACCCTAGCCACCCCCTTCCGTTCCAGGAGTTACACCATGTCACTGCGCTCTATCGCCCTGTTGTTCGTGTGCGTCGTATTGACGGCATGCAGCAAGGTCAACCAGGAAAACTATTCGAAGCTGTCAGCCGGCATGCCCAAGGCCGAAGTCGAAGCGTTGCTGGGGAAACCGACCGATTGCTCGGGCGCGCTTGGCATGTCCAGTTGCACCTGGGGCGACCAGAAAAGCTTTATCAGCGTGCAGTACGCCGGTGACAAAGTGTTGATGTTTTCCGGCCAAGGCCTGAAGTAAACCGGGGCTAGTGGCCTGTGTCGGCCGCTAGGTGCCTGCGGGAGAAAAATAATGCGGTTATTGTTAGTACTTTTAGCCGGTCTGGTTTTGGCTGGCTGTGCCACTTCTGGCGAAGACCCGTTGGCGCCCAAGACTGTCCACAGCGTCAACCTCAAGCGTTACCAAGGGACCTGGTACGAGTTGGCCCGCCTGCCGATGTATTTCCAGCGCAACTGTGCGCAATCCGAAGCCCATTACACCCTCAAGCCTGACGGCAACGTGGGCGTGCTCAATCGCTGCCTGACCTCGGACTGGCAGTGGGAAGAAGCCCGTGGCACCGCCACGCCGCAGGTGCAGGGCAAGACCGACAAGCTCTGGGTCCAATTCGACAACTGGTTCTCGCGGATCGTGCCGGGCGTGGCGAAAGGGCAGTATTGGGTGTTGTACGTCAGCGACGACTACAAGACCGCCATCGTCGGCGACCCGAGCCGTCGCTACATGTGGTTGCTGTCCCGCACACCCACCGTCAACAGCGTCGTACGCGAAGAGCTGCTGAGCAAGGCGCGCCAGCAGGGCTATGACACGACACGGTTGATCTGGCGAGCGTCGGATCGGCAGATGGCCAAGACGTCGGATTAACTGCTTCCGAATAGCCAATGTGGGAGCGGGCTTGCTCGCGAAGGCGGTGTATCAGTCAACGGTTATGTCGACTGATACACCGCCTTCGCGAGCAAGCCCGCTCCCACATGTTTATCCGTGTCAGCCCAACAGCTCGCGCAACACCTGGGTAAACGCCTGGGCGCTGTCCTCTTGGCCGGCGTGACGACCGTCGCGCACCACCCATTTCCCGCCCACCATTACATCGCGAACCTGGCGATCCCCGCCGGCAAACAGCCACCGATTGAGGATCCCGTCGCCCTGCGCGGTGGCGAGATACGGATCCTGGCCATCGAGCACCAGCCAGTCGGCACGCTTGCCGACTTCGAGGGCGCCGATCGGTTGCCCCAGCGCCTCGGCGCCGCCTTCCAGCGCGGCATCGAACAAAGTCCGCCCGACCATCGGCTGATCCGTCCGATACAAGCGGTTGCGCCGTTGATCCCGCAGGCGCTGGCCATATTCCAGCCAACGCAGTTCTTCCACCACGCTCAATGACACATGGCTGTCGGAACCGATGCCCAGCCGGCCGCCCTGGGCGAGGAAGTCCACGGCCGGAAAAATCCCGTCGCCCAGGTTGGCCTCGGTGGTCAGGCACAGGCCGGCAATCGCCTGGCTCCTGGCCATGAGGCTGACCTCGTGGGCGTTGGCGTGGGTGGCATGGACCAGGCACCAACGCCGGTCCACCTCGACGTTTTCGTACAGCCATTGCAATGGCCGGGCGCCGCTCCAGCTCAGGCAGTCGTCGACTTCCTTCTGCTGCTCGGCGATGTGGATATGCACCGGGCACTGGCGATCGCTCGCCGCCAGCACGTCGCGGATCTGCTCAGGTGTCACCGCACGCAGGGAGTGGAAGCACAAACCCAGGGCCTGGGTGGGTTGCCCGGCCAGGATCGGCTGCAAGCGTGACTGGAGTTTGAGGTAGTTCTCGGTACTGTTGATGAAGCGCCGCTGCCCGTCATTGGGCGCCTGGCCGCCGAAACCGGAATGGCTGTAGAGCACCGGCAACAACGTCAGGCCGATCCCGGCATCGCTGGCGGCCTGGCTGATGCGCAAGGCCAGTTCCGCCGGGTCGGCGTAAGGCGTGCCGTCGGTATCGTGGTGCACATAATGGAATTCGGCGACCGAGGTGTAGCCGGCCTTGAGCATTTCGATATACAGCTGCCGGGCGATGATGCCGAGCTGGTCGGGGCTGATTTTTCCGACGAGCCGGTACATCAGGTCGCGCCATGTCCAGAAACTGTCGTTGGGGTTGCCCGCCACTTCCGCCAGGCCGGCCATGGCGCGCTGGAACGCATGGGAGTGCAGGTTCGGCATGCCCGGCAGCAGCGGCCCCGCCAGGCGTTCGGCGCCGTCTGCGTGGGAATCGGCCTGGATATGGGTCAGCACGCCTGCCGCGTTGACCTCAAGGCGTACATCGTTGGCCCATCCACTAGGCAGCAGCGCGCGTTCGGCAAAGAAGGCGGACATGGTTCAACCTCATCGTGCGTAATTTGTATATACATATACAGACGTTTGCCTGGCCGGTAAACTCCGGCAAGCTAGCCTTCTTATTTGCAGAACAGGGAACCGCCGTGCCGACTCCGCCTGCCAAACCGCCGCTGGCCGCAACCATGGGTGACAGCCCGGCGCCCTTGTATGCCCGCGTGAAACAGATGATCACCCAGCAGATCGACAGTGGAAACTGGCCGCCGCACTACCGTGTGCCGTCGGAAAGCGAGCTGGTCAGCCAGTTGGGTTTCAGCCGCATGACCATCAACCGGGCCTTGCGGGAGATGACCGCCGACGGCCTGTTGGTGCGCATGCAGGGCGTCGGCACGTTCGTGGCCGAACCCAAGAGCCAGTCTGCCTTGTTCGAAGTGCACAACATCGCCGACGAGATCGCCTCCCGTGGGCATCGCCACACCTGCAAGGTCATCACCCTGGAAGAAGAGGCCGCCGGTTCCGAGCGGGCCCTGGCGCTGGACATGCGTGAAGGCCAGAAGGTGTTCCATTCGTTGATCGTGCATTTCGAAAACGATATCCCCGTGCAAATCGAGGACCGTTTCGTCAACGCGCTGGTGGCGCCGGAATACCTCAAGCAGGACTTCACCCTGCAAACGCCCTACGCCTACCTGAACCAGGTCGCGCCGCTGACTGAAGGCGAGCACGTGGTCGAGGCGATTCTCGCCGAGCCGAATGAGTGCAAGTTGCTGCAGATCGAAAAGGGGGAGCCGTGCCTGTTGATCCGCCGTCGTACCTGGTCGGGGCGTCAGCCGGTGACCGCGGCACGGCTGATTCATCCCGGTTCCCGTCACAGTCTGGAAGGGCGGTTTCATAAGTGAGCGACTTGAAGATCCTGCGCGCGGCGGATTACCCGCGCATGCCGTGGAAGAACGGCGGTGGCAGCACCGAGGAAATCACCCGCGATGCCGGCACCGGCCTGGAAGGTTTCGGCTGGCGCCTCTCGATTGCCGATATTGGCGAGTCCGGTGGTTTTTCCACGTTCGCCGGTTACGAGCGGATTATCAGTGTCTTGCAGGGTGACGGCATGACGCTGAGCGTCGATGGCCAGGCCACGCGGCCACTGCGGCCGCTGGATCCCTTTGCGTTCAGTGGCGAGAGCCATGTGCATTGCACCTTGCTCGGCGGGCCGATTCGCGACTTCAACCTGATCTACGCGCCACAGCGTTACCGCGCACGGCTGCAATGGCTGGGCGGCCAGCAACGGTTTTTCAGCGAGGCGCAGACGCTGCTGATATTCAGTGCGGCCCCGGGGCTGACGCTCAAAGTGGGTGAAACCACTGCGGGCCTGGGTCTTTACGACTGTTTGCAACTGAGCGGTAACACTGGGCTGGTGGATGTCACTGTCCACGGCCAATGCTGCGTGATTGAGCTGACAGCTCACTGACACATCTTGCGACAGGGCTTTGGTGGCGAGGGAGCTTGCTCCCGCTGGGGCGCGTAGCGGCCCTGTTTTTTTTGGGTCTGCTGCGCAGCCCAGCGGGAGCAAGCTCCCTCGCCACAAAAAGCGTGTCTTCTGTGTGCACCAACTTGTTACCGAATGCCCCAGCGTGGCGCAATACCATGCCTGAATACCCACTGCTTTCCCGCCTGAAAACGCCCGGCCGAAAATTTAATCTGCCTTGGCAGCCCTTCAAATTCGCGCTTCCCAGCCATTTCTCAAAAGATTCCTGAACAGGGCCTGGATAAGTTGGCCGCTTGATTGCATATGCTTGTACATACAAGTAAAGACGTATGCGTATGAGTGACGACATTCAACGCGACGTTCGCAAAATCGCTGCCCGCTGCCGGGCTGGTCTGGATTGATCGCTGAGGAGTTTTTGCTGTGACCGACGCTACCCGCAAACCTGAAAAATACCGTGACGTTGAAATTCGCGCCCCTCGCGGTAACACGCTGACCGCCAAGAGCTGGCTGACCGAAGCGCCGCTGCGCATGCTGATGAACAACCTCGACCCGCAAGTGGCCGAGAACCCCAAGGAACTGGTGGTCTACGGTGGCATCGGCCGCGCGGCACGCAACTGGGAGTGCTACGACAAGATCGTCGAAAGCCTCACCCATCTGAATGACGACGAAACCCTGCTGGTGCAATCCGGCAAGCCAGTGGGCGTGTTCAAGACCCACAGCAATGCCCCACGCGTACTGATCGCCAACTCCAACCTCGTGCCGCACTGGGCCACCTGGGAACATTTCAACGAACTCGACGCCAAGGGTCTGGCCATGTACGGCCAGATGACCGCCGGCAGCTGGATCTACATCGGCAGCCAGGGCATCGTGCAAGGCACCTATGAAACTTTCGTCGAGGCCGGTCGTCAGCATTACGACGCCAACCTCAAGGGCCGCTGGGTCCTGACCGCCGGCCTGGGCGGCATGGGCGGCGCGCAGCCGTTGGCCGCGACCTTGGCCGGTGCCTGCTCGCTGAACATCGAGTGCCAGCAGGTGAGTATCGATTTCCGTCTCAAGACCCGCTACGTCGACGAGCAGGCCACCGACCTCGACGACGCCCTGGCCCGTATCGAGAAATACACCGCCGAAGGCAAGGCGATTTCCATTGCGCTGTGTGGGAACGCGGCTGAAATCCTGCCGGAATTGGTCCGTCGCGGAGTGCGCCCCGACATGGTCACCGACCAGACCAGCGCCCACGACCCGCTCAACGGTTACCTGCCGGCCGGCTGGACCTGGGACGAATACCGCGCCCGTGCCAAGACCGAACCTGCCGCCGTGGTGAAAGCCGCCAAGCAATCGATGGCCGTCCACGTCAAAGCCATGCTGGCCTTCCAGAAAATGGGCGTGCCGACCTTCGACTACGGCAACAACATCCGCCAGATGGCCCAGGAAGAAGGTGTCGAGAATGCCTTCGACTTCCCCGGTTTCGTCCCGGCCTATATCCGTCCGCTGTTCTGCCGCGGCATCGGCCCGTTCCGTTGGGCGGCGCTGTCGGGTGACCCGCAAGACATCTACAAGACCGACGCCAAGGTCAAGGAACTGATCCCTGACGACGCCCACCTGCACAACTGGCTGGACATGGCGCGCGAGCGCATCAGCTTCCAGGGTCTGCCGGCGCGTATCTGCTGGGTCGGCCTGGGTCAGCGCGCCAAGTTGGGCCTGGCGTTCAACGAAATGGTGCGCAGCGGTGAGCTGTCCGCGCCGATCGTGATTGGCCGCGACCACCTGGACTCCGGTTCCGTGTCCAGCCCCAACCGCGAAACCGAATCCATGCAGGACGGCTCCGACGCTGTCTCCGACTGGCCGCTGCTCAATGCGTTGCTCAACACCGCCAGCGGCGCGACCTGGGTATCGCTGCACCACGGTGGCGGTGTGGGCATGGGCTTCTCCCAGCATTCGGGCATGGTGATTGTCTGCGACGGCACCGATGAAGCCGCCGAGCGTATCGCCCGCGTGCTGCACAACGACCCGGGCACCGGCGTGATGCGTCATGCCGACGCCGGTTACCAGATCGCGATCGATTGCGCCAAAGAGCAGGGGCTGAATCTGCCGATGATTACTGGCAAGTAACGCAGGCCCCCTGTGGGAGCGGGCTTGCTCGCGAAGGCGTCATCAGATTCGACACCGGCATCGGCTGATACACCGCTATCGCGAGCAAGCTCGCTCCCACAGGAAGCAGGCTCCACAGGATCTCAGAACAATCCACAGAGGTTGAACCATGGCCACCAGCAGCACAGGTGCAAGCAGCAAGCCGTTGATCGAGAAACGCTCGATCGACTACATCCCGGAAGCGGAGAGGCATGGTCGATTGTTGAGCCAGTTCACCCTCTGGATGGGGGCCAACCTGCAAATCACGGCGATTGTCACCGGTGCCTTGGCGGTGGTGCTGGGCGGTGATGTGTTCTGGTCGTTGATCGGGCTGCTGATCGGCCAACTGCTGGGCGGTGGCGTCATGGCGTTGCATGCCGCGCAAGGTCCCAGGCTCGGCCTGCCGCAGATGATCTCCAGCCGGGTGCAGTTCGGCGTCTATGGCGCTGCCATCCCGATCGTGCTGGTGTGCCTGATGTACCTGGGTTTCACCGCAACCGGAACCGTGCTGTCCGGCCAGGCGCTGGGCCAGTTGTTTGGCGTCAGCGACAGTGTCGGCATCCTCATTTTCGCCAGCGTCATCGTGCTGGTCACGGTGCTGGGCTATCGGGTGATCCATTTCATCGGCCGTGTCGCCAGCGTGATTGGCGTGATTGCCTTTGTGTACCTGTTCGCTCGCCTGATCAGCCAGGTGGACGTGGGTGCACTCTTGCAAATCCGTCATTTCAGCTGGAGCAGCTTCCTGCTGGCGGTGTCGCTCGCGGCGTCCTGGCAGATCGCCTTCGGCCCCTACGTGGCCGACTATTCGCGCTACCTGCCGAGCAAGACATCCTCGGTGAAAACCTTTTTCGCCGCGGGCGCCGGCTCGGTCATCGGCGCGCAGGTGGCGATGATCCTCGGCGTGTTTGCCGCCGCTTCGGCCAACGGGCAGTTCGCAGGTCACGAAGTGGCCTACATCGTGGGCCTGGGCGGTGCTGGCGCCACGGCTGCGCTGCTGTACTTCAGCATCGCGTTCGGCAAGGTCACCATTTCCACGCTGAACTCCTACGGCAGCTTCATGTGCATCGCGACCATCATCAGCGGCTTTCGTGGCCACCTGAACGTAACGCGCTTGCAGCGCCTGGTTTTCGTGCTGGTCATCGTCGGCGCCGCGACCCTGATCGCGTTGCTCGGCCAGCACTCGTTCCTGGGTGCCTTCAAGTCGTTCATCCTGTTCTTGCTGGCGTTCTTCACGCCTTGGAGCGCGATCAACCTGGTGGACTACTACTGCATCACGCGCGAGCGCTATGACGTGCCGGCGCTGGCTGATCCAAACGGTCGCTACGGTCGCTGGAACGCCTTGGGTATCAGCGTCTATGCCTTGGGTGTACTGGTCCAGTTGCCGTTCATTTCTACCAAGTTCTTTACCGGCCCGCTGGTGGCCGCGATGGGGGGCGTGGACATCTCGTGGATCATCGGCCTGGTGGTCCCGGCGGCGCTGTACTACGTCCTCGCCAAGCGGTGGCACAGCGCAGTACCCGATCAATTGATCCTGCCGGTCGAGCAGGACGCGGTTGACGCACAACCGAGCAGGGCGGGCCGCGTTCACGCGGCCTGATGGGACGTTGACAGGGCTGGATGCCTCTTGACTGCCGTAAGCCAACTCAAATGATTAGGAGCGTCACACAATGAAATCGAACAAGACCCTGCTGACCACGTTGCTTTCCATGGGCCTGCTGGCCAGTGCCGGCGCCACGCAAGCGGCGGGTTGGTGCGAGTCGGGCAAACCGGTGAAGTTCGCCGGCCTGAACTGGGAAAGCGGCATGCTGCTGACCGACGTCCTGCAAGTGGTGTTGGAAAAAGGCTACGGCTGCAAGACCGACAGCCTGCCGGGTAACTCCATCACCATGGAAAACGCCCTGAGCAGCAACGACATCCAGGTGTTTGCCGAAGAGTGGGTCGGCCGCAGCGAGGTCTGGAACAAGGCCGAGAAGGCCGGCAAGGTGGTCGGCGTCGGGGCGCCGGTGGTGGGCGCCATCGAGGGTTGGTACGTGCCGCGCTACGTGGTGGAAGGCGATGCCAAGCGCAAGCTCGAAGCCAAGGCGCCGGGCCTGAAGAACATTGCCGACCTGGGCCAGTACGCCGCCGTGTTCAAGGACCCGGAAGAACCGTCCAAGGGCCGCTTCTACAATTGCCCGGCCGGTTGGACCTGCGAGCTGGACAACAGCGAAATGCTGAAAAGCTATGGCCTGGAAAATACCTACACCAACTTCCGCCCTGGTACCGGCCCGGCGCTGGATGCCGCCGTGCTGTCGAGCTACAAGCGTGGCGAGCCGATCCTGTTCTACTACTGGTCGCCCACGCCGCTGATGGGCCAGGTGGACCTGGTAAAACTGGAAGAAAAACCGGGCGTGGACAAGAGCGTGAGCATCAAGGTCGGCCTGTCCAAGACGTTCCACGACGAGGCACCGGAACTGGTCGCGGTACTGGAAAAGGTCAACCTGCCCATCGATATCCTGAACCAGAACCTGGGGCGCATGGCCAAAGAGCGGATCGAGTCGCCAAAACTGGCGAAGATCTTCCTGAAGGAACATCCTGAAGTCTGGCACGCCTGGGTCAGTGAAGACGCTGCCAAGAAAATCGACGCGGCTCTGTAGGTCGAATTCTTCCCGGCCAACCACAGGGCTGGCCGGGACGTTCACCGCATCCCTTTGATCGAGAGTCTCTTATGTTTCCCGAAAGCTTTACCTTTTCCATCGCCGATTGGGTCAACGGTTGGGTCGATTCACTGGTGACCAACTATGGCGATGTGTTCCGGCACATCTCCGACACGTTGCTGTGGGCCATCGTCAACCTCGAAGGCCTGCTGCGCCTGGCGCCGTGGTGGTTGATGCTGGCCATCGTCGGTGGCATTGCCTGGCACGCCACGCGCAAGGTCGTGGCCACGGCGGTGATCGTCGGCCTGTTGTTCCTGGTGGGCGCGGTGGGCCTGTGGGACAAACTGATGCAGACCCTCGCGTTGATGCTGGTCGCGACGCTGATCTCGGTGTTGATCGGCATTCCGCTGGGCATCCTCTCGGCGCGCAGCAACCGCCTGCGCTCGGTGCTGATGCCGTTGCTGGACATCATGCAGACCATGCCCAGCTTCGTGTACCTGATTCCGGTGCTGATGCTGTTCGGCCTGGGCAAGGTCCCGGCGATCTTCGCCACGGTGATCTATGCCGCGCCGCCCCTGATTCGCCTCACCGACCTGGGCATCCGCCAGGTGGACGGCGAAGTGATGGAAGCCATCAATGCCTTCGGCGCCAACCGCTGGCAACAGCTGTTCGGCGTGCAACTGCCCCTGGCCCTGCCGAGCATCATGGCCGGGATCAACCAGACCACCATGATGGCCCTGTCGATGGTGGTCATCGCCTCGATGATCGGTGCCCGTGGCTTGGGCGAAGACGTGCTGGTGGGCATCCAGACCCTCAACGTCGGACGCGGCCTGGAAGCCGGCCTGGCCATCGTGATTCTCGCCGTGGTCATCGACCGCATTACCCAGGCCTATGGTCGCCCTCGGCATGAGGTGAGCAAATGAACAACACCGCCATCAGCAAAATCGAAGTCAAGAACGTCTTCAAGATCTTCGGCAATCGCCCCAAGGACGCCCTGGACCTGATCCGCCAGAACAAGACCAAGGACCAGGTGCTGGCCGAAACCGGTTGCGTGGTCGGGGTCAACGACCTGTCGCTGAGCATCGGCACCGGCGAAATCTTCGTGATCATGGGCCTGTCCGGCTCGGGCAAGTCCACCCTGGTGCGCCATTTCAACCGGCTGATCGACCCCACCAGCGGCGCGATCCTGGTGGACGGCGAGGACATCCTGCAACTGGACATGGACGCCCTGCGCGAATTTCGCCGGCACAAGATCAGCATGGTGTTCCAGAGCTTCGGCCTGCTGCCCCACAAGAGCGTGCTGGACAACGTCGCCTACGGCTTGAAGGTGCGCGGCGAAAGCAAGCAAGTCTGTACCGAGCGGGCGCTGCACTGGATCAACACCGTGGGCCTGAAGGGCTACGAGAACAAATACCCGCACCAGCTCTCCGGCGGCATGCGCCAGCGCGTGGGCCTGGCCCGAGCGTTGGCGGCGGACACCGACATTATCCTGATGGACGAGGCCTTCAGCGCCCTTGACCCGCTGATCCGCGCGGAAATGCAGGACCAGTTGCTGGAGCTGCAAAAGACCCTGCACAAGACCATCGTGTTCATCACCCACGACCTCGACGAAGCCGTGCGCATCGGCAACCGCATCGCGATCCTCAAGGACGGCAAGCTGATCCAGGTCGGCACGCCGCGAGAGATCCTGCACTCGCCGGCGGATGAGTATGTCGATCGGTTCGTGCAGCGCCGGGCGGCGGTGGTTTGAGGCTGTGCACTGATTTGCAGGTTGGTGTTGTTGTGGCGAGGGGATTTATCCCCGCTGGGCTGCGTAGCAGCCCCGACTATCTGTAACTCAGTTGTATCAGGTTGACTTCATTGCTTGGTTTGGGGCTGCTACGCAGCCCAGCGGGGATAAATCCCCTCGCCACAAATGTTATTGGCAACTTTATGTGTATGAGGCTTTAGATGTCCCAGGCTGAAAAAATCATCATCGCCGATGTCCCCCTGCGTTGGCAGGACGTGGTCGCCGTCGCCCGTTTCGGCGCTCCGCTTGAGCTGTCGGCTCAGGCCTGGGCGCGGATCGACAATGCCCAGGCCATCGTGCAGCGCATCGTCGAAAGCGGCGAGCGCGCCTATGGCGTCAACACCGGCCTGGGGGCCTTATGCAATGTCTCGCTCAAGGACGAACAACTCAGCCAGCTGTCGCGCAACACCTTGCTCAGCCATGCCTGTGGCGTCGGCGCGCCGCTGGCCGATGAGCAGGCGCGGGCGATTCTCTGCGCCGCCATCCTCAACTACAGCCAGGGCAAGTCCGGTATTCATCGCCGGGTGGTCGAAGCGCTGCTGGCGTTGCTCAATCGCGGCATCACCCCGCAAGTGCCGTCCCAGGGGTCGGTGGGTTACCTGACCCACATGGCCCACATCAGCATTGCCCTGCTGGGTGTTGGGCAGGTCAGCTACCGCGGGCAAATCGTTCCGGCGCAACAGGCCCTGGCTGCCGAAGGCCTGCAACCGGTGCAACTGGGGGCCAAGGACGGTTTGTGCCTGGTCAACGGCACGCCATGCATGACCGGCTTGAGTTGCCTGGCCCTGGCCGATGCGACGCGCCTGGTGCAATGGGCCGATGTCGTCAGCGCCATGAGTTTCGAGGCTCAGCGCGGACAGATTGCCGCGTTCGACGCCGAGATCATCGCCCTCAAGCCGCACCCCGGCATGCAGCAGGTGGGGGCCAATTTGCGCGCCTTGCTCGACGGCAGCGAAGTGATTGCCTCGAGCCTGGGCATTCGCACCCAGGATGCCTTGAGCATCCGCTCGATCCCCCAGGTGCACGGGGCCGCTCGCGACCAGTTGGCGCATGCCCGGCAGCAGATCGAAACCGAACTCAACGCGGTCACCGATAACCCGCTGTTGCTGGGTACGCCGGAAAACTTCCGGGTCATGTCCCAGGCCAACCCCCACGGCCAATCGGTGGCCTTGGCGGCGGACCTGCTGGCGATTGCCATGGCGGAAATCGGCTCCATCGCCGAGCGCCGCCTCGACCGCTTGATCAACCCACACGTCAGCGGCCTGCCGGCGTTCCTGGTGGCCAACCCCGGCGTGAACTCGGGGATGATGATCGTGCAGTACGTCGCCGCCTCTTTGTGTGCGCAGAACCGTCAGTTGGCGCAACCGGCGGTGCTCGATAACTACGTGACCTCGGGGTTGCAGGAAGATCACCTGAGCATGGGCACCAACGCGGCGTTGAAGCTGCACGGTGCGTTGGAAAACTGCACCCAGATCCTTGCCATCGAGTACCTGCTGGCGGCCCAGGCCTTCGAATTTCTCAAGGGGCAACGCTTCGGCGCCGGCACCGGCGTTGCCTGGCAACTGCTGCGTGAACGGGTTCCGCCCTACGACCAGGACCGCTGGTTGGCGCCCGACATCGCCAGTGCCGCCGCGTTGCTGAAGGACCCCTACGTGCTGCATGACGCGTTACCGAATCTGAATTGAACACAACCGCCAGCGTGCCAAGGCACCTCTTGCCCACAAGGCATCGCCCACAAAGCGAAGGTGACGGATAACGGAACATTCCGGAGCGACTGGCGGATACATAAAAACTCTCAAAAGGAGCAGGAAATGACAGCGTTGAACTTGATCCCCGGCCAACTGAGCCTGGCTCAATTGCGTGACATCTATCAGCAGCCGGTGACACTGAGCCTCGACGCCAGTGCATCGGCGCAAATCGAAGCCAGCGTGGCGTGCGTGGAGCAGATCCTCGCCGAGAACCGCACCGCCTACGGTATCAACACCGGTTTCGGCCTGCTGGCCTCGACCCGCATTGCCAGCGAAGACCTGGAAAACCTGCAGCGCTCGCTGGTGCTGTCCCATGCCGCCGGTGTGGGCGAGCCGATCAGCGATGCGCTGGTGCGGTTGATCATGGTGCTCAAGGTCAACAGCCTGAGCCGGGGTTTTTCCGGCATTCGCCGGCAGGTGATCGATGCGCTGATCGCGCTGGTCAATGCCCAGGTGTATCCGCACATCCCGCTCAAGGGTTCGGTCGGGGCTTCCGGTGACCTGGCGCCGCTGGCTCATATGTCCCTGGTGCTGCTGGGCGAAGGTAAGGCCCGTTATAAAGGCGAATGGCTGCCGGCCGTCGAGGCCTTGAAAGTTGCCGGTCTCGCACCGCTGACCCTGGCCGCGAAAGAAGGCCTGGCGCTGCTCAATGGCACTCAGGTGTCCACCGCGTTCGCCCTGCGTGGCCTGTTCGAAGGCGAAGACCTGTTCGCCGGCGCCCTGGCCCTGGGCAGCCTGACCGTGGAAGCGGTGCTCGGTTCGCGCTCGCCGTTCGATGCCCGCATTCATGCCGCCCGTGGCCAGAAAGGCCAGATCGACGCCGCCGCGGCCTACCGCGACTTGCTGGGCGAGCGCAGCGAAATCTCCGCCTCGCACCAGAACTGCGACAAGGTCCAGGACCCATACTCCCTGCGCTGCCAACCGCAAGTGATGGGCGCGTGCCTGACCCAGTTCCGCCAGGCCGCCGAGGTGCTGGTGATCGAAGCCAACGCCGTGTCGGACAACCCGCTGGTGTTCGCCGCCGAAGGTGACGTGATTTCCGGCGGCAACTTCCACGCCGAACCGGTGGCCATGGCCGCCGACAACATGGCCCTGGCGATCGCGGAAATCGGCTCGCTCAGCGAGCGCCGCATTTCGCTGATGATGGACAAGCACATGTCGCAGTTGCCGCCGTTCCTGGTGGGCAATGGCGGGGTCAACTCCGGCTTCATGATTGCCCAGGTCACCGCGGCGGCCCTGGCGAGCGAGAACAAGGCGCTGTCCCATCCTCATTCGGTGGACAGCCTGCCGACCTCGGCCAACCAGGAAGACCACGTTTCCATGGCCCCGGCCGCTGGCAAGCGTCTTTGGGAGATGGCTGAGAACACCCGCGGGATTCTCGCGGTGGAATGGCTGGCGGCGTGCCAGGGCCTGGACCTGCGCGGCGGCCTGAAGACCTCGCCGAAGCTGGAGCAGGCCCGTGGCCTGCTGCGTGCAGAAGTGCCGTTTTATGAGAAGGACCGGTTCTTTGCGCCGGACATCAATGCCGCCAGTGAACTGTTGGCGAGTCGTTGCCTGAACGAGTTGGTCACGGCGCAGTTGTTGCCGAGCCTGTAAGGACACCATCGCGAGCAAGCACACATGATGTTGATCCTACTCGATACCTGTGGGAGCGGGCTTGCTCGCGAAAGCGCAGGATCAGCTTGCATCAATGTCGAATGTGCCGCCGTCTTCGCGAGCAAGCCCGCTCCCACAGGTTCTGTGCAGTCCTTGTGGGAGCGAGCCTGCTCGCGAATCGATCTTGAATAATTCGAGGAAACCGGGATGAAAACCCTCTGGCAAAACTGCCACGCCGCGACCATGGCCCAGGGCGTCTACGCGATCATCGAAGACGCCGCCATCGTCACCCAGGGCGAACACATTCATTGGATCGGCCCGCGCGCAGAACTGCCGGCCGGCGACTATCCGGCGGTCAACGACCTCAAGGGCGCCTGGGTCACGCCGGGACTGATCGACTGCCACACCCACACGGTGTTCGGCGGCAACCGCAGCGGTGAGTTCGAGCAGCGCCTGCAAGGGGTCAGCTACGCCGACATCGCCGCGGCCGGTGGTGGCATCGCCAGCACCGTGCGCGCGACCCGCGCCGCCAGCGAAGAGGAACTGTTCGCCAGCGCCGCCAAGCGCCTGAAGAGCCTGCTGCGCGACGGCGTGACCACGGTGGAAATCAAGTCCGGTTACGGCCTGGACCTGGCCAGCGAGCGCAAGATCCTGCGGGTCATTCGTCGCCTGGGCGCCGAGTTGCCGGTGAGCGTGCGCAGCACCTGCCTGGCGGCCCATGCCTTGCCACCGGAATACAAAGATCGCGCCGATGACTACATCGAGCACATCTGCACCGTCATGCTCCCGGCCCTGGCGGCCGAGGGGCTGGTGGATGCGGTGGATGCCTTTTGCGAGTACCTGGCGTTTTCCCCGGCGCAGGTAGAGCGGGTGTTCATTACCGCGCAACAACTGGGGCTGCCGGTGAAGCTGCATGCCGAGCAGTTGTCGTCGTTGCACGGTTCGAGCCTGGCGGCCCGTTACCAGGCGCTGTCGGCCGATCACCTGGAGTTCATGACCGAGGACGACGCCATCGCCATGGCCGAATCCGGCACGGTAGCGGTGTTGTTGCCGGGGGCGTTCTATTTCCTGCGTGAAACCCAACTGCCGCCGATGGATGCCCTGCGCCGGCACGGCGTGAAGATCGCCGTGGCCAGCGATCTCAACCCTGGCACCTCGCCGGCGCTGTCGGTGCGCCTGATGTTGAACATGGCCTGCACCTGCTTTCGGATGACCCCGGAAGAAGCCCTGGCCGGCGTGACGATTCACGCCGCCCAGGCCTTGGGCATGGCCCGGACCCACGGTTCGCTGGAAGCCGGCAAGGTGGCCGACTTCGTCGCCTGGCACATCGATCGCCCGGCCGACCTGTCGTACTGGCTCGGGGGCGAACTGGAAAAACGCGTCGTGCGTCACGGCGTTGAAATCGATTGAGGAGAACGCTTGTGGAAAAGGTCCTGAATTTCACCCAGGGGCGCGTGCCGCTGTTGATCAGCATGCCCCACGCGGGCTTGCGCCTGACGCCGGCGGTGGAGGCCGGGTTGATCGCCGAGGCCCGGAGCCTGCCGGACACCGACTGGCACATCCCCAGGCTCTACGACTTTGCCGCCGAACTGGGCGCCAGCACCCTGGCTGGCGAGTATTCGCGTTTTGTCATCGACCTGAACCGTCCCGCCGACGACAAGCCGATGTACGTTGGCGCCACCACGGGGCTGTACCCGGCGACGCTGTTCGATGGCGTGCCGTTGTTCCGTGAAGGGCAGGAACCGTCCGCCGAGGAGCGGGCCCGGTACCTGGAGCAGGTCTGGATGCCTTATCACCAGGCCTTGCAACAGGAGCTGGCGCGGCTCAAGGCCGAGTTCGGCTACGCGTTGCTGTTCGACGCCCACTCGATCCGCTCGGTGATCCCGCACCTGTTCGACGGCAAGCTGCCGGACTTCAACCTCGGCACCTTCAACGGCGCCAGTTGCGACCCGAGGCTGGCCAGCCAGCTCGAAGCCATCTGCGCTCGTCATGACGCGTTCACCCACGTGCTCAACGGGCGCTTCAAGGGCGGGCACATCACCCGGCACTACGGTAACCCGGCCGAAAACATCCACGCCGTGCAACTGGAACTGTGCCAGAGCACCTACATGGAAGAGTTCGAGCCGTTCAGCTATCGGGCCGACCTCGCGGCGCCGACCCGGGTGGTCATCCGGGAGTTGCTCGAGGGCCTACTGGCTTGGGGGCGGGAGACTTATAAAAAATAAAGGTTATCGCGCTGCCTGTGTGGCGAGGGGATTCATCCCCGTTGGACTGCGCAGCAGTCCCAAATGGTGGGTGCGGCTCGTGCATTGTCGGGGCCGCTTCGCGACCCAGCGGGGATGAATCCCCTCGCCACAAGGTTCTCTATTGTTTGGGGCAGGGGGCATGCTCATTAAGGTCATTCGGGTTTATGATGCCGGACGGCAGACTAAATAGAAGTCCCCACAGGGATGACTCGACCCCTTACGGAGCGCGCAATGCAGACTTTGTACCCGCAGATCAAACCCCATGCCCGGCACGATCTGGCTGTCGATGAAACCCACACGCTCTATGTCGATGAAAGCGGCTCTGCCGAAGGCCTGCCGGTGGTGTTCATTCACGGTGGCCCGGGTGCCGGCTGCGATGCCCAGAGTCGTCGCTATTTCGACCCGAACCTGTACCGCATCGTCACCTTCGACCAGCGTGGCTGCGGGCGCTCCACGCCCCATGCCAGCTTGGAAAACAACACCACCTGGGACCTGGTCGAAGACCTCGAGCGCATTCGCAAGCACCTGGGCATCGAGAAGTGGGTGCTGTTCGGCGGCTCCTGGGGCTCGACGCTGGCCCTGGCCTACGCCCAGACGCATCCGGAGCGGGTCCATGGCCTGATCCTGCGTGGGATCTTCCTGTGCCGCCCGCAGGAAATCGAGTGGTTCTACCAGGCCGGTGCCAGTCGCCTGTTCCCCGACTACTGGCAGGACTACATCGCGCCGATCCCGCTGGACGAGCGCGACGACCTGCTGGGCGCCTTCCACAAGCGCCTGACCGGTAACGACCAGATCGCCCAGATGCACGCCGCCAAGGCCTGGTCCATCTGGGAGGGTCGTACCGCGACCCTGCGCCCGAACCCGTTGGTGGTCGATCGCTTCTCCGAGCCGCAACGCGCGCTGTCGATCGCCCGGATCGAATGCCACTACTTCACCAACAACGCCTTCCTGGAGCCCAACCAGTTGATCCGCGACATGGGCAAGATCGCGCATTTGCCGGGCGTGATCGTGCACGGTCGCTACGACGTCATCTGCCCGCTGGACAACGCCTGGGAACTGCACCAGAACTGGCCCAACAGCGAACTGCAGGTGATCCGCGATGCCGGGCACGCCGCTTCGGAGCCGGGCATTACCGATGCGCTGGTGCGCGCCGCCGGGCAGATGGCCCGGCGCCTGCTCGACCTGCCGCCCGAAGAAGCATGAAGGGGCTGTTGCAACGGGTTCGCGGCGCTCGGGTCGAAGTCGCCGGCGAGGTGGTCGGTGCCGTGGACCAAGGCTTGCTCGTGCTGGTGGCGGTCGAGCCTGAAGATACCCAGGCCAGTGCCGACAAACTGCTGCATAAGCTGCTTAACTATCGGGTGTTCAGTGACGCCGACGGCAAGATGAACCTGTCCCTGGCCGATGTGGGGGGCGGTTTGCTGCTGGTGTCGCAGTTCACGCTGGCGGCGGACACCAAGAGCGGGTTGCGCCCGAGCTTCTCGACGGCCGCGCCTCCCGCCCAGGGGGAAGCACTGTTCAAGTATCTGGTCACGCAGGCGAAACAGGTGCATGGCACTGTGGCATCAGGTAGATTCGGCGCCGACATGCAGGTCCATCTGGTCAACGATGGTCCGGTAACGTTCCTGTTACAGGTCTGAAAGCGTTTGAAACATCTTTTCAGGCCTTTTTCCAGGAAAAACTAGGAGTTTTCTCGATAAATACTTTGTTGCCCCTGATGCGTTGTCACGCGGCCTACTAGATAATCGCGCGCTACGGGGGACCGGCATTCGCTGGTCCATTTGACTTAGGTAGAGACTTGTCCTGGACCGTTTGGGGAATCATTTTCTTCCATCGGAGTCGGAACAATGCTCGCCAACTTGGCAGGAGTGGTCCGCGAGGTCGGTTTTTTCAAAGCCGATACCCAGCAGATACTTTATCTGGCCGTTGGTTTTTTGATCTGTTTTCGGCGAGGGTTGCTCGTGATTGTTAGTCCCTGTAATGCACCAAAAATGTCTGCCAAACGGTTTAGAAACGCTCTGGTAGCGGGCTCGGCCCTGTTGTGCCTGTTCGGCGCGGGCCAACTGTGGGCATTCAGCCTGGATGATGTATCGGCGAAGGCTCAAGAACTGGCCGGGCAAAAATATGAAGCCCCGCGCAGCAATCTGCCGAACGAATTCCGCGAAATGAAATTCGCTGACTATCAAAAAATCCGTTTCCGCACCGAAAAAGCCGAATGGGCCGACCAGAAGACGCCGTTCCGGCTGTCGTTCTATCACCAGGGCATGCATTTCGACACGCCGGTGAAAATCAACGAAATCACCGCCACGAACGTCGAAGAGATCAAATACGATCCTTCGCGCTTCGATTTCGGCGATGTCAAATTCGATCCAAAGGCCACCGAGCAGTTGGGCTATGCGGGTTTCCGCGTGCTGTACCCGATCAACAAGGCCGACAAGCAAGACGAAATCATGACCATGCTGGGCGCGAGCTACTTCCGCGTCATCGGCAAGGGCCAGGTCTATGGCTTGTCCGCCCGTGGCATGGCCATCGACACGGCACTGCCTTCCGGTGAAGAATTCCCGCGCTTTCGCGAGTTCTGGATCCAGCGCCCGAAACCGACCGACAAGCACCTGGTGATCTTTGCCCTGCTGGATTCGCCACGGGCCACGGGTGCCTACCGCCTGACCCTGCGTCCGGGCACCGACACCGTGGTCGACGTGAAGTCGCGCATGTTCCTGCGTGATCGCGTGACCAAGCTGGGCGTTGCCCCGTTGACCAGCATGTACCTGTTCGGCGCCAACCAGCCGTCCAAGGTGCTCAACTACCGTCGCGAGCTGCACGACTCCAGCGGCCTGTCGATCCATGCCGGCAACGGCGAGTGGATCTGGCGTCCGCTGAACAACCCGAAACACCTGGCCGTGAGCAATTTCTCGGTGGAGAACCCACGCGGTTTCGGCCTGTTGCAACGTGGCCGCGATTTCAGCCACTACGAAGACCTGGATGACCGCTACGACAAGCGTCCAAGTGCCTGGATCGAGCCGAAAGGCGATTGGGGCAAGGGCACTGTCGACCTGGTGGAAATCCCCACCGCCGACGAAACCAACGACAACATCGTTGCGTTCTGGAGCCCGGAAAAACTGCCTGAGCCCGGCCAACCGCTGGACTTCAGCTACCGCCTGCACTGGACCCTCGACGAAGCCAGCCTGCATTCGCCGGACAGCGCCTGGGTCAAGCAGACCCTGCGTTCCACCGGTGACGTGAAGCAATCCAACCTGATCCGCCAGCCGGATGGCAGCGTGGCCTACCTGGTGGATTTCGAAGGTCCTTCGTTGCAGGCCCTGCCGGAAGACGCCGAGGTGCGTAGCCAGGTCAGCGTCGGCGACAACGCCGAGATCGTCGAGAACAGCGTGCGCTACAACCCGGAAACCAAGGGCTGGCGCCTGACCCTGCGCATGAAGATCAAGGACGCCAAGCAGGCCACCGAGATGCGCGCAGCGCTGGTACGTCCGTTGACGCCTGTCGAGGCGCCGGCCGCGGCGCACACCGTCACCACGACGCTGGCCAAGGCTGACAAGGTCGCCAGACAGCAGAGCGAAAAAGAAACCGCCAAGGAAAAAGGGCAGGAGGAAGCCAAGGCCGTCAAGTCTGCTTCCGCTGCCGTTGAAGCGACCCCAACCCCGCAGGAACCGGAAGCGACTGAACAAGTCCTGACCGAGACCTGGAGCTATCAGTTGCCAGCCGATGAGTAATACGCCAGTCAAGCCAGAGTCACTCAGCGAGTACCTGGCCCATTTGCCCATGACCGACGAGCAGCGCGCCGAACTGGCGGGCTGCAAGTCCTTCAGCGAACTGCACGAGCGCCTTTCGTCGTCGACGTTCGACGCCCCTGAAGAGGCGGCGCAGGCTTCGGTGGGTCGTCGCTTGACCCTGAGCACCGCCGAGGAGCTTGCCGACGCCGAAATGCTGGGGCTCGACGCCAGCGGCCGGGTGTGCCTCAAGGCGACGCCGCCGATTCGTCGGACCAAGGTCGTGCCGGAACCCTGGCGCACCAACATCCTGGTGCGCGGCTGGCGGCGCCTGACCGGCCGGACCAACCCGCCGAAGCCGCCCAAGGACGAGCGTGTGCTGCCACACGCCCGTTGGCGTACGGTGGGTTCGATCCGTCGTTATATCCTGCTGATCCTGATGCTCGGCCAGACCATCGTCGCCGGCTGGTACATGAAAGGCATCATGCCGTACCAGGGCTGGTCGTTGGTGGACCTGGACGAAGTCCTGCATCAACCGCTGTCCCAGACCGCTACGCAGGTGCTGCCGTATGCCCTGCAAACCAGCATCCTGATCCTGTTCGGGATCCTGTTCTGCTGGGTATCGGCGGGTTTCTGGACCGCGTTGATGGGCTTTCTTGAACTGCTCACCGGCCACGATAAGTACCGTATCTCCGGTGCCAGTGCCGGCAACGAGCCGATTCCCAAGGACGCCCGCACCGCCCTGGTGATGCCGATCTGCAACGAAGACGTGCCGCGGGTTTTCGCCGGCTTGCGCGCGACCTTCGAGTCGGTGGCCGCCACCGGCGACCTGGACCGCTTCGACTTCTTCGTGCTCAGCGACAGTAACGAAACCGATATCTGTGTCGCCGAGCAGCAGGCCTGGCTGGACGTCTGCCGTGAAGCCGGGGGCTTCGGCAAGATTTTCTACCGTCGCCGTCGCCGTCGCGTGAAGCGCAAGAGCGGTAACCTCGACGACTTCTGCCGTCGCTGGGGCAGTGACTACAAGTACATGGTCGTGCTCGACGCCGACAGCGTCATGAGCGGCGAGTGCCTGACCAGCCTTGTGCGCCTGATGGAAGCGACGCCGGACGCCGGCATCATCCAGACCGCGCCGAAGGCCTCGGGCATGGACACGCTGTATGCGCGCATGCAGCAGTTCGCCACCCGGGTGTACGGTCCGCTGTTCACTGCCGGCCTGCACTTCTGGCAGCTGGGCGAATCCCACTACTGGGGCCATAATGCGATCATCCGCATGAAGCCGTTCATCGAGCACTGCGCCCTGGCGCCACTGCCCGGTAAAGGCGCGTTCGCCGGGGCGATCCTGTCCCACGACTTCGTCGAAGCCGCGTTGATGCGTCGTGCCGGCTGGGGCGTCTGGATTGCCTATGACCTGCCAGGCAGCTACGAAGAGTTGCCGCCGAACCTGCTGGACGAACTCAAGCGTGACCGTCGCTGGTGCCACGGCAACCTGATGAACTTCCGGCTGTTCCTGGTCAAGGGCATGCACCCGGTGCACCGTGCGGTGTTCCTGACCGGCGTGATGTCGTACCTGTCGGCGCCGCTGTGGTTCTTCTTCCTGGTGCTGTCCACCGCGCTGCTGGCGGTGAACACCCTGATGGAGCCGCAGTACTTCCTCGAACCGCGCCAGCTCTATCCGCTGTGGCCGCAATGGCATCCGGACAAGGCCATCGCCCTGTTCTCGACCACCATCGTGCTGTTGTTCCTGCCCAAGCTGTTGAGCATCGTGCTGATCTGGGCCAAGGGCGCGAAAGAGTTCGGTGGCAAGTTCAAGGTCACCTTGTCGATGCTGCTGGAGATGCTGTTCTCCATGCTGCTGGCGCCGGTGCGGATGATCTTCCACACCCGTTTCGTGCTCGCCGCGTTCCTCGGCTGGGCCGCGACCTGGAATTCGCCGCAACGTGACGACGACTCCACCCCCTGGAGCGAGGCGGTCAAGCGCCACGGCCCGCAAACCCTGCTGGGCTTCTTCTGGGCCTTGCTGGTGATCTGGCTGAACCCGAGCTTCCTGTGGTGGCTGGTGCCGATCGTTGGTTCGCTGATGCTGTCGATCCCGGTGTCGGTGATCTCCAGCCGCGTCGGCCTGGGCCTGAAGTCCCGTGACGAAAACCTGTTCCTGATCCCTGAGGAATACGCGCCGCCACAGGAACTGGTGTCGACTGACCAGTACACCCATGAAAACCGTTGGCACGCGCTGAACGACGGCTTCATCCGGGCGGTGGTCGATCCGCAACAGAACGCCCTGGCCTACGCGCTGGCCACCTCGCGGCACGGCAAGGCCGAGCCGATCGAGTGGCTGCGGGTCGAACGCGTGCGCCATGCCCTGAAGGTCGGCCCGTCGGGGCTGAACAACGGCGAGCGCCTGGCACTGCTGAGCGACCCGGTGGCCCTGTCGCGCCTGCATCAGCAGGTCTGGAGCGAGGCTCATCCGGAGTGGCTGGCGGCGTGGCGTGCATCGGTGAAGGCCGATCCTCATGCGCCGTTGCTACCGCTTCAGCCGTTGAGCACGCAGCCTCAATTGGCCTGATCCGCAAAAAGCCCCGCTTCTGCAAAGATTCGGGGCTTTTTGTTGGTCTGGGTATTTGGGGTATATCCGTTGCTGCGGTTACGGCGGCTTGGGGTTCCGCCCTTACGGCGGCTTACTTTTGAAAAGCGCAAAAGTAAGCAAAACGCTCTTGCCCCACCACTGGGCACCTCGCTTAGGCGAGGTGTTCCCTCACTCCGGCATTGCTCCGTGGGCCCGCCGCGAAGGGCCATCCATGGCCCAGCGCGGCTAACCCGGCATCCATGCCGGGTTGCCCACTGCGCAATGCCTGCGTTCGGCCCTTGTGGTTGATGGGGCGCTCAAGATCAAAAGCCAAAGCCAAAGCCAAAGCCAAAGCCAAAGCCAAAGCCAAAGCCAACGGCAACGGCAACGGCAACGGCAACGGCTTTGGTATGGAAGCAGGCTGCTCGTGGCAAGGGAGCTTGCTCCCGCTGGGTGGCGCAGCCGCCCTCTTTATTGACGTCCACTGCGCGGTCGAGCGGGAGCAAGCTGCTTCGCCACGTTTTAGGTGCGCTCAAGGTTGTGTATTGAGTTCGTCCAGCATTCGATTCGTCAACAAACCGCCCAGCTCAATCAGTTGCTGAATGCCTAGGGCAAAATGACGCCGCGAACCATCCAGGTCGAATGCAAGGTTGTTGATCATGGTATTCGCTGAAGCCAGGGTTTCGCTTAGGTTGGCCAGCATGCTCTCAGTATCGACGCCGTCAACGACAGTAAATAACTGGCCCGAAGTCTGTTCGTCCTCGGGCTTGGTCTGTTTTGGGTTCAGGTAGTCATCGAGCGCACGATCAGTGGCTTCCTGAAGTTTTTTGGTATCGGTTTCTGGTTCTGGTGGGTTAGGTGTGACCTTGTACATGCTTGACGCTCCTAGGGTAATGGAGTCGCCAGACATCGCTGCTAAACGAGAAGGGTGGCGACTGTACGCGGGTTAGCAGACCGGGACCCTAGAACCCGGCAGACTCGAAAGTCTCCCACGCACAACCGCCATGACATAAATGAGTAGGCACCGAAGCCTGCTCGCGCATGTGGAGAGCGCACGTCTAGGATTGTCCAGGCTGCTAAACCCGATCGCTAAGCCGATAGCGACCCGCAGACATTAGGCCTGGGGGGCCGAGACGCACAAGCCGGCGGATTCTGGCGTAGCTGTAGGCAATGGCGCAAGGCTGCGTAGCCTCGAGCTGACGGATTGTTGGCCTGGATATTGGCTGGGCCCGCTATGGGACCAGAGCTGGCTCGCGAGCCGGCTGTTAAGCCGCCTCGCTTTTGCTTTTGATCCTGCTTTTGATCTTGGGGCCCCATCAACCACAAGGGCCGAACGCAGGCATTGCGTAGTGGGTATCCCGGCATGGATGCCGGGATAGCCGCGCTGGGCCATGGATGGCCCTTCGCGGCGGGCCCACGGAGCAATGCCGGAGTGAGGGAACACCTCGCCTAAGCGAGGTGCCCAGTGGTGGGGCAAGGCGCTTTTGGTTACTTTTGGCGCCTTATCCAAAAGTGACCCGCCGTAAGGGCGGAACCGCCAGCGGCCGTAACCGCAGCAACGGATATACACACAACCCAGAGAGCACCACCAACAAGATCAAGCTAAACCCTGAACCGCCCCACCAACGTCTGCAAATGCACCCCCAACCGCGCCAGTTCAGCACTCGAAGCCGCAGTCTCTTCACTGGCCGCAGAAGTCTGCTCCGACACATCCCGCACATTCAGCACGCTGCGGTTGATCTCCTCGGCCGTGGCGCTCTGCTGTTCGGCGGCCGCGGCGATCTGTTGGTTCATCGACTGGATCGCCGAGACGGTACGGGTGATGTTTTCCAGCGAACCGCCAGCACGGCGCGTCAGTTCGACGCTGCTGTCGGTCAGGCCGCGGCTGTTGTCCATGATCGTGGCGACCTGTTGGGTGCCGTTCTGCAGGCCCAGGATCAGCTCTTCGATCTCTTCGGTGGACTTCTGGGTGCGCTGGGCCAGGCTGCGGACTTCGTCGGCGACCACGGCGAAGCCACGGCCCGCCTCGCCGGCGCGGGCGGCTTCGATGGCGGCGTTGAGGGCCAGCAGGTTGGTTTGCTGGGCCACGGACTTGATCACGTCGAGCACGCTGCCGATCTTGTCGCTTTCGCGCTTGAGGTCGCTCATGGCGGTGGTGGAGTGGCCGACTTCCTCGGCCAGGCGTTCGATCTGCGCGATGGCTTCGCCCACCACCCGCTCACCCTCGCGGGCCTGCTGGTCGGCGGCGACGGCGGCTTCGGACGCTTCCTCGGCATTACGTGCCACTTCCTGCACCGTGGCAGTCATTTCGTGCATGGCGGTGGCGACCTGATCGGTTTCCACTTTCTGGTTGTTGACCCCGGCGCTGGTCTGTTCGGTGACGGCGGAGAGTTGTTCGGCGGCGCTGGCGATCTGCGTGACGCCTTCGCCGATGCCGCCGATCAGTTGCCGCAGGCTGACCACCATCCGTTGCAGGCTGCTTTGCAACTGCCCCATCTCATCGCGGCGACGAACCTCGAGGTTCTGGCTCAGGTCGCCGGAGGCCACCCGTTCCAGTGCCACCAGGGTCTGTTGCAGCGGCACGACGATCTGCCGGGTGATGAGCCAGGCGGCCAGCAGGCCAAACGCCAGCGCCAGTACGGTGACGATGATCAGCGTGCTTTTTGCGCTGGCCGTTTCTTCATTGCGTTTCTCGGTCTGCGAGGTTGTCAACTGATTGCTCAGGTCATTCAGGCGGGTCTCCTCTTGTGTCATTTTCTTCAGAGCCGAGGCGGTGGCGACCTGGGAATCGCGGAACTGGCTGACCGCCGCGCGATAGGCTTTCATCGATTCGGTGGCCTGTTGCAGGTTGGCAGTGTGTTGCTCCGGCAGTTTGCCTGGCAAGCCTTCCAGGTTTTTCAGGACGTTGTCGATGGCGTCCAACGCCGGCTGTTCGGCATCGGCCTTGCCGCTGTAGGTGTAGCCGCGGACCTGGTAGCGGGCCTGCTGGATCAGCTTGCTCAACTCGACCACGTCGTTGAACGGGGCAATGCTATCGCCTTGGCGCAAGGCGTTCTCGACTTCAGTAACCTTGGCCACGGCATTGTCGGCGTTGGCGCCCAACTTGGATCGGGCCGACTCGCGATCCTGCGTCGCCTGGGTCATGTCGGCAAAAGCGCGCTTGTATTCGTCGAGGTTGGCCAACTGTTGGTTGAGCAGGTCGCGGTCCGCTGGTCGCACGAATCGATCGAGGGCCGCCTGGAGGCTCCCTTGAAGCTTGGCCAGGTAGTCGCTCACGGCTGCCGGCCCTTGTTCGCCGCGACGCATCTCGTAGTCGAGGCGGGCGTCTCGAAGGTCCTTGGCCAACTCGTTGAGGCTGGAGATGGAGGCCTGCTTGTCTGCGCGGCTGATCACGCTGCTCAGGCTGTTCCAGCCGGCGAGGGTGCTCAGGAGGGTCATGAACAGCACCAGGCCAAAACCGACGCCCAGTTTGCGATTGACGCTTACATTTCCCAGCTTCTCGGTCAGCCAACTGAACATGTTGATACTCCCCTCGAACCGTTTTATAGGCCTTATGAGGAGAGTATCGACCATAGACGAGCGATCTGTAGGAAATAGGCCGGCGTATTTCCAGGGCGAAGCAATCCGTGCCCCGCCCTGGCTGTTGCCGGTGCTAGACCTTGAACCGACCTACCAACGTCTGCAAGTGAACGCCCAGGCGGGCCAGCTCGGCGCTGGAGGTGGCGGTTTCTTCGCTGGCGGCCGAGGTTTGTTCGGAGACGTCGCGCACATTGAGCACGCTGCGGTTGATCTCTTCGGCCGTGGCGCTCTGCTGTTCGGCGGCCGCGGCGATCTGTTGGTTCATCGACTGGATCGCCGAGACGGTGCGGGTGATGTTTTCCAGGGAACCGCCGGCGCGGCGCGTCAGTTCGACGCTGCTGTCGGTCAGGCCGCGGCTGTTGTCCATGATCGTGGCGACCTGTTGGGTGCCGTTCTGCAGGCCCAGGATCAGCTCTTCGATCTCTTCGGTGGACTTCTGGGTGCGCTGGGCCAGGCTGCGGACTTCATCGGCCACCACGGCGAAGCCACGTCCGGCCTCACCGGCACGGGCGGCCTCGATGGCGGCGTTGAGGGCCAGCAGGTTGGTTTGCTGGGCCACGGACTTGATCACGTCGAGCACGCTGCCGATCTTGTCGCTTTCGCGCTTGAGGTCGCCCATCGCCGCGGTGGAGTTACCCACTTCGAGTGCCAGGCGTTCGATCTGGGAGATGGCTTCGCTCACCACCCGCTCACCCTCGCGGGCCTGCTGGTCGGCGGCGACGGCGGCTTCGGACGCTTCCTCGGCATTACGTGCCACTTCCTGCACCGTGGCGGTCATTTCATGCATGGCGGTGGCGACCTGGTCGGTTTCCACCTTCTGGCTGTTGACCCCGGCACTGGTCTGTTCGGTGACGGCGGAGAGTTGTTCGGCGGCGCTGGCGATCTGCGTGACGCCTTCGCCGATGCCACCGATCAACTGGCGCAGGCCCACGGTCATGCTGTGCATGGCGCGTTGCAGTTGGCCCAGTTCGTCGCGCCGATCTGAGGTGAGGTTATAGGTCAGGTCGCCAGCGGCTACGCGTTCGGCCACCGTCAAGGTCTGGCCGAGAGGGCCGACGATCTGACGGGTGATGAACAAAGCGGCGACCACACCCAACAGCAGCGCCAGCGCGGCGGCGACGATCAGGACGGTCTTGGCCTGGGCGGCGTCACGGTCACGCACGGCGGTCTGGGAGACGGTCAGTTTCTGGCTGGCGTCCATCAACACCTGGCCTTGTTCGGTCATGCGCTGGAGCGCCGCGGCGTTGTCGATCTGCGAGTCTCGGAACTGGCTGACAGCCGCGCGATAGAGGTTGAACGAGTCGTTGGCCTGTTGCAGGTTGGCCCGATATTCCTCAGGCAACTGCTCGGGCAAACGAGCCAGCAGCTTGAGTACGTTATCGATGGCCTCGAGGGCGGGTTGCTGGGCATCGCTCTTACCGCTGTAGGTATAACCGCGCACCTGATAACGCGCTTGCTGGACCGCTTTACTCAGGGTCACGATGCTGTTGAAGGACGAGATATCGCCCGATTGCAGCAGCGCCTTTTCAACGTCGGCGACGCGGGCCACGGCATTGTCGGCGTTGGCGCCCAGCTTGCTGCGGGCATCTTCGCGGCTGACGGTGGCGCGGGTCATCTGGGCAAAGGCGCCTTTGTATTCCGTGACGGCGGCCAGTTGTTTATCGATCAGCGCCACATCGGCCGGTTGTTCAATCAACTGGCGAGCGGTATTGAGCCCGGCTTCGAGTCGGCCAAGCAGGTCGTTGACCGGTTGTGGTCCTTTCTCGCCGCGTGTGGTGTTGTACTCGATGCTTGCCAGATTCAGGTCCTGGCTCAAGTCGTTGAGACTGGCGATGAACCCCAGCTTGTCGCCCCGGCTGATGACATTGCCCAGGCCGGACCAGCCGGTGAACGCGATCATCACTGTGAGAAACAGCACCAGGCCGAAGCCTGCACCGAGTTTGCGATTAACGCTTACGTTTCCCAGACCCTGGGCAAGCCATCGGAACATGCTGATACTCCCTTGGAGCGTTGAATTGGACTTGTGGGCGCTGTATCGGCGGCTCGGGTGGGATCTGTAGCCATGACGCTGACGAACTTAAGCGTGTGGGGCTTGTGGCGGGGCTCGCCACAGGACGTCAATCAACCGCAGGGCATCAGAACAGCCGTGCAAGCAGCGCCGTGACCGCGGTCTCGACCCGAAGGATCCGCTCGCCCAACTGCACCGGTTGCAGGCCTGCCTTGCTCAGCAGGTCGATCTCGTAGGGGATCCAGCCACCCTCCGGGCCGATGGCCAGTGTCACCGCCTCCGTCAGCGCCCGAGGGCAGGGCGGATGGTTGCCCGGGTGGCCCACCAGGCCGAGGGTGCCTTGGGTGATGGCTGGCAGACGGTCTTCGACGAAGGGCTTGAAGCGTTTTTCGATGATGATCTCCGGCAGCACGCTGTCCCGGGCCTGCTCCAGGCCGAGGATCAATTGCTCGCGAATGGCCTCGGGTTCGAGGAACGGCGTCTGCCAGAAGCTCTTTTCCACCCGGTAGCTGTTGACCAGCACCACCCGCGGTACACCCATGGTGGCGACGGTCTGGAACACCCGCCGGAGCATCTTGGGGCGGGGCAGGGCCAGCACCAGCGTCAACGGCAGCTTGGCCGGCGGCGGCTGGTCGAGGCTCACCTGCAGCTCGGCCTCGCGGGCTTCCAGGCGCAGTACCTGAGCCGTGCCCATCAAGCCGCCGAGGCGCCCGACCCGCAGGCTGTCGCCGACGGCGCTGCGGTGGACTTCCTGCATATGGGTCAGCCGGCGATCGCCCAGGATCACCCGGTCCGGCCCGATGAAGTCGGCCTCTTCGAGCAGCAACAGGTTCACGCTTGGGTCGCAGGCGGTTGGTCGTTGTGGTCGTCAACCGTCTCGTCTTCCGGGTGTTCGCTGCGCTTGCGCACCAGGCCGCCGAACAGCACGCCGATCTCGAACAGCAACCACATCGGCACGGCTAGCAGGGTCTGGGAGAAGATGTCCGGTGGGGTCAGGATCATGCCGACCACGAAGCAGCCGATGATCACGTACGGACGGATCTTCTTCAGGTACTCGACGTCAACGACGCCGATCCACACCAGGAGCACCACCGCCACGGGGATTTCGAACGCCACGCCGAAGGCGAAGAACAGCGTCATGACGAAATCCAGGTAGCTGGTGATGTCGGTCATCATCTCCACGCCTGCCGGGGTGGCGGCGGCGAAGAACTTGAAGATCAGCGGGAACACCAGGAAATAGGCGAAAGCCATGCCGGTGTAAAACAGCAGGATGCTGGACACCAGCAGCGGCACGGCGATGCGTTTTTCGTGCTTGTACAGGCCGGGCGCAATGAAGCCCCAGATCTGGTGCAGGATCACCGGGATCGCCAGGAACAGCGAGACCATCATCGTCAGCTTCAGGGGCGTCAGGAACGGTGACGACACGTCGGTGGCGATCATCGTCGCGCCGGCCGGCAGGTACTGGCGCAGCGGCGTGGAGACGAAGGTGTAGATCTGCTGGGTGAAGGCGAACAGCCCGGCAAAGATAATGAAGACCGCCGCGACGCAACGCAGCAGGCGCGTGCGCAGCTCGGTGAGGTGCGATACCAGCGGCATCGGCTGGTCATGCTCTGGGATATTGCTCATGGGGCTCGCGGCGGCAATGTAGGGTCGTTGGGAGCGGCTGGGGGCGTGGCCGTCGGGGCCGGCTCCACTGGTTTGGCTGGTTCGGCCGGTGCCTGCAACGCATCGGTCGCCGGCGCTTGCGGGGCAATCGTCGGCTCGACCGCAGGGGCGACCGGCGTCGGCTCCTGCTGGGTCGGCGTGAGGATTTTGCGCGCTTCCTGCTCCAGGGACAGGATGTGTTCGTTGTGCAGTTGCCGACGGATGTCGTCGGCACCGATTTCACGTTCAACTTCCTGTTTGATCGCGTTGAAGCTGCGCTTCAGGCGCCCGATCCACAGACCGGCGGTGCGCGCAGCACCCGGCAGGCGCTCGGGGCCCAGGACCAGCAGGGCAACGAGGCCGACGAGCAGCAGTTCAGTGAAGCTGATCCCAAACATTAGTCAGTGCTCACGAGTCTTTGCGGGTCGGCTCTTCGACTTTCTGGGCCTGCACGTCGATGGTGTGCGGCGCACTCACAGGCTGGGTCGCCTGGGGATGGACAGGTTGGGCCGGTGGAACCGGTTGGGCCGGTGCCGCGCTCGGGTCGGCGGGTTTTTCGTCATCGTTCATGGCCTTGCGAAAGCCCTTGATCGACTCGCCGACATCGGTGCCGAGGTTCTTCAGTTTCTTGGTGCCGAACACCAGCACCACGACGACCAGGATGACGATCCAGTGTTTCCAGTCAAAAATACCCATGTGGCTATTCCTCTCAAGAGTTGATCAGGCGGACGGACGCGAGGCTTTCTCGACATGCCCGGACAGACCGAAGCGACGGTCCAGTTCATCCAGTACGGCCTGTGGATGCTGCCCCAGTTGGGCCAGCATGACCAGGCTGTGGAACCACAGGTCGGCGGTCTCGTAGATCACGTCGCTGCAGTCACCGCTGATGGCGGCGTCCTTGGCGGCGATGATGGTCTCGACCGACTCTTCGCCGACTTTTTCCAGAATCTTGTTCAAACCCTTGTGGTACAGGCTGGCGACATAGGAGCTGTCGGCCGCGGCGCCCTTGCGCTCTTCCAGCACCTGGGCCAGGCGGGTCAGGGTGTCACTCATGGGGATGTCCTGAATAAATGGCATGCGGGTCCTTGAGCACCGGGTCGACGGTTTTCCAGTCGCCGTTCTCGAAGACGCGATAGAAGCAGCTTTGACGGCCGGTGTGGCAGGCGATCTCGCCGACCTGTTCCACCATCAGGATGATGACGTCGCCGTCGCAGTCCAGGCGCATCTCATGCAGGTGCTGGACATGTCCGGACTCTTCACCCTTGCGCCACAGCTTGCCACGCGAACGTGACCAATAGATGGCGCGGTTCTCGGCGGCGGTCAGGGACAACGCCTCGCGGTTCATCCAGGCCATCATCAATACGCGCCCGGTCTTGTGATCCTGGGCGATGGCCGGCACCAGGCCGTCAGCGTCCCACTTGATCTCGTCCTGCCAGTTTTTCATCTTCGACTCCGACAATGGGCCGCGCACTTGGCGTCGGCGGGCCCAGCGTTGAAACAGTGTGCCAGTGCGAACCGGTGCTGGCTATCGGCGAACGACCAGATACAGACCCACCACTACCATGACACCGGCCGGCCAATGGCCCAGTTGGCTCAACGGCCCGCCGCTGGCCAGCACCGCGCCACCGCCCAGGTGGGCCGCGCCGAGCAGGCGCAGGAACCAGTCGTCCTTGCGCTTGTGCCAGGGCGGTGGCGGATCCTGGGCATGGGGCTGGGACATGCGTTCCAGCAGGTCGCGGGTCATGTTGGCCAAGTGCGGGATCTGCTCGAACTGGCTCTGCACGTTGCCCAGCAAGGTGCGCGGGCTGACGCGCTCGCGCATCCAGCGTTCGAGGAAGGGCTGGGCGGTGTTCCACAGGTCCAGGTCCGGGTACAGCTGGCGACCGAGGCCTTCGATGTTCAGCAGGGTCTTTTGCAGCAGCACCAGTTGCGGCTGGACTTCCATGTTGAAGCGGCGTGCGGTCTGGAACAGGCGCATCAGCACCTGGCCGAAAGAAATATCCTTTAACGGTTTTTCGAAGATCGGTTCGCACACGGTGCGGATCGCCGCTTCGAATTCGTTGAGCTTGGTCTCGGCCGGCACCCAGCCAGAGTCGATGTGCAACTGGGCCACTCGGCGGTAGTCGCGCTTGAAGAAGGCGAACAGGTTGCGGGCCAGGTAGTCCTGGTCTTCCGGGGTGAGGCTGCCGACGATGCCGCAGTCGATGGCAATGTACTGTGGGCTCCACGGCTGCACCGTGCTGACGAAGATGTTGCCCGGGTGCATGTCGGCGTGGAAGAAACTGTCGCGGAACACCTGGGTGAAGAAAATTTCCACGCCGCGTTCGGCGAGCATCTTCATGTCGGTGCGCTGGTCGGCCAGGGTCGCCAGGTCGGTGACCTGAATGCCGTAGATGCGCTCCATCACCAGCACTTTCGGCCGGCACCAGTCCCAGTAGACTTGCGGCACGTAGAGCAGTGGCGAGCCTTCGAAGTTGCGGCGCAACTGGCTGGCGTTGGCCGCCTCGCGCAGCAGGTCGAGTTCGTCGTAGATGGTTTTCTCGTAGTCCTGGACCACGTCCACCGGGTGCAGCAGGCGTGCATCGGCCGACAGCCGCTCGGCGGCGCGGGCGAGGATGAACAGCCATGCCAGGTCCTGGGCGATGATCGGCTTGAGGCCCGGGCGGATCACCTTGACCACCACTTCTTCGCCGCTCTTGAGTTGTGCGGCGTGCACCTGGGCCACGGAGGCCGAGGCCAGGGGCTCGACGTCGAAGCGGCTGAAGACTTCGCTGATTTTCTTGCCCAACTGCCCTTCGATCAGTGCCACCGACACCTTGGAGTCGAACGGCGGCACGCGGTCTTGCAGCAGCATCAGCTCATCGGCGATGTCTTCGGGCAACAGGTCGCGACGGGTCGAGAGGATCTGCCCGAACTTGATGAAGATCGGCCCCAGGTCCTGCAAGGCCAGGCGCAGGCGTGCGCCGCGACTCAGGTCCAGGGTGCGCCGGGGCAGCCAGCGCCACGGCAGCACGAAGCGCAGCGCCAGGAGAAACCAGGGCAACGGCAGGGCGAACAGCAGGTCATCGAGGCGGTAGCGAATCACGACGCGCTGGATGCGCAACAAACGGCGGACGGCAAGCAGCTTCATGCGTTATCGCTTGGTTTCAAGGGATCGGGAAAGGCGCTCGAAACGCGCCTCGAGTCGTTCCAGGTCAAGCTTGACCTGGTCCAGTTCATTAAAGCGGGCCTGGGCTTCGCGTTGGCCGACGAGCGTACGCGATTCCTCGGCCAGGTACTCGCTCAGGTTCTGTCCCAGGCTGGCGAACCCCTGGCGGTACCAGCGGGCGCGGCTGCGCAGGTGGCCGCCGAGCAGTGGGGTAGCCACCGGGCCGAGCCATCGGGACACTTCATACTCCCAGTCCAGCTCCAGGTCCTGGAGGACCGCCGCCAGCTCCAGCAGCACGCCGCTGTCGCCGTCGAGCTCGACGTCGGGGCGGTGCAGGACCGCGGTCTTGTCCTTGCTCAAGGCCAGGCTCAACAGGCTCGACGCCGGGGCCCGCAGCGTACAGTCCGCCTCGGCTTCCCAGTGTGCGGCGAGCATCAGGCCTTCGTCGCTGGGCAGGAGGAACAGTTGCAGCGCCGGGCTGCGGCAGTCGACGGCAATCACCTTGCCGCTCAAGGGCGCCAGGCGCGCGAGCGCCGTGCTGTCCAGGCGCAGGACGCGGTTGATACCGAGTTCGACGCTGGCGAGCAGGCCGGTGAGCAGCATCAGGGCTTGATACCGCGGTGCAGGGCGACGATGCCGGCCGTCATGTTGTGGTAGGTCACGCGGTCGAAGCCGGCGTCCACCATCATCGACTTCAGGGTTTCCTGGTTGGGGTGCATGCGGATCGATTCGGCTAGGTAGCGATAGCTTTCCGAGTCGTTGGTGATCAGCTTGCCCATCAGCGGCATGAAGGCGAACGAGTAGGCGTCGTAGGCCTTGGACATCAGCGCGTTGGTCGGCTTGGAGAACTCCAGCACCAGCAGGCGTCCGCCGGGCTTGAGCACCCGCAGCATCGAGCGCAGGGCGTCTTCCTTGTGGGTGACGTTGCGCAGGCCGAAGGCGATGGTCACGCAGTCGAAGTGGTTGTCCGGGAACGGCAGCTTCTCGGCGTCGGCCTGGACGAACTCGACATTGCCGGCCACCCCCAGGTCCAGCAGGCGGTCACGGCCGACCTTGAGCATGGATTCGTTGATGTCGGCGAGCACCACCTGGCCGGTCGGCCCGACGATATGAGAGAACTTCTTCGTCAGGTCGCCGGTGCCGCCCGCGATGTCCAGCACGCGGTTGCCGCTGCGCACGCCCGACAGTTCGATCGCAAAGCGCTTCCACAGGCGGTGCATGCCGCCCGAGAGCAGGTCGTTCATCAAGTCATACTTGGCGGCCACCGAGTGGAAAACCTCAGCGACTTTTTCCGCCTTCTGGCTTTCCGGCACGTTCTTGAAGCCGAAGTGAGTGGTGGGTTCGGCATCGCTGCCTTTGCGCGGGTCAGTCATATCGCTGTCACCAAAAAAGAATGCGGGACATTCTAATCCCGGTGGAGGGCTTTGTCTTGGCAAGGCTGAAGGTAAGATGAGCCACCGCCAGGACGTTTTGACGCAGCCAGGGTCTGAAACGTTCAGGCAAGTCCCGATAAAACAGGAGTCACCCGATGGCCCGTATTACTGTTGAACGTGCCCATGACCTGGGCAAGGAAGCGGCCCGTGCCAAGGCCGACAAGTTGGCGCAGAAGTTGTCCGAGAGCTACGGCCTGGAGCCGCAATGGGTCGGTGACACGCTCAAACTCAAGCGCTCCGGGGTCAAGGGCGAAGTGCTGGTCGGTGAGGACTCGATCCGTATCGACGTGGAACTGGGCATGTTGATGTCGGCGATGAGCGGGACGATCAAGACTGAGATTGAAAAGGCGCTGGATAAAGCGTTGGCCTGATTGATCGCAAGGAGGATACCGCCTCAAGTTCACCACCAAACGCTGTGGGAGCGGGCTTGCTCGCGAATGCGGTATGACATTCAGTATTGATGTTGACTGATCCACCGCATTCGCGAGCAAGCCCGCTCCCACCCGTGGTCAATCATCGCCCACTCTGTGTCAGTTGTTAGGGTGCCCTTTCTAATTATTGTCACTACTTTGTGCCTGAGCCCGTCCGTGTGCGGGCAGTTCCTCAAACCCATCTGCGAGTGAGGTGCACCATGGCCAAAGTTGTCCTGAAGAAAAAAACCGACGTTGAATCTTCCACGCTAAGCGACGTGAAAACGTACGCGCGCAAGATCTGGCTGGCTGGCCTGGGCGCCTACGCGAAGGTTGGACAGGAAGGCAGCGAATACTTCCAGGAATTGATCAAGGCTGGCGAAGTTGTTGAAACCAAAGGCAAAAAGAGCGTTGCCGGAAAACTTGAAGCCGCCAACAGTGAGTTGATGGAAGTCAAGTCCGACGTTAATACGTTCAAGACCAGGGTTGAAGTTCAGCTCGATAAAGTAGAAAAGGTATTTGATGCTCGTGTTGCAAGTGCCTTGAATCGTATCGGCATTCCGTCTAAACATGACGTTGAGGCACTCTCTGTCAAGCTCGATGAGCTGACGGCATTGCTCGAGCGTGTTGCGCGTAAACATTAAGGAGAACGGGATGGCTGGTAAAAAAAGCACAGAAAAAGAAGGCAGCTCGTGGGCCGGGACGATTGAAAAGTACTCCCGCAAAATCTGGCTGGCTGGTTTAGGCGTGTACTCGAAGATCGACTCTGACGGCAGCAAACTCTTCGAGTCCCTGGTAAAGGACGGCGAGAAGGCCGAAAAACTCACCAAGACGGCGGTCAGCAAGCAGGTCGATGCCGCCAAGGGCTCTGCCGAGTCCGCCAAGTCGCGCATCGGCGGCGTGAAGGATCGGGCACTGGGCAAGTGGGACGAACTGGAAGGGGCTTTCGACAAGCGCCTGAACAGCGCGATCTCCCGTCTGGGTGTACCAAGCCGCAATGAAGTGAAGGCGTTGCACAGCAAGGTCGACACCCTGACCAAGCAGATCGAAAAACTCACCGGTGCCAAGGTGACCCCGGTGGCAGCCAAGCCTGCGGCGAGCAAGACTGCTGCGGCCAAGCCGGCCAGCAAGACAGCGGCCAAGCCTCTGGTCAAGGCCGCGGCCAAAACCGCTGCCAAGCCGGCGGCCAAACCAGCGGCGAAAACCGCGGCGGCCAAGCCTGCTGCCAAGGCTGCGGCTAAACCGGTAGCGGCCAAGACCACCGCGGCAAAGGCTCCAGCCAAGCCAGCGGCCAAGCCGGCGGCGAAAACCGCAGCGGCCAAACCTGCTGCCACCAAGACAGCCGCGAAGCCGGCCGCCAAGCCTGCGACCAAACCCGCGGCGGCGAAGAAACCTGCCGTGAAAAAACCAGCCGCACCGAAAGCCGCAGCCCCCAAGGCACCGACGGCGGCCGCCAAGCCAGCCCCTGTGGCGAGCACGGCGAACTCCGCCTCGGCACCGGCTCCGGTGGCCAACCCGACGCCAGCGCCGGCTCCAACGACGCCTACCAGTCAGTCCTGATTTACAGGGCAAATCAAAACGCCCGGCCTGTGAAGGTCGGGCGTTTTTGTTTGCGTTGCCACCCATCCAATGTGGGAGCGGGCTTGCCCGCGAATTCGATGGATCAGCCAGCATCGATGCTGAATGCCGCACCGCATTCGCGAGCAAGCCCGCTCCCACAGGTTGCTAATCGTGGTCTTCCAGGTATTGGAGCGCCAACTGTTCGGTGGCGGCTTTCACCTGCGGCAGCAAGTGCGCCGCCACCAGCATCATGATCTGGTAGACCACCAGCCGGACCTCGCCCTCGCGAGCGAGAATGCGTTGGTAATCCAGCGAGAACAGCAAGGTCATGGTGATCTGCTCCACCAGTTGCCCCAGGGCCTGGGTATCGCTGACCAGCAGTCCCTGGGCCTTCAGTTGCGCCAGCAGCGACGCGAGGGTGCGCTTGAGGGCGTTGAGCAACTGGCGGATGCCCTTGGCCAGTTTCGGCAGGCGCCCGGCCAGGTTCGACAGGTCCTGGAACAGGAACCGGTACTGGGCCAGGCGCTCGACGATCAGGTGCAGGAACAGCCAGTAGTCCTCCGGTGCCAACCGCACTTGTGCCGGTGGGTCCAGCAGCGGCGCCAGTTCACCCTGGAATCGCTCGAACAGGCCGAGGACCAGTGGCTCCTTGCCGTGGAAATGGTAGTAGAGGTTGCCGGGGCTGATGCCCATTTCATTGGCCACTTCCAGGGTGGAAACGTTCGGCTCGCCCTTTTCGTTGAACAATTGCAGGGCGCATTCAAGGATGCGGTCGCGGGTTTTCATCCGGTCTTCTTAATTGATCAAGTCGTGCCACGGCCATTGGTCGGCCGTGGCGTTGGGGCCTCAGCGCACGCGGACATAGGTACCGGGGGCCGCCTCCAGGGGCGGATAGTTCGCGTTGCCCAGGGTCATCAGGGTTTCGCGCTGGGCGCCGGAGCGTTCCTGGATCCAGCCCAGCCATTGCGTCCACCAGCTGCCTTCGACGTGCTGGGCGTCGTAGTACCAGGCCCGGGGATCGCTGCTCAGTTTCGGGCTCTCGATGTAGTTGGCCTTGGGGTTACCCGGTGGGTTGAGGATGCTCTGGACGTGGCCGCTGTTGGACAGCACGAAGCGTCGGTCGCCCCCCAGCAGCAGGGTCGAGCGGTACACCGCATCCCATGGCGTGATGTGGTCGTTTATTCCGCCGACGCTGAAGCTGTCCACCGTCACTTTCTGCAGGTCGATGGGCGTGCCGCACACCTCCAGGCCGCCGGGATGGGTCAGCGGGTTGTGCTTGAAGAAGTCCAGCAGGTCGCCGTGGTAGGCCGCCGGCAGCCGGGTGTGGTCGTTGTTCCAGTAGAGGATGTCGAACGCCGGCGGCTCCTTGCCCAGCAGGTAGTTGTTGATGAAATAGCTCCAGATCAGGTCGTTGGGGCGCATCCAGGCGAACACCCGGGCCATGTCACGACCGTCGAGGATGCCCCTCTGGTAGGAGCGGCGCTTCGCGGCTTCGAGGGTTTGCTCGTCGATGAACAGCGCGGCCGGGCTGTCCATCTGGCTATCCAGCAGGCTCACCAGGTAGGTGGCACTGGCGACCCGGCGCAGCTGGCGCTTGGCTTGCAGGTGGCCTTGCAGGGCGGCGATGGTCATGCCGCCGGCGCAGGCACCCATCAGGTTGACCTCGCGGGCGCCGGTGATGGCCCGGCAGACGTTCATGGCTTCTTCCGTGGCCTCGACGTAGCTGGACAGCCCCCATTCCCGGTGGCGGACGTCGGGGTTGCGCCAACTGATGATGAACACCTGCAAGCCGTTCTTCAGGGCGTACTGGACGAAGCTGTTGGAGGGGCTCAGGTCGAAGATGTAGAACTTGTTGATCTGCGGCGGCACGATCAGCAACGGCTTGGCGTACTGTTTTTCGCTCATGGGCCGGTACTGGATCAGTTCCAGCAGGTCGTTGCGAAACACCACCGAGCCGGGCGTGGTGGCCAGGGTCTTGCCGACCTCGAAGGCGTGGGGCGTGCTTTGCCGTGGCAAACCGTCGTTGTGCAGCAGGTCGTCCACCAGGTGGCTGATCCCGCGGACCAGGCTGCTGCCGCCGGAGTTGAACAGTTCCTTGACCGCCAGCGGGTTGAGCAAGGTATTGGACGGCGACACGGCGTCGTTGAGCAGGGCGAAGGCGAAGTGGGCGCGAGCCTGGTCATCCGGGTCCATGGTGCTCTCGTCGATCCAGCTCTTGACCTGTTTTTGCCAGCTCAGGTACGCCTGCAGGCTGCGCCGATAGAACGGATTGAGCTGCCAGGTGGGATCGGCGAAGCGCGGGTCGTTGGGGTTGGCGGCGTGCAGGGTTTCACCCAGCAACACGCGTCCCAGCTGGCCGCCCAGCCGCAACGCATGCCGGGCGCTGTGCACCGGGTTGCGCAGACCGTGGGCGGCCACGCTGCGCAAGGTGGACAGCAAGTCCCTGCCACGCAAGCCGGTGACCGCGCTCTGGGCGTTGATGAAGCTGGCAGGGGCGGGCATGGAATCCTTTGCCGGCTTGTCGCGCATGAGTCAACTCCTTCGTCATCAGGCTAAAAACAAACGCACCGAACCAGACAACATAGTCGCTGTTTCGGGTAGTTGCGCGATCCGGCGTCCTGCCAGGCGCTAATGGGCTGCGTCAGCCGCCGCCCAGCGGCGACGGATGCGGATGCATCACCGCGCGCTGACGTTCCTCCTGCAGGAACTTCATGATGATCGGCGCCACCGCCTCGGCCCGGGTGATCAGGAACAGATGGCCGTCATCGATGATGTGCAACTGGGCGTTGGGGATGCGCCAGGCCAGCATGCGCATGTTGATCAGTGGGATCAGCGGGTCGTCGTCGCCGGCCAGCACCAGGGTCGGCTGGTGGATCTTGTGCAGCCAGTGGATGCTGGTCCAGCCGAGGCCGGCGAACAGTTGCCAGTAGTACCCCAGCTTGCCGGCCGAGCGCACCTTGGCCGCGTGGCTGGCCGCCAGCCCCGGGTCGCGACGGAACGAGCCACCATAGATCAGCGGGGCAATGCGCATCACATGGGAGGGCTGCACGTAGCGTCGCGGGCTGGCCATCATCCACAGCACTTTCGGTTTGCCCGGCACCATCACCGCGCCGGCCGCCGTGGCCGCCAGCACCAGTTTCTTGCACCGCTCGGGGTAGTCGTAGGCGAACTGCTGGGCCAGTGCGCCCCCCCAGGACACGCCAATCGCGTTGACCTGGCCGTAGTCGAGGTAATCGAGCATCCGCGCGGTGAGCTTCGCCAGGCCCGGAAAACGATACGGCCGGCTGGGCGTCGATGAGCCGCCGACACCCGGCACATCGAAGGCGATGACTTCCAGGTCCGGGTCCAGGGCCTGGATGAACGGGAACACCAGCTCAAGGTTGGCGCCGATGCCATTGAAGATCAGCAGGGGCGTCAAGTGAGGCTTGCCGGGACGTACCGCGGTGCGCAAGGTCTGGCCATCCAGATCGACGGTACGGAAGATGTACGGTTGCGGCATGCTTCAAGCCCTGTGGGTTATGTCGCGATCTTTCATTTTTCCCGATTCCCTGTGGGAGCGAGCTTGCTCGCGATGACGGCGGCACATCCAACAGCCATGTAGGCTGACACACCGTCATCGCGAGCAAGCTCGCTCCCACATGGGATCCGCTGTGAACATGAGCTTTATGTTCGCCGGCGGTGCGGGCCTTGCATTAATGTCGGCTGGCGGGATGTATTCGTGAGCAGGCCCACTTCCGCGTCAGACGAGTTGCATCCATTACCGCTCATGCACATAAGTGCCGGGCGCCGCTTCGCCGGCCACATAGGTCTTGTTGCCCAGCACCGTGGGCGCCTTTTTCAGTTTGCCCGAGCGTTCGGCCTGCCAGGCTTGCCAGTGCAGCCACCAGGAGTCGGTGTGCTTGGTGGAGTTCTCCTGCCAGTCCTCGGCCTTGGCGGGCAGGTCATCGCCGGTCATGTAGCGCGCCTTCGGGTTGCCCGGTGGGTTGAGGATGCTCTGGATGTGGCCGCTGCTCGACAGCACGAACTCCACCTTGCCGCCAAACAACTGGGCCGACTTGTAGCAGGACTTCCACGGGGTGATGTGGTCGTTGGTGCCGGCCAGGGCGAAGATGTCGGCCGTGACCCGCTTGAGGTCGATGGGGGTGCCGCACACTTCCAGCGCGTTGGGCCGGGTCAGCGGGTTGCTCTTGAACATCTCGATCAGGTCGCCGTGGAACGCCGCCGGCAAGCGCGTGGTGTCGTTGTTCCAGAACAGGATGTCGAACACGGGCGGTTCGTTGCCCAGCAGGTAGTTGTTGACCCAGTAGTTCCAGATCAGGTCGTTGGGGCGCATCCAGGCGAAGACCTTGGCCATGTCGCGGCCTTCGAGCACGCCGGCCTGGTAGGAATGGCGCTTGGCCGTTTCCAGGGTCTGCTCGTCGACGAACAGCGCCACGTCGGTGTCCAGGGTGGTGTCGAGCACGCTCACCAGCAGGGTCATGGCGTTGACCTTCTTCTCGCCGAGGGCCGCGTAGTGGCCCAGCAGCGCGGTGCAGGTGATGCCGCCCGAGCAGGCGCCGAGCATGTTCACGTCCTTGCTGCCGGTGATGGCCGTGACCACGTCCACCGCTTCCTTGAGCGCCTCGATGTAGGTTGAAAGGCCCCACTCGCGCTGTTCCTTGGTGGGGTTGCGCCAACTGATGATGAAGGTCTGCACGTTGCTGCGCAGGCAGAAGCGCGCCAGGCTCTTGTCCGGGCTCAGGTCGAATACGTAGAACTTGTTGATCTGCGGCGGTACCACCAGCAGCGGCCGCTCATGGACCTGCTCGGTGATGGGGCGGTACTGGATCAGCTCCAGCACGTCGTTGCGAAACACCACCGCGCCTTCGGTCACGCCTAGGCTCTTGCCGACCTCGAACGCGCCCATGTTGACCTGGCTCGGCATCCCGCCGTTATGCACCAGGTCCTTGGCCAGGTGGGACAGGCCGTCCAGCAGGCTCTTGCCGCCGGTTTCGAAGAAGCGCTTGACCGCGGCGGGGTTGGCCGCCGAGTTGGTCGGCGACATGGCTTCGGTCATCAGGTTGATCACGAAATGCCCGCGGCTGATGTCCTGGGGCGCGAGGTTGCTGTCGTCGATCCAGGCGTGCAATTCCTTGCGCCAGGCCAGGTAGGTTTGCATGTAGCGTTTGTAGAGAGGATTCTGGCTCCAGGCCGGATCGTTGAAGCGACGGTCGTCGCTGGCCGGTTGCAACTCGGATTTGCCGAACAGGACGTTCTTGAGCTCGGCACCGAAGTGGGCGACGTGCTTGGCGCTGTGCAACGGTTGCTTGAGGGTCTGGGTCAGCACCATTCGAGCAGAGGCCAGCAGGTCTTTCCTGCGCAGGCCGACGACAGGATTCAACCCCAGGGTATTTTCCGAGGCCTGGTACTTCAGGTCATCGTTGTTCTTGTTGCTCATCTACGACGCTCCATTGTCAGACGAGTACCGGCGCCGTGCCGCAAGCCACAGCCAATACCAGTACGCTGCTCGGGTGACCGTTAATTCCGCATCGTGACCAATGAGGAAACATGTGCAAGGGAACTCGCCCGTTCCTTTGCAGGGAACTTGCCAGCTCCATTGGTTACCCGAGTTTAATTTTTTTCGCAAGCAGGCCAGTCATTGACCTCGCCGGGCGGACATTCAAGCAGATGAGTCTAGAAAATTCGCCCTAAAGCGCCAGCCCTTGAGCTAGAGCATCAGCTTGACGACGCAAGTGTTCGGGTCGCGGGTTTTTCCGGCGGCCTTGAGTTCGCCAAGATAATCGTTCCACAGGTCTTCCTGGCGCACCGCCAACTGGTAGAGGTAGTCCCAGGTGAACAGTCCGCTGTCATGGCCGTCGTCGAAGGTCAGTTTTAGTGCGTACTGGCCGGCCGGCTCGATCTTGGTCAGGCCGACGCCGAGCTTGCCGTATTGCAGGATGGGCTTGCCGTGGCCCTGGACCTCGGCGGAAGGCGAGTGCACCCGCAGGAACTCGGCGCTCAGGTGGTACTCCTCATCCGGCGCGTATTTCAGCGTCAGGGTCTTGGAGGCTTTGTGCAGGTTGATGGCGGTGGGGAGTTTGGTCATACAAGCAGCTTACAAGCTACAAGCTACAAGCTACAAGCTACAAGCTACAAGCTACAAGCTACAAGCTGGAGGTGACCTGCTTGCAGCTCGCAGCTTGAGGCTCGAAGCTCTAGAGGATATACCGCGACAGGTCTTCGTTCTGCGCCAGTTCGCCCAGGTGGCTGTTGACGTACTCGGCATCGATCAGGATCGGCGCTTCGTCGTGGGTGCTGGCCAGGTCGCCGGCGCTGAACGACACTTCCTCGAGCAAGCGTTCGAGCAGGGTGTGCAGGCGACGGGCGCCGATGTTCTCGGTCTTCTCGTTGACCTGCCAGGCAATCTGCGCCAGGCGCTTGATACCTTCGGGCGTGAACTCGATGTTCAGGCCTTCGGTCTTGAGCAGCGCGCAATACTGTTCCGTCAGGGACGCATGAGGCTCGCTGAGGATGCGTTCGAAGTCTTCCGGCGATAGCGCCTTGAGCTCGACACGAATCGGCAGGCGGCCTTGCAGTTCAGGCACCAGGTCGCTTGGCTTGCTCAGGTGGAACGCACCGGAGGCGATGAACAGGATGTGGTCGGTCTTGACCATGCCCAGCTTGGTGTTGACCGTGCAGCCCTCGATCAGCGGCAGCAGGTCGCGCTGCACACCTTCGCGGGACACATCGGCGCCGCCGACGTTGCCGCGCTTGGCCACCTTGTCGATCTCGTCGATGAACACGATACCGTGCTGCTCGACGGCCTCCAGGGCCTTGGCCTTCAACTCTTCTTCGTTGACCAGGCGGCTGGCCTCTTCCTCGCGCACCAGCTTGAGCGCTTCCTTGACCTTGAGCTTGCGGCTTTTCTTCTTGCCCTTGCCCATGTTGGCGAACAGGCTCTGCAACTGGTTGGTCATCTCCTCCATGCCCGGCGGCGCGGAAATGTCGACGCCGACCATTTCGGCCACTTCGATCTCGATTTCCTTGTCGTCCAACTGTCCTTCACGCAGGCGCTTGCGGAACAGTTGGCGGGTATTGGAATCCTGGGTCGCGGCGGAGTCGGCGTTGAAACCCATGCGCGCCGGCGGCAGCAGGGCATCGAGGATGCGCTCTTCGGCGGCGTCTTCGGCGCGGTGGCGGACCTTGGTGATTTCCTGTTCGCGCAAAAGCTTGATCGCGGCGTCGGCCAGGTCGCGGATGATCGATTCGACATCGCGGCCGACGTAGCCGACTTCAGTGAACTTGGTCGCCTCGACCTTGATGAACGGTGCATTGGCGAGCTTGGCCAGGCGGCGGGCGATTTCGGTTTTACCGACACCGGTCGGGCCGATCATCAGGATGTTCTTGGGCGTCACTTCGACACGCAGCTCTTCAGGCAGCTGCATGCGGCGCCAGCGGTTGCGCAGGGCGATGGCGACGGCGCGCTTGGCATCGTCCTGGCCGATGATATGGCGGTTGAGTTCGTGGACGATTTCGCGGGGAGTCATGGACATAGTAATTGGCGGTCCTCAAGCAAAAATGAGCCGTGGCACGGGGCCGGGACAGGCTTATTCCGCGAGATCCTGCTCCTCAATGGTTTGGGTGTGGTTGGTGAAGACACAGATGTCGCCGGCAATGCCCAGGGCAGTCTCGACGATTTCGCGCGCCGACAGGTCGGTTTTTTTCAACAGGGCGCTGGCCGCTGCCTGGGCGTAGGCACCGCCGGAACCCATGGCGATCAGGCCGTCCTCGGGCTCGACGACGTCACCGTTGCCGGTGATGATCAGCGAAGCGTCCTTGTTGGCGACCGCGAGCATGGCTTCGAGGCGGCTCAGGGAGCGGTCGGTGCGCCATTCCTTGGCCAGTTCCACGGCGGCGCGGATCAGGTGGCCCTGGTGTTTTTCCAGTTGGCCTTCGAAACGTTCGAACAGGGTGAAGGCGTCGGCGGTGGCCCCGGCGAAGCCGGCGATGACCTGACCGTGATAGAGGCGGCGGACTTTCTTCGCGTTGCCTTTCATCACGGTGTTGCCCAGTGAAACCTGGCCGTCGCCGCCCATGACGACTTTGCCATGACGGCGGACTGAAACGATGGTGGTCAAGGGAAGAGTCTCCACGCAGCGGGGCGAAAATGCCCGGATGGAACTCATATGGGGGTGAGGTGGGGTTTTTCAACTGCGGGGTGAGGCAATGGACGAGTGGTGCGGTGGATGCTCAGCGCTCCTGTGGCGAGGGGATTTATCCCCGTTGGGCCGCGCAGCGGCCCCAAAGCTTGTCATCGGAGTGTCAGGCTAATTGCTTCAAGCTTTTGGGGCTGCTGCGCAGCCCAGCGGGGATAAATCCCCTCGCCACAGAGGTTGGTGTCGCCTGGTTCAGCGGCTCTGGCGTTGTTGTAACAACAGGTTGCTAAACCCGCTGCCAGCCAGTTGCTTCTGGGCCTTGGTCAGCTCTTCCCGGTTGCTGTACGGGCCTACCAATACCCGGTACCAGGTCTCGTCCTTCACGGTCCCCGATTCCACCGACACGGACTGGCCCAGCAGGATGATCTGCGCCCGGACCTTGTCGGCGTCGGCTTCCTTGCGGAACGAGCCGGCCTGCAGGAAGAACTTGGTCACCGGCGCGGCTTTCTGCACGGGCGGGGCCGGCGGTGGCGTGATGCCGGCCAGTGCCGCCTGGGCGCGAGCGGTGTCGATCTTTGCCGCTTCGGCCGGGGTCACCGGCGTCGTCGGCACTTGCGGCGTCGGCAGGGTTTTTTCCGGCACGGCGTCTGGCGGCACGATGACTTCCGATTCCGGCAGCAAGGTGTAGAAGTCGTATTTCGGCTTCACCGGTTGCGTCGGGCTCGGCGGGGTCTTGTTGGCCTCGGCGATGCGCGTGGCTTTCTGCTGCTCCTGGCGGACGCGCTTGACGTCATCGCCCTGGCCCGGCTCCAGCTTCATCAGGAACACAATGAACGCGCCGACGCTCAGGCCGATGGCCATCCACAACCAGCCTGGAATCGGCTTCTTGGCAGGAGGCTGGTAACGACTGGCGCCGCGTTTGGGTGCAGGTTTTTTCTTGGCGGCCAACTTACATGCGCTCCAGGGTTTCCAGGCCCAGCAATTCCAGGCCTTGCTTGAGCGTACGCCCGGTCAGCGCGGCGAGGCGCAGGCGGCTCTGCATTTGCTCCGGGGTCTGTGCGCTGAGGATCGGACAGTTCTCGTAGAAGCTGGAGAACAACCCGGCCACATCGTACAGGTAGGCGCACAGGGTGTGGGGCGTGCCCTTGTCGGCGACGTTGTTCAGCACTTCGCCGAACTGCGCCAGTTTCGCCGCCAGCTCCTGTTCGTGGGCGGCTTCAAGCACGATGCGGCCGTCCACTTCCTCGAAGCGTTTGCCCAGTTTGCGGAACACGCCGGCCACGCGGGTATAGGCGTAAAGCAGGTACGGCGCGGTGTTGCCTTCGAAGTTGAGCATCAGGTCGAAGTTGAAGCTGTAGTCGCTGGTGCGGTGCTTGGACAGGTCGGCGTATTTCACCGCATCGATGCCCACGACCTTGGCGATCTTGCGCAGCTCGTCTTCGGCCAGGTCCGGGTTCTTGCCCTTGACCAGTGTGTAGGCACGGTCCTGGGCTTCGGTCAGCAGGTCGATCAGCTTCACCGTGCCGCCATCGCGGGTCTTGAATGGGCGGCCGTCGGCGCCGTTCATGGTGCCGAAGCCCATGTGCTCCATCTCCATCGGGCGGGTCACGAAGCCGGCCTGGCGCGCCACTTCGAACACCTGCTGGAAGTGCAGTGCCTGGCGTTGGTCGACGAAGTACAGGACCCGATCGGCCTCGAGCACGCGGTTGCGATAGCGCACGGCGGCGAGGTCAGTGGTGGCGTAGAGATAGCCGCCGTCGGCCTTGACGATGATCACCGGCAGCGGTTCGCCGTCGGCGGTCTTGAACTGGTCGAGGAACACGCACTGGGCGCCGTTGCTTTCCACCAGCATGCCCTTGGCCCGCAGGTCGTTGACCACGTTGATCAGGTCATCGTTGTAGGCGCTTTCGCCCATCACGTCGGCCATGGTCAGTTTGACGTTCAGCAGTTCGTAGATTTTCTGACAGTGGGACAGGGAAATGTCCTTGAACCGGGTCCACAGCGCCAGGCACTCGGCATCGCCGGCCTGCAATTTGACCACCAGGCCACGGGCGCGGTCGGCGAATTCCGGCGACTCATCGAAGCGTTGCTTGGCGGCGCGGTAGAAGTTTTCCAAGTCCGACAGCTCATCGCTGGTGATGGGGTTTTCCTGCAGGTAGGCCATCAGCATGCCGAACTGGGTGCCCCAGTCGCCGACGTGGTTCTGGCGGATCACCGTGTCGCCGAGAAACTCCAGGACCCGGGCCACGCCGTCGCCAATGATGGTCGAGCGCAGGTGGCCGACGTGCATTTCCTTGGCGAGGTTGGGGGCCGACAGGTCGACCACGGTGCGCTGCAGCGGGCCGGCCTTGCGCACGCCGATGCGTTCGTCGGCCAGGGCGGCGTCCAGGCGCGAGGCCAGGGCCTGGGTGTTCTGGAAGAAGTTGATGAAGCCGGGGCCGGCAATGTCGGCCTTGCTGACGTTTTCATCGGCCGGCAGTGCGGCGATGATTTTCTCCGCCAGGTCCCGCGGTTTCATGCCGGCCGGCTTGGCCAGCATCATCGCGATGTTGCTGGCGAAATCGCCATGGGTCTTGTCGCGGGTGTTTTCGACCTGAATCGCCGGCGACAGGCCTTCTGGCAACACACCTTCAGTGACGAGTCGGGCGATGGCTTGCTGGATGAGCTGGCGAATGGTGTCTTTCATGGTCTTCTCTATCAACCGCAGGCGCGGCGGCGCTTCGAGGCGCAGGTGGAAAAACTGGGCATTATCCGTGGCCCAGGCGAGCTTGCCAACTGTAGCGGGTCGGTTGGGGCTGTGTGGTGACTATTCTTGCTGGCCTGGATGCACTCGGTCCACCTGTGGGAGCGGGCTTGCTCGCGAAAGCGGCGGCACAGCCAACATCACCACAACTGACCCACCGCTTTCGCGAGCAAGCCCGCTCCCACAGGGGGCAAAGCTTGCGATCTGCTCAATCAATACAAATCCACCGGGTCCACATCCAATGACCAGCGCACCGCGCGCCCACTCGGCATCTGCTCCAGCGCCAGCAACCAGGCACTCAACAGACGGTGCAGCGGCGCCCGGGCGTTGGCCTGCAAAAGGAGCTGGGCCCGGTAGCGCCCGGCCCGCCGTTCCATCGGAGCGGGCACCGGGCCCAATAGTTCGATCCCGGTGAGATTCTGCTGCGCCAGCAGGTGCTCCGCCTCGCTGCAGGCTTCGTCGAGGAAGCCTTCGGCCTGCCCGGGCTTGTGGGCTTCGGCGCGCAACAGCGCGAGGTGGGCGAACGGCGGCAGGCCGGCACTGCGCCGTTCGCTCAAGGCTTGTTCAGCGAAGGCGAAGTAGCCTTGTTCGGTCAGTTGGATCAGCAGCGGATGGTCCGCCAGGTGCGTCTGGATGATGACCTTGCCTGGCTCTTCCGCCCGCCCGGCGCGCCCGGCGACCTGGACAATCAACTGTGCCATGCGCTCGCTGGCGCGAAAATCACCGGAGAACAGCCCGCCGTCGGCATCCAGGATCGACACCAGGGTCACCCGTGGAAAGTGGTGGCCTTTGGCAAGCATCTGCGTGCCTACCAAAATGCACGGCTGGCCCTTCTGGATCGTGGCGAACAATTGATTCATCGCGTCCTTGCGCGACGTGCTGTCGCGATCCACCCGCAGTACGGGGTAATCGGGAAACAGGATGCCCAGGCGTTCCTCGGCGCGTTCGGTGCCGGCGCCCACCGGACGCAAGTCCACCCGGCCGCACTGCGGGCAATGCCGGGGCACCCGTTCGCAGTGGCCGCAATGATGACAACGCAGTTCGCCAGAGCGCTGGTGCACGGTCATTCGCGCGTCGCAGCGCTCACAGCCGGACATCCAGCCGCAGTCGTGGCACAGCAGCGTCGGGGCGAACCCGCGGCGGTTGAGGAACACCAAAACCTGCTGGCCGGCGGCAAGCGTTTGGCCGATGGCTTGCTGCATGGGGCCGGAAATACCGCTGTCCAGCGGACGGCTTTTCACGTCCAGGCGCAGGAAACGCGGCTGTTTGGCGCCGCCGGCCCGTTCGTTCAGGCGCAGCAGGCCGTAGCGGCCGGTGTAGGCGTTGTGCAGGCTTTCCAGGGACGGCGTCGCGGAACCGAGGACAATCGGGATGTTTTCCTGGCGGGCGCGTACCAGCGCCAGGTCGCGGGCGTGGTAGCGCAGGCCTTCCTGCTGTTTATAGGAGCCGTCGTGTTCTTCGTCGATGATGATCAGGCCGGGGTTTTTCATCGGCGTGAACAGGGCCGAGCGGGTGCCGATGATGATGTCGGCCTCGCCATCCCGGGCGGCGAGCCACGCGTCCAGGCGTTCGCGGTCATTGACCGCCGAGTGCACCAGGGCGATCCGGGCGTTGAAGCGTTGCTCGAAGCGCGCCAGGGTTTGCGGGCCGAGATTGATTTCCGGAATCAGCACCAGGGCCTGCTTGCCGGCTTCAAGGGCCTGGCGGATCAGTTGCAGATAGACCTCGGTCTTGCCGCTGCCGGTGACGCCCGCCAGGAGAAAGGCATGGTAGCTGTCGAAGCCTGCGCGGATCGCCTCGCAAGCGGCCCGTTGCTCGGTGTTGAGCGGCAGTTCCGGCTGGGCTAGCCAGTGCTCATGGCGCAGGCCCGGGGCATGCCGGCGAACGTCTACCTGGACCAGGTCCTTGGCCAGCAACAGGTCGAGGCTGTCCTTGCTGAGCATCAGTTTGCTCAGCAATTGATGCGCCACGCCGTGGGGGTGCTGGGCCAGGGTCGCCAAGGCCTCGCGCTGGCGCGGCGCGCGGGCGATGCGTGGATCGTCCAGGCTCGCGCCCGGCGCCACCGACCAGAACCGCTCCTGGCGCGCCTCGGCCGGCTCACCCTGGCGCAACAGCACCGGCAATGCCCAGCTCAAGGTATCGCCGAGGCTGTGCTGGTAATACTGGGCAGTCCACAGGCACAGCTTGAACAGCGAGGCCGGCAGCGGCGGCGTGGCGTCGAGCAGCGCCAGGGCCGGCTTGAGCTTGTCGGCCGGTACTTCGCTGTGGTCGGTGACCTCCACCAGGATCCCGATCATCTCCCGTCGGCCGAACGGCACCCGCAGGCGCATGCCCGGCTGCAACTGGGCGCGCGGGACCCCGGCCGGAGCGCGGTAGTCGAACAGGCGGCGCAGGGGCGAAGGCAGGGCAAGGCGCAGAATGGCGTTGGGCACGCGGGGATCTCAATGACAGGCATGTTCAAAAGGCTGGGCGCAATTCCTGTGGGAGCGGGCTTGCCCGCGAAAGCGGTGGCACAGTCGGCATTACCGCAAACTGATTCACCGCCTTCGCGGGCAGCCCGCTCCCACATTGGTATCGTGCATGAGGCCGGGAGCCTAGCAGACGGTTGGTACAAGGCATAGCTTGCGTGATTGGCGATGTCTGGTAGAATCCGCGGCCTAATTACGTGCGGTATTCAACAATAGTGTTGGGTGGCGGCACGCTAGCCTGAGGAAACACCATGAAAACCGATATCCATCCGGAATACCCAGAAATTGCCGTGACTTGCAGCTGCGGCAACAAGTTCGAAACCCGTTCGACCTACGGCAAAGCCCTGGCGATCGACGTTTGCAACGAATGCCACCCGTTCTACACCGGTAAGCAAAAGACTCTGGATACCGGCGGCCGCGTTCAGAAGTTCGCCGATCGTTTCGGCGCTTTCGGCGCTACCAAAAAGGCCTGAGGCTGATCATTTTGGAGGTTCGTCTCGACGGCTCCAGACTGATGAAAAAGGCGTCCCTTGCGGGCGCCTTTTTTGTGTCCGCGATTTGGCTGGGGCAAGCCCAGGCGTTCTGTCCGGCACCGGCGGGCCTTGCCCAGGCGACGGTCCAGCGCGTGGTGGACGGCGACACCCTGCGCCTGAGCGATGGCCGCAATGTACGCATGATCGGCCTCAACAGCCCCGAGCTGGGACGGCAGGGGCGTTCCGACGAGCCCTTTGCCGTGGCGGCCCGGCGTCGGCTCGAAGCCCTGGTGGCCGCCAGCGATGGGCGCGTGGCCTTGCAGCCCGGCAAGGAAGGCAAGGACCGCTACGGCCGTACCCTGGCCCATGTCTACGGGGCCGATGGCCAGAACCTTGAAGCGCAGTTGCTCGCCGAAGGCTTGGGTTTCTACGTGGCGGTGGCGCCGAATGTGGACCTCGTGGCCTGCCAGCGTGCGGCCGAACGCCAGGCGCGTGAGGCAGGACTTGGCCTGTGGAAGCGCTCGCCGGTGCTCAAGCCGCAGCAAATCCAGGCGCCGGGCTTCGCCGTACTGAGCGGACGGGTGAGTGATGTCAGGCGCAATCGCGGCGGGATTTGGATCGAATTGCAGGATTCGGTTGTGCTGCGCGTTGCACCCAATCTGCTGGGGCAATTCGACACGGCGAGCCTTGAACGGCTCAAGGGCCGGCAGGTCGAGGCGCGGGGCTGGGTGGTCGACCGTTCACGACGGGGCGGGCGCGAGCCCGGACAAGCCCGTTGGATGCTGCCGCTGACCGACCCGGCCATGCTGAACGTGACGACCGAATAAAAATTGTAGACATTTTTCGCGCTGATTGTATGCAGCTAGCCCTTATGTTTCGCGGCTCTTGGCCCAAAGTCGTAGGGCAGGGCGCTTGACAGGGGTGACCGGTCAGTCTTGTAGGGACTTTGCGAGGCGCGTATCCTCGGCGGTCCGTCTGTCCAACACAGTAAAAAGCGGAATGCCCACATGTCTGATCTGAAAACTGCCGCTCTCGAATATCACGCTAATCCTCGTCCAGGGAAGCTGAGTGTCGAGCTCACCAAGGCCACCGCTACTGCCCGCGACCTGTCGCTGGCCTACAGCCCCGGCGTAGCCGAACCAGTGCGCGAAATCGCCCGCGACCCTGAACTGGCCTACAAGTACACCGGCAAGGGCAACCTGGTTGCAGTCATTTCCGATGGCACCGCGATTCTCGGCCTGGGTGACCTGGGGCCACTGGCTTCCAAGCCGGTCATGGAAGGCAAGGGCGTGCTGTTCAAGCGCTTCGCCGGTATCGACGTGTTCGACATCGAAGTCGACTCCGAGAGCCCGCAAGCCTTCATCGACACCGTCAAGCGTATCTCCATCACCTTCGGCGGCATCAACCTGGAAGACATCAAGGCGCCTGAGTGCTTTGAGATCGAACGCACCCTGATCGAACAGTGCGACATTCCGGTGTTCCACGACGACCAGCACGGCACCGCCATCGTGACCGCGGCCGGCATGATCAATGCCCTGGAAATCGCCGGCAAGACCCTGCCGGAAGCCAAGATCGTCTGCCTGGGCGCTGGCGCTGCCGCCATCTCCTGCATGAAGTTGCTGGTGAGCATGGGCGCGAAGATCGAAAACATCTTCATGGTCGACCGTACCGGCGTGATCCACTCCGGCCGCGACGACCTGAACCAGTACAAGGCCGTGTTCGCCCACGCCACCGACAAGCGCACCCTGGCTGAAGCGCTGGACGGTGCCGACGTTTTCGTCGGTCTGTCCGGTCCTAACCTGCTGAGCCCGGAAAACCTGCTGCGCATGGCGCCGAACCCGATCGTGTTCGCCTGCTCCAACCCGGATCCGGAAATCTCCCCGGAGCTGGCCCACGCGACTCGTAGCGACGTAATCATGGCCACCGGCCGTTCGGACTACCCAAACCAGGTCAACAACGTATTGGGCTTCCCGTTCATTTTCCGCGGTGCCCTGGACGTTCGCGCCAAGCGCATCAACGAAGAGATGAAAGTCGCGGCGGCCAACGCCCTGCGCGAACTGGCCAAGCTGCCCGTACCTCAGGAAGTGTGCGACGCCTACGGCGGCATCAAGCTGGAATTCGGTCGTGAGTACATCATTCCGAAACCTATGGATGCTCGCCTGATTACCCTGATCTCCGACGCCGTGGCCAAGGCTGCGATCGAGACGGGCGTGGCGACCCTGCCGTATCCGAAGAACTACCCGCTCAAGAGCGTGGATGACGTGTTCAACGGTTAACAGCAGTCGCTCATAAAAAAACCTGGCCTCGGCCAGGTTTTTTTATGAGCTTCGAGCGGCAAGCTTCAAGCTGCAAGTAGAGGCGAAGCCTACCGTGCTTGCTTTGGCTTTACTTGAAGCTTGCGGCTCGCCGCTGCTTTCCTAGAACAGATCGATAGGCGCCGCTTCGTCCGCCGGCAGCGGGCTGCCCGGTGCAACGCCATTGCCCAGTTCGTTGACCGACGGCGGGATGTCTTCGCTCTTGAACAGCTCGAAGTAGGCCCCCGGGGTGCCCGGGGTGGCGGCACGGCCGCTGACCGGGTCGACGCGCAGGCTGAGGATGCCTTCGGGTTCCGGTTGGGTGTGGGGCGGCTTGTCCTTCAGGGCGGCGCCCATGTAGCTCATCCAGATCGGCAACGCCACGGTGCCGCCGAACTCGCGGCGACCGAGGCTTTCCGGCTGGTCGAAACCAGTCCAGACGGTGGTCACGTAATCGGCGTTGTAGCCGGAGAACCAGGCGTCCTTGGACTCGTTGGTGGTGCCGGTCTTGCCCGCCAGGTCGGTACGCCCCAAGGCCAAGGCGCGACGGCCAGTGCCGAGCTTAATCACGTCCTGCAGCATGCTGTTGAGGATGTAGGTGGTGCGTCCGTCGACGATGCGCTCGGCGACGGCCGGTGCTTGCGGCACCCCTGGGGCGGTCGTGGCTTCGCCCGGCAGGGCGTTGACCGTGAACGTCTCGGTGGACGGAGCGGCCAGTCCATCACTGGCCTGCTCGCCCGTGGGCACGCGTGGCGGGTTAGCCACGAACAGCGTCTCGCCGTTGCGGCTCTCGATCTTGTCGATGATGTACGGCGTGATCTTGTACCCGCCGTTGGCGAAGGTGCTCCAGCCCGTGGCGATTTCCATCGGGGTCAGGGTCGCGGTGCCCAGGGCCAGGGACAGGTTGCGTGGCAGGTCCTGCTTGTTGAAGCCGAACTTGCTGATGTAGTCGATGGTGCGGTCCACGCCGAGCGCTTGCAGCAAGCGGATCGACACCAGGTTGCGCGACTTGTACAGCGCTTCGCGCAGGCGGATCGGCCCGAGGAACGTGTTGGTGTCGTTCTTCGGCCGCCAGACCTTGTCCAGGTACTCGTCGACGAACACGATCGGCGCATCGTTCACCAGGCTGGCGGCGGTGTAGCCGTTATCCAGGGCAGCGCTGTAGACGAACGGCTTGAAGCTCGAACCCGGCTGGCGCTTGGCCTGCAATGCGCGGTTGTAATTGCTCTGCTCGAACGCGAAGCCCCCCACCAGCGAACGGATGGCACCGTCCTGTGGGTCGAGGGACACCAGCGCGCCCTGGGCGGCCGGGATCTGGCTGAACTTGAGGGTATTGTCCGCCTGGCGCTGCACCCGGATCAGGTCGCCGACCTGGGCCACGTCCGACGGCTGGCGAGGGTTGGCGCCCATGCTGTTGGTGTTCAGGAACGGCCGGGCCCATTTCATGCTGTCCCAGCCGACATGCTCTTGCTGCTCGCCGTTGCGGGTCAGGACTTTGAGCCCGTCCTTGTCCACCGAGGTGACGATGGCCGGCTCCAGGCCGCTGATGGTGCGTTGCTTGGTCAGCTCCAGGGCCCAGGCTTCCTGGGTCTTGCCGGGCAAGCGCGATTCCGGGCCGCGGTAGCCGTGGCGCTGATCGTAGGTCATCAGGCCTTCGTGCAGGGCGGTGTTGGCCATTTCCTGCAAGTTGCTGGGCACCGTGGTGGTGACGCGGAAGCCTTCGGTATAGGCGTCGCTGCCATAGCGGCCGACCATTTCGGCACGGGCCATCTCGGCGATGTAGGGCGCGTTCACCTCGGGGGTCGGCACGTGATAGCTGGCGTTCAAGGGCTCGTTGATCGCGGCGGTGTAGTCGCTTTCGCTGATCTTGCCGAGCTTGTACATGCGCCCCAGGATCCAGTCGCGCCGCTCCTTGCTGCGTGCCGGGTTGGCCAGTGGGTTGAAGCGCGACGGGGCCTTGGGCAGGCCGGCGATCATCGCCATCTGCGCCAGGCTCACATCGCGGATCGACTTGCCGTAGTACACCTGCGCCGCCGCCTCGATGCCGTAGGCGCGGTTACCCAGGTAGATCTTGTTCACATACAGCTCGAGGATCTCGTCCTTGGTCAACTGCCGCTCGATCTGCAAGGCCAGGAGGATCTCGGTGGTCTTGCGCGAGAAGCTGCGCTCGCTGGTCAGGAAGAAGTTCTTGGCCACCTGCATGGTGATGGTGCTGCCGCCGGACTGGATGTGTCCGCTCTTGACCAGTTGGCTGGCTGCGCGCATCAGGCTGCCGGGATCGACGCCGTAGTGGTTGGCGAAATTGTCGTCTTCAGCACTTAGTAACGCATTGATGAAATTGGGGGGAATGTCGGCGAAACGGATCGGTGTGCGGCGCATTTCGCCAAATTCGGCGATCAACTTGTTGTCGCTGCTGTAGACCCGCAGGGGAATCTGCAACTGAATACTTCTCAGAGCCTCCACGGACGGCAAACCCGGACTAAGGTAAAGAAACGCACCGCTCAGACCCAGGAGCAGTCCGCAGAAAACGGCGATGATGGACCATCCGAAAAATTTCAGCAGACGAATCAAGGCTTTTGGATATCCAGGCAAAGAATGAAAAAGGCGCCAGGTGCAGGGAAGGCCCCGTGCTTGCAACAAAGCGAAAAAAACGCTGGGCATTATAAGCATTTTTTTTCGCCAGGAATGCCATCCGGACGTCCGTCGGACCGGAGTGATTGAACGCAACGCATATTAGAGAGTCCGTAACTCACGGATAGTCATAGGGAATTGGTAGTGCTACGACTCTTCAATAAAAAAACCCATGCACTTCTGGGGATCGACATCAGTTCAACGTCGGTGAAGCTGCTGGAGTTGAGCCGCCAGGGCGAGCGCTACCGCGTCGAGTCCTACGCGGTGGAACCGCTGCCGGCCAATGCCGTGGTCGAGAAGAACATCGCCGAGCTCGAAGGCGTGGGCCTGGCGTTGTCGCGGGTTCTGGTCAAGGCCCGGACGCCCGTGCGCAGCGTGGCGGTGGCCGTGGCGGGGTCGGCGGTGATCACCAAGACCATCGAGATGGACGCCGGCCTGTCCGACGACGACATGGAAAACCAGCTCAAGATCGAGGCCGACCAATACATTCCCTATCCGTTGGATGAAGTGGCCATCGACTTCGAGGTCCAGGGCGTGTCGCCGCGCAGTGACGAGCGGGTCGAAGTGCTGCTGGCGGCCTGTCGCAAGGAAAACGTCGAGGTCCGCGAGGCCGCGCTGGCGCTGGCCGGGCTGACGGCCCGGGTGGTGGACGTGGAGGCCTATGCGCTGGAACGTTCGTTCGGCCTGCTCGCCACGCAACTGGCCGCGTCCCAGGAGCGCCTGACCGTGGCGGTGGTCGACATCGGCGCGACCATGACCACCCTCAGCGTCCTGCACAACGGGCGCATCATCTATACCCGCGAACAATTGTTCGGTGGCCGCCAACTCACCGAGGAAATCCAGCGCCGCTATGGCCTGACGCCCGAGCAAGCCGGCCTGGCGAAGAAGCAGGGCGGCCTGCCCGACGATTATGTCGGCGAGGTGCTGCAACCCTTTCGCGAGGCGCTGGTGCAGCAGGTGTCGCGTTCCTTGCAGTTTTTCTTCGCCTCGGGCCAGTACAGCGCGGTGGACCATATCCTGCTGGCCGGCGGCACGGCCTCGGTCACCGGTCTGGACCGACTGATCGAACAGCGCCTGGGCACGCCGACCCAGGTGGCCAACCCGTTCACCAACATGGCCCTGAGCAGCAAGGTCAATGCCGGTGCGCTGGCCAGTGACGCGCCGGCACTCATGATCGCGTGCGGGCTGGCCCTCAGGAGTTTCGACTGATGGCGCGGATCAACCTCCTTCCCTGGCGCGAGGAACTGCGCGAGGAACGGCGCAAGCGTTTCCTGCTGGCGTTGGTCGGTGCGCTGGTCGGCGCGGTCGGCGTGACGCTGATTGCCGTGCAATACATCGACAGCGCCATCGACCATCAGGTGGCCCGCAACACCCATCTTTCGGAACAGATCGCCGTGCTGGACGAGCGCATCAAACAGATCGGCGACCTCAAGGCCCGTCGCCAGCAGTTGCTGGAACGCATGCGCATCATCCAGGACCTGCAAGGCAACCGGCCCGTCAGCGGGCGCATCTTCGACCAATTGACCAGGACCCTGCCGGACGGGGTTTACTTCACCGAAGTGAAGATGGAAGACGGCACGCTTTCCATCAAGGGGGCCGCCGAGTCCAACAACCGGGTCTCGGACCTGATGCGCAACCTCGATTCATCGGACCTGTTCGATACCCCCAGCCTGACCGAGGTCAAGGCCACCACGGCCGGTCAGCTTGACCAGGCCAACGTTTTCCAGCTGACGGTCCGCCAGACCCGTCCAGTCGATGCGGAGGACGCCCAATGAAGCCGGGGGAATGGCTGGAGGCCCTGCGCAAGGTCGATTTGCGCGAGCTCGACACCAATAACGTCGGTTCCTGGCCGGCACCGATCAAATGGCTGGCGGGCATCCTGCTGGTGGCCATGGTGCTGGGGTTGGGCTACAACTTTGCCTTGAGTGACCTGGAGAACCAGCTGCAGCAGGTGCGCGAGGAAGAAAACACCCTCAAGGAACAATTCGCGGGCAAGGCCCACATGGCGGCGAACCTTGAGCGTTACACCGAGCAGATGAAGCAGATGGAAGCGTCTTTCGGCGTGCTGTTGCGGCAGTTGCCCAGCGACACCGAAGTGCCGGGCCTGCTGGAAGACATCACTCGCACCGGCCTGGGCAGCGGCCTGGAGTTCGAGGAAATCAAGCTGCTGCCGGAAGTCACCCAGCCGTTCTACATCGAGTTGCCGATCCAGATCACCGTCACCGGCGGCTACCATGACCTGGCGACGTTCGTCAGCGGCGTGGCCGGGTTGCCCCGGATCGTCACGCTGCACGATTTCGAGATCGCGCCCATGGAGCCCGAGGCGGGCGCCAAGCTGCGCATGAGCATCCAGGCCAAGACCTACCGCTATAACGAGCAGGAGGCGCAGCCATGAGCACGGCGTCTCGCGTTTGCCTGCTGGCGGGCCTGCTGGCATTGACGGGCTGCAACAACGACGACGGTTTCAGCGACCTGGATGCCTACATGAACGAAGTGCGCCTGCGTCCGCCCGGAAAGATCGAGCCGACGCCGACGTTCAAGCCTGCGCAAACCTTCACCTACAGCGCCGCCAACCTGCGCAGCCCGTTTTCCCGACAGATCCGGGTGGACCAGGCGGGCCGCCAGCAGGGCTCGCGCAACGTCCGGCCCGATCTCAACCGGGTCAAGCAGTACCTGGAAGGCTTCAATATCGAGCAATTCGAAATGGTCGGCACGATCTCCAATGCCAGCGGTTCCTTCGCGCTGCTGCGCGGCGCCAGCGGGGTGCATCGGCTAAAGGTTGGTGACTACCTGGGGCGCAACGACGGACGGATCGTCGCCATTACCGCCACTGAGGTCGATGTGATCGAAATCGTTCCCGATGGCGAGGGCGCCTGGCTGGAGCGACCACGGACCATTCCCTTGAAAGAGCACTCATTAGTGGAAACCCAACAATGAACAGGATTTTTTCAGCCTTTGGTGTTTCGCTAGGGATAGCGCTCTTATCACCGATGGTTCATGGGGCCGGCCTGAAGACCCTGGACGTGGCGGCGCTGCCGGGCGACCGCGTCGAATTGAAACTCTCCTTCGACGGGCCGCCGCCGACGCCGCGGGGCTACACCACCGAACAGCCGGCGCGGATCGCCCTGGATCTGCCGGGCGTCACCAATCAACTGGCGAGCAAGAGCCATGACCTGGGCGGCGGCAATGCCCGCAGCGCCACCGTGGTCGAAGCAGGGGATCGCACCCGGCTGATCATAGGGCTGACTCAGTTGGCGCCGTATAACACCCGCATCGAGGGTAACAACCTGTTCGTGGTGGTGGGCAAGGGCGCGGTTCCTGCGATAACCCCTGCGACAGCCCCCGCGCCGGCCGCCGCGGCGCCGCGCCCGGCGCTGGCCAGTGCGACTCCGGTGAAGGCCCGCGCGCCGGCGGGCAAGGCGATTCGCGGGGTGGACTTCCAGCGTGGCACCCAGGGCGAGGGCAATGTCGTGATCGACTTGTCCGACCCCGCCATCGCGCCGGATATCCAGGAGCGTGAAGGCAAGATCATCCTCAATTTCGCCCGCACGCAGCTGCCCGAACCCCTGCGGGTGCGCCTGGATGTGAAGGATTTCGCCACCCCGGTGCAGTTCGTCAATGCCAGTGCCGGCACCGACCGGGCGACGATCAGCATCGAGCCCAGTGGCACCTTCGATTATTCGACCTACCAGACCGACAACAAGCTCACCGTCAGCGTCCGGCCCATGACTGTCGAGGACTTGCAGAAGCGCAATGCCGATCGCGCCGCCTACAGTGGTGAAAAGCTTTCCCTCAACTTCCAGGACATCGAGGTGCGCTCGGTCCTGCAACTGATTGCCGATTTCACCAACCTGAACCTGGTGGCGAGCGACACGGTGCAGGGGGGCATCACCCTGCGGTTGCAGAATGTGCCGTGGGACCAGGCGCTGGACCTGGTGCTCAAGACCAAGGGCCTGGACAAGCGCAAGGTCGGCAACGTGCTGCTGGTGGCGCCGGCCGACGAGATTGCGGCGCGTGAGCGCCAGGAGCTCGAATCCCAGAAGCAGATTGCCGACCTGGCGCCGCTGCGCCGGGAGCTGCTGCAGGTCAACTATGCCAAGGCCGCGGACATCGCCAAGCTGTTCCAGTCGGTGACCAGCGCCGAGGCCAAGGCCGATGAGCGTGGCACGATCACGGTCGATGAGCGCACCAACAACATCATTGCCTACCAGACCCAGGACCGGCTCGACGAGTTGCGTCGGATCGTCGCGCAGTTGGATATCCCGGTGCGTCAGGTAATGATCGAGGCCCGGATCGTCGAGGCCAACGTCGACTACGACAAGAACCTGGGCGTTCGCTGGGGCGGTTCGATACAGAACCAGGGCAACTGGAACTCTTCCGGGGTCACGTCCGGGACTTCCACGACCATCGGCACGCCGGGGAGTACGGGCACCAACCAGCCGTTCGTCGACATGGGTGTGTCAGGCAACACCTCGGGGATCGGCATTGCGTTCATCACCGACAACGTCCTGCTGGACCTGGAACTGACGGCGATGGAGAAAACCGGCAACGGCGAAATCGTTTCCCAGCCCAAGGTCGTGACCTCCGACAAGGAGACGGCGAAGATCCTCAAGGGCACGGAAATTCCCTACCAGGAAGCCAGCTCCAGTGGTGCTACCTCGGTGTCGTTCAAGGAGGCCTCGCTGTCGCTGGAAGTCACGCCGCAGATCACGCCGGACAACCGCATCATCATGGAGGTCAAGGTCACCAAGGATGAGCCTGATTACCTGAACAAGGTGCAGGAGGTGCCGCCGATCAAGAAAAACGAGGTCAATGCCAAGGTGCTGGTCAACGACGGCGAGACCATTGTGATTGGCGGGGTTTTCTCGAATACTCAGAACAAGGTTGTAGATAAGGTGCCATTTCTTGGCGATGTGCCGTATCTTGGCCGCCTTTTCCGGCGTGATGTGGTCTCGGAGAAAAAATCTGAGCTGCTGGTGTTCCTCACTCCGCGTATCATGAACAACCAGGCGATTGCTGTGAGTCGTTGATTCTGTGCGAAATTTGATTCTTGTAGGGCCGATGGGCGCTGGAAAAAGCACCATCGGCCGTTTGCTGGCCAAAGAGCTGCGCCTGCCGTTCAAAGATTCCGACAAGGAAATTGAATTGCGCACGGGCGCCAATATCCCATGGATCTTCGACAAGGAAGGCGAGCCGGGCTTTCGTGACCGTGAGCAGGCGATGATCGCCGAGCTGTGCGCGTTCGAGGGCGTGGTGCTGGCCACCGGTGGCGGCGCGGTCATGCGCGAAGCCAATCGTCGGGCGCTGCATGCTGGCGGACGGGTGGTCTACCTGCACGCGTCGGTCGAACAGCAGGTCGGTCGCACGGCACGCGACCGAAACCGGCCGTTGTTGCGCACCGCCGATCCGGCCAAGACCCTGCGCGACCTGCTGGAGTTGCGTGATCCGCTGTACCGGGAGATCGCCGACCTGGTGGTGGAAACCGATGAACGGCCGCCGCGGATGGTGGTGCTGGACATCCTTGAGCGCTTGCAGCAACTGCCTCCCCGTTAATGCGCCTGGCGAAATGCGCTATCCTCGACGTCCCGTCGTGGCCCGCTTGGGGCGTGGCGTATGGCCATTGGGCGGCGTCGTATCACCGTGGACTTTCGTTAATTGCAGGCAGGACGCCTGATTCCATCTTCACTGTGGGGACACATGCAGACACTTAAGGTCGACCTGGGCGAGCGCAGCTACCCGATTCACATTGGCGAAGGTTTGCTGGACCAGCCTGAACTGCTGGCGCCGCATATCGCCGGGCGACAAGTGGCGATCATCTCCAACGAAACCGTCGCCCCCCTGTACCTGGAACGCCTGGCTCGCACCTTGTCGGCCTATTCGGTCATTTCCGTGGTACTGCCCGACGGCGAAGCGTTCAAGAACTGGGAAACCCTGCAACTGATCTTCGATGGCCTGCTGAGCGCGCGGCACGACCGCCGCACCACGGTCGTGGCCTTGGGGGGCGGTGTGATCGGCGACATGGCCGGCTTTGCCGCCGCCTGCTACCAGCGCGGCGTCGATTTCATCCAGATCCCTACCACGCTGCTGTCCCAGGTCGACTCCTCGGTGGGCGGCAAGACCGGCATCAACCATCCGCTGGGCAAGAACATGGTCGGTGCGTTCTATCAGCCCAACGTGGTGCTGATCGACACGGCCACCCTCAACACCCTGTCGGCCCGCGAGCTGTCCGCCGGGTTGGCGGAAGTCATCAAGTACGGGCTGATCTGCGACGAGCCGTTCCTGGGCTGGCTTGAAGAGAATGTCGACCGCCTGCGAGCCCTGGATCAGACGGCCCTGACCTACGCCATCGAGCGCTCCTGCGCCGCCAAGGCCGCGGTGGTCGGTGCCGACGAACGGGAGTCGGGCGTGCGTGCCACGCTCAACCTGGGTCACACGTTCGGCCACGCCATCGAAACCCACATGGGCTATGGTGTCTGGCTGCATGGCGAGGCCGTGGCGGCGGGGACGGTCATGGCCCTGGAGATGTCCGCGCGGCTGGGCTGGATCAGCGAGCAGGAGCGTGATCGCGGCATTCGCCTGTTCCAGCGTGCCGGGCTGCCGGTGATCCCGCCCGAGGAAATGACCGAGGCGGATTTCCTCGAACACATGGCAATCGACAAGAAAGTGATCGACGGTCGTCTGCGTCTGGTGCTGCTGCGCCGCATGGGCGAAGCGGTAGTGACCGACGATTATCCGAAAGAGGTTCTACAGGCCACGCTGGGAGCGGACTACCGCGCCCTGGCTCAGCTTAAAGGTTAATAAGATTCCGATGACTAGTTTGCATGCCGACGAGGCGTTCCTCGGCCATTTCCAGTTGAGTCACGACCCTTTTGCGCCACGGGTCCCGGGCTTCAAGTTCTTCCCTGCCCAGCGCAAGCCGGTGCTGGGCCAGTTGCATCACCTGGCGCGTTACAGCCAGTTGCTGCTGGTGGTCACCGGTCCCCAGGGCAGCGGCAAGACCTTGCTGCGCCAGGCCCTGGTGGCCAGCACCAACAAGCAGTCCGTGCAGAGCGTGGTGGTGTCTGCCCGCGGCGCCGGCGATGCCGCGGGTGTGTTGCGCCAGGTGGCCGAGGCGCTGAATGTGGCCCAGGCCGAAATCGGTGCGATTCTCGACCAGATCGTGCAACTGGCGCTGACCGGGCAGGAAGTCTACCTGCTGGTGGACGACGCCGAGCAACTTGACGAGTCGGCCCTCGAAGCCCTGCTGGCCCTGGCGGCCGGCGCGCCGGAAGGCCGTCCCCATGTGTTCCTGTTCGGCGAGTCGTCGCTGATCGCCGAGCTGGATCAGCTGAGCCTCGAGGAAGAGCGGTTCCACGTCATCGAACTGGCGCCCTACACCGAGGAAGAGACCCGTGAATACCTGGCCCAGCGTCTTGAGGGGGCTGGCCGGGGTATCGAACTTTTTACCGCCGATCAGATCTCTGAGATTCACCAAAGCGCCGACGGCTGGCCTGGCAACATCAACCAGGTTGCCCGCGATGCTCTGATCGAAGTCATGATCGCCAGCCGCTCCGCGGTGAAGCGTCCAAGTATGGGGTTCAACATGCCGAAGAAACACGTATTGGCGATTTCCGCCGTGGTCGTGGTCGCGGTCGCTGCCGCCTGGCTGATGCCAGGGCGCAACAAGGCGCCTACCACGGGCACACCTGCCAACGAACAGGCACAACTGCCCCTCGGCCAGGGCACGCCACAACCTAACGGCGGCGCACCGGCGGTGGAATTTGCCGGCAACACCCAGCCAATGCCGCTGCCGCTGGTCGGCCAGTCGCAACCGGTCATGCGTGGGCCCCTGGCCGAAGCCGCCGGCGGAATCACCGAGGGTGACGATGGCGCGGCACCGCCGATCGACGACAGCAGCGACACGCCGCCGACCGTGACCACCACCGCGCCGCCAGCCGGCGTGCCGGCCGGTCCGGCCCCGACGCCAGTACCGACCCCGGCCGCCAAGCCAACCCCGGCCCCGACCCAGGTGGCCACCGCCAAGCCCGCGCCGACGCCGGCCCCGGCCGCCAAGCCCGCCGCGCCGGCGGCCAAGCCTGCGGCACCGGCCAAGGCCGCTGGCGGCAACTGGTACGCCGGCCAGGCACCGAGCAACTACGTGGTGCAGATCCTTGGCACCAGCTCGGAAGCCACCGCCCAGAACTTCGTCAAGGAGCAGGGCGGCGAGTACCGCTATTTCAAGAAAGTGCTCAACGGCAAGCCGCTGTATGTCATCACCTATGGTAGCTTTGCCAACCGTGATGCGGCTGTTTCCGCCATCAAGGCCTTGCCAGCGAAGGTCCAGGCTGGTAAACCTTGGCCTCGCACTGTCGCCAGTGTCCAACAGGAACTGGCTGCAACTCGCTGAAGATTCGGCGGCCTTACCCAGGCCGCCTCTCCCGGCAACCTCAACATTTCCACAAGGGCGAGCGACCTTTCGGGCCGCGCGCCTTGTGGTGTCTGCGTCACAGTAGCGTTTGAGTCGTCGCGGTCGGAACCCAAAAAAGTTTTGACTAGCACAGCATATAGCTTTAAACCTTTCACAAATGCGACATGAATTTGCGACAGTTCGTCGTCAAATTTGTGGGGCTTCGTGTCGGTGTGTACAATGACCTCCCTTTTGCCCCCGCAAAGCTGGCGTACGTTCGGCGCGGCATGCAACTGGTTGAATTGAAAAGAAATTTGCCTCGATTAGAGGCAGCCTGGTGAGAAAGTGTCTATGAAAGCAGGTCTGTACCAACCAGATGAATTCAAGGATAACTGCGGTTTCGGCCTGATAGCCCATATGCAGGGCGAGCCCAGCCATACCCTTTTGCAAACGGCCATTGAGGCCCTGACCTGCATGACCCACCGCGGTGGGATCAACGCCGACGGCAAGACCGGTGACGGTTGCGGCTTGCTGATTCAAAAGCCTGATGAGTTCCTGCGTGCCATTGCCCAGGAAACGTTTGGCGTGACCCTGCCCAAGCAATACGCCGTGGGCATGGTGTTCTTCAACCAGGATCCGGTGAAGGCACAGGCTGCTCGCGAGAACATGAACCGCGAGATCCTGGCCGCCGGCCTGCAACTGGTTGGCTGGCGCAAAGTGCCGATCGACACCAGCGTCCTCGGCCGCCTGGCCCTGGAGCGCCTGCCGCAGATCGAACAGGTGTTCATCGCCGGCGATGGCCTGAGCGACCAAGAAATGTCGATCAAGCTGTTCAGCTCCCGTCGTCGCTCGTCCGTGGCCAATGCCGCCGACACCGATCACTACATCTGCAGCTTTTCCCACAAGACCATCATCTACAAAGGCCTGATGATGCCGGCGGACCTTACCGCCTTCTATCCGGACCTGAGCGACGAGCGCCTGAAAACCGCGATCTGCGTGTTCCACCAGCGCTTCTCCACCAACACCTTGCCGAAATGGCCGCTGGCCCAGCCATTCCGCTTCCTCGCCCACAACGGCGAGATCAACACCATCACCGGCAACCGCAACTGGGCCCTGGCCCGTCGCACCAAGTTCGCCAACGACCTGATGCCGGACCTCGAAGAGCTCGGCCCGCTGGTCAACCGCGTCGGTTCCGACTCCTCCAGCATGGACAACATGCTGGAACTGATGGTGACCGGTGGCATCGACCTGTTCCGCGGCGTGCGCATGCTGGTGCCGCCGGCGTGGCAGAACGTCGAGACCATGGACCCGGACCTGCGGGCCTTCTACGAATACAACTCCATGCACATGGAACCGTGGGACGGCCCGGCCGGGATCGTCATGACCGACGGTCGCTACGCCGTGTGCCTGTTGGACCGTAACGGCCTGCGCCCGGCGCGCTGGGTCACCACCACCAACGGTTTCATCACCCTGGCATCGGAAATCGGCGTCTGGAACTACCAGCCGGCGGACGTTATCGCCAAGGGCCGCGTGGGCCCGGGCCAGATCTTCGCCGTGGACACCGAGACCGGCCAGATCCTCGACACCGACGCCATCGACAACCGGCTCAAGTCCCGTCATCCGTACAAGCAATGGCTGCGCAAGAATGCCCTGCGCATCCAGGCGACCATGGAAGACAACGACCATGGTTCGGCGTTCTACGACGTCGACCAGCTCAAGCAATACATGAAGATGTACCAGGTGACGTTCGAAGAGCGTGACCAGGTGCTGCGTCCGTTGGGCGAGCAGGGCTACGAAGCGGTCGGTTCCATGGGTGACGACACGCCGATGGCCGTGCTGTCGCAGCGCGTGCGTACGCCGTACGATTATTTCCGCCAGCAGTTCGCCCAGGTCACCAACCCGCCGATCGACCCGCTGCGTGAAGCGATCGTGATGTCGTTGGAAATCTGCCTGGGCGCCGAGCGCAACATCTTCCAGGAATCGCCGGAGCACGCTTCGCGCGTGATCCTCAGCTCGCCGGTCATTTCCCCGGCCAAATGGCGCTCGCTGACCAACCTCGACCGTCCGGGCTTCGAGCGTCAGGTCATCGACCTGAACTACGACGAAAGCATCGGCCTCGAAGCGGCGATCCGCAATGTGGCCGACCAGGCTGAAGAAGCCGCGCGTGCCGGGCGCACCCAGATCGTGCTGAGCGACCGTCACATCGCTCCGGGCAAATTGCCGATCCACGCCTCGCTGGCGACCGGCGCGGTGCACCATCGCCTGACCGAAAAAGGCCTGCGCTGCGACTCCAACATCCTGGTGGAAACCGCCACCGCCCGCGACCCGCATCACTTCGCGGTGCTGATCGGCTTCGGTGCCTCGGCGGTGTACCCGTTCCTGGCCTACGAAGTGCTGGGCGACCTGATCCGGACCGGTGAAGTACTGGGCGACCTCTACGAGGTGTTCAAGAACTACCGCCGCGGCATCACCAAGGGCCTGCTCAAGATCCTCTCGAAGATGGGCATCTCGACCATCGCGTCGTACCGTGGCGCGCAATTGTTCGAAGCCATCGGCCTGTCCGAAGAAGTCTGCGAACTGAGCTTCCGTGGCGTACCAAGCCGCATCAAGGGCGCACGCTTCGTCGACATCGAGGCCGAACAGAAAGCCCTTGCGGCCGAAGCCTGGAGCCCGCGCAAGCCGATCCAGCAGGGCGGCCTGCTGAAGTTCGTCCACGGCGGCGAATACCACGCCTACAACCCGGACGTGGTCAACACCCTGCAAGCGGCCGTGCAACAGGGCGACTACAGCAAGTTCAAGGAATACACCGCACTGGTGGACAACCGTCCGGTGTCGATGATCCGCGACCTGCTCAAGGTCAAGACGCTCGAGGCGCCGCTGGACGTCAGCGAAGTGGAGCCACTGGAATCGGTGCTCAAGCGCTTCGACTCCGCCGGTATTTCCCTGGGCGCCCTGTCTCCGGAAGCGCACGAAGCCCTGGCTGAAGCCATGAACCGCCTCGGTGCGCGTTCCAACTCCGGCGAAGGCGGCGAAGACCCGGCGCGCTACGGCACCCTTAAGAGTTCGAAAATCAAGCAGGTCGCCACCGGCCGTTTCGGTGTGACACCCGAATACCTGGTCAACGCCGAAGTGCTGCAGATCAAGGTGGCCCAGGGCGCCAAGCCCGGCGAAGGCGGCCAGCTGCCCGGCGGCAAGGTCAACGGCCTGATCGCCAAGCTGCGCTACGCGGTGCCTGGCGTGACCCTGATCTCGCCGCCACCGCACCACGACATCTACTCGATCGAAGACCTGTCGCAACTGATCTTCGACCTCAAGCAGGTGAACCCGCAGGCGCTGGTTTCGGTGAAACTGGTGGCGGAAGCCGGCGTGGGCACCATCGCCGCTGGCGTGGCCAAGGCCTATGCCGACCTGATCACCATCTCCGGCTACGATGGCGGCACCGGCGCATCGCCGCTGACCTCGATCAAGTACGCTGGCGCGCCATGGGAGCTGGGCCTGGCCGAAACTCACCAGACCCTGCGCGGCAACGACTTGCGCGGCAAGGTCCGGGTGCAGACCGATGGCGGCCTGAAAACCGGCCTGGACGTGATCAAGGCCGCGATCCTCGGCGCCGAGAGCTTCGGCTTCGGCACCGCGCCGATGATCGCCCTGGGTTGCAAATACCTGCGCATCTGCCACCTGAACAACTGCGCCACCGGCGTGGCGACCCAGAACGACAAGCTGCGCAAGGACCACTACATCGGCACCGTCGACATGGTGGTGAACTTCTTCACCTACGTGGCCGAAGAAACCCGTGAGTGGCTGGCGAAGCTGGGCGTGCGCTCGCTTGAGGAACTGATCGGTCGTACCGACCTGCTGGAAGTGATCGAAGGCCAGACCGCCAAGCAGCATCACCTGGACCTGAGCCCGTTGCTGGGCAGCGACCTCATCCCGGCGGACAAGCCTCAGTTCTGCCAGGTCGATCGCAACCCGCCGTTCGACAAGGGTGAGTTGGCCGAGAAAATGGTCGAGATGGCCGCTTCGGCGATCAACGACCTGAGCGGTGCCGAATTCGCCCTGGATATCTGCAACTGCGACCGTTCCATCGGCGCGCGGATCTCCGGCGAAATTGCCCGCAAGCACGGCAACCAGGGCATGGCCAAGGCACCGGTGACCTTCCGCTTCAAGGGCACCGCCGGCCAGAGTTTCGGCGTCTGGAACGCCGGCGGCCTGAACATGTACCTCGAAGGCGACGCCAACGACTACGTGGGCAAGGGCATGACCGGCGGCAAGCTGGTCATCGTTCCGCCCAAGGGCAGCGTCTACCGGACCCAGGACAGTGCCATCATCGGCAACACCTGCCTGTACGGCGCCACGGGAGGCAAGCTGTTCGCCGCCGGCACCGCGGGCGAGCGCTTCGCCGTGCGTAACTCCGGTGCCCACACCGTGGTGGAAGGCACCGGGGATCACTGCTGCGAGTACATGACCGGCGGTTTCGTCTGCGTACTGGGCAAGACCGGTTACAACTTCGGCTCTGGCATGACCGGTGGTTTCGCCTACGTGCTCGACCAGGACAACACCTTCGTTGACCGGGTCAACCACGAACTGGTGGAAATCCAGCGGATCAGCGGCGAGGCGATGGAAGCCTACCGCAGCCACCTGCAACGCGTACTGGACGAGTACGTCGAGGAAACCGACAGCGAGTGGGGTCGTGAACTCGCCGAGAACCTCGATGACTACGTGCGCCGCTTCTGGCTGGTCAAGCCGAAGGCTGCCAACCTGAAGTCGTTGCTTTCCAGCACCCGTGCCAACCCGCAGTGATATGCGCCTGAAGAGTTTGATGAGGTTTTAACAATGGCTGAACGTCTGAATAACGACTTCCAGTTCATCGATGTCGGGCGCAAGGATCCGAAGAAGAAACTGTTGCGTCAACGCAAGAAAGAGTTCGTGGAAATCTACGAGCCTTTCAAACCCCAGCAGTCGGCCGACCAGGCCCACCGCTGCCTGGGTTGCGGTAACCCGTACTGCGAATGGAAGTGCCCGGTGCACAACTTCATTCCCAACTGGCTGAAGCTGGTGGCCGAGGGCAACATACTCCAGGCCGCCGAGCTGTCGCACCAGACCAACACCCTGCCGGAAGTCTGCGGCCGGGTGTGCCCGCAGGACCGCCTGTGCGAGGGTGCCTGCACCCTGAACGACGGTTTTGGCGCGGTGACCATCGGTTCGGTGGAGAAGTACATCACCGACACTGCGTTCGCCATGGGCTGGCGCCCGGACATGTCCAAGGTCAAGCCGACCGGCAAGCGCGTGGCCATCATCGGCGCGGGCCCGGCGGGCCTGGGCTGTGCCGACGTGCTGGTGCGCGGCGGGGTGACCCCCGTGGTGTTCGACAAGAACCCGGAAATCGGCGGCCTGCTGACCTTCGGCATTCCCGAGTTCAAGCTGGAAAAGACCGTGCTGAGCAATCGTCGCGAAGTCTTCACCGGCATGGGCATCGAGTTCCGCCTGAACACCGAGGTGGGCAAGGACGTGACCATGGAGCAACTGCTGGCCGAGTACGATGCGGTCTTCATGGGCATGGGCACCTACACCTACATGAAGGGCGGCTTTGCCGGCGAGGACCTGCCGGGCGTGTACGACGCGCTGGATTTCCTGATCGCCAACGTCAACCGCAACCTGGGCTTTGAAAAGTCGCCGGAAGACTTCGTCGACATGAAGGGCAAGAAGGTCGTGGTACTGGGTGGCGGCGACACGGCGATGGACTGTAACCGCACGTCGATTCGTCAAGGTGCCAAGTCGGTGACCTGCGCCTACCGTCGTGACGAGGCCAACATGCCCGGCTCGCGCAAAGAGGTGAAGAACGCCAAGGAAGAAGGCGTGAAATTCCTCTATAACCGCCAACCGATTGCGATTGTCGGTGAAGACAAGGTCGAAGGCGTGAAGGTGGTCGAGACCCGTCTCGGCGAACCCGACGCCCGCGGTCGCCGCAGCCCCGAGCCGATCCCCGGATCCGAAGAAATCATCCCGGCCGACGCCGTGGTCATCGCCTTCGGCTTCCGTCCGAGCCCGGCGCCGTGGTTCGAGCAGTTCAGCATCCAGACCGACAGCCAGGGCCGGGTCGTGGCGCCGGAGCAAGGCCAGTACAAGCACCAGACCAGCAACCCGAAGATCTTCGCCGGTGGCGACATGGTCCGTGGTTCCGACCTGGTGGTGACGGCGATCTTCGAAGGCCGTAATGCGGCTGAAGGGATCCTGGATTACCTGGGCGTCTAAGCCGGGATCCTGAGCCAAACGCAATAACCCTGTGGGAGCGAGCTTGCTCGCGAAAGCGGACTATCAGACAACAGCAATGTTGGATGTGCCGGCCCTTTCGCGAGCAAGCTCGCTCCCACAGTCGTTTCTCAGTGTTGCTATCAGCGCATTTGCAGCGCGACAAATTGACCCGATAGACAAAAGGCTGACCTGCATCCGTGCCTTTTGCGTCGCGCTCTGAGAAAATGCCCGCACTTTTTTTCCGGATGCCGACATGACTGCCCTGAAGAACGACCGTTTCCTTCGCGCCCTGCTCAAGCAACCCGTAGACGTCACCCCGGTGTGGATGATGCGCCAGGCGGGTCGCTACCTGCCGGAGTACCGCGCCAGTCGCGCCAAGGCCGGCGACTTCATGAGCCTGTGCATGAACCCGCAGTTCGCCTGCGAAGTCACGTTGCAACCGCTGGACCGTTACCCGCAGCTGGACGCGGCGATCCTGTTCTCCGACATCCTCACCATTCCCGATGCCATGGGCCAGGGCCTGTACTTCGAGACCGGCGAAGGCCCGCGCTTCAAGAAAGTCGTCAGCACCCTGGCCGACATCGAAGCGCTGCCGATTCCCGACCCGCAGAAAGACCTGGGCTACGTCATGGACGCGGTCAGCACCATCCGTCGTGAGCTCAACGGCCGTGTGCCGCTGATCGGTTTCTCCGGCAGCCCGTGGACCCTGGCCACCTACATGGTCGAAGGCGGCTCGTCGAAGGACTTCCGCAAGACCAAGGCCATGCTCTACGACAACCCGCAAGCCATGCACCTGCTGCTGGATAAACTGGCGCAGTCGGTGACGTCCTACCTCAATGGCCAGATCCTGGCCGGCGCGCAAGCGGTGCAGATCTTCGACACCTGGGGCGGCAACCTGTCGGCGGCGGCTTACCAGGAGTTCTCCCTGGCCTACATGAGCAAGATCGTCAGCGGCTTGATCCGCGAGCACGAGGGCCGCAAGGTCCCGGTGATCCTGTTTACCAAGAACGGCGGCCTGTGGCTGGAAAGCATCGCCGATGTTGGCGCCGATGCCCTTGGCCTGGACTGGACCTGCGACATCGGCAACGCCCGTGAGCGCGTCGGTCACAAGGTCGCCCTGCAAGGCAACATGGACCCGACCGTGCTGTATGCCAAGCCCGAGGCCATCCGTGCCGAAGTCGCACGTATCCTCGCCAGCTACGGCAGCGGCAGTGGCCACGTGTTCAACCTCGGCCATGGCATCACCCCGGAAGTCGATCCGGAACACGCCGGTGCCTTCCTGAGGGCGGTGCACGAGTTGTCGGCGCAATACCACCCGTAACAGTTGCAACGTTGACCCCAGCCTGTCCGGACCCGTGTCGGACAGGCTTTTTATTGCCCGTTGTTTATCCACTCAACATCAAACTCATTCACGTCTGATGTTTCTGTTTGTTTATGTTGGGTGGCTGTTTCTATGGGTAAGAGATTTCTTTTGTCATGTAAGGGGAAATCGATTCAGAGATCATTCCTTCCCCCTTGGGAGATTTGCCCTACATAGCGAGGTTTCGATTTTCTATAAGGTTTCGGCGCTTGCGAGGTGCGGCGCCAAACGATCCGGCGTGCCTTTCAAGATGACGGTTATACGTCTTTAAATCTCGATGACTAGTCTGGAACTTATATGAAAAACAATTTCAAAACGCGCAGCACATTAACGGGGTGTGCGTCGTCATTGGTTCTATTGTCGGCACTGGCCGCGTCCCAGGGCGTACTTGCCCACGGTTTTCTTGAAGTACCGCCTTCGCGTGCATTTTTGTGCCAGAAAGGTGAAAACAATCATTGTGGTGGCGCGCAATACGAACCTCACAGCACCGGTGAGACGTTCAAGGGTTTCCCGAATGGCGCAGGCGGTGGTCCGCTGCAAGGCCCCATCGACGGCAAGATCGCCAGCGGCGGCAATTCGCTGTTTTCCGCCCTGGATGCGCAGTCTGCTTCTCGCTGGCAACTGACCGAAATCAGGGATCGGGAGATCGACTTCCAATGGCAATACTCCGCCCCGCACCCGGCGACCAAGCACGAATATTTCATCACTCGCGACGGCTGGAACCCGAACGAGCCGCTCAAGCGTGCGTCGTTCGACAGCGCTCCATTCTGCACGATCGATGGCGCTCATCAGGTTCCAGTGAGTGGCACCAAGCACCACTGTGTGATTCCCGACAGCAAGTCGGGGCATCACGTCATCCTCGCGGTGTGGACGGTGGGCGATACCGACAACGCGTTCTACAACCCGGCGGATGTGAACATCCTCGCCGAAGCGGCATTGCCGGGCGGCTGGTCGCCGGTGGGCAGCATCGCGCCGTCGACCTCGCTGCTGGCGGGTGACAAGGTCAAGGCCCGAGCCTTTTCCGCGACCGGCGAAAACCCGCAGTACAGCGTCGAGATCAGCATCGACAACGCTGAAGAAGGCAAGCCTGAGAACTGGTCGTTCAAACTGGCCGAAGCCATCAACCAGGCCCATGCCCAGATTCGTGCCGGTATCCGCGATGAGGACGGCAACATCACGCCAGTCCAGGGCACCAACAAGCTGTACGCCCAGAAAGAAAGCGGCGTGAGCCGTTACGAAGTGCAACTGGACATGAAGGAAGACGCCAGCGCGAGCATGGCCATCGCGGGCTTGCAGCCGGAGTACGTCCTCGACAACGGGCGGGTCGGCATGACGTTCGCTGCGCAGACCAACCGCAGGATGAACGTCGAAGCCACGTTGTTCGACGAGAACAACAAGCAGGTCGGTGTCGTGAGCCAGACCGTTGGCGAAGGCAACACCGAGCTGCGTATCGACGTGCGCAGCGCGCCGGGCGCCCACACCCTGACGCTGGTGGGCACCACCGAAGACGGCCGGACCACTCGCCAGCAGACCCAGCCTGTCACCCTCGGCGGTGAAGGCGCGGGCATCGAGTACGACTTCGTCTTCCCGGAAGGCCTCAGTGACTACGCCGCCGGCACGAAAGTGCTGCAGCCGAAAACCGATGAAGTCTTCGAATGCAAGCCGTTCCCGGCCTCCGGCTACTGCAAGCAGTACACGCCGACGGCCAACGGTTTCGAGCCGGGTGTCGGTGCTTCCTGGCAAAGCGCCTGGGACAAGCTGTAAGTCCCGACAGGCATGGCCCCAGGCAATCCGGATGGGCTGCCTGGGGCCTTCAAGCGAGAACGCGATGATGCATTCCTCTCATTACTGTGCACGGCGGGTGCTGCTGCACTGGCTGTCCGCGGTCATCATTCTATGGGCGTTGGTGTCGGGCTTTTACGTGGCGTATTACCCGGTGTCGGCGGCCACCGAACATTGGGTCGGCTCGCTCAATGTGTCGCTGACCACGCTGTTCATCCCGTTGTTTGCCTGGCGCCTCTGGCTGTTTGTCGGCGCGCTGCAAACCCGGGAACCGACGCCTTCGGCGATCCACCGGCTGGCCCTGGCGGTGCATGCCTCGATCTACCTGGTCATCGGCGTCGTGCTGGTGACCGGGGTACTGATGATGAAAAGCGCCATCAGTGTGTTCGGGCTTTTCCAGCTCCCTCAGCCGCTGGACGATCCGGCGCTGATCGACTGGGCGAACGCGGCCCATGTCGTGTCCTGCGCGGTGTTGTCGCTGCTCATCGTGCTGCATCTTTGCGCCGTGGCCTGGCATGAATTTTCCGGGCGTCGGGTGGTGCGGCGCATGTCCTTTGCACGGCAGCCGGACGCGCCCGTGCAGCGGTCGCCGCGGTGAGCCTTGCCCGTTGGGCCGGCAGCCGTTCAGCGACGGCCTTGCTGGTGCTCGTGCCGCTGCTGTACGCAGGCTGGCTGGTGGAGCGCGAGTGGCGTTTTCGCCAGGCGCTGGGTCGGGATATGCCGGTGGTGGCTGCCGCGCCGGCCACTCGCGGCTTGCCCAACGTGCAGGCGGTGGCGACCGTGCTTGGCCTGGCCCCCGAAGGTGCCCACGCAGCCAGCGCGGAACCGATGACGTTGCAGGCCAGCTTCGTGGTCGACCAGGGCCTGTCGCGGGCGTTGCTGGCGGATGCGGCGGGGCCGCGCATCTACCAGGTGGGCGAACGCTTGCCCGGTGGCAGCGTGTTGCGCCGGGTCGAACCCGGCCACGTGATGTTGTGGCGCAACGGGCGCGAAGAACGCCTGGCCCTGCAACCGGCGACCCCGCCGCTGTTGCGCCAGGTGGCTGCCGAACCGCCGCGCCAGGCCACGCTGCCTTCCTCGCAATACCTACGCCCGGTCGTCGGGCAAACAGAGTGATCGAATTGATGAACAGTTTTATCCGGGGCCCCGTATCGCGCGTCCTGTTCTGCCTTGCCGTGTGCGGCCCGCTGGCCTTTGCCGGCTCATTGCGGGCCGAGGAAACCCATTGGCAACTGGCGATGAACAATGCCGAATTGCGTGACGTGGTCGAGGAAATCTCGGCAATCCTGGGCAAGACCGTGGTGCTTGATCCCAGAGTGTCCGGGCGCATTACCGTCATGTCGCGCCAGGCACTGGACCGCGAAGGCGTGCGCCGGTTGTTCTATTCGGTGCTCGATGCACACAACTTCACGGTGATCGATGAAGGTGAGCGGATCCTGATCACCCCGGTCGCCGAGGCCAAGACCCGGGCCGGCGCCAGCGACGCCAACAGCGCCACGCCATCGCAATTCGTGACCCGGGTCCTGGACTTGCATTCGAGCATTGCCGCCGATGTCGCCGGGTTGGTCCGGCCGCTGGTGTCGGTCAATGGCTACGTCGGGCCTTCGGTTTCCTCCAACGCGCTGGTGGTCACCGACACCGCCGCCAACGTCCAGCGCATTGCCGGGGTCGTGGCGCAGTTGGACGCCGGGCGTAACCGCAATCACGTGGTGCTGCCCCTGCGCCATGCCCAGGCCGTGGACATCGCGCCGGTAATGGAAGCCGCCACCGGCAAGCGCGACGGCGACACGGCGGGCCTGGTGATTGCCGACGCGCGCAGCAATCGCCTGGTGATCATCGGCGCGCCGGCGGTGCGCCAGCGCCTGGCGGACCTGGCCCGGACCCTCGACGTGCCAGCGGCCGCCTCCCAGGGCAACGCGCGGGTCATCCGCCTGCGCCACAGCGATGCCAAGCAACTGGCCCAGGTGCTGGAAGCGGTCGGCCAGGACCGGAAAACCACGCCCGCTCTGGCCGGCCAGCGGGAAAGCGCCGTCAACGGTGGCTTCATGATCAAGGCCGACGAAAGCCAGAACGCCTTGGTGCTGCTCGCCGAGCCGGCCCAGGTGCGCACGGTGGAAAACATCGTCCGGGAACTGGATCAACCGCGCGCCCAGGTGCTCATCCACGCGGCCATCGTCGAGATCACCGGGGACATCGCTGAGGCCCTGGGGGTGCAATGGGGCCTCAAGAGCGGCAGTGCCACAGGCTTCATCAATTTTCCCGGCACCAAGGTGCCGATCTTCGGCGGGCTGGATGCCGATGCACTGAAAAGCGCGCCAGAAGGCGCGGTCCTGCAGTTGGGGAGTGATCGCTTCGGCGCACTGGTCTCGGCATTGGCGAGCAATACCCACAGCAACCTGCTGTCCACGCCCAGCCTGTTGACCCTGGATAACCAGGAGGCGGAAATCATCGTCGGCCAGAACGTCCCCTTCAAGACGGGCTCCTACGCCACCAGCGGCAACGGCGCCGACAACCCGTTCACCACCGTGGAGCGCAAGGACGTCGGCATCAGCCTCAAGGTCAAGCCGTACATCAACGAAGGTTCCACCCTGCGCCTGGAGGTCCAGCAGGAAGTCTCGGACATCGCCCCCTCGGTCACCGGCGTGGACTCATCCGACCTGATCACCAACAAGCGCGCCTTGAAGAGCACGATCCTGGCGGACGACGGCGAGATCATCGTCATTGGCGGGCTGATCCGCGACAGCGTACGTACCGAGGAAAGCGGCGTGCCGTTGCTGCGCAGCATTCCGTACCTGGGCGCGCTGTTTCGCTGGACCCGCGACACCCAGACCAAAAGCAACCTGATGGTCTTCCTGCGTCCCACCATCGTGCGTAACAACGAAGACCTGGCCGATGTCAGCCGGCAGCGCTACGACGCGTTGCGTGAGCTGAGCAAGCCCGGCTCGCGGCAGAACAATTCGCTGTTGCTGCCCCGGGACGCGCGCCAGTTGTTCGAGGCGTCGGAGACGGCCGCGGGCACCGCGCAGGCGGGTGACTTGTGAGTGACCCGCAGGCCGTGTTGCCCTTTGGTTTCGCCAGGCGCTTCGGCGTGCTGCTGGAAGGCGCGGGGCCGACCTTGAGCCTGGTGATGCGCCGCGATGCGGCGCTGACCGCGATTGCCGAAGTGCGGCGCCTGTGTGGTCGGGAATTGCCGATCCAGGTGCTTGAGCCCGCACTGTTCGCGGTGCGCCTGGCCAGTGTCTACCGCCAGGGCCAGAGCGCCGCCGAGCAGGTTGCCCAAGGCCTGGACGAAGAACTGGACCTGCTCAGCCTGGCCGACCAGGTGCCACAGACCACCGACCTGCTGGAGCAACAGGGCGATGCGCCGATCATCCGGCTGATCAATGCCTTGCTCAGCGAGGCGGTTCGCGAGCACGCCTCGGACGTGCACCTGGAGACGTTCGAGCAATACCTGTCGGTGCGCATGCGCATCGACGGTCAGTTGCAGGAAATGCTGCGCCCGCGCCGGGAGCTGGCGAGCCTGCTGGTGTCGCGGATCAAGGTCATGGCCCGGTTGGACATCGCCGAGAAACGTGTGCCCCAGGACGGACGCATCGCCTTGCGCCTGGCCGGGCACGAAGTCGATGTGCGGGTCTCGACCCTGCCCTCGGCCCACGGCGAGCGCGTGGTGCTGCGCCTGCTCGACAAGCAGGCCGGACGCCTGGACGTGCTGCGCCTGGGCCTGCCCGACGACACCCTGGCGAGCCTGCGGCAATTGCTCGGCAAGCCCCATGGCATCGTGTTGGTCACCGGCCCCACCGGGTCGGGGAAAACCACCAGCCTGTACGCCGCGTTGAGCAGCCTCAACGACCAGAGCCGCAACATCCTCACCGTCGAAGACCCGATCGAATATCACCTGCCGGGCATCGGCCAGATGCCGGTCAACCCGAAGGTCGACATGACCTTCGCCCGTGGCTTGCGGGCGATCCTGCGCCAGGACCCGGACGTGGTGATGGTTGGCGAAATACGCGACCGCGAGACCGCCGAAATTGCCGTCCAGGCCTCCCTGACCGGGCACCTGGTGCTCTCCACGCTGCACACCAACACCGCCGTCGGTGCGGTCACGCGGCTGGTGGACATGGGGGTGGACGCCTACCTGCTGGCATCGTCCCTGGCCGGCATCGTCGCCCAGCGCTTGCTGCGCAGGTTATGCCCGTCCTGCAAGGTGCCCTACGTGGCCGATGCCGCCACCTGCCAGCGCCTGGGGCTGGCTGCAACGGCCGCGCCCCGGCTGTTCAAGGCCCGGGGCTGCGAGCAATGCCAGAAAGGCTATCGCGGCCGTTTCGGTATCTATGAGCTGGTGACGGTGAGCAGCCCGTTTTCGCAACTGATTCACCAGGGCGCCACCGAGCAAGCGCTGGCGAGTGAGGCGCGCAAGACCTCCCGCAGCTTGTTCCAGGACGGCCGCCAACGGGTCCTGGAAGGCCTGACCAGCGTCGATGAACTGCTGCGCGTCACCCAGGAGGATTAGCCCGATGCCGACCTTCGATTATCGGGCCGAAGATGCCCAGGGCCGACGCTGCAAGGGCCGAGTGGAGGCTGACAGCGCCCGTCAGGCCCGGCAGTTGTTGCGCGAACGCGGCTTGCTGCCCTGGGAACTGCACGAAGGCGGGGAACGGCGAACCTTGCGCAGCCGTTATGCCGGATCGCGCTTGAGCCCGGCCGAGCTGGCCTTGCTGACATTGCAACTGTCCACCTTGATCCAGGCCGGCCTGCCCCTTGAAGAGTCGCTGGCGGCGGTGGCGCAACAGAACCAGAAACGTCGTGTTGTCCAACTGCTGTCGGCGGTGCGTGGCCGGGTGATGGAAGGGCATGCGCTGGCGACGGCCCTGCGGGCGTTTCCCCAGGCGTTTCCCGAGCTGTTCTGCGCCACGGTGGCGGCGGGCGAGCAGTCCGGTCATCTCGGCCAGGTGCTGGAGCAACTGGCGAGCTACACCCAGGCGCGCCAGGCGTCGCGCCAGCGCATTCAACTGGCGTTGGTGTACCCGCTGATCCTGCTGCTGGCCTGCGTCGCGATCGTCGCCTTCCTGCTGGGCTACGTGGTGCCGGACGTGGTGAAGATCTTCATCGACAGCGGCCAGCCGCTGCCCTGGCTGACCCAGGCGCTGATCGCCGTGAGCGATGGCTTGCGCCGCCACGGCCTGTGGCTGTTCGCGGCGTTGCTCGGGCTCGTGGCGGTGTGGCGCTGGAGCTTGCGTCAACCGGCGTGGCGCCTGCGCTGGCATCGGTTGCTGTTGCGGCTGCCGTTGTTGGGCGAGGTGTTGCGGGCGATGGAAGCGGCGCGGTTCGCCAGCACCCTGGCGATCCTCAGTAAGAGCGCGGTGCCCCTGGTTGACGCCTTGCACATTGCCGCGCAGGTCATCGGCAACCTGACGATTCGCGCGCGCATTGCCGACGTCGCCCGCTCGGTCCGCGAGGGTGGGACGCTGACCCGCGGCCTGGAACGCGGCGGCGATATCCCGCCGCTGATGCTGCACATGATCGCCAGCGGCGAGCGGGCCGGTGAGCTCGACAGCATGCTGGCCCGCGCCGCCGAGCAACAGGAAGCCAGCCTCGCGGCGCGGATTGCCCTGGTGGTGAGCCTTTTCGAACCGGCCATGTTGGTGTTGATGGGCGGCGTCGTGCTGCTGATCGTCATGGCCATCCTCCTGCCTATCTTGAGCCTCAACCAATTGGTGAATTGACCCATGCACTCTCCAGACAACCGAGCGGTACCTCTTCAACGTGGCTTCACCCTGATTGAAATCATGGTGGTGGTGGTCATCATCGGCGTGCTCGGCGCCATCGTGGTGCCGCAGTTCATGAGCCGCCCCGACCAGGCCAAGGCCACGGCGGCGCGGACCGACATCCAGGCCATCGCCACGGCGCTGGAAATGTACCGGCTCGACAACTTCCAGTACCCCTCGACCCAACAGGGCCTCGAAGCGCTGAGCAAGCGTCCGGGAGGCACGCCCGCGCCGCGGAACTGGAACCCCCAGGGGTATCTGAAGAGCCTGCCGATCGATCCGTGGGGCACGCCTTACCAGTACCTCAGTCCGGGCCTCAGGTCGTTGGACGGCAGCTATGACCTGTATTCGCTGGGCGCCGATGGCGCACCGGGTGGCGATGGGCTGGCGGCCGACATCGGCAACTGGACCGAATGAACATGCGCGCCCGTGACCGGGGTTTTACCCTGCTGGAACTGATGGTGGTCGTCGTCCTGATCGCGATCGCGGCCGGCATGGTCAGCCTCGCCGTGGGCCCGAACCCGGCCAGGGAAGCGCGGCAGCAAGCCGGGGCGTTCATCCGGGTGGTGCAGCAGTTGCGCGAGCGGGCGGTGCTGGAGAGCGAGGAATATGGACTGCGCATCCACAAGCACGGTTATCAGGCGCTGCGCCTCGACGCCCAGGGCTGGACCGCGGTGGCGACCTTGCAACGCTTGCCGCAGCCACTGTCCCTTGGCCTGGAGCAGGACGGCCACGCCGTGGTCCTCGATGACACGTCGGGCGCGCCGCAGTTGCTGATGCTCAGCAGCGATGAAATCAGCCCGTTTCGCCTGTCTGTCCAGGTCGCCGGCCAGCGCTTGTCCGCGGTGTCGAGCGATGGCCTGTCGGAGCCCTCGATCGATGAGTAAGGCGAGCAGGCTGGCGGTCGATAGCCGCGGCTTCACCCTGCTGGAAGTCATGATCGCCTTGGCGATTTTTGCCACGGTGTCGGCAGCGGTGCTTTCGGCCAGCCAGTTCGTGCTCAAGCAGGGCGCCGGGCTGGAGGAGCGGCTGTTCGGCGCGTGGCTGGCGGACAATCAGTTGAGCGAGCTGCGCCTGCACCCGACCCCGGCGCCTGGGCAGCAACGGCTGGACCTGCGCCTGGGGCGTCGCGACTGGACGCTGCAACAGCGTATCGCCGCGGCCCATGATCCGCGCCTGCTCCAGGTCGAGATCCAGGTCAGCCGAGCCGGCAGTCCGGCGGTTGTGCACCGCACCCTGGGGTGGATCCGCCAGCGTGATGAATAGACAGTCGGGTTTCACCTTGTTGGAACTGGTCATCGCCATTGCCATTTTCGCCTTGCTCGGCCTGGCCAGTTGGCGGCTGTTCGACGGCGTCGTGCGAGCCCAGCAAGGCGCCGGTCATCACGAGCGAGACATCCGCGCCTTGCAACGGGCCGTGGGGGTGATCGAGCGCGATGCCTGGCAGGCCGTCCTTGGCTCGGTCGTGCTCGCGCCGACGGGCCTGCAATTGCAGCGCAGCCATTGGCGCAACCCACAGGATCTGCCGCGCAGCGAGCGGCAGGCGGTGGCTTATCGACTCGAAGACCGCGTGCTGTGGCGCGACAGTCGCGCAGAAGGCAGCACCGTTGTGCAGCAGCAGAAATTGCTCGACGAGGTGCGCGGCCTGAGCTGGCGGGTGTTCGATCCGCAGCGCGGCTGGCGCAGCGAAACCGTGCGTGAGGTCGCGCCGCTGGCACTGGAACTGGTGGTGTCGACCGGGCGTTTCGAACAGGTCCGTCGGGTGCTGCTGTTGCCGGGAGCGTTGCCGTGAGTCGACAGCGAGGGGTAGCGCTGATCAGCGTGCTGCTGGTGCTGAGCCTGGCGTTGCTGGTGATCGGTGGCATGTTGCACAGCCATCGCCTGTTGTTGCACAGCAGCGCTCAGCCGCTGCAACAGGTCCAGCTGCGCCAGCTCGGGCTGGCCGGGGAAGCCTGGGCGCAGGCGGTGCTGCAAGAGAGCGTGGCCGCGTCGTCCGGGGTCGTTGACCTGAGCCAGGACTGGGCGCGGCGCGAACCGGCCTGGGCGCTGGACGACGCCCAGGTCCACGTCGCGATCGAGGATTTGTCTGCGCGGCTGAACCTCACCCCGTTGTTGGCCCAGGGGCAAGTCGACCAGGTGACCCTGGGGCGATGGGCCCGATTGCTTGCCTTGCTGGATCTGCCGTCGATGTCGTTGCCTCAGGTCGGAGTGGTGCACGAGTTGAGCCAACTGCGCCTGTTGCCTGGCATCGATGGCCCGATGCTGCGGCGCCTGGCGCCTTGGGTGGTGCTGCTGCCCAAGGAGGCCCGGCTGAACGTCAACACCGCGCCGCCGCTGTTGCTGATGACCCTCGACGGCATGGAGGACGAGCCGGCCAGGGCGTTGGCCCAGCGCCGCCGGCAAACGCCCTACGCCAGTGTGCAGGCGTTTACCAATGATCCGCTGGTGACCGGCCTGGGCCTCAGCAGCCATGGCCTGGGCGTGACCAGTCGCTGGTTCCGCATCACCGTGAGCGTGACCCGCGCCGGCAACCGTCTGCGCCTGGCCTCGGACCTCGAGCGTGATGCCACGACCGGACGCTGGACCGTGCGCCAGCGTCGTTTCTTACCCTTCAGCCCTGGTGAGCTCCCCTGATGAAAACCTGGCTTTACCTGACCGCCGAAGGCCTGGGCGCGCCCTCTGCCAACTGGCCCTGCTGCATATGGTCGCCGACGGGCGAGCGACGCTGCTTGCCCCTGCACGAAGCGGCCCGTGAACTGCTCGGGCGTGAGGTCGTCGTGCTGTTGCCGATGGAACTGTGCAGTTGGGTGCGCAGCGACCCCTGGCCCTCTCGCCGCCCGCCGCGACCCCAGGCGTTGGCATTCGCCATCGAAGAGCAACTGAGTGAAAACCTGGAAGTGCTGCACATCGCCGTCGGCGCCCGGGACCGGCAGCACCGTTACCCGCTGCTGGTGACGCAACGGGACCGGTTCCGGGCGTTACTGGCCTTGCTCGACGAACAGGGTGTCGCCGTGCGGGCGGTGCACGTCGATGCCGACCTGTTGGCCGGTGACCAGGCGTTTGGCGTGCGCTGGTTCGGCCGCTGGTTGCTGGGCGGCGCGCTGGCGGCACGGGTGGCATTGTCGGGCCCGGCCCTGACGGTGCTCAAGCCGAGTCTTGGCGAGGACATCCACTGGCTGGACGAGGCCCGCGACCGTCCGGGCATCGATGAGTGGTTGCTGAGCGCGGGCGGACACCCCGTTGACTTGTTGCAAGGCGAGTTCCGGCGCCGCCGCCAGCGCTTGCCATGGCGCGGTGCGATGGCCGCGGCGCTGGGTGTGTTGGTGCTGAGCTGGGTGTTCAGCGAAGCCCGCGTGCGCTTTCTGGAAGGCGAAACGCGACGGCTGTACAGCCAAAGCGAGCAGCGGTTCCGGGCGCTGTACCCCGGACAAAGCCGCATCGTCGACCTGGCCGCGCAGTTCCAGGCCATGCAGGGGCGCGGCGGACAGGACCAGGACACCCAGGTGGCGCGCCTGGTTCATCTGGTGGAGCGTGTCGTCGGCGCCAGTCATGTCGAGGTGCAGCGCATCGACTTTCGCGCAGGCGAGGGCTGGAAGCTCCAACTGACGGCCAACAGTTTTGTCGAGCTGGAACAACTGCGCGAACGCGGCCAACAGAACGGTCTGCCCCTGATCCTGGGCAGTGCGAGCAAACAAGGCAATCGCGTGCAGGCCATCCTGACGCTGGAGAACGGTGGATGAACGTCAAGGCACTACAGAGGCTGAAACAAGCCTGGGCAGGCGTGTCGCGCCGTGAGCAAGGGTTGTTGCTGGGGACGGCCGGGCTGGTGCTGGTGACCGTGGGCTACACCTCGATCGGGCGCCCCATGGCGCAACGGCTTGAAGTCGCCGAGCGGCAGTACCGCCAACAGGCCGAACTGAGCGTGCGGATCCAGCGCGCGGCACCGGCCCGGGACACCGCGGACCGACCCTTGTCGGTGCGCGTCAATGACAGCGCCACGGCGGCAGGGCTAGACATCGCCGAGATGGAGGTCGATGGCGATGCGCTGCGACTCATGGTCACCGGTGACGCCAACCCATTGCTGCACTGGCTGGACCGCCACGAACGCGACGGCGCGGTGCTGCACGCGCTGACCCTGGAGGTGCGGGGGAAGGTGTTGGAGGCGCGGGTGGTGTTGGCACAATGATTGGTTGGAAAGAGGCGCCTGTGGCGAGGGGATTTATCCCCGTTCGAGTGCGAAGCGCTCGCCATTGGACTGCACTGCGGCGTAGAAACCGAGGCCGCTTCGCAGCCTGACGGGGATAAATCCCCTCGCCACAGGGACTGGGCCGATCCTGGCGGTGTCTGTCTAAACCGCCAGGTTACCTGGCAACACCGGCAACTTCGCCAGCTTCACCGCCACCCACAAGGCCACCACCAGCAACGCGCCGATGAACAGGCCGACCCCGTTCCAACCCCCCACGTGCCAGGCCACGCCGCCCGCCGTGCCGGCCACGCTCGACCCGGCGTAATAGCTGAACAGGTAAAGCGAGGAGGCCTGCCCCTTGGCGGTGAGGGCGCGGCGGCCGATCCAACTGCTGGCGACCGAATGCGCGCCGAAGAAGCCGAAGGTGAACACCAGCATGCCCGGGATCACCAGCATCAGCGACGTGGCCATCGTCAGTGCGAGGCCGGCCAGCATCAGCGCGATGGTTGCCCAGAGCATCTTGCGCCGCCCCAGCTTGTCCGCCAGCGCGCCGACTTTTGCCGAGCTGTAGATACCCGACAGGTACACCACCGACAGCAGTCCGACGAAGGCCTGGTCCAGGTGATAAGGCTCGGCCAGCAGGCGGTAGCCGATGTAGTTGAACAGGGTCACGAAGGCGCCCATCAGGACGAAGGCTTCAAGGAACAGCAGCGGCAGGCCGGCGTCACGAAAGTGCTGGGTGAAGCCGTCGAGCAGGCTGCGCGGGTGCAGCGAGCGGGGCCGGAAATTGCGCGACTCCGGCAGGATCCGCCAGAAGACCGCCGCGGCGATCAGGGCCAGGCCGCCAATCACCAGCATCGCGGTGTGCCAACTGACGAAGTCGATCAGCACGCCGGTGATCAAGCGTCCGCTCATGCCACCGATGGCATTGCCGGCGATGTACAGCCCCATCGCCAGGCCGATGTGCTTGGGGTGGATCTCTTCGCTCAGGTACGTCATCGCCACCGCGGCCAGCCCGCTCAGCGACAGCCCCACCAGCGCACGCAGCAGCAGGACGCCGTGCCAGGTCGGCATCATGGCGCTGGCTAGGGTGCACAGGGCGGCGGCGAACAGGGCGGCGACCATCACCGGCTTGCGGCCGATGCGGTCGGAAATCGGGCCGGTGATCAACAGGCCGATGGCGAGCAGGCCGGTCGCCACCGAAAGGATCAGGCTGCTTTGCGCCGCGTTGACGGCAAACTCCTTGGACAACAACGGCATCATCGGCTGCACGCAGTACAACAGGGCGAACGTCGCGAAGCCGCCGCAAAACAGCGCCAGCACCGTGCGCATGAACATCGGCGTGCCTTTCTCGATGTAGATGTCCTTCAGTTCAGTGACGACGTCATCCTGTACGCGGGGGGGAATTTCATGGGCCAGTGGCGCGACAGCAGTTTTCACGGTGGACCTCGCAGGAGCACGATCAGGCAGGCAGTGAAAAAAGCATATAGCCGGCTAATGTTTCTATCCAATATATTGTTCGACCTGTTTAAGACGTTTTGCGACTTGTTAGGTGGACCATGGAACTGCGTCACCTGCGTTACTTCATCGCCGTGGCCGAAGAACTGCATTTCGGCCGTGCCGCCTTGGCCCTCGGCATCTCCCAACCACCCCTGAGCCAGCAGATCCAGGCGCTGGAGCAGGAAGTCGGTGCGCGTTTGTTCGAGCGCACCAATCGCCGGGTCGAGTTGAGCGAGGCCGGCCGATTGTTCCTCGACGAGGCGCGGCGGGTGCTGGCCCAGGTCGACAAGGCCGCCGACGTGGCCCGTCGCGCGCAGTTAGGCGAGCTGGGCGAACTGAAGATCGGCTTCACCTCCTCGGCGCCGTTCAACTCGACGATCCCCCAGGCGCTGTTCACGTTCCGCCAGCGCTTTCCCGCCGTGCACCTGAACCTGCGGGAAATGAGCAGCACCCAGGTGGCCGACGGTTTGATGGAGGGGGAGATCGAGGTGGGCATCATGCGACCGTTGCCGCTGCCCGAGTCCCTGAGCGAGATCGAACTCAGCCGCGAGCCGCTGGTGGCCGTGCTCAGCTCCAAGCACCCGCTGGCCCAGGGCAGCGATGCCGGGCTGTTCCTGTCGGCGCTGGCCCAGGAGCCGTTCGTGTTCTTTCCTCGCAGCTACGGCAGCGGTCTCTACGCGCAATTGCTGAGCCTGGCCCGCGACGCCGGTTTCAGCCCGCACTTCGCCCAGGAAGCCGGCGAGGCGATGACCATCATCGGTCTGGTGGCAGCGGGGCTGGGCGTTTCGGTCTTGCCCGCCTCCTACCAGCGCATGCGCATTGACGGCGTCGTCTACCGCCCGCTGCTCGATCCGGCGGCGGTGTCGGCGGTGTGGCTGGTGCAACGCAAGGACCAGCGCTCGCCGATGGCGCGGGCGTTCGTGGCGTTGTTATGTGGCGATGCTGACAGCGGCCAGGCCCGCTAGAGCAAGTAAAGTCGACGGCCGTGGCGAGGCAGCAAGCTCCCTCGCCACGCATTGACTAGCCTTCCCAGACCGTCGCAGGTCCGTTGACGTGGTAGTCGTAGAACCCCTGGAGTGTCCAGGTATCGCCCTTGCGTTCAAACGCGGCGCGCCAGGCGCCCTTGCCGCCGCCCGGGGTCAGCTGGGCCATGGTGTACCAGTAGTAGCGGTTGATCTTCTTGGTGGTGATCCGTCCCGCACGAATATCTTCCGTGATGACGTTCACCCTGGTTTGAGCGGCCTGCGAGAAGGTGGCGTACGCCATCTGGGCTTCAGCCAATGGGCTGTTGGTGACGGTGAACTTGTCCGGTGCCGGCGACGGGGCGGGCAAGGCCGTGGAGGGCTCGGCGGACGTTGTGCCTTCCACTTTGTGGCTTCGGGCCTGGGTCACGAGCTCGATGTCGAAGGGTTCGTAGTTGGCCAGTGTCCGGCTGAAGTTGGTGATGTCTTCCCCGGTGAGCAGTGTGACGTCGCGTTGTGCCTGGCCTTTGTTGGCGATGATGTAGGGCACTCGATTGTTGCGGATCTCGGTCAGTAGCCCGGGCTTGTGCCTGCGCTGCTTTTCTTCGCGCAGGGCGGTGATCAGCTCGTTGTAGTATTGCGCCGAGTTCGTGTAGCTGTCCCGGGCCGACTGTGCTTCTGGATTATTGCCGGGCAATCGCGCCTGCACGTGGGCCTCCAGCCTGGCTTCCACGGCATTCAGCATCTCCCGGGTGTCGTTCGCGATCTTGTCCATGGCCGCTTTCTTCTTTCCGCCTTTGGAGGTGAACGTCATGAAGATGGCGCCGGTGATGTTGTCGGTGATGACCGTTGTATGGACCTGGATCCGGTCTTCGGTGAAGAAGATATTCTTGTGCGTCATTATCGTGTCGTAGATTTTTATTTTCTGGGCTTCGCTCAGGGTAACGCTGGAGACGTTGGTCTCGATGCTCTCGCAACTGAGCACGACGATGCTCCAGGTGTTCATCTTGTCCAGCAGGTCCCGCAGGCTGGCCCTGCGTTTGGCCAGATCACCCTGGCCGCGGGTCCAGTCGGTTATCTGGGTACGGTAAGCGTTGATGTCGGCGACACCGACGTCCGCCATGCTCTCGCGGAGTATGCGTTCGGCCAGCGCTTCGGGCATCGAGTCGAAAATGGCCTTTGCGGTGCTGACGGCTTCACGGGTGGGGTAGCGATTCATCACCAGTACGGCCTCCACCAAGGCGGCGCATGTACGCTGCTGCGGTGTTTCCGGCGGACGCCCGAACAGGCTCAGGAGCGGGCCGCCGCCCCTGAGCCGATCGCGCTCCACCACGCGCCAGCGGTCATTTTCCCAAACGACCGTTCGCTGATTCGAGCGGTTGTCCGGCGCATAGATGATCCGTTCGCCGGCCTGGACCGCCGTTTTGTAATAGCCATCCCCCAGCATCAGGTAGCCCTGGCCATCAGCGCCCCTGTACCGGTGGCGCCCCTCGGCAATCAACCCGTGCCCGTCGAAGCCGTTGAGGCGGAAGGGTTCCAGCTCCGGATCCGGTAGCCGCGGCAGGGACGACAGCGTCGGGCGTGCCTGCCGACGGCGCCCGGCGCGGGCCATGATCAGGTCCTGGCCGGCTTCGGCGATGACCTCGCCCAGCCCCGCGATAAAGTCAGTGGTCCATTGGTGAACGCTACCGCCTTCGTCATCGATGGCCGACACCGCGGCACCGCCCACCATGGTTGGCAGGATCGCGCGACCCAACAGACCGCCGAGCCGTCCCACCGGGAACATCGACATGGCGCCCGTCAGCAGCATGACGGCGTTCCGACGCCCTTGCTGTGCAAACGCGCTGTCGCGCTCGGCATTGCTCACCGTCAGCATCTGCGTGGTCTTGATCGCGTGGGTGATCTGCGTTTCGTGCAGCACCTTGAACAGGTCGGCCTCCACCGTGGGGGCGGCGATTTTCTTCGCGAAGTCATTCTGTGCCCGGTCCTTCGTCCAAGCGAAGACAGAGCGCGTGACTGTCTTGATTTTTTGCTCGAACGTCAGGTTTTCCGACAGCGGCACCAGGCTGGCAAGCTGCTCGGCCTGGTCCAGTAACGGCAACTGCGCAATCAGCCAGCGGGTCATCTGCGGTGTGGCGGTGAGGGTCTGCACCACGCTCGCTTCCAGCGTCCGGCTGCTCGCCGCGTCGACGTCCCTGAACACCTTGCCGTCGGGAGCGCCCGGTGTGTAGAGCGTCAGCGAAGGGCGACTGGCGAGTGACTTGACCCCGAACGCCAACACGTCTTTCAAGACGCTGTCGCCCCACTGCAGTTGACGAACCACCGCCTCATGCCCGCCGACCTTGCCACGGCCTTTCGCCGTGGGGCTGTCCAGCGCCGCCAGCACCAAATGGAGTCCGGTGTTGTCGCGGTCATGCCGCAGGTCGCCGGAAATGTGCGCCGCCCACACCTGTGCGCGCATCTGCTGCGCTTTCAGGGCCATCCAGGGCGCCTGGGTCTGCCAGGCGGCCACTTGCACTTCGGTCGGCAGGCGGGCGCCCACATTGGCCCTTTCGATGACCTCGACAATCTGCGCGAAGCTCAGCGGCCCATCCACGGTGGTGTGAGGCGCATTGCGTTCTTCCAGCGTCAGGTTGGACATTGCCCATTGCGTCAAGGAGCGACGATCATCGACGACGCCCCTGACACTGCCTTGGGATACTCCGGACCCAAACGGTGAGCCGCCGGTCGGGGCGTGGGGGTCGATCATCTCTTTGCGGATGCTCAGCGACACGTCGTCGGGGTCGACCGGCGAGTATTTCTCGCGAATGAAACCGGCCAGCAGGGCGCGGGTGCGGGCGCGAAGGGCATCCGGAGTGGCCAGTGCCACCGGGTCTGGCGCGGGCGGTTTGTCCGCCAGGGTGGTTTGCACGGCTTGGGTCGCTTCCCACCACGCCAGGCGATCGCCGCCGGTGACGTGAGGGTTGCCGTGCAACCAGTCGTCGAGCTTGTTCAGCCCCAGCCGCAATTCGCGTTCGTCCATGGCCGCGGCCAGGTCCAGCCGATTGCCCAGTTGCGCGGCGGCGTCCAGCCTGCCCAACCAGGTGCCGATCTCCTGTGTTTGTTCCGGGCCGCCGAGGAACACGCTGGCGACGGCGCTCTTTTGATCTGTCCGCAGTTCGCTGACCAGGCGGGCCAGGAAATTTTCGGTGATGGGGGCCGTTTCGATCTCGTCTCCGGGGTTGCCGTCTTCCTTCAGGCTGGCCTTGAGCGCCGCCAGGTCGTCGTGGATGTGCAGCGGCTCGCCGGGACGGTACAGCAGCGCGCCGCCCGACTCGTTGGGGTCTGCATGTTGGGTCAGCACCACGGCCATGGGCACCGGCACGCTGACCGCCCACCCGGACGGGATCACGCTCAGACTGTGGACGCCGGGACGTTGGTGTTCCGGCATCCGTGCCCGCGACGCTGCGTCCGGTGCCGGCAGCGTGCGCTCCGTCAACGCCTTGTACATCGACGGGCGCAACGTTGCGTCCAACTGGTGCAGGTCTGCCTGGGCCCTGAGTTGCAGGGCCAGCTCGGTGGCCAGCCATTGGCTGATGCTCAGGCCCTGGCTGAAATCGGCGGAGCTGGCCCAGAAGTCGTCCAAGGCCTGGGTCAGCAGTTGAATGCACGACGCCGGGGGTAGGCTGATCAGGTGCTTGAGGTCGGCCAGGGCTTGGGAGGTGGGCCGGGTGTGATGCTGATCGATGACGAGTTCGATGTCGCTGGCTTCGTCGAAGAATGCGCGCGTATCCAAGCGCCCGGCGATCGCCCGCTCGAACAGCGTATCGAGGCGGACCGTGGTCTTGATCCCGTCCTGCTGCCGGCAGACGAACAGGTCCTGGGCGGTGAGGTGGTCGGACAGGTCGGGGAGGACGCGGCGCAGCCCGTCATTCAGGTGCCGGGCCAGCACTGTCGAGGAACGTGGCATGGCGCCGTTCAGGCGAATCATCCGCTGCTGCGAGGCCTCCAGCAGGTTTATCAGCGGGGCGCTCGGGTCTGTCGGGCTATCGGCCCGCGAGGGGGTGGTGTCCAGCATGTTGTTCTTCCTGGGAAAGTGTTCGGAAGAACAACCTATTGAAGCGCGGAGAGCGCCGGGCGGTAGATAGATACCGCCCGGCGCGGCGCCAGGCAAGCTAGCAAGGGCTGATCATTCCCACGCGGAGCGTGGGAGTGATCAACGCAGGGCTTACTGGACTTTTGCCAGGTCTCCTTTCAGCGCGACCCCGGCCATGATTGCGCCGGCGTGGCATTCGTAGGTGGTCGGGTCCTTGCGTTCGTTGCTCTTGTAGAAGCTGACGATGTTGGTCACGGCGTTGGCGCCAGCGTTCTTGGCCGCCTGGTGCAGGCTGATCAGGGCCGATTGCAGGACCCATTCGCACGCCACTTCGTCGGACTTGTTGAAGGCGTTGGTCTTCTTGTTGGTCACGGCACCGGGGCTGATCACGGTGACGTTGCCGGCCGGCTTGTTACCCGCCAGGTAGAACTTCACGCTGCCGTCGATCTTGCCGGTGCGGATGGCTTCGGCGACAACCTTGTCGAACGGCAGGAACAACGCGGTATCACGGGCCTGGCTGATGGCCGGCAGGGTGCTGAGCAATAGGGCGGCGGTAACGGCGATTTTCTTCAGCGACATCATGGTCTCCTTGACGGGGGTAACGGGAAGTTGAATCCGATTCAGCGCCAGCGGCGGAAAATCAGCGAAGTATTGACCCCGCCAAAGGCGAAGTTGTTGTTCATCACGTATTCATGGCTCATCGGCCGGAACGCGTCGCGCAGATAATCAAGCTTGCCGCATTCGGGATCAACCTCGTCGAGGTTGAAGGTGTGTACGTAGAGGTCGCGGTTGAGCATTTCGATGCTGAACCACGATTCCAGCGCGCCGCAGGCGCCCAGGGTGTGGCCGAGGAAGCTTTTCTGCGAGCTGATGGGCATGCGTTCGCCAAACAGGCTGCTGGTGGCCAGGGTTTCGGCGATGTCGCCCTGTTCGGTCGCGGTGCCGTGACCGTTGACGTAGCCGATGGCAGCAGGCGCCAGGCCCGCGTCTTCCAGGGCCAGTTCCATGGCCCGGCGCATGGTGCTCAGTTCGGGACGGGTGGCGTGCTGGCCGTCGGCGTTGCTGCCGAAGCCGACGATCTCGGCGTGGATCCGCGCGCCCCGGGCCAAGGCGTGCTCCAGTTCTTCGAGCACCAGCATGCCGGCGCCTTCGCCGATCACCAAACCATCGCGGCCCTTGTCGTAGGGGCGCGGGCTGGTTTGCGGCGCGTCGTTTTTCAGGCTGGTGGCGTAGAGCGCGTCGAAGACCATCGCTTCGGTCGGGCACAGTTCTTCGGCGCCGCCGGCGAGCATCAGTGGCAGGCGTCCGAACTTGATCGCCTCATAGGCATAGCCGATGCCATGGCTGCCACTGGTGCAGGCACTGGACGTGGGGATCAGGCGCCCGGTCAGGCCGAAGAAAATGCTGATGTTGGCCGCCGTGGTGTGGGGCATCATCCGCACGTAGGAGTTGGCATTCAGGCCTTCGGCCACGCTGTTGAGCAGCATGTTGCCAAACGCCTTGATCTCGTCGGTGCTGCCGGTGGACGAGCCGCAGGACACGCCCATGCGCCCGTCCTTGATCGACTCGTCGCCCAACAGGCCCGCATCGGCCAGGGCCTGTTCCGCCGCGGCCACCGCCAGGCGTGAAACCCGGCCCATGCTGCGCAGTTGCTTGCGCGTCCAGTGGGCCGGGACCTGGAAGTCGTCGATCGGCCCGGCCAGGCGGGTGTTCAGTTCGGTGAAGCGGTCCCACTCTTCCATGTGCCGGATGCCGCTGCGGTTGGCGGCGAAGTTGGCGGCGATGGTTTCCCAATCGCTGCCCACGGAGGTGATGCCGGCCATGCCGGTGACAACGACGCGCTTCATCAGCACAAGCCTCCGTTGACGGCCAGGACCTGCCGGGTGATGTAGCCGGCTTCGGCGGACATCAGGAAATTCACCGCGCCAGCCACTTCTTCCGGGGTGCCCATGCGCTGGGCGGGGATCATCTTCATCAGTTCTTCCACGGGTACGTTTTCATCGAGCATGGCCGTGTCGATCAGCCCGGGCGCGACGCAATTGACGGTGATCTTGCGCTTGGCCAGTTCGATTGCCAACGCCTTGGCCGCGCCGATCAAGCCGGCCTTGGAGGCGCTGTAGTTGACCTGGCCGCGATTGCCGATCAGCCCCGATACCGAGGTCATGCACACGATCCGCCCGGCAGCGCGCCGACGGATCATCGGCATCATCACCGGGTGCAGCACATTGTAGAAACCGTCGAGGTTGGTGCGCATCACCGTGTCCCAGTCGTCTTCGCTCAGGGCCGGGAAGGCGCCGTCGCGGGTCAGCCCGGCGTTGAGCACCACGCCGTAGTAGGCGCCGTGGGCCTCGACATCGGCCTCCAGGATGGCCTTGCAGGCGGCGCGGTCGCTGACGTCGAATTGCAGCACCCGCGCCTGGCGGCCCAGTGCCTGGATGTCGGCCTGGACGGCTTCGGCCTCGGCGCGGCCGCTGCGGCAATGCAGCACGATGTCGTGCCCGGCCTGGGCCAGGCGCAGGGCGATGGCGCGGCCGATGCCACGGCTGGAGCCGGTGACCAGTACGGATTCAGTCATGGCAGGTTTCCTGTTGCGGACGGTTCGTTGAGGTAATGGGCGGCCTGGGGTGGGCGGAACACGTTCAAGCGGGCGGTGGCATGGATGCCGGGCGCATGGATATGGCATTCGAACACGCCCATGCCGTTGTCGTCTTCCAGCGAGCGCACACCGTGGATGGCCAACTCGGTGCCGGCTGGAAAGTGCTCGACGTTGCACTCGAACTTGCGGGTGCCGAGCAGGAAGCCCAGCGCCACGGCATCGCCGCGCTGGCGCGCATGGCAGCCGGCAAACGCGGCCACGCTCTGGGCCATCAGTTCGATGCCGACCCAGGCCGGCAAGGCGCCGTCGTCGCGACTGAACAGGCCGCCAGGCTTGACCAGGGTACGGGTATGGATCTGCTCGTCATCGAAGGCGACGACCCGGTCGATCAGGATCATGTCGCCGGCGTGGGGCAGCAGTTCGGCGAGCGGCCAGTCAATCATGGGGCGTCTCCGATAATCAGGCTGACGTTGTTGCCACCGAAGGCGAATGAGTTGCTCATCAGGCGGCGCGGGAAAGTCGGGTTGAGGCGGCTGTCGGCCTGGGCCAGGTCCAGCGCCGGCAGCTCGGGATCGGCCTGGCCGTCCCAGACGTGCGGTGGCAGGGCCTGGGCGGTGTTGTCGGCGCTCAGGGCCAGCCAGCAGAACGCCGCTTCCAGGGCCCCGGCGGCGCCGAGGGTGTGGCCGGTCAGGGGCTTGGTGGACGAGCAGGGCACGCCTGCCGGAAACAGCCCGGCCACGGCCTGGCTCTCCATGGCGTCGTTGTGTTGGGTGGCAGTGCCGTGCAGGTTCAGATAGTCGATCTGGCCGGCGTCGAGGCCGGCGCTGCGCAGGGCTTTTTCCATGGCCTGGCGGGCACCGCGGCCGCTGGGCTCCGGGGCGGAAATATGGTGGGCATCGGAACTGGCGCCATCGCCCAGCAGGGCAATCGAGGGGCCAGCGCCGGGCGTCCTGCTCATCAGGAACAGCACTGCCGCTTCGCCAATGTTGATGCCGCTGCGGTTCACCGAAAACGGATTGCAGCGCTCGCTCGACACCGCTTCGAGCGCCGAAAAGCCGTTGAGGGTCAGCTTGCACAAGCTGTCGACCCCGCCGCAGATCACCGCATCGCACAGGCCCAGGTCCAGCAGGCGGCGCGCGCTCATCAAGGCGCGGGCACTGGAGGTGCAGGCGGTGGAAATCACGTAGGACGGACCGCCCAGGTCGAGCCAGTCGGACAGGAAATTGGCCGGCGCGCTGAGTTCCTGTTGCTGGTAGTCGTAGCCCTCTGGAAAGCGCTGCTCGCGCAGGTAATGGGCGATGCCCTGGCTGGCTTCGTCGATGCCCGAGGTGCTGGTGCCCAGCACAATGCCGATGCGCGCGCGACCGTAGGCCTCGATGGCCCGGTCGATGTCAGGGCGGATCTGCAAGCCAGCTTCCAGCAGCAGCTGATTGTTGCGGCTGTTTTGCGCGGCCAGTGCCGGGGGGATGGCCGCGAGCTCGCCCGTCACCGCGGCGACCGGCAATGCCCGTTCAGCGACCCAGCCGGCTTCGACGCGCACGCCCGAGCAGTCGCCGGCAAACAGGTTGCGCGCCACGGTGCGCTTGTCGCGGCCCAGGGCGCAGATCACGCCCAGGGCATTCAAATAGGCGGTCATGGCGCGTTCTCGGTCAACGGTGTGATGCGGTAGTGCAGGCCTTGGGGCAGGCTCAGGTCAAAAGCCTGCGGCTGCTGGTAGCGCACCTGCCAGCGAGGGTCGAGGCTGCGTTGCGCTCCCTGCTGCCGGGCGCTCGGGTAGTTGCCGGCCAACTCGGCGGCAGGCGTCAGGGCGAACAACAGGGCGGCGAACAGCTCGCGGGCCTCGGCGTTGGGCGGCAGCAGGCCGTCGGCTTGCCACGCGCCATCGACCAGGCGCTGACGGGCCACCGGAATGCCCAGCGGGTCCATCATCGACCAGCGAATGCCGGTGCCTTCGCGCTGGATCACCAGCAACCAGTCCAGGCGTTGCCCGGCCAGTTGCTGTTCGATGTGCAATTGCATCGGGAGGGCCAGGGTTGGCGTCTGCTCGGGCAGCGGCACACGGCTGGCGCAGGCGCCGAGCAACAGCAGGCAGCCGACCAGCAGGCCGTGGCGAAAGGCGGTGCGGATCATTCGCCGGCCCCTCCGAGCGGCTTGCGGGCTACCACGTTGACCAGGGTTTCCTCACGCTCGCCGAACGGCTTGGGGCGGCGCAGGCCAAAGCGCTCCAGCAGGCCGAAGTCCTTGGCGCGACTCCACCACAGGTACGGGTAGGAGACGTTGGCTGGCTCGAACTGGAAACCCTGGTGGCGGATCATGTCCAGGTATTGCGCGGCGCTTTTCTGCACGTGCATGGGGTGCCGGAACAACCAGCGGATCACCCAGGTGTCGATGTAGGCTTCGGTGGATTCGGCGAACATCAGGTAGCCGCCGGGCTTGAGCACCCGATGGAACTCGGCGAGGGCCTTTTCCTGTTCCACCAGGTGGTGGAAGGTCTGGTGGCAGAACAGCAGGTCGACGCTGGCATCCGGCACCGCCAGTTGCGCGCAGTCGCTGCCGATCAGCTCCACGGCCATGCCCTGGCGCGCGGCTTCCTCGGCACTCAGTGCCAGGCTGTGGGGGTCGGCGTCGACGCCGATCAGGCGCTGCGGCGCGAAGGCCTGGCGCAGGTACTGGAACGACTTGCCCTGGCCGCAGCCGGCGTCCAACAGCACCGGGGCGGTTGGCAGCGGACTGTTGAACAGGCCGCGCAGGTCATTGATCGCCACCCGCAGCACGTGGTGTTGCCAGGTGTGGCTGCGCAGGAACCAGAACCCGAAGCGGGTCTCTTCTACGTAGTTGTCGCTCAGGTAGTTCATGGTGTCGGGCTCGCGCAGATTTCCGAGAGCATGCGCAGGCGGCGCTTGGGCTCGCTGACGAACGGGTTGCGCTCATCCCAGGCATAGCCGGCCAGGATCGAGCTGATCATGCGGCGGATGTCGGCCGAGCCTTCGGTGTAGAAAATCACGTCCTGGAAGGTGCCGGCGTACCAGCCCTCGACATAGCAGCGGAAGGTGTCGACGCCGCGCTTGAGGGGCTCGGCGAATTCGCCTTGCCAGTCCACGGTTTCGCCTTGCAACTGGCGATGCAGCACGTCGGCGGCCATGCTCGCCGAACGCATGGCGATGGTCACCCCGGAGGAAAACACCGGGTCGAGGAATTCCGCCGCGTTGCCCAGCAGGGCGAAGCCCGGGCCGTGCAGGGCTTTGACATTGGCCGAGTAGCCGCCGATGGTCCGCGCCGGGGTGTCCCACACCGCGTTGTGCAACACGCCGGCCAGGCTCGGGGTTTCGTCGATGAAACCGCGCAGGCAAGCATCGAGGTCGTCGGTGCGGCCGGCGAAATGCTCCGCGGCCGCCACCACGCCCACCGAGCAGCGTCCTCCGCTGAACGGAATGGTCCAGAACCACACGTCGCGCTGGGTGGGGTGGGTGGTGATCAGGATCTTTTCCCGGTCGAACGTCGGCGCGTCGATGCGATCCTCGATGTGGGTGAACACCGCTTGGCGCACCGGGAAGTTCGACGGCGCTTCCAGGTCCAGCAGGCGTGGCAGGACCCGGCCGTAGCCACTGGCGTCGAGGACAAAATCGGCCTGCACCCGGTACTCGCTGCCGTCTTCGCGCTGCACCGCCAGTTGTGGCCGGTCGAGGCTGAAATCGGCCTGGGTGATGGCTTGGCCATAGCGGATCTCCACCCCTTGCAGCGCGGCCTGGTCGGCCAGCAACTTGTCGAAGTCGGCGCGTTGCACCTGGAAGGTCGTGGGTTTGCCGTCGCTGAACGTGTCACCGAAATCGAAGGCGCTGTAGCGCTCGCCCCAGGCGAATGCCGCGCCATTCTTGCGCTGGAACCCGGCGGCATTGACCGCCTCGAGCATGCCGGCTTCCTCGACGAAATCCAGGCAGTGGGACAGCAGGCTCTCGCCAATGGAGAAGCGTGGGAAATGCTGGCGCTCGATGACCAGCACGTCGTGGCCCTTGCGCTTGAGCAAGGCGCCGGCGATGGCGCCGGAAGGGCCTGCGCCGATGATGACGACCTGTCGACGTTCCATTTCAACTGTTGGCACGGGGGCTCCTGGCCGGGGCGGCAATCGAGGGTAGACGGTGGAAGCCGGCGACGGCCGGCAGCAATGTCGCGATCAGCCCCATCAGCATCAGCGTGAAGTACAACGCCGGGCTGATGAGCTGTTGTTGCAAGAGCAGGTTGAGGAACACGATTTCACTCAAGCCGCGGATATTCAGCAAGACGCTTTCACGCCAGCGACTGGCACCGGCGAACGACGCGCCGGCCCATCCCAGCCCCAGCCAGTTGCCCAACAGTTTGCTGGCAATCGGCAACAGCAGCAACGCCGCCAGTTGCAGGGCGCCGAGGCTGTCGAGGACGCTGTGGACGTTGATCTGGACGATGCCGAACGTAAGGATCAGCGGGATGGCCAGGTAGGTCTGCAAGCCCTGCATCCAGGCCGCGTTGAGCGGCAGCACCAGCGGCACCTTGAGCGCGGCCATGCACAGCAGGTAGCCGATGCCGACGATCAGCGCGTTGAGCCGGTAATGCTCAGCCACCACCAACAGCGCGAAGAACAGGCCGCTGTGCAGCAACGGCTGGCGCAAGCCCAGCAGGCGCAACACCAGCGGCAGGCAGGCACCGGCCAGAGGCAGCAACAGGCTGCCCAAGTGCAGGCTACCCTGGGCCAGGCCGAACAGGCTCCAGCAGGCCAGGTCGATGAGGATCGCCGTTTGCACCAGCCGCCGGGTGGCGGCAGGCGGGTAGTCGATGTGGCGCAGGTACAGATACAACACGGGGATCGCGGTGATTGCGAACAGCAGGCCCACGGCCAGGGAACTGATCCAGGGCTGGGGCGGCAATAGCCAGAGCGCCGTCGCCAGGCCGCAGGCAAACGGCACGGCGAAGCTCGGCAGGGCGATCTTCACGCTCTGACGGTCCAGGCGCAGGTCGATCACGTCGCTGAGGATGTGCCCCAGCAACACGGCAAACGCGAGGCTGTAGAGGTTCTTCAGCCACAACGGCGACACCAGTTGTGCGCCGCTGAGTTGCCAGCCGGGCTCGACCCAGAAATACATCAGCAACGGCAGGCCAAGGCTTGCCAGCAGCAACTGGCTGACGATCGGGATCAGCCCGAACCGCCGGCCCAGGCGCGTGGCGGCGGCAAACAAACCCAGGGCCATGAGCCAGAACAGCAGGATCATCATGACGCGGGCTCCAGGACGGCATCGTGGGCCCGGTGCCCGGCCCATGGCGCGAGCATGAAGCTGAAGGCCAGCCCCAGGCTTACCGCCAAGCCGAAATTGCTCACCGCCGGGGTGCTGGACAGCGCCAGCAGGCCGAACGACAGCCAGGTGGTGACCGCCGCCAGCAGGGTGCCCAGCAGGCTCACGGCGGCGCCACCAATCTGTTCGCGCATCAGGATTGCGTAGTCGACGCCGATGGCCGTCACCAGCAACAGGCCGAACAAGCTGAACAGGGTCAGCGGCTGCCCCAGCCAGCCGAGGCTCGCCAGGCTGCACAACGCCGCCAGCAGCGGCAGGGCGACGATGCGCAAGGCTGCGCCAAGGCCGAAGGGCCAGATCAGCACCAGCACGATCAGCGCGCAGGAGGCCAGTTTCAGCTCGGCGGCGCTGATCTGCGTGGCGGCAAAGACCCTATTCAGGTCGCCCAGGCGATCCACCAGTTGCACGCCGGGCAGGTCCACGGCCTGTACCCGCAACAGCGCGGCGTCGTTCAAGCCTTGCAGGCTGATCATGGCCGCCACGCCTTGGGCGGCCGGGCCGAGCCAGAGGGTGCGGTACGGCTCGGCCAACGGTCCGGTCAGCGCGGCGTCGATGTCTTGCACTGGCAGCGCCTGCAATTGCGCCAGCTCCGCCTGCAGTGCCGCGACCGGCACGCCGAGGTCCAGCAACGGTTGCCAGAACGCCGGCAGCCGGGCCAGGGCCTCGCGGACTCTCTGCTGTTCGGCCGGCGGGCTGACCAGTTGGTTGAGCGACAGGTAGCCCTGGAGTTTTTCCAGGCCGACGAGCTGGTCCAGCCGCTCATTGAGGGCGGTCTGGCGCTCCAGCAACTGGGCCTGGTTGTCGGCGCGAATCAGGAAGAACTGGCTGGTGGGTTGGAACCCGGTGATGCGCGCCACCTCGCGGGCCTCGTCAGTGAGGTGCTGGGGCGTGCCGATCCACTGGCGAATGTCGTTTTTCGTCGACAGGTGCCAGAGGCCGCCGGCACAAAAGACCAGCAGCAGCCCCAGCAGAATGGGCGTGGCTACCCGCGCCAGCAAGGCTTCGCGGGCCTGGAGCAGGCACTCGCACAGCCGCAGCGGCCATTGGGCGGGGCGCAGGTCGGCGCCCTTGAGCAGCGCGGGCAGCAGGCACACCGCGCTCAAGTAGGCACCGAGCAGCCCGGCGGCGGAAAACAGGGCGATCTGGGTCAGGGCCGGGAACGGTGTCCAGGCCAGGGCCAGGTAGCCGATGCAGGTGGTGATCAGGCTCAGGCTCAACCCTGGCAGGGTCAGGCGCAGGGCCGGCCAACTGCGCCATGGCTTGAGGCTCCAGCTCTTGGACAGGTAGTGCAGCGGGTAGTCGACCGCCACGCCGATCAAGCTGGAACCCAGCACCAGGGTCATGACGTGCATGCGGCCGAACAGCGCCACGCACGCCACGGTGCCGAACAGCATGCCCACCAGCACCGGCACGAACGCCAGCCACACCCGCAGGCGTCCGAAGGCGAGCAACAGCAGCAACAGGATGCCCACCGTGGCGCCACCACCGACCCAGGTGATTTCCCGGGAGGCCTGTTGCTGGCCGGCGGCGGCATACAGCAGGCCGCTGGCCGCCAGCAGTTGGCCCTGGGCCTGGGTCGCCTGGTCGCGGCTGCGTTGCAGCAGGTCGGCCACTTGCAACGGCAGGTTCATGTCGAAGGCGTTGCCGCGGGTGCGGGCCCGCAGCATCACCCAGCTTTTGCCGTCCGCATCGGCGACCAGCGCGCCGCTGCCCACGTCCAGTTGGATGGCGCCGCGCTGGGGTTGGCTGTTCTGGATACGGCCGGTCAGGCCCAGCCAATCGTCCTGGCTGGGCACCAGGCTGAAGCCGCTGAACGGGTCGAACAACGCCTGCACCCGTTGCTGGATGAACGCCTGGGGTTGGTCGATCAGTTGCTGCCGGTCCGCCGTCGACAGCATCGCCAGGCGTCCGTCCAGCAACTGTGTGCGCAGCGCAGGCAGGTCGGCCTGCAACGTCCACTGGACCTTGTCGAACAGGTCGCTGGCCTGCCACTGCTGGCCGAGCGCTTGCGCCAGGGCGATGGCGTGCGGGCGGTCAGCGTGACCGACCAGCACCAGCACTTCGCGGTTCAGCGGTTCTTGCATGCGTTGCTCGGCGACGAGCTCCAAGGCATCGGGCGAAACGCCCGGCACCAGTTCCATCAGGTTGGCCGACAGCGGCGCGCCGTGGCGCCATTGCCAACCGGCAAGCGCCAGCACCGCCAGCAGCAGGATCAGGAACAGCCTTGGAAGCCTGCGTTCACTTCGCAAAGTCATGTTGCTCCGCTTCGCTCAAGGGTTGCGTGGCGACGCTGTCCTGCATGCGCAGCACCGTGCGGTCGCCCTGGGTCTCCATCAGCTCGATGCGCTGTACCAGTTCGCCGCCTTCGATGTTGATCTGGTTGAACACCTGCTTGAGCAACACCGAACGCGGGGTCAGGGTGAGCTTCCATTGCTGCGGCTCGCCCGCCAGGCTCAGTTCGAAATCCCGTAGCAGGCCACTGCTGTCGCCCTGCAGGACCGCCAGGAACAGCCGGTTCTGTTCGGCGCCAGCGCTCTTGTTTGGCAGCATTTGCCAGGCATTGCCGTCTCGTCGGGCGATGCCTTGGGCGGTGATGCGGTAGTCCTGTTGCAGCGGGGTTTGCAGCAGCCAGAGCAGGCCGTGGTTTTTCGCCAGGACGAAGCGGCCCTTGCTGATCAGCGGCTGGGGCAGGGCGCGCAGGTGTTTTTCCTGGATGAACGGGCCGTGGATCACCTCCGGGCGGGCCAGTTGCTCGCTCAACTGTTGCAGGTCGAACGCCTGGGCCAAAGGCGACAGGCAGCACAGCAACAACCAGGTGCACAGGCGTTTCATGGCAGCATCCTTTCAACGGCTTCGACGAAGACCCGCGGCGAGGCCAGCAGCATTTCACGGCTGGCGATCTCCACCGCCACCTGCACCGAACTGGCCCGCGTCAGGCGTTCGCCGGTGCTGGCGTCGCTGATCAGGTAATTGATCTTCAGACGGTTTTCCCATTCCACCAGGCTGGCGCGTACGGTCAGCGTCTGGCCGAACACCGCGCTGCGCATGTAGCGCAGTTGCAGGTCGATCACCGGCCACGCGTGGCCGGATTCGAGCATGTCGTTGTAGTTGTGGCCGATCTGGTCGAGCAAGGCGCAGCGGGCCACTTCCAGGTATTTGACATAATGGCCGTGCCAGACCACGTTCATCGAGTCGACGTCGAAAAACGGCACGACGACCTGTGTCTCTACGTGCAACACACCCTGACTACGCATGCAGCCTCCAGTGTTGCTCGGCGATGCGTTGCAGGCACAGGCGCAGTTCGCCTTCCAGGGCACGGTCTTCGATCACCGGGGCGAAATCCTCGGCCAGTTCGGCGTGCATGGCGGCCAGGGCCGGCGGCAGCGGTCGTGCGTCTTCGGCACGGCTGCGCAGCCACACGCCCTGGTGGGCCGCCAGCAGCGTGGCGGCGGCGACCTGTTCGGTCAGTTCCAGTACCCGGATCGCGTCCCGGGCGGCGATGGTGCCCATGCTCACCTTGTCCTGGTTGTGGCATTCGGTGGAGCGCGAGAACACGCTGGCCGGCAGGGTGTTCTTCAAGGCTTCGGCGGTCCAGGCGCTGGTGCCGATCTGCACAGCCTTGAAGCCATGGTTGAGCATCGCCCGGTCGGCGCTGGCGCCCGACAGGTTGCTCGGCAGGCCATGGTTGTAGCGCTCGTCCACCAGCAGGGCGAGTTGCCGGTCGAGCAGGTCGGCGACGTTGGCCACCAGGTTCTTCAGGCTGTCCATGGCGAAGGCAATGTGACCGCCGTAGAAATGCCCGCCGTGCAGCACCCGCTCGGCTTCGGCGTCGATGATCGGGTTGTCGTTGGCGCTGTTGAGTTCGGTCTCGATGAACGCGCGCAGCCAGTTCAGGCTGTCGGCCAGCACGCCGAGCACGTGGGGCGCGCAGCGCAGGGAGTAGCGGTCTTGCAGGCGATGCAGCGGCGCGGTCGGTGCGTCGATCGCCAGGTCCTGGCGCAGCCACGCGGCGACCTGCATCTGCCCCGGGTGCGGCTTGGCGGCGAACAGGCGTTCGTCGAAGTGCTCCGGGTTGCCTTGCAGGGCGACGACGTTCAACGCGGTGATGCGGGTGGCCAGTTGCAGCAGGTAATCGGCCCGGGCGAAAGCCAGGCACGCTAGCCCGGTCATCACGGCAGTGCCGTTCATCAGCGCCAGGGCTTCCTTGGGGCGCAACACCAGTGGGGTCCAGCCCAGTTCGCGGTGCACATCGGCGGCCTGCCGACGTTCGCCCCGGAACATCACCTCGCGTTCGCCGGAGAGCGTCGCGGCCACGTAGGACAGTGGCGTGAGGTCGCCGCTGGCACCGACCGAGCCCTCTTCCGGAATCAGCGGCAGGATGTCGTGTTCGAGAAAGGCCTGGAGGCGCTCCAGCAATTCGATCCGCACCCCGGACACGCCGTGGCACAGCGACTGCAAGCGCGCGGCCAGCACCGCGCGGGTGGCCTGGGCGTCCAGCAGCTTGCCCAGGCCGCAGCCGTGGAACGTGTAGAGGTGACGCGGCAGGGCCTCGACGTGGTGCAGCGGCACCGCCACCACGCAGGAATCGCCGTAGCCGGTGGTCACGCCATAAATCACGCCTTCCTTGTCCAGCAGGGAGTCGAGGAACTGCGCGCCCTTGGCGATGCGCTGGCGGAACGCCGGGTCGTCCTGCAACTGCGTCGGCGCCTGACGGTTGGCCAGGGCCAGCACCTCTTCGATGCGCAAGGGGCGTTCGCCAAAGATTACCGGCTCAAGAGTGGGCATCGTCATCGGTCTTCCAGAAAGGGTAAAAGTTGAACCACTGTTGGGGCCCCTGGAGGCAGAATTGCGCCAGGCGCTCGGCGTAGCGGCCGGCCCAGTGGGCGATCACTTGCTCGCGTTCGCTGCGTTTCCACACCACGGCGTCGGCGAAAGGTTCGAGGGTGACGCGGTAACGCCCCTCGTGCTTGAGGCACATCAGCAGGTTGACCGGGCATTTGAGCAGGCCGGCCATCAGCCACGGTCCCTGGGGAAAGGCGGCCGGGTGGCCCATGAAGTCCACGGTCACGCTGCGTCCGCCGTGCAGGGGCACGCGGTCGCCGGCAATCGCCAGCCACTCGCCGCGCTCCAGGCGCTCGCTCAGTTGCAGCATCACGGCCGGGTCCAGCTCGCTGACCTGGATCAGGCGCAGGTGCGTGGCGCCGGCTTCGCCCAGCAAACGGTTGAATTGCTCGGCGTGCTTGGTGTGCACCAGCACGTTCATGGTGACCTTCTCGCCCAGCTCGGCCAGGGCCCGGCACATTTCCAGGTTGCCCAGGTGCGCGCCCACCAGCATCTGCCCACGGGCGTCACGCAGGTGATTGCGCAGCAGCGCGGTGTCGACGATCTCGATCTGCTCGATGCTCAGCTTGCCGTTCCAGACATCGAGCTTGTCGAGCAGGGAGTCGGCGAACGCCATGAACTGCCCGAACACCCGCCGGCGGGTCGGACGCAGTTCGGGGCGCGCGCTCCATTCGGCCAGGCGTTGCTGGTATTGCCAGGCGGCCTGGCGAGCGCTGCGGCCGAAAATGAAGAAGTACAGCACGATGCCGTAGAGCACCGGCGTCAGCAGGCGCCGGCCCAGGACCTTGGCGGCGAACGCGGTGAGTTTCATCAGCCAGAAGCTGCCGCGCTCCTGGCGGTCGGCCCAGTGTTGTTTGTCCGCGTCGAGGCTCATGCCCGCCACCGTCGCCAGAGAATCAGCGGCAGGCGCACCAGCATGCCGAAGAACAACCGGGTATGCATGCTGGAGATCAGCACGTTGTCGTGGAACAGGCGAAAGTGCGAGACACCGTCCTGGGGGTAATGCACCCGGGTGTGCAGCCAGCGCATCGGTTGGTTGCGCCAGGCCAGGCGCACCAGGATGTCCGAATCGAAATCCATGCGCTTGCCGATGTTGGCCGAGCCGATCAGCGCCAGCGTCGGGGGCAGCGGGTAGACCCGGAAGCCGCACATGGAGTCGCGGATTTGCAGGGACAGGCTGTTGATCCAGACCATCACGTGGGTCAGGTAGCGCGCGTACAGCCGGCCTTTCGGCACGCTGGCGTCGTAGTGGGGGTAGCCGCAGATCAGGGCGTCGGGGTAGGCGCGGGACTGCTCGATGAAGGTGTTCACGTCGCCGAGGTCGTGCTGCCCGTCGGCATCCACCTGCAAGGCGTGGGTGAAGCCCAGGCGCGATGCTTCCCGCAGCCCGGTCATGACGGCGCCGCCCTTGCCCTGGTTGACCGCCAGCCTGACCAGATGCACCCGCTCATCCTCGGCCAGGCGTTCCAGCACCGCCGCGCAGGACGGGCTGCTGGCATCGTCCACCAACACGCAGGGCAGGCCATGGGCGAGCAACGCCTGGACCACCGCCGTGAGGGCGGTTTCGTGGTTGTAGACGGGGATGACGGCGCAGGGGTTATGCATGGTTCCTGGCCTCCGACGTTCCCCTGTGGCGAGGGGATTTATCCCCGTCCGAGTGCGAAGCACTCGCCAGCGATTTGTGCAGGAACGCAAATTTTGGGGTTGCTTCGCAACCCAACGGGGATAAATCCCCTCGCCACAGGGGGGGCGTTCGAGCAGGTGGATTACTCATCAGCCGCCCCCAACACAATCCGCCCGCTGGAGCACGCCGCCGTATCGTTGCGGTAGGCGAAGTACAGCTTGCCGCGTTCACCGTCGAAACGCAGGTGCAGCTGGAGTTCATCGCCGGGGCGCACCAGTTGCTGGAACTTGAGCACTTCCATGCCGGCGAACCGGGGTGGCAGGTCCAGCAGTTGCCGGCCCAGGCTCATGGCCCAATCGACCTGCACCACCCCCGGCAGTACCGGTGCGGTGGGGAAATGGCCGCTGAAGTAGGCCAGGTCCGGCGGCACCCGCAGTTGCAGGTTCCACTCACCGTCGCTTTCGACCTGGGCCAGTACTTCCGGGGCCTTGGAACGGGGTGCCAGCAGCAACGCTTCGACTTCGGCCTGGGGCAGCTTGCCCTGGGCATTGAGCGGCATCTGCCGCAGCCAGCGCCAGCGCCGTGGCAAGGCCAGGGTTTCGCAATGTTCGCCCAGGTGGCGGCGCAAGCCTTCGGTCACGGCGCGGCGGCCCTGGTTGCGCAAGGTGCGCAGGCCGGTTTCGCTCAACACCACCAACGCGCCGAGGGAGGCACGATTTTCCTGCACCACCCCCAGCCGGGCTTCGCTGACCCAGTCGTGGGCCACCAGTGCCTGTTCCAGCATCGGCAGGGAGATGCGTTTTTCTTCGAGCTTGACGATCCGGTCCAGCCGCCCGAGCAGCTCGAAGCGTCCATCCTCGGCGATTCGCGCCGCGTCGGCGCTGTGTTCCACGTGCCCGGCCGGCAAGTAGGGCGAGGCGATCAGCAGGGCGCCGTCACTGTCCTGGCTCAGTTCGACGTCGGCGAAGGGTTGCCACAGCTCAGCGCCCTGGCGCCAGGCGATGCCGCCGGTTTCAGAGCTGCCGAAGATTTCCGTCGGCCATTGTCCCAGGCGCTGTTGCAAGCTGTGTGCGGCGTCGGACGGCAGCGCGCCGCCGGAAGAAAACACCCGGCGCACGGCGCTCAGGGCTGTCCAGTCGAGGTTGTCGCCCATGCGCTTGAGCAGCGCCGGGCTGGCGACCCAGGCAAAAGCCGGATGCTCGCGGCTGTCGCGTTGCAGGTCTTCCGGGAACGCCAGCTGTCGACGCACGAACGTGCGCCCGGCGCACAGTGGCCACAGCACGCGGAACAGCAAACCATAGATATGCTGGGCGGCGACGCTGCCGATCATGCAGGCCGGGCCGAGCTCGGCGCCCCACAGTTGCTCCAGGGCGTGGACCTCGTTGCTCAACTGGCGCAGGGTTTTCTCGATGCGCTTGGGCTCGCCGCTGGAGCCGGAGGTGCACAGGCTCAGCCAGCAGCGGTCCAGGTCCAGCGGGGCGGCGGTCATCGGCGCCTGTTGCACGTCATCGGGGTGAGTGTCGCCGGGCTGGTCGGTTAGCCACAGGTCGACGTCCGCCGCCCAACGCTGGCGGGTCTGCGCTTGCAGGTCGGCGGGCAACAGCACGCGCACTCCGGCGCGCCAGGCACCGAGCAGGGTGATGGCGAGGTCGGCGGCGTCCTCCAGGTGGACGGCCGCATGTCGCACGCCCCGGGCTTGCAGGCCAGCGGCCAGGCGCAGCGCGGCGTCGCGCAGTTGCGCATGATCCAGTGCCGGGGCGACCGCGACGGCACGCTCCGGCTGAGCCTCGAGCAGCATCTGCTCAAGTGTTATCCAATTCATGGGCGGCCTCTTACCCGTTGTCGTATGAGCCATTCAATGGCAAACAGCAGCCCCATCAATCCGTAGGAAATCAGGCCGGTGTACAACATCCACCAGCTCAGCGGCGCCCAGAGGGTCAGGGCAGCGGCGAGCAAACCGTTACACAGGAAAAACACGCACCAGGCCCACGTGACCTGACGCGTATACACCACGGCCCGGGCTGGCAACTGCGGCTCGCGCAGGCGGGCCAGGCGTTCGATCATCGGCGGACCGTACTTCAGGCTCAGGGCGAACAGCCCCAGCATGAACGCGCTGATCAGTACCGGGTACCAACGCAGCAGGGCCGGGCTGTCGAACCACGCGAGCAAGGCACAGAAGCCGATCGCCGTGGCCGCCATCCAATGGCTGCCGGGCCCGCCCCTGCCGAGCAGGGCCCGGGCCAACCATAGGCTACCCAGCAGCAGTCCGAACTGCCATGGGGCGAAATGCTCCATGCCGAAATACACCGCAAAGGGGTACAGCAGGCCCGCCAGCAGCAGGCCGAGGCCAATCAGCCGGGTCATGCGGCCGGTTGGACCAGTCGATAGACCGCCTCGACCACGTCGTTGACGGTGCGCACCGACTTGAATTCCTCGGCGGCAATCTTCTTGCCGGTCTGGCGCTTGATGTGATCGATCAGGTCGACCGCGTCGATGCTGTCGATCTCCAGGTCCTGGTACAGGTTCGATTCCAGGGTCACGCGCTCGGGGTCCAGCTCGAACAGCTCGACCAGAGCATCGCGAAGGGTGTTGAAAATGTCGTCACGAGTTTGCATGGTCCGGTCTCAGGGGCGTTTTGCAGTGACGAAGGCCGCAAGGCTTGCCACATTGCTGAAATGGTTACGGGTGTCCTTGGCGTCGGCGTCGATCTTGATGCCGTACTGTTTCTGGATCGCCAGGCCAAGCTCCAGGGCATCTACCGAGTCCAGCCCCAGGCCTTCGCCGAACAGGGTCTGGTGGTCGCCAATGTCGTCGATGCCGATGTCTTCCAGGCCGAGGGCGTCGATGATCAGCTGTTTGATGTCACGGTGCAGATCGCTCATCTTCGGCGAGCTCCTTGATGAAATAGTGATGCAGAAAATCGTTGAGCCTGCGCGACGCTTGCGGCGGCGGGCCGAGCGCGGCGAATGCCTGTGGGTCTATATCGGCACCAACCCGGAAACTGAAATGCACGCGGCGCGCGGGAATGCGATACCAGGGTTCGGCCTTGGTCAGGGTGGTGGGGCTGACCTTGATGGTCACGGGCGTGAGGATTTTCGCACCCCGCAGCGCGATGGCGGCCGCGCCCCGATGAAATGCCGGCGCTTCGCCTGGCTGGGTGCGGGTGCCTTCGGGGAAGACGATCAGGGTCTGGCCCTCTTGCAGGGCGTTGCTGGCGGCATCGAGCATGTCCATGCTGCCGTCGTTGCTGATGTACTGGGTCGAGCGCAGCGGGCCGCGGGTGAAAGGGTTGTCCCACAGACTTTGCTTGACCACGCAGTTGGTGTCGCGCACCAGCCCGATCAGGAACACCACGTCGATCAGCGACGGGTGATTGGCGATGATCATCTGCCCGGGCCGGCCGAGTCGTTCGGCTCCGTCGATCTGGTAGGTGAGCACCCCGGTGCGGGCCATGAAGCGGATAAAGCACCAGAACAATCGCCCGACCGTGCGGCGGGCTCTGTGCCGGTGGGCCTGGGCATCGCCGGGCAGGCAGGCGAGCAACGGGAACACTAGCAGGCGCAGGCACAACCCGCCAAACCCGAACAGGGCAAAGCTTGCGGCGGTCGCGACCAGGCGCCAATAGTAGGCGTCGCGTTGTTTACCGGTCACCGGTTGCGTTGCCAGGTCCATAGACGATTCTTCCAGGCATGTTGGCAGGTGGTTTGGTGGTTCAGCAGCGTACGCACCAGGTCCAGGGCATGGGGCCACTCGCTGCCCGGCGGTTGTCCGTCCTGGGCGGCGAGGTCCAGTTGCCAGTCGTCGCCGCGGGTCAGCAGCAGTGCCAGCGCGTAGGGGAACGGTACGTCGTCGACCCACGGCGCATAGACCTGCGGCGGTTGTTCTTCGGTGATCACCAGCAATACCGCCGGCGCCCCTTCGTTCAGCAACGCGGCGGCTTCCAGCACGCCGTGCTCCAGCCCGTCGCCAGTGGCGGCCAGGGCAGTCATTTCGCTGGTTTCGCCCCGCATGATCGACCACAGCCCGATCACGGCGTTGTGCACCGACAAGCTGAACTGGGTCGGCGACAAGGGTTGGTCGGCCGCCAGGTCCTTGAGAATCTCAAATGTGCGTGGGGTTTCGCCGTGGCGGGAAATAAAGACCAACGGCAGGTCCGGCCGGTCTTCGGCCAGGGGCCAGCCGACACTGAAGGCCATCCGCGCCAGGCGGCTGAGGCGCCGGCGCTGCATGGCGGGCAGGAACGACACGTCCGGGGCGGCATCGCTGGCGGCCAGCACGACCGGCTGTCGGCTCCACGCCTGCCAATCGTCCACGCTTTCGAGCCCAGGGGCCCACGCGCGCCATTGGGCGATGTTGAAGTTGATCAAAAGCGTTCACCCCACCCCTGCGGGCTTTTTATTTGTCACGGTCAGCGATCTGACCCGCGTCCAACCCTGCACGGTCCTGCGACCCAAGTGGCGCGCATTATCCCGGTGCGGTTGGCTTGTAGCAAATACTGGTTACATTTTGCCCAGCAAAATGTACCGGTTGGTCCGCTTAATGTGAGGGACGGCTCATTCTGGTGATCGGAGCCCGCCTGTCTGCCGGTGTTTTCTGTCATTCCCGGCGCTTATGGACGTCGCCTTGTTGGAAAAAGCCACTGATGCTGTAGTCCTTCTACGTAGAAGGTAGCGAAGCGGGGCTGCGGCCAACTACACTCGGGAATCTTTGATACACGGAGGTCTTGTCATGCGGCGTGTGGTGTTCAATCAGAAAGGTGGCGTGGGCAAGTCCAGCATCGCCTGCAATCTGGCGGCGGTCAGCGCCAGCGAGGGTTATCGCACGCTGTTGGTGGACCTGGATGCCCAGGCCAACTCCACCCAATACCTGACCGGCCTGACGGGCGACGACATTCCCATGGGCATCGCCGACTTCTTCAAGCAGACCCTGTCGTCCGGGCCCTTCTCGAAAAAGAACAAGGTGGACATCTACGAAACCCCGTTCGACAACCTGCACGTCATCACCGCCACCTCTGAGCTGACGGACTTGCAGCCCAAGCTCGAGGCGAAACACAAGATCAACAAGTTGCGCAAACTGCTCGAAGAGTTGGAGGAGGACTACGACCGGATTTACCTGGATACGCCGCCGGCGTTGAACTTCTATGCGGTTTCTGCGTTGATTGCCGCCGATCGTGTATTGATACCCTTCGACTGCGACAGCTTCTCCCGGCAGGCCTTGTATGGCCTGCTGGCGGAAATCGAAGAGCTCAAGGACGACCACAACGAGGGCTTGGAAGTCGAAGGCATCGTGGTGAACCAATTCCAGGCCCGCGCCAGCCTGCCCCAGCAGATCCTGGACGAACTGATTGCCGAGGGCCTGCCGGTGCTGCCGGTGTACCTGAGCAGTTCGGTGCGGATGCGCGAGTCCCACCAGGCCAGCCTGCCGCTGATCCACCTGGACCCACGGCACAAGCTGACCCAGCAGTTCGTCGAGTTGCATGGGATGCTGGAAAGCGCCTGAATCCGAGCATAACCCTCTGTGGGAGCGGGCTTGCTCGCGAATGCGGTGTATCAGCCACCCAAGCTTTGGATGACATAGCGTATTCGCGAGCAAGCCCGCTCCCACAATGAGGTGGCTTCAAATCCCCTGGCTGCGCAACCAGGCCATCAGTTGCGGCAACGGGAACGCCCCGCTCTGGCGCGCCACTTCCCGACCGTCCTTGAACAGAATCAGGCTGGGAATCGAGCGGATTCCCAATTGCGCCGATAACGCCTGGTTGGCCTCACTGTCGAGCTTGGCCAGCCGGCATTTGCCCACCAGTTGCGCGGCGGCTTGCTCGAACACGGGGGCGAAGGCCTTGCACGGCCCACACCAGTCGGCCCACACATCCACCAACAACGGCAGGTCGCCCTTGATCTGGCTGGCATAATCGCCTTGCTTGAGTTCGAACGGTTCGCTCGATAGCACGGGGGCCTTGCACCGCCCGCATTTGGGCTGGTCGCCGAGGCGTTCGGCGGGTATGCGGTTGAGCCCGTTGCAGTGGGGGCAGGGGATCAGCATCAGGTCAGTCTCCCGGAAAAATCATTGGCACAGATTGAACACTATATAGAAACCACCGAAAACCCATGTGGGAGCGGGCTTGCTCGCGAAGGCGATGTATCAGACACCTGGATGTCGACTGATACACCGCCTTCGCGAGCAAGCCCGCTCCCACATTGTGTACGACGTCGCTGTTATTTAGCGTTGGTCAGTGTGTTGTAGCTGGTCATCAGGTTGCGGTAGTCCGGGATGTGGTTGGAGAACAACGTCGCCAGCCCTTCCACGTCGTTGCGCCAGTCGCGATGCAGCTCGCAGGCCAGGCCGAACCAGGTCATCAATTGAGCGCCGGCGGTGGACATGCGGTCCCAGGCCGAGTCACGGGTCAGCTCGTTGAACGTGCCGGAGGCATCGGTGACCACGAACACCTCGAAACCTTCGGCCAGGGCCGACAGCGCCGGGAAGGCCACGCAGACTTCGGTGACGACGCCGGCGATGATCAGTTGTTTCTTGCCGGTGGCCTTGATCGCCTTGACGAAATCTTCGTTGTCCCAGGCGTTGATCTGGCCGGGGCGGGCGATGTACGGCGCATCCGGGAACAGGTTCTTGAGTTCAGGCATCAGCGGGCCGTTGGGGCCGGTTTCGAAGCTGGTGGTAAGGATGGTCGGCAGCTCGAAGTACTTCGCCAGGTCGGCCAGGGCCAGCACGTTGTTCTTGAAGCGGTCCGGGTCGATGTCGCGCACCAGCGACAGCAGGCCGGCCTGGTGGTCCACCAGCAGAACGGCGGCGTTGTCTTTGTCCAGGCGGTTGTAGGAAGTGGTCATGGTGAATCCTCTCAAGTTTGGGTGCCGATCGGTTCGGCGTGATTAACGGGTGTGAAGGTGTTCCTAAGCGATGGATATAGATTAAAAGCGACACCTTTGATGCGCTAGACTGCAAAAATCCGCCTTAGCGTTCTATTTGGAGAACGATCATCGAAGACCTCAACACGCTGTACTACTTCACCCAAGTGGTGGAGCACGGTGGTTTCGCCGCCGCTGGCCGGGCGCTGGACATGCCCAAGTCGAAGCTCAGCCGGCGTATTGCCCAATTGGAGGAGCGGCTCGGCGTGCGGTTGATCCACCGCACCAGCCGCCACTGCACGCTGACGGAGATCGGCCAGGCCTATTACCAGCGTTGCCTGGCAATGCGGGTCGAGGCCGAGAGCGCGGCCGAAGTGATCGAGCGCAACCGCTCCGAGCCCCAGGGCCTGGTGCGCATCAGTTGCCCGACGGCGCTGCTCAACAGCTGGGTCGGGCCGATGCTGACCCGCTATATGCTTCAGTACCCGCGGGTGGAGCTGTTCATCGAGAGCACCAACCGCCGGGTCGACCTGATCCACGAAGGGTTCGACATTGCCCTGCGGGTGCGCTTCCCGCCGCTGGAAAACACTGACATGGTCATGAAGGTGCTGGGCAACAGCACCCAATGCCTGGTGGGCAGCCCGATGTACCGCGAGCGCTTGTCGTCACCCGCTTCCCCGGCGGACCTCAACGGGCTGCCCAGCGTGCATTGGGGCTCGGCGCAGCGGGAATACCAGTGGGAGCTGTTCGGCCCGGACGGCGCCAGTGCGTTGATTCGTCACGCACCGCGCATGGTCACCGACGACCTGCTGGCCCTGCGTCACGCCGTGCTGGCGGGCGTCGGCATCGCCCACCTGCCCAACGTGGTGGTGCGCGAGGACCTGGCGGCCGGTCGCCTGGTGGAACTGGTGCCGGGTTGGACGCCCAAATGCGGGATCGTCCACGCGATCTTCGCCTCACGGCGCGGGTTGCTGCCGTCGGTGCGTACGCTGATTGACTTCCTGGCCGAGGAATTCAGTCGCAGTGACATGGCCTAGCGCAGAACACAGGGCGTGTTCGATGGGTTGCAGGTGTGCGCAAGTCTCACACCTGCTCACATTTTCAGCCGGAGGGTGGCGTCTGCGGTCGCTAGGCTGAAGTTGCACTTTGGCAACCGCTTGTCTACTCGGGATTATCGCGATTTGCGATGAGCTCGATCTATGTTTAACTCCTCTATAGCAAAGTGCGATAAGGACATTGCATGCATGTGATAACTGAGAAGCGTATCTGGGAGGCCAAGGAGCGATGGCCACATTCAGCCAGCGCGTTGGATCAATGGTATCGGTTGATCAAGCGCAACAATCCGGTCGATTTTGCAGCGATGAAGTCGATTTTTCCTGCCATCGACAAAGTCGGGCCGCTCCATGTGTTCGACATCGGTGGCAATAAATTGCGATTGATCGCCGTGGTTCGCTATCGGGCCCGGCGTTTGTACATCAAGAGCGTGTTGGACCATCAAGCGTACGATAAAGGTAAGTGGAAGGAGGAAAAGGGATGAGTGCACTGATTGAGCAAGTCGCCGCCCATTGGGAGTTTGTGTCGCCTCTGCTGCGCAAACCCAGGAGTGAAGACGATTACGATCGGCTGGCCGGGGCCTTGGATGAATTATTGGAGCGGATCGGCGAAGACGAAACCCATCCACTTATGAGCCTGGTGGACATCATCGGCGAATGGATCGAGGCATGGGATCATCAGCATCGTCCCATGCCCAAGGCCAGCGGCGTCGAGACGTTGCGTTATCTGATGCGTGAACATGGGCTGAACCAGAGCGACCTGCCTGGGGTAGGTACCCAATCGGTGGTGTCGGAGGTGCTGAGCGGCAAGCGCCAACTCAACGTGCGGCAGATCCGTTGGTTGGCCGAGCGTTTCGGCGTCTCGGTGGAAACCTTTATCTGACGGGGTTATGTGATGCCGTTGCTACTGTGGAACGGCATCACGAAGAGCAACTGATCTCCAGGTGCTTGCCCCACTCCGGCGGACGTTGCGCGTAGCGGTCCATGCCCGGTTGTGCTTCGAACGGTTTGCTCAGCACCGTGTGCAGGCGGCGGACTTCGTCGTAGTCGCCGGCCTCGGCGGCATCGATGGCGTTTTGCGCCAGGTAGTTGCGCAGCACATACAGCGGGTTCACCGCGTGCATGCGGGCCTGGCGCTGGGCCTGGTCCGCCGCACCGTCACGGCCGACGCGGGCGACGTACAGTTCGCCCCAGGCGTCGAAGCCCTTGAGGTCGACGAAGTCATCACGCAACTGCGCGATGGCCTGTTCGGGGGCGTGCTCACCCAGTCGGCGGAAGAACAGGCTGTAGTCAACGCCGCTGTTCTGCATCAATTGCAGCAGGCGCTCCACCAGCGTCTGGTCGTCCTCTTCGGCGCAGGTCAGGCCCAGGCGGCGGCGCATCAGGTCCAGGTAGTGGGCCTGGTACAGCGGCAGGAACAGGCCAAGGGTTTCGCGCAGGGCTTCGACGCTGATGAAAGGCGTCAGGGCCTGGGCCAGGGCGCTGAGGTTCCACTGGCCGATGGGCACCTGGTTGCTGAATGAATAGCGGCCCTGGTCATCGGAATGGTTGCAGATGAAGTGGGCGTCGAAGTCATCGAGGAAGGCGAACGGCCCGAAATCGAAGGTGATGCCCAGGATCGACATGTTGTCGGTGTTCATCACGCCATGGCAGAAGCCGTAGGCCTGCCATTTGGCAATCAGCTCGGCGTTGCGCTCGACGATTTCGCGGAACATCGCCAGGTACGGCTCCGGCTGTTCACGGCATTCGGCAAAGTGCAGGTTCAGCACGTGCTCGGCGAGGGCCGCCTGTAACTCGGGCTTCTTGGTGTAGTAGAAATACTCGAAGTGACCAAAGCGCACATGGCTGGGGGCCAGGCGCAGGACCATGGCGGCGCGCTCCTGTTTTTCGCGCCAGACCGGGGTGTCCGAGCCAATCACGCACAGCGCGCGGGTGGTGGGGATGCCCAAGGCGTGCAGGGCTTCGGAGGCGAGGAATTCGCGGATCGACGAACGCAGCACCGCGCGGCCATCGCCCATCCGCGAGAAAGGGGTCTGGCCGGCGCCCTTGAGGTGCAGGTCCCAATGCTCGCCGGCTTCGTTGTACACCTCACCCAGCAGCAGCCCGCGGCCATCGCCCAGTTGCGGGTTGTAATGGCCGAACTGGTGCCCCGAATACACCATCGCCCGAGGCTCGGTCTCGGCCCACAGCTTGTGCCCGCCGAACAGCTCGGCGAACAACGGTGACTGGGCTTCGGCCGGGTCCAGGTCGAGCAACGCCATGGCGGCCGGGCTGGCGACGACCAGCCGGGGATTGTCGATCGGCTCGGGCAGCACATGGGCCGAGAAACCGTCGCCCAGGCGGGCGAAGCGGTTGTCGAAGGTCAGGGTTTCCAGCGTTTTCATGGCCGTCTCCGGCGCGATGCCTCAAGGCACCCCGCGATCAGTCGAGTGTCTGTTGCGGTGGTTCGGGGACCGGCTTGATGCTGGCGACGGTCGAAGGCACGGGCGAAAGCGTCTTGTTGTCGGGCTCGGCCGGGACCAGCTTGTACTCCTGGCCGTGCAGGTTCTTCAGGTAGATCTCCATCTGCCGGAACGAAATGTTGATGTGCTCTTTCTTGAATTCGCGGTTGATGAAGCGGTTGATCTCGTCCAGCACCGGGTTGCGGTCACCGAGGTCGCGCACGTGCATGCGCAACTCGTGGTCCAGGGTGCTTTCACCGAAGTTCAGGAAGTACACGATCGGTTCCGGCTCCTTGAGCACCCGTGGGTTTTCGCGGGCGGCCTTGAGCAGCAGTTCGCGGACACGGTCCAGGTCCGAGCCGTAGTCGACGCCCAGTTTCAGGGTTACCCGGGTGACGGTGTCGGTCAGCGACCAGTTGATCAGTTGCCCGGTGATGAAGGTCTTGTTCGGGACAATGATGTCCTTGCGGTCGAAGTCGGTGATGGTGGTGGCGCGAATGCGGATCTTGCTGACCGTGCCCGACAGGTTGCCGATGGTGATGGTGTCGCCGATGCGCACCGGGCGCTCGAACAGGATCATGATCCCGGAAATGAAGTTGGCGAAGATTTCCTGCATGCCGAAGCCCAGGCCCACCGACAGCGCGGCCACCAGCCATTGCAGTTTGTCCCAGCTCACGCCGAGGGTGGAGAGGGTGGTGACAAAACCGACACCGGCGATCACATAGGACAGCAGCGTGGTGGTGGCATAGGCGCTGCCCTGGGCCAGGTTCAGCTTCGACAGCACGAAGACTTCCAGCAGGCCCGGCAGGTTGCGGGCCAGGGCGAACGTGATGCCGATGATGATCAGGGCGCCGAGCATGTCGCCGATGCTGATGGGCACCATGCTCATGTTGGCGCCGGTGCCGCTGGTGTATTCGTAGAGGGTGATGTTGTCCAGGTACGAGAACACGCTGATCAGGTCCGACCAGACCCAGTACAGCGCGGCCATGAAACCGCCCAGCAGAGCCAGGCGAATCAGGCGCAGGGACTGTTCGTTGACCTTCTCAATGTCCAGCGTCGGTTCCTCGACCACCGCCTCGCCGTCGCCGGCTTCCTTGGCGGCCTGGCGCTTGGCCAGGGCGCGCTGGTAGGCCAGGCGCCGCGCCGCCACCGACAGGCCGCGCACGAACGTGGCTTCGATCACCAGCCAGAACATCAGCAGGTACAGGGTGTTGATCAAGCGGTCGCTGAGCTTCAGCGCGGTGTAGTAGTAGCCGAAGCACACGGCCACGAACAGCGCGATCGGCAAGGCCGTGAACATCACCCCGACGGCCTTGCGAAACAGCGAGGTGTTCTTGTGCGTCGGGCTGCTGAGTAGCAAGCGGCTGAGCAGCCACGCCATCAGCGCGTAGCAGGTCAGCACCACCGGCATGCCCAGCACGTCGTCGGCCAGGGCCGCCGGTTGCAACTCGGCCACCGCCACCACGGCCACTAGCGCCAGCACCACCAGCCCGAGGCGGCGGATCCAGCCTTGCAGGAATTCGACCTGGGGTTTCTCCCAGCGGAAATGCAGCTCGGCTACGCCGCCCGGCGCCAGCACTCGATAGGCGGTGTAGAACACCAGCCAGGCCTGGCCGATCTGCAACAGCGCCGCGCCAAGGTTGGCGTTCTGGCCGCGGGCGTCGATCTGCAGGGCGTAGCCGCACAGCGCCAGTGCCAGAGCCACCGGCATTGCCAGCAGAATGTTGATCAGGATCGCCTGGGGGGTATGCAGTTGGCTGTCGCGCTTGAAGTGGCCGACGTCCTGGTGAACCTTGTTCAGGCGCGCGTACAGGCTCTTGCGCCGCCACAGCAGGGCACCGATCAGCAACGCCAGGGGCAGGAACAGCAGCGGCCGTTGAGTCAGGCCGTCGGCCAGTTCGCTGAGGCTCGAGGCCCAGGGCAACGAATCGACCTGTTTTTCCAGCCGCGCCGGCACTGCGCGCAACCATTCCAGGTCCAGCGGCTTGTTGCTGGGGATCCAGAACATCTGCTCTTCGAGGGTGGCCCGCAGGTTCTGGGCGGTGCTGAGCAGTTGCTTCTGGTTGAGCTGCAAGGTGATGGATTCGTTGAGGACCGCGCTCAGCTCACGGTTCAGTCGCTCCAGCAGGTCCACGCGGGTCAGGGCCAGGTCCAGCAGGGTCTTGCGCAGTTGCGGCGTGACCTGCTCCGACGGTTGCGACGCCAGCAGGCTGTCGACATAGGCGCTGGGGTTGTTCAGCAACTCGCGCTGCTGGCTGACTTCGAACTGGTACAGGCGGATGTCGGCGATCTGGTCGGCCAGGTTCTGATCCAGCTTCAGCCGGGGCAGGGTCTGGCGCTGCTTGTAGAGAATCTTGGAGAGCAGCAGGCTGCCCTTGAGTACGCTGATCTGCTCGTCCAGGGCTGCGTCGGTCTGGGTGACACTGTCGAGCAGTTGCTTGGTTTGCAGGTTCTGCTGGGTGACTTCGTTGAGGCGGTCGGTGCTCTTGAGCAGGTAGTCGGAAAGCTTCAGGTTGGCGGCGCTTTCGGTGGCCAGCAGGCTGCTGCTCCCGGCTTTCTGGGCCTCGATGGATTGCTGGGTCACCGTCTCCTGGGATTGGGCCAGGCGCTTCTGGTTGATCAGGTTTTGCAGGTCCTGGATTTCCTGCTCCATGCGGTCGATCTTTTCCGTGAGCAAGTCATGCTGGCCGTTGCCCAGGTCCTGCAACTGGCTATTGCCGGCCAGTTCCTGGCGGCGCAACGGGATCAGGGCGTTGAGCGCGGCCAGTTCGGCATTGAGTTGGTCGCGCTGTTCGCCGCTCAGGGGCTTGCCGGCGTCCCGGCCGGCCTTGAGGATGGCGTTGATTTGCTGGATGCGGGTCTGGCTGCTGGAAATTTCAGCCTGGGCGCGCTCGGGGCGGGTCTGGGCGGTGATGATCAGGCTGTTGGCGTCGGCCAGGGCTTTTTGCAGATCGCCCTGCTGGGTGGAGCGCTCCGCGAGCATCTGTTCGAGTTGGGGGATCGGCAGGTTGGCGTAGCGTTGCGCCACCGGCACCACGCTGGTGCCCTTGAGCCGGGCCAGTTCGCGCTGGTTTTCGATGTTCTGTTTCGGCGCGTTGGCCAGTTGTTGCTTGAGGGCGTGCAGCTTCTGTTCGTAGTCCGCCTTGTTGTTCAGCTGGGTCAGGGTGCCTTGCAGCACCGCTTGCAAGGCCTTCTGGTCGGCTTCCGGCAGCTTGCGGTCGGCGATCTTGTCCAGGTTGGCCTGCACCGACTCACGGGCGGGCACTTCGGCAGCTTGCAGGGTGCAGACGGAGAGACTCAGGCCCAGCAGGGCGGCGGCGAAAAAGGAGCGCAGGGTAGGCATAGAGACCGGTCGAGCAAGTGAGAGTGGGAGCAGTTTAGAGGAACAAGCCGGGACCCGGGCGACTTCCTTCGGGGAATCTGACGCCCACTTTGCCGATCTTGTTCCCGTCCATGGCCGCGACGGTCCACAGGGTATTGTTCCAGTCCACCTGGTCGCCGACCACCGGCGCGCCGCCGACTTTCTGGGCAATGAAACGGCCCAGGGACATGTCCGGATCGATGCCGTCGAGCTTCAGCCCGTACAGCGCCGCAACCGCAGCCAACTGGGCATCTCCTTCCAGTACGAAGTCGCCGAAAAAGCGCAGATCCAGGCCCCGTTGCGGTGCCTGGCTGAACAGTTTGCCAAGGGCCGGCAAGTCGTGTTCGTGGCCGATGACACACAGCAAATCACCGACTTCCAACACCGTGCTACCCGACGGATGGAGCAGTTGCTGGCCGCGAAACAGCGCTGCGATGCGGGTGCCTTCGGGCATTTTCAGGTCTCGCAGGGGCGAGCCGATGCACCATTTTTCCTTGCCCAGGCGGTAGATGAACAGCTCCCACTCGCTGGTGACGTGGACTTCCAGTGCGGCCCGGGAAATCGGCAGCGGCTCGGGTGGGACAGTGACATGCAACAACTTGGCGACCCATGGCAGGCTGGTGCCCTGCACCAGCAGCGACACCAGCACGATGAAGAACGCCAGGTTGAAGTACAGCTGGGCGTGGGGCAGGCCGGCCATCAATGGGAACACCGCCAGGATGATCGGCACCGCGCCGCGCAGGCCGACCCAGGAAATGAACGCTTTCTCGCGACCGTGGAACGCCCTGAACGGCAGCAGGCCCACCATCACCGACAACGGGCGGGCGAACAGGATCATCCACAGGGCCAGGCCCAGGGCGGGCAGGGCGATCGGCAGCAGGTCGTGGGGCGTGACCAGCAACCCCAGCACCAGGAACATGCCGATCTGGGCCAGCCAGGCCATGCCGTCGAGCATGTGCAGGATGCCGTGGCGGCTGCGCACCGGGCGGTTGCCCAGCACCAGGCCACACAGGTACACCGCGAGGAAACCGCTGCCGTGCAAGGCGTTGGTCAGGGCGAATACGGCCAGGCCGCCGCTGATCACCAGGATCGGGTAGAGACCGTTGGCCAGGTGGATACGGTTGACCAATTGCAGCATCAACCAGCCACCGCCCAGGCCGAGTACCGCACCGATGCCGAACTCGCGCACCAAGTGTCCGAGCAGGCTCCAGTGCAGGCCGGTTTCGCCGCTGGCGAGCATGCCGATCAGGGTGACGGTCAGGAACACCGCCATGGGGTCGTTGCTGCCAGACTCGATCTCGAGGGTGGCGCTGACCCGCTCGTTCAGGCCCTTGCCGCCCAGCAGCGAGAACACCGCCGCGGCGTCGGTCGAGCCGACGATGGCGCCGATCAGCAAGCCTTGGATCAGGTTGAGGTTGAACAGCCACGCCGCCGCCAGGCCGGTCAGCCCGGTGGTAATCAGCACGCCCACCGTGGCCAGCGACAACGCTGGCCAGAGCGCCACGCGAAAGCTCGAGACCCGGGTGCGCAAACCGCCGTCCAGCAGGATGACAGCCAGGGCGAGGTTGCCGACCAGGTAGGCCGTGGCGTAGTTGTCGAACAGAATACCGGCGCCGTCGATACCGGCTGCCATGCCCACGGCCAGGATGATCACCAGGATCGGGATGCCCAGGCGGGACGAAAGAGAACTGACCAGAATGCTCGCACTCACCAGCAACGCGCCGATCAAGAACAGGCTGTTGATGGTCGTCGCAGTCAAAGGCAGTACTCCGGAAAAGCTTAAGGGCGGACACAGACTGACCATGCAGTCTGCGTGCCAGCGATTCTAACCTGTTGAAATGCGCTGCTGTCAAAAAAGCTTTTGAACGAGGGAGCGATGAAACCTTGGATAGCCATCTGCGGCCATGGGATTGGTACTGCCCTTTGTGGCGAGGGGATTTATCCCCGTTGGGCTGCGAAGCAGCCCCAAAATCTTTGCTGCCATACAAATCGATGGCGAGCGCTTCGCACTCGATCGGGGATAAATCCCCTCGCCACAGGAAGCTCTCGCCACAAAGGCAGATAGGGTCTTAAAGACTGAAGCGCCCCACCATGCTGTTCAGGTCGACGGCCAGGCGCGACAGTTCGGCACTGGCGGCGCTGGTCTGGTTGGCGCCGGTGGCCGATTGCACCGACAGGTCGCGGATGTTCACCAGGTTGCGGTCGACTTCACGAGCTACTTGCGCCTGTTCTTCGGCGGCGCTGGCGATCACCAGGTTGCGTTCGTTGATCTCGACGATGGCGGTGTTGATCGTGTCCAGGGACAGGCCGGCGCCACGGGCGATGTTCAGGGTCGACTCGGCGCGCTCGGTGCTGTTGCGCATCGAATCCACGGCCTGTTCGGTGCCGTTCTGGATGCTGCCGATCATGCGTTCGATTTCGCTGGTCGACTGCTGGGTGCGATGCGCCAGGGCGCGCACTTCGTCCGCCACCACGGCGAAACCACGACCGGCTTCACCGGCACGGGCGGCTTCGATGGCCGCGTTGAGCGCCAGCAGGTTGGTCTGATCGGCCAGGCCGCGGATCACGTCCAGTACTTTGCCGATGTCCCGGGATTCGTCGGCCAGGTTGCCGATCAGCGTCGCGGTACTTTGCACATCGGCGCTCATGCGTTCGATGGCACCGACGGTTTCCTGCACCAGGTCGCGGCCATCGCCAGCGGAGGTGGTGGCGTTCTTCGAGGCCTCGGAGGTGCTGACCGCATTGCGGGCCACTTCTTCCACTGCACTGGTCATCTCGTTGACCGCGGTCGCGGCCTGCTCGATTTCGTTGTTTTGCAGGGTCAGGCCACGGGCGCTTTCGTCGGTGACGCTGTTGAGTTCTTCCGCGGCGGAGGCCAGTTGCGTGGCCGAGCCGGAGATGCGCTGCAAGGTGTCGCGCAGTTTGTCCTGCATGGTCGCCATCGCCCGCAGCAGGCGACCGGCTTCGTCGCTGCCATCGACCAGCACGGGCCGGGTCAGGTTGCCCTTGGCGATTTCTTCGGCGGCTTGCAGCGCGCTGCCAATCGGCCGGGTGATGCTGTTGGTCAGCAGCCAGGCGAACAGCAGGGTCAGGCCGGTGGCGATGACCAGCAGCGCGACGACCCAGGTGAACGCCGTTGAATACTGTTGCACAGCGCTCTGGTTGAGGTGCTCGGCCTGCTGGTTGTTGATCTCCATCAGGCGGTTGATCACCACGTTGATGGCATCGGAATTGGTCAGCAGCTCAGTGTTGAGCAGCGTGCGCAGCTCATCGATCTGGTTATTGCGCGACAGGGTCTTCATCCGCTCTTCGAGCTGACGGTATTGCCCCAGCAGTTGCACGTATTGCTCGTAGGCGGCCCGTTCTTCCGGGGCGCTGATGAGCTTTTCATAGGTGGCCTGGGCGGCCCGGATCTGCTGGTTGCGTTGTTCGAACAGCTCGTAGGTTTTTTGCTGGATGTCCGGTTCGCGGTTCACCAGCAGACGATAGGACAGCACCCGCAGGCGCAAGGTGAGCTGGGTGAACTCGTCCAGGGCCTTGATGCTGGGCACGCTGTTCTGGACGATGTTCTCGCCGGACGTGCGGATCTTGCTCATCTGGGCCAGGGCAAACACCCCGAGGATCAGCATCAGGGCGCCGATCAGGGCAAACCCCAGGAACGCCCGCGGGGCGATATTCATATTACGTAGAGACATGGAAAGTACCGGATGGAAGCGCTTCCGTGCGGGCTGTGACGGATATACCGGACTTATCGGTCATGCACCTGAAGTCTTGAGGGCGCTGCGGGCTTTTGTCGCGGCTCAAGGGCGGTGGTGCGACGAAGGGTAGGAACCAGATCCCTGAATCGCAGTCTCTAAAACTCGTCAGCGAAGCACCGCTGCCCGTAACCGTGGCGTCGCCGATGACTTTTCTTTATCGTACGCGCCCCCTGAAAAACCCTGGAAATCAATATGTTGGAAACATCCCTCAGCCAGCTGGAGCAACTGGTCAATGACCTGGTGCAACAGAATCGCCACCTCACTGGCCTGAACGAAACCCTGAGCGCGGACCTCGCCAGGGCCAAGGATGAAAACGAGAGTCTGCAACTGAGCCTGATGGAGCAGGAAGAACTGCACGGCACCGCCGCCGCCCGCATCCAGGCCTTGATCGAGCGCGCTAGCGCCGGTCCTGTCAGCGCATGAGGCACGGCGCCGAGGGGGTGACGGTCATCTCGATCCTGGGAGAGGATTATTCGATCAAGGCGCCGGCCGGGCAGGAGCAGGCCTTGCTGGACGCGGCCGCGATGCTCAAGGCTGCGCTGGCCGATACCAAGCGCAAATACCCGACGCTGATCGGTGATCGTTTGTTGGTCCTGGCGGCCATGAATCTGTGTTCGCAGCAGATCGATATGCAGAAGCAGCATCAGGCGGAGCTTGAGCGGTATCAAGAGCAGGTCAGTGCCACGGTGGATGTCATTTCCAAAACCATTCAGCAGGCCTGAAGGGTTCGATGATTCCTGTGGGAGCGGGCAAGCCTGCTCCCACAGGGGAAATGCGTTCACTCAAGAACAGGTTGGCTTTAAGGCCACCTTCGTGAGCAGGCTCACTCCCCAGAGAATTGGAAAGCGCCCCCAGCCTCAGAACCACTCATCCCGCATTTCCAGGCAAGTCCCATCCCGCGCTTCAAGCAACGCCAATTCATGATGACAACCCGGCACCTCCCACGTCAGGAAGTAGCGCGCCGCCTGCAGCTTGCCTTTATAGAAGTCCTGGTCCACCGCACTGCCCCTGGCCAGGCCTTCCTCGGCGCGAATTGCCTGTTCCAGCCAGCGCCAGCCGATCACCATATGGCCAAACACCTTGAGGTACAGCGCCGAGTTGGCCAGGCTGCTGTTGACCTTGCCCTGGGCCAGGTCTGTCAGCAGCCCGAGGGTGACGGTCTGCAGGCGCGCCACGAGGGCTTCCAGTGGTTGGTGCAACGGCGTCAGCGACGGGTGTGCCTGGGCGCGCTCGGTGGTGTCGGCCACCAGGCGGATCAACTGCTTGAGACCGGCGCCGCCGTTCTGCGCCAGTTTGCGCCCCAGCAGGTCCAGGGACTGAATGCCGTGGGTGCCTTCGTGGATCGGGTTCAAGCGGTTGTCGCGGTAATACTGTTCCACCGGGTATTCGCGGGTGTAGCCGTGGCCGCCAAGAATCTGGATCGCCAGTTCGTTGGCCTTCAGGCAAAACTCCGAGGGCCAGGATTTGACGATGGGCGTCAGCAGGTCCAGCAATTCATGGGCCTGCCGGCGCTCGACTTCGCTCTTGAGGGTGGTGGTGTCGTCGAACAGCCTCGCTGCGTACAGGCCCAGGTCGAACGAGCCTTCGACGTAGGCCTTCTGGGTCAGCAGCATGCGGCGCACGTCGGCGTGCTGGATGATCGCCACCGGGGCGGTGGTCGGGTCCTTGCTGTCGGGGACCCGGCCCTGCGGACGTTCGCGGGCGTATTCGAGGGAATACAGGTAGCCGGCGTAACCGAGCATGACCGCGCCCATGCCGACGCCGATCCGGGCCTCGTTCATCATCTGGAACATATAGCTCAGGCCGTGGTGCGGTTTCCCGACGAGGTAACCGACGCACTCGCCGTTGTCGCCGAAGTTCAGCGCCGTGGAGGTGGTGCCGCGCCAACCCATCTTGTGAAACAACCCGGCCAGCAGCACATCGTTGCGTTGGCCGAGGCTGCCGTCGTCATTGACCAGGAACTTGGGCACGATGAACAGCGAGATGCCCTTCACCCCCGGCGGGGCGTCCGGCAGTTTGGCCAGGACCATGTGCACGATGTTTTCCGACAACGGATGATCGCCGCCGGAAATGAAGATCTTGTTGCCTTTGAGCCGGTAGGTGCCGTCGGCTGCCGGCTCCGCTCGCGTGCGAATATCCGCCAGCGACGAGCCCGCATGGGGTTCGGTGAGGGCCATGGTGCCGAAGAAGCGGCCGTCGATCATCGGTTGCAGGAAGCGTTGCTTCTGCTCCTCGCTGCCGAAGCTCTCGATCAGGTTCGCCGCGCCCATGGTCAGGAACGGATAAGAAGTGGACGCGGCGTTGGCTGACTGGAAATGCGCGAAGCAGGCTTGCGAGAGCAACGTCGGCAATTGCATGCCGCCAGCGTCGAAGCTGCGTGCGGCGTTCAGAAAGCCCGCTTCCAGGAACGCGTCCACCGCCGGCTTCACCTCGGGAATCAGCACGGCCTGGCCGTTTTCGTAACGGGGTTCGTTTTCGTCGTTCTTGCGGTTGTGTGGCGCGAAGTACTTTTCGGCGATGCTGCGGGCCGTGCCGATGGCGGCGTCGAAGGTCTCGCGATTGTGTTCGGCGAACCGCTCGCGCTGGGTCAGGCCCTCGGCATCAAGGACTTCATACAGCTCGAAAGCCAGATTACGGGAACTGAGCAACGTCTCGGACATGGCGGCCTACCTTGTTTGGAATGGGCCGAGTCTAGGTGTGGGAATAGAGGTTGAACAGGATGATTGATGACAGTGATGGAGGGGCGAGGGGGACACTAATCCCTGGTGGGAGCAGGCTAGCTCGTGAAGATGGTGTATCAGACGGATAGATGTCGACTGATACACCGACTTCGCGAGCAAGCCCGCTCCCACAGGGGATTTCGATGGCCAGGCACCCATTGCGGGCGCCTGGCTTGCAGCGGCTTAACCGATGGTCATCAGGCTGGCGTTGCCGCCCGCCGCCGCGGTGTTGACGCTCAGGGCGCGTTCGATCACCAGGCGTTCCAGCGCGATGCCGGTTTCCCCTTGTGACAGGCCATGAACCCCGACGATGGCGCCGGCACGCTTGGCCACTTGCTGGCAAACGCTGCGCAGTTGATCCGAGTCACCGTGGTGCAGGACGGCGTCGAATACCACATCGTCCTTGGTCCAGTCGGAAACCCGCTGGATGCGCGCCTGAATGTCCTTCGGCAAGCGTGCGAACAAGGCCTTGCTCGTGTCGGTTTCCGGCCACACCGCCGAGCCGCCCACCGCCAGCACGGCCGCCAGCTGCGTCAGCAGGTCGCCTTCCACGTCGGCCAGGCACAGCACGTGTTCGCGCGGCAGGATCGCGTAGCTGTTGCGTTCGCCGGTCGGGCCGGTCAGCTGGCGGGTAATGCCGCTTTGCGACTGGGCCGCGAACTGCACGCACAGGGCGCTCAGTTCGGCGAGCTTGTGGCTATCGGCCCAGGCTTGCAGGGCGGTCAGCGGCTTGCTCATGGCGTCGCGCAGGCGCAGGTCCGGTGCATTGAGGGCATCGCTGCGTACGAAGGACTGTTGGATCGCGTCGGTAGGACGAGTCGACAACAGGCGGTACAGGTACAACGGACCACCGGCTTTCGGCCCAGTGCCCGACAGACCTTCGCCGCCGAATGGCTGCACGCCGACCACGGCACCGACGATGTTGCGGTTCACGTAGACGTTGCCGGCGTGGACGTTGTCGATCACCTTGGCGATGGTCTCGTCGATGCGGGTGTGTACGCCCAGGGTCAGGCCATAGCCGGAGGCGTTGATCTGGTTGATCAACTGGTCCAGCTCCTTGCGCTTGTAGCGCACCACGTGCAGCACTGGGCCAAAGATCTCGCGCTGCAATTCGTCGAAGCTTTCCAGCTCGATCAGGGTCGGCATGACAAAGGTGCCACGCTTGCACTCGTCGCTGTCGGCGAGTGCCATCTGGTACACCGTGCGGCCCTTGTCGCGCATGGCCTGGATGTGTTTCTCGATGCCGGCCTTGGCCTCGGCGTCGATCACCGGGCCGATATCCACGCACAGGCGCTCGGGGTTGCCCAGGCGCGACTCGGCCATCGCGCCCTTGAGCATTTCGATGACGCGGTCGGCGGAATCTTCCTGCAGGCACAGGACCCGCAGGGCCGAGCAGCGCTGGCCGGCGCTGTCGAAGGCCGAGGACACCACGTCGATGACCACTTGTTCGGTCAGGGCCGAGGAGTCGACGATCATCGCGTTCTGGCCGCCGGTTTCGGCGATCAGTGGAATCGGGCGACCCTGGTTGTCCAGGCGACCGGCAATGTTGCGTTGCAGCAGGCGAGCGACCTCGGTGGAACCGGTGAACATCACGCCTTTGACCCGCTCGTCGCCCACCAGGCCGGCGCCGACGGTTTCACCGCGGCCCGGCAGCAGTTGCAGGACGCCTTCGGGGATGCCGGCTTCGAGCAACAGGCGCACGGCCTGTGCCGCCACCAGCGGGGTTTGTTCGGCGGGCTTGGCAAGGACCGGGTTGCCCGCGGCCAAGGCGGCCGCCACCTGGCCGCTGAAGATGGCCAGGGGGAAGTTCCACGGGCTGATGCAGACCACCGGGCCCAATGGGCGGTGGGCGTCGTTGGTGAAGTCGTTGCGCGCCTGCACCGCGTAGTAACGCAGGAAGTCCACCGCTTCACGCACTTCGGCGATGGCGTTGGCGAAGGTCTTGCCGGCCTCGCGGGCCAGCAGGCCCATCAATGGCTGGATCTCGCCTTCCATCAGGTCGGCGGCACGCTCCAGGATCGCGGCGCGTTCGGCCGGTGGCGTGGCCTGCCAGATCGGCGCGGCGTTGAGGGCGCATTGGATGGCGTTGTCGACATCGGCGACGGTGGCTTCCTGGACATGGCCAACCACGTCGCGATGATCGGACGGGTTCAGCACCGGTGCCGGGGTCTGCTCGCTGGCGGCGCAACCGAGCATCGGCGCGGCTTTCCAGTCGTTATGGGCGGTGGCCAGCAGCGCGCAGGACAGCGAAGCCAGGCGATGCTCGTTGGCCATGTCGATGCCACTGGAGTTGGCGCGTTCACTGCCGTACAAGTCACGCGGCAGGGGGATGCGCGGATGCGGCAGGCCGAAACCACCTTCCAGGGTCGCCATCTGTTCGATGCTGGCGACCGGGTCGGCCACCAGTTCCTGGATCGAGATGGACTGGTCGGCAATGCGGTTGACGAACGAGGTGTTGGCGCCGTTTTCCAGCAGGCGACGAACCAGGTAGGCCAGCAGTGTCTCGTGGGTGCCGACTGGAGCGTACACGCGGCACGGACGGTTCAGCTTGCCTTCGGAAACCTTGCCTACAACTTGCTCGTACAGCGGTTCACCCATGCCGTGCAGGCACTGGAACTCATACTGCCCCGGGTAATAGTTCTGTCCGGCGATGTGGTAGATGGCCGACAAGGTATGGGCGTTGTGAGTGGCGAATTGCGGGTAGATGACTTCCGGCACCGACAGCAGCTTGCGGGCACAGGCAATGTAGGAAACGTCGGTGTACACCTTGCGGGTGTACACCGGGTAGCCTTCCAGGCCTTCGACCTGGGCACGCTTGATCTCGCTGTCCCAGTAGGCGCCTTTTACCAGGCGGATCATCAGGCGGTGACGGCTGCGGCGGGCCAGGTCGATCACGTAGTCGATCACATACGGGCAGCGCTTCTGGTACGCCTGGATCACGAAACCGATGCCGTTCCAGCCGGTCAGTTGCGGCTCGAAGCACAGGCGCTCGAGCAGGTCCAGGGACAGCTCCAGGCGGTCGGCTTCTTCGGCGTCGATGTTCAGGCCGATGTCGTATTGCTTGGCCAGCAGGGTCAGCGACAGCAGGCGCGGGTACAACTCGTCCATGACGCGTTCGTACTGGGCGCGGCTGTAGCGTGGGTGCAGGGCCGAGAGTTTGATGGAAATACCCGGGCCTTCATAAATCCCACGGCCGTGGGACGCCTTGCCGATCGAGTGGATGGCTTGTTCGTACGAGGCCAGGTACTTCTGGGCGTCGTGCTCGGTGAGTGCCGCTTCACCCAGCATGTCGTAGGAATAGCGGAAACCCTTGGTCTCGAACTTGTTGGCATTGGCCAGGGCTTCGGCAATGGTCTCGCCGGTGACGAACTGCTCGCCCATCAGGCGCATAGCCATGTCGACGCCCTTGCGGATCATCGGCTCGCCGCTTTTGCCAATGATGCGGCTCAGGGACGACGTCAGGCCTGCTTCATTATGGGTGGCGACCAGCTTGCCGGTCAGCAGCAAGCCCCAGGTGGCGGCGTTGACGAACAGCGAAGGACTGTTGCCCAGGTGCGGCTGCCAGTTGCCGGTGCTGATCTTGTCGCGGATCAGCGCGTCGCGGGTGCCTTTGTCGGGGATCCGCAACAGGGCTTCGGCCAGGCACATCAGTGCCACGCCTTCCTGGGACGACAGGGAAAATTCCTGCAGCAAGCCCTGAACAATCCCGGCACGTCCGCCGGCACTCTTCTGATTGCGCAGTTTTTCAGCAATCGACGCGGCCAGCTTGTTGGTGGCCTCGGCCATTTGCGCGGGGAGGCGGGCCTGCTCGATCAGCATGGGCACCACTTCCGGCTCGGGGCGACGGTAGGCTGCGGTGATGGACGCGCGCAGCACCGATTGCGGCAGGATGCTTTCGGCGAATTCGAGGAAGCATTGGTGGGCGTGGTCGGCCTGGACCTCACCGGCATCGTCGCTGTCGGCACGGGTCGAACCGTTCAGCTCGGTCAGGGTTGCACCACCCTCGAGTTTCTCCAGGTAATTGAAAATTGCCTGCTTGATCAGCCAATGGGGCGTGCGATCAATCGAGGTTGCGGCGGCCTTCAGGCGTTCGCGGGTCGGGTCGTCGAGTTTGACCCCGAGGGTAGTGGTAGCCATATTTTTATCCTCATGTTTGCCACGATCGCGTGGCATCAGCTGGCGGCAAGATTAGCTGCGCGCCGAATGAGGTGCAACCGGGTGCAACCCTTTTTTGGATGAAATACTCGGCAGCTCATCAGGAAAGAATCTCCGATTTGCTGGTGTTGCACTTTATTGGTGCCCGATGCTCCGATTGCGCCGTCGCCTTTGCACTAAAACGGCGCAAAACCTGGTGTTTTTCCGATAAAACCGATCAGGTGCAACTTATTCGAGCGAAACTGGTTGCACCTAATTTCGTTTCTTGAATAGGATTCGCCGCCAAGGTGCAACCGGTTTCGACCGAGGAGCATCCGCCGATGGCTTTCCTGGGGAAACATCGGTCATACATTCGCGGGCCTGCCAATCGTCGCCATACTGTTCGTGTGGTCGACGCCTGCCTCTGCCACCGCAACATAAAAACAAAGCCAGGGCGTTATTCATGAGTGTTAGCAATCCAACCCTGATCACGTTCGTGATCTATATCGCAGCCATGGTCCTGATCGGCCTGATGGCGTACCGCTCCACCAACAATCTTTCCGATTACATCCTGGGCGGTCGCAGCCTCGGCAGCGTAGTCACGGCCCTGTCTGCCGGTGCCTCCGACATGAGTGGCTGGTTGTTGATGGGCCTGCCGGGCGCCATCTACATGTCGGGCCTCTCGGAAAGCTGGATCGCCATCGGCCTGATCGTCGGTGCCTACCTGAACTGGCTGTTCGTGGCCGGGCGGCTGCGGGTACAGACCGAACACAACGGTGACGCGCTGACGCTGCCGGACTACTTCGCCAGCCGTTTCGAAGACAAGAGCGGCCTGCTGCGGATCATCTCCGCCGTGGTGATTCTGGTGTTCTTCACCATTTACTGCGCTTCCGGCATCGTCGCCGGTGCCCGTCTGTTCGAGAGCACCTTCGGCATGTCCTACGAGACCGCGCTGTGGGCCGGCGCTGCCGCGACCATTGCCTACACCTTCGTCGGCGGTTTCCTGGCCGTGAGCTGGACCGATACCGTCCAGGCCACCTTGATGATCTTCGCGTTGATCCTGACGCCGATCATCGTGCTGCTGGCCACCGGTGGCGTGGACACCACGTTCCTGGCCATCGAGGCGAAAGACCCTGCGTCTTTCGACATGCTGAAGAACACCACTTTCATCGGCATCATCTCGCTGATGGGCTGGGGCCTGGGTTACTTCGGCCAGCCGCACATCCTGGCGCGCTTCATGGCCGCTGATTCGGTCAAGTCGATCGCCAACGCCCGTCGCATCTCCATGACCTGGATGATCCTGTGCCTGGGCGGCACCGTGGCGGTCGGCTTCTTCGGGATTGCCTATTTCTCGGCTCACCCTGAGGTGGCAGGTCCTGTGACCGAGAACCACGAGCGCGTGTTCATCGAGCTGGCCAAGCTGCTGTTCAATCCATGGATCGCCGGTGTCCTGCTGTCCGCCATCCTGGCGGCGGTGATGAGTACCCTGAGCTGCCAGTTGCTGGTGTGCTCCAGCGCCCTGACCGAAGACTTCTACAAAACCTTCCTGCGCAAGGGCGCTTCCCAGCTGGAACTGGTCTGGGTCGGCCGCGCCATGGTGCTGTTGGTGGCGTTGGTCGCCATTGCCCTGGCGGCCAACCCGAATAACCGCGTGCTGGGCCTGGTGAGCTACGCCTGGGCCGGCTTCGGTGCCGCGTTCGGCCCGGTGGTGCTGATCTCGGTGATCTGGAAAAACATGACCCGTAACGGCGCATTGGCCGGCATCCTGGTGGGCGCGATTACCGTGATCGTCTGGAAGCACTTCGAGCTGCTGGGCCTGTACGAAATCATCCCAGGCTTCATTTTCGCCAGCCTGGCCATCTATTTCGTCAGCAAGATGGGCTCGCCTACCACCGGTATGCTGCAGCGCTTCGAAGCAGCCGAGAAAGATTTCCGCCTGAACCAGTAAGGCGTTCGGCGAAGCCTTGATGGCTGGCTGAAGGTTGTATCGCAAAACGGCCCGTCTCTTGTGGAGGCGGGCCGTTTTTTATGGCGGGTCCAGGGGCGGTGCATGGAGCCGGGTTGAAGGGGGTGCCGCTTTCGCGAGCAGGCTCGCTCCCACCGTTGAAGAATGTCTATCGGAAAATACTGCCTGTCTCGCGGCTTTTTCTACGTCTAGGTCGTAGGGCAAATCTGTTTTTCCGGGTGAGGGGGTTGTTCACCCGATGGTTCGTGCAGAATCGCCAGCCTTCATTCAGCAGAGGGACATCGGATGGTCGCACCTGCCCACTTGCCCCGTTTCACCCTGACGCTCGACGGCGTGCCCCATGCGCTCAAGGTGCTGGAATTCACAGGCAAGGAAGCCATCAGCCAGCCCTATCGCGTTGACCTGGAACTGGTCAGCGAGCGGCCCGACCTGGCCCTGGAAGAACTCCTGCACCGCCAGGCCTTCCTGGGGCTCGACGATCATGGCCGGGGTCTTCACGGCCAGGTCTACAGTGTGGCCCAGGGCGACTCGGGCAAGCGCCTGACCCGTTACCGGATCACGCTGGTGCCGCGCCTCGCCTACCTGCGTCACCGCATCAATCAACGGATTTTCCAGCACCTGAGCGTGCCGACGATCGTCGCCCGGATCCTCGGCGAGCACGGTATCCAGGGCGATGCATTCCAGTTCAGCCTCGGTGGCCAGTACCCCGAGCGTGAGTATTGCGTGCAGTACGCCGAGAGCGACCTGGCCTTCATCGAACGGCTCTGTGCCGAGGTGGGCATCCATTATCACTTCCGGCACAGCCCCGGCGGCCATCTGCTGGTGTTTGGCGACGATCAGACGGTGTTTCCCCGTTTGCCCGAGCCGACGCGCTATCTGCCGGGCAATGGCATGGCGGCCAGCGAGCCGACGATCATGCGCCTGGCGGTGCGGCTCGAAGCCCGGACCACTGCCGTGACGTTGCGCGACCACGACTTTCGCAAGCCCGGGCTGGTGCTGCAGGCTGACGTCGACAGCCAGCAACTGCCGGCGCTGGAGGACTATCGCTACCCCGGCCAGTTTGCCGATCGCGAGCAGGGCCGGCACCTGGCCCAGCGTGCACTTGAGCGCCACGGCGCCGACTACCAACTGGCGCAAGGGCACAGTGACCAGCGAGCCCTGGCCAGCGGGCACTTCTTGCACATCCAGGGCCATCCTCGCGCGCCGTGGAACGATCTCTGGTTGCTCACGGCCATCACCCATCATGGCCGCCAGCCACAGGTGCTGGAGGACGCGAGCGATGACGGCCTGGAGGATTTCCAAGGCTACCGCAACACCTTCCATGCCACGCCCTGGGATGTGCTCTACCGTCCGCCCCTGGCGCAGGAAAAGCCCCGTGCCCACGGTTACCAGTCAGCCGTGGTGACCGGGCCTGTCGACAGCGAGATCCATTGCGATGCGTTCGGGCGGGTCAAGGTGCAACTGGTCTGGGACCGCGAAGGCCAGGGCGATGAGCATGCCAGTTGCTGGCTGCGCGTGGCCTCCGGCTGGGCCCATGATCGCTATGGCGGGGTGATGATCCCGCGGGTTGGCATGGAGGTGCTGGTCGGGTTCATCGACGGTGACGTGGACAAGCCCGTGGTGGTGGGTTGCCTGCCCAACGGCGCCAACCCGGTGCCGCTGGACCTGCCGGCGGACAAGACCCGCAGCATCCTGCGCAGCCAGAGCAGCCCGGGAGGCGGTGGTTACAACGAATTGCGTATCGAAGACCGCAAGGGCGCCGAGGAAATCTATCTGCGCGCCCAGCGCGACTGGACCCAGCACGTCTTGCATGACCAGCGGGTGCAAGTCGATCACGAGCGCAGCATCGTGGTCACGGGGGCGTCGCGGCACGAGCTCAAGGCTGATGAGCTGCGCACGACCCACGGCCGGCGCCAGGTTGAAGTCCGTCAGGACGATCACTTGCGGGTGATCGGCGAACGGCATATCCACGTGACCAGCCAGGCCCTCAGTGCTGCCCAGCAATACCATGTCGGTGCCGGCCAGCAGGTGGTGCTGGATGCCGGCGTCAGTGCGACGATCCAGGCCGGTGGTCATTGGATCAATATCGGTGCCGGCGGGATATTCAGTAGCGTGCCCATCGAAGTGGGCGGCGCGCCGATGGCCGTGATGGGCGCGGCGCCTGGCGTTTCCCGCGGCCCTGAGAGCCCGCTCGCCGCCGCGGCTCCTCGGCTGAGTCTTGGGCAAATCCTGAGCTTGCAAGGCCAGGCGCCGTTCTGTGAAGAATGTGAGCGATGCCGGATGGGCGTTTGCAGCATGCCGCCGGACCTTCATGGGCCCGCTGTTTTCCAGGTGCGCCCATGACGCCCCGTGCCTGGCTCCGAGACCACCCGTTGCGGGCATCCGAGCAACTGTTCGCCATCGTCAGCAACGCCAGCGGCGCGGGGCCGCTGTCTGCCTGGAAGCGCTCGATGACCACGCCGGCAAGCCCGATCTGGGCGGGCACGCCGTACGCCGAGTGGGAATCGGTCATGCCATATGTAGGGCTTGTCACCCCGGACAGTGAGTTTCTTGATTGGATAGCGACCACCGATGCGCTCGATTGGGGCTGGCTGGCGGTGTCTTCTGCCAGCCAGCAAAGGGTTGCCGAACATCTGTGCGGGTTGACACAGGTGTTGTTGCCCGACGCCAAGGCGGTATTTTTCCGCTTCTGGGATGGGCGATTCGTGCGGCCGATTCTGCAATCGGCGCACGTTGATGCCGCCGTGTTGCTGCCGGTGCTCAGCCGCTGCCTGATCAATGGCCAGCCGCTGGCGCTGCAAGGCAATGCCCGGTGTGAGGTCCGGGCGTTCCCATGGTGGACGGTGCCGGAGGCGTTGCTCAGGTCATTGGCTGATGAGTCGAGCGATTGCCTGCTGGATAACCTGCTCAGGTGGCTGGATGAAGCGCACCCGGACCTGTTCGAGCAGGTCGACGAGCGCATCCTGCGGCGCAAGGTTGCGCATTTCCTCAAGGCGCCCGGGCAACCGCTGAAGGCGGCATTGCTGCAATTTTTGGCGCTCGAACTGGGGGACCGCCCACTCGGCTGCGAACCCTGACGTTCGGCGCACTTCAAGGTAAACTCGTCGCCCTTCGCAGGAGCCGCCATGAATTATCGCCATGCCTTCCACGCCGGCAATCACGCCGACGTGTTCAAACACCTGACCTTGACCCGCCTCATCGCGCTGATGTCGCGCAAGGAGCAGCCCTTCGCCTACCTCGACAGCCACGCGGGCATCGGGTTGTACGACTTGCAGGGCGACCAGGCCAATCGTACCGGTGAATACCTGGAAGGCATCGCGCGGTTATGGGGCCAGGATGACCTGCCGCCACTGACCGCCGATTACATGAAAGTCCTGCACGACATGAACCCGGACGGGCAGTTGCGCTACTACCCCGGTTCCCCGGAATTGGCGCGGCGCCTGACCCGTGCGCAGGACCGCGTGCTGCTCAACGAGAAGCACCCCGAAGACGGCGTGCTGCTCAAGGACAACATGAAGGGCGACCGTCGCGTGGCGGTGCACTTGGGTGAAGGTTGGCATGTGCCTCGGGCGTTGCTACCGGTCCCGCAGAAGCGCGCCCTGATGTTGATCGACCCGCCTTTCGAACAGCTTGACGAGATGCAGCGCTGCGCCGCCTCCCTCAAGGAAGCCATCGGTCGGATGCGCCAGACGGTGGCGGCGATCTGGTACCCGGTGAAGGATCAGCGCCTGTTGCGCCGTTTCTACCAGGACCTGGCTGGCACCGGCGCGCCGAAATTGTTGCGCGTGGAGCTGTTGGTCCACCCGCTCGCCACTCCCAACAGCCTGAACGGCTCCGGCCTGGCCATTGCCAACCCGCCGTGGGGACTGGAGGAAGAGTTGCGCGATCTGCTGCCGTGGCTGTCGAAAAAGCTCGGGCAGACCCAGGGTGGCTGGCAGATGGATTGGTTGATCGCCGAGCATTGATTCGTGTTGACGAGGCGCCAGGGCGGGCGCTTTCGCGAGCAATCTCGCTCCCACAAGGCCTTCCTGAAGCCCGGCTCAAGCCCCGGTGATCAGGTTGACGCTGGTGATCCGGCCGTTCCAGATCATCTCGTAGTGAGCGGCCTGAAGAATCGATGACACCGGGCGCGGGGTCATCAGCGCCCAGCAATGGCTACCCGGGTTGCGTACCGATCGGTAGCGCAGCCCCGGACAACCTTCGCGCTTGATGGCCTTGCCCAGCAGATGGGCATGGCTGTAGTCATCCGGGTCATAGATGGGGTCTGTCATGGGCACGATCAGCGCATCTTTCATCGCTGCGTCCGTGAAGTGGCAGGAAAGCTCGCGGAAGACAAAGCGTTCATAGTTGAGGCCCTGCACCTTCGACCAGTAGTGGTTCTGGTGGTACTGCACTTCGGCCAGCGCCGTTTCGGCGGTGTCGGCCAGGTACAACACGCCGAAGCTGCCGTCGCTGAACCGCGAACCGGCGGGATTGACGTGGGTGAACGGCGCCGTCGCGTAGGCGCAGCCCGGGATGCCGAAGGGGATTTCCTGGCGGGCGATCAGTTCCAGGCGTCCCACTTCGTTCTGCAACCTGGGGTTGGTCAGGGCCTGGATCCGATAAAGGACTTCGAACTCATCAGCGTCGGCCACATCGTCGAACAGGGCGATGGGCGGGAATTTGGAGTTCACCAGCCTATGGGCCGTCAGGGGCTCGCCGGGCCGTTCGGGCAGATCGACGGCCTTCACCATTGCGCGCCTCGTAACGCGTCGATCCTGCGAAACGTCTCGTAGAGGGAAATCATGTCGCCCCGGGCCATGATCTCCAGCGGGGCGTGCCCATTGAAAAACTCGTTCTCATTGGGCATCGCCGCAAAACCATAGACGTTTTCGGGGTTGTCGAAAATGAGGCGCAAGGCGCCGTGGATATTCAGCACCAGGCTGATGCGTTGCAACTGGTCGGAGTCCAGGCTGACGGACCAGTTGGTTTCACGTTGCTTGGCGCGTGTATAGGTGCTGCGGGAAATACGCAGGATCCGACAGGCCTGGTCACTGGTTGCCTGCCATTTTTCCAGGATGCCCAGCACCGTCCGAAGACCGGTCACGCACTCGTCCTTGGTCAAGGCTTGGGCTGAAAGAGCAGGGGTCATGACGATTACCTTTTGGGTCTGTAGAGCCAAAAGTAGCAATATGCAGTCTGTAGATCAAGTTTGCGGTCAAGTGCAAGGGAAGAGCGATGACCGGACACCTTCTTCCCTTGCATCGGGCTGGGGCTCAGTTACCCGCGAGGCTCGGCGGCATGCAGACGCCTGTGCCGCCAATCCCGCAGTAGCCCTCGGGGTTCTTCGCCAGGTATTGCTGGTGATACGCCTCGGCGTAGTAGAACGTCGGCGCCTCGTCGATCTCGGTGGTGATGTCCCCCAGGCCAGCCTTGGCCAGCTCTGCCTGGAACACTTGCTTGCTCTTCTTCGCGGCTTCCAGTTGCTCGGGCGTGGTGCAGTAGATCACCGAGCGGTACTGGGTGCCGATGTCGTTGCCCTGGCGCATGCCCTGGGTCGGGTTGTGCAGTTCCCAGAACATCGCCAGCAGGGCTTCGTAGCTGACCTTCTCCGGCTCGTAGACCACCAGCACCACTTCGCTGTGGCCGGTCAGGCCGGAGCAGACTTCTTCGTAAGTCGGGTTGGGGGTAAAGCCGCCGGCGTAGCCCACCGACGTGCTGTAGACGCCTTCGCGTTGCCAGAAGCGGCGTTCCGCACCCCAGAAGCAACCCAGGCCGAAGATGGCGAATTCGACGTTGCCCGGGAATGGGCCGAGCAGCGGATTGCCGTTGACGAAGTGCTCGTCCGGCACCTTGATCGGGGTTTCGCGGCCGGGCAGGGCTTGTTCTTGAGTAGGGAGCACGTTTTTGTTCACCAGGATTTCCGAGCGCAAGACCATCATCAGTCCTCTCAGTCAGATTGAGTTGAGCGAGTTCACGCAATAAGACTGTCAGTGTGCCCGAGTGTTACATCGCTGTCAGTCAATTGGTCCGCGCGGGTAGCGCTTGAGCTTCTCGACCAGCTCGGCGCCGGGGATCGGCCGGTCGAACAGGTAGCCTTGGCCGACGTCGCATCGGTGGCGCCGCAGGAAGGCCAGTTGCTGGGCGGTCTCGATGCCTTCGGCCACGACCTTGAGCTTGAGGTTGTGGGCCATGGCGATCACCGCCGAGGTGATTTCCATGTCGTCCTGGTTGTCCGGGATCTCATGGATGAAGCTGCGATCGATCTTGATGATGTCGATCGGGAATTTCTTCAGGTAACTCAGGGACGAATAACCGGTGCCGAAATCGTCCATCGCCAGGGTCAGGCCCAGGCGCTTGAGCTGGTCGAGCTGCAGGTGGGTGTCTTCGGTGGCTTCCAGCAGCAGGCCTTCGGTCAACTCCAGTTCCAGCAGCCGGGCGGGCAGTTGCTCCTCCTTGAGGATGCTGGCGATGGAGGCGACCAGGTCCGGGTCGGAGAACTGCTTGGGCGACAGGTTGATCGCCACTTGCAGGTTGCCCAGGCCGGCGGCGGTCAGTTGCTTGCTCATGCGGCAGGCCTGGCGGGCGATCCACTTGCCGATGGGGATGATCAGGCCGGTTTCTTCGGCCACGCTGATGAACTGGTCGGGACGGATCATGCCCTTTTCGGGATGGTTCCAGCGCAGCAGCGCTTCCATGCCCAGCAGTCGACCGCTGCGCAGGCATAGCTTGGGCTGGTAGAACACGTCCAGTTCGTTCTGGGTCAGGGCTCGGCGCAGGTTGTTTTCCACGAACAGCTTGTAGCTGGCCTCGGCGTTCAAGGCCTCGGTGAAGATCTGCACCTGATGCTTGCCGTTGGCCTTGGCCTTGTGCAGGGCGAGCCCGGCGTTGCGCATCAGGGTCTGGGGATCGCGACCGTGCAACGGTGCGCAGGCCAGGCCCACGGAGCCGGTCACGCTGATCAACTGGTTATCGACGAACATCGGTTTGTCGAGGGTCATCAGCAACTGGCTGGCGACCTGCTGGCCGGCTTCCAGGTCCGTGTCGTCCAGCAGCACGGCGAACTCGTTACTGGCGAACCGCGCCAGGCTGCCGCTGGGGCTCAGGCTGTTGCGCAAGCGCCGCGCCAGGCTGATCAGCAGCTTGTCGCCGGTCTGGTGGCCGAGGCTGTCGTTGATGCGCTTGAAGTTGTCGATGTCCACCAGCAGCAGGCTGATGGGCGAATCGCTGTCCCGGGCGAAGCGTTCATCGAGGTTGCGGATGAATGCCGGACGGTTGCCCAGGTTGGTCAGGTTGTCGGTGTAGGCCAGGCGTTCGATGCGCTGCTGGGCCAACTTGGTCTGGGTAATGTCTTCGTAGATGCCGATGTAATGGGTCAGTTCGCGATTGTCGCCATAGACCTTGGAAATCGACAGCTGGCCCCAGTAGGGTTCCAGGTTCTTGCGCCGGCTCTTGAACTCGCCTTGCCAGCTGTTGCTCTGGGCCAGGGCGGACGGTGCGTCGAACAGCAGTTCGCTGAGATTCTCCAGGGCCGGCAGCTCGGACAGGCGCTGGCCGTGGACTTCCTCGGTGGAGTACTGGGTGATCGCCGTGAAGCTCGGGTTGACGTATTCCACCACGCCGTCGCAATTGACCAGCAGGAAGGCGTTGGCGCTCTGTTCCACGGCGCGCTGGAACAGGTGCAGGGCGCTGGTGGCGGTGCGTCGGTTGTGGTTGTTGATCACCTGGGCGAACTGGTCTGCCAGCTCACCGGCAAAGGCGATTTCGTCGGACTGCCAGGCGCGGGTGACGCCGACCTGTTCCAGGCACAGCACGCCCACCACCTGGCCGTCGATGCGCACGCTGGCGTCGAGGATGGCGTTGACGTCGCGGGCGCGCAGGTTCTCCGCCAGTTCCCGGGTGCGCGGGTCACGCATGGCGTTGTGGGCATCGATGGCACGACACGATTGCAGCGCTTCCATGTAGTTGGGGTAGTCGCTGGCGTCGATGGCCGCTGGCAGGAAGTGCGCTTGGGAGGCTCGGTTGAAGGCGGTGATCGGCACCAGCTTGCCGTCTTCGAGGTTCCAGAGGCTGGCGCTGTCGATCTGATAGATGTCACAGGCACTGCGGGTGATGAGTTCGGCGGCTTCGAGCAGGGAGTTGTTAGCGCTGTAGCGTTGTCGGGTCAGCAGCAGGATCAGGTCCTGCTGGGCACGTACCCGGTCCAGATGCTGGAGTTGCTCCTGCTGGGCGCGCTGGTTCAACTCCAAGGCAATCTGCAGGCGCGAGTTCTGGGTTTCCAGGTCGACGGCCGGCAGGGACGGCTCGTCTTGCAGCAGGCTGTCCACCACCAGTAGGTAGCCGCGTAACAACTGACGATTGTGCTGCTTATAGGCTTCGCCCGTTTCCAGCAGGTTCATCGGGCCCTTGGCGGTGTGCAGCGTATAGCGGATCTGGTAATGCGAGTCTTGAGCCAGTTGTTCCTGGATGGTGTCATGCAACTGGTAGCGCGCTTCGGGTTCCATCAGGCTGGCGTAGGGCGCGCTGACCAGCGAACAGAGCTCCACCGCCGGCAGGCCGAAGTAGCGCTCGCAATTGGGATCGAGGAACAGCAGCGCCCAGCTCGCTTCATTCAGCCGTTCGAAACGCAGCATACCGAGCCGCGAGGGCACCGGTAACTGCGTCACTACCTCGGCCGCCATACGGCTGGCGGCATCGGGTTGGCTTTTCATGGGGAAACTCGCTTCGAAAATGCTGATCGCGCCGGGCTGACGCCCTCGTTCTTACGGACTGCCGCAAGGTTGCATCATTGCGGCACTGGCTGACAAGAGACATGAAGGCCAAGTGCTATAAACCTTTTATCGGCCGACGAAGGGATTTCTCCAGTCGCCAGCCGATCAGAGGGCACGCCAGGTGATGCCGTCCGTCACCGCAAGGGAATATCGACGGTCTGCACCGGGTTGCCGTCACGGTCGTGGAACGTGGCCTGGACGCTCTGGGCCGTGATGTTCAGGCGTGCGAAGTTATCCTGGCTGAGGACTTTGCTGGTCAGTTCGTAGCGATATTCTCCGTCGCCCGTGCGGGCCATGGGCTGGTCGAAGATAAAATCCGTGGCCTTGGCATAAGGCAGCAGCTTGCTGTTGCAGAACGGCGAGGCCACCAGGGTGTTGACTTCGAAATCAGGATCCTCGCTGTGTCGCAGGCGGCTGGTCATGGCGCCATGGACATCGCCCGAGATGAAGATCACGTTCCTGACCCGATGCTTGCGCAGGGTTTCCAGCAGCCGCAGGCGCTGTTGCGGGAAGGCCTGCCAGGCATCTCCATCATTGCGCTTGCTGTCGGGGTAGAACAGCACGCTGGTCACCACGAACTTGACCCGGGCGGGGCTGCCAACGAGCCATTGGAGCAGGGCCTGCTCCTGCTCTTCATCCAGGAGGCGGCGGTCATCTGCCGACAGGTTGCGTTGGGTACGGCTGTCGGTGACGAACCATCCGACGTCGCCGTGGGCAAACCGGTACCAGTAGCGTTTGAGCGACTTATCCAGCGTGCCGTTGGCCAAGCGTTCATGGGCCGGGCCATGGCTGGCCTGGTAAAGCGCGTACGCACTCATGGCGTTGGCATAGAGCACCTCGTCGTTGCCGGACCTGTTGGCGGGCCAGTTGTCTTCGATTTCGTGGTCGTCGAGGATCATGTAGGTGGGCACCTGCGCCATCAGTCGCCGGATGTTCGGCTGGGAGAATGCCGTGCGGTACTTGAAGAGAATGTCCTTGTAGGTCCGGTCAGGGGCCACCACGTTCAGGTCGTCGAGGTAGACCTGGTCCCCGGTCATCAGAACCGCGCTGATCGGCGGGTCGGCCTGGGCCACGACGCGGTTGATGCCGGCAAAGGTGCGGTCCCCGAGCGCGGGCCGCGAAGGCACGCCGGCGGTGATCCGCAGGTAGCGGCAGGAGCCGACGATATAGGCGCGCGGCAGGCCGGGCTCGTTGGTTGGCGTGCGCAGGCGATAGGTGTTCCTGGGCCATTGCAGCGGCAGTTCCTCAACGGTCCCTACGGTGTGGGTCGGGCTTAGCGGGCTGAACCAGCCTGCCTGGTATTCATAGGCCGTACCGGGCTCAAGGCCATCGAGCACGATGACATCGGACATGTCGCGGTAGGCCTTCAACTGGACGAAATGGCCCTTCGACCAGTGGGCGTCGCCCAGGCGCCGGTAGCGAACACCGGCGAATACCAGGCTGTTGTCATGATCGCCGCGCAAGAATATCCGCGCGTGATCCGTCGTGGTGTGGCCAACGATCGGGCCGACGGTGGGTATGAACATATTCGAATCCATTCGAAATGCAGCGTTTCAGTTAAGGAGGGTACGAGCGCAAGGGTGTCGCGCTGTGCCGATGCTAAGGCGCGAGGCGGGACAAATATCGACAGGCGAGGGGACGCAGGATGTGGGCAATGACTAACAGAGGGCGTAGTCAGTCAGGCGGGGAAGGGTAGGAAAGTTTGCCGGTGTACGGCGTGGCGCTTCAGCCCTGACGGCCAGGCAAAAAAAGCCCCGTCAAATGGACGGGGTTGAGGTACGAGCGTGGCGCTCGGAAAACAGCGGTGCGAGTGGCCTTCCCTGGGGAAGGGCCACTCGGCGTTACAGCAGGATGGTACGAATGTCGCCCAACAGATCGCTCAGACGCTTGGTGAAGCGTGCAGCAGCGGCACCGTTGATCACGCGGTGATCGTAGGACAGCGACAGCGGCAGCATCAGCTTCGGCTGGAAGGCCTTGCCGTCCCAGACCGGCTGGATGGTGGCCTTGGAAACACCCAGGATCGCCACTTCCGGCGCGTTGACGATCGGCGTGAAGCCGGTGCCGCCAATATGGCCGAGGCTGGAGATCGTGAAGCAGGCGCCCTGCATGTCGTCGGCGGTGAGCTTCTTGTTCCGGGCTTTTTCGGCCAGGGCAGCGGCTTCGCCAGCCAGTTGCAGCAGGCTCTTCTGGTCGACGTTGCGGATGACCGGTACCAGCAGGCCTTCCGGGGTGTCGACGGCGAAGCCGATGTGCACGTACTTCTTGCGGATCACAGCCTTGCCGCTTGGGGCCAGCGAACTGTTGAAGTCCGGCAGTTCCTTGAGCAGGTGCGCGCAAGCCTTGAGCAACAGGGGCAGCACGGTCAGCTTCACGCCGGCCTTTTCCGCCACGGCTTTCTGCGCCACGCGGAAAGCTTCCAGCTCGGTGATGTCGGCCTGGTCGAACTGGGTCACGTGCGGAATGTTCAGCCAGCTGCGGTGCAGGCTCGACGCGCCGATCTGCATCAGGCGGGTCATGGCTACTTCTTCGGTTTCGCCGAAGCGGCTGAAATCCACCGCCGGGATCGGCGGAATGCCCGCGCCACCCGAGGCGCCTTCGGCCGGTGCGTTCTTGGCCTTCTGCATCATGGCCTTGACGTACACCTGCACGTCTTCTTTCAGCACGCGGCCGTGTGGGCCGCTTGGGCTGACAGCCGACAGCTCGACGCCGAACTCACGGGCCAGTTGTCGCACTGCAGGGCCTGCGTGAACCTTGGCACCGCTTGGCGCAGGGGTCGCGGCAGGGGCCGGTGCTGGCGCAGCCTCGGCCTTAGCGGCAGGGGCGGCAGCGGGAGCGGCTTCGGCCTTGGCAGCCGGCGCGGCGGCTTGAGCAGGTGCTGGCGCGGCAGGAGCAGCAGCGCCGGCCACTTTCAGCTTCAGGATCAGGTCACCGGTTCCGACTTCGTCTTCCAGCTTGATCTCGACGCTCTCCACCACACCGGCGGCGGGCGATGGGATTTCCATGCTGGCTTTGTCGGATTCCAGGGTGATCAGCGACTGGTCGGCTTCGACGGTGTCGCCGACCTTGACCAGGACTTCGATGATCTTGGCCTTGCCCGACGAACCGATGTCCGGGACATGGATGTCCTGGACAGACGCTTCGGCTGGTGCGGCCGCCGGTGCTGGGGCTGCTTCGGCAGCCGGTGCGGCAGCAGGCTTTTCAGCGGCGGCCGGGGCCGCTGCCGGCGCGGCCGCTTCAGGCGCCGCGGCGGCGCCCTCGACTTCCAGCTCCAGCAGTTCGTCGCCTTCTTTCAGGCGATCGCCCAGCTTCACTTTCAGGCTCTTGATGACGCCGGCCTTCGGCGCAGGCACTTCCATGCTGGCCTTGTCCGACTCGAGCGTCAGGATGCTCTGGTCGGCTTCGATACGGTCGCCGACCTTCACAAACAGTTCGATTACTTCACCTTCACCGCTGCCGATGTCAGGTACGCGAATGAGTTCGCTCACGAAAATTCTCCTCAGCAGTCCAGTGGGTTGCGTTTTTCTGGATCGATGCCGAACTTGGCGATGGCTTCGGCCACCACTTTCGGTTCGATATCGCCGCGGTCAGCCAGGGCTTCCAGGGCTGCCAACACAACGAACTTACGGTCGACTTCGAAGAAGTGACGCAACTTCTTGCGGCTGTCGCTACGGCCGAAACCGTCGGTGCCCAGCACTTTGAACTCCTTGGAAGGAACCCACTGGCGGATCTGCTCGGCGAACAGCTTCATGTAGTCGGTAGAGGCAATGACCGGACCCTTACGGCCGCTCAGGCACTCTTCGACATAGCTCAGCTTAGGCTTCTGGCCAGGGTGCAGACGATTGCTGCGCTCCACGGCCAGGCCGTCGCGACGCAGTTCGTTGAAGCTGGTGACGCTCCAGACATCGGCACCGATGTTGAATTCCTCGCGCAGGATCTTCGCCGCCTCACGCACTTCGCGCAGGATGGTGCCGGAGCCCATCAGCTGGACGTGGTGCGCGGCTTCGCGGGTGTCTTCCTCGAGCAGGTACATGCCCTTGACGATGCCTTCCTCCACGCCGGCCGGCATGGCTGGCTGCTGGTAGGACTCGTTCATCACGGTGATGTAGTAGAAGACGTCCTGTTGCTCTTCGGTCATCTTCTTCATGCCGTCCTGGATGATCACCGCCAGCTCGTAGCCGTAGGTTGGATCATAGGTGCGGCAGTTCGGGATGGTGCCGGCCAGCATGTGGCTGTGACCGTCTTCGTGCTGCAGGCCTTCACCGTTGAGGGTGGTACGGCCGGCGGTGCCGCCGATCAGGAAGCCACGGGTGCGGCTGTCGCCAGCGGCCCAGGCCAGGTCGCCGATCCGCTGGAAGCCGAACATCGAATAGAAGATGTAGAACGGCAGCATCGGCTGGTTGTGGCTGGAGTACGAGGTACCGGCGGCAATGAAGGAGCTCATGGCGCCCGCTTCGTTGATGCCTTCCTCGAGAATCTGGCCCTTCTTGTCCTCGCGGTAGAACATCACCTGGTCTTTATCGACTGGCTCGTAGAGCTGGCCGACGGACGAGTAGATGCCCAGTTGGCGGAACATGCCTTCCATACCGAAGGTACGGGCTTCGTCCGGGATGATCGGGACGATGCGCGAGCCGATTTCCTTGTCCTTGACCAGTTGCGCGAGGATCCGCACGAAGGCCATGGTGGTGGAGATTTCACGGTCGCCCGAGCCGTCCAGGATCGCCTTGAGGGTGTCCAGTGGCGGGGTCGGGACGCTGAAGCTCTTGGCGCGACGCTGTGGCACGAAACCACCCAGCGCGGCACGGCGCTCGGCCAGGTAACGGGCTTCGGCGCTGCCTTCTTCAGGCTTGAAGAACGGCAGGTTTTCCAGCTCGCTGTCCTTGACCGGGATGTCGAAGCGGTCGCGGAACAGCTTCAGGCTATCGACATCGACCTTCTTGGTGTTGTGCGCGGTGTTCTTCGCTTCGCCGGCGCCGGTGCCATAACCCTTGATGGTCTTGGCCAGGATGACGGTCGGCTGCTCTTTGTGGTTGACCGCTTCGTGGTACGCCGCGTAGACCTTGTACGGGTCGTGGCCGCCACGGTTGAGTTTCCAGATCTCGTCGTCGGACAGATCGGCAACCATCGCCTTGAGTTCAGGCGTGTTGAAGAAGTGCTCACGGACGAACGCGCCGTCCTTGGCCTTGTAGTTCTGGTACTCGCCGTCGATGACTTCGTCCATGCGGCGTTGCAGGATGCCGTCGACGTCCTTGGCCAGCAGTGGGTCCCAGAAACGGCCCCAGATGACTTTGTTGACGTTCCACTGGGCACCACGGAACACGCCTTCGAGTTCCTGGATGATCTTGCCGTTGCCGCGAACCGGGCCGTCGAGGCGCTGCAGGTTGCAGTTGATGACGAAGATCAGGTTGTCCAGCTTCTCGCGGCCGGCCAGGGAGATGGCGCCCAGGGATTCCGGCTCGTCGCACTCGCCGTCGCCCATGAAGCACCAGACTTTCTGCTTGCCCGGCTCGATGAAGCCACGGGCTTCCAGGTACTTCATGAAACGTGCCTGGTAGATCGCCTGGATCGGGCCCAGGCCCATGGAAACGGTCGGGAACTGCCAGAAGTCAGGCATCAGCCAAGGGTGCGGGTACGAGGACAGGCCGTTGCCGTCCACTTCCTGGCGGAAGTTGTTCATCTGGTCTTCGGAGATACGGCCTTCCATGAACGCACGGGCGTAGACGCCGGGCGATGCGTGACCCTGGAAGTAGATCAGGTCGCCGCCGTGTTCATCGGTCGGGGCCTGGAAGAAATAGTTGAAGCCGATGTCATACAGCGTCGCGCTGGAAGCGAAGCTGGAGATGTGACCGCCCAGGTCAGAATCTTTCAGGTTGGTGCGCATGACCATGGCCAACGCGTTCCAACGTACCAGCGAGCGAATGCGGCGTTCCATGAACAGGTCGCCAGGCATGCGTGCTTCGTGGGTCACGGGGATCGTGTTGCGGTACGGCGTGGTGATGGCGTAGGGCAGTTGCGAGCCGCTGCGGGTCGCGAGTTCACCCATACGGGTCATCAGATAATGAGCACGGTCTTCGCCTTCTTTGTCGAGAACCGATTCCAGGGCGTCCAGCCATTCCTGGGTTTCGACGGGATCGAGGTCTTGCATGGCTTGCTCCAGGGCGGAAAGGCTACCAGAATCGGTTGCCTGAGTTTGCGACTGGCCTTGTGGGCAGACGATATAAATTCTTGGATTGCCGAAGGTAGATTCGACGGCGTGTAGTTTTACTACAAATCGTTGGCCGTTTCAGCTTTTCGAATGTATAGACGAGTAGTAAAACTACACATGAGCGGCTTATCGCCCCTCGTTTCGTTGTGAGAATAATCGTTACTGTTGGTCGTAAGCCAACTCGAACAGGTAAAAACTTGATGTCGGCTGCCAATAAAATCAGATTTTCAGCTATTTATCATCTTTGTTCGACAGTCGATCAGGTAGTGGTTTTTGAAAAAACACTACATCCAGCCTTCCCCGCGCCGATCAAGGATAGACCATGAGCCTGCCCTCGCTTACCGAAGTACCGGTCATTCTCCAGTCATTGGTCAGTCGGGCCGAGGAGTCGTTCCGTGCGGCGGTCGCTTCGCTCGACGACGACCACGGCCTGTCGAGCTGGACGCCGCAGCACTGGGAGGCATTCCGGCGCGTCGCTGCCGCCAGTGACTTTGTCATCGAGCAAAGTGTGCGTGACCCGGCGATGCTGTTGGCGCTGGTGCGCAGCGGCGAGCTGGACCGCGGCTTCGCCCCCGGCGAGATGCGTGCGCAGATTGGTGCCGCGGTCCAGGCTGCCGAGACCGAAGACGAACTGGGCCGCGTCCTGCGTCGCCAGCGCACGCGCCAGCAGGTGCGGATCATCTGGCGCGACCTGACCCGCCAGGCCGACCTGGTGCAAACCTGCCGCGATCTCTCCGACATGGCCGATACCTGCATCGACGAGGCCTACCATTGGTTGTACCAGCGCCTCGCCCAGCAGTTCGGCACCCCCACCGGGCGGCGCAGCGGCGAGCCGCAGCAGATGGTCATTCTCGGCATGGGCAAGCTGGGGGCGGTGGAGCTGAACCTGTCGTCGGACATCGACCTTATCTTTGCCTACCCGGAGGGGGGCGAAACCGTCGGCGTCAAGCGGCCGCTGGATAACCAGGAGTTCTTCATCCGGGTCGGCCAGCGCCTGATCAAGGCCCTGGACCCGATCACCGTCGACGGTTTCGTGTTCCGCGTGGACATGCGCCTGCGTCCTTATGGTTCGGCCGGCGCACTGGTGCTGAGCTTCAATGCCCTGGAGCAGTATTACCAGGACCAGGGGCGCGACTGGGAACGCTACGCCATGATCAAGGCGCGCGTGGTCGCGGGTGACCAGGTGGCCGGTGCGCAGTTGCTCGACATGCTGCGTCCGTTCGTTTATCGCCGTTACCTGGACTTTTCCGCCATCGAAGCGCTGCGCACCATGAAGCAGCTGATCCAGCAGGAAGTGCGGCGCAAGGGCATGGCCGACAACATCAAGCTCGGGTCGGGCGGGATTCGCGAGGTGGAGTTCATCGCCCAGGCGTTCCAGCTGATCCACGGCGGTCGCGACCTGAGCCTGCAGCAGCGCCCGCTGCTCAAAGTGCTGGGCACTCTCGAAGGCCAGGGGTATCTGCCGACCAAGGTGGTCGACGAGTTGCGCCAGGGTTATGAATTCCTGCGTTATACCGAGCACGCGATCCAGGCCATCGGCGATCGCCAGACCCAGATGCTGCCGGACAGCCCGCAGGACCAGGCGCGGATTGCCTTCATGCTGGGGTTTGCGCACTGGCCGGCGTTCCATGAGCGGTTGATGTATTGGCGCGAGCGGGTGGCCTGGCACTTCGGCCAGGTCATTGCTGACCCCGACGAAGACGAGGGCAGTGAGAGCGAAGTGGTGGTGGGCGGCGAATGGCTGCCGTTGTGGGAAGACAGCCAGGATGAGGAGGCGGCCTGCCGCCAGTTGGAGGCGGGCGGTTTCAGCGATGCGGCCAAGGCCCTCAAGGCCCTGGCTGTCTTGCGCGGCAGCCCGCAATTGCGAGCGATGCAACGCCTGGGGCGCGAGCGTCTGGACGCCTTCATTCCGCGCTTGCTGGCCCAGGCGGTGGAGCATGCCAACCCGGACCTGGTGCTGGAGCGCGTATTGCCGCTGGTCGAAGCGGTGGCGCGCCGCTCGGCTTACCTGGTGCTGTTGACGGAAAACCCCGGCGCCCTGCGGCGCTTGCTGACCTTGTGCGCAGCGAGCCCGTGGATCGCCGAGCAGATCACGCGTTTTCCTTTATTACTCGATGAGCTGCTCAACGAGGGGCGCTTGTTCAAGCCGCCGCTGGCGCCGGAGCTGGCCGCCGAGTTGCGCGAGCGCCTGACGCGGATTCCCGAGGATGATCTTGAACAGCAGATGGAGGCGCTGCGGCATTTCAAGCTGGCGCACCGCCTGCGGGTGGCTGCATCGGAAATCGCCGGCAGCCTGCCGCTGATGAAAGTCAGCGACTACCTGACCTGGTTGGCCGAGGCGATTCTCGAACAAGTGCTGGCCCTGGCCTGGCGCCAGACGACCGCCAAGCATGGCGTGCCGTTGCGCACCGACGGCAGCTTGTGCGATCCGGGCTTCATCATTGTCGGTTATGGGAAAGTCGGCGGCCTTGAATTGGGGCATGGTTCCGACCTGGACCTGGTCTTCATCCATGACGGCGATCCGCAGGCCGAAACCGACGGGCCGAAGCCGATCGATGGCGCCCAGTTCTTCACCCGGCTTGGCCAGCGGATCATTCACTTGCTAACGGCCCAGACCAACTCCGGGCAGCTCTATGAAGTGGACATGCGCTTGCGTCCGTCCGGGGCGTCGGGGTTACTGGTCAGCTCCCTCGGGGCGTTTGCCCGTTATCAGGAAAATGAAGCCTGGACGTGGGAGCATCAGGCACTGGTGCGGGCCCGGGTGCTGGTGGGCAGCCAGGACGTGGGCTTGGCATTTGAAAATGTCCGCGCCCAGGTCCTTGGGCGCAAGCGTGACTTGTCGATGTTGCGCCAGGAGGTCAGCGAGATGCGCGCCAAGATGCGCGATAACCTTGGCAGCAAGGCCACCGCTGCCGGAACCGCGGCAAATGCCTTCGAGGCCACGGCGCCGTTCGACCTCAAGCAGGACGCCGGAGGTATCGTCGATATTGAATTTATGGTGCAATACGCGGCCCTGGCGTGGTCCGAGGAACACCCGTCGTTGCTGCGCTACACCGATAACATCCGCATTCTGGAAGGGTTGCAGGAGGTCGGGTTGATGCCGGCCGAAGACGCCACCTTGTTGCGCGAGGCCTACAAAGCCTACCGCTCCGCCGCCCACCGCCAGGCCCTGCAGAAAGAGGCCGGGGTGATTGCAGGCGACCAGTTCGTGGATGAACGCCGGCAGGTGCTGCGGATCTGGCGGACGTTGGGGTTGAATTGAGTACTGATTGATGTGGGAGCGGGCTTGCTCGCGAAGGCGGAGTGTCAGGCGAAGTAGAGGCTGCATGTGCCAGCCTCTTCGCGGGCAAGCCCGCTCCCACAGTTGGATTGGCGGTGCTTCACCGCACTTGAGGCGAATGAAGACCCCTTGTGGGAGCGGGCTTGCTCGCGAAAGCGCAGTGTCAGGCGAAATAGATGTTGGATGTGCCGGCCCTTTCGCGAGCAAGCCCGCTCCCACGGTGGATTGCAGTGTCTTTAGGCGGGGAGGCGTAGGCCTCCCCGTAGCGTTTTTGGAAACCACATGAATATTCTGATCGTTGGGCCCAGTTGGGTCGGTGACATGGTGATGGCGCAGACACTGTTCCAGTGCCTGAAGCAGCGCCACCCGCAGTGCGAAATCGACGTCCTGGCCCCCGAGTGGAGTCGGCCGATCCTGGAGCGCATGCCACAGGTACGCAAGGCCTTGAGCTTCCCGCTCGGCCACGGCGCGCTGGAGCTGGCGACCCGGCGGCGCATCGGCAAGTCCCTGGCCGGCCAGTACGACCAGGCGATCCTGCTGCCCAACTCGCTGAAGTCGGCGCTGGTGCCATTCTTTGCCGGCATCCCCAAGCGCACCGGCTGGCGCGGCGAGTTCCGCTACGGCTTGCTCAATGACGTGCGCACGCTGGACAAAGAGCGTTATCCGCTGATGATCGAGCGCTTCATGGCCCTGGCCTACGAGCGCGGGGCCGAGTTGCCCACGCCGTATCCGCGCCCCAGCCTGGCCATTGACCCGGTGAGTCGCGCGCAAGCCCTGGCCAAGTTCGGCCTGAGCCTGGACCGCCCGGTGCTGGCCCTGTGTCCGGGCGCCGAATTCGGCGAATCCAAGCGTTGGCCGGCCGAGCACTACGCCCAGGTCGCCGAGGCGAAGATTCGGGAAGGCTGGCAGGTCTGGCTGTTCGGCTCGAAAAAGGATCATCCGGTGGGCGAGGACATCCGTTCGCGGCTGATCCCGGGGCTGCGCGAAGAGTCGGTGAACCTCAGCGGCGACACGTCCCTGGCCGAAGCCATCGACCTGCTGTCCTGTGCCGATTCGGTGGTCTCCAACGACTCCGGCCTGATGCACGTGGCCGCGGCCCTGAATCGCCCGTTGGTGGCGGTCTACGGCTCCACCTCGCCGGGCTTCACCCCGCCGCTGGCCGACCAGGTCGAAATCGTGCGCCTGGGCCTGGAATGCAGCCCATGCTTTGACCGCACCTGCCGCTTCGGGCACTACAACTGCCTGCGCCAGCTCATGCCGCAGTCGGTGAACGAGGCCCTGGAGCGTTTGCAGGGCACACCCGTGGAGGTCGAGTAACTTGCGGGTATTGCTGATCAAGACCTCCTCGCTGGGGGATGTGGTCCACACGTTGCCAGCCCTGACCGATGCGGCGCGGGCGATTCCCGGGATCAAGTTCGATTGGGTGGTGGAAGAAGGCTTCGCCGAGATCCCGACCTGGCACCCGGCCGTGGGCAAGGTCATCGCGGTGGCGATCCGTCGCTGGCGCAAGAACCTCTGGCAAACGATCAAGAGCGGCGAGTGGCGACGCTTCAAGCAGAGCCTGCGCGCCGAAAAGTACGACCTGGTCATCGACGCCCAGGGCCTGTTGAAAAGTGCCTGGCTGACCCGTTACGTTAAGGCGCCGGTCGCCGGCCTGGACAAGGATTCGGCCCGCGAGCCCATCGCCGCGCGCTTCTACGATCGCCGCCTGGCGGTGGCCCGCGGTCAGCATGCGGTGGAGCGCGTGCGCCAGTTGTTCGCCGTGGCGCTGGGGTATGATTTGCCCCGGACCCAGGGCAGCTACGGCCTGAATGTCGATCGCCTGGTTGAATTGCCGCGCAAGTACCCTTATGTGGTGTTCCTGCACGGCACGACCTGGGAATCCAAGCACTGGCCCGAGCTGTATTGGCGTCAGCTCACCGAGCGCATGGGGCAGTTCGGCGTGGTGGTGAAGCTGCCGTGGGGCAACCCGTTGGAGAAGGCCCGGGCCGAGCGTATCGCCAAGGGCCTGCGCAATGTCGAAGTGTTGCCGAAGCTGAACCTGGGTGGCATGGGCAAGGTGCTTGCCGGCGCCCAGGCCTGCGTGGCAGTGGACACCGGTCTCGGGCACCTGGCTGCGGCCCTGGACGTGCCGACGATTTCGCTGCTGGGCCCCACCAACCCGATTCTGACCGGCGCCTATGGCAAGGGCCAGGTTCACCTCGCCAGCGATTTTCCCTGTGCACCCTGCATGCAGAAGCAGTGCACTTACCCGCCGACCGCCGAAGATGCCCGTCGGTTTGACCTGAAACGCGAGCAGCCCCTGTGCTTCACGCGTCTGAACCCCGAGCGTGTGGCCAGCCACCTGAGCACGTTATTGGCTGAGGAGCCGCGCTGATGCAATTGGCTTTTGTCCTTTACAAGTATTTCCCGTTCGGAGGCTTGCAGCGTGACTTCATGCGCATCGCCCTGGAATGCCAGCGGCGAGGTCACCAGATCCGCGTCTACACGCTGATCTGGGAGGGCGACGTCCCGCCGGGTTTCGAAGTGCTGGTGGCGCCGGTCAAGGCGTTGTTCAACCACCGGCGCAACGAAAAACTCAGTGCGTGGATGGAGGCCGACCTGGCCAAGCGCCCGGTGGACCGCTTGATCGGTTTCAACAAGATGCCCGGCCTGGACGTGTATTACGCCGCCGATGGCTGCTTCGAAGACAAGGCGCAGAACCTGCGCAATTCCCTGTATCGGCGTTGGGGCCGTTACCGGCATTTCGCCGAGTACGAGCGGGCGGTGTTCGCCAGGGATGCCAGGACCGAAGTGCTGATGATCTCCGAAGTCCAGCAGCCGTTGTTCATCAAGCACTACGGCACGCCATTGGAGCGCTTCCACTTGCTGCCGCCGGGCATCGCCCAGGACCGCCGCCGGCCCGCCGATGCCGATGAGATCCGCGCCGCGTTCAGGGCCGAGTTCGAGTTGGCCGATGATGAGCTGCTGCTGGTGCAGATCGGCTCCGGGTTCAAGACCAAGGGCGTGGACCGCAGCCTCAAGGCCCTGGCCGCGTTGCCTGCCGAGTTGAGAAAACGGACCCGGCTGTTTGTAATCGGCCAGGACGACCCCAAGGTATTTCAATTGCAGAGTGCCGCGCTGGGGCTCGGTGACAACGTACGGTTCCTCAAGGGCCGTAGCGACATCCCGCGTTTCCTGCTCGGGGCCGACCTGTTGATCCATCCTGCGTACAACGAAAACACCGGTACCGTGCTGCTCGAAGCGTTGGTGGCCGGGTTGCCGGTGCTGGTCAGCGCGGTGTGCGGGTACGCCCATTACATCGCCGAGGCCGACAGCGGCCTGGTGCTGGACGAGCCGTTCGAACAGGCGCAGCTCACCGAATACCTGGGGCGTATGCTCAGCGATGCCGACGCCCGGGCGGCGTGGAGCCGCAATGGCCTGGCCTTCGCCGAGACGGCTGACCTCTACAGCATGCCGCAGCACGCGGCCGATGTGATATTGGCGGAGCAAGCGCAATGAAACTGATGCTGGCCGAACCGTTCAAGCGCCTGTGGGCCGGGCGCGATGCGTTCGTCGAAGTCGAGGCGCTCCAGGGCGAGGTCTATCGTGAACTCGAAGCCCGGCGCACCTTGCGCACGGAGGTGGACGGCCACGGTTTTTTCGTCAAGATCCACCGTGGCATTGGCTGGGGCGAGATCTTCAAGAACCTGCTCACCGCCAAGTTGCCAGTGCTCGGTGCGGGGCAGGAGTGGGCCGCGATCCAGCGCCTGCAGGAAGTCGGCGTACCGACCATGACGGCCGTCGCCTACGGCGAGAAGGGCCGCAACCCGGCTGACCAGCACTCGTTCATCGTCACCGAAGAACTGGCGCCGACCATCAGCCTCGAAGATTTCAGCATCGACTGGGTCAAGCAGCCGCCGCAACCGGCCCTCAAGCGTGCCCTGATTGCCGAAGTGGCGCGCATGACCGGCATGATGCACCGCGCCGGGGTCAACCACCGGGACTGCTACATCTGCCACTTCCTGTTGCACACCGACAAGCCGGTGACCGCCCAGGACTTCAAGCTCTCGGTAATCGACCTGCACCGTGCCCAGACCCGCGCGGCGATCACCCGACGCTGGCGCAACAAGGACCTGGCCGCGCTGTATTTCTCGGCGCTGGACATCGGCCTGACCCGCCGCGACAAGCTGCGCTTTCTCAAGGGCTATTTCCAGCAGCCACTGCGCGAGATCCTCACGCAGGAGGCGGCCCTGCTGAGCTGGCTCGAAGGCAAGGCCAACAAGCTCTATGCCCGTAAGCAGCGGTATGGGGACGCGCTCTGATGTCGGGTTGGAAACTGGAACCTTCCTATGCCGAGCTGGCGCAGGACTTCGGCAGCCTCGACGCGGTGTTTGCCTTGCAAGGGGAGCGGCTGACCCGCGACCCGCTGTCGGAAGTGATCCGGGTGCAACGCAATGGCGTGAACTATTACGTCAAGCGCTACGTCGGGGCTGGCAAGGGCTTGCGTCGTTACCTGGGCAAGCCACGGGTCAAGTCCGAATGGCAGAACCTCAAGCGTTTCGCCAAGTGGGGGATTCCCACCGCCGAAATCGTGGGCTGGGGCCTGGAGCGACATGGCGCCACTTACGCCCGCGGTGCGATGATTACCCGCGAGCTGCCCCGCACCGAGGACCTCTCGGCGCTGGCCGAGCGGCATGATCCGCGGCTGGGCGACCGTGCCTGGGTCGACGGCGTGAGCCGGCAACTGGCCGCCTATACGCGGACCATGCACGATCATCGCTTTACCCACAACGACCTGAAGTGGCGCAACCTGCTGATCGATGACCGCTCGCGGCTGTTCCTGATCGACTGTCCGAACGGCGATTTCTGGCGCGGCTTCTGGCTCAAGTACCGTATCACCAAGGACCTGGCCTGCCTGGACAAAGTGGCCAAGTATCATCTGTCGGCGACCCAGCGGCTGCGCTTTTACCTGCAGTACCGCCAGCGTGACCGGCTCGACGCGTGCGACAAGAAGCGCATTCGTCACGTGGTGAGATTTTTCGAGGGGCGTGAATGACTGATTTCCTGGCCGCTGAAGACCGTGCGCTGCTGCAGCGTCACGGCCTGGACAGCTTTGATGCGCTTTGGGCGCGGCAACTGGACGCGGTGGACGAACCCAACACCTCGGGCGAGGGCTGGAGCAGCGTGTTCCGGCTGGACCTGGAGGGCCAGGGGTATTACCTCAAGCGTCAGAACAACTACCTGACGCGCACGCTGTCGCACCCGTTTGGCGAGCCGAGTTTCTCCCGGGAGTTTCGCAATATCAGTCGTTATCGCGAGTTGGGAATCCCGGCGTTGCAGGCGGTGTTCTACGGTCAGCGCAAGGTTGACGGCCAAGTGCGGGCGATCCTGCTGACGCGGGCCCTGGACGGCTGGGATGACCTGGATTCTCTCTTGCAACGCTGGCCGAGCCTCACGGCAGCGCAGCGCACCACCATCCTGCAGGCTTGCGGCCAATTGGCGCGGCGCCTGCACGGCATGCGCCAGGTGCATGGCTGCTTCTACCCCAAGCACATCTTCCTGCAAGCCACCGCCAGCGGCTATCAGGCGCAACTGATCGACCTGGAAAAGACCCGGCCGCTGCTGTTTGGCCTGCGCGATCGGGTCAAGGACCTCGAACCTTTGCTGCGGCGCGCGTCCGTCTGGAATGAAGGCGAAGTTCGCCAGTTGCTGTCCACTTACCTGGATCAGCCCCAGGACGCCGCGCTGGTGGACAATTGGTTGACCCGCCTGACCGCCCGGCGCAGCCACAAGGAAACCCGCTGATGCAGTTGTCCGAATTGAAGAGCGCCGGTCGCCGCCCAGCCCTGCCTTTGAGCCTGGAACTGGCCGATGCCGCCGGCCCGGCGCAATTGCAGTTGCTGTCGTTGTTGCGGGTGCTGCCGGGGCAGCGCTACGTCGGCGCCGGTATCTGGCGCGGTCGGCCGGTGCTGGCCAAGCTGCTGGTGGGCAGCAAGGCGCCCCGGCACTTCCAGCGGGAACTGCAAGGCGTGCGCTTGTTGGCCGAGCAGGGGTTGACGACGCCGTTGTTGTTGGCCGATGGCCTGAAGGACGGCGAGGGCGGCTGGCTGCTGTTCGAATTGCTCGAAGGCGCCGAGAGCCTGGGGGACGCCTGGAAACAGGTCGAGCCACTGCCCTTGCTGGCCGACGAACAGGCGACGGTCCTGGCCGAGGCCCTGGGTGCGATTGCGCAACTGCACGGCAAAGGGCTGTGGCAGGAAGACCTGCACCTGGACAACCTGCTGCGCCACGGCGGCCAACTCTACCTGATCGATGGCGCCGGCATCCGTGCCGAAACCCCCGGGCAGCCGTTGTCTCGGCAAAAAGTGCTGGAGAACCTGGGGGTGTTCTTCGCCCAGTTGCCCAAGTCCCTCGAACCGTTCACCGAAGAGCTGTTGGTGCATTACCTGCTGGGCAACGCCGAACACGCGTTGCCCATGGAAGCGTTGCAAAAACAGATCGACAAGGTGCAGGCCTGGCGCCTGAAAGACTTCCTGGACAAGGTCGGGCGCGAATGCAGCCTGTTCAGTGTGCAACGCGGGCCCTTCGGCCTGCGGGCGATCCGGCGAGACGAAGAGGCGGCGATGCTGCCGGTGTTGGAGCGTGCGGACGCCTTGCTTGACCAGGGCCACCTGTACAAGACCGGTGGGGCGGCGAGCGTCGGCAAGGTCGAAGTGGATGGCCGGGTCCTGGTGATCAAGCGCTACAACATCAAGAACCTTGCCCATTGGCTCAAGCGCTTCTGGCGCCCCAGCCGGGCCTGGCATTCCTGGCGCGAAGGCCATCGCCTGGCCTTCCTCGGCATCGCCACGCCCAAGCCCCTGGCGTTGCTGGAGAAGCGTTTCCTGTGGCTGCGCCGGGGCGCTTACCTGGTGACCGAGCACCTGTCGGGGCCAGACATCATCGAACGCTTCGCGCCGTACATCGACAACGGCGACGCGCCCGAGCCCGAGCTGCTGGCGCTGGATCAGTTGTTCGCCAGCCTGATCCGCGAGCGCATCAGCCACGGTGACCTCAAGGGGCATAACCTGTTCTGGCAGCACGACCGCTGGGCCCTGATCGACCTCGACTCGATGTGCCAGCACCGCACCCACGCCAGCTTCGCCCAGGCCTACGCCCGCGACCGCGCCCGCTTCATGCGCAATTGGCCGCAGGACAGTGCGTTGCATCGGCTGATCGACCAGCGGTTGCCGCAGACGATCGATAGCAGCTCGCCCGTTCTGTAAACCAATGAACCGGTCGGCGAACTCGTGGCGAGGGAGCTTGCTCCCGCTGGGTTGCGCAGCAGTCCCAAAGCCCGTCGGCACGGTGCGCCAGAAAAACTGGGCAGACTCTACGACTGCTGCGCAGCCGATCGGGAGCAAGCTCCCTCGCCACGGATGCGACGCTTAGCCAGCTCAATAGGCTGGATGGACGCCTGCCATTCACCGCTAGAGGCTTACCGGCGCTTTTACGCTATAATCCCGCCCTTTAGCTGCCCTACGCCCCGGCGAGCGGCACATTCATTTTTCGCGGCGCTTGTCGCCCGTATGCAGAAAAGAGGCTAGACCCTGTGGCATTGACGATTCTTGGCCTGTCCGGCGCCCTTAGCCATGATCCTTCCGCAGCGCTGTACATCGACGGCAAGCTGATCGCGGCGGCCGAGGAAGAGCGCTTCGTACGCGATAAACATGCAAAGAACCGCATGCCCTACGAGTCGGCGAAGTTCTGTCTGGAACAGGCCGGTATCAAACCGTCCGACGTCGATGTGGTGGCGATCCCCTTCGCCCCGATCAGCCTGTTCGGCGAAGCGCGCTGGCACTACGCCAAACGCTACTGGTACGCCCCGGACCGTGCCCTCGACGCGATCTTGATGGGTAACCGTCGCTACAAGCGCTATCGCCGCAAGATCGTCTGGTGCCTGGAGCAACTGGGCTTCGATCCGAAAAAGATCAAGATCGAGCCGGTCGAGCACCACCTGGCCCACGCTTCCAGCGCCTATCACTGCTCGGGTTTCCAGGAAAAAACCGCGATCCTGGGCATCGACGGCAAAGGCGAATACGCAACCACGTTCTTTGGCTACGGCGAAAACGGCAAGATCCACAAGATCAAGGAATTCTACGACCCGGATTCCCTCGGCGGCCTGTATGGCGCGATCACCGAATTCCTGGGCTTTGAAATGCTCGACGGTGAGTTCAAGGTCATGGGCATGGCGCCGTATGGCGACGCCACCAAGTACGATTTCTCGCGCCTGGCCTCGTTCGAGAATGGCGAGCTGGTGATCAACACCGACTACGCCAACGTGATCGGCCTGCGCCGCTATAAAGAGAAGGGCAAGGGCTTCTACTTCTCGCCGAAGCTGATCGAATGGCTCGGCCCGAAACGTGAAGGCGACATCGCCGACGAGCCATATATTCACTACGCTGCCAGCATGCAGGCGCTGTTCGAGAAGCTTGCGTTGCAGATGATCGACCACTACCTGGGCGACGTGCTCAAGGAAACCGGCAAGCTGGCGTTCGCTGGCGGCTGTGCGCTGAACGTCAAGCTCAACCAGAAGATCATCGCCCGCGACGACGTCAAGGAACTGTTCGTGCAACCGGCTTCCGGCGACGCCGGCACCGCGGTGGGCGCGGCGGCGTACGTGTCCCACGCCCGTGGCGTGCCGGTGGAGAAGATGGAACACGTCTACCTCGGCCCTGCCTACAGCAACGAAGACGTGATCGCCGCGTGCGCTCGTCATCCGAGCAAGCCGGCATGGCGCAAGATCGACAACACCCCGGAGCGCATCGCCAAGATCATGGTCGACGGCAACCCGGTGGCCTGGTTCCAGGGGCGCATGGAGTTCGGTCCACGGGCCTTGGGCGGTCGTTCGATCATCGGTTGCCCAAGCGCCAGCGGCGTGGCCGACCGGATCAACGAGCAGATCAAGTTCCGCGAGCGCTGGAGGCCTTTCTGCCCGTCGATGCTCGACACCGTTGCACCGCAGATGATCAAGGTCGAGCACCCGGCGCCGTTCATGACCTTCACGTTCGAAGTGGCCGAGGAGTGGAAAACCCGCGTGCCGGAAGTCGTCCATGAAGACGGCACTTCCCGGGCCCAGGTGCTCAAGCGCGAATACAACCCGCGCTACTACGACATGATGAAGGCCCTGGAAGTGCTGACCGGCAACGGCGTTTCCCTGAACACCTCGCTCAACCGTCGTGGCGAGCCGATGATTTGCTCGCCGACCGATGCGTTGAACATGTTTTATGGTTCCGACCTGCAGTACCTGATCATGGAAGACATTCTGGTGGTCAAAGACGGCGTGGACGCTTATGACACGCTCGGCTGAGCGACATGTGCTGCAGTTCTGCCACGGCTATGACGGGCCGTTCCTCGACTGTGCCCGTCAATACGCCAGCTTGTTCGCCGGCACCGGCTATCGCGTGACCACGGTGTTTCTGACGGGGGCGGCGGATGCACAGGTCGCCACCGGTTGCGCCTCGGACGAGGTGCTGTTCATGGAGTACAGCTCCAGCGCTGTTCGCGGCCTGAAGCTGGGCGCCATCGCCGACCTGCGCAAGATCGCCGCGTCGCGCAATTTCAGTTTCTGCATTGCCCATCGCTTCAAACCCATTTACATCGCCCTACTGGGCACCCGCCTGCCGGTGATCGGCGTGCACCACGCCTTTGGTGACTACCAGCGGCGTACCCGCCGGCTGTTCGCCCATCTTTTCCGCAAGCGCCTGAGTCTGCTCGGGGTTTCCGATGCGGTGCGTGACGACATGCGTCGCTGCTTGCCGGCATGGCCGGCGGCCCGGATCCAGACCCTCTACAACCGCATCGACCTTCAAGCCTCACAGGCAGCCCTGCTTGCCCGGGATGACGCGCGGCAGACCCTGGGGCTGGACAAGGACGCCTGGATTGTCGGCAACGTCGGTCGCCTGCACCCGGACAAGGACCAGGCTACGTTGCTGCGTGGCTTTGCCGCCGCGCTGGCGTATCTGCCGGCCAACAGCCAGTTGGCGATCCTCGGCAAGGGCCGCCTGGAGCAGGACCTCCGGGCGCTGGCGCTGGAGTTGGGCATTGCCGACCGCGTGCTGCTGCTTGGTCAGGTGCCCGAGGCGCGGCGTTATTTCCGTGCGTTCGATGTGTTTGCCCTGAGTTCCGACCATGAGCCATTCGGCATGGTGCTGCTCGAAGCCATGGCCGCCGGCGTTCCGCTGCTGGCCACCGCGTGCGGCGGCGCGAAGGAAGTGGTCGAAGGCGTGGGCATCCTGTTCCCGTTGGGCGATGCCGAGCACATGGCCCAGGGGCTGCAACACCTGGCGGCCATGGACGAGCACCAGCGTCGCCAGTGTGCCGAGTTGATGTTCGACCGTTTGCGCGAACGCTTTTCGGACCGCGCCGTACGCGACACCTTCTGGCGCTTGCCTCAAGTCATCGAACTGGCGCCGAGGGCCTGATGCTCAACCGATTCCAAGGCTGGCGCGAGCGCGGCTGGACGGCTGTAGACGCGTCGATCTACGCCCAGGCCTGGCACCGTTACGGCGGCAGCGTCGCCACTCATCCACTCGTGGTCGAACGCCTGGCAGGCCTGGCCGGGATTGCCGTGCGCTACCTGGCCTACGAACACGATGGCGACCTCAAGGCGGCCATTGCGACCTGGGGGCAAGACCTGGCGTTGTCCAAGGACGTGCTCAAGCGCAACGGCAAAAAGGGCCTGTTCGACCTGGGCAACGCCGAGCTGATTCTGCCGGCGGCCCCTGATGCCCAGGCGCCCCTGCGCCATCGCGCGCGCTATTTGTCGGCGCTCAATGAGGGCCGCTTCAGTGGCTTGAAGTTGCAGTCGGAACAGCTGGCCATGGCGCGCACGCCGGAAGAGCTGTCCAAGAAATTTCGCTACAACCAGCGCCGTGAGCTGCGTCTGCTGGAAGAGGCGGGCGGTGAGGTACGACCTGTCGAAGCGTTTTCCAGTGCGGACCTGGCCTCGATCTATTGCGATCTGTTCCTGCGTCGCTGGGGCTTTGCGGCCACCGGGGCCGAGCGCATGGGCGAGGTGATCGAGTTATTGCGCGAGTGGCTGATCGGTTCGGTGATTTTCCTCAATGATGCGCCGATCGCCATTCAACTGGTGTACCGCGTGGAAGCACCCGAGTGGATCAGCGTCGAGTACATCAACGGTGGCGTCGATCCGCAGACCCGTGAATTCAGCCCCGGCAGCGTATTGAGCTTCCTCAACACCCAAAGTGCCTGGGAACATGCCCGGGCCGCGGGCAAGCCGTTGCGTTTTTCCTTCGGCCGCGCGGACCGCGAATACAAGGATCGCTGGTGCAACCCTGTGCCGGTCTTTACCGTATGAACCCACCGATGAGTCGCAAGCAGCAGTTGCTCAAGCGTCACCGCCGCAACAAGCGCGTGGGGTTGCTGCTTGCCCTGATGGTGCTGGTCCTGCTTGGCGTGCTGGTGGCCTGGTGGTTGCCGCTGGTGCTGGCGGTGCTGGGCTGGGTCGCCCATGAGGCCTGGTTCGCCGACCATCTGTTCTACTCGCCCAAGGACGACTACCAGTACAACTTCCCGCCGTTCACCCAGCAACCGAAGGTGCACCTGAACGCCGGTCGGCTTCGGCTGGATGACGGGGTTATCCTGGATGATGGCGCGACGCTGGTCCTCGGCTTGCAGGTCAAGAGTGCTTGGCTGGGGCGGTTTTTCGACCCGGTCGTCGAACTGTCGGGCGGCGACTGCCCGGATCGGCAAACGTTCGAGCGCGGCGTCAACGGCCTGCGCTACCTGAACCTCAGCGAGCAGGGCCCTGCGCTGTCCCGCGGCGAGTTGCGCCTGCGCGGGCGTTTCTGCCGCTTGCTGGGCGAACCGACGCTCTGGTCGTTCACGCCGCCCGAATTGAAGCACCGGCGTGTCATGGTCATCGCCCCTCATGCCGACGATGCGGAGCTGGCGGCCTATGGGTTGTACAGCCGGGCCGACGAAGCCTGGATCGTGACGTTGACCGCCGGCGAAATCGAAGCCGAGCATTATCAGCAGATGGGGCTGGACCGTGTCGAGGCGGCGCGGCTCAAGGGGCGCCTGCGGGCCTGGGATAGCATCGCCGTGCCGCGCTGGGCCGGGGTACCGCAAGAGCACTGCGTGCAATTGGGTTACTTCTGCCTGCAACTGGCGGCCATGCAGGCCGCGCCGAGCCAGCCCCAGGGGTCTCGTGAGGCAGACCTGAGCGATACGCGGCCGTTGCGCCAGCTCAACCCTGTTGTCCTGCCCGGCGATACCGACGGTGCACCGACCTGGAACAACCTGCTGGCCGACTTGCGCGCGTTGTTGCTGATGGCGCGGCCCGAGGTCATTGTGTTGCCGCACCCGACCCTGGACCCACACCCCGACCATCTCTGCGCCCATCATGCCGTCCGGCAAGCCCTTGAAGGCCTGGAGTGGCAGCCCGGCACCGTGTTGGGCTACGCCAATCACCTGCATGACAATGATCGCTGGCCCATGGGCGATGCCGGTAGCGGCATTGCATTGCCGCCGTGTTTCGAGTCAGCCGGGCCAATGGAACCGGTCAGCCTGCCGTTGGCGCTGGCCGACCAGCGCGACAAGGCCATGGCGCTGGGCATGATGCATGACCTGCAGCCACGCGCGCCGTTCAAGCGCCGCCTGCGTCGTGGCATCCAACGCCTGTTGGCGGGGCGCAAGGGCTCCGTGTATGGCGAGAACGAATTCTTTCGCAAGGCTGTGCGTCGCCATGAACTGTTCTGGCGACTGTAAGGGCCCAACGCGGGGTGCCCGTGCGCGATGGCGCGCCGGTGTCCCCGGTCATCCATCAAGTCGTTCGCTGCCGCAAGGAAGACGATGAAAGTTCTATTTCTGGTGCAGAAAGAGCAGCGGGCCATCCTGGACCGACTCTACGAAGGCGTGGCCGCTCATTGCGAGTGTGACCTGCGCTGGCTCGACAGCCAGGAGCAACGCAACCTGCGCAAATACTTCCGCCACCACGTGGAGGTGTCGCGCTATGACCGGATCGTGTTTTTCCTGCGCTTCAAGCAGGAAATCCGCCAGGTCGCCTTCATCCGCACGATCCCTAACCTGGTGATCCTCGAACACGACGCCTACCAGAACTACATCCCGTGCAAGTACACCGGCAAGTTCAGTGCGCATTACCGGCAACTGCCCTGGGTGCGGGTGATCAGTTCCGGCTTCATGGTCGCCGAACGCTTGCGTGGCGAAGGCTTCGACGCGGTGTTCGTGCCCAAGGGCTACGATCAGGCGTTGTTGCAGGACCGGGGCCGGGAGCGGGATATCGAGCTGGCCTTCGTCGGCAGCACCAACAGCGTCGCCTACAGTGGCCGCAAGGCGCTGCTTGATGAGCTGGGACGCGTCGAGCCGTTGGTGGTGACCCGGACCAAATCCGGCGAGGAGTACTGCGAGACCCTCAATCGCATCCGCTTTTTCGTCAGTGCCGATGTCGGCATGGGCGAGTTCATGATCAAGAACTTCGAGGCCATGGCCTGTGGCTGCGTGCTGCTGGCCTTTGACCAGGGCGCCGACGAGGCGCGCGCGCTGGGGTTACAAGACATGCACAACGTGGTCTTGTACAAGGACATCCCGCAGCTCCAGGAAAAGCTCGCCCGGCTGCGCGCCGATCCCGAGTTGGCGCAACGCGTGGCGCGCAATGGCCAGCAGTTGGCGCTGGACCAGTTCAGTTTTGCCCGCATAGGCCAGAAAATCGTTGAAACAATGGAGCCGCCCCTGCGGCCTCGTGCACCCTTGAGCATGCTGGCAAAATGGCGCCTGCGGCTGGGCATTTGAGGGTGCCCGTTCTGTCATCCGGTTCGGGGCCCGCTCGTCCAGCCACGGGCGGCTTGTCTCGCTGTTCGCCGATCTGCGGCCAGCTCCAATGGCCGGGCTTGTTCTTCAGCCGGGACCTGCGGTGGAAGGAAGATCGGCGTTGCGCCCCCTTTGCCGGCTTCGTCGGCGAAAAGCCTGCCCACTTCGCTATGTGCAGCCGAACTTGACGGCGGTCATGCTGGAAGGGGATGCTGTTTTACACACCGGATTCGGGGTTCACGTGGAGTGCCCGCGGAGCGTCAATGCAAGGCACATCGCCAGCGCCGCGAGCAAGTCAAGCTGTCCCTGGTTCTCTTGCTCGGAGTCTGCATTGGCTGGCTTATCAATTACTGAACGCTGCAAAGCTCGAATACCGGTCCGTGATAAAGGGTTTCCGGCTTGATGAGCATTATCAATGTCATGTGGGCGGGCGGCGCGCCGTTCGCTTCGGTACACAAGGTTCATCATCAGATCCTTTCGCGAATGGAGCCGGCGATGCCTGTCAAGACCTGGCTCTTGCAGGGGTCGGCAGCGGCCTGCCAGGTCGACGTCGGCCCGGCGCGTGAATGGAGGCTGACCTCTGCGCGGCTCAAGGGCCGCCATATCTGGCGCCTGTTCAAACCCCTGATGCACAGCCGTTTCCGCCAGGCATTGCTCGACAGCGATGCCCGGGTGGTGTTGCTCGACGGGGTGGGCGTGGCCCGGGCGCTGTTGCCGGTTCTCAAGGACATGCCGCAGATCCGTGTGGTGGTGATCTTCCACGGTGCGACGCGCCTGAGCATCGCGGCCCGGGAGCTGCTGCGCGGGTTCCCGGTTTCGCGCCTGACCCTGGCGGCGGTCTCCGAGACCCTGGCGACGTCGCTCCAGCAAACGTTGGGCATCCCGGTGACGGCGCTGCGCAGCGCCTTCGACCCGGCGGCCTTCCGGTCCGCGCTCCTGTCGCGCGAAGAGGCACGTGCTCGGCTGGGGTTGCCTGGCACCGGAGGGCGGGTGTTCGGTGCGGTGGGGCGGTTGGTGAGCAACAAAGGGTTCGCCAGCCTGCTCGAGGCCTTTGGCCGGGCGGCGGCCGACCATCCGGACTGGCGCCTGGTCATCGTTGGCGAAGGTCCCCGGCGCCCTGCGCTACAAGCGCGGATGGCCCAGCCGGACCTGGCTGGCAAGGTCTTGCTGACCGGGCATCTGGAAGACGTCGCCAGGCTCTACAAGGCCTTTGATTGGGTGCTGATCCCGTCCCTGGACGAGGGCCTCGGTCTGATTCTCCAGGAGGCGGTGCTGGCCGGCACGCCGGTTTTGGCCAGCGAACTGGCTGTTTTCCGGGAGCAGTTGGGCGACACCGGCTGGTATGCGCCGATCAACGACGAGGGCGGGTGGAGCGAGGCGATCACCCGGGCTGCGCAGGTTCCGGTCGATAAGGTCGCGGCGGCCCAATACCAGGCCCTGGCGCCAGAGGAGGCCTGGCTGAGTTTCAGCCAGACGGCCCGGCAATTGATCTCAGGCGGCCAATAGGGCGTTTTCCAATGCCTGCATTGGAAAGCTCCCGTTCAGGTTCTCTCGGGCAATATAACGCGCGAAATGCTGCAAGTTGCGCCGCGCCAGGTAGCGAGGCAACGGCGAGCGCAGGAAGCGCATGTCAGCCACGTCGATCAATCCCCATTCGTTTTCAGGCGTCACGACGATGTTGCCCAGGTGCAGCGAGCGAAAGTAGATGCCACTGGTGTGCAGGCGGCGGATCAACTCGACCAGCGCCGGCAGCGCTTGTTGCCAGTTGAAATTTTCCTGGTTCGACAATTGCCGCAGGGTTTTGCCGGGCAAGGGCCGGTACAGCACGGCCGTCATGCCGGGCTTGTCCAGAGTGTAGGAGGCCAGCACCTGAAGTGTCGGCACGCCGAGTTTTTGCAGGCGCACGGCGTTATTGATGAATCGCGTTGAATACGGCCGTAAAAGAGCCGAAGAAAAAAGCCGCTTGCGGCGGAACAATTTGAGAATATTCCCATCCTGCAGCAGATAGACTTTTGGGCCGTAGCTGTCGGCCTCCAGAATGCTGGCGCCTTCAATCAATTGATTCAAAGCGGCTTGGGGAAGCCGTGAGGATTGCATCGTAGGGAAACCTTGTTGATAGAACCGGTGCCGTGGCGGGCCATGATGCCCAAAAGTTCACGTTTTAACCATGCCGGTTTGGCCGGCGGACCGTTTAGGAGCGATAGATGCACACAACACGTTGGGCTCAGGGATGGCTGGCCCTTGGCTTGTTATGGTTTTTGCTGGCGATAGCCCTGGCACCGACCAATAAAGTCTATCAACAGGGGTTGGTTGCGTTCGTCTGGTTGCCGGCGATCGTCTTCGCCTGGCCGGCCCGTCACCGGTTGTTGGAGGTGTGGCGCGCGCAGCGCCTGATGTACACGGCATTGCTGGGATTGATGGCCTGGGCGTTGATCAGCCTGGCTTGGTCCGAGGCGGCGGAGCCGGTGCGGGAAGTCAAACGGTTGCTCTATATCCTGGTGTTCCTGTTGTTCTTCCCGATTCTTGCCGATGGCCGGCCTGAGCGAGTGATGCGTCTGATGCAATGGGGGGGCGTGGGGCTTGCGCTGACGGCCTTGATGGCCATCGTCCAGTTCTACGGTATCAAGCACAATCCATGGAATACCCGTCTGGAAGGGTTGGGGGAGTTGTCCCATCCGATCCTGGGCGGCTACGTGATCGGTTTGACGGCAGTCTGGATGCTCCACTGGGTGCCTCGGCGTATCGGGCTGCAGGTGCTGTGGGTAGTGGCCCTGGCTTTGCTCGGGGTGTTCGTGGTGATGAGCCAGAGCCGTGGTGCGGCGCTGGCGTTGCTGCTCAGCGTCCTGGCCATGCCGATCTACTGCCGTGACCAGCGCGCCCGGGTGATCGCGGCGGCAACCCTGGTGCTGGCAATGTTCACCTTCTGGCTGCTCGAGCCGCTGGTGATGGCGCGCGGCGCTTCCTATCGGCCCGAGATCTTCATGTCGAGCCTGCACATGATCGCTGAACACCCATGGGGTGGGCTGGGAGCGGGGGCGGACTACCGGGTGCTCAGCAACGGCATGACATTCGATCACGCCCATAACCTGTTCAGTCATATCGCCATCCTGCTCGGTTTGCCTGGGCTGCTGTTGTGGTGCATCGTCTGGTTCGCCGTGCTGCGTGAAGCCTGGCGAACCCGGGACAGCCTGCTGGGCCGGGGCGTGCTTGGCATGTGGGTGTTCTCGTTCCTGGCGATGCAATTCGATGCCTCGAGCCTCACCGGAACGCCACGCGCCGAATGGTTCATCAGCTGGCTGCCGATCGGCCTGGCCGGCGTTTTGACCTGGGCGCGGGCCAAGTCCGGCGGCTGTGATAAAATTCCGCGTTCTTCCTAACCAGTGAGCTCGACGATGAGTGACGCACCGCCCAAAGCGGAACAGGATTCCAGCCTGAAGATCTATTTTCGGCTGCTGGGATACGTCAAACCCTACGCGGGCATTTTCCTGCTGAGTATCGTGGGTTTCGTGATATTTGCTTCCACCCAGCCCATGCTGGCCGGGATCCTCAAATATTTCGTCGACGGCTTGAGCAACCCCGATGCGGTGCTCTTCCCTAACGTGCCCTACCTCAAGGACCTGAAACTGTTGATGGCGGTGCCGCTGCTGATCATCCTGATCGCGGCGTGGCAGGGCCTGGGGTCGTTCCTGGGCAACTACTACCTGGCCAGGGTGTCCCTGGGGCTGGTCCACGACTTGCGGGTCGAGTTGTTCAACAAGTTGCTGGTGTTGCCCAACCGCTATTTCGACACCCATAACTCGGGGCACCTGATTTCCCGCATCACGTTCAACGTGACGATGGTCACCGGGGCCGCCACCGACGCCATCAAGGTGGTGATTCGTGAAGGCCTCACCGTGGTGTTTCTCTTCATGTACCTCGTGTGGATGAACTGGAAACTGACGCTGGTGATGCTGGCGATCCTGCCGCTGATCGCGGTCATGGTCAGCAGCACCAGCAAGAAGTTTCGCAAGCAAAGCAAGAAGATCCAGGTGGCCATGGGCGACGTGACCCATGTCGCGTCCGAGACCATCCAGGGCTATCGCGTGGTGCGCAGCTTCGGTGGCGAGGCCTACGAGCAAGAACGCTTTGCCCGTGCCAGCCAGGGCAATACCGATAAGCAGTTGCGCATGACCCGCACCGGCGCGGTCTATACGCCGATGCTGCAACTGGTGATCTACACCGCCATGGCGGCGCTGATGTTCCTGGTGCTGTTCCTGCGCGGCGACGCCACGGCCGGTGACCTGGTGGCCTACATCACCGCCGCCGGCCTGCTGCCCAAGCCGATTCGCCAGCTCTCGGAAGTCAGCTCCACCATCCAGAAAGGCGTGGCCGGTGCCGAGAGCATCTTCGAGCAACTGGACGTCGAGCCGGAAATCGATTCCGGTACGGTCGAGCAGGAGCGTGTCAGCGGTCGCCTGGACGTGCGCAACCTGAGCTTCACCTACCCCGGTGCCGACCGTGAGGTGCTCAAGGACATCAGCTTCACTGCCGCCCCTGGGCAGATGATTGCGCTGGTGGGCCGTTCGGGCAGCGGCAAGTCGACCCTGGCGAGCCTGATCCCGCGTTTCTACCACCACGAGGTCGGCCAGATCCTGCTCGACGACGTGGAGATCGAAGACTATCGCCTGCGCAACCTGCGTCGGCACGTCGCCCAGGTGACCCAGCATGTCACGCTGTTCAACGACACGGTGGCCAACAACATCGCCTACGGCGACCTGGCGGGAGCGCCCCGGGCGGACATTGAAAAAGCCGCCGAGGATGCCTATGCGATGGACTTCATCGCCCAGTTGCCCAATGGCCTGGACACCGAAGTGGGTGAAAACGGCGTGCTGCTGTCGGGCGGCCAGCGCCAGCGCCTGGCGATTGCCCGGGCCCTGCTCAAGAATGCGCCGCTGCTGATTCTCGACGAGGCGACGTCGGCGCTGGATACCGAGTCCGAGCGGCATATCCAGGCCGCGTTGGACCAGGTGATGAAAGGCCGTACGACCCTGGTCATCGCGCACCGGCTGTCGACCATCGAGAAGGCCGACATGATCCTGGTGATGGACCAGGGCCGCATTGTCGAGCGCGGCACCCACGGCGAACTGCTGGCCCAGAACGGCTACTACGCGCGTCTTCACGCCATGGGGCTGGATGCGCCAGCCCATAATATTGCCTGACTCTCAGGCCCGCCCCGGTGCCGATGTCGGTTGGCACCGGCCCACGGTGTAAGGGCGGGCTTGCCCCCTCGGGTTTGTATCGAAGCCGTTACCAGGCTTGACCAAACCACCATAAAACGGCGACCCGCGCTTGGTAAGGTTTTGCCCACAGAACTTTCCTGAACGCACTTCAGCGATCGAGGGGGCCATCCTTCTCGCGTGGGTATCCGAATGCTGCAACGCTATCTCTGGAAGCTGCTGCCCAAGGCGCAGCGGTCCTTTCTGTTGGGGCGCCTGTCGGTGGTCGACCGCCAGGTCGTGAACAAGTCGATGTCGGCCAACTGCCATTTCCCCGAAATCTTCGCCGAGCGCGCCTGCCTGTTCATCCATGTGCCAAAATGCGCCGGTAGCAGTGTTTGCGCCGGCTTGTTCGAAGGCTATACCCCCGGACACCTGCCGTTGTACTGGTACGAGCAACAGTTTGCGCGGCAGTACGCCGACAGCTTCAAATTCGCTTTTGTGCGTGATCCGCTGGAGCGGGCATATTCAGCCTATGCTTTCCTGCGGGGCAATACGCTGGGGCAACGCGATCACGCGGCGCAGGCAATGGTGAGGCATTACCGCGATTTCGATGACTTCGTCGCCCGCTGGCTGCACCCGGAAAACATCACCCGGCAACTGCATTTCGCTGCCCAGACGGATTTTCTCACCGACTCCCTCGGCCATCTGGCGATGGATTTCATCGGTTATCAGGAACACCTGGGGCGCGATTATCGCCAGCTATACGAACGTCTCGGCGGCCGTGCGACCTTGCCCCATGTGAACCGCTCGCAGCAGCGCGCCGCGGTGCCGGTACGGGACCTGTGCTCGGTGCGCACGCGCCGCCTGGTGCGGCGGGTGTACCAACGTGACTATGAGATGCTCGGCTATGAATGAAACGTCAAAGGTATTGCAGGCGCAGATACGTCCTTGCGCGCCGGCGCTCACGCCCCAGGATCGGGCCGCGATCAAGGCCCAGCGTCCACGCTGCATCTGGCTGACCGGGCTGTCCGGGGCGGGCAAGTCGACGCTGGCCAATGCCTTGGAAGTACAGCTCAACCGGCAGGGCCTGCACACGGCCCTGCTCGATGGCGACAACCTGCGCCAAGGGTTGTGTCGAGGCCTGGGCATGGATGCCGAGTCACGCAAGGAAAACATCCGGCGCATCGGCGAGGTGGCGCGGTTGATGGTCGATGCCGGCCTGATCGTCATCGTCGCGGCGATCTCCCCGTTTCGCGCCGACCGCGAGACGGCCCGGCAGTTGTTCCCGGAAGGCACCTTCGTGGAGGTCTACGTCAGCACTCCCCTGGACGTCTGTGCCCAGCGCGACCCCAAGGGCTTGTACCGCGAAGCCCGCGCCGGGCGAATCAAGAACTTCACCGGGCTCGACAGTCCCTACGAAGTTCCGCTCGCCCCGGATTGCCAGATCGACACCAGTGAAACGGCGCTCGCCCAGGCCTGCGAGCGGTTGTCGGCGTTGCTGCAACGCTGATCGGGCGGGCAAACCTGCATCGCATCGCGCCTCCGAATGGGGGCGCGCATCGACGAGTGAAAGCAGTGGCACACAGCCATGAATCAGCCTTCACCAACCCTGTGCTAATATCGCGCCCCTGTTCATTTTGTATGTGGGATCTCCATGAAGTTGTCCATGCCGCGATTCGATCAAGCCCCTGTATTGGTGGTCGGCGATGTCATGCTCGACCGCTACTGGCATGGCGGTACCTCACGGATTTCCCCCGAGGCACCGGTACCGGTGGTGAAGGTCGAGAACATCGAGGACCGCCCCGGTGGTGCCGCCAACGTTGCCCTGAACATCGCCGCGCTGGGCGCACCGGCTTCACTGGTGGGCGTGACCGGCGACGATGAGGCCGCCGACAGCCTGACCAACAGCCTCAAGGGCGCGGGCGTGCGGGCGACCTTCCAGCGCATTGCGCACCAGCCGACCATCGTCAAGCTGCGGGTCATGAGCCGTCACCAGCAACTGCTGCGCATCGACTTCGAAGAGCCGTTTTCCACCGATCCCCTGGCCCTCGGCGGGGAAGTCGAGAGCCTGCTCGATGGGGTCAAGGTGCTGGTGTTGTCCGACTACGGCAAGGGTGCGTTGAAAAACCACCAGGTGCTGATCCAGGCCGCCCGTGCCCGCGGCATTCCGGTCCTGGCCGACCCCAAGGGCAAGGATTTCTCCATCTACCGTGGCGCCAGCCTGATCACGCCGAACCTCAGCGAGTTCGAAACCATCGTCGGCGGTTGCGTCGATGAGCACGAGTTGGTGAGCAAGGGCGCCCAACTGATGCAGGATCTGGACCTCGGCGCCTTGCTGGTGACCCGTGGCGAGCACGGCATGACCCTGCTGCGTCCCGATCATCCGGCGTTGCACCTGCCGGCCCGGGCCCGCGAAGTGTTCGACGTGACGGGCGCCGGCGACACCGTGATCTCCACCCTGGCGGCGGCCATCGCCGCGGGTGAGGAACTGCCCCATGCGGTGGCCCTGGCGAACCTGGCGGCGGGGATCGTGGTCGGCAAGCTGGGCACGGCGGCCATCAGCGCCCCGGAATTGCGGCGTGCCATCCAGCGCGAAGAAGGCTCCGAGCGCGGTGTGCTGGGCCTGGAGCAACTGCTGCTGGCGGTTGACGACGCCCGAGCCCATAACGAGAGAATCGTCTTCACCAATGGCTGCTTCGACATTCTTCACGCGGGCCATGTGACCTACCTGGAACAGGCCAGGGCCCAGGGCGATCGTCTGATCGTCGCGGTCAATGACGATGCCTCCGTGAGCCGTCTCAAGGGCCCGGGCCGGCCGATCAACAGCGTCGACCGGCGCATGGCGGTCCTGGCCGGGCTGGGGGCGGTGGACTGGGTGATCAGCTTCAGCGAAAGCACGCCGGAAAACCTGCTGCGCCAGGTCAAGCCGGATGTGCTGGTCAAGGGCGGTGACTATGGGATCGACCAGGTCGTGGGCGCGGACATCGTCGCGGCCTACGGCGGCACTGTGAAAGTGTTGGGGCTGGTGGAGAACAGCTCGACGACGGCGATCGTGGAGAAGATTCGCAACAACTGATGCGTCAGGCAAAGCGCAGAACCTGTGGGGGCGAGCTTGCTCGCGATTGCGTTGGATCATTCAGCCTCGATTAGGCTGACACACCGCTATCGCGAGCAAGCTCGCTCCCACAGGGCCCATTGTCCAGCCAGAAAATGGGCATCAGGCTTAGCGAGCCGTCTTGCGCGGCACGATCTTCTTGAACAATTGCCGGGCCTTGCCCTTCAGTCGGGTCAGTCCCGATTCCTTGCCCGGTGGCGCCAAGCCTTGCTGGCGCAACCAGTCCTTCCAGCGAATCCGCTCGTCACGCACCAGCCAGCCGTCCTGCCGGGCAAAACTTTCCGCCAGGTACAGCCCCCGGGTGCTGGCCGGGTATAACTGGTCCTTCTTCAAGGTATACAGCTCCGGCAGCGGTTGCCCATCCTGCAGCGGCATCAGGTACAGATCCGGCCTTTTGCGGTCCAGGCGCGCCACCAACTGGTCGCCCTCCAGGCGCTCATCCACATGGAACAGGCTCAGGGACTTGGCTTCCTTGGGCACGTCCAGGCGCAGGTCATAGATCAATTGCAGGGACGCCGTGGGCAGGTGCACATAGGCCCGAGGCCGTTCGATCAGTTGCAGGTTCGCGCTGCGCACCGGCCTCGCGGAGCCCGACAGCGGCGTCAGGCGGAACGGCAGGGCTTCGCGATAGTGCAAGGCACTGGCGTAAGGGGCCGGCAGCCAGGTGTCGTTGAAGCGTCCGCCGAGCCAGCCTTCCGGGGTTTCCAGCAGGCATTCCTCGGCGATTTCGCTGATGGCGGTGAGCAGTGGCAGGTTCAGCTCGTGGGCCGGGACGTAGCCGGAAATCAACTTGAGCACCACATCGCCACGGTCCTGCCGGCGCTGGCGCACCAACACCCAATAGTCACGATTCTGCCAATGCACGGTCAGGCGCACCGAAACGCCCAGGTTGGCCAGCTCCAGGGAAAAGCGTTCGGCGTCGGCCACGGTGACAGGACGGCGGCGCTGCAGGGTCTGGGCGAAATTCATCGGCATCCCGACGCTCTGGTAAGCCAGGCCTTCGGGCGTCGCTTCGACAAACAGGGGCAGGGTCTTGAAGTTGCTTGGGTTCTTGCGGATGAGCGTACGCGGCATGTCGACTCCTTCTTCATGCCGCGTCAAGCGGCGTCAGTTCTCACGCAGGACCTTGGCAACGGTCGCGACGTTATGGGCGAGGTGCAGCGGATTAATGGTGCCGACAATAGCACTGGCGACCCCAGGATGTTCAAACAACAGTTCGAAGCTGGCCCGGACCGGGTCCACGCCGGGGCTCAGGCAGACATGGCCGCTGGCCAGGGCTTTCTTGACCAGGATCGCCTTGCCGTGAGCGTTGGCGTAGTCAATGACCGCCTTCTCGGCCTGTTCGTTCAGATTGTAGGTGACCATCGCGCAATCGCCTTGCTCCAAGGCTTTCAAGCCGCCTTCGACGGTCTTGCCGGAAAAACCGAAGCCGCCGATCTTGCCTTCGCGCTTGAGCGCCGCGAGGGTCGGGTAAACCTCGCTGTCGTTGAGAATCGCCAGGTCATTGCCGTCGGAATGCACCAGCACCAGGTCGATGTAGTCGGTTTCCAGGCGCTTGAGGCTGCGTTCCACCGAGCGTCGGGTGTGGGCGGCGCTGAAGTCGTGGCGCGACTGGCCGTCGCTGAATTCCTCGCCGACCTTGCTGACAATCACCCAGTCCTGGCGCTGGCCGCGTAGCAACGGGCCGAGGCGTTCTTCGCTCTGGCCGTAGGCCGGCGCAGTGTCGATCAGGTTGATGCCCAGGTCGCGCGCCAGCTTGAGCAACATGCGCGCCGCCTCGTCATCGGGGATCTGGAAGCCGCTGGGGTACTTGACGCCCTGGTCGCGGCCGAGCTTGACCGTGCCCAGGCCCAGTGGCGAGACCTGGGGGCCGTTATGGCCCAGCGGCCGGTAGAGGTCGTGCAGGGTCGGTTGGCTCATGGCAGCAGTTGCTCCCAGGCCGGGACGCCCATGGGCGGTTTCGGCAACGCCGGCAACGGCGCCGCTTGATGGGGTTCGACACCGTCGCGTTGCAGCGCGCTGATCACCCGGTCGGCGAAGTCCGGGGCCAGGGCCAGCTTGGTCGGCCAGCCCACCAGCAGGCGATCCTGCTCGGCGAGAAAGGCGTTGTCCGGACGGGTCAGGCCGGTTTGCAACGGTTCGGCGCGGTCGACCCGCAATGTGGCCCATTGCGCGGTGCTGAGGTCGATCCAGGGCAGCAACTGGCCGAGCTCTTTCTGGGCGGCGGCGATCTGCGCGGCGGGCTCGCGGGCCACGCCATCGCCTTCGGCGAGGTCGCCTCCCAGGTACCAGACCCACTGGCCGTTGGCGGCCGGGTGGGTGGTTACGGTGACGCGCGGCTTCGGCCCGCCTCCCAGGCAGTGGGCGTAGAGTGGCTTGAGGCTCGGTCCCTTGACCAGGACCATGTGCAGCGGTCGGCGCTGCATGGCCGGCTGGTCCAGGCCCAGGGCGCCGAGCAGGTCGGCGGTGCCGCCGCCGGCGCTGAGGACAATGCGCTGGGCGCGGATCTCGCGGTCGTCCACCTTCAAGCCCACCAGTGCGCCGCCCTCGCGCAACGGCTCGATGCGCTGCCCGGCCAGCAAGCCGTCGCCGGCCAGCTCCGCCAGGCGCTCGATCAGGCTGGGAACGTCCACCACCAGTTCGGCCAGGCGATAGACCTTGCCCTTGAAGCGCTTGTCTTGCAGGGCCGGCGGCAGTTGTTCGCCCTTGACCTGGTCGACCCGGCCGCGCACGGCCTTGCTGGCGAAGAAACTGGTGAGGTTGCCGGCCAGGGTGCCGGGGGACCAGAGGTAATGGGCATCCGACAGCATGCGCACGCCGGAGAGGTCCAGCTCGCCTTCGCCCTTGAGGGCTTCACGCCAGCGGCGCGGCATGTCGGCGATGGCCTCCGAGGCACCGGTCAGGGCGCCGTGCAAGGCGTACTTGGCGCCGCCGTGGATGATGCCCTGGGATTTGACGCTCTGCCCGCCGCCGAGGCTGGCGCTCTCCACCAGCACGGTCGAAAAGCCCAGGCGACGCAGGCGTGCATTGAGCCAGAGGCCGGCGACTCCAGCGCCGACAATCAGAACGTCGGTGGAAATAACGGATGGCATGCAGCGACCTCAGTGAACAAGACGAAGGCGCAGTATACAGACTCGATGCTATTGGGATTTGTTGAGCATCAACATCAAAGGCGGCTGCCCGTGGCGAGGGAGCTTGCTCCCGCTTGGGTGCGAAGCGCCCACCAGGAGGACCGCGTTGCGGCCCAGCGGGAGCAAGCTCCCTCGCCACAAAAGGCTGTTCACCGCAGGTTTTTGTGTTCAGTGCCCGGCCGTCTTGGAGAACAGTTGAATCACCACCACCCCCAGCACAATCAGCGCCATCCCCAGCATCGCCGGTACATCCAGCTTCTGCCCATAGATGAACAACGCCGCCACGCTGACCATGACGATTCCCATCCCGGCCCACACCGCGTACGCCACGCCCACCGGCACCGTGCGCACCACCAGGGTCAGCATCCAGAAGGCAATGCCGTAGCCGGCGACCACCAGGATCAGGGGTAGAGGTGTGCTCAGGCCTTTCACCGCTTTCATCGAAACGGTGGCGATCACTTCCGCGCAAATGGCGATAGCCAGGTAGTAGTAAGCGTTCATGGGCAGTCCTCGGTCAGCGTTGCGTCTTTCGATGGCGCCATTCTAGAACCTGGGCAGATGCGGTAAAGTCATTACCTATCTGTATAAGAGATAGGTTGCGCCATGCCTGTGCAGTGGAATCTGGAACAAATACAGTTATTCGTGGAAGTCGCCGAGAAGCGCTCGTTTTCTGCCGTGGCACGGGACCGGCGCAAAGCCCAGTCGGCCATCAGCAGCGCGATCGCCTGGCTGGAAACCGACCTGGGGGTGAGCCTGTTCGAGCGCAGCAGTGGCCGGCAGCCGACGCTCACCGAGGCCGGCGAGGTCTTGCTGGAGGAGGCTTGGGAGGTCTTGCGTCAGTGCGAGCGCCTCAACGGCCGGGCACTGGCGCTGATGCGTGGCCAGGAAGCCTCCCTGCGTCTGGCCCAGGACGAAGCCATGCCGTATCAACCGGTCATCGACAGCCTGGCGGCGCTGGCCGAGCAATTCCCAACCCTTGAGGTGCAACTGGCCAGCGCCGCCCAGGGCGACGTGGCGCGCAAACTGGTGGAGCGCCGCGCGGACCTGGGGTTGTTGTTCTACCACGACCAGATCCCCGAAGCCCTGGAGCGCCGCGTGCTGGGCAGCGTCGAGATGGTCACCGTATGCGGCAAGGGGCATCCGCTGGCCAGTCACGCCTATGTGTCCTGCCGAGAGATGGCCCGGCACCGGCAGTTGCTGATGGCGACCCAATCCAGTGTCTACCCCGGCAGCGAGCAGGCCAGCCCGCAGGTCTGGCGCGCCGACAGTTTCTATGTGTTGGCCGAATGGCTGAGAAGTGGCCTGGGGTGGGCCTGGTTGCCACGACACGTCGTGCAGTACCCGGCGTATCTGGGCGACATGGTGGAGCTCAACAGCGAGTGGACCCCGCCGGCCCTGGTGGTGGAGCTGGTCTGGCGCCGCGACGAACCTTTGGGGCCGGCGGCGCGCTGGCTGGCGGAACGTTTTGCCGTGCAGTTGCAGGCGATCGGCTGAAAAACCGATAAACTCCGCCGCCATGAACAGAACTCTCTATAGCGCATTGTTTTATCTGGGGCTGCCACTGGTAGCGATTCGGCTGTGGCTGCGGGCCCGCAAGGCGCCGGCGTATGCCCGGCGCATTGGCGAGCGTTTCTCTCGGGGGCTGCCGGCGATGGCGCCGGGAGGGATCTGGGTCCATGCCGTTTCGGTGGGCGAGAGCATTGCCGCCGCACCGATGATCCGCGCCTTGCTGCAACGTTATCCACAGTTGCCGATCACGGTCACCTGCATGACCCCGACGGGATCGGAGCGGATCCAGGCGTTGTTCGCCAACGAGCCGCGCATCCAGCACTGCTACCTGCCGTACGACTTGCCGTGCGCGGCCAGGCGTTTTCTCGACCAGGTGCGTCCGTGCCTGGCGGTGATCATGGAAACCGAGTTGTGGCCCAATCACATTCACCAGTGTGCTCGCCGGGGCATTCCCGTGGCGTTGGCGAATGCGCGATTGTCGGAGCGTTCGGCCCGAGGCTATGCGCGCTTCCCCGGGCTCACTCGGCCGATGCTCGCCGAGATGAGCCTGTTCGCCGTCCAGACCGAAGCCGAGGCCGAACGTTTCCGGCAACTGGGCGCCCGGACGGAGACCGTCGAGGTCACGGGCTCGATCAAGTTCGACCTGGCCATCGACCCGCAACTGCTGGAAAACGCCGGCGCCTTGCGGCGTCAGTGGCAAGCCATGGAGCGCCCGGTGTGGATCGCTGCCAGTACCCATGAAGGGGAAGATGAGGTGGTGCTCGACGCTCACCGCCGGCTGCTCGACAGTTATCCCGATGCGTTGCTGATCCTGGTGCCGCGTCATCCCGAGCGCTTCGACGCCGTGCACCAGCTCTGTGAAAGCCAGGGCTTCGCCACGGTCCGGCGCTCCAGCGCGCAACCGATCACCGCCCAGGCTTCGGTCTTGCTCGGCGACACCATGGGCGAGCTGCTGTTTCTCTATGCGTTGGCCGACAGTGCGTTTGTCGGTGGCAGCCTGGTGGCCAACGGCGGACACAACCTGCTTGAGCCGGCGGCGCTGGCGAAGCCGGTGCTCAGCGGGCCGCACCTGTTCAACTTCCTCGACATCGCCGCGCAATTGCGCAGCGCCGGTGCGTTGCAGGAGGTCGAGGATGCCGAGAGCCTGGCCTTGGCGGTGCAACGGCTGTTCGAGCTGCCCCGCGATGCCCAGCGCATGGCCGAGGCGGGATTGAAGGTGATGCGGGCCAACCAGGGTGCGTTGCAGCGGTTGCTGGACGGGTTGGGGCGGTTGATTTCCGACCGGTGATCGTTGCCTTTGTGGCGAGGGGATTTATCCCCGCTGGGGCGCGAAGCGCCCCCTTTCAAGCCATCTGACACACCGAGTTGTCAGGTTTGGGGCTGCTACGCAGCCCAACGGGGATAAATCCCCTCGCCACAGGGGAACCGTTGCCTGTTAAACGGGTGGTTACTGCGCCGGCCGTGAACGCAACTGCTGCGCCGCGGCTTGCGCCAGGTCCGGTGGCAGGAAGTCCTTGTCCGGGTTGTAGTCGGGCTTGAGGTAGCGCGACAGGTCTTGCAGGTCGGCCGGGCTCAAGGTGCCGGCGGCCTGCTTGAGGCGCAGGTTGTCGAGGATGTAGTCGTAACGGGCGTTGTTGTAGTTGCGCACCGAGGTGTACAGCTGGCGCTGGGCATCCAGCACATCGACGATGTTGCGCGTCCCCACCTGGTAGCCGATCTCCGTGGCTTCCACCGCGCTCTGGTTGGAAATGATCGACTGGCGCCGCGCCTGGACCTGTTCCACGTCGGTGTTCACCGCGCGGTGCAGGTTGCGGGTGTTTTCCACCACCTGGCGGCGCAAGCCTTCGCGCTGCTGCTCGGTCTGGGTGAGTTGCGAGTAGGACTCGCGCACCTGGGAGCTGGTCAAGCCGCCGCTGTAGATCGGAATGTTCAGTTGCAACGCCAGGGTGCGCTGTTCGACGTCACCGCCGTACGGTTGGCCGAACGCGTTCGGGTTGCTGAAGCCCAAGGCATCGTTGTCGCCTTTTTCGTACCTTGCCACGGCGTCCAGGGTCGGTGCGTGGCCGGCCTTGCGCTGGCGCAAGGTGTCTTCGGCCGCGGTGACCGCATAGTTGCTGGCCAGCAGGTTGAGGTTCTGCTTGGCGGCCGTGTCGACCCAGGCCTTGGCATCGTTCGGTGCCGGCGGCAGGATCGGCAGCGTGTGGACGATGCCCTGGATCGAGTTGTACTGGCGGTTGGTCAGGGTGATCAACGCCTCGAAGGCATCCTCGACCTGGCGCTGGGCAAGGATCCGGTTGGCGCGCGCAGTGTCGTAGCTGGCCTGGGATTGCAGGACGTCGGTCTTGTCCGACAGGCCCACGTCAAAGCGTTCGTTGGACTGGTCGAGCTGGCGCTTGAAGGCGGCTTCCTCGGCCTTGGTCGAGGCCAGGTTGTCCTGGCTGCGCAGCACGTTGAAATAGCTCTCGGCGCTTTGCAGAATCATGTTCTGCTCGGTGGCCGACAGTTGCAGCGAGGCCTGTTCATTCACCGACTTGGCGGCCTGGAACTGGAACCAGCGATCGGCCCGGAACAGCGGCTGGGACAGCGTGGCCTGATACGAGCGAGCGCTGCGGGTGGCGACGGCGGCCGGCTGGTCGATGTCGGTGCGCACGTTGGCCACTTCGGCGCCGCCGGACAGGTTGGGCAGCAACCCGGCACGCGCCTGGGGCACCACTTCCTTCTGGGCGCCATACTGGGCGCGGGCGGCGGCCAGGTCGGCATTGTTGTCCACCGCTTCCTGATACACGCTCACCAGATCGGTTTTGGTGGTCAAGGGCGCTTCGGCAGCCCAGGCCATTCCATTGGACGCACAAGACACGGCAAGGGCCAGTGAGAGTTTGCGCAGCATGAGGCGATCCCTATTTCACGGATGAGTGCGCACTAAAGAGGCGCGGCGTAGCGAGTGTAGTTGCGCGCACGCACGGCAACAATCCTGTATATGCGCCATTCATCACGGCTTTTGCCCAGGTGATGGCGTTCCGCGGGAGTTGTGTCTAGACTGGCCAGGTTCTTGTCGGGGTGCCTTGCTATGAGGCTGAGATCGAATAATTTCGGATCCCGTTGAACCTGATCAGGTTAACGCCTGCGTAGGGAACAAGATTTCTCGTCACCCGGCGAGTCCTCTTGTGCTTCGTCCGGGATGTGGTTCGATCATCGGTTTTCGATCTTCGAGCACGCTCCGCAGCAAGCACAGCATCCGCACCGTCGTGCGCGATTGCGTCCATTCGCTACAGGTTCGCTCCGACAAAAATCCACTGCCTGGATGTGTGTCTGGAGAGCCCGTGATGACGACAAAATCAAAAAACGCGATCAACCTCAGTGATTCGGCCCAGGTCGATCAGCAATCGGTTCAGCCCTTTACCCGCTCGCAAAAAATCTATGTCCAGGGCAGTCGCCCGGACATCCGCGTGCCCATGCGCGAAATCAGCCTCGACGTGACCCCGACCGACTTCGGCGGTGAGATCAACGCGCCGGTGACCGTGTACGACACCTCGGGCCCCTACACCGACCCGAACGTGATCATCGACGTGCGCAAAGGCCTGGCCGACGTGCGCTCGCCGTGGATCGAGGCCCGTGGCGACACCGAGCGCCTGGCCGGCCTGAGTTCCAATTTCGGCCAGCAGCGCCTGGCCGATCCCGAACTGACCCAACTGCGCTTCGCCCACGTCAACAACCCGCGCCGGGCCAAGCCGGGCGCCAACGTCAGCCAGATGCACTACGCGCGCAAAGGCATCATCACCGCCGAGATGGAATACGTCGCCATCCGCGAGAACATGAAGCTGGAAGTGGCCCGCGCAGCCGGACTGCTGGACCAGCAACACGCCGGCCACAGCTTCGGCGCCAGCGTGCCGAAAGTCATCACCCCGGAATTCGTCCGCGACGAAATCGCCCGTGGTCGCGCGATCATCCCGGCCAACATCAACCACACCGAACTGGAACCGATGATCATCGGCCGCAACTTCCTGGTGAAGATCAACGGCAACATCGGCAACAGCGCGCTGGGTTCGTCCATCGAAGAAGAAGTGGCGAAGCTGACCTGGGGCATCCGCTGGGGCTCGGACACGGTCATGGACCTGTCCACCGGCAAGCACATCCATGAAACCCGCGAGTGGATCATCCGCAACTCGCCGGTGCCGATCGGCACCGTGCCGATCTACCAGGCCCTGGAAAAAGTCGGCGGCGTGGCCGAAGACCTGACCTGGGAGTTGTTCCGCGACACGCTGATCGAACAGGCCGAGCAGGGCGTCGACTACTTCACCATCCACGCCGGCGTGCTGCTGCGCTATGTGCCGATGACCGCCAAGCGCGTCACCGGCATCGTCAGCCGTGGCGGCTCGATCATGGCCAAGTGGTGCCTGGCGCACCACAAGGAAAACTTCCTCTACACCCACTTCGAAGACATCTGCGAAATCATGAAGGCCTACGACGTCAGCTTCTCGCTGGGCGATGGCCTGCGTCCGGGCTCGATTGCCGACGCCAACGACGAAGCGCAGTTCGGTGAGCTGGAAACCCTCGGCGAGCTGACCAAGATCGCCTGGAAGCACGACGTGCAATGCATGATCGAGGGCCCGGGCCACGTGCCGATGCAACTGATCAAGGAAAACATGGACAAGCAGCTCGAGTGCTGCGACGAGGCGCCGTTCTACACCCTCGGCCCGCTGACCACCGACATCGCGCCGGGCTACGACCACATCACCTCCGGCATCGGCGCGGCGATGATCGGCTGGTTCGGTTGCGCGATGCTTTGCTACGTGACCCCGAAGGAACACCTGGGCTTGCCGAACAAGGATGACGTGAAGACCGGGATCATCACCTACAAAATCGCTGCTCATGCGGCCGACCTTGCAAAAGGTCACCCCGGCGCGCAGATCCGCGACAACGCCTTGAGCAAGGCACGCTTCGAGTTCCGCTGGGAAGACCAGTTCAACCTCGGCCTGGACCCGGACACCGCGCGTTCGTACCACGACGAAACCTTGCCGAAGGACTCGGCCAAGGTCGCGCATTTCTGCTCGATGTGCGGGCCGAAGTTCTGTTCGATGAAAATCACCCAGGAAGTGCGCGAGTACGCGGCCAACCAGCGCATCGAGGCGGTGGATGTGGAAGTCGCCCAAGGGATGGCGGAACAGGCCGAGCGGTTCAAGCAGGAAGGCAGTCAGCTTTACAAGAAAGTGTGATGTGAGCTGGAGGCGGTGGTGTCCTTGCCGCCGCCTTCGCGAGCAAGCTCGCTCCCACAGTGGATCACTGGTGCACACAGATTTTTGTGCTTACCCCGATCCCCTGTGGGAGCGAGCTTGCTCGCGAAAGCAATCGCCAGAACAACAAGTATTCATCTGAGATAGCACCTTTGAACATCCAACCCAGCACCTACTCCCCCGACATCGCCGTCCCCCTGGACAAACGCGTCTTCGGCGCCCGCGATCTGTTTTCCCTGTGGTTTTCCCTCGGCATCGGCCTGATGGTCTTGCAGGTCGGGGCCTTGCTGGCGCCGGGCCTGGGCCTGAGTGGTTCGTTGCTGGCGATTTTCCTTGGCACGCTGGCGGGCGTACTGCTGCTTGCGGCGGTTGGGGTGATCGGCAGCGACACCGGCCTGTCGGCCATGGCCGCCCTCAAGCTCAGCCTCGGCAGCAAGGGCGCAAGCGTGCCGGCGCTGTTGAACCTGTTGCAGTTGATCGGCTGGGGGTCGTTCGAAATCATCGTCATGCGCGACGCCGCCAGCCTGCTCGGCGCCCGGGCCTTCAGCGAAGGCAGCCTCGGGGCGAATCCGCTGCTGTGGACCTTGTTCTTCGGTGCCCTGGCAACCTTACTCGCGGTGAGCGGGCCGCTGACGTTCGTGCGCAAGGTCCTGCGCAAGTGGGGCATCTGGCTGTTGCTGGCGGCGTGCACCTGGTTGACCTGGAACCTGTTCGCCAAGGCCGACCTGGCGGCGCTGTGGGCCCGGCCCGGTGACGGCTCGATGCCGCTGGCCGTGGGGTTCGACATTGCGATCGCCATGCCGTTGTCGTGGCTGCCGCTGATCGCCGACTACTCACGCTTCGGCCAACGCGCCCGGAATGTCTTCGGCGGCACCGCCTTGGGCTTCTTCATCGGTAACTTTTGGCTAATGAGCCTGGGCGTCGCCTACACCCTGGCGTTCGCCCCGAGCGGTGAGGTCAATGCGCTGTTGCTGGCGCTGGCGGGTGCCGGATTGGGTATTCCATTGCTGCTGATTCTGCTGGACGAGTCGGAAAACGCCTTCGCCGACATCCATTCGGCGGCGGTGTCCAGTGGCATGCTGTCGGGGCTGAAGGTCGAACACCTGGCGTTGGCGATCGGCCTCATCTGCACCTTGATCGCCTGTTTTGCGCCGTTGGCCCAGTACCAGAATTTCCTGTTGCTGATCGGCTCGGTGTTCGCGCCGCTGTTCGGCGTGGTGCTGGTGGACCACTTCATCCTGCGCAAACGCAGCAGCCAGGTGGCATCGGCCGCGTTGCGCTGGCCGGCACTGTTGGCCTGGCTGGGTGGGGTGAGCACGTATCACCTGCTCGCCAATGTCTACCCGGACATCGGTGCGACCCTGCCGTCGCTCATGCTGGCAGGGCTGCTGCAACTGCTGCTGGGCCGGGCGTTCAGCTACGGCCGGGAAACAGCTCGGGCTTGAGGATGCCGTTGAGGCGTGGGTAGGCGATCTTCAGCTCGATGTGGCCCAGGGCGTAGGGCGCGATGGTGCTGGTTTCATACTTGAGGATCACCCCGCCATAGGTCAGGGCGATGTGCGGGGTTTTCTGGAAGGACCACTGTTTCAGGAAGTCCGGTTCCTGATCCAGCTTGGTGCTGATCAACCAGCTGTTGTGGGCGACCTGGGCGGCTTTCCAGAATGCTTCTTCCTGGCCCGGCAGCAGCATGTCTGCCAGGGTCAGCACTTTGTGCTGCTGGCGCGAATAGTTGATGAAGCCGCGTCCCGGCGTGCCGTGGGCGCCGCCGGTGTCCAGGTAGCTGGACAATTCGATGATCACCAAGCCGTCATGCTGCTCACGTACCTTGGCCTGCAAATAACTGCTGGTGCGCGGCGCCGCGGTGCGCAGGAACTGCTCGCGGTAGGCGGCCAGCGTGGGCGCGACCGGGGCGTCCGGGGTGGTGCGGGTCATTTGCAGCAGGCGTTTTTCAATGAGGCTGTCCAAGGCCGGCTCGGCAGGAAAATGCACGGTGTCGATGTTCACCAGCGGGCAGTCGGCGCTGGCGCAGCCCGGCTGCAATTGTTCCGAGGCGTCGCGGGTGGTTTCCAGCGGGGCGCGGTAGTTGGGTTGGAACAGGCTTTGGCAGGCCCCCAGCGTCAGGGCAATGGCGGCCAGCGAGGCAATTCTGAAAAGCGACATGGGCGTCCTTCGTGGAACAGGGAAAGGCGAAAAGTTACCCGCTTCGACTGTCAGCAGGGCAATCAGTTCGCCACTAAGCTCATTAGAGTGATTTTGCGCCTGGCCGTCCATCCCGATGACGGGAAAGGGGCTGCATCAAAGGGTACGGGCGCGTTAGGATGGCGCGAAGCCGAGGTTGGAACCTCGTATTGATCACCGCAAACGAGGACAGTCATGACCGATTTCGCCAACACCACCCCGAGCGCCGTGGACATCGTCAAGCGCGAGAACTGCTTCCAGGGTTTCTACAAGCTCGATCGTGTCCGCTTGCGCCATGAGTTGTTCGCCGGTGGCATGAGCCGTGAAATCAGCCGTGAGTTGTTTGTGCGCCATGACGCGGTGTGCGTATTGCCATATGACCCGCTGCGCGATGAAGTGGTGTTGATCGAACAGTTTCGCGTTGGCGCCATGGACAAGGCCGCCAACCCCTGGCTGGTAGAACTGGTGGCGGGCCTGATCGACAAGGACGAGCAACCGGAAGAAGTTGCTCATCGCGAAGCGCAGGAGGAAGCTGGGCTGGTCTTCGCGGCGTTGTGGCCAATGACCAAGTATTTTCCCTCGCCGGGCGGCAGTGATGAATTCGTGCATCTTTTCCTGGGGCGCTGCGACAGCACGGGGGCCGGCGGCCTGCATGGCCTGGAGGAAGAAGCCGAAGACATCCGCGTGAAAACCTGGGCTTTTGAAGACGCCTTGCAAGCGGTGCGCGACGGGCGTATCTGCAACGCAGCCAGCATCATTGCCCTGCAATGGCTGGCCTTGAACCGCGATGAAGTGAGGGGGCTATGGTCCTGAGCAAGCTGCGCGATCGTTATCGCGTCGACCTGGTAGGGCTGCAAGCAGCCTGCGAGGCCAACTACGCCCGCCTGATGCGCCTGTTGCCCGACATGCGCAACGACCCGGCGCCGCGGCGTATCGCGGTGACCCATGGCGACCAGATGCTCGGCGTGCTGGCCCTCGAGGTGCTGCAAACCTGCCCCTACACCACCACGCTGCAGGTGCGCCAGGAGCACAGCCTGCCGTGGCTGCCGGTGCCGCAACTGGAGGTTCAGGTCTATCACGACGCGCGCATGGCCGAAGTCGTGAGCGCCGAGCATGCACGACGCTTTCGCGGCATCTATCCTTACCCCAATGCCTCGATGCACCAGCCGGATGAAAAAGCCCAGTTGAACCTGTTCCTGGGGGAGTGGTTGAGTCATTGCCTGGCGCTGGGTCACGAATTCGAAGTGGTTCGCTAGCGGGTGTCCTGTCTGTGAACCGGTTCCGGTTCGCGGGTTTCCCCTTTCGACTATCCCCAGCATAATTGCGGCTTCATCCAACGGCGCGAGTACGCCTGGGAGTGAGCGATTTGCCGAGCGTATCCACCTTGACCACCGCTGACGCGGCGTTGCTGGTCCAACTCTCCGACAGCCACCTGTACGCCGAGGCTGATGCCTCGTTGCTGGGCATGAACACCCGGGACAGCCTGCGGGCGGTCATCGACCTGGTGCTCGAACAGCAGCCGGAGATAGATCTGCTGCTTGCCACGGGCGACTTGTCTCAGGACGGTACGCTGCAATCCTACGAAGCATTCCGCCAGATGAGCGCGCGGATCGACGCTCCGGCGCGCTGGCTGCCGGGCAATCACGATGAGCCGCAGGTGATGCTCCAGGCGGCGGTCCAGAGCACATTGCTCGATCCGGTGGTGGACATTGGCAACTGGCGCGTGACGATGCTCGACTCCGCCGTGCCCGGATCGGTGCCGGGGTTTTTAGCCGAAGAGCAACTGATTCTGCTGGCCAATGCCCTGAGTGAGGCGCCGGAGCGGCATCATCTGGTGTGCCTGCATCATCATCCGGTTTCGATTGGGTGTGCGTGGATGGAGCCCATCGGGTTGCGTAATCCTGAGGCGCTGTTTGCGGTGTTGGATCGGTTTCCCCAGGTGCGGGCGGTGCTGTGGGGGCATGTGCATCAGGAGATTGATCAGGTGCGCAATGGGGTGAGGTTGTTGGCTTCGCCTTCGACCTGTATTCAGTTTGAGCCTGGTTCTGTGGATTTTGCGGTGGGGGAGCAGGTGCCGGGGTATCGGTGGTTGCGGCTTTTGGCGGATGGGCGGTTGGAGACGGGGGTTGAGCGGGTGGTTGGGTTTGAGTTTGCGGTCGACTATGGGGCCAATGGGTATTGAGTTTTTCTGTGGGAGCGGGCTTGCCCGCGAAGGCGGCCCTGTGATTGGCTTGGGTTTTGTTGATTGAGTAAATATCCATTGCTGCGGTAACGGCTACTTATGGTTCCGCCCTTACGGCGGGTTACTTTTGGCAAACGCCCCAAAAGTAACCAAAAAGGCTTGCCCCTCCACTCGGTGCCTCGCCTAGGCTCGGCATCCCCTCACTCCGGCATTGCTCCGTGGGCCCGCCGCGAAGGGCCATCCATGGCCCAGCGCGGCTAACCCGGCATCCATGCCGGGTTGCCCACTGCGCAATGCCTGCGTTCGGCCGTCGTGGTTAACGGGGCCTTCAAGATCAAAAGCAAAAAGCAAAAAGCAAAAAGCAAAAGCAAAGCAAGGCGGCCTTGTGGCCGGCCTGTTCTTGCGGCTGACCTTGGTTCCCTGTGGGAGCGGGCTTGCCCGCGAAGGCGGCTTTACAGTCGACTTACATCTGTGGGAATGGTCGGACCTCCGCGCAGATTTTTCCGACGAGCTCTGGCGGTTGCCGGGTGGGAAGGGTTATCGCTAACCTTTTCCGGTCGCTGCAATCAGCGACCGGGCCTGGAAAACCCGAAGAGTAAAAGGCGTAACAGCGCACCACGTGAGATACTGCCGTGCTTTATCTGTGCAGTTCTGCGTTATGGCGGCTGTGCGTGGGAGACTTTCGAGTCTGCCGGGTTTTCCTTTTACCTCGGTTTTTCCAGCCCTCGCATAGCTGCCACCTCTCGACTGGAAAACGAGACGTGGCGGTTCCACTTGGTAAAAGGAACCTCACCATGTTCAAAGTTACCCCCAATCCCCCAAAAACCGATCCCACCGCACCCCACACCGGCCTCGACGCCAAAAAACTCGACGAAGCCGCCGAACGCGCCCTCAACTTCTACCTCGCCCCAGAACCCCAGGCCAAAAAGAAACCATCCCCCGGTCAGCTATTCACCGTCGTCGAAAACCTCGATAGCGAAACCCTCCTGGCCAACCTCAGCGAAACCCTGGCCTCGGCCAATGCGATGCTCAGCGACCTGGCCTTCAATCTGGAAGGCCCCAACCGGCATATAGCCTTCGGCGTCCAGCAGATGGTCGAACTGAGTGAGCTGCTGGCAAACCGAGCACTTGATGTCGTCGATCCCCGATAGGCCAGACAACATTTGCTTTTGCTTTTGCTTTTGCTTTTGATCTTGAACGCCCCATTAACCACAAGGGCCGAACGCAGGCGTTGCGTAGTGGGCATCCCGGCATGGATGCCGGGATAGCCGCGCTGGGCCATGGATGGCCCTTCGCGGCGGGCCCACGGAGCAATGCCGGAGTGAGGGCACGCCGAGCCTAGGCGAGGTGCCCAGTGGTGGGGCAAAGCGTTTTTGGTTACTTTTGGCGCTTTTCCAAAAGTGACCCGCCGTAAGGGCGGAACCCTAAGCGGCCGTTACCGCAGCAACGGATATATACCCGGAAATCCAGGTCGACCACGACACAGCCATCGCGAGCAAGCTCGCTCCCACAATTGGATCGGAGTACAGCTGATAGAGATGGGCCGACGATAAGGCCAAATCCCCCAAACCGCCACAAACTCCCTGTAAACTCCGGCCTTTGCCCTCGACACAGGAAGTTGGCATGTCCGCTTCGATCCTCTACATCCACGGCTTCAACAGCGCCCCAGCCTCGACCAAGGCCCGTCAACTCATCGACGTGATGACCCGCCTGGGCCTGGGCGATCAGTTGCAAGTGCCAGCCCTGCACCACCACCCCCGCGAAGCCATGGCCCAATTGGAGCAGGCAATTGCACAACTGGGCCGTCCGCTGCTGGTCGGCAGCTCGCTCGGCGGCTACTATGCGACTCACTTGGCCGAGCGCCACGGCCTCAAGGCATTGCTGATCAATCCGGCCGTCAGCCCCCATCGGATGTTCGATGGCTACCTGGGCACGCAGAAGAATTTGTACACCGATGAAACCTGGGAGTTGACCCACGACCACGTCACGACCCTGGCCGCGTTGGAGGTGCCGGCGCCCCAGGATCCGCAGCGGTATCAGGTATGGTTGCAAACCGGTGATGAAACGCTGGATTATCGCCACGCCCAACAGTATTACCGCGCCTGTGCGTTGCGCATCCAGGCCGGCGGCGACCACGGTTTCCAGGGGTTTGCCCAGCAGCTGCCGGCGCTGCTTGGTTTTGCCGGCATTGGCGCCGATTTGTACCAGGCGATCGACTTCACCTCGCTGTGAACCATCGCCCCTTTTTCATTTGAACACTGACGACGAGACCCCATGGCCACTCCCAGCGCTAGCTCTTATAACGCAGACGCCATCGAAGTCCTCTCGGGCCTCGACCCGGTGCGCAAGCGCCCCGGCATGTACACCGACACCAGTCGGCCGAACCACCTCGCCCAGGAAGTCATCGACAACAGCGTCGACGAAGCCTTGGCCGGGCACGCGAAATCGGTACAGGTCATCCTGCACGCCGACCATTCGCTGGAGGTCAGCGATGATGGCCGCGGCATGCCGGTGGACATCCACCCCGAAGAAGGCGTGTCGGGCGTCGAGCTGATCCTCACCAAGCTCCACGCCGGCGGCAAGTTTTCCAACAAGAACTACCAGTTCTCCGGCGGTCTGCACGGGGTGGGTATTTCCGTGGTCAACGCCTTGTCGACCCAGGTCCGGGTGCGGGTCAAGCGTGACGGTAACGAATACCAGATGACCTTCGCCGATGGCTTCAAGGCCACCGAGCTGGAAGTGGTCGGCAGCGTCGGCAAGCGCAACACCGGGACCAGCGTGTATTTCGCCCCGGACCCGAAGTATTTCGATTCGCCGAAGTTCTCTGTCAGCCGCCTCAAGCACGTGCTCAAGGCCAAGGCCGTATTGTGCCCAGGGTTGTTGGTCAGTTTCGAGGACAAGGCCAGCGGCGAGAAGGTCGAATGGCATTACGAAGACGGCCTGCGCTCTTACCTGGTGGACGCGGTCAACGGTTTCGAACGCCTGCCCGACGAGCCGTTCTGCGGCAGTCTGGCCGGTAACAAGGAAGCCGTGGACTGGGCGCTGCTGTGGCTGCCCGAGGGCGGCGAGAGTGTCCAGGAAAGCTACGTCAACCTGATCCCCACGGCCCAGGGCGGGACCCACGTCAACGGTTTGCGCCAGGGCCTGCTCGACGCCATGCGCGAGTTCTGCGAGTTCCGCAACCTGCTGCCCCGGGGCGTGAAGCTGGCGCCGGAAGACGTGTGGGAGCGCATCGCGTTCGTGCTGTCGATGAAGATGCAGGAACCGCAGTTCTCCGGCCAGACCAAGGAACGCCTGTCGTCTCGCGAAGCGGCGGCGTTTGTTTCCGGTGTGGTCAAGGATGCCTTCAGCCTGTGGCTTAACGCCAACCCGGAAACCGGCCTGGCGCTGGCGGAGTTGGCGATCAGCAACGCCGGTCGTCGCCTCAAGGCCAGCAAGAAGGTCGAGCGCAAGCGCATCACCCAGGGGCCGGCGTTGCCGGGCAAGCTCGCCGACTGCGCCGGGCAGGATCCGATGCGTTCCGAGCTGTTCCTGGTGGAAGGGGACTCCGCCGGCGGTTCGGCCAAGCAGGCGCGGGACAAGGAGTTCCAGGCGATCCTGCCGCTGCGGGGCAAGATCCTCAATACCTGGGAAGTGGACGGCAGCGAAGTGCTGGCCAGCCAGGAAGTGCACAACATCGCCGTGGCCATCGGCGTCGATCCGGGCGCCGAGGACATGAGCCAGTTGCGCTACGGCAAGATCTGCATCCTCGCCGACGCCGACTCCGACGGCCTGCACATCGCCACGCTGCTGTGCGCGCTGTTTGTCCAGCATTTCCGTCCGCTGGTGGACGCCGGGCATGTCTACGTCGCGATGCCGCCGCTGTACCGCATCGACCTGGGCAAGGACATTTATTACGCCCTGGACGAAGCCGAGCGCGACGGCATCCTCGATCGCCTGGTGGCCGAGAAGAAGCGCGGCAAGCCACAGGTCACCCGATTCAAGGGCCTGGGTGAGATGAACCCGCCGCAACTGCGCGAAACCACCATGGACCCGAACACCCGTCGCCTGGTGCAACTGACCCTGGATGATTTCGCGGCCACGACGGAAATCATGGACATGCTGCTGGCGAAGAAACGCGCTGGCGATCGCAAGTCCTGGCTCGAATCCAAGGGCGACCTGGCCGAGGTGCTGGCCTGATGCGCAGCGGTTTCGCCCTGGCGTTGTTGCTGTGGGCGGGGGCTGTGGTCGCAGAACCGGCACCGGAATTGAAGTTGCTGTCCGAGCACGCCGTCGAAGGCATGCGCGGCGGCAACCTGTCCGGGTTGGCCCTGTGTGGCAATGAAATGTGGACGGTGTCCGATCGCGACGATGACCGCATTTATCGCCTGGACACCTCCGATGGGAAGGTCTGGCAGGCCCAGGCGTTGACCATCGACGTGCCTGAGGTGCCCGACAACGGTTTGCCCTGGGGCTTGCGTTCGCGAATCTGGGCTGCATCGTTCCTGCGCGGTGGCGCGCTGGATTTCGAAGGCATCAGTTGCGACAGCGCCGGCAATCGCTACGTGGTCAGCGAGGCCTACGCGGCGGTATTGCAAGTGCCGCCGACCGGCGAGGCGTCCTGGTTGAAAATCGCCCCGACAATGATTCGCCAGGCCCGGGCCAGCGGCATGTTGTTGCATTTCAATGCGCTGTTCGAAGGTCTGGCGGTGAGCCCGGCCGGCGATCAGCTATGGCTGGCGGCCGAGCGTGAACGTCGTGGCCTGTTGCTGATCAAGCGCCAGCAAACGGTGTGGGATTGCGATGACAACTGCGTGTTGTTGAGCGAAGCGGGACTGGAGATGCAGCCGGCGCAGTTCCCCAAGGCCCGCCCGGTTTCCCGGGATTTCGCAGATATTTCATTGTTCAATGGCAAGCTGTTTACCCTGGAGCGCAACGCCTTCCAGGTCTGCCGGCGTGATCCGCAGAGCGCCAGGGTGGAGCGTTGCTGGTCGTTTGCCGCCGAGGCCTTGCAGGACAATCGCCGCTATTCTCAGGACTACGGTCTGGCCGAAGCGCTCGTGGTGGATGCCGAGGGCGCCTGGATCGGCCTGGACAACAACGACGGGCCACGGGCCGACGGCGAAGAGCGTCCGATTGTCTGGCGCTTTGCGGCGCCAGACGGCGGCTGGGATGCCGCGCCATGAGCCAACAGGCGCCGGGCAAGCGCGCCGGTCGGGTGTTGATGATCCTGGCCTGGTGCGCGGCCCTGTTCCTGGCGACACGCTTCTTTGCCCAGGTAGAGCAGCGTCAGCAGAACCCCAACACCCAGGTGTATTCGCAACGGGGCGAAGGGTTTATCGAAGTGAAGCTGGTGGGCAATACCCAGGGGCATTTCGTCGCCAGCGGCCATATCAACGGCCAGCCGGTGGATTTCATGCTCGACACCGGTGCCACGGATGTGGCGATTCCAGTGGAGTTGGCCGAGCGCCTCAAGCTGGAAAAAGGTTTCGGCGTGACGTTGAGTACCGCCAACGGTTTGAGCGAGGGCTATCGCACCCGCATCGACCGGCTGCAATTGGGTGACATCGTCTTGCGCGATGTCCGTGCCCTGGTGGCGCCAGGCCTGGGTGGCACGCAGGTGCTGCTGGGCATGAGCGCCCTGAACAAACTTGAATTTACCCAGCGCGACGGCACCATGCTGCTGCGCCAGACAACGAACTGATGAGGCCCGCATGAGCGACATTCTTGCAGACAGCTTAGACGGCGTAGAGCGCCGGTCGCTGGCTGACTTCACCGAAAATGCCTACCTCAATTACTCCATGTACGTGATCATGGACCGCGCCTTGCCGCACATCGGCGACGGCCTGAAGCCGGTCCAGCGGCGGATCGTCTATGCCATGAGTGAGCTGGGGCTGGACGCCGATTCCAAACACAAGAAGTCGGCGCGCACCGTCGGCGACGTGCTCGGCAAGTTCCACCCCCACGGCGACTCGGCCTGCTATGAAGCCATGGTGCTGATGGCCCAGCCGTTCAGCTACCGCTACACCCTGGTGGACGGCCAGGGCAACTGGGGGGCGCCGGACGATCCCAAGTCTTTCGCGGCCATGCGCTACACCGAGGCGCGGCTGTCGCGCTATTCCGAAGTGCTGCTCAGCGAACTGGGCCAGGGCACCGCGGACTGGGGGCCGAACTTCGACGGCACCCTCGATGAACCCCTGGTGTTGCCGGCCCGTTTGCCGAATATTCTCCTCAATGGCACCACCGGCATCGCCGTCGGCATGGCCACCGATGTGCCGCCGCACAACCTGCGGGAAGTCGCCACGGCATGCGTGCGCCTGCTGGACGAGCCCAAAGCCACGGTGGAGCAGCTCTGCGAGCACATCCAGGGTCCGGATTATCCGACCGAAGCGGAAATCATCACGCCGCGCGCCGACCTGTTGAAGATCTACGAGACCGGTCGCGGTTCGGTGCGCATGCGCGCTGTGTACCATATCGAGGACGGCGACATCATCGTCACCGCGCTGCCGCACCAGGTCTCCGGAGCCAAGGTGCTGGAGCAGATTGCCGCGATGATGCAGGCAAAACCGTCGAAAGCGCCGCAAGTGGCCGACCTGCGCGATGAATCCGACCACGAGAATCCTTGCCGCATCGTGATCATCCCGGTCAACAGCCGGGTCGATCATGAGGCGCTGATGCAGCACCTGTTCGCCAGCACCGACCTGGAGACCAGCTACCGGGTCAACATCAACATCATTGGCCTGGACGGCAAGCCGCAGCTCAAGAACCTGCGGGCGTTGCTGGTGGAATGGCTGGAATTCCGGGTCAAGACCGTGCGTCGACGCCTGCAATTTCGCCTGGACAAGGTCGAGCGTCGCCTGCACCTGTTGGACGGCTTGCTGATCGCGTACCTCAACCTGGACGAAGTGATCCACATCATCCGCACCGAGGAACACCCGAAGGCCAGCTTGATCGCGCGCTTCGACCTGAGCGAAATCCAGGCCGACTACATCCTCGACACCCGCTTGCGGCAGTTGGCGCGGCTGGAAGAGATGAAGCTGCGGGCCGAGCAGGACGAACTGCTCAAGGAACAAGCCAAGCTGCAAGCCCTGTTGGGCAGCGAAGCCAAGCTCAAGAAGCTGGTGCGCGCCGAATTGCTCAAGGACGCCGAAACCTACGGCGACGACCGCCGCTCGCCGATCGTCGAGCGCGCCGAAGCCAAAGCATTGACGGAGCACGACCTGCTGCCGAACGAGAAAGTGACCGTAGTGCTGTCGGAAAAAGGCTGGGTGCGCTCTGCCAAGGGGCATGACATCGATGCCACGGGGCTTTCCTATAAGGCCGGGGACGGTTTCAAGGCCTTGGCGGCCGGGCGGTCCAACCAGTTCGCGGTGTTTGTCGACTCCACCGGGCGCAGTTACTCGGTGCCGGCCCATACCCTGCCATCGGCGCGTGGCCAGGGCGAGCCGCTGACCGGTCGATTGACGCCCCCGCCGGGTGCAACTTTTGAATGCGTGCTGATGCCTGATGATGACGGGCTGTACGTGATTGCCTCGGACGCCGGGTACGGCTTCGTGGTCAAGGGCGAGGATCTGCAAGCCAAGAACAAGGCGGGCAAGGCGTTGTTGAGCCTGCCGAACAACGCCAAGGTCATCGCACCCCGGCCCGTGGCCGATCGCGAGAACAACTGGTTGGCGTCGGTGACCACCGAGGGCCGACTGCTGGTCTTCAAAATCAGCGACCTGCCACAATTAGGTAAAGGCAAAGGCAATAAGATTATCGGGATTTCCGGCGAACGGGTGGCGAGCCGTGAGGAATATGTCACGGATATTGCAGTGTTGCCGGAGGGCGCCACGCTTGTGCTGCAGGCTGGAAAGCGTACGCTCTCGCTCAAGGCGGATGATCTTGAGCATTACAAGGGTGAACGCGGTCGGCGCGGCAACAAGCTTCCGAGGGGGTTTCAGCGGGTCGATGCACTGCTCGTCGAAAACTTGAATTAGGCGTACTAGAGGGCTCGGTCTGCGATTAAAAGGCGCAGACCGACGCTTTGGCGCTGGAGTCGGAACGCATATTCACGGATGATAGGCCCTTTCAAGCGCCGGCGTGGCCGAGCGTTCTTCATAATGACCGAGTATTTTTTCACTGTGGCAGGCCTTGTGGCCGCCACCTGGATGGAACGATGACTGCTCTGCGCCTTCCTATTTTATGGCTCGCCGGCCTGCTTGGCCTGGCGGGTTGCAGCGTCCATCAGCCGGTGTCGCTGTATCAACTCGACAGCGGGACGCCCGCCCAGCCTGCGCAAAGCACAGGCATGGCGGTATTGCTGGGGCCGGTATTGATCGCCGATTACCTGCAACGCGAAACCCTGTTGCAACGCCAGCCAGACGGCAGCCTGCAGGCTGCCACGGACGGCCGCTGGGCCGGTAGCCTGTCTTCGGACATCGACCAATTGCTGTTGCGCCAGGTCGCCGGGCAACTGGACAGCCAGCGCGTGGTGCTGGCGCCGGCCACCCAGGGTTTCACCCCGGATGTCCAAGTGCTGCTGTCGATCACCCGCCTGGACTCGGGCAAGAGCCAGCCTGCGGTGCTCGATGCCCAGTGGCGGTTGATCGACCGTCGGGGCAAGGTTCGCGAGAACCGTATCGTGCATCTGCAAGAGCAACACGCCGGGACCACCGCGGCGCAAGTCCAGGCCCAAGGTGTACTGCTGCAACGCCTGGCCGAGCAGTTGTCCGTGTCCCTCAAGCCGTTGGCCAACCAGCCTCCGATCGTCGATACGCCGCGTAAAACCGCACCGACCCAGGCCAAGCCCGCTGCGCCGGAAAAATCGCCGAAAATCCCGATGGCCCTGCCGATTCGCACGGACATGGAAGTGTTCAGGTTCTGATGGCTGGATAGCCGTGAAGCAAGCCCGCGTTGATGCGGGCTTTGTTGTTTCTGGGGGAGGGGCTTCCACGCTTGTGCTGGCCCCTTCGCGGGCAAGCCCGCTCCCACAAGGTCCTTCATGACCACAGAACCTAATCCTGCCGAGGATTAAATGTGGGAGCGGGCTTGCCCGCGAAGAGGCCGGCGCGGCCCACAAAAAAGCCCGCAGACAATCACTCATCTGCGGGCTTCGTCATTCCAAAAGCGGCCGGGGTTAGGCCTGGCGCTCGTGCATCCGCGCCAGTTGCCGCTCCAGCAGCGACGGGTAAGGCTCCATCAGCCGTTCCACGCAGCATGCGCCTTCAGGGCTGGCGATGGGGCGGATACGGGCGCGTTGGCGGATCAACGCGTCGTCGTTGATCTTGCGCTCCACCAGCAGCAGGTTGCGGCTGTGTTGCGACAGCGCCAGGGCGTCCTGTGCGGTTTCGGTCAGCAGCAGGTCGATCTGGCTGAGGCCGAACAGGCCGTCACCCAGGGTCAGGCCCAATTGCAGTTGCAGGGTGATGCCGCTGTCCGCGACCTCGATCTGCAACTGGTGGCCCAGCGCCCGCAGCAACTCACCGCAGCAGATGGCGTTGGTCAGGTAGTCGTCACCACTGTCCTCGGTGTGGAACAGCATCAACGTGCTGCCGTCGTTCAAGGTGTGCAGTTCGCCCTGGTAGAGCGAGGCGGCCTGGTCGAGGCAGTCACGGTAGCGCTCGAGCAACTCCTTCAGGCGTGCCTGGGGCAGGCGTCGCAGTTGATCCTGGGCGCCCAGTTGCACGGCCAGTACGGCGCTGTGCTGGGGCAGGTTCGAGACGACGGGCTTGACGAGCGGCTTCGCTTCGCCGCTGATCGAATCGTCACGCAGGTCGGCGAAGGCGTCGTCGTCTTCATCGTCTTCGACCGTGCGCACCACATGGCGGGGCGCCGGTCTGGCGGCGGGCATCGGCGGGCTCTCGTCGAAGCCGGGATCGCGCAGGTTACGCACTTCGAAGCCCGGCTCGGCCTCGTCTTCGTCGACGTAGTCGAGCGCTTCGGGCTCGGGCACGGGGGCCGGCTCCGGAGCGAAGCTGGCGTGCAGTTGCCGGGCCAGGTCGCCGATTTCGTCCTGGCGCTGGGTGGCCGGGGTGTGTTCGTCGATGTCCCGCAGCCAGACGCGCAATTGCAACAGCGGCGTGGAGATGTGCCGGCCCAGGCGCAGGCTCAAGGCCAGGGCCAGCGCCAGCAGTATCGCGCTGAGGATGCCCATGCTTTGCAGGCTGATGGTCATCGGTTGCTGGAACTGGTCCATGTCCAGGCTGATGCGCAGTTGCCCGGCCGTCACGTCCTGGAAGGTGATCTTGCTCTGGTACATGCCGCCGGACTCGCCCAAAAGGCCAGGCTTGGGCCGCTGGCCGGCCTCGGCGAGGATGCGGTTGTCGACGCTGTAGATGGCCGCGTGGGCCACCAGCTTGTTCTTGGTCAGGTTGTTGAGCAGCACGTTGAGGCTGAGGATGTCGTTGGACACCAGCAACTCGGTGGCGGACGTGGCGGTCTGGGTCGTGAGGCTCTCACCCAGGGCATCGGCCTGCTCGTGCATCGCCTGCTTGAACTGCAGGCCCATCACGCAGGCATAGATGACCAGGGCCAGGGCGACCAGGATCACGTTATGGCTGGCAATGCGCAATGCAATCGGCACGCGACGGTGGCGCAGTGCACGGAAGATCAGCAGGAAGAAATTGTCGGTTTTGACTGGCGTGGGCCGGTTCACTGAGCTCGGCTCTTTGTCCGTGAAATTGACGCGCAGTATAGCGACAGCCCCATGACCGGCAAAGCACTGGCGGTGCCCGATGGTCACTGAATGTGGGTAGAATGCGGTTTTTTTCCACCTGCGGGGGTGCGCCTTGCGCGAAATCGTCCTGATAAACATCACTGGCAGCGACCGTCCGGGTCTGACTGCGGCCATTACCGGCGTTCTGGCCCAGGGTGGTGTGAACATTCTCGACATCGGTCAGGCGGTGATCCATGACACGCTGTCGTTCGGCATCCTGGTTGAAATCCCGGACGCCGAACACAGCAAGTCGGTGCTCAAGGACATCCTGTTCACCGCCTACAAGCTTGACCAGCAGGTTCGCTTCACCCCGGTTTCCGAAGCCGATTACCAGCACTGGGTCGCCGGCCAGGGCAAGAAGCGCCACATCGTGACCCTGCTGACCCGCAAGGTCACCGCCGAGCAGTTGCAGCGCGTCAGCTCGATCACCGCCAAATATGACTTGAACATCGACCACATCGACCGTTTGTCCGGGCGCATGCCCCTGGACACGCCGGACGACAAGGGCAAGGGCTGCATCGAGTTCTCCGTGCGCGGCGAACCGGCCGATCCCCAGGCGCTGCGGGCCGAGTTCCTCAGCGTGGCCCAGGAGCTGAACGTCGACATCGCCTTCCAGGAAGATTCGCTGTTCCGCCGTAACCGGCGCCTGGCGGTGTTCGACATGGACTCGACGCTGATCGAAGCCGAAGTCATCGATGAGCTGGCCAAGGCCGCAGGGGTGGGCGACAAGGTCTCGGCGATCACCGAGCGGGCGATGGCCGGCGAGCTGGATTTTCGCGCCAGCTTCAAGGAGCGCCTGGCGCTGCTGCAAGGCCTGGACGTCAGCGTACTGGACGCCATCGGCGCCTCCCTGCGCCTGACCGAAGGCGCCGAGACGCTGTTCGCCGAACTCAAGCGCCTGGGCTACAAGACCGCCATCCTTTCGGGCGGTTTCACCTACTTCGCCAAGCAGTTGCAGGCCAAGCTCGGCATCGACTACGTGTTCGCCAACGAGCTGGAAGTGGTGGACGGCAAGGTGACCGGCGTGGCCGTCGAGCCGATCGTCGACGCCCAGCGCAAGGCGGACCTGTTGCGTGAGCTGGCGCAAAAGGAAGGCTTGCGCCTGGAACAGACCATTGCCGTGGGCGACGGCGCCAACGACCTGCCGATGCTGGCCATCGCGGGACTGGGCGTGGCGTTCCGCGCCAAGCCACTGGTCAAGCAATCGGCCCGTCAGGCCATCTCGACCCTGGGCCTGGATGGGGTGCTGTATCTGCTGGGCTTCCGGGATCGCGACGGGCAGCTTTGAGACGGCGCTACACTGTTCCTTGTGCTGAGAGGATTTATCTGTGGTGAGGGGATAAATCCCCTCGCCACAGGGGCTGTGTCTGGCCTTAGAGCGACTTCCACAACGAATCGAAATCCCCCTCCGCTTCGCCGCCGCCCTGGGTGTCGCCTGCGTTCTCCTGGTGATAGGAAAACTGATTGAAGCTGTGAGTGCTGGTGATCCGGCGGTCCAGCCCGGCGCGGTGCTCCTGGCCGTTGGTGTTGATCAGCACGCGCTGGCCCTCCTGGAAGGGCAGGCGCGGGGCAATCATGGTGGGGGGCAGGTCGACGGCGCTGATCTCCGGCAGCAGCAGCCCGCGCAGGTAGTGGCCGTGCTCGTTCTCTTCGCGCACCAGTTGCAGGCCGCAGGGCTGGGCATAAGGTGCCACCAGCTCGATACCCATTTGCATGGCGCCGTTGCGCACCTGTCGGATCCAGCGCACGACGGCGATGCTCCAGGATTGATCGCTGGCGTCCCGGATACCGATCATTTCCCCGGCTTGCAGTTGCTCCGGCACCTCTTTCGGCCAGCCTAGGCAATACCCACCCGGGCTGTGGTTGATGATCGGCAGGTCATAGGTGGGAAAGTGATGCTGGCGGTCGGAACTGCTGCTGTCCTCATCGGATGGATTGGCCGGGTACTCGATTTCCTCATAGGGCAGCAGTTCGTTGTCTCCGTTGGGTGCGGCGTCGAAGGCCTGGCCCCAAGTGTCGCTGTGCTTGGTTGGCGCGGCTTCGAACCGGGCCTTGCGCGTGGTGGGTTTCTTCAGGATTTCGCTGAACGAGCGTTCACCGCCGAGGTAGTAGTGCAGCGCACTCATGCCCACGCACAGCGTCAATGTCCCGTTGCCTTCCATGCGCTGGAAGCTTCGCTCGGCCGCCTCGCCCCAGGCCGCCTGCAAGTGATTCAAGGTGTCGGTGTTCATCCCGGCCGGTACCGACAGGGCCGGGGCGGCCGGCTGTTCCAGGTGGGTGGCGATCATGCGCACCAATGGCTGCGGATCGAAGCCCTGCAATGTCGGTTGCTGCTCGGCCCTGAACTTGGAGCGGTAGCGTGGCCCGACATCCAGTTCCGCGGCGACGGCGAACAGGCTGGTGGCGTTGCTGGCAGGGTCGAGCCTGACCCACTGGCTCCACGCCTCCAGGGCTTCGGCCAGTCGCGCGATCTGGCCCTGGCGTAGCTGATTGCTGCGTGAGGCGCCCAGCAACAGGGCGACGATGTAGGTTTGCTCGGGGCTCAACTGGTGAACCTGGCTGGCCAGTTCGTCGCTCACGCTTTGTTGTTGCAAGCGGTGCTGGCAGGCAATCCGGTATAACTGGTGCAAATCGAGCCACAAGCCTTCAGGCACAGGGCTGTAGAGCTGGCTGGCGCGAATCAGCGGGCCATCGAGGGCGTGCATGGCGCGCTGCAATGCGGTGCTGAGCAGGCGGGCGCGGTCCTTGGTGTACTTGGATGCGATGCGCGCCACGATCTGCTTGTAACCCATCGCCAGCTGGGTTTGCAGGGCCTGGCAGAGGTTGACGATCTTGCGCGAGCGGTCATCCAGCACGATGGCCTGTTGCAGGAAGTGCCGCTCCAGGTGCTTGCAGACGTAATACACCTCGGGGCGCAGCAATTCGAGCAATTGCAGGCGATTGTCGCTGGGTGTGAGCAACTGGTTGAGTTCGCCAAGGGCCTGGTACAACAGGCGGGCGGTTTCGCCGATGTTGGCCTTGGGCAGGTCGGCGATCCAGCGCTTGAGGTCGCGCGGCGAGGCTTCGCAGAACGACAGGCGCGATTGCGTCGGGGACAGGACACGCAGCAACTGGAGAGGGCTGGTCTCATTCATGCCGTGGACGGGCTCCGGCGGGAAACAAACGTGATGTTCCAACTCTAGCAGTTGTAGCCGAAGGAGGTGCGCTATCTATGCTGGATACCCTGTGGGAGCGAGCTTGCTCGCGATGACGCCAGGACAGTCGCCATCGAGGTGACTGTTATATCGCCATCGCGAGCAAGCTCGCTCCACATTTGATCTTTTACTCAGGCCTTTGGCAGTGCCAGGCCTTGGCCCATCTGCACCGGCGAACCGGCCACCAGGCTTTCAACCCATTTCACCTGGTTCGGCCCGAACAGTACGATGGCCGTGGAACCCAGCTTGAAGCGCCCCAGTTCGGCCCCTTTTTCCAGGTGGATCGGTGCACGGGCCGCTTCGTCGTAGCGGAACGTCTTCAGTTCACGCTTGGGCGGCGTGACCAAACCGGCCCAGACGGTCTCGATCGAGGCCACGATCATCGCTCCCACCAGCACCACGGCCATTGGCCCGCGTTCGGTGTCGAAGATGCACGCCACGCGTTCGTTGCGGGCGAACAGCTCCGGCACGTTTTCGGCCGTGGTCTGGTTCACCGAGAAAATCCGTCCGGGAATGTAGACCATCTCCCGCAGGGTGCCGGCCAGCGGCATGTGCACGCGGTGGTAGTCCTTCGGGGACAGGTAGATCGTGGCGAAATCACCGCCCATGAACGGCGCGGCATTGGCCGCATCGCCGCCCAGCAGCTCCAGCACGCTGAAGCTGTGGCCCTTGGCCTGGAACACCCGGCCATGCTCGATCGGGCCAAGCTGGCTGACCGCGCCGTCGGCCGGGCAGAGGATCGCGCCCGGGGTTTCGTCCAGCGGCCGCGCGCCGTCTTTCAGGGCGCGGGTGAAGAACGCGTTGAAGTGTTCGTAGGCGGTCAGGTCTTCCACCAGGGCCTGGGACATGTCCACTTGATAGCGCTTGGCGAACCACGCGGTGAAGGCATTCTTGAACCAGCGCACGCGGCATTCGGCAATGCAACCGGCCAGCCGCGACAGCAGGTGGTGGGGCAGCAGGTACTGAGAGAGGATGAACAAACGGTTTTTCATTAACGGTCCTTAAGAGCCTTAACGTTCGATGGGGGTGTCGGGGTGGTTGCCCCATTCGCCCCAGGAACCGGCATAGCCTTTGACCCGCGGATAACCGAGCGCCTTGGCCACAAGATAGGTGAAGCCAGAACGATGGTGGGTCTGGCAGTGGGTGATGATTTCTTTGTCTGGCGTGATGCCCAGTTGTTCGAGGATCTGCGGCATATCCTTGCGGATGCGCAGGCTGCGGGCCTGGTCCATGCCGGCCGTCCATTCGAAATTGACTGCGCCGGGAATGTGCCCGCCCCTGGCCGCGACGACTTTCTCGCCGGAGTACTCCAGTGGGCCGCGCGCGTCCCAGATGGCCAGGTCGGCGGCGCCGAGGCGGCTTTGCAGGTATTCGCGGGTGGCGGTTGGCGCGTCGTGCAACGTGAGGCTCACCGAGCCGGCGCCGGGCACGGGTGCGTCGGTGGACACCGGCAGGCTCTCGTCCAGCCAGGCCAGCAGGCCGCCGTCGAGGTAGTGGTAGTTGCCGTGGCCGATCACGTCCAACAGCCAGATGAACCGTCCGGCCCAACCGCCGCCTTCATCGTCGTACACCACGTACACCGCGTCCGGGTGGTGTCCGAGTTCGCCGAACAGGGCCTCCAGGTCGGCTTTTGCCGGCAACAGACCCGGCGCCGGTGGCTGGCCCAGTTGCGTGCGCTTGGGGTCGACGAAGCGGGCGCCGGGAATGTGCCCGGTGCTGTAGCGGGCGGCGCTGGTCAGGTCCACCAGGATCAGTTCGCGGGCGTCGAGGCGCGGCAGCAGCTCGCTCGGCTCGATCACCAGCGGCAAGCCAGAGAAGTCAGGCATGTGAGGTCTCCAGGGGCGCAAAGGGAAAGGATTGTAGCAAGTTCAACGGCCCCGGTTGGTAAAGGTGTGCAGGGCCCTTTCGATGCATTGCACGGTTTTGCCGAAGGCCTGCACGGTGACGTCCGAGAAAGGGCCGCCGCCCTGGTCCACGACGACGAGCATGATCACCCGGCCGTTGCAGGTCAGTGAGCGCAGCAGCAGGTGCTCGCCCTTGAACAGGGCGCGCAGGTCCGGCGGCAGTAACGCGGAGAACTGGGCATTGTTGTCCGGGTTCAGGCGTACCTGGGCCTGTTGGGCCAGCAACCGCTGCAAGACCTTGCTCTGGGCGATGGGGAAACTCATCGCCGCGACCTCTTTCGCCAGGCCGGCGGTTTGGTGCACGCGCACGCTGGTCTGGCTGCGGTCGGCCATCAGGATCATCACCCGGCGCATGCCACAGGCCGCCAGCACATCGCGAGCCGAACTGGTCAGGTGCATGGCGTTGCTGAACGGGCTCGGTTCCACCAGCAGGGCCGAGCATTGCTTGCGCCACTGGCTCAGGTCCGGGGCGCTGGGCGGGGGCGTCGACCGTTGGCCGGGCTGGACGCGGCGACTGCCCCAGGGCCAGATCAGGGCCTCGGCCGGGTGCCAGAGGTCTGGCATGGCGTGTTGCCGGGCGCTGTTGGCGGCCTGTTGGTGCAGTTGCTGCTGGACATCGTCCATTGAAATTTGCAGATACAAACTGGTGAGGTATTGCCAGCGGGCGATGTGAGGGGCGTCCCAGGCCTGGTGCGCGGAAAGGGCCAGGCCGTTGGCCAGCAGCACGGTGTTGGCCGGCTGATTGAGCCAGCGCCGCAGGGTCGGGTCATCGTCCAGGCGATTCTGCTGGCGCAACGGGTGCTCGCTGTCCCGAGCGATACGCAGCACTTTCACCAATTCGCGCCGTTCGTTGAGCAGCAAGCGGTAGCCTTGCACCACCCAGATCGGCAGGCGCCAGGCTTCGACCACGCCCAGGCAGATGTGCAGCAAGCCGACGCCGAACAGTTCGCGCTCGACCTGGCTGGCCGACTGGCCTTTATGGATGACTCGCAGCTCCCACTCCCCGAGCAGCCGCGGGTGCGTCAGGGCCAGGGGCCAGAGCGGCGAGAGGAACAACAGGCTGCCCCAGTGGATGTCCTGCCACAACCGCGCCAGGCGGCTGGAGAAAAAACCGTTGGCCTGTTGCGTGGCGTGCTGGCTGATCAGTTGCAGTTGGCGCAGGGTCACGGGGATCTGCTGCTCGGGCAGCGAAGGCAGGCGCGCGAGCAATTGCTCGGTGCGCTTGAGGCCGAGGCGGTTGAGGGCGACTTCAAGGTTTTCCGCCGGTTCGGCGAGGCTGCCATGGGTGTGATGGTTGGCTTCGCGGATGACGCTCAGGGCCAGGGCTGGGCTTTCCTGCATCAGCTCGGCGATGTCGCGCAACGAGCGGCGGCTGTCGGCAAGCGCCTTGCAGACCAGGTCGTGGCTGGCCTGGGGCACCGGCAGGTGGACACCCTGGAGCAGCTTTACCCAGCCTTCGAGGGTGGACGGTCTTGGAGTCGGGACGTTCGATACATTAGCCATGGTTGGACGCGATCATCCCATGAATTATCTACGCCCGGAACGGGGCAAATTGGCTTTTCGCCGGAACTGGCTATAGTCTGGCGCAGTTTTGCCGATAAGTAGAAGAAGAGATTTTTCAGCTTCCGAATATGACCTTGAACCCGACTTAAATAAGTACTTTCTATCTATGGCTAAAATTATCGGCATCATTGTCGTGTTCGCGAGCGTGCTCGGCGGATACGTGCTCTCCCATGGCAAGATTGCCGCCCTGATCCAGCCCTTCGAGGTGATGATCATCGGCGGTGCGGCCTTTGGCGCTTTCCTGCAGGCCAACCCTGGCTATATGACCATGCACGTGATCAAGAAATCCTTGACCATGTTCAGCTCGCGCTTCACCCATACCTTCTACATCGAGGTGCTGGGGCTGGTGTACGAGATCCTCAACAAAAGCCGCCGCGAAGGCATGATGGCGATCGAAGGCGATATCGAAGACGCCGCCGCCAGCCCGATCTTCGCCAAGTACCCAGCCGTGCTCAAGGACGCCCGCATGACGGCGTTCATCTGCGATTACCTGCGGATCATGTCCTCGGGCAACATGGCGCCCCATGAGCTCGAAGGGCTGTTCGACATGGAGCTCTACAACCTGAAGGAAGACCTGGAACACCCATCCCACGCGGTCACCGGCATCGCTGATGGCATGCCCGGCTTCGGTATCGTTGCGGCGGTACTGGGGATCGTGGTGACCATGGCGTCCCTGGGCGAAGGCGACCAGGCGTCCATCGGCTTGCACGTGGGTGCGGCGCTGGTGGGGACCTTCTTCGGTATCCTGGCGGCGTATGGCTTCTTCGGTCCCCTGGCCCATTCCCTGGCCCATGACGCCAAGGAAGAACTGAACGTCTACGAGGCCATCAAGGCCTCCCTGGTAGCGTCTGCCTCGGGCATGCCGCCGTCGCTGGCGGTGGAGTTCGGCCGCAAGGTCCTGTACCCGGCGCACCGTCCAAGCTTCGCCGAGCTGGAACAAGCAGTTCGCGGTCGCTGATATGGAAAATAACCAGCCGATCATCATCAAGCGTGTCAAGCGCATCGCCGCTGGACACCACGGGGGTGCCTGGAAAATCGCCTTCGCCGACTTCGCGACGGCGATGATGGCGTTCTTCCTGGTGCTGTGGCTGCTGTCCACGGCCACCCCGGAGCAGAAAATCGCCATCGCCGGTTACTTCAAGGACCCGATCGGCTTCTCCGAAAGTGGCACGCCCTACATCATCGACCTGGGTGGTTCGCCGACCCTGGCGCCGGACAATACCCTCAACCCTGAAGTCAAGTCCCAGCCACAGCCCGACAAGGTGACGGTGGACACCGATCAGGTCGAGGGCATGGCCGAGCAGGTCGAGCGCGAGCGCCTGGAATTGCTGCTGCAGGAGTTGCAGAACAAGGTCGACGAGAACCCGCAATTGCAGAAGTTCAAGGACCAGATCCTGTTCGAGATCACGCCGAACGGCTTGCGCATCCAGATCACGGATGCCGAGAACCGGCCGATGTTCGACTCCGGCAGCGCGCGCCTGAAGCCTTATTTCGAGGACATCCTGCTGGCCATGGCCGACACCATCAAGGCGGTGCCGAACAAGATCAGCATCAGCGGCCATACCGACGCCAAGCCGTACGTCGGCAAGGGTGACTACGGTAACTGGGAGCTCTCTGCCAACCGCGCCAACGCCGCACGTCGCGCCCTGGTGGCTGGCAGTTATCCGGATGAGCAGGTGGCGCGGGTGGTCGGTTATGCCTCCTCGGCATTGTTCGACCGCAAGGACCCGTTCAACCCGATCAACCGGCGTATCGACATCGTGGTGCTGACCAAGAAGGCTCAAAAAGCCATCGAAGGTTCGCAAACCAACGACCCGGCGCCAGACCCTGTCCAGGGTCAGGGCGCCCCCGGTGAAGCCCCGGCAACGCCGTCAGGCGCGGCGGTGGACCCGAACGCGTTGCCGGCGGACCAGCAACCGGTGCCGGCCCACGAACTGCGCGAACGGTTGAACCTGTTTGACGATGCGGCGCCCAAACCGCCCGCAACGCCTGGGCAGTGACCCATGAAAAAGCCGACATGACTGTCGGCTTTTTTTTATCTTTCGCAATTCCCGTGGCGAGGGAGCTTGCTCCCGCCGGGCTGCAAAGCAGTCCTTTTGGTGAGCGCTTCGCGCTCAAGCGGGAGCAAGCTCCCTCGCCACGGAAATTGTGTATTCCTACAGTCAGTAACTGCTGTCCGGCAAGCTGGCGATGATCGAGCGGTAGCTGTTCATCCGTTGTTGGTGCACGCGGCCTTCTTCCAGGGCCTTGAGCAGGGCGCAACCGGGTTCGCGGTCGTGCTTGCAGTCGCGGAAGCGGCAGGTACCGATCAACTCGTTGAACTCGATGAAACCGGCTTCCACATCGGCCCGGCTGACGTGGCCCAGGCCGAATTCGCGGATGCCCGGCGAGTCGATCAGTTCACCGCCGCCGGGGAAGTGGAACAACCGCGCGGTGGTGGTGGTATGGGTGCCCTGGCCGGACAGTTCGGAAAGCGGCCCGACCCGGGTCTCGACCTCTGGCAGCAGGCTGTTGACCAGCGACGACTTGCCGACTCCGGACTGGCCGACGAACACACTGATGCGCCCGTCCAGTTGCCGTTGCAACTGCTCCATGCCGTTGCCGTGGTGGGCCGAGACTTCCAGCACCGGATAGCCCAGATCCCGGTAGACCGACAGCAGGGCGTTCAGCGCCGGGGCGTTGTGCGCGTCGATCAGGTCGAACTTGTTGAGCAGCAACAACGGGCGGATGCCGGCGTGTTCGGCGGCCACCAGGTAACGGTCGATCAGGTTGGCGTGGGGCTCGGGCAGCGGGGCGAACACGATGACGATCATGTCGACGTTGGCCGCCACCGGCTTGAGCTGGCCGCGGCTGTCCGGACGGCACAGCTCGGTGTGGCGCGGCAATTGCGCCACGATCACGCCGATGCCCTGGTTGCCGGCGCGCCAGACCACCTGGTCGCCGGTGACCAGTGCCGGCAGGTTGGCCCGCAGGTGGCAGCGGAACACCTGGCCGGCCAACTCGCCTTCGCGGGCCTCGACCTCGACCTGCACACCGAAGTGCGCGATCACCAGGCCGGTCTGTTCAGGGCCCAGGTCGCCACCCTCCAGGGCCTCGACAGCGCTGGATTCGCGCTTGGCGGCGCGGGCGGCGCGTTCGCCCTGGATCTTTTCGATGCGCCAGTTCTGACGACGATTGAGTTGGCGTTTGGCCATGGGTGTTCCGTATGAAGAAATGCAGCGATTAGGTAAAACGGCCGCGAGTTTAGCACGCCCGAGGGCCGGCCTAGGCTAAACTGCTGGGCTACGCCGAGGAGCCCCCCATGCAAAATCCGCAGAACCTGATCTGGATCGACCTGGAAATGACCGGTCTGAACCCTGACACCGACGTCATCATCGAAATGGCCACCATCGTCACCGACAGCGACCTCAACACCCTGGCCGAAGGCCCGGTGATTGCGATCCATCACAGCGACGAAATCCTCGCCGGCATGGACGAATGGAATACCCGCCAGCACGGCGGCTCGGGCCTGACCCAGCGAGTGCGCGACAGCAAGATCAGTATGGCCGAGGCCGAGGCCCAGACCATCGCCTTCCTGGAGCAGTGGGTGCCGAAAGGCAAGTCGCCGATCTGCGGCAATAGCATCTGCCAGGACCGCCGCTTCCTTTATACCCACATGAAATCCCTGGAAAGCTACTTCCATTACCGCAACCTGGACGTCTCCACCCTCAAGGAGTTGGCGGCCCGCTGGGCGCCGCACGTGCGTGACAGCTTCCAGAAGGGCGGCAGCCACCTGGCCCTGGACGACATCCGCGAGTCCATCGCCGAGTTGCAGCATTACCGCAAGCATTTCATCAAGTTCTGACCGGCCCCCAGCGGGATTGCTGTTGTGGCGAGGGAGCTTGCTCCGCTCTTGTGGCGAGGGGATTTATCCCCGTTGGGCTGCGTAGCAGCCCCAAAAACCTGATACCCCGTGTGTCAGGTCGCTTGGTCAGGCGTATCAGGGGCTGCTGCGCAGCCCAACGGGGATAAATCCCCTCGCCACGGGTTCCGTGTTGGGGATGTCGGAGCTGCCCTCTTTTGGTGCCTGTCCGAAATGGCTAGACTGCGCGCCCTCCTGCAAGGACCGCCATCATGTTGTTGATGCTTTACCTGATCGCCATCACCGCCGAAGCCATGACCGGCGCCCTGTCTGCCGGGCGTCGCGGCATGGACTGGTTTGGCGTGGTGCTGATTGCCTGCGTCACCGCGCTGGGTGGCGGCTCGGTGCGTGACGTGTTGCTCGGGCATTACCCGCTCACCTGGGTCAAACACCCGGAGTACCTGGTGCTGACCACCGCGGCGGCGATGCTGACGGTTTTCCTGGCGCGCTGGATGCGCCATCTGCGCTCGTTGTTCCTGGTGCTCGACGCCCTGGGTCTGGTGGCGTTCACCCTGATCGGCTGCATGACGGCCCTGGAAATGGGCCACGGCATGCTGGTGGCCTCGGTCAGCGGGGTGATCACCGGGGTGTTTGGCGGCATCCTGCGGGACATCTTCTGCAACGATATTCCACTGATCTTCCGTCGCGAGTTGTACGCCAGCGTCTCGTTTGCCGCGGCGTGGTGCTACCTGCTCTGTGTCTACCTGCAATTGCCGAGCGAACAGGCGATCCTCATCACCTTGTTCGGCGGTTTCCTGCTGCGGCTCCTGGCGATCCGCTTTCACTGGGAAATGCCCAAGTTCGTCTATAACGACGAGGTCTGACGTTGCGCATGCTGGCGCAGCGCCCATTCGACATGTTCGCGCACCAATTCCGAGGGGTAGTCGCGCCGCGCTTCCAGCGCCTGCAACACCGGGATGGTTGAGGGGGCGTTGCCCAGGCCGACCGCCAGGTTGCGCAGCCAGCGTTCGTAGCCGGCCCGCCGCAGCGGCGAGCCTTCGGTGCTGCTGAGGAACGTTTGCTCGTCCCACAGGAACAGCTCGGCCAGGCCGGCGTTGTCGAGGTTATGGCGAGGCTTGAAGTCGCTCTCGCCAGAGGGGCGGGCGAAGCGGTTCCAGGGGCAGACGATCTGGCAGTCGTCGCAACCGAACACTCGGTTGCCGATCAACGGTCGCAATGCCTCCGGAATGGCGCTTTTGAGCTCGATGGTCAGGTAGGAAATGCAGCGACGGGCATCCAGCACGTAGGGCCCGACGAAGGCGTTCGTCGGACAAATGTCCAGGCAGGCGGTGCATTTTCCACAATGCTCGCTGGCATGGGGTGGATCTGTCGGCAGCGGCAGGTCGACGAACAGCTCGCTCAGGAAGAAGTAACTGCCGGCCTTGCGGTTCAGTACCAGGGTGTTTTTACCGATCCAGCCAAGCCCGGCCTGTTCGGCGATGGCTTTCTCCAGGACCGGAGCGCTGTCGACGAAGGCGCGATAACCGAAGGGGCCGATGACGGCCTGGATTTTTTCGGCCAGTTGTTGCACGCGCTTGCGGATCAATTTGTGGTAATCGCGGCCCAATGCATAACGCGAGACGTAGGCTTTTTCCGGTTGGCCGAGCATTTGCGCCATCTGGGTGTCGCCCGGCAGGTAGTCCATGCGCAGGGACACCACCCGCAGGGTGCCGGGCACCAGCTCTTCGGGGTGCGAGCGCTTGCTGCCATGGGCGCCCATGTAGTCCATTTCGCCGTGGTAGCCCGCTTCGAGCCAGCGTTGCAGGTGCCGTTCATGCTCGGCGAGGTCCAGGCCGCTGATGCCGACCTGCTGGAAGCCCAGCTCGCGGCCCCACTCCTTGATGGATTGGGCGAGGGCGGGGAGGTCTGTGGGGATGGCGGGCATGAGGCGAGAGAAACCGGAGCTGAGATGCGTATAATTCTGCCAGACATCGGAGCCCGAAGACGCATGCCGCACACTAAAGATGATTTTCCCGACGCGCTGTACAGCGCCGCGCAAGTGCGGGCCCTCGACGCGCAACTGATCGCGGCAGGCACCACGGGCTTCGAATTGATGCAGCGCGCGGCCCGCGCCACCTGGCGCGCAATCGTCCGGCGCTGGCCCGATGCCCGTGAATTGACCGTACTTGCCGGTCACGGCAACAACGCCGGCGACGGCTACCTGGTTGCGACCCTGGCGCGCCGTGCGGGCTGGACGGTGCGGGTGCTGGCGGTGGGCGAGCCCCGGCGATTGCAGGGGGATGCCGCCAATGCCCACGCCGAAGCCATTGCCGTGGGTGTACCGGTGGAGCCGTGGTCGGACGAATCCGCATTGCGCGGCGTGCTGCTGGACGCATTGCTCGGCACTGGCCTGAACGGCGAGGTTCGCGAACCGTATGTGCGTGCCATTGACACCATTAACGTCAGTGGCCTGCCGGTGGCGGCGGTGGACATCCCCTCGGGCTTGTGTGCCGACACCGGAAGAGTGCTGGGCACGGCGGTGACGGCCGACCTGACCGTCACCTTCATCGGTCTGAAGCTGGGGCTGTTCACCGGCGAAGCGGCGGACCGGGTCGGTGAGCCGGTGTTCAACGACCTGCAGGCCGACCCGGATCTCGTCGAGTCGGCGCCGGTCAGCGCTCGACTGCTCTCGGCGCACAATCTGCCACGCCTGGCATCGCGCGCCGCCACCGCCCACAAGGGCAAGTTCGGCCATGTGTTGCTGATCGGCGGCGATCGGGGTTTTGGCGGCGCGATCCAGATGAGCGCCGAAAGCGCCCTGCGCTGCGGCGCGGGCATGGTGTCCATGGCCACCCGCAGCGAGCATGTAGCGTCGGCCTTGACGCGCTTGCCCGAGGTCATGGTGCAGGGCACGCATTCGGCCAACCAATTGATGGGCCTGCTTAAGCAAGCCAGTGTCGTGGTGGTCGGTCCGGGCCTGGGCCAGGCCGCGTGGGGGCGCAGCCTGTTGTCGGCGGCGGCCAATGCGCCGCTGCCGCAGGTCTGGGATGCCGATGCGCTGAACCTGCTGGGCAGCGGCGCTGTCAGTCTGCCGGGGGATTGTGTCATCACACCGCATCCGGGGGAGGCGGCGCGGTTGCTGGGGATATCCACGGCCCAGGTGCAGGCTGACCGTCCGGCGGCGGCCCGTGCGCTGAGCGAACAGTACGCCGCTACGGTCGTCCTCAAGGGCGCCGGCAGCCTGATTGCCAGCCCGGACGGTCGCCTGGCGGTGTGCTGCCAGGGCCATCCAGCCATGGCCACCGCCGGCCTGGGAGATGTCCTGGCCGGGGTGGTCGGTGCGTTGCTGGCCCAGGGCATGGAAGGGTTCGAGGCTGCTTGCCTGGCGGTGTGGCTGCACGCCAATGCCGGTGCCCAGGCCGGTCAGTCGGGCCGGGGGGTGGCAGCGACCGACCTGATCCCGGCCATTCGTCAGTTGTTGGAGGAGCATTCACCGTGTCTGAAGTAACCCTGTACGTGGCGGACGAAGACGCCATGACGGAATTCGGTGCGCGCATTGCACGCACCACGGCGGGCCATGGCCTGATTTTTCTCGAAGGTGATCTTGGTGCGGGGAAAACCACCTTGTCCCGTGGCATCATTCGTGGCCTCGGCCACGTCGGCTCGGTAAAAAGCCCTACGTTCACCTTGGTCGAGCCCTACGAGATCGGCGACATACGCGCTTTTCATTTCGACCTGTATCGGTTGGTGGACCCGCAAGAGCTGGAATTTCTCGGCATCCGCGATTATTTCGAAGATGACGCCTTATGCCTGATCGAATGGCCCGACAAGGGTGCAGGCTTTTTGCCAAAGCCTGACCTGACCATTACCATTGGCGCGCAGAACGGCGGGCGTTCGCTGAAACTGACGCCGCAAGGCTCGCGTGGCGAGTCGTGGTGTGCCGCGTTGGCATTGGAAAACTATTGATGATGGGGTTTGGTATGCGCTTTCGCGCGGTGGTTGCTGTCGTAGGACTGTTGCTTACGGCACTGGCCGTCGATGCTGTGGCCGAGACAAAGGTCAACAGCGTTCGCCTCTGGCGGGCGCCGGATAACACTCGACTGGTGTTCGACCTGACGGGGCCGGTGCAGCACAGCGTGTTCACCCTGACCGCCCCCGACCGCCTGGTGATCGACATCAATGGCGCCTCCCTGGGCGCGCCGCTGAACGTGGCCACCGCCAACACACCGATTACCGCCATGCGTTCGGCCCAGCGCACGCCCACCGACCTGCGGGTGGTCATCGACCTGAAAAAGGCCGTGACCCCGAAGAGCTTCACCCTGGCCCCCAATGCCCAGTACGGCAATCGGCTGGTGGTGGACCTGTTCGACAACCCGGCCGACGCCGCGCCGCCACCACCACCGCCGACCAATGTCGCCACGGTGCCTGCGGTGCCGGTGACCCCGGCCGAACCGGCTATCAAGTTGCCACCGGCACCGGCCGGCAAGCGCGACATCATCGTGGTGATCGACGCCGGCCACGGCGGCGAAGACCCAGGTGCCTCGGGCTCGCGTGGGCAGCGTGAAAAAGACGTGGTGCTGTCCATCGCCCGTGAGCTGCAACGCCAAGTCAACGGCATGAAAGGTTTCCGCGCCGAGCTGACCCGTACCGGCGACTACTTCATTCCGTTGCGCGGGCGTACCGAAATCGCCCGCAAGAAAGGCGCCGACCTGTTCGTCTCCATCCACGCCGACGCCGCACCTTCCGCGGCGGCATTTGGGGCGTCGGTGTTTGCCTTGTCCGACCGGGGCGCCACGTCCGAGACCGCCCGCTGGCTGGCCGACAGTGAAAACCGCTCCGACCTGATCGGCGGTGCCGGCAACGTCAGCCTCGATGACAAGGACCGCATGCTCGCCGGCGTATTGCTCGACCTGTCGATGACCGCCTCGTTGACCTCCAGCCTGAACGTCGGCCAGAAGGTCCTGAGCAACATCGGCCGGGTCACGCCGCTGCACAAGCAGCGCGTCGAACAGGCCGGGTTCATGGTGCTCAAGTCGCCGGATATCCCCTCGATCCTGGTGGAAACCGGCTTCATCTCCAACTCCAACGAAGCGTCGAAGCTGTCGTCGGCCAGCCACCAGCAGGCGCTGGCCCGTTCCATCAGCAGCGGTGTGCGGCAGTTCTTCCAGCAGAACCCGCCGCCGGGTACCTACATCGCCTGGCTGCGCGATTCCGGCAAGATCGCCCAGGGCCCGCGGGACCATCGGGTCAGCCCGGGCGAGACCCTGGCGATGATCGCGGTGCGCTACCAGGTGTCGCCCGCCGCGCTGCGCAGTGCCAACAACCTCAAGAGTGACGAACTGAAGATCGGCCAGACCCTGACCATTCCCGGTAACGAAGTGGCGTCCAAGCAATGAGCGATGAAGTGATCGGCAGCAACGCCCGCATCGAGCTGCTCAGCCCGCGGCTGGCGAACCAGATCGCGGCCGGCGAGGTGGTCGAGCGCCCGGCGTCGGTGATCAAGGAATTGCTGGAAAACAGCCTCGACTCCGGCGCCAAGCGGATCGATGTGGATGTCGAGCAGGGTGGCGTCAAGTTGTTGCGGGTGCGCGATGACGGCGGCGGTATCTCCTCCGATGACCTGCCGCTGGCCCTGGCGCGCCACGCCACCAGCAAGATTCGCGACCTGGAAGACCTTGAGCGGGTCATGAGCCTGGGGTTTCGCGGCGAGGCGCTGGCGTCCATCAGCTCGGTGTCGCGCTTGACCCTCACGTCCCGTACCCGCGACGCCGACCAGGCCTGGCAGGTCGAGACCGAAGGCCGGGACATGGCGTCCCGAGTCCAGCCGGCCGCCCATCCGGTGGGCACGTCGGTGGAAGTGCGCGACCTGTTCTTCAATACCCCGGCGCGGCGCAAGTTCCTCAAGGCCGAGAAAACCGAATTCGATCACCTGCAAGAAGTCATCAAGCGCCTGGCCCTGGCGCGTTTTGACGTGGCGTTCCATTTGCGCCACAACGGCAAGACCATCCTCAGCCTGCACGAGGCCCATGATGACGCGGCCCGCGCCCGGCGCGTGGGGGCGGTGTGCGGCGCGGGCTTCCTCGAACAGGCGTTGCCCATCGAGGTGGAGCGCAACGGTCTGCGGCTGTGGGGCTGGGTCGGGTTGCCGACCTTTTCCCGCAGTCAGGCCGACTTGCAGTATTTCTACGTGAACGGTCGGGCGGTGCGCGACAAGCTGGTGGCCCACGCGGTGCGCCAGGCGTATCGCGATGTGCTGTTCAACGGCCGGCACCCGACCTTCGTGCTGTTTTTCGAAGTCGACCCGGCGGTGGTGGACGTCAACGTGCACCCCACCAAGCACGAAGTGCGTTTCCGTGACGGCCGGATGGTCCACGATTTCCTGTATGGCACCTTGCACCGCGCCTTGGGCGATGTGCGGCCGGAAGACCAGCTCGCGGCGCCGGCCGCGGTGGGTGGCATGGTCCGGCCCACGGGGCTGGAGGCGGGCGAGTTCGGTCCCCAGGGCGAAATGCGCCTGGCGGCCAATGCGCTGCTGGAGCAGCCCCAGCCCCAGCCAAGCTACAACCCGGCCGGCAGCGGTGCCGGCAGCGGCTATCAATACCAATACACGCCACGCCCGCAATCGACTGTGCCGGCAGCCGAGGCCCAGGCGGCCTACCGCGAGTTTTTCAAGCCGCTGCCTGAAGCCGGTGCCACGGCCTTGCCCGACGGCCAGGGCGACATTCCGCCCTTGGGTTACGCCTTGGCGCAGCTCAAGGGCATCTACATCCTTTCGGAAAACGCCCAGGGCCTGGTCCTGGTGGACATGCATGCCGCCCACGAGCGGATCATGTACGAGCGGCTGAAAATCGCCATGGCCAGCGAAGGCCTCAGCGGCCAGCCACTGCTGGTGCCCGAATCCCTGGCCGTCAGCCAGCGCGAGGCCGATTGCGCCGAAGAGCACGTGGGCTGGTTCCAGCGCCTGGGCTTCGAATTGCAGCGCCTGGGCCCGGAAACCCTGGCGATCCGCCAGATTCCAGCTTTGCTGAAGCAGGCCGAGGCCAATCGGTTGGTCAGCGACGTGCTGGCGGACCTGATGGAGTACGGCACCAGCGACCGCATCCAGGCGCACCTGAACGAACTGCTCGGCACCATGGCCTGCCACGGCGCGATTCGCGCCAACCGGCGCCTGGCCCTGCCGGAAATGAACGGCCTGCTGCGGGACATGGAAAACACCGAGCGCAGCGGCCAATGCAACCATGGCCGGCCGACCTGGACCCAATTGGGCCTGGACGACCTGGACAAACTGTTCTTGCGCGGTCGTTGATGAGTCAGTTGCCACCCGCGATTTTCCTGATGGGGCCGACCGCTGCCGGCAAGACCGACCTGGCCATCGAACTGACCAAGGTCCTGCCCTGCGAGCTGATCAGCGTCGACTCGGCGCTGGTCTACCGGGGCATGGACATCGGCACCGCCAAGCCGTCCAAGGCGCTGCTGGCCGAATTTCCCCACCGCCTGATCGATATTCTCGACCCGGCCGAGGCCTATTCGGCGGCGGATTTTCGTCGCGACGCGCTCCAGGCCATGGCCGAGATCACCGCGCGCGGCAAGATCCCACTGCTGGTGGGCGGCACCATGCTGTATTACAAAGCCCTGGTGGACGGCCTGGCGGACATGCCGGCGGCCGATCCCGAGGTCCGCGCGCAGATCGAAGACGAGGCTGCGCGCCTTGGCTGGCAGGCCCTGCACGCGCAATTGGCGCTGATCGACCCGGAATCGGCCGCGCGCATTCATCCCAACGATCCGCAGCGGCTCAGCCGGGCGCTGGAGGTTTATCGGGTCAGTGGCCTGAGCATGACTGCCCTGCGCCAGCGACAATCTGCGCAAAGTACTGAAGCAGCCGCTTCGGGACTGCAACAATTGCCCTATACTGTCGCGAATCTGGCCATCGCTCCGGCGAGCCGGCAAGTGCTGCACCGGCGAATTGAACAAAGATTCACATTAATGTTGGAACAGGGATTCATCGACGAGGTCGTAGCCCTGCGTAAGCGAAGTGACCTGCATGCCGGGTTGCCGTCTATACGTGCTGTGGGTTACCGCCAGGTCTGGGATTACCTTGACGGCAAGCTGACGTCAGCCGAGATGCAGGAGCGTGGGATCATTGCCACGCGCCAATTGGCGAAACGCCAGTTCACCTGGCTGCGCAGCTGGACTGACCTGCATTGGCTCGACAGTCTCGATTGCGACAATCTGCCACGCGCCTTGAAATACCTCGGGACCATCTCCATATTGAGCTGAGTCCTTGCAATTGCCGTCTATCCTTGGGGGTGTGACGGCCCAAGCCATCTGATTCCGATTTTTATTATTGATCCTTAAAGGAGTGCGGCACATGTCAAAAGGGCATTCGCTACAAGACCCTTACTTGAACACTTTACGTAAAGAAAAAGTTGGGGTGTCCATCTATCTCGTCAACGGGATCAAACTGCAAGGCACGATCGAGTCTTTCGACCAGTTCGTCATCCTTCTGAAAAACACCGTCAGCCAGATGGTCTACAAGCACGCGATCTCCACCGTTGTGCCAGTTCGTCCAATTCGTCTGCCTAGCGCAACCGAATCCGAAGGCGGTGACGCTGAACCGGGTAACGCCTGATAGGAGCCTCCTTTGTTCTTTGAGCGCCACGGTGGTGGTGAACGGACCATTCTCGTTCACCTGGATGGACAGGACCCTGAGGCGCGCGAAGATCCGCAGGAGTTTCAGGAATTGGCACTTTCGGCCGGCGCCGAGACCGTCGCGTTCTTCAACGTGCCGCGTCATCGGCCAACCGCCAAGTTCCTGATCGGCAGTGGCAAGGTCGAGGAGTTGCGCGACCTGATCAAGGCCGAGCACGTCGATTTGGTGATTTTCAATCACATCCTCACGCCCAGCCAGGAACGCAACCTCGAACGTGTCTTCGAGTGTCGCGTGATCGACCGTACCGGTCTGATTCTCGATATCTTCGCCCAACGCGCCCGCACCCATGAGGGCAAACTCCAGGTCGAACTGGCCCAGCTTGAGCACATGAGTACGCGGCTGGTTCGCGGCTGGACTCACCTTGAGCGGCAAAAGGGCGGTATCGGCCTGCGCGGCCCGGGTGAAACCCAGTTGGAAACCGACCGGCGCCTGTTGCGGGTTCGCCTGCGCCAGATCAAGGGACGCCTGGAAAAGGTTCGCAGCCAACGCGAACAATCGCGACGCGGCCGCAAGCGCGCGGAGATCCCGACGGTTTCACTGGTGGGTTATACCAACGCCGGCAAATCGACCCTGTTCAACAACGTCACCCAATCCGACGTCTATGCCGCCGACCAGTTGTTCGCCACGCTCGACCCGACCCTGCGCCGGCTCGACCTGGACGACCTCGGGCCGATCGTGCTGGCCGACACCGTGGGCTTCATCCGTCACTTGCCGCACAAACTGGTCGAGGCTTTCCGGGCTACGCTCGAAGAGTCGAGCAACTCCGACCTGCTGCTGCACGTGATCGATGCCGCCGAGCCGGACCGGATGCTGCAGATCGAGCAGGTGATGGTGGTGCTGGGCGAGATCGGGGCCCAGGACTTGCCGATCCTCGAGGTATACAACAAACTCGATTTGCTCGAGGGCGTGGAGCCGCAGATCCAGCGCGATGCCGACGGCAAGCCGCAACGGGTCTGGTTGTCGGCCCGCGACGGCAGCGGCCTGGACCTGCTCAAGCAGGCCGTGGCCGAGCTGCTCGGCGACGATCTGTTCGTGGGGACCCTGAAGTTGCCGCAACGTTTCGCCCGGCTACGTGCCCAGTTCTTCGAGCTGGGCGCGGTGCAAAAAGAAGAACACGACGACGAAGGCACCTGCCTGCTGGCGGTGCGCCTGCCTCGATCGGAGCTGAACCGTCTGGTCAGTCGCGAAGGACTGCAACCGATGGAATTCATCGAGCAACACACTTTGCAATAAAAGCCTGAGAAAGCGGTGTCAGGCATTCTGTAGCATTGGTCGGCGCGCCGTGGGTGCGTCTTTGCTTTATCAGATGGAGAGCGCTATGGCTTGGAATGAGCCGGGTGGCAACTCGAACAATCAGGATCCTTGGGGTGGCAAGCGTCGTAACAACGGCGACCGCAAGGGGCCGCCGGATCTCGACGAGGCCTTCCGAAAGCTGCAGGAAAGCCTGAACGGTTTGTTCGGTGGCGGTAAAAAACGTGGTGATGATGGCGGCGGCCGTCCGGGCAAGAGCGGCGGTTTCGGCCTGCTCGGCATCGGTCTCGTCGTGTTGGCGGCTGTCTGGCTTTACAGTGCGGTCTATGTCGTGGACGAGCAGGAGCAGGCCGTGGTGCTGCGCTTCGGCAAGTACTACGAGACCGTCGGCCCGGGCCTGAACATCTATTTCCCGCCGATCGACCAGAAGTACCTGGAAAACGTCACGCGTGAACGTGCGTACAGCAAGCAGGGCCAGATGCTCACCGAAGACGAGAACATCGTCGAAGTGCCGCTGACCGTGCAGTACAAGATCACCAACCTGCAAGACTTCGTACTGAATGTCGACCAGCCGGAAGTCAGCCTGCAGCACGCGACCGAAAGTGCCCTGCGCCATGTGGTGGGTTCCACCGCCATGGACCAGGTCCTGACCGAAGGCCGCGAGCTGATGGCCAGCGAGATCAAGGAGCGCCTGCAACGGTTCCTCGATACCTATCGCACCGGTATCACGGTGACCCAGGTCAACGTGCAGAGCGCCGCGGCGCCGCGTGAAGTCCAGGAAGCCTTCGATGACGTGATCCGTGCCCGTGAAGACGAGCAGCGTTCGCGCAACCAGGCCGAAACCTATGCCAACGGCGTCGTGCCGGAAGCACGTGGCCAGGCCCAGCGCATCATCGAAGATGCCAACGGTTACCGCGATGAAGTGGTTTCCCGCGCCAAGGGTGAGGCCGATCGTTTCACCAAGCTGGTGGCCGAGTACCGCAAGGCCCCTGAGGTGACCCGTCAGCGCCTGTACCTGGACACCATGCAGGAAGTCTTCAGCAACACCAGCAAGGTCCTCGTGACCGGCAACAAGAATGGCCAGAGCAACCTGCTGTACCTGCCGCTGGACAAGATGGTCGAAGGGGGACGCAGCAGCGTCACCGCGCCACCTGTCGGCAGCACGTCGGCCGCCAGCAATGAAGCCAATGCCCGCGCGGCGGCGGACCTGCAGCAACAGCAAGCACGTACCAGGGAGAGTCGCTGATGAGCAATAAATCGCTGATCGCCCTTATTGTCGGTGTCGTCGTGGCGATCGCTGCCTGGAACTGCTTCTACATCGTGGCTCAGACCGAGCGTGCGGTGTTGCTGCAATTCGGTCGCGTGGTCCAGGCTGATGTCCAGCCGGGGCTGCATGTGAAAGTGCCGTACGTCAACAAGGTGCGCAAGTTCGACGCCCGCCTGATGACGCTGGATGCGCCGACGCAACGCTTCCTGACGCTGGAAAAGAAAGCCGTGATGGTGGATGCCTACGCCAAGTGGCGCGTGAAGGACGCCGAGCGTTTCTACACCGCGACCTCCGGCCTCAAGCAGATCGCCGACGAACGTCTGTCCCGTCGTTTGGAATCGGGCCTGCGTGACCAGTTCGGCAAGCGCACGCTGCATGAAGTGGTGTCCGGTGAGCGTGATGCGCTCATGGCCGACATCACCCGTTCGCTGAACTCGATGGCGGAAAAGGAACTGGGTATCGAGGTGATCGATGTCCGAGTCAAGGCCATCGACCTGCCGAAGGAAGTCAACCGCAGCGTGTTCGAGCGGATGAGCACCGAGCGTGAGCGTGAGGCTCGTGAGCACCGCGCCAAGGGTAACGAGCTGGCGGAAGGCATCCGTGCCGACGCCGATCGTCAGCGTCGCGTGTTGCTGGCCGAAGCCTATCGTGAATCGGAAGAGGTTCGCGGTGATGGCGACGCCCAGGCGGCTGCGATCTACGCCAAGGCCTACGGCCAGGACCAGGAGTTCTACGGGTTCTATCGTAGCCTGCGTGCCTACCGTGAAAGCTTTGCGAACAAATCCGACGTCATGGTCCTGGACCCAAGCAGCGACTTCTTCCACTACCTGGAGAAGGCCAAGCCTTGATTCGACGTTGACCTGGGGGCTCCGCCCGGCGGCTAAAGCGTCGGGCGGGGTGATCCTTTGGGAAAACGTGTGTATGATGCGGCAGCCGGGAAATTCCCGGCTTTTTTGCGTCTGCACGTTCGATTGCGGTTTGAAGTGCAGGCGTCGGGTTGAACGACTCGACAGGTTTTTCGAGGAAAGTGCCGGACGAGGCTGCAATGCCGTTCATTCCAGGCGTCGATTAAAGTTCTGTGGCAAGGGAGCAAGCTCCCTCGCCACAGGATTCAATTGACCTTGACTGAGCGGCACGGCGCCATTCGTCACGTCGCCCTTGCGCGTGTTTTGCGCGCGGGCGGGGCATTTTCTGCTTCACTCAAGGCTTGCCCGAAGGCTGGCCGCCCGGACCATAGGGGAATGGCGTAATGGCAACGGTAGACCGCTGGCTGCTGCCAGATGGCATCGAAGAAGTACTGCCACCGGAAGCTGCGCGTATCGAAGTAGCGCGTCGGCAGGTGTTGGATCTGTTCCAGAGCTGGGGTTACGAGTTTGTCGTCACCCCGCATATCGAGTACCTGGAATCCCTGCTGACCGGCGCGGGCCAGGACCTGGATCTGCGCACCTTCAAGGTTATCGACCCTCAATCGGGCCGTCAGATGGGCTTTCGGGCCGACATCACGCCGCAAGTGGCGCGTATCGATGCCCACACCCTGCGCCGCGAAGGCCCCAGCCGCCTGTGCTATGCCGGCAGCGTGCTGCACGCCCAGCCACGTGCCTTGTCATCCTCGCGCAGCCCGATCCAGTTGGGTGCCGAGTTGTATGGCGATGCCAGCCCGAGCAGCGACGTGGAAGTCATCAGCCTGATGTTGGCCATGTTGCAACTGGCCGACGTGCCGGATGTCCACATGGACTTGGGGCATGTCGGTATTTATCGCGGCCTGGCCCGTGCGGCCGGCCTGTCTGGCGAAGTGGAGCAGCAGTTGTTCGATGCGCTGCAACGCAAGGCCATCGACGAAGTCATCAGCCTGACCGAAGGCCTGCCGGCCGATCTGTCAGGCATGCTGCGTGCGCTGGTGGACTTGTGCGGTGGTCGTGAGGTGCTGGCCGCGGCTCGCGAGCGCCTGGCCCACGCACCGGCGCCGGTGTTGGCGGCGCTCGACGACCTGCTGGCGATTGCCGAGCGTCTGTCGGTGCGTTTCCCAGACCTGCCGCTGTATTTCGACCTGGGTGAGCTGCGCGGTTATCACTACCACACCGGTGTCGTGTTTGCCGTATTCGTGCCGGGTGTTGGCCAGTCCATCGCCCAGGGCGGGCGCTATGACGACATCGGTGCCGACTTCGGTCGCGCCCGTCCGGCGACCGGCTTCTCTACCGATTTGAAAACCCTGGTGACCCTGGGGCGTGCTGAGATCGAGCTACCGTCTGGCGGTATCTGGATGCCTGACAGTACGGATGCGGCACTCTGGCAGGCCGTCTGCCAGTTGCGCAGCGAGGGTCAGCGTGTCGTCCAGGCCTTGCCTGGGCAACCTGTGGCCGCCGCCCGTGAAGCGGACTGCGACCGGCAATTGATTCAGCAGAATGGGCTTTGGCAAGTATTGCCGCTGGCTTCTTGAGTTTTCTCGCCGGCCGCGGCCGGCACCAAGTTTGCGCGAATGAGGACAAGTGTTATGGGTAAGAATGTCGTAGTCCTGGGCACCCAGTGGGGTGATGAGGGCAAAGGCAAGATCGTTGATCTGCTGACCGAACATGCTGCCGCCGTAGTGCGCTACCAGGGTGGCCACAACGCAGGTCACACCTTGGTGATCGACGGTGAGAAGACCGTTCTGCACCTGATTCCCTCGGGCGTGCTGCGCGAAGGCGTCCAGTGCCTGATCGGCAACGGTGTGGTGGTTGCGCCCGACGCCCTGCTGCGGGAAATCATCAAGCTGGAAGAGAAAGGCGTACCGGTGCGTGAGCGCCTGCGTATCAGCCCGTCCTGCCCGCTGATCCTGTCCTACCACGTTGCACTGGACCAGGCCCGTGAAAAGGCTCGTGGCGAGCTGAAGATCGGCACCACCGGTCGCGGTATCGGCCCGGCCTACGAAGACAAGGTCGCGCGTCGCGGCCTGCGTATCGGTGACCTGTTCCATCGTGAGCGTTTCGCCGCCAAGCTGGGTGAGTTGCTGGACTACCACAACTTTGTCCTGGTCAATTACTACAAAGAGCCGGCCATCGACTTCCAGAAGACCCTGGATGAGTGCATGGAGTACGCCGAGCTGCTCAAGCCGATGATGCTCGACGTCACGGCCGAACTGCACGAGCTGCGTCGCGCCGGCAAGGACATCATGTTCGAAGGCGCCCAGGGTTCGCTGCTGGACATCGACCACGGCACCTATCCGTACGTCACCAGCTCCAACACCACCGCCGGCGGTATCGCCACCGGTTCGGGTTTCGGCCCGATGTACGTGGACTACATCCTGGGCATCACCAAGGCCTACACCACGCGCGTCGGTTCGGGTCCGTTCCCGACCGAACTGTTCGACGATGTCGGCGCTTTCCTGGCCAAGCGCGGCCATGAATTCGGTGCGACCACCGGTCGTGCCCGTCGTTGTGGCTGGTTCGATGCGGTCATCCTGCGTCGCGCCATCGACGTCAACAGCATCTCGGGCCTGTGCCTGACCAAGCTGGACGTGCTGGACGGCCTGGAAACCATCAATATCTGCGTGGGCTACAAGAATCAGGACGGCGCTGTCATCGACGCACCGACCGACGCCGACAGCTACATCGGCCTGGAGCCAGTGTACGAGCAGATGCCGGGCTGGGCTGAATCGACCGTAGGCGCCAAGACCCTGGAAGAGCTGCCAGCGGCTGCCCGTAACTACATCAAGCGTGTCGAAGAGCTGGTCGGTGCGCCGATCGACATTATTTCGACGGGGCCTGACCGTAACGAAACCATCGTTCTGCGTCATCCTTTCGGTTGATAAGTCGTTGATGTAAAAAGCAAAGGACCCTCATTTGGGTCCTTTGTCGTTTCTGCCGCCGGGCGGCATGACACTTGCTATGCAACTCCATTACAGGCAGCTCTTGATGAGTGCCATCAAATTAATGGCGTTTGGTAGAGGGATTTCACGTGTCGGCCGTTCTCTCACTGTTACAAAGCCGTTTACTGCGGCCCGTGTTCGTTACCCTCGGTATCGCCCTTTTGGTGCAGGTACTGGTGGCCGTCGCGCTGACCCGGAGCACTGTCACGGCGCTGGAAGCCGATCTCGGCGCGCGGTTGGGCGTAGACAGCCAGAAACTTTCGGCAGAGCTGGAGCAGGCCGGGCGTGAGGTCACGTCGAGCCTGGACAGCCTGTCCGCCAACACTCGCCAACGGTTGAATGCCGGGCTGTCCGCGCGTCTGAAGGACGAGCAGGCGCAGTTGCGTGGGACGTTGGAGAAAGACTTGCGCGATTCCGCCAATGATATGGCGCAACTCCTGGCTTCTGTCGCGCCCCGCGCCATGTGGGACAGCGATGTGCCGACCCTTTCCGAATTCGCTCGCCGGGCCCAGCGCAACCCCAATGTTTTGTTCGTCATTTACGACGACGCTGCCGGTGAACACCTGACTCGCTACTTGAACCGGGAAAACCCGATCAACAAGGCGTTGCTGGAGAAGGGCAAGGGCGAGCGGGCGCTGGACAAGGTGTTGGATGCGGCGAAGAGCGATCCTTCGGTGTATTACCTCGAAGCGTCTATCAACCCCAATGGCGTGGAGATCGGCAAGGTATTGATGGGGGTTTCCACCGCGTCCGTCGAAACCGACCTGAAGGCGCTGGACCAGCGCTTTTCGGCGTTGATCGCCAGCAGTGACCAGTTGGTGGGCGATAGCCTGAAGGGCGCGGCGGCCGACAGTGCCACCGCCATGCGCGGTCGGTTGCAATCGGCCCAGGCCACGGCCACGCAAATGCAGACCAACACTTCCAGTACGGTGCAGGAAGCGGCAAGCACCTTGCGCTGGCGCATCGGTCTCGGCCTGGCGTTGGTGGGCGCTGGTGTCCTGTTGCTGCTGGCCGTGGTGCTGGGGCGTCGGGTGGTCAATCGCCTCAAGCTGCTGATCGCGGCGATGAATGACCTGGCGGCGGGCGAGGGCGACCTGACCAAGCGTGTGCAAATCAACAGCAAGGATGAGATCGGCGACATGGCCTCGGCGGTCAATCGCTTTGTGGATAAGTTGCAACCCATCGTGCGCGAGGCCGGCGACGTGGCCCAGCGTACCGGCGTGGAAATCGGTGCGATGACCTTGCGCAACTCCGGCGCCGATGCGGCAGCCGGGATGCAGCGTGATGAGGTGGCCGAGAGCTTGCGTGCGCTGTCGCAAATGGCCGACGAAGCTCAATCGGAAAGCCAGGCGATGCAGGCGGCCTTGCAGCAGGTGGTGGAGATTCGCCAGGCCACGGACGAAAACACGCGCACCTCGGCGAAGGTCAGCGGTTTGATCGAGGCGCTGGCCGGGCAAGTGGACACCGGGGCGAAGGTGATCGAGCGGCTGGCGCAGCAGAGCGAGCAGATCGAGGTGGTGCTGACGGTGATCCATGGCATTGCCGAGCAGACCAACCTGCTGGCCTTGAACGCGGCGATCGAAGCGGCCCGGGCCGGCGAGACCGGGCGCGGGTTTGCGGTGGTGGCGGATGAAGTGCGGGCGCTGGCGAGCAAGACCCAGAGCTCGACGGGTGATATTCAGGCGCACATCGTGGCGTTGCAGCAGGGTGCTCGTGAGGCCGTGGCGGCGATTGGTCTGGCGGGACGTCAGGCCAGCGAGGGGTTGTTGGTGTTGCGTGACAGTGCGCGCTTGCAGCAGACGGTGCAGACCTCCGTGGAGCAGGTGCATGCGGCCATCGGCCTGGCGACTCAGGCCGCAGCTCATCAGGCCCAGGGCGCGCAAGCGGTGCGCGGGCGCGTGGAAACCATCCATGTCCAGGCCGAGAAGGCGGCCCAGGCCGTGGTGGAGACCACCGCCAGCGGCAAGGTGCTCGACAGCCTGGCTGCGCAGTTGAAGGCAAGCCTGGGGCAGTTCCGGGCCTGATCTCGCGGCTGGGCTGGCCTCATCGCGAGCAAGCTCGCTCCCACAAGGATCGCAGTGAACAGAGATCCACTGTGGGAGCGAGCTTGCTCGCGATAGCGATTTCAGCGACTCGGATATTTCCAGGGCCCAGAAACGCAAAAACCCGCTTTCGCGGGTTTCTGTGAAGTTCAAGGCCATGACCTTGAAGCTTGAATTGGTGCCCAGAAGAAGACTCGAACTTCCACGACCTTGCGGTCACCAGCACCTGAAGCTGGCGTGTCTACCAATTTCACCATCTGGGCAGCATCTTCAGCGTTGCCACTGTTGATGTGGCGCACTATACGGAGCGCGTTTTGATCTGTAAACCCCTGTTTTTGTTTTAGTAATTGCCAGGGCGAATTTCAGGAGGGCAGAAATGCAAAAACCCGCTTTCGCGGGTTTTTGTGAAGCTTGCAGGCTCTTGGTCTGCAGCTTGAAATTGGTGCCCAGAAGAAGACTCGAACTTCCACGACCTTGCGGTCACCAGCACCTGAAGCTGGCGTGTCTACCAATTTCACCATCTGGGCAATATCGGCAACGTGTGTGCGTCGTCGATGGCGCGCACTATACGGAGCGTGTTTTTAACTGTAAACCCCCCTTGGTAAAAAAACCTGGAAATTTCACGAATGGCACGATCCTAAGCTGCAGCGCAGGGTCGAACGGCGTCGGAAACAGGATTCAGGTGCCTGAAATTTCCCGTTTCATTAAGCCTATGCCAAACTAACCCGCATATAGACAAGGTGAAAATTCTCTAATGGCCGATTGGCAGTCCCTCGATCCCGAGGCCGCTCGTGAAGCGGAAAAATATGAAAATCCTATTCCTAGCCGCGAACTGATCCTGGCGCATCTCGCCGATCGGGGTTCGCCCGCCAGCCGCGAGCAATTGGTCGAAGAATTCGGGCTGACCACCGAGGACCAGCTCGAAGCCCTGCGCCGCCGCTTGCGCGCCATGGAGCGCGACGCCCAGTTGATCTACACCCGCCGCGGCACTTATGCGCCGGTGGACAAGCTCGACCTGATTCTGGGCCGCATCGCCGGCCATCGCGACGGCTTTGGTTTCCTGATCCCGGACGACGGCAGCGACGACCTGTTCATGAGCCCGGCGCAGATGCGCCTGGTGTTCGACGGTGATCGGGCCCTGGCTCGCGTCTCCGGCCTGGACCGCCGCGGTCGTCGTGAAGGCGTGATCGTCGAAGTGGTGTCCCGCGCCCACGAAAGCATCGTCGGTCGTTATTTCGAGGAAGGCGGCATCGGTTTCGTCGTCGCCGACAACCCGAAGATCCAGCAGGAAGTGCTGGTTACCCCGGGCCGCAATGCCGATGCCAAGGTCGGTCAGTTCGTCGAAGTGAAGATCACCCACTGGCCTACCCCGCGCTTCCAGCCCCAAGGGGACGTGGTGGAAGTGGTCGGCAACTACATGGCCCCGGGCATGGAGATCGACGTCGCCCTGCGCACCTACGACATCCCACACGTCTGGCCCGATGCGGTCATGAAGGAAGCCTCCAAGCTCAAGCCGGAAGTCGAAGAGAAGGACAAGGAAAAACGCATCGACCTGCGTCACCTACCGTTTGTCACCATCGACGGTGAGGATGCCCGGGACTTCGACGACGCGGTCTACTGCGAAGCCCGGCCCGGCAAGCTGCGCCTATTCTCCGGCGGTTGGAAGCTGTACGTGGCCATCGCCGACGTTTCCAGCTACGTGAAGCTCGGTTCGGCGCTGGACGCCGAAGCGCAGGTGCGCGGCAACTCGGTGTACTTCCCCGAGCGCGTGGTGCCGATGCTGCCTGAACAACTGTCCAACGGTCTGTGCTCGCTCAACCCGCACGTCGATCGCCTGGCCATGGTTTGCGAGATGACCATCTCCAAGTCCGGCGAAATGACCGACTACTGCTTCTACGAAGCGGTCATCCATTCCCACGCGCGGCTGACCTACAACAAGGTCAGCGCGATGCTGGAGACGCCGAAACTGGCTGAGTCGCGCAAGTTGCGCGGTGAGTACAGCGAAGTGTTGCCGGATCTCAAGCAGCTTTATGCGCTGTACAAGGTGTTGCTGGCGGCGCGTCATGTGCGCGGTGCAATCGATTTTGAAACCCAGGAAACCCGGATCATCTTCGGTTCCGAGCGCAAGATCGCCGAAATCCGCCCGACTGTTCGCAACGATGCGCACAAGCTGATCGAGGAATGCATGCTGGCGGCCAACGTCGCCACCGCCGAATTCCTGAAGAAGCACGAGATTCCCGCGTTGTACCGGGTCCACGACGGCCCGCCGCCGGAGCGTCTGGAAAAACTGCGGGCGTTCCTCGGCGAGCTCGGCCTTTCCTTGCACAAAGGCAAGGAAGGTCCGACACCCAAGGATTACCAGGCCCTGCTGGCCAGCATCAAGGATCGCCCGGATTTCCACCTGATCCAGACCGTGATGCTGCGTTCGTTGAGCCAGGCGGTGTACAGCGCCGATAACCAAGGCCACTTCGGCCTGAATTACGAAGCCTACACCCACTTCACGTCGCCGATCCGCCGTTACCCCGACCTGCTCACGCACCGGGCCATTCGCAGCGTGATCCATTCGAAGATGAACACTCCGCACGTCAAGCGTGCCGGTGCGATGACGATTCCGAAGGCGCGCATCTACCCGTACGACGAAGCCGCCCTCGAGCAGCTCGGCGAACAATGCTCGATGAGCGAGCGTCGTGCCGACGAAGCGACCCGTGACGTGGTGAACTGGCTCAAGTGCGAATACATGAAGGATCGCGTCGGTGAGTCGTTCCCGGGCGTGATCACGGCCGTGACCGGTTTCGGCCTGTTCGTCGAGCTGACCGATATCTACGTCGAGGGCCTGGTGCACGTCACTGCGCTGCCGGCGGACTACTATCACTTCGACCCCGTGCATCACCGCCTGGCGGGCGAGCGCACCGGTCGCAGCTTCCGCCTGGGTGATACCGTTGAAGTGCGGGTCATGCGCGTCGACCTCGACGAGCGCAAGATCGACTTCGAGATGGCGGAAAAGACCATCAGCGCGCCGATTGGCCGCAAGAAACGCGGTGCCGAAACCTCCGCGCCTGCTGCCAAGGCCGCCGAGCCGGCATCGTCCCGCTCCGGGCGCGGGTCGGCCAAGGAAAAAGCCAGCGAGGCCTATCGTCCGAGCGATGCGGCGGCGAAGAACGCCGAAGTGCGCAAAAGCCGTGAAATGAAGCAGGCGTTGCTGGCTGAAGCCAAGAACGGTGGCAAAGGAGCGTCGGGTAAGGCTGGGCGTTCGGCACCGGACAAGGCCGCCAGCAAACCGAGCAAACACCGTAAAGGCCCGCCAAAAGCGGGCTCGGCCCCGGCCAAGAGTGGCGGGGCGCGTAAACCCAAGGCCAAGTCATGAGTCAGTTGGAAAAAATCTACGGCGTGCATGCCGTGGAAGCGCTGTTGCGTCATCACCCCAAGCGGGTCAAGCAGATCTGGCTGGCGGAAAGCCGCAGCGAGCCTCGGGTGCAAACCCTGGTCGAGCTGGCCAACGAAAACCGCGTGGCAGTCGGCCAGGCCGAGCGGCGCGAGATGGACGCCTGGGTGGAAGGCGTTCACCAGGGCGTCGTGGCCGAGGTCAGCCCGAGCCAGGTCTGGGGTGAGGCCATGCTCGAAGAGCTGCTCGATCGCACCGAAGGCGCGCCACTGTTGCTGGTACTGGACGGCGTGACCGACCCGCATAACCTGGGCGCCTGCCTGCGTTCGGCGGATGCCGCCGGCGCGCTGGCGGTGATCGTGCCCAAGGACAAGTCGGCTACATTGACCCCGGCGGTCCGAAAAGTCGCCTGCGGCGCCGCGGAGGTGATTCCTCTGGTGGCCGTGACCAACCTGGCGCGCACCCTGGAGAAACTCCAGCAGCGCGGCCTGTGGGTGGTCGGCACGGCGGGCGAGGCCGAGCAGGACCTCTACCAGCAGGACCTGACCGGCCCGACGATCCTCATCATGGGCGCCGAAGGCAAGGGCATGCGTCGCCTGACCCGCGAGCATTGCGACTACCTGGTGAAATTGCCGATGGCCGGTAGCGTCAGCAGCCTCAACGTCTCGGTCGCCACCGGGGTCTGCCTGTTCGAGGCGCTGCGCCAGCGTAGCGTCAAGGCGGCTGCTAAGAAGTCTTGATTCAAACCCGAGCCTGAATGTGGGAGCGGGCTTGCTCGCGAATGCGGTCTGACAGTCGACAGTGATGTGTCAGCGACACCGCTTCGCGAGCAAGCCCGCTCCCACATTGGTTTTGCGGTGTTGTTCAAATAATCACCAATTGCCTTGCGCCGCCCTCGACCCTTCTCTACAATTGCGCCCCTTGCTGTGATGGCAGGCACTTATGTGTCTAGCGTCCACAAGTCCATAAGTGTCATTCACTCCTTGTCTGACCGTTTTTGAGCGGCAGGCTACAACCCGTAAGGAGCATTCATGCGTCATTACGAAATCATCTTTTTGGTCCACCCGGATCAAAGCGAGCAAGTCGGCGGCATGGTTGAGCGTTACACCAAGCTGATCGAAGAAGACGGCGGCAAAATCCACCGTCTGGAAGACTGGGGCCGTCGTCAACTGGCCTACGCAATCAACAATGTTCACAAGGCTCACTACGTGATGCTGAACGTTGAGTGCACTGGCAAGGCCCTGGCCGAGCTGGAAGACAACTTCCGCTACAACGATGCAGTGATCCGTAACCTGGTCATCCGTCGCGACGAAGCCGTTACCGGCCAGTCCGAGATGCTCAAGGCTGAAGAAAACCGCAGTGAGCGCCGTGAGCGTCGCGACCGTCCTGAGCACGAAGGCGCTGAAAGCGCTGATAGTGATGACAGCGACAACAGCGATAACGCTGACGAGTAATCCACGGACCTTTTAAGGAGCCAATTACATGGCACGTTTCTTCCGTCGTCGTAAATTCTGCCGCTTCACCGCTGAAGACGTGAAAGAGATCGATTACAAAGATCTCAACACTCTGAAAGCCTACGTATCCGAGACCGGCAAAATCGTTCCAAGCCGCATCACCGGTACCAAAGCTCGTTATCAGCGTCAGCTGGCCACCGCTATCAAGCGCGCCCGCTTCCTGGCCCTGCTGGCCTACACCGACAGCCACGGCCGCTGAGACCGGGCAGTCGACAAGTAGCAAAGGATTGAATGCATGCGCGCCTTAGCTGAGTTCATCATGCGAGGCCGAATGCAGGCCACTCTCGTGGTGGCCGGATGTGCAACATTGCCGTTGTTGTATTGGTTGGGTGCTGCCGCCGGGAGCCTTGTGCTGCTGCGGCGCGGATTGACGGACGCCCTTGGCGTTCTGTCGCTGGGACTGCTGCCGGCCTTGATCTGGTGGCTGTATGCCGACGACCCACGGGCACTTCTGGTGCTGCTGGGGTCTTCGGGGCTTGCGTTGGTTTTGCGCGCAAGCGAATCCTGGGTCCGCACGCTGCTGGTCAGCGTAGTGATCGGAGTGGTGTTTTCAGTGGTGCTCGGGGTCGCGTTTGCGGCCCAGATCGAGATGCTCGCGCAGGCCCTCATAAAGGTCATGCCGGCGCTTCTCGGTGAGACCTACAAGCAATTGTCGGTCGATGAGCAAGCGCGTTTCGCGTCCCTGATTGCACCGGTCCTGACCGGACTGATTGCGGCCTTGTTGCAGATCGTCAGCGTGCTGAGCCTGATTGTCGGGCGGCATTGGCAGGCGTTGTTGTACAACCCGGGTGGTTTCGGTCGCGAGTTTCGCGCCATCCGCATCCCGCTGGGGCCGGCGATGTTACTGCTGGCGTTGATGCTTCTGGGCCCGAATCTCGGTGCACAGATGGCCATGTTGACGCCGTTGTGCAGTGTACCGCTGGTGTTCGCCGGGCTGGCCCTGATTCACGGGCTGGTCGGGCAGAAGCGACTGGCCGGTTTCTGGCTGGTGGGGTTGTACGTCACGCTGCTGTTGTTCATGCAGCTGATCTATCCGTTGCTCGTGGTTCTGGCCATTGTCGACAGCCTGATTGATTTTCGCGGTCGTCACGTGTCGAAAGACACCGACAGCGCGAACGGTGAAGGTTAAAAGTTAGAGGATTTTCACATGCAACTGATCCTTCTGGAAAAAATCGCCAACCTGGGCAACCTGGGCGACAAAGTAAACGTTAAGGCCGGTTACGGCCGTAACTACCTGCTGCCTTTCGGCAAGGCTACCGCTGCGACCGCTGCCAACCTGGCTGCGTTCGAAGAGCGTCGCGCCGAGCTGGAAAAAGCCGCCGCAGACCGTAAGGCATCGGCTGAAAGCCGTGCTGCCCAACTGGCCGAGCTGGAAGTGACCATCACTGCCACCGCTGGCGACGAAGGCAAGCTGTTCGGTTCGATCGGTACTCACGACATCGCTGACGCACTGACCGCCTCCGGCGTTGAAGTCGCGAAAAGCGAAGTTCGTCTGCCGAACGGCACCATCCGCAACGTGGGTGAATTCGACGTCGCCGTGCACCTGCACGCTGAAGTTGAAGCCACCGTACGCGTTGTCGTGGTAGCAGCTTAAGCAGTACCTCTCGGCTGGCACCCTTGGGTACTAGCCGGTAACATCGGGCACGATCCTGTCTACAGGTCGTGCCCTTTGTCTTTCTGCAAGTCCGATTTTCATCACCCCTGCGTTTCCAAAGAATCAAGTGGCCATGAACGAAATCACCGCTCCCGAGCAATACGATCTGCAAACCGCTGCCCTGAAGGTGCCGCCGCACTCCATCGAGGCCGAACAGGCCGTGCTCGGTGGCTTGATGCTGGACAACAACGCCTGGGAACGCGTGCTCGATCAAGTCTCCGACGGCGATTTCTACCGGCATGACCACCGCCTGATTTTCCGGGCGATCGCCAAGCTGGCCGATCAGAACATGCCGATCGACGTCGTGACCCTGGCCGAACAACTGGACAAGGAAGGGCAGACGTCCCAGGTGGGCGGCCTCGGTTACCTCGGCGAACTGGCGAAAAACACGCCGTCTGTCGCCAACATCAAGGCCTATGCGCAGATCGTCCGCCAGCGCGCGACCCTGCGCCAACTGATCGGCATCAGCAACGAGATCGCCGACAGCGCCTTCAACCCGGAAGGGCGTACCGCCGAAGAGATCCTCGATGAAGCCGAACGGCAGATCTTCCAGATCGCCGAGGCGCGGCCAAAGACCGGCGGTCCGGTCAGCGTCAACGACTTGCTGACCAAGGCCATCGACCGGATCGATACCCTGTTCAACACCGACAACGCCATCACCGGGCTGTCCACCGGCTACACCGACCTCGACGAGAAGACCAGCGGCTTGCAGCCGTCCGACCTGATCATCGTCGCCGGCCGTCCGTCCATGGGTAAGACCACCTTCGCGATGAACCTGGTGGAAAACGCCGTGTTGCGCAGCGACAAGGCGGTGCTGGTGTATTCCCTCGAGATGCCAGGCGAATCGCTGATCATGCGTATGCTGTCGTCCCTGGGGCGCATCGACCAGACCAAGGTCCGTTCCGGCCAACTGGAAGATGACGACTGGCCGCGCCTGACGTCGGCGGTCAACCTGCTCAATGACCGCAAGCTGTTCATCGACGACACCGCCGGCATCAGCCCGTCGGAAATGCGCGCCCGGACCCGTCGCCTGGTACGCGAGCACGGTGACATTGCGCTGATCATGATCGACTACCTGCAATTGATGCAGATTCCCGGCTCCAGCGGCGACAACCGGACCAACGAGATTTCCGAGATCTCCCGCTCCCTCAAGGCCCTGGCCAAGGAGTTCAACTGCCCGGTGGTGGCGCTCTCCCAGTTGAACCGCTCCCTGGAACAGCGTCCCAACAAGCGCCCGGTGAACTCCGACTTGCGGGAATCCGGAGCGATCGAGCAGGACGCCGACGTCATCATGTTCGTGTACCGGGACGAGGTGTATCACCCCGAGACGGAGCACAAGGGCATCGCCGAGATCATCATCGGCAAGCAGCGGAACGGCCCGATCGGCTTCATCCGCCTGGCGTTCATCGGTAAATACACCCGGTTCGAGAACCTGGCGCCGGGTAGCTATAACTTCGACGATGATGAGTAAGACCTTCTTTTTTTGAAGGGCTGCAATACTCCTTGTGGGAGCGGGCTTGCTCGCGAAAGCGGTGGCTCAGGAGACATTGATGCTGAACGTCCGTCCGCTTTCGCGAGCAAGCCCGCTCCAACATTGGTTTTGCGATAAGCCCGACCATTTCCGACCATAGCCGTCGGACTTGATCATTTTTTGTGCTATATTTCGCCCCCGCGATTTTTCACCTTTTATACCGGTCATCGACATGCAAGCAGCCAAGCCGTTATTTGACTATCCCAAGTACTGGGCCGAATGTTTCGGCCCGGCGCCATTCCTGCCCATGAGCAGGGAGGAGATGGATCAGCTCGGCTGGGATTCGTGCGACATCATCATCGTGACCGGTGATGCCTACGTCGACCACCCGTCGTTCGGCATGGCGATCATTGGTCGTTTGCTGGAAGCCCAGGGCTTTCGCGTGGGGATCATTGCCCAGCCGAACTGGCAGTCCAAAGACGACTTTATGAAGCTCGGCGAGCCCAACCTGTTCTTCGGCGTCGCGGCCGGCAACATGGACTCGATGATCAACCGCTACACCGCCGACAAGAAGATCCGTTCCGATGACGCCTATACCCCCGGCGGCCTGGCGGGCAAGCGTCCGGACCGTGCGAGCCTGGTCTACAGCCAGCGCTGCAAGGAAGCCTATAAGCATGTGCCCATCGTGCTCGGCGGCATCGAAGCGTCCCTGCGACGCATTGCTCATTACGATTACTGGCAGGACCGGGTGCGCAACTCGATCCTGATCGACGCCAGCGCCGACATCCTGCTCTACGGCAACGCCGAGCGGGCCATCGTCGAGGTCGCCCAGCGCCTGTCCTATGGCCACAAGATCGAAGACATCACCGATGTGCGCGGCACTGCGTTCATTCGCCGTGACACGCCCAAGGACTGGTACGAAGTCGATTCCACGCGCATCGACCGTCCGGGCAAGATCGACAAGATCATCAACCCGTACGTGAACACCCAGGACACTGCGGCCTGCGCCATCGAGCAGGAGAAGGGTCCGGTTGAGGACCCCAGCGAAGCCAAGGTCGTACAGATCCTGGCCAGTCCGAAGATGACCCGCGACAAGACCGTGATCCGCCTGCCTTCGGTGGAGAAGGTGCGCAACGACGCGGTGCTCTATGCCCACGCCAACCGCGTGCTTCACCTGGAAACCAACCCGGGCAATGCCCGCGCCCTGGTGCAGAAGCACGGCGACGTCGATGTCTGGTTCAACCCGCCGCCCATTCCGATGACCACCGAGGAAATGGACTACGTGTTCGGCATGCCCTACGCACGTGTCCCGCACCCGGCCTACGGCAAGGAAAAGATTCCGGCCTACGAGATGATCCGGTTCTCGGTGAACATCATGCGCGGCTGCTTCGGCGGCTGCACGTTCTGCTCGATCACCGAGCACGAAGGCCGGATCATCCAGAACCGTTCCGAAGAGTCGATCATTCGCGAGATCGAAGAGATCCGCGACAAGGTCCCGGGCTTTACCGGGGTGATTTCCGACCTCGGCGGCCCGACCGCGAACATGTACCGCATTGCCTGCAAGAGCCCGGAGATCGAATCCGCATGCCGCAAGCCTTCTTGCGTGTTCCCCGGCATCTGCCCGAACCTGAACACCGACCATTCCTCGCTGATCCAGCTGTACCGCAGCGCGCGGGCATTGCCTGGGGTGAAGAAGATCCTGATCGCTTCCGGCCTGCGCTACGACCTGGCGGTCGAGTCGCCGGAGTACGTCAAGGAGCTGGTGACCCACCACGTCGGCGGTTACCTGAAGATCGCCCCGGAGCACACCGAGGAAGGGCCGCTCAACCAGATGATGAAGCCGGGCATCGGCACCTATGACCGGTTCAAGCGGATGTTCGAGAAGTACACCAAGGAAGCCGGGAAAGAGCAGTACCTGATTCCGTACTTCATCGCCGCCCACCCGGGCACCACCGACGAAGACATGATGAACTTGGCGCTTTGGCTCAAGGGCAACGGCTTCCGGGCCGACCAGGTGCAGGCGTTCTACCCGTCGCCGATGGCCACCGCCACGGCCATGTATCACTCGGGCAAGAACCCGCTGCGCAAGGTCACCTACAAGAGTGACGGGGTGACCATCGTCAAGAGCGAAGAGCAGCGCCGTTTGCACAAGGCGTTCCTGCGCTACCACGACCCCAAGGGCTGGCCGATGCTGCGCGAAGCGCTGACGCGCATGGGTCGGGCGGACCTGATCGGGCCGGGCAAGCATCAGTTGATCCCGCTGCACCAGCCGGCCACCGACAGCTACCAGAGCGCCCGTCGCAAGAACTCGACGCCGGCCGGCAGCCACAAGGTGGGCAAGGACACCACCCGGATCCTGACCCAGCACACCGGCCTGCCACCGCGCGCCAGCGACGGCGGCAACTCGTGGGACAAGCGCGAGCAAGCCAAGGCCGCCGCGTTCGCCCGCAACCAGCAGGCCGCCAAGGAGCGCAAGGACGCGGCCAAGGGCAAGGGGCCGAAGCCGGCACGCAAGCCGGTCGTGCCACGCTGATCGCCACGTTGCACCGCAAACGCCAGCCTAAGTGCTGGCGTTTTGCTTTCTAGCGGCTGTGCTGCCCATTTGCTATCGTGGCCGCCGCCCCTGTTCCGGGCCATGAAGCCGGGTGATGCGCCGCGCCACAAGGTCTGTGCCGATCTTGCACAGAGGCTGTGTCGATAAGGCGCTCCCCCTCCGATCCTCAAGGACGATTCCCATGAGCAGCCCCTCAACCCCCGCCATTGGCATGGACTTCACGTTCTCCCAGTACATGGCCCGCCAACGCATCGAAGCCCAGATCAACCTGCCGCGCCTGTTCGCGGCCATCGATGCGGACCCCAATATCGCCGGCGCAGGGGTGGTGTATATCGACTCTGAGTACAACGTGGTGACCCTGCGCGAGTTCAAGCCGATCTGCAGCATCGCGCCCAAGCGCGTGATTTTGCGCGAGGCCAAGAAGTACATCGCCCCGCAGCAGTTCATCGACCAGGTGAAAAGCAGCCCGCGGGAGTCGAAGCTCGGGGTGGAGGCGACCAATGCCGGCTTGTCCTGCGTCGCCGCCGTCATCGGTTGGGTGGTGGTGTTCAGTGGCAGCGTCGCCGTGCCCTTTACCGCTGGAGCCAGTGCCTGGGTGGTGGCCCTGGGCGTAGCTGCCGCGACGGCGAGTACCGCTCAATGTGTGATTGGCGGCGCGCGGGTCGCCAACGAACTGAACAACCCCACCGGCAATGATGAGATGAACGACGCCGACTGGTACAACATCGTCTCGCCGATCCTGGATGCGGTGTCCCTGGTGGGCGTGGGTGGCTCGGCCCTGACCACGGTTCGCCTGCTCAAGGCCAACAAGGCAGCCGCTACCGGAAAGAGCTGGTACCAGTTGCTCAAGGGGTTGAGCCGGCAGGAACGCAGCAAATTGACCAAGGAGTTGCTGACGCTCAAGGACCCGAGCCTGACCGCCAAGCTGCTCAAGTTGCAGCAGCGGGCCGGGGCCCTGCCCAAACGTTATTCGTCCGCCGAAATCAGACACGCGACGCTGACCCAGATCAAGGACGCCTTGGGGGGTGCCTTGGGTGTCATCGGGAGTTACACCAGCGACGGCCATGTGAAAACCGTGGCTGTCGGCCTGTACGAGGAGTTCACCGAATGATCGGCGGCGGATCGCTGAAGGGCTTCCTGGCCCGCTACTTCCCGGTGTTCATGGGCACCCTTTTGCTGGGCTGCTTTTGCGGGTCGATGCTGCTCTCGCTGGCCGGGACGACCTACTGGCGGGCCTTGGAACCCTCCACCAGGGCTGACTATGTCGGGTTCGGGACATTGGCCCTGGTGCTCGTCCTGGTGGGGGCCAATCTCCTGATCGTACGTGGGCGGGCCTGGGCCGTCTGGGGGGTCGCGGGGTATTTCCTGGCGTGCCTGGCCGCCGTGCTGCCGATGTTTGCCTACCGGCCGCACCAAGGCGTCTACCTGTTCGCCGTGCTACTGCCTCTACTGGGGTTGTTGTTGCTCAACAGCCAGCGCCACCGGGAAATGCGCCGCAAGCTGGTGGAGATTCGCCGCCAGCGCGAGTTGATCATCCAGGCCGCCAAGGGCCCGCGCTCCCGCCGCTGAGCCCACGTCCTCGCCACATTTATGTGCGGCCCTTTGCGCGAGAAAGCGGGCAACGTTCGGTTTTAGTGCTCTACTGCCTTGAGTAGACGAAGAAAGTGTCCGGCCTGCCTGCATGGCATAAGTCTTGCGCCGCTTTCGATAACGCCCAGGCTCGCAGGAGACACGCCGTGTCGATCCATGTTGCTTTGCACCACGTCACGCATTACCGCTACGACCGCGCCGTCGAGCTCGGGCCGCAGATCGTTCGCCTGCGCCCGGCGCCCCATAGCCGTACGCGGATTCTTTCCTATGCGCTGAAGGTCTCGCCCGACCAGCACTTCATCAACTGGCAGCAGGACCCCCAGGGCAATTACCTGGCGCGGCTGGTGTTTCCCGAGAAAACCGAGGAGCTGCGGATCGAGGTCGACCTGCTGGCGGAAATGGCGGTGTTCAACCCCTTCGACTTTTTCCTCGAGCCTTATGCCGAGAAGATCCCCTTCAGCTACGCCGCCGATGAGCGCAAGGAGCTGGCCCCGTACCTGGAAACCCTGCCGCTGACGCCGCGGTTGCAGGCTTACCTGGAGGGCATCGACCGCACGCCGCTGCCGGCGGTGGATTTCCTGGTGGCGCTCAACCAGCGCCTGAGCGAAGACATCAACTACCTGATCCGCATGGAGCCCGGCGTCCAGACTCCGGAGCACACCCTGGAGCAGGCCTCCGGTTCTTGCCGCGACTCGGCCTGGTTGCTGGTGCAACTGTTGCGCAACCTCGGCCTGGCGGCGCGGTTCGTGTCCGGTTACCTGATCCAGTTGACGGCCGATGTGAAAAGCCTCGACGGCCCGTCCGGGACCGAGGTGGACTTCACCGACCTGCATGCCTGGTGCGAGGTCTACCTGCCGGGCGCGGGCTGGATCGGCCTGGATGCGACGTCGGGGTTGTTCGCTGGCGAAGGGCATATCCCGCTGGCGTGCAGCCCCGATCCGTCCTCGGCGGCACCGATCAGTGGCCTGGTGGAACCGTGCGAGTGCGCGTTCAGCCACACCATGTCGGTCGAGCGCGTCTGGGAAGCGCCGCGGGTGACCAAGCCGTACACCGACGCGCAATGGCTGGCGATCCAGGCCCTGGGCCGGCAGATTGACGTGGATCTGCTGGAGGGTGATGTGCGCCTGACCATGGGCGGCGAGCCAACGTTCGTGTCCATCGACGACCCGGATGGCGCCGAGTGGAACACCGCGGCGCTCGGGCCGGACAAGCGCAGGCTGTCTGCCGAGCTGTTCGCTCGGATGCGCGACCACTATGCCCCCAAGGGCCTGGTGCATTTCGGCCAGGGCAAGTGGTACCCCGGCGAACAACTGCCGCGCTGGTCGCTCAATTGCTATTGGCGCCGTGATGGTGTGCCGATCTGGCACAACAGCGCACTGATCGCCGACGAGCAGCAGGACTACCAGGCTGACGGCGAGCTGGCGGGGCGCTTCCTGACCCGCGTCGCCGAGCGCCTGAACATTCCCGCGCGATTCGTGTTCCCGGCCTACGAAGACAATTTCTATTACCTGTGGCGCGAAGGCGCGCTGCCTTCGAATGTCACGGCCCAGGACCCACGCCTGGAAGAGCCTTTGGAGCGCGCGCAGCTGCGCAAGGTCTTCAGCCAGGGCCTGGACAAGGTGATCGGTCAGGTCCTGCCGTTAGCCCGTACCGCCAAGGGCGATCAATGGCAAAGCGGCCGCTGGTACCTGCGGGATGAGCACTGCCGGCTGGTGCCGGGGGATTCGCCCCTGGGCTATCGCCTGCCGTTGGCGTCGCAGCCCTGGGTCAAGGCGGCTGAGTTCCCGTTCATCCACCCCACCGATCCGAACCAGGATTTTCCTGAGTTGCCCGACACTGAACGGTTGGCGCTGCACGGCGAAGCGGCCGTCGAACCGGATCGTGCGCCGCCGGTCGATGTCTCGGCCGATTGGCTGACCCGTACCGCCCTCTGTGCCGAGGCCCGCGACGGCCGGCTGTACCTGTTCATGCCACCGCTGGAGCGGGCCGAGGATTACCTGGAGCTGGTCAGCGCCATCGAGGCGACGGCGCAGGCACTGCACTGCCCGGTGTTGCTGGAAGGCTATGAGCCGCCGAGCGACCCGCGCCTGGGCAATTTGCGCATCACTCCCGACCCGGGCGTGATCGAGGTCAACGTGCAACCCTCGGCCTCATGGGACGAGTTGGTCGAGCGCACCGAGTTCCTCTATGAGCAAGCGCGGCAGACCCGCTTGACCACCGAGAAATTCATGATCGACGGCCGGCACACCGGCACTGGTGGCGGTAACCATTTCGTACTGGGCGGCGCGACACCGGCTGACTCACCTTTCCTACGGCGTCCTGATCTGCTGCGCAGCCTGATCAGCTACTGGCATAACCACCCGTCGTTGTCCTACTTGTTTTCCGGATTGTTCATCGGCCCGACGTCCCAGGCGCCGCGGGTGGACGAGGCGCGCAACGACGCGTTGTACGAGTTGGAAATCGCTTTTGCGCAGATGCCCCAGCCGGGGGAGGAATGCCCGCCCTGGCTGGTTGACCGGTTGTTGCGCAACCTGTTGATCGACGTGACTGGCAATACCCACCGCGCCGAATTCTGCATCGACAAGCTCTATTCCCCGGACGGTGCCACCGGCCGTCTCGGCCTGCTAGAGCTGCGCGCTTTCGAGATGCCGCCTCACGCCCGCATGAGCCTGGTCCAGCAACTGTTGCTGCGGGCATTGGTGGCGCGGTTCTGGCGCGAGCCCTATGCGCCGACGAGACTGGCGCGCTGGGGCACCGAACTGCATGACCGATTCCTGTTGCCGCACTTCATCGAGCAGGATTTTGCCGACGTCATCAATGAGCTGAACGCTGCCGGCTACCCGTTGCGCGCCGAGTGGTTCGCCGCTCACCTGGAGTTCCGTTTCCCCAAGGTTGGCGATTACGCGGTCAATGGCATCGAGTTGCAGTTGCGCCAGGCCCTCGAACCCTGGCATGTGCTCGGGGAGGAGGGCGCGGCGGGCGGCACTGTGCGTTATGTGGATTCCTCCCTGGAGCGCTTGCAGGTCAAGCTCAATGGCCTGGCACCGCAACGTTATGTGTTGACCTGCAACGGCGTGCCGGTGCCGCTGCACCCCACCGGTCGGGTCGGCGAGTTCGTCGCCGGGGTGCGTTTTCGCGCCTGGCAACCGGCCAACTGCCTGCAACCGACCATTCCGGTGCAGGCGCCGCTGGTCTTCGATGTGCTCGACACCTGGACGCAGCGTTCCCTGGGCGGCTGCCAGTATCACGTGGCGCATCCTGGCGGGCGCAACTACGAGAGCCTGCCGGTCAATGCCAACGAAGCTGAGAGCCGGCGGATGGCGCGCTTTTTCCGGCTCGGGCACACGCCCGGGAAAATTCCGATACCGAGCCTGGCCGTGGATGACGAATTTCCGCTCACGCTTGATCTGCGGCGTTTCCATGGGGCCCCGAAAATGTAACGCACATCTCCTGTGGCGAGGGAGCTTGCTCCCGCTGGCTGCGAAGCAGCCCCTTTTTTGTGAGCGCTTCGCACGGGTGCGCCAGCCCGGTCAAGCGGGAGCAAGCTCCCTCGCCACGATGGTTCAAGGCTGAAATAGGTTGCCTGGCCCAAGGCAACACACATCTATCCGCGCGTCATCTGCTTGCGCTAGTCTGATCCTTCATTGCCGTCTGCCGAGCTTTCCATGCCTGACCTGCTTGACCGTTACCCGCTGACGACGGGCACCTATCACGAATTGCTGGACGACAGCGGTGCGGTGCGCCCGCACTGGCGACGGCTGCTCGACCAATTGCAACGCAGCACGCCGGCCCAGTTGATCCAGCGCCAGGCCCTGCTGGCGCGGCAGATCCAGGAAAACGGCGTGACCTACAACGTCTACGCGGACCCCAAGGGTGCGGATCGGCCGTGGGAACTGGACCTGCTGCCGCACGTCATCGATGCCCAGGAGTGGAAGCACCTGTCGGCCGGCATCGCCCAGCGCGGCCGCCTGCTCAACGCCGTGCTGGCGGATCTGTACGGGCCACAGCGGCTGATCAGCGAGGGCCTGTTGCCGGCGGAACTGGTGTTCGGGCACAACAATTTCCTCTGGCCCTGCCAGGGCATTGCCCAGCCGGGCGCCAACTTCCTGCACCTGTACGCGGTAGACCTGGCGCGCACACCCGATGGCCGCTGGTGGGTCACGGCGGATCGGACCCAGGCGCCGTCGGGGGCCGGGTATGCGCTGGAAAACCGCATGATCGTTTCCCGCGCGTTTCCTGAGTTGTACCGTGACCTCAAGGTGCGGCACCTGTCCGGCTTCTTCCGGACCCTGCAGGAAACCCTGGCACGCCAGGCGCCCAGCGATGGCGAGGCGCCGTTGGTGGTGCTGCTGACGCCGGGGCGGTTCAACGAAAGCTATTTCGAACACCTGTACCTGGCGCGCCAGCTGGGTTATCCGCTGGTGGAAGGCAGCGACCTGACCGTCCGGGACGCCACGGTCTACCTCAAGACCCTCAGCGGCCTGCGCCGGGTCCACGCCATCATGCGTCGGCTCGACGATGATTTCTGTGACCCGCTGGAACTGCGCACCGATTCGGCCTTGGGCGTGCCGGGGTTGCTGGAGGCGGTGCGCCAAGGCCGGGTGCTGGTGGCCAATGCCTTGGGCAGCGGCGTGCTGGAGTCGCCAGGGTTGTTGGGCTTTTTGCCGCAAATCAACCAGTACCTGTTCGGCGAAGCGTTGTTGCTGCCGTCGATCGCCACCTGGTGGTGCGGTGAGCCACCGGTGCTGGCCCAGGCCTTGGAGAAGTTGCCTGAACTGCTGATCAAGCCGGCGTTCCCCTCGCAGAGCTTCAACCCGGTGTTCGGCCGCGACCTGAGCGAACAGCAGCGTAGCCAACTGGCGGCGCGCATGCAGGCGCGTCCCTACGCGTACGTCGCCCAGGAGCTGGCGCAACTGTCCCAGGCTCCGGTCTGGCAGGCCGAGGACGGGCAGATCCAGCCCCGGGCCATTGGCATGCGCGTGTATGCGGTGGCCGGGAAGGATGATTATCGGGTGCTGTCCGGTGGCCTGACGCGCGTGGCCGCCGAGGCCGACGCCGAGGTGGTGTCGATGCAGCGCGGTGGCGCCAGCAAGGACACCTGGGTGCTGGCGGAGCAGGCACCGGGCGGCGAGCAGTGGGCCGCCCAGCGGACCGTAGGCGTCCACGACCTGGTTCGCCGTGACCCGTACCTGCCGTCGCGGGTGGTGGAAAACCTGTTCTGGTTCGGCCGCTACTGCGAGCGCTGCGACGACAGCGCGCGGCTGTTGCGGATCATGCTCGCGCGCTACGTCGACGGCGATGATCCGCAGGCCTTGCAGTCGGCGGTGGCCCTGGGCGAAAGCCTGATGTTGCTGCCCGACGAGGGCCAATTGCCCGAGCGGCTGCTGGCGGCCCTGCTGGGCGAGGACTGGTCGTTCAGCCTGCGCTCCAACCTGCAGCGCTTGCAGTGGGCGGCGTCCCAGGTGCGTGGGAAGTTGTCGCGGGAGAACTGGCAGGCGCTGGTTGAGCTGCAGCGCGAGGCCATGGAACTGGACACCGCCGAGCCGGATTTCGGCGAACTGCTGGACTTCCTCAACCGGCTGGTGATGTCCCTGGCGGCGTTGTCCGGTTTTGCCCTGGACGACATGACCCGCGACGAGGGCTGGCGCTTCCTGATGATCGGCCGGCGTCTGGAGCGCCTGCAATTTCTCAGCAGCAGCCTGGCGGCATTCCTGCGGGGCGAGGCCGTGTTCGATCAGGCCGGGCTGGAATGGTTGCTGGAGTTGGGTAACAGCAGCATCACCTACCGCTCGCGCTATTTGGCGGTGGCGCAACTGATCCCGGTGCTCGACCTGCTGTTGCTGGACGAGCAGAACCCCCATGCGGTGCTCTTTCAGTTGAAACTGGTGGCCCGCACCCTCAAGCGTCTCAACGATGACTTCGGCGCGCCCCGTGACGTTGCCTTGCCGGACCTGGTGACGCGCCTTTCACGCTTCGATTTGCGTTGCCTGGAAAACCCGTTGTTCGGCGAAACCAGCCTGCGCGCGGCGCTCGACGGGTTGGCCGACCTGCTCCAGGAAGTGGCCGATGTCAGCGGTCAGGTGTCCGATCGCCTGGCCTTGCGTCACTTTGCCCATGTCGATGATGTCAGCCAGCGCACGGTGTCCGTCTGATGAGCGCCCATTACCAGATTTTCCACGACACCCATTACCACTACGATAGTCCGGTTTCCCTGGCCCAGCAGCTCGCGCACCTGTGGCCACGGCCGTGTGAGTGGCAACGTTGTACCGAGCAGCAGTTGTTGATCAGCCCGGAACCGACCACCCGCCGCGATGAGCAGGACGTGTTCGGCAACCCGCTGACCCGGCTGGCTTTCGAGCGACCGCACGATGAGTTACAGGTCAACGCACGGTTGAGCGTCGAAGTGCTGGCCCGTCCTGAGCTGGATTTCAATATGTCCCCGGCCTGGGAGTCGACCTGCCAGGCCCTGAGCTACAGTGGCCGGCCGCTCACGGCCCCGGTGCTGGAGGCGTGCCGTTACCGCTTCGAGTCGCCCTATGTGCACCTCAAGCGCAGTTTCGTCGAGTTTTCCGCAAGCTGTTTCCCGCCGGGCCGGCCGTTGATGCTCGGGGTCCGGGCGTTGATGGAAAAGATTTTCCAGGAATTCACCTTCGACGCCGAAGCGACCCAGGTGGCGACGCCGTTGGTGGAGGTGCTGGAGCGGCGGCGGGGCGTGTGCCAGGACTTTGCCCACCTGATGCTGGCCAGTCTGCGCTCACGCGGGCTGGCGGCGCGTTACGTCAGTGGCTACCTGCTGACCCAGCCGCCACCCGGCCAGCCCCGCCTGATCGGCGCCGACGCGTCTCACGCCTGGGTGTCGGTGTATTGCCCGGTGCTGGGCTGGGTGGATTTTGATCCGACCAACAATGTGCAGCCGGCCCTGGAGCACATCACCTTGGCCTGGGGCCGCGACTTTTCCGATGTGTCGCCGTTGCGCGGGGTGATCCTGGGCGGCGGCAACCACGATCCCGAGGTGCGGGTGACGGTGATGCCGGTTGAGTCATAGGACGATCACTGTGTGGGAGCGGGCTTGCTCGCGCAAGCGGGTTGTCAGTCGATGACGAGGTCGCTGGCACACCGCCTTCGCGAGCAAGCCCGCTCCCACAGGCAAGGTATTCAATCGCGAGGAAAGCGTCATGTTCCCGGTTTCCATCAAAGGCGTCCTGCAATCCCCCGAAGGCCTGGTCGTGCTGATGCTCAATGAGCGAGACGAGTGGGAATTGCCCGGTGGGCGGATCGAGCTGGGCGAGACGGCGCCGCAATGCCTGGCGCGGGAGATCGCCGAGGAGCTGGCGGTCGATGTGAGCGTGGGCGAGCCGCTGGACACGTACCTGTTCGAGGTGATTCCCGGCAAGCACGTGTTCATCGCCACCTATCGCTGCCAGCTACAGGGTGGTTTCGTGCCGACGATCAGCCATGAACACAAGGAGATTGGTCTGTTCGAGCCGAGCCGGTTGCCGGCCAACCTGCCGCAGGGCTATCGCCAGTCGATTGGCCGGGCATTGGGTTCGTAAGGCCGGCAGCGGGGCTGCCGACCCAGGACACAGGACCGGCGGGCCAGGAGGGATCAGGCGTCAGACGCCGGGTCTTTCGGTGCGTCACCTTCGTCGGTGGTCATGTCGCTTTCGGCGTCGTGGCTCAGTGCCGCTTCTTCAGCCGAGGCTTTCTTGCGCTGCAGCTTTTCCTCTTTCTTCTGCTCCTTGGCCAGGTCTCTCTGACGTTTGGCGAAGGAATAATTGGGTTTGGCCATGGGCGTTCCTCTGGGGTCGAAGGGAGGTAGAGCGGCGCGTATTCTGCCCTGTATCGGGGCCGAGCCGTTAGCGGGGTTTTTGTTCGGCCCACTTCGGCTGCACCGAGGGTTGCCATTCGTCCAGCGCGTCGAGCAGGTCATGGGCCGATTCGCTCACTTGCAGCATGTCACGATGCGGCGCCCGGACGAAGCCTTCGCCGACGATGTGGTCGAGGAAACCGGTCAGTTTGCTGTAGAACCCGTTCACTTCCAGCAGGCCCAGCGGTTTGCCGTGATAGCCGAGCTGGCCCCAGGTCCAGACCTCGAACAACTCTTCCAGCGTGCCGAGGCCGCCGGGCAGGGCGATGAAGGCATCGCTGAGTTCGGCCATGCGCGCCTTGCGGGCATGCATGCCGTCCACCACCTCCAGGCGGGTCAGGCCGGCGTGGCCGATCTCCTTGTCCTTCAGGCTTTGGGGAATGATGCCAATGACTTCACCGCCGGCCGCCAGGGCCGCGTCGGCAACGATGCCCATCAGGCCGACGGCACCGCCGCCATAGACCAGTGTCAGCTTGCGCTCGGCCAACGCCTTTCCCAGGGCCTGCGCCGCTTCACGGTAGGCGAGATGGCTGCCGGTGCTGGCGCCGCAAAATACACAAACAGATGCAATGGACATGCTTTACTCCGTGGGTCGATGACCGTTGCAGAGTAAAGCCTCGTCACGGGTGTGCAAAGGCGCTTAAGGTCTTAGCCTTCGCGCTGGGGTTTTTCGTAGGTGCCACTGGCGCCGCAGGCGTAGGCGGCGAGCAAGCTGCACAACAGGCTGTTGAGGTTCATGGTGGACGCTCCAGAGGTTGATGGAGCCGATCATAGGGCTGGCTCGTGCATCTGGCTGGTTGATTGTGTCCATCAGGCTGATAGCCTTAAGTTGTATACAATGTTTGATTCAGGTCATAGGAACTTGTCTGAAATTAAGGCAGTCTTCCCCTTTGAAGGAATTTTCTAACCATGCCTTGGAGATTCACGATGTTTGCCAAACTTGTTGCGGTATCCCTGTTGACGCTGGCCAGCAGCCAACTGATGGCAGCGGAGTGCAAGACCACGATCGATTCCACCGACCAGATGTCCTTCAGCAACAAGGCCATCGAAATCGACAAGAGCTGCAAGACATTCACCGTTGAACTGACCCATTCGGGCAGCCTGCCGAAAAACGTCATGGGCCATAACTGGGTCCTGAGCAAGGAAGCCGACATGCAGCCGATCGCGACCGATGGCCTGGGGGCTGGCATCGACAAGAACTACCTGAAAGACGGTGACGCCCGCGTCATTGCCCATACCAAAGTGATCGGTGCCGGTGAAACAGACTCGGTGACCTTCGACGTGTCGAAGCTCGATGCGGCTGAAAAATATGGTTTCTTCTGCTCGTTCCCGGGCCACATTTCGATGATGAAAGGTACTGTTACCCTGAAATAATTTCTGTGGGAGCGGGCTTGCTCGCGAAGGCGGCCGGACATTCAACATAGATGCCACAGATACACCGCCTTCGCGGGCAAGCCCGCTCCCACAAGGGATTGGCAGTGAACACAAATGCTGTGCACGCCGCAGCTTCCATGTGGGAGCGAGCTCGCTCGCGAAGACGGCGGCGCCATCACCGGGTGGTTGGCTGACCGCCCGCTGTCACGAGCAGGCTCGCTTTCACGCGATCATGGCGCGTACGGCAGAACCCGTTTGTGCTCGGTCTTGCGGTAGGTTTCGCAGATGATCCGGGCGGCGTCTTCGCGGATGGTCTTGCCATGCAGGAAGGCGTCGATCTCGCCGTAAGTCACGCCGTGGGCGGCTTCGTCGGGTTTGCCGGGGGAGAGGTCCTCGAGGTCGGCCGTGGGGACTTTCTCCACCAGCGATTCCGGCGCGCCGAAGTCACGGGCGATGGCCCGGACCTGGTTTTTCACCAGGCCGCTCAGCGGGGCCAGGTCGCAGGCGCCGTCACCGAACTTGGTGAAGAACCCCATCACGGCTTCGGCCGCGTGGTCGGTGCCGATCACCAGGCCATGTTCGGCACCGGCGATGGTGTACTGCGCCACCATGCGCATCCGCGCCTTGGTATTGCCCAGCACGAAATCCCGCGAGCCCGGTGCCTTGCCTTCGAAGGCCAGCACCTCTTTGGCCAGCGCCTTGACCGCCGGGCCGATGTTGACGGTGTGGCGTTCGTCCGGTTCGATGAAGTCCACGCAGGCTTGTGCTTCGTGCTCGTCGAACTGGGTTTCGTAGGGCAGGCGCACGGCGATGAACTTGTAGGCCGGGTTGCCGGTTTTCTCCCGCAGTTCACGCACCGCCCGTTGGGCCAGCAATCCGGCGGTCAGCGAATCGACTCCGCCGCTGATGCCCAGCACGAGGGACTTGAGCCCGGAATTGACCAGGCAATCCTGGATGAAGCCCACCCGCCGTGCGATTTCAGCCTTGAGGGCCGCGTCATCGGCGAACGGTGGCTGGACGTTGAGTTGTTCAGCAATCTCACGCTGTACGGCTTGCATGAATTCACTCCTTGCTAGAGGGGTCGATAAGGTCGGCAGGTACTTGGAAAACATGTCGCATGTAGGCGACGAAATTGGGGTCCTTGCAGTGGGTCTTGCCGGGCTCGTCGGAAATCTTGGCCACGGGTTGCCCGTCACAACTGATCATTTTAAGTACGATGCTCATTGGCTCTACACCTGCAATGTCGCAGGTCAGGTTGGTGCCAATACCGAAGCTGACATTAATGCGACCACGCAATGCGCGGAAAATCTCCAGGCATTTGGGCAGGTTCAGGCTGTCGGAGAACACCAGGGTCTTGCTCATCGGGTCGATGCCCAGCTTGTGGTAGTGGGCGATGGCCTTTTCGGCCCAGATCACCGGGTCGCCGGAGTCATGGCGCAGGCCGTCGAACAGCTTGGCGAAGAACAGGTCGAAATCCGCCAGGAATGCGTCCATGGTGATGCAATCGGTCAGCGCGATCCCCAGCAGGCCCCGGTACTCGCGCACCCAGCAGTCGAGGGCGGCGATCTGGCTGTCGATCAGCCGCGGGCCCAGTTGCTGGTGCGCCATGATCCATTCGTGGGCCATGGTACCCAAGGGTTTCATGTCCAGCTCCCGGGACAGGTGCACGTTGCTGGTGCCGACGAAACGTCCGGGGAAATCATGCTTGAGCACGTTCACCACTTCTTCCTGGACGCGGTAGGAAAAGCGTCGCCGGGTGCCGAAGTCCGCGACCTGCAGTTCGGACAACTCGTCGGCGCTGGCATTGGCGGTCAGCCAGTCGAACTTGCGGTACAGCTGCTCCCGCGCCTGTTCCAGGACTATTTCCCGGTAGCGATAGCGGTTGCGCACTTCGCTGACGATGGCCAGCAGCGGTACTTCGAACAGGATCACGTGCAGCCACGGCCCCCGCAGGCGGATGAACAGCTCGCCGTTGTCGATGCCGGTGTGCACGTACCGCAGGTTAAAGCGAAACAGGCCCAGGAAGCGCAGGAAGTCCGGCTTGAGAAAGCTGATGCGTTCCAGGAACCCCAATTGATCGGCGCTCAGGCTCAACTCGGCCAGGCGCTCGATCTGGAAGCGGATCTCCGCCAGGTAGGGGCGCAAGTCTTCGCTGTTGCGGCAACGAAACTCCCATTCGACTTCAACGTTGGGGTAGTTGTGCAGCACCGCCTGCATCATCGTCAGTTTGTAGAAGTCGGTGTCGAGCAGGTTCTGCACGATACGATCGGCAAATACACTCTCGCTCATGGCGGGTCTCCAGGCAGGTCGCTGCGTCGGGCAGCGGGGTGCAGCGGTTTGTTGAAAAGGTTAGTGGCGCATAACCTGGATGGGTATTGCCAGTGTTTTTTAGTCCCGCAGATCTTTGTGGCGAGGGATGCAGTTAATGTGGCAGATCCGGGTTGCCGATCTGTTCAAGCATCCATTCCACAAACGACTTCACCTTGGGCACCTCCGCCGAGTGCTCGGGGTAGGCCAGGTAATAGGCGCTGGTGCTGGGCATCGCGTGTTGCCAGGGGATGACCAGTTTGCCGTCGGCCAGTTCTTCTTCCACCAGAAAACGCGGCAGCAGCGCCACACCGCAGCCGACCTGGGCGGCGCGGATGCACATGTAGAAGGTTTCGAAGCGTGGCCCGTGATAGCTGTGTTCGGTGTGGTAGCCCTGGCTGTCGAACCAGTCGTGCCAGGCCTGTGGGCGGGAGGCGTTCTGCAGCAGGACCAGGTCGGCCAGTTGGGTCGGGTCGCTGAAGGGCCGTTCGGGCAGGCTGCCGGGGGCGCAGACCGGTACCAGTTCTTCGCTGAACAGTTTCAGGGATTCGGAACCGGGTCGTGAGCCCTGGCCGAAATAAAAGGCCAGGTCGCTGCGTCCTTGCAGCAGGTCGTCGGCTTCCTGTTCGCTGCACAGGTCCAGATGAATCGTCGGATGGCGCAGCCGCCAGCCCTTCAGGCGCGGGACCAGCCAGCGAGCACCGAAGGTCGGAGGCGTGGAAACCCGCAGGACTTCAGTGTCGCCGCCGTAGGAACGCAGGTAATGGGTGGACATCTCCACCTGCGTGAGGATTTTTCGCACTTCACCCAGGTACAACTCGCCGGCCGGCGTGAGTTGCAGGCGGCGGCGGACGCGCCGGAACAGCAAGTGTTGCAACAGTTCTTCCAGTTGCGCGACCTGCTTGCTGACGGCGCTCTGGGTCAGGTGCAGTTCTTCGGCGGCGCGGGTGAAACTCAAGTGCCGCGTCACCGCTTCGAAGCATTGCAGCGCCGTGATCGATGGCAAATAGCGTTTGTTGAGCATGGTGAGGCCTTGTTTCCGGTCGCTCTGCCTGGGCAGCATGAATAAACGGAATGATATCTCGCTTAATGGTCGTTTGTTGCCAAGTCTCGCGCCAGCTACAACTACAGTCCTGATCAGCCGTCTTCGTCCGGTTGCCGCCTATTGTCTTTTGCGTGAGGAATTTTCCATGGTTGCTGCATTGCTTGATCGTCTCGGTGTCGACTCGGCCCTGTACCAGAACGGCACCCAGCCGGTGCATTCACCTATCGACGGCAGCCGCATCGGCGCCGTGAACTGGGAAGGTGCCGCTGAAGTCGAGCAGCAGGTCAGCCGTGCCGAGCATGCCTTTGACCTGTGGCGCCAGGTGCCGGCGCCGCGCCGTGGCGAACTGGTGCGTCAATTCGGCGACCTGTTGCGCCAGTACAAGGCCGACCTTGGCGAACTGGTGTCGTGGGAAGCCGGCAAGATCACCCAGGAAGGCCTGGGTGAAGTGCAAGAGATGATCGACATCTGCGACTTCGCCGTCGGCCTGTCCCGCCAGTTGTACGGCCTGACCATCGCCTCCGAGCGCCCGGGCCACCACATGCGTGAATCCTGGCACCCGCTGGGCGTGGTCGGGGTCATCAGCGCGTTCAACTTCCCGGTGGCGGTCTGGGCCTGGAACACCACCCTGGCCCTGGTGTGCGGCAACGCGGTGATCTGGAAACCTTCGGAAAAGACCCCGCTCACCGCCCTGGCCTGCCAGGCGCTGTTCGAGCGCGTGCTGAAGAACTTCAGCGATGCGCCGCCGTACCTGAGCCAGGTGATCATCGGCGGCCGCGACGCCGGTGAAGCGTTGGTGGACGATCCTCGCGTGGCGTTGATCAGTGCCACCGGCAGCACCCGCATGGGCCGCGAAGTCGCGCCGAAAGTCGCCGCGCGCTTTGCCCGCAGCATCCTCGAACTGGGCGGCAACAACGCCATGATCCTCGCGCCGAGCGCCGACCTGGACATGGCCGTGCGCGCGATCCTGTTCAGCGCCGTCGGCACCGCCGGCCAGCGTTGCACCACGTTGCGCCGGTTGATCGCCCACGAGTCGGTGAAGGATGAAATCGTCACCCGCCTCAAGGCCGCCTATTCGAAAGTGCGCATCGGCCATCCGCTGGAAGGCAACCTGGTCGGGCCGCTGATCGACCAGCACAGCTTCGACAACATGCAGGATGCGCTGGAGCAGGCCCTGAGCGAAGGCGGGCGGGTGTTCGGCGGCAAGCGCCAGCTCGAAGACCAGTTTCCGAATGCCTATTACGTGTCGCCCGCCATCGTCGAGATGCCGGAGCAGAGCGACGTCGTGCGCCACGAAACCTTCGCGCCGATCCTGTACGTGGTCGGCTACAAGGACTTCGCCGAGGCCCTGCACCTGAACAACGCCGTGCCCCAGGGCCTGTCGTCCTGCATCTTCACCACTGACGTGCGTGAAGCCGAACAGTTCATGTCGGCAGTGGGCAGCGACTGTGGCATCGCCAACGTCAACATCGGCCCGAGTGGCGCGGAAATCGGCGGCGCCTTCGGTGGCGAGAAAGAAACCGGCGGCGGTCGCGAATCCGGTTCCGACGCCTGGCGCGGCTACATGCGCCGCCAGACCAATACCGTGAACTACTCGCTGGCGCTGCCGTTGGCCCAAGGGATTACCTTCGACTGAGGTTGTTAGGGGCGGATTTTCAATTCGTGGAGATCCTTTGTGGGAGCGAGCTTGCTCGCGATAGCGGTGCGTCAGTCACATAGCCGTTGAATGTGCCGCCGCTTTCGCGAGCAAGCCCGCTCCCACAGCTGAATGTGTAGGGGTTGGGTTTCTTTTTCGGAGTCTGGCAATGCCGTTACGCGAAGAATGTCTGTGGGAAAAACTGACGCCGCAAAGGCCTGAAAATACTTCGCTCACCGGGGAGATCACAGCCGATGTCTGCGTGATCGGCGCCGGCTTCACCGGGCTGTCGGCAGCCGTGCATTTGCTGGAGCAGGGCAAGCGCGTTGCGTTGCTGGAGGCCCATCGGGCCGGGCATGGAGGCTCGGGGCGCAACGTCGGGCTGGTGAACGCCGGCCTGTGGATCCCGCCGGACGAGATCGAGGCCGGGTTCGGCGAAGCGGTGGGCAGCCAGCTCAATCGCATGCTGGGGGCCGCGCCAGCCCTGGTGTTCAGCCTCGTCGACAAATACAACATCGACTGCCAGTTGCGCCGCGAAGGCACCCTGCACATGGCCCATAACGCCCGGGGCGAGGCTGACCTGCGCAGTCGCGAAGCCCAATGGAAGCGCCGTGGCGCCCCAGTGGAGCTGCTCACCGGGCAAGCCTGCGTCGAGGCCACGGGCACCTCGAAAATCGCCGCCGCCTTGCTCGACCGACGCGCCGGCACGCTCAACCCCATGGCTTACGCCAGCGGCCTGGCCAAGACGGCCAGGGACCTTGGCGGGCAGTTGTTCGATCACTCCCCGGTCACCCGCCTGGAGCGCCAAGGCCAGCGCTGGTCGGTGCAAACGGCCCAGGGCTCGGTGCTGGCCGAGCAGGTGGTGATCGCGTCCAACGCCTACACCGAAGGCGACTGGACCGAGCTGCGGCGCAACTTTTTCCCAGGCTATTACTACCAGGTCGCCTCGGTCCCGCTGACCGACGACGCGGCCCGGCGCATCCTGCCGGGCGGACAGGGTTCGTGGGACACCCGCCAGGTCTTGAGCAGCATTCGCCGGGACAAGGACGGTCGCTTGTTGCTCGGCAGCCTGGGCAATGGCAACCGCAAGCCGACCTGGTTCCTCAAGGCGTGGGCCGACCGGGTACAGCGCCACTATTTTCCCTATCTCAAGCCCGTGGAGTGGGAATGCACCTGGACCGGGTGCATTGCCTTTACCCCGGATCACCTGATGCGCCTGTTCGAGCCGGCTCCTGGGCTGGTGGCCGTGACGGGCTACAACGGGCGCGGGGTGACCACCGGGACGGTGGTCGGCAAGGCCTTCGCCGACTACCTTTGCCAGGGCGACGCGAAGGCGCTGCCGATCCCCTTCGCGCCCATGCAGCCGCTGGCCGGCGTGGGGCTGCGCAGTTGCCTGTACGAGGCGGGTTTTTCGCTGTATCACGCGGGCCAGTGCCTGCGGATCGTCATCTGAGTGTAGAAAAATGTTACCGCGCGCCGCGTTTTCCGGCGCAGCGGCTAGCCTGTTATGGTGCGGGTTGTAGCAGTTGCGCACCGCCAGTGTGCAGTTCGGTGACGCAGGATGTTACAGCGTGGTTGCACGTCGTTTCGTACGATGGTTGCAATGATGGCTCATGGAGGGTTTCACCCACATAAATGCAAGGTTGCACCTTGTGCGGTTTAGACGGTTGCACGCCCTATGAAAAAGGGCCCGAAACAGTCGAAATAACAATAAAGCAGCGACTTTTTTCAGAATAAAAAACCGATGGCACGGCCCTTGCTCTGAGCTTCTCAGTGAAATGAAGTCGCAGTGCCAACTAAAAAAACCTTGGAGCACCACCTCATGTCCCAGACGTTTTACAAGAAAGGCTTCCTGGCCCTCGCAGTGGCAGCTGCGCTGGGTGTGTCCGCGTTTGCGCAGGCTGATGTGAAATTCGGTGTGGCGGGGCCAATGACGGGGGCCAATGCGGCCTTCGGCGAGCAATACATGAAAGGTGCCCAGGCGGCCGCTGATGTCATCAACAAGGCCGGTGGCGTCAACGGTGAGAAAATCGTCCTGGTCGCCGGCGACGACGCCTGCGAACCCAAGCAGGCCGTGGCCGTGGCCAACCGCCTGGTGGACCAGGACAAGGTGATTGGCGTGGTCGGGCACTTCTGCTCGTCCAACACCATCCCGGCCTCCGAGGTCTATGACGAGGCGGGTGTCATCGCCATCACCCCAGGCTCGACCAACCCGGCAGTGACCGAGCGCGGCCTGAGCGCGATGTTCCGCATGTGCGGGCGTGATGACCAGCAGGGCATCGTGGCCGGCGACTACATCGTCGACGTGCTCAAGGGCAAGAAAGTCGTCGTGCTGCACGACAAGGACACCTACGGCCAGGGCCTGGCGGATGCCACCAAGGCACAGCTGGAGAAGCGTGGCGTGAAGGCCGTGCTGTATGAAGGCCTGACCCGTGGCGAGAAAGACTTCAGCGCCGTGGTCACCAAGATCCGGGCGGCCGGTGCCGACGTGGTCTACTTCGGTGGCCTGCACCCGGAAGCCGGCCCGCTGGTTCGCCAACTGCGTGAACAAGGCCTCAAGGACGTGAAATTCATGTCCGACGATGGCATCGTCACCGACGAACTGGTCACCACCGCCGGCGGCGCGCAATACGTCGATGGCGTGTACATGACCTTCGGCGCCGATCCGCGCCTGCTGCCAGACAGCAAGGCCGTGGTGGACGCTTTCCGGGCCCAGGGCGTCGAGCCTGAAGGCTACACCCTGTACGCCTACGCGTCGGTCCAGGCGCTGGCCGCCGGTTTCAACGGTGCCAAGTCCAACAAGGGCGAGGACGCGGCCAAGTGGCTCAAGGCCAATCCGGTGCAGACCGTCATGGGCAAGAAAGAGTGGGACGCCAAGGGTGACCTGAAGGTCTCCGACTACGTGGTCTACCAGTGGGACAAGGACGGCAAATACCATCAGTTGGAAAAACAGAAATAATTGAAGGGATAACGGCTTGTGGCGAGGGAGCTTGCTCCCTCACCACGATCGTCCTTCCCGGGCTAAGACCCACCTGTCTTTTCTCTCGAAAGCTGCGCACACATCGTGCCGCGTCGGCGGCTGAACCCCGGTCCGTCGCCGCGTTGTGCGTGCAGCCTTTCAAATGCGTGAGATCGCGTTATGGATGGTATTTTCCTGCAGCAACTGATCAACGGCCTGACCCTCGGGTCGGTCTATGGTCTGATCGCCATCGGCTACACAATGGTCTACGGCATCATCGGCATGATCAACTTCGCCCACGGCGAGGTTTACATGATTTCCGCTTACCTCGCGGCAATCAGTCTGGCTCTGCTGGCTTACTTCGGTATCGAATCCTTCCCGCTGATGATCCTCGGCACCCTGGTATTCACAGTCGTGGTCACCGGGGTCTACGGCTGGGTCATCGAACGCGTCGCCTACAAACCCCTGCGCAACTCCACCCGCCTGGCACCGCTGATCAGTGCCATCGGTATCTCGCTGATCCTGCAGAATTACGCCCAGATCAGCCAGGGCGCCCGCCAGCAGGGCGTGCCGACACTGCTCGAAGGCGCCATGCGCGTCGACATCGGCAGTGGTTTCGTGCAACTGACCTACACCAAGATCTTCATCCTGGTGGCGGCGTTTGCCGGGATGGCCCTGCTGACCTACATCATCAAGTACACCAAGCTGGGGCGCATGTGCCGCGCCACCCAGCAAGACCGCAAGATGGCCTCGATCCTGGGGATCAACACCGACCGGGTGATTTCCTACGTGTTCATCATCGGTGCCGCCATGGCGGCCCTGGCCGGCGTGCTGATCACCATGAACTACGGCACGTTCGACTTCTATGCCGGCTTCATCATCGGCATCAAGGCGTTCACCGCGGCGGTGCTCGGCGGCATTGGCTCCCTGCCTGGGGCGATGCTCGGCGGAATCATCCTCGGGATCTCCGAGTCGCTGTTCTCCGGTCTGATCAACTCTGACTACAAAGACGTGTTCAGTTTCTCGCTGCTGGTGCTGATTCTGATTTTCCGTCCCCAAGGCCTGTTGGGTCGCCCACTCGTGGCGAAGGTATAAGTATGTCTGCTGCCAATAAACCGATTGATATCAAACAGAGCGTCATCGACGCGATCCTGGCCGGGCTGATCTCGCTGATCGTGTTCGGGCCGATTGTCGGCGTGGTGCTCGACGGCTACAGCTTCAACCTGCAACCGGCCCGCGTCGGCTGGCTGGTGGCGATCGTGATGATCGGGCGCTTTGCCTTGAGCCTGTTCCTGCAAACGCCTCGGGGCCTGAAGGTGCTCCAGGGTTTCGAAAGCTCCGGCTCCGGCGTGCACGTCCTGCCACCGGACTACAAGTCGCGCCTGCGCTGGATCATCCCGGCACTGATCGTGATCGCCATCGTGTTTCCGTTCTTCGCCAACAAATACGTGCTCACGGTGGTCATCCTCGGGTTGATCTACGTGTTACTGGGCCTGGGCCTGAATATCGTGGTCGGCCTGGCGGGGCTGCTCGACCTGGGCTACGTGGCGTTCTACGCCATCGGCGCCTATGGCCTGGCGCTGGGTTACCAGTACCTGGGCCTGGGTTTCTGGACGGTGCTGCCCCTGGCGGCGATTGCGGCGGCGATGGCCGGCTGCATATTGGGGTTCCCGGTGTTGCGAATGCACGGTGACTACCTGGCGATCGTGACCCTGGGCTTCGGCGAGATCATCCGGCTGGTGCTCAACAACTGGCTGTCGTTCACGGGCGGGCCCAACGGCATGCCAGTGCCGTCGCCGACGTTCTTCGGCCTGGAGTTCGGGCGAAGGGCGAAGGACGGCGGGGTGCCGTTCCATGAGTTCTTCGGTATCGATTACAACCCGAACCTGAAATTCCTGTTCATCTACATCGTGCTGTTCATCGTCGTGATGCTGGTGCTCTACATCAAACATCGCCTGACCCGCATGCCGGTCGGGCGTGCCTGGGAAGCCCTGCGCGAAGATGAAATCGCCTGCCGCTCCATGGGCCTGAACCACGTGCTGGTCAAGCTCTCGGCGTTCACCATTGGCGCCTCCACGGCCGGCCTGGCCGGGGTCTTCTTCGCCAGCTACCAGGGGTTCGTCAACCCATCGTCGTTCACCTTCTTCGAGTCGGCGCTGATCCTGGCGATCGTCGTGCTCGGTGGCATGGGCTCGACCGTGGGCGTGGTGATCGCGGCGTTCGTGCTCACTGTGGCGCCGGAGCTGCTGCGCAGTTTCTCCGAGTACCGGGTGCTGCTGTTCGGCGTGTTGATGGTGTTGATGATGATCTGGCGACCTCGCGGCCTGATTCGTATCAGCCGTACCGGTGTGACGCCGCGCAAGGGGGTAGCGCCATGAGCGAAGTCGTACTTTCCGTTGAAAACCTGATGATGCAGTTCGGTGGCATCAAGGCCCTCAGCGACGTCAGCCTGCAGGTCAAGCGCAACTCGATCTTCGCCCTGATTGGCCCCAACGGCGCGGGCAAGACCACGGTGTTCAACTGCCTGACCGGCTTCTACAAAGCTTCGGGCGGCAGGATCGAGCTCAACGTGCGTGGCGAGCGGACCAACGTCATCAAGCTGTTGGGCGAGGCCTTCCGGCCGACCGACTTCGTGTCGCCGAAATCCTTCGCCAGCCGGCTGTACTACAAGATGTTCGGCGGGACCCACCTGGTGAACCGCGCCGGCCTGGCCCGGACGTTCCAGAACATCCGCTTGTTCAAGGAAATGTCGGTGCTGGAAAACCTGTTGGTGGCCCAGCACATGTGGGTCAACCGCAGCCTGTTGGCCGGCATCCTCAACACCAAGGGCTACCGCAAGGCTGAAAGCGATGCCCTGGACCACGCCTTCTACTGGTTGGAAGTGGTGGACCTGGTGGATTGCGCCAACCGCCTGGCGGGCGAGCTTTCCTACGGCCAGCAACGGCGCCTGGAAATTGCCCGGGCCATGTGCACCCGTCCGCAGATCATCTGCCTGGACGAGCCGGCGGCCGGCCTCAACCCTCAGGAAACCGAAGCGCTGAGCGCGATGATCCGGCTGCTGCGCGACGAGCATGATCTGACCGTGGTGCTGATCGAACACGACATGGGCATGGTAATGAGTATTTCCGACCACATCGTGGTGCTGGACCACGGCAACGTCATCGCCGAGGGCGGTCCGGAGGCGATTCGCAACGATCCGAAAGTGATCGCGGCCTACCTGGGCGCCGATGAAGAGGAACTGGTATGAGTACACCGATCCTCGAACTCAAGGAACTGGACGTGTTCTACGGGCCGATCCAGGCCCTGAAGAAAGTCTCGATGCACATTGGCGAAGGCGAGACCGTGAGCCTGATTGGCTCCAACGGTGCCGGCAAGTCCACGCTGTTGATGTCGATCTTCGGCCAGCCGCGCGCAGCCGGCGGGCAGATCATCTACCAGGGCGTGGACATCACCCACAAGTCGTCCCACTACATCGCGTCCAACGGCATTGCGCAGTCGCCGGAGGGGCGCAGGGTGTTCCCCGACATGACCGTCGAGGAAAACCTGCTGATGGGCACCATTCCCATCGGTGACAAGTACGCCAGCGAAGACATGCAGCGCATGTTCGAGCTGTTCCCGCGGCTCAAGGAGCGGCGCAACCAGCGGGCCATGACCATGTCCGGCGGCGAGCAGCAAATGCTCGCCATCGCCCGGGCACTGATGAGCCGGCCGAAGTTGTTGCTGCTCGACGAGCCGAGCCTGGGGCTGGCGCCGATCGTGGTGAAGCAGATCTTCTCCACCCTGCGGGAGCTGGCATCCACGGGGATGACCATCTTCCTGGTGGAGCAGAACGCCAATCACGCCCTCAAGCTGTCGGACCGGGCCTACGTGATGGTCAACGGTGAAATCCGCCTGACCGGCACCGGCAAGGAACTGCTCGCCAACGAAGAGGTGCGCAACGCGTACCTGGGCGGGCATTGAGGCAGGGATTGCAATGAGGAAACCCGGCGCAATCGCCGGGTTTTTTTATCTTTCCAGTTCACCGCAAACACTGTGGGAGCGGGCTTGCTCGCGAAAGCGGTTTCCCATCCAGCACCCTATCGGCTGACTCGCCGCATTCGCGAGCGAGCCCGCTCCCACAATGGGATGTTCGGTCTGTCGGGCAATTGTGGAAAACCATTCTGAACCCTTGCCAAACCGCGACATAAAGTCGCCGCAAACAGTTGTTTTGTCACACTTTTGACTTGTCCCCGTTTGCTGTGGAACTGGCTGTGGGTAACGTGGGAGTAGCTGGCTGAAAGCCTTTGATTACGCGGCCTACAGGGCGATGGTTAATTTCTGATCAGGTGTTTTTTATGGCGCGGCGGTGGCAGTTGTCAACACTTTTATGCGCTTGGGCGAGGGTGCGCAAAACGCTGGACAAGCCTGTGGATAAGTCTGTGACTAAACTCTGGAAAGACCGCGCGAAGGGCCGTAGTTACTGGCTTGGAGCCATCGCCTAGTTGGCCGCTGGCTTATAGCAGAGATCCTGAACTGCACAACCGTTGTTGCGGGGTCAAGCGAAAAAAATTTCCAAACACCCCGCAAAGCCTTGTGCACAGCGTCCTGGCGCTTGTGCAGTTGCCCCCGGTTACTGTGGACGTGCCTGTGGATAAGGTGCGGGCAACCGGCTGTAGCCCTTATTCTGCGAGGCTTGGCGCCAGTTGGTTGTTTTATGATCAATGTTGAGGGCGGTCGACGGGGTTTCACAAGCCTTGCCCCTGCCATGTCGGGGCGGGCATGCTGTGGGCCGATTTCCATTTCAATGAGCGGTTCAAGCCCAAGCAAGGAGAACACGATGTCCAACACCCTGTTTATCACCGGCGCGACGTCCGGTTTTGGTGAAGCCTGCGCCCGTCGTTTTGCCGAGGCCGGTTGGAAACTGGTGCTGACCGGTCGTCGTGAAGAACGCCTCAATGCCCTCTGCGCCGAGTTGTCGAAGCAGACCGAGGTCCACGGCCTGGTGCTCGACGTACGAGACCGCAAGGCCATGGAGGAAGCCATCGCCAACCTGCCGCCGTCGTTCGCCACGCTGCGCGGGCTGATCAACAACGCCGGCCTGGCCCTGGGCGTCGACCCGGCCCCCAAGTGCGACCTCGATGACTGGGACACCATGGTCGACACCAACGTCAAAGGGCTGCTCTACAGCACTCGCTTGCTGCTGCCGCGCCTGATCGCCCATGGCCGTGGCGCCGGAATCATCAACCTGGGCTCCATCGCCGGTAACTACCCGTACCCGGGCAGCCACGTGTACGGCGCGAGCAAGGCGTTCGTCAAACAGTTTTCCCTGAACCTGCGTTGCGACTTGCAAGGCACGGGCGTGCGGGTGAGCAATATCGAGCCGGGCCTGTGCGAAAGCGAGTTCTCGCTGGTGCGCTTCGGTGGTGACCAGGACCGCTATAACGCCACCTACGCCGGGGCCGATCCGATCCAGCCGCAGGATATCGCCGAAACGATTTACTGGGTGCTCAACACGCCGGCGCACATCAACATCAACAGCCTGGAGTTGATGCCGGTGAGCCAGACCTGGGCCGGGTTTGCCATCGAGCGCAACAAGGCCTGACCGCTGAGTTGGGGGGGCGGTTGATGGAAACCTGTGGCGAGGGAGCTTGCTCCCGCTGGACTGCGAAGCAGGCCCAGGATTTTGCGACTGCTTCGCAGCCGAGCGGGAGCAAGCTCCCTCGCCACAAACGCATTACGCCAGGCAGTCGGCCAACCCGAGATAGCAGGTCATGAGGTGATAGGGCGTGGTGGACGGCATGTCCCGCCGGCTGACGATGCCATCGGCATCCAGGCATTCGTTCCAGCCCTTGGCATGTAGGAAGTGTTGCTGCAGGGCCTTTAGCTGCGGCAGCAAAGCCTGCTGACCGTCCGCACGTAAGGTCAGTGCGCGCAGGTATTCGGCCTGGGCCCAGATGCGCTGGGTCGCGTCCCGCGGGGCGGCATGCGGCTCTAGGCTCAGCATCGCGCAAACCGCGCCGGACTTTCGGTCTACGCCACGTTGCTCGCTGTATTCGAAGCTTCGTTCAAGGGCCTTGCGCAGCTTGCCGTCACGCAACAAGGGCGACGATGCGAGTAAGTAATACCATTCGAACTGGTGCCCTGGTTCGAACCAGTTATCCACAGACTTGAGCGGTTTCTCCATCATCACGCCCAGCGTCGGTTCGATGAAGCGCTTGAGCATCCCGTCGCACAGGCTCGACAACGCTTGCTGCACATGGGCGTCTTCGCGAACCGAAAGGGTGGCAAGAAACGCTTCGGCCAAGTGCATCAATGGGTTTTGCAGCGGACCCGATTCCAGGGTTGACCAGTCGCGCCCGAGGCTGGCTTCGTAGAGGCCGTCGCCGGTGGCAAAGCGTCGGGCGATGACCTCCAGGGCGGCGTTGAGCACCGACTCCACCAGTGGCTCGCGCACCTTGTCCCAGTAGTGGGCGCAGGCGAACAGGATAAAGGCGTGGGTGTAGAGATCCTTGCCGGTGTCCAGCGGCGCCCCTTGCGGGTCGATGCTGTAGAACCAGCCGCCGTGCTCGGCATCGTGGAAGTGCCGCTGCAGCGAACGAAACAGCGCGCTGGCCCGTTCCTCGGCCTGGGGCACTTCGCCAATCAGGCTGGCAAACACGTACAACTGGCGTGCACAGGCCATGGCGCGGTAGCGCTGGGGCGGCAGTGGCACATGGTGGGCGTCCAGGGATTCATAAGGCAATGCCAGTTCGCTGTTCCAGCCCGGGCCTTGCCACATGGGCACGATCACCTCGTGAAAATGCCGGCGCACCGTGGCGAACAGGGTGATCAATTCAGGCGGCAGGGCAGGGCGGGAAGCATCAGGCATTGGCGAGCGTCGTCACGGCTGGGGGCGATTGCGCGACATGGTAGCAGAGTGGCAGGGGCGAGCGATGCAGTGCCTTCAAGGGCCCCTTCGCGGGCAAGCCCGCTCCCACGATTCGACCGGCGTACGCGGACCTGTGGGAGCGGGCTTGCCCGCGAAAGCGGCCGTGAAGGCCCAGCCAGTCAACCTGCCAGTAGCCAGACCCCAGCCCCCGCCGAAGCGGCTCCGGCCAGTCGCACCAGTGGCGCTGCTGCCCGTGGCAATACACGCACCACCGCGAAACCGGCGCCATGCAGTACCGCCGTGGCTGCGACGAACCCTGCCGCGTAGGCCCAAGGGCTCGACATGTCTGGCAGCTCCAGTCCATGGGCCACGCCATGGAACAACGCAAACAGCGCCGTTGCCGCCATCGCCAGGCTCAGGGGTGGGCGCACTGCCAAGGCCACCGCCAGCCCGAGGGCCAGGACCGAAGCGGCGATTCCGCTTTCCATGGCCGGCAGCTCCAGCCCTTCAAAACCCAGCAAGCCACCGATCAGCATCGTGCCGACGAACGTGCACGGCAGTGCCCAGCGTGCCGCGCCCTGTTGTTGGGCCGCCCACAAACCGACCGCCAGCATGGCCAGCAGATGGTCGAGCCCGCCAATGGGGTGGCCGAGGCCGGCGATCAGGCCATTGTCGCCATGGCCGGGGTGGGCGAAGGCCAGCGCTGGCGCCAGCATCAGGGCAAGGGTGGCGAGGATGCGTTTGAATGTCATGAAGCGGCTTCCTTGTTGAAAAGTCGAAGAATCAGGCGGCCGTCAGCAGGCCTTGGCGTTCGATGAAAGCGATGATTTCGTCCAGGCCCTGGCCGGTTTTCTGGTTGCTGAACACAAAGGGGTTGCCGTTGCGCATCCGCCGAGTGTCGCTGTCCATCATCTCCAGGGATGCGCCCACCAGCGGCGCCAGGTCGATCTTGTTGATCACCAGCAGGTCGGATTTGCAGATGCCCGGCCCGCCCTTGCGCGGCAGCTTGTCCCCGGCCGAGACGTCGATCACGTAGATGGTCAGGTCCGACAGCTCCGGGCTGAAGGTCGCCGAGAGGTTGTCGCCGCCCGATTCCACCAGGATCAGGTCCAGGCCCGGAAAACGCCGGTTCAACTGGTCCACCGCCTCCAGGTTGATCGAGGCGTCTTCGCGAATTGCCGTGTGCGGGCAGCCGCCGGTTTCCACGCCGATGATCCGCTCCGGCGCCAGGGCTTCGTTGCGCACCAGGAAATCGGCGTCTTCGCGGGTGTAGATGTCGTTGGTGACCACCGCCAGGTTGTAGCGCTCGCGTAGCGCCAGGCACAGGGCCAGGGTCAGGGCGGTCTTGCCGGAACCCACCGGGCCGCCGATGCCGACGCGCAAAGGTTGTGTATTCATGTGTGTCTCCTAGGAACGGAACAGACGGCTGTACTGGCGCTCATGGGCCATGCACGCCAGGGACAGGCCAAACGCGGCGCTGCCGTGGTGATCGGGGTCGATGCTTGAAGCGGTGTGCTGGGCCTGTTGCAGCAGCGGCAGCAGTTCGCTGGTCAGGCGCTGGGCGGCTTGCTGGCCCAGCGGCAGGGTTTTCATCAGCACCGCCAATTGGTTCTCCAGCCAGCTCCACAGCCACGCGGCGAGCGCGTCCTGGGGCGCGATGTGCCAGGCGCGGGCTGCAAGGGCCCAGCACAGGGCCAGGTGCGGTTCACTGTGGGCGTCGAGAAATTGCCGCGCGGCGTCATCGAGTTCCGGCAAGCCGTTGAGCAACTGCTGCAGCGAGTAGCCCATCTGCCGGCTCTCTTGATACAGCTCACGGGTTTCCCGGCTGGCGCGGTGTTGGCCGCTGTGGTGCTGCAAGGCCTCCCAGTCGTCGGCGGCCGCCGCGGTGCAGTGGGCCAGCAGCAACGGCGCTTCGAAGCGGGCCAGATTGAGCAGCAATTGGTCGCTGATCCAGCGCCGCGCGGCGTCGGGCGTGTCGACCTGGCCGTTATCCACCGCCATCTCCAGACCCTGGGAATAGCTGTAGCCACCGATGGGCAACTGCGGGCTGGCCAGGCGCAGCAGCGCCCAGGCCGGGTTCATGTGCGCACGCCGAACTGATGCAGGCGCGGCGCATAGTTGAACGCTTCGTCGCCATGCCGGGAATGGTGATGGCCGCCGCCATAGGCGCCATGTTCCGGCTGGAATGGCGCTTCGATGGCTTCGGCGCTGGCGCCCAGTTGTTCGAGCATCGCCTTGAGTACGTAGTCGTCCAGCAGGCGCAACCAGCCGTCGCCCACTTGCAGTGCGACATGGCGATTGCCCAGGTGATAGGCGGCGCGGGTCAGTTCAAAGGCGTTGGCGCAGGTCACGTGCAGCAATTGTTCGGGGCGGGCGCAGACGCGCACGATGCGCCCGTCTTCGGCCTGCAGGCATTCACCGTCGTACAACGGCGGCTGGCCGCGCTCCAGAAACAACCCCACGTCTTCGCCCTCGGCACTGAAACAGCGCAGGCGGCTTTTGCTGCGGGCGTCATAGGTCAGGTGCAGCTCGGCGTCCCAGTGGGGTTGAGGGTCGATTCTGCGATGAATCACCAGCATCGGTGTGCTTCCAGCAATGAGCGATGTGGTGTTTAGAGCAAGGGGCTTGCCAATCGAAGAGGGTGTAGGAAATAGCCGGGGGCGTTGGGCTAACGCTTTACCGTGGGCGATGTTTTGTTCCGGATTGGTGCGCGTCATGAGTGGGGCGCACTATTTTGTGGCGAGCGGCAAACCTGTGGGAGCGGGCTTGCTCGCGAAGGCGGCGTGTCAGTCGACGTCCATGTAGCTGAACCACCGCCTTCGCGAGCAAGCCCGCTCCCACAATGAGGATTATTCGGTGCTGCCCAAGCCTTGCCAGTGCTTGAGGCCGATGAAGATGAACCGCAATTGCTGGGTGATCTTGGCCTGGGGCGTGAGGTGTTCGGGTGGTGCTTCGACGGGTGGGTCGATGATGTCCGGCAGGGTGGCGAACACGCTCTTGACGATGAGGTCGGCCATCACGCTCAGCGCGGCGGTGTTCAGGTGTTGCAGCTTGGGCATGAGCACCAGGTCGGCGGCAAGGTCGGAACTGATGTCCTCGCGCAGCCGTGCGATGGCCTGGCGCACGGGCAGGGAGCCGCCATATTGCTCGCGGGCGAGGAACAGGAACTGCGAGCGGTTGGCTTGTACCACGTCGAGGAAGATTCGCACCGACGCGTCGATGATGCCGCCCATGACGAACTCGTTGTGGCGCACCAGGCGAATGGTTTCGCGGAAGGTCTGGCCGACTTCGCAGACCAGTGCCAGGCCCAGTTGGTCCATGTCGTCGAAGTGCCGGTAGAAGCCGGTGGGCACGATGCCTGCCGTCCTGGCGACTTCCCGCAGGCTCAGGCTGCCAAATCCCCGGCCGCACTCCATCAGGTGACGGGCAGCGTCCATCAGGGCAATTCGGGTCTGTTGTTTCTGTTCGGCGCGGGGCAGCATCGCAGGACTGACTTCCGAGTCATGGGAGCGACGCACTCTAGCAAATCGGCTTTGCCGACGTCGAACGATAGAAGGGGTTAACGCGGGGAAACGAGGGCTTTGAAAATCAAAAGCCCGATTGCAGGAATCGGGCTTTTTTCAAGGCCGCCATGGGCTTAGCTCACGGAGCCGTTGCGTTCGATCACACGGTCACCGCCGTCGGAAGCGAGGGCTTCACCCAGTGGAGTGCGGTCGGAACCGTCGGCTGCCAGGCTTTCACCCAGTGGAGTGCGGTCGGAACCATCGGCTGCGAGGCTTTCACCCAGTGGGGTGCGGTCGGAACCGTCGGCTGCCAGGCTTTCACCCAGTGGAGTGCGGTCGGAGCCATCGGCTGCGAGGCTTTCACCCAGTGGGGTGCGGTCGGAACCGTCGGCTGCCAGGGACTGACCTTGTGGAGTGCGGTCGCCACCGTCCTGGACCAGGCCTTTTTCTTCCAGGCGATCCCGGCCACCTTCAGCGACTGTCTGGCTATAGACCGAGTGGCTGTCCTTGACTTGCGGAGTGGCCTGTTCGGAGGCTGGCAGTGCAAAAGCAGTCGAGGCCAGCAGTGAAAGGGACAAGCTCATCAGTAATTGGCGTTTCATGATCATTGCTCCTTGGGAGGGCGATAAAGTGGGTACGAGGGCAATGCTACTCTCGATAAGTCGATATAAAAGTTCATAAACGCAATGGTAATAATCAACGGAATTGATTGTTCTGGGCGAGGGCTCTAGGACGGGCGTTTCCAGGGTGCGGTTTTGCACCGCAGTGGGTATTTTGTACCCACTGGCGCATCACGAATGTGCGGATGCGGTAACAGGTTGCTGACGGATCGGTCAGCAATTCGAGGTTTTTTTAGGCCGACTGCGGCAGCGGTGTTAAACCTGTTGGCCGTTTTGCCAGTCTGACCTTTTATAACGAACAGGCTAAGGTTCGTCTTTTTTTCAGGCGCCGCCGTTCGGACGCCGACTTGTATCAGGAGCCCCGTGCATGACGCGCACCTCGAAAATCCTTGCCTGGAGTGTTGCCAGCCTTGTCGTCCTGCTGGCCGTGTTGGTGCTGGTGATCGTGTTCTTCGATTGGAACCGGATCAAACCCACGCTCAACGCCAAGGTGTCCGAGGAGCTGCATCGCCCGTTCGCCGTCAACGGCAACCTGGCGGTGGTCTGGCAGCGTGAGCCGGAGGAAGGAGGCTGGCGCGCCTGGCTGCCGTGGCCCCATGTGGTGGCCGAGGATTTGAGCCTGGGTAACCCGGACTGGTCGAAAACCCCGCAGATGGCCACGCTCAAGCGCGTGGAATTGCGTATTTCACCCTTGGCGCTGCTGGGCCGGCGGGTGGTGATTCCCCGTATCGACCTGACGGAGCCCAATGCCAGCCTGCAGCGCCTGGCCGATGGGCGCGCCAACTGGACGTTCCAATTCGACCCGAAGGACCCGGACGCCGAGCCATCCAGCTGGGCGGTGGACATCGGCGCCATCGGCTTCGACAAGGGCCACGTCACCCTCGACGACCAGACGCTCAAGACCCGCCTCGACGTGTTGATCGATCCGTTGGGCAAGCCCATCCCGTTCAGCGAGATCGTCGGCGACAAGGCCGCCAGGAAAGCCCAGGACCAGGGGGCAGTGCCGCAGGACTACGCGTTTGCCTTCAAGGTCGACGGGCACTATCACGGGCAGGCGCTCAGTGGTTCCGGCAAGGTCGGCGGCCTGCTGGCGTTGCAGGATGCCGCGCGACCTTTCCCGTTGCAGGCCCAGGCCAGGATCGCCGATACCCGCGTCGAGCTGGCCGGCACGCTGACTGACCCGATGAACCTGGGGGCACTCGATCTGCGATTGAAACTGGCCGGTAAAAGCCTTGCCCATCTCTATCCACTGACCGGCGTGACCCTGCCGGATTCACCGCCCTACGCCACCGACGGTCGCCTGATTGCCAAGCTCCACGAGCCGGGCGGGGCGCTGTTTCGCTACGAAGACTTCAACGGCAAGATCGGCGACAGCGACATCCACGGCAACCTCGCCTACGTCGCCGGCCAGCCACGGCCCAAGCTCAGCGGCGCGCTGGTGTCCAACCAGCTGCTGTTCAGCGACCTGGCGCCGCTGATCGGTGCCGACTCCAACGCCGAGCAAAAGGCCCGGGGAGGCGCCAGCAAACAGCCGGCCGACAAGGTCTTGCCGGTGGAAGAATTCCGCACCGAGCGCTGGAGCGCGATGGACGCCGACGTGGAGTTCACGGGTAAACGCATTGTCCACAGCGCGCAGTTGCCGTTCACCGACCTCTACACCCACCTGGTGCTCAACGACGGCCAGTTGAGCCTCGAACCGCTGCGCTTCGGCGTGGCGGGTGGTCGACTCGATGCCCAGATCCGTCTCAATGGCCACACCCAACCTCTTGAAGGCCAGGCGAAGTTGACCGCACGAGGCTTCAAGCTCAAGCAGTTGTTCCCCGGTTTCGAGCCAATGAAAACCAGCTTCGGCGAGTTGAACGGCGACGCCGATATCAGCGGTCGCGGCAATTCGGTGGCGGCGTTGCTGGGCACCGCCAACGGCACGCTGAAAATGCTCATCAACGATGGCGCCATCAGTCGCGAGTTGATGGAGCTGGCGGGATTGAACGTCGGTAACTACGTGGTGGGGAAAATCTTTGGCGACAAGGAAGTGAAGATCAACTGCGCGGCGGCGGACTTCGACATCAAGACCGGTCTGGCGACCACCCGCCTGTTCGTATTCGACACCGAGAACGCGATCATCTACATCGACGGCACGGCGAACATGGCCACCGAGCAACTGGACCTGACCATTTCGCCGGAGTCCAAGGGCTGGCGGCTGATTTCCCTGCGCTCGCCGTTGTATGTGCGCGGCCCTTTCGCCAAGCCTTCGGCCGGCGTCAAGGCGGTGCCACTGATGTTGCGCGGTGCCGGGATGGTGGCGTTGGGCGTGATCGCGGCTCCGGCCGCCGGCCTGCTGGCGCTGGTGGCTCCCAGCGGTGGTGAGCCGAACCAGTGTGCGCCGTTGCTGGAGCAGATGAAGGCGGGCAAGGCGCCGGTGACGGTGAAGCCAACGCGCTAACCCGTGGCTTTTGTGGTGGGGCCTAGGGCGTCTTCGCGGGCAAGCCCGCTCCCACAGTTGACCGAGTTCATTCAGAAGGAATGCGCTCGAATGTGGGAGCGGGCTTGCCCGCGAAGGGGCCGGTAAGGCTTACAGATCGGCCAGGATATCGGCCATGTCGTCGGCGTGCTCCTCTTCCTGGGCCAGGATGTCTTCGAAGATGCGCCGGGTGGTGGGGTCTTTTTCACCGATGTACTGGATGATCTCGCGATAGCTGTCGATGGCGATGCGCTCGGCCACCAGGTCCTCGTACACCATCTCCTTGAGGGTGTTGCCCGCCACATATTGGGCGTGGGAATTGCGGCTCAACAGGTCGGGGTTGAACTCCGGCTCGCCGCCCAATTGCACGATGCGTTCGGCCAGCTTGTCGGCGTGTTCGGCTTCCTGATTGGCGTGCTCGAGGAATTCGCTGGCCGCCAGGCTCGCCTTGAGGCCGGTGGCCATGTAGTAGTGGCGCTTGTAACGCAGCACGCACACCAGTTCCGTGGCCAGCGCCTCGTTGAGCAGGCGGATGACTTGCTGGCGATCGGCGCTGTAGCCCTCGGTCACGGCGCCGTTCTCTACGTTCTGCCGTGCACGTTCGCGCAGGGTGGTTACATCGGATAAGTGCATGTCGCTCATCTCGTTCTCCTGGAGGCTGATCCGGTTGGGAGCGTCACGCTCTCGGGGCGTGATCGCTTACAGGCTTGGGAGTGATGAGCGGGGCAAAAAGTTTTATGAAATGTGCCAACGCCTACAATCACGGTGATGCGTCATGAAGCACGCATAGACTGACCTTCCCCTCCATCGCTGAGCACAAGGATGTCCGCCCATGTCGCAACGCTGCGCCACTCGTTACCCGTTGGTACTGGTCCCGGGCATGCTCGGGTTCATTCGGCTGGTGCTGTACCCGTACTGGTACGGGATTGTCTCGGCGTTGCGCCGCGAAGGGGCCGTGGTCGTCGCGGTGAAGGTGTCGCCGCTGCATTCGTCCGAGGTGCGTGGCGAGCAACTGCTGGCGCGAATCGATGAAATCCTGCGCCAGACCGGTGCGCAGAAGGTCAATCTGATCGGCCACAGTCAGGGCAGCCTCACGGCCCGCTACGCCGCCGCCAAGCGCCCGGACCTGGTGGCCTCGGTCACGTCGGTGGCTGGCGCCAACCATGGCTCGGAACTGGCCGACTACCTGCAACGGCATTACCCCGCCGACAGCGCCAGGGGCCGTGTGCTCAGTGCGCTGCTGCGGCTGGTCAACGCCCTGATGAGCCTGCTGGAGACCGCCTACCATGGACCCAGGCTGCCGGTGGACATTGACGCGTCCCATGCCTCCCTCACGACGGCGGGCGTGGCCCTGTTCAACCAGCGTTATCCACAAGGGCTGCCGCCAACCTGGGGGGGGCACGGCCCCGAAGAGGTCAACGGGGTGCGCTATTACTCCTGGTCGGGCACCTTGCAACCGGGCAAGACCGACAAGGGGCGCAACCTGTTCGATGGCACCCACCGCAGTTGTCGCCTGTTCGCCCGCACCTTCGTGCGCGAGGCCGGCCAATGCGACGGCATGGTCGGGCGCTACAGTTCGCACCTGGGCACGGTGATCCGCGATGACTACCCGCTGGACCACCTCGACATCGTCAACCAGTCGCTGGGGCTGGTCGGCAAGGGCGCCGAGCCGATCCGCCTGTTCGTCGAGCATGCCGAGCGCTTGAAAGCGGCCGGTGTCTAGCGGCCCGGGTTGTCTACACTGGATGCATCGCCGTCACGCTTGTGCGGCATTCAGGAGAAGACGTCATGAAAATGCTGCGTGTTCCTTTGTTGATGATCGGTTTGCTGCTGTGCTCCCAGGGCTTCGCCGCGACGGCGCAGCAGAACAAGATGACCACCTGCAACGCCGACGCCAGCGCCAAGGCGCTCAAGGGTGACGAGCGCAAGGCGTTCATGAGCACCTGCCTGAAAGCCGACTCGAGCACCCCGCAGGAGCGCATGAAAACCTGCAACGCCACGGCCACCACCCAGGCCCTGAAGGGCGATGCCCGCAAGGCATTCATGAGTGACTGCCTGAAGAAAAAATAGGCGGGGGCCTGCGGGGGCCTCTTCGCGAGCAGGTTCGCTCCCCGGCAGGTTTGCGTTGTGTGGCCCATTGTGGGGAGCGAGCCTGCTCGCGATGGGCCATCGAAGACGCAGCAAAAAATCCCCTGAACCTCGACCCGAATCGGCCGATACAATGCCTAGTGCTGTCGGCGGAAGGCTGGCAGACTGCCAATCCTTTCACGCCGTTTGCTTTGAGGCTGTATGCCAACGTTTTCTCAGCGTCATGTGTTGTTGGTGATCAGTTGGGTGATCATCTTCGGTGGGTTGTTGCTGGTGCTGCCGCTGCGCCTGTTGCCGAGCCTGCTGGCCGGGTTGCTGGTGTTCGAGCTCGTCAACATGCTCACCCCGCAGTTGCAACGGCTGATCGAGGGGCGGCGTGCCCGCTGGCTGGCGGTGGCGTTGCTGGGCACGCTGGTGGTCAGCGTGCTGACGTTGATTTTCGCCGGGGCCATCAGTTTCCTGCTCCATGAAGCGGAAAATCCGGGCGCCTCCCTGGACAAGTTCATGGCGGTGGTCGACCGCGCCCGCGGGCAGTTGCCGCCGTTCATCGACGCCTACCTGCCGGCCAGCGCCGCCGAGTTCCGAGTGGCGATCGGCGCGTGGATGAGCAAGCACCTGAGCGAGCTGCAACTGGTGGGCAAGGACGCGGCCCACATGTTCGTGACGTTGCTGATCGGCATGGTGCTGGGGGCCATCGTCGCCTTGCAGCGCATCCCCGACCTGACCAAGCGCAAACCCCTGGCGGCGGCGTTGTTCGATCGCCTGAACCTGCTGGTCAAGGCGTTTCGCAACATCGTTTTCGCCCAGATCAAGATTTCCCTGCTCAACACCTTCTTCACCGGGATCTTCCTGGCGGTGGTGCTGCCGCTGTTCGGCATCAAGCTGCCGCTGACCAAGACCCTGATCGTGATGACCTTCCTGCTGGGGCTGCTGCCGGTCATCGGCAACCTGATGTCCAACACCCTGATCACCATCGTCGGCCTGTCGCTGTCGATCTGGGTCGCCGTGGCGGCGCTGGGTTACCTGATCGTGATCCACAAACTCGAATACTTTCTCAACGCCCGGATCGTGGGCGGGCAGATCAGCGCCAAGTCCTGGGAATTGCTCATGGCAATGCTGGTGTTCGAAGCCGCGTTCGGCCTGCCGGGGGTGGTGGCGGGGCCGATCTACTATGCGTACCTCAAGAGCGAGTTGAAGCAGATCGGGATGGTCTAGGACAGGAGTTACGAGCTGCAAGCTGCAAGCTGCAAGCTGCAAGTAAAAGCCAGTCGTGCCGCATTACTGCTGTTACTTGGAGCTTGAAGCTCGAAGCTTGCAACTGGCTTTAGCCGTAACGCTTCATCGCCTCGATCGCCAACCCACTGCCAATGCTGCCGAAGATGTTGCCTTCGACATGCTTGGCCTGGGGCAGCATCGCCGAGACGCTGTTGCGCAGCGCCGGAATGCCGCTGGAGCCGCCGGTAAAGAACACCGTGTCGACCTGCTCGACGCCGACGTTGGCATCGCCGAGCAGCTGCGTGACGCTGGCGCGCACCCGCTCCAACAGCCCGTCGATGGCTGATTCGAACAGTGCCCGGCTCAGGTCCACGCTCAGGCCCGGCTCGATCCGGTCAAGGGCCACATGGCGTTGGTCGGTGTGGGTCAGCTGGATCTTGGTTTCCTCGACTTCCATGGCCAGCCAGTGCCCGGCGCGCTGTTCGATCAACTTGAACAGGCGGTCGATGCCGCCGGTGTCCTCGATGTCGTAGCGCATGCTGTTCAGGGCGAGGGTGGATTTCTGCGCGTACACCGCGTTGATGGTGTGCCAGGTCGCCAGGTTCATGTGGTGGCTGGTGGGCATGTAGGCACCGCTTTTCATCCGGCTGCCGTAGCCGAACAGCGGCATCAGGCCCTGCAAGCTCAACTGCTTGTCGAAGTCGGTCCCGCCGATGTGCACGCCGCCGGTGGCGAGGATGTCGGCATGACGGTTGTCGTGGTTACGCCGCTGCGGTGACAGGCGCACCAGGGAGAAGTCCGAGGTACCGCCGCCGATGTCGACGATCAGCACCAGTTCTTCTTTCGCGATGGTCGATTCATAGTCGAAGGCGGCCGCGATGGGCTCGTACTGGAACGACACCTCCTTGAAACCAATCGCCCGGGCGACGTCCGCCAGGGTGTTCTCGGCTTCCTGGTCGGCCAGTTCATCGTCATCGACGAAAAACACCGGACGGCCCAGCACCACTTCTTCGAATTCCCGACCCGCGGCGGCTTCGGCGCGTTGCTTCAGTTGGCCGATGAACAGCCCCAGCAGGTCCTTGAACGGCATGGCCGTGCCCAGCACGCTGGTGTCGTGCTTGATCAGCTTGGAACCCAGCAGGCTCTTGAGCGAGCGCATCAGCCGGCCTTCGTAGCCTTCCAGGTACTCGTGCAGAGCCAGGCGGCCATACACGGGCCGACGTTCCTCAAGATTGAAAAAGACCACCGACGGCAGGGTGATCTTGCCGTCCTCCAGCGCGATCAACGTTTCCATGCCGGGGCGCAGCCAGCCGACGGTGGAGTTGGACGTGCCGAAGTCGATACCGCAGGCACGGGCCGGGGATGCGTTTTTCATGTCTTTGCGGTTCCAGCTAAAAAAACGGCCGCGCAGTGTATGCCAGTGCGGCCCGGATTCGAAGGCCGGTTATCCGCTAATTTGCAAACGCTGGCCTTGAAAGACCGCGCAATCCCCCCAAACTTGCTGGCATGGGCCTGGCAGCCACAGGGCGAGTACAAGAACCGCCACCGGCTGCCGATAAACTTCTGATGCGCCGCCCGGTCCCAATCTTGAGATCGGTCAATCCGCTGCCCGGTCATTCGGGCAGGCTGTGCGTGGCGGTGCGACATCGATAACGGATGGTGATGCTTAGATGGACTTCAAAGACTATTACAAGATCCTGGGTGTGGAGCCGACGGCGGACGATGCCACGATCAAGGCCGCCTACCGCAAGCTGGCGCGCAAGTACCACCCGGATGTGAGCAAGGAAAAGGACGCCGAGACCAAGTTCAAGGACGTTTCCGAAGCCTATGAAGCGCTGAAAAGCGCCGACAAGCGCGCGGAATACGACGACCTGCGCCGCTATGGCCAGCACGGCCAGCCGTTCCAGGGCCCGCCAGGCTGGCAGAGCCGTGGCGGCTTCGGTGGCCAGGACACCGGCGATTTCTCGGACTTCTTCAGTTCGATCTTCGGTAATCGCGGATCAGGTTTCGGTGGCGGACAATCAGGTCGCAGCGCCGGCCGTCGGGGACAAGACGTGGAATTGGAATTACCGATCTTCCTGGAAGAAACCCTCTCGACCGAGTCGAAGAAAGTCAGCTACCAGGTGCCGCAATACAACGCGGCGGGCCAGCACGTGAGCAACACCAGCAAGAGCCTGAACGTGAAGATTCCGCTGGGGGTGACCGACGGCGAGCGCATCCGCCTCAAGGGCCAGGGCGCGCCGGGCATCGGCGGCGGTGCCAATGGCGATTTGTACCTGACCATCCGCTTCGCCCCGCACCCCAAGTTCGACGTCGAGGGCCAGGACTTGATCATCACCTTGCCCCTGGCCCCGTGGGAACTGGCGCTGGGCACCGAAGTGGCGGTCCCGACCCTCACCGGCAAGATCAACCTCAAGGTCCCGGCCGGCAGCCAGAACGGCCAGCGCATGCGCGCCAAGGGCCACGGCCTGCGCAACAAGGCCGGCGAGCGCGGCTACCTGTTCGTGCAGCTCAAGGCGGTGATGCCCAAGGCCAGCGACGAGGCGGTCAAGGCCTTGTGGGCGGAGCTGGCGAAAAAGGCCGCGTTCGATCCGCGAGAGAATTTCTGACCGGCTCAATATAAAACCTGTGCCGAGGGAGCAAACGCCCTCGCCACAGTCAGATTTGTCATAAGCCTGGCTAGACTCGACAGTTGAAGCATTGGGAGAAGCAGACCATGAACAACCCGATCATTGAACTGAACCTGAAGGAATTCTGCGAGGCCGCGGCGTTGGCGGATGTCCATGTGATCGAAATCGTCGCCCATGGCATCCTCGAACCTCACGGCGCGGCACCGACCGACTGGCGTTTCACCGACTACGAACTGGTCCTGGCGCGGCGCGCGGCCAAGCTGCGGCGCGAGTTGGAACTGGAATGGGAAGGCGTCGCCCTGGCGCTGGACCTGCTGGAAGAAGTGCAACTGCTGCGCAACGAAAACCGCATGCTCAAACAGCGGTTGGGGCGGTTGGTGGAGTGATGCACACATTCCTGAGCCAGGTGTAAACCTTGTGGCGAGGGGATTTATCCCCGTTGGGCTGCGTAGCAGCCCCATTTTTTGCGGTCGCTGCGCAACCGAACGGGGATAAATCCCCTCGCCACAGGGTTATGGTGCTTCAGTCATTCAAGTCAAAACAGAAAATACCGCTGCGCCATCGGCAGGACGTCCGCCGGCTCGCACCACAGCAGCACGCCGTCGGCCTTGACCTGGTAGGTTTGCGGGTCGACGTCGATGTTCGGCAGGTAGTCGTTGTGGATCAGGTCAGTCTTCTGCACGTCGCGGCAGCCTTTGACCACGGCGATTTTCTTCTTCAACCCGAGCTGTTCCGGCAACCCGGCCTCGACGGCGGCCTGGCTGAGGAAGGTCAGGCTGGTGGCATGACGCGAGCCGCCAAAGCTTGCGAACATCGGCCGGTAGTGCACCGGTTGCGGCGTCGGGATCGAGGCGTTGGCGTCGCCCATCAGGCTGGCGGCGATCGCCCCGCCCTTGAGGATCAGCGTCGGCTTGACCCCGAAGAACGCCGGGCGCCACAGCACCAGGTCGGCCCACTTGCCCACTTCGATGGAGCCCACTTCGTGGCTGATGCCATGGGTGATCGCCGGGTTGATGGTGTACTTGGCGATGTAGCGCTTGATACGGAAGTTGTCGTTGCCTTCACCGTCGCCGGGCAGGGCCCCGCGTTGGCGCTTCATCTTGTCGGCGGTCTGCCAGGTGCGGGTGATGACCTCGCCGACGCGGCCCATGGCCTGGCTGTCGGAACTGATCATCGAGAACGCGCCGAGGTCGTGGAGGATGTCTTCGGCGGCGATGGTCTCGCGGCGAATGCGGCTCTCGGCGAACGCCACGTCTTCGGCGATGCTCGGGTCCAGGTGATGGCAGACCATCAGCATGTCCAGGTGTTCGTCGATGGTGTTGCGGGTGAACGGTCGGGTTGGGTTGGTGGAGCTGGGCAGTACGTTGGCGAAGCCGCAAGCCTTGATGATGTCTGGCGCATGGCCGCCGCCAGCGCCTTCGGTGTGGTAGGTGTGGATGGTCCTGCCTTTGAAAGCACCGAGGGTGGTTTCGACGAAGCCCGATTCGTTCAGGGTGTCGGTGTGGATCGCCACTTGTACGTCGTACTGGTCGGCCACGCTCAGGCAGTTGTCGATGGACGCCGGCGTGGTGCCCCAGTCTTCGTGCAGCTTCAGGCCGATGGCGCCGGCCTTGACCTGCTCGATCAACGGCTCCGGCAGGCTGGCGTTGCCCTTGCCGGTCAAACCGATGTTCATGGGGAAGGCATCGGCAGCCTGGAGCATGCGCGCCAAATGCCACGGCCCGGACGTGCAGGTGGTGGCGTTGGTCCCGGTGGCCGGGCCCGTGCCGCCACCGATCATGGTGGTGACGCCGCTCATCAGGGCCTCTTCGATCTGCTGTGGGCAGATGAAATGGATGTGGGTGTCGATGCCGCCGGCCGTGAGGATCATGCCTTCGCCGGCGATCACTTCGGTGCTGGCGCCGATGGCGATGGTCACGTCGGGCTGGATGTCCGGGTTGCCGGCCTTGCCGATGGCCGCGATGCGCCCGTCCTTGAGGCCGACATCGGCCTTGACGATGCCCCAGTGGTCGATGATCAACGCGTTGGTGATCAGCGTGTCCACGACATCGGCGGCCAACAACTGGCCCTGGCCCATGCCATCACGAATCACCTTGCCGCCGCCGAATTTCACTTCTTCGCCGTAGGTGGTGAAGTCCTTCTCCACTTCGATCCACAGCTCGGTGTCGGCCAGGCGGACCTTGTCCCCGACGGTGGGGCCGAACATGTCAGCATATGCCTGACGACTTATTTTCATCTCATGGTTCCTCGGAACTGAGCCGCAAGCTTCAAGCTGCAAGCCTCAAGTAAAAACAAAGCGAAGGGGAGCGCCGCAAACCGCTGTTTCTTGCAGCTTGCAGCTAGAGACTTGCAGCTGAAGTCTACAAGTCGCCCATGATTCGTCCCGCGAACCCGTAAACTCGCCGCAACCCAGCCAGATCGACAAGCTCGACTTCCCGACTCTGCCCCGGCTCGAAGCGCACGGCGGTGCCGGCCGGGATGTTCAGGCGCATGCCGCGGCTGGCGGCGCGGTCGAAGGTCAGGGCGTCATTGGTTTCGAAAAAATGGTAGTGCGAGCCGACCTGGATCGGCCGGTCACCGCTGTTGGCGACGGTCAGCGTCAGCGTGCGGCGGCCGACGTTGAGTTCGATGTCGCCGGGCTGGACCTGGTATTGGCCTGGAATCATTGCGGTTGTCCCAACGTCTTGAAGTAAATGGCGGTCGGCGAATAGGTGCCGTCCGGGGTCTGGCAGTAATCGGGCAGCTCGCCGACGCGGGTGTAGCCCATGGCGCGGTAGAAGGCTTCAGCCTCGGAGCCCGCCGCGGTGTCGAGGTACAGCAAGCCGCGTTTGCACTGGCGCGCGCCGAGCTCCAGGGCATTCATCAACTGCTGGCCGAGTCCGCGGCGACGGGCCTCGCCGCGCACGAGCAGCTTCTGCACCTCGGCGCGGTTCAGTCCGTTGGGTTTCTGGCACAGGGCCAGTTGGACACCGGCCTGCACCTGCTCGTCCTTGACCACCACCCACAGCAGCAGGCTGCCCTGGTTGAGGCTGGCCTGGACCTCATCGAAATAGGCACGGGCCTGGGCGGCATCCAGGTCGGCCATGAACCCCACGCTGGCGCCATGGCCGACGGCGTCGAGCAACAGATCGATCAGGCCCTGGCGATAATGCGCAAAGCTTTCAGCGTGGACTCGACGCAACTGGGCGGCGTTCATCGGGGTTCACTCCTTGTTGGCAGCCGGCGCGGGCGCTCCGGGATTGAGGTTCAACTGCATGAAGGTCAGGTCCAGCCAGTGGCCGAACTTGGTGCCCACCTGGGGCATTTGCCCGGTGATGACGAAACCGGCCCGCTCATGCAGGCGGATCGAGGCGCCATTACCGCTTTCGATGGCGGCGACCATGATGTGCTTGCCGCAGGCCTTTGCGCGCTCGATCAGTGCGCTCATCAGCAGCGGGCCCAGGCCTTGGCCGCGCTGGTCGCTGCGCACGTACACCGAGTGCTCCACGGTGTGGCGGAAACCGTCGAACGGCCGCCAGTCGCCGAATGAAGCGTAGCCGAGCACATTGGCCTCGCCGTCGACGGCGACCAGCACCGGATAGCCCTGGGCGTGCCGGGCGGCGAACCAGGCCTGGCGATTGTCCAGGTCGACGGGCGCATCGTTCCAGATCGCGGTGGTGTTGAGCACGGCGTCGTTGTAGATATCGCGGATCGCCGGCAGGTCGGTGGGTTGGGCATCACGAACGTGGCTAGTCATGGCGGGCCTCAGGCGATGGGCTGGTGGACGGTGACCAACTTGGTGCCATCGGGAAACGTCGCTTCGACCTGGATCTCCGGGATCATCTCTGCAATGCCGTCCATCACCTGCTCGCGGCTCAGCAACGTCGTGCCGTAATGCATCAGTTCGGCCACGGTCTGGCCGTCACGGGCGCCTTCGAGCAGGGCGGCGGAAATGTAGGCCATGGCCTCCGGGTAGTTGAGCTTCAAGCCACGGGCCAGCCGTCGTTCGGCGACGAGGCCGGCGGTGAAGATCAGCAACTTGTCTTTTTCGCGTGGGGTCAGGTCCATGTGCAATCCATAAGGGCAGATAAATAATTTGGGGCGGGATACTCATCCCTTGTGGGAGCGGGCTTGCTCGCGAAGGCGGACTCACATTCAACATTTGAGTTGGCTGACACGCCGTCTTCGCGAGCAAGCCCGCTCCCACAGGATCTCATGTGCTCCAGATCCGAGGGGGTACGGCTTCTCGTCCCAGCAATGCAGGCCTGAGCAACCGCCACAGCTCAATCAACCAGCCCCGCGCCAGCAACGCCTCGCTCGCCAGGCACCGCGCCACGACCAGCCCAGGCAACTGCGTCAGGTCGCCACGCACGGCGTGGCCCAGGGAGCGGCACTGTTCCAGCAAGTCGCCATCGATCTCACCGGTCACCAACAACGTGGCAAACACTGGATCGCCGCCGAGCCCGATGGGCGAGTCGAGCAAACCATCGCCGCCGACGATGCGCTGGCGCTCGTGCCAGAGCAAGCGGCCGTCGCGACGGATGTCCAGGTGCGATTGAAAATGCCCGAGGTCAAAACGCTCTCCGCTGGCCGGTCGGCCGAGGGCAACCATGTCCCAGTAGAACAAGCGCCCGTCGCCCTGCAGGTCGACGGTGGTGCTGAGCTCGGCCTGGGCCGCGCTGAATACGATGGTTTCCTGGGGCAGCCATTCCAGCGTCGCCCCGGCATCGACACTCAGCGCCAGGTGCTGGTACGCCGGGCTCGCGGCGCGGTACCACTTGGCCGCGCCGGGGCTGGTCAGTTGCGCCCAGGCGCCGGGGCCGACGTGGGCCCGGATGTCCAGGCGGTCGCCGCCGGCTATGCCGCCGGGCGGGTGGACGATGATGTGCTGGCACACCTCGGGGCCTTCGGCGTACAGGTGCTTCTGCACCCGCAACGGGCCGTGATGGCGGCGTTGCACCGGGCGTGTGCTGTCGCCGAAGCGGGCATAGCCCAGGTCCAGCTCGGCGTGCCAATGGGGGGTGAACAGGGCGGGCGCGGATACGGGTAGGTTCATGATTTCTGATTATCGTCAGGACGCTACAGACTAGATCGTAACCAGTCCGCGCACACCCTCGGCTTCCATGTTTTCTCCGCGGCCCTGCTGCACGATCTCGCCCCGGGACATCACCAGGTATTGATCGGCCAGCTCGGCGGCGAAGTCGTAGAACTGTTCCACCAACAAGATCGCCATGTCGCCCCGGGCGGCCAGTTTCTTGATGACCGCGCCGATCTCCTTGATCACCGAGGGCTGGATGCCTTCGGTGGGCTCGTCGAGGATCAACAGGCGCGGCCGGCTGGCCAAGGCCCGGCCGATGGCGAGCTGCTGTTGCTGGCCGCCCGACAGGTCGCCGCCACGGCGGTGTTTCATTTGCAGCAGCACCGGGAACAGCTCATAGATGAACGCCGGCACTTCCCGGGCCTCGGCGCCGGGAAAGCGCGACAGGCCCATGAGCAGGTTCTCTTCCACGGTCAGCCGGCCGAAAATCTCCCGGCCCTGAGGCACGTAGGCGATGCCGGCGTGAACCCGCTGGTGCGGCTTGAACGCGGTGATGGTTTTGCCTTCCCAATTCACCGCGCCTTCCTTGGCCGGGAGCAGGCCCATCAGGCATTTGAGCAGGGTGGTCTTGCCCACGCCATTGCGTCCCAGCAGGCACGTCACCTCGCCGACCTTCACGTCGAACGACAGGCCCCGCAGGATGTGGCTACCGCCGTAGTACTGGTGCAGCTTGTCGACTTGCAGCATGGCTTGAATTTCCCCTCAATGCCCTGTGGGAGCGGGCTTGCCCGCGAATGCGGTTCATCGCTCACATCTGTGTTGAATATGAAGCCGTTTTCGCGAGCAAGCCCGCTCCCACAAAAAGCCTGTGTCACCGCTTTTTTATCGACCGAGATAAACCTCGATCACCCGCTCATTTTCCTGCACCTGCGCCAGCGACCCTTCGGCCAGCACGCTGCCCTGGTGCAATACCGTCACGTGGTCGGCGATGCTGCCGACGAAGCCCATGTCGTGTTCCACCACCATCAACGAGTGCTTGCCCGCCAAGGACTTGAACAGCTCGGCGGTGAAGTCGGTCTCGGCGTCGGTCATGCCCGCCACGGGTTCGTCCAGCAACAACAGTTGCGGGTCCTGGACCAGCAACATGCCGATCTCCAGGAACTGCTTCTGCCCGTGGGACAGCAACCCGGCCGCGCGATGCAGCGACGGGGCGAGGCGAACGGTATCCAGCACTTCGCGGATGCGGTCGTGCTGCTCGCCGTTGAGTGTCGCCCGCAGGCTGGCCCACACCGACTTGTCGGCCTTGAGGGCCAGCTCCAGGTTTTCGAACACGCTCAAGGCTTCGAACACCGTCGGTTTCTGGAACTTGCGCCCGATGCCGGCCTGGGCGATCTGCACTTCGCTCATGTGGGTCAGGTCGAGGGTTTCGCCGAACCAGGCCTTGCCATGGCTGGGCCGGGTCTTGCCGGTGATCACGTCCATCAAAGTGGTCTTGCCTGCGCCGTTGGGGCCGATGATGCAGCGCAGCTCGCCGACGCCGATGTACAGGTTCAGGTCGTTCAGGGCCTTGAAGCCGTCGAAGCTGACGCTGATGTCTTCCAGGGTCAGGATCGTCCCGTGGCGGGTGTTCAGGCCCTTGCCGGCGGCCTGGCCGAGGCCGATGGCGTCACGGCTGCTGCCCGAGTCCCGGTTGGCATCGAGCGAGGGGTCGAGGACGGGTTCGAGCATGAATTCGGCCGAGGGTGTGATTCTCATGATTCGCCCCTTTTCTTCAGCAACCCGATTACGCCCTTGGGCAAATACAGGGTCACCAGGATGAACAGCGCGCCGAGGAAGAACAGCCAGTATTCGGGGAACGCCACCGTGAACCAGCTCTTCATGCCATTGACCACGCCGGCGCCCAGCAACGGACCGATCAGCGTGCCGCGTCCGCCGAGGGCGACCCACACGGCGGCTTCGATGGAGTTGGTCGGGGACATCTCGCTGGGGTTGATGATGCCCACCTGGGGCACGTACAACGCCCCGGCCAGGCCGCACAGCACCGCGCTCAGCACCCAGACGAACAGCTTGAAGCCGCGGGGATCGTAGCCGCAGAACATCAGGCGGTTCTCGGCGTCCCGCAGGGCCGTCAGCACCCGGCCGAACTTGCTGCGGGCCAGGCGCCAGCCGATGAACAGGCTGGCCACCAGCAACAGCACGGTGGCCAGGAACAGCACTGCCCGGGTTCCCGGTTCGGTGATGCCAAAGCCCAGGATCGTGCGAAAGTTGGTGAAGCCGTTGTTGCCGCCAAAACCGGTTTCGTTGCGGAAAAACAGCAGCATCCCGGCGAACGTCAGCGCCTGGGTCATGATCGAGAAGTACACGCCCTTGATCCGCGAACGAAAGGCGAAGAAGCCGAACACCAGCGCCAGCAGGCCCGGCGCCAGCACCACCAGGCACAGGGCCCAGAGGAAGCTGTCGGTGCCGGCCCAGTACCAGGGCAGCTCGCTCCACGACAGGAACGTCATGAAGGCCGGCAAGCCGTCGCCGGCGGCCTGGCGCATCAGGTACATGCCCATGGCATAGCCGCCCAGGGCGAAGAACAGGCCGTGGCCCAGGGACAGCAGGCCGGCGTAGCCCCAGACCAGGTCCAGCGCCAGGGCGACGATGGCGTAGCAGAGGATCTTGCCCACCAGCGTCAGGGTATAGGCCGAGACGTGCAACGGGTGGTCCGCCGTCAGCAGCGATAACAGCGGCAGGCTCAACAGGAGCGCGAGGATCAACGCGCCGAGGGCCAGGGTGACTTTGGGGCCGGCCTTTTGCGCGGCCGTGAGCATCAGGGGCTGGTTCATCAGTCGATTACCCGTCCTTTGAGCGCGAAGAGGCCTTGCGGACGCTTCTGGATGAACAGAATGATCAACGCCAGGATGAGGATCTTGCCGAGCACGGCGCCGATCTGCGGTTCGAGAATCTTGTTGGCGATGCCCAGGCCGAACGCGGCGAATACGCTACCGGCCAACTGGCCGACACCGCCGAGCACCACCACCAGGAACGAGTCGATGATGTAGCCCTGGCCCAGGTCCGGGCCGACGTTGCCGATCTGGCTCAGGGCCACGCCACCGAGTCCGGCGATGCCCGAGCCGAGGCCAAAGGCGAGCATGTCCACGCGGCCGGTGGGCACGCCGCAGCAAGCGGCCATGTTGCGGTTCTGGGTTACGGCGCGCACGTTCAGGCCCAGGCGTGTCTTGTTCAACAGCAGCCAGGTCAGCGCCACCACGAACAGCGCGAAGGCGATGATCACGATGCGGTTGTACGGCAGCACCAGGTTCGGCAACACCTGGATCCCGCCCGACAGCCAGGCCGGGTTGGCCACTTCGACGTTCTGCGCGCCGAACACGAGGCGCACCAGTTGGATCAGCATCAGGCTGATGCCCCAAGTGGCGAGCAGGGTCTCCAGTGGGCGCCCATAGAGGTGGCGGATCACCGTGCGCTCCAGTGCCATGCCGATGGCGGCGGTGATGAAGAACGCCACCGGCAGGGCGATCAGCGGGTAGAACTCGATGGCGTTCGGGGCGAAGCGCTGGAACAGGATCTGCACCACGTAGGTGGAATAGGCGCCGAGCATCAGCATCTCGCCGTGGGCCATGTTGATCACCCCCAGCAGGCCGAAGGTGATCGCCAGGCCGAGGGCGGCGAGCAGCAGGATCGAGCCCAGGGACATGCCGCTGAACGCCTGGCCCAGCAGCTCGCCCACCAGCAGCTTGCGCTTGACCTGGGCCAGGCTGGTTTCGGCGGCGGTGCGCACGTTGGCATCGGTTTCGACGCCGGGCTCCAGCAGCCCTTCGAGCCGCGTGCGGGCCAGCGGGTCGCCGGTTTCCCCCAGCAGCCGGACGGCGGCCAGGCGCACGTTCGGGTTGGCGTCCACCAGTTGCAGGTTCGCCAGGGCCAGGCTCAGGGCGGCGTGCACCGCTTCGTCCTGCTCGCCGGCCAGTTGCCGGTCGAGAAACGCCAGTTGGGCCGGGCGCGCGCTTTTTTGCAGTTGTTGGGCGGCGCCCAGGCGCAGGCGTGCATCGGTGGCCAACAGTTGATGGCTGGCCAGGGCGGTTTCGATCAGCCCGCGCAAGCGGTTGTTCAGGCGCAGGGTCTTGGGCTGGCCGTCGATCGTCAACTGGCCTTGCGCCAAGGCGTTGATCAACTCGACGCGTCCGGGCGCGGGTTGTGCGGCCCAGTCTTCCAGGAGCCTGGCCTGCTGGGTCGGGTTGGCGGCGACGAAGTCTTCGGCGTCACCGGCGTGGGCCTCCAGTGGCAACAGCAGCACCAGGGCGAGGATGAGGCGGTAAAGGGCGGTGGGCATATGCTAGGCCTTGCGCAGTGCTTTTTGTGGGAGCGAGCTTGCTCGCGATAGCGGTGTGTCAGTCACTGTTCTTCTGGCTGATCCATCGCTATCGCGAGCAAGCTCGCTCCCACAGGGGTTGTGTGTCGGTCCGGGGATTGGGGCCGACACCCATGGGCTCAGTTACTCTTCACCGCATAGTCGGGCTTCTTGTCGTTGCCGGGGATGAACGGACTCCACGGTTGGGCGCGGATCGGGCCTTCGGTCTGCCAGACCACGTTGAACTGACCGTCGACCTGGATCTCGCCGATCATCACCGGCTTGTGCAGGTGGTGGTTGGTCTTGTCCATGGTCAGGGTGTAGCCCGACGGGGCGGCGAAGGTCTGGCCGGCCAGGGCTTCACGCACTTTGTCGACATCGGTGGACTTGGCTTTTTCCACCGCTTGGGCCCACATGTGAATGCCGACGTAAGTGGCTTCCATCGGGTCGTTGGTCACCGCCTTGTCGGCGCCCGGCAGGTTCTTGGCCTTGGCGTAGGCTTTCCAGGCTTCGACGAATTTCTTGTTCGCCGGGTTATCCACGGATTCGAAGTAGTTCCACGCGGCCAGGTTGCCCACCAACGGCTTGGTGTCGATGCCGCGCAGTTCTTCCTCGCCCACCGAGAACGCCACGACCGGCACGTCGGTGGCTTTCAGGCCCTGGTTCGCCAGTTCCTTGTAGAAGGGCACGTTGGAGTCGCCATTGACCGTGGAGATGACGGCGGTCTTGCCGCCGGCCGAGAATTTCTTGATGTTGGCGACGATGGTCTGGTAGTCGCTGTGGCCGAACGGGGTGTAGACCTCTTCGATGTCCTTGTCCGCCACACCCTTGGAATGCAGGAACGCGCGCAGGATCTTGTTGGTGGTGCGCGGGTAGACGTAGTCGGTGCCCAACAGGAAGTAGCGCTTGGCGCTGCCGCCGTCTTCGCTCATCAGGTATTCCACGGCCGGAATCGCCTGCTGGTTTGGCGCGGCGCCGGTGTAGAACACGTTCGGCGACATCTCTTCGCCTTCGTACTGCACGGGGTAGAACAGCAGGCCGTTGAGCTCCTCGAACACCGGCAACACCGATTTGCGCGATACCGAGGTCCAGCAGCCGAACACCACGGCGACCTTGTCCTGGGTCAGCAACTGGCGGCCCTTTTCCGCGAACAGCGGCCAGTTCGACGCCGGGTCTACCACCACCGCCTCGAGCTTCTTGCCGTTGACTCCACCCTTGGCGTTGATCTCGTCGATGGTCATCAGGGCCATGTCCTTGAGGGACGTCTCGGAGATCGCCATGGTGCCGGACAGCGAATGCAGGATGCCGACCTTGATGGTCTCGGCGGCCTGGACGGTCCAGGCCATGCCCATAGCGGCAATGCTTGCCGAGAGTGTAAAAGCCTTGATCAAGCTACGACGCTTCATGGTGCGATCTCCGTGGACTTATGGATTTTCTTGGTTGGCAGATGCGGACGCTGAAGGTGCTTTTGCAAGGGGTGTGCCCGGTCGGGAAAAGGCTTGGGAATACGGGGCGGTGCAGAGGGAAAAATGAGCGGGCGCACCACGAATGAGCGCTGTGTGGACGCGGGTGCGATCAGATGCGCCACGTTGGGGCGAAGGATTGCAGCCTTTGTGGGAGCGAGCTTGCTCGCGATAGCGGAGTGTCAGTCACATCTCTGCTAGCTGATCCACCGCCATCGCGAGCAAGCTCGCTCCCACAGGTCACTGTGCAAGCCGGGGAAGGAGGAGGGTTCAGCGCCGGCGCATCAACCCAATGAAGAACAGCCCGCCGATGGCGGCGGTAGCGACGCCGATCGGCAGGTCCTCGGGCGCGATCAAGGTGCGGGCGGCCACGTCCACCCACACCAGGAACAGGCTACCCAGCAGCACGCAAGCGGGCAGCAGGCGACGATGCTCGGCGCCCACCAGGCGCCGGGCGATGTGCGGGACCATCAGCCCGACGAAGCCAATCGAACCGCTGATGGACACCAGCACCCCGGTCATCAGCGAGGCGATCAGGAAGATCCACAGTCGCACTTTCGCGGCGTTCAGGCCCAGGGTCACGGCGGTCTGTTCGCCGGCCATCAGGGCGTTCAGCGGTCGGGCCATGCCCAGCAGCAACACCAGCCCCAGCAGCACGCTGGCGGCCGGCACGGCGAGCAGTTCCCAGCGCGCCAGGCCCAGGCCGCCGAGCATCCAGAACATCACCGCGGAACTGGCGCGGTGGTCACCCAGAAACAGCAGCAGATTGGCCGCCGCCATCATCACGAAGGACACGGCCACGCCGCACAGCAGCAAGCGATCGCTTTCCAGGCGCCCCTGTCGGCTGGCGATCGCCAGCACCAGCAGCATGCTCAGCAACGCGCCGATGAACGCGGCAAGGGGCAAGGTCAACAGGCCGATGAGTTCACCGACATGCAGCACGACGATGACCGCCCCCAGGGTCGCCCCGGACGTGACCCCCAGCAGGTGCGGGTCGGCCAGCGGGTTGCGCGTGACCGCTTGCAGCACCGCGCCGATCAACGCCAGCCCCGCGCCCACCAGGGCACCGAGCAGCAGGCGCGGCACGCGGATCAGCCAGACGATGTGTTCCTGGCCAGCGGTCCAATGCACGCTGCCCACGCCAACGAACTTGTTCAGCAGGATGTCCCAGACCACCGCCACGGGCACCCGCGCCGGGCCGAAGCCCAGGGACACCACGCACGACACCAGCAGCAGCGCGCCGAGGGCGATCAGTAGTGCGCCATAGCGACGGCTGTTCATTGGGCGTGAAAGCCCTGCGCCAGGGTCCGTACCGCCAGTACGTTATCGATGCCCGGCGTGGCCTGGACGTAGGGGATCACGATGAAGCGCCGCTGCTTGATGGCGTCCACCGATTGCAGGGCCGGGTGGTTCAGCAGGAACTGTTCCTTCTGCTGCGCGTTGACTTCGCCGTAGTCGACGATCACGATGACCTCGGGGTTGTGCTCGACCACGTTCTCCCAGTTCACCCGGGTCCAACTGGTCTCCAGGTCGTCGAGGATGTTGCGCCCGCCGGCCGCGTCGATCAGCGCCTGGGGCATGCCCAGGCGCCCGGAGGTCATGGCCCGGTCTTCGCCGCTGTCGTACAGGAACACACGGGGTTGCCGGGTGGGCAGGTGCTGGCGGATGTCGGCCACCTGGGCCTGCATCGAGGCGATCAACTGGTTGGCGCGATCCTGCACATCGAAGATCCTGCCCAGATTGCGCAGGTCGTTGTAGGTGTCGTCCAACGACGCGGCGGGGCGCTTCATCACGAACGCGCAGGACTCGGTCAGCTCGTACACGTTGATGCCCAGCGGTTGCAGCGTCTGCGGCGTCAGGTCGCCGCCCACGCGCATGCCGTAGTCCCAGCCGGCGAAAAAGAAATCCACGTCGGCATTGAGCAGGGTTTCCACCGACGGGTACTTGGCCGCCAGTTCCGGCAGGCCGTCGAGGATCTTCGCCATTTCGGGGGTCACCGACTTCCAGCCGCTGATACCGCTGTAGCCGACCATGCGGGGCTTGAGGCCCAGGGCGAGCATCATCTGGGTCATGTTGATGTCGTGGCTGACGGCATGCCGGGGGGCTTGGTTGAACACCACCTGGCGGTCGCAACTCTGGATCGTCAACGGGTAGTGGGTGGCGTCGGCCAGGGCCGGAGCGCTGCCCAGCAGCAGCGCGAGCAACAGCAGAAAACGCGAGGTCATGGTTGGGTTATCCAAGTGATTCGTGGGTAGCCGGACAAAGGGTGTTCGTCCACCAGGGCGTCGATGCCGAACACGTCGCGCAGTAGCTCCACGGTCAGCACTTGTGCGGGTGTGCCGCTGGCGACGACGCGACCGTGATCGATCACGTACAGCCGGTCGCAGAACGCGGCGGCCAGGTTCAGGTCATGGAGGCTGGCGAGGGTGCCGATGCCCAGCCCCTTGATCAGTTGCAGCAATTGCAGTTGGTAATGCGGGTCGAGGTGGTTGGTCGGCTCATCGAGGATCAGCAGTTGCGGCTGCTGGGCCAGGGCGCGGGCCAGGATCACCCGCTGCTTTTCACCGCCCGACAGCGTGGCGAATCCGTGGTCCTCGAAGCCTTCGAGCCCCGCCGAGGCCAGCGCGGCGAGGACCAGGCGCCGATCCTCGTGGCTGTCGCCGTCGAACAGGCCCTTGTGGGGCATGCGGCCCATGGCGACGACTTCCGCCACGCTCAGGCCGAAGGCGTCGGGAAACTCTTGCAGCACCACGGCGATGCGTTGGGCGCACCAGCGTGAGGATTGCTGCCAGACGTTGTGATGCGCCAGCGTGACCTCGCCGTGTTCCGGCCGACTGAAGCGATACGCGCAGCGCAGCAGGCTGGTCTTGCCGCTGCCGTTGGGCCCGATCAAGCCGACGAACTCCCCGGCCGCCACGTGCAACGTGACGTCACGCAGCTGGAACTGGTGATGGCAGTGGCCATGGCCCAGGGGCGTCCAGGCGAGGTGGGAGAGGGTCAGCGAGGTCATTTGTTCACTCGAAGTTTTGGGGGCGACACCGTTCCATTGTGGGAGCGAGCTTGCTCGCGAAGACGTCGGTACATTCAACATTGATATGACAGACACAAAGCCTTCGCGAGCAAGCCCGCTCCCACAGTTGACCTGTGTTCAGCTTGGACAGGCGGCGCGATTGTAGAGGTTTCGCGCCGCCTTCCGTTAACGCGGTGTCTTCAACTTGAAGATGAAGCCACCTCAGCCCGGCGATTGGCGCGCACCACCAGCCGATCCAGCAGCCACACCACCACCAGCGAGGCGCCCACCAGCGGAAACACCACCGCCAGGGCGAGCATGATGAAGACCCCGGTCTTCCAGGTCGGCAGCTCGTGACGCAAGGGCGGCACGCCGAACTTGCCCTGTGGCCGGCGCTTCCACCAGATCACCAGGCCACTGACGGCACTGAGCAGGATCATCAGGCAAATCAGCAGCACGAGGATCTGGTTCACCGGGCCGAACATCTTGCCCTCGTGCAGCATCACGCCGGTCTCGGTGGCGCGGGCGACCACGCTGTAGTGGGCCCAGCGCACATCGGCCAAGACCTTGCCGGTGTATTGGTCGACATGCAGCGTCGCGTCGTTGCGCGGGTCATCGGCGAACACGGCGATGGTGAACACGCCGGTCGATGTGGTCGGCAGGGTGATGCTGTAGCCCGGTTCCACGTTGCGCTCGCGGGCGATGTCCTGCACCGCTTGCAGGCTGACGGTCGGTGCGGCGGGGCCTTCGTGGGCGCCGCCGTGGTTCATGTGTTCGGCGTGGTCGCCGGACATCGGCATCGGGGTGTTTTCCATGGCCCAGGGCACGGTCTGGCGGTGGGCGTTGTTGAGGCTGCCCGCCTCGACGTCGGACTTGGGGACGTCGTTCCACATCGCCGCCGGGAAGCGGTTCCAGAGATCGGCGTATTGCTTGCCCCAGAAGCCGGTCCAGGTCATGCCGCTGAGCAGCATCACCAACAGCAAGGCCGCGCCCCAGAAACCGATGACCACATGCAGGTCGCGCCAGAACAAGCGGCCGCGGGCGTTCCAGCGAGGCCACAGCACGCCGGCCGACGACTGCCCGCGCGGCCACCACAGGAACAAGCCCGAGACCACCAGCACCACCCCCCAGCCGGCGGCCATTTCCACCAGACGGTCACCGACGGTGCCGATCAGCAACTCGCCGTGAATGGCCCGCGCCATGGCCTGCAGGTTGTTCTTGGCATCCTGTTCGCCGAGGACGTCGCCATGGTAAGGGTCGATGAACACGTTCAGTTCGCGGCCCTTGTCGATCACCACGAATTGCGCGCTGCGCTCGGCGTTGATCGGTGGCAGGTACTGTTTGACCTGGCCCTCGGGGTAGGCCTGGCGAACCTGCTTGAGCAGGTCATCCGCCGCCAGGGTGTGGTGTCCGGCCGGCACGTTCAACAGGCTGCCGTACATCAGTGGATCGAGTTGTGGCTTGAACAGGTAAATGATGCCGGTCAGGGCCAGCATCACCATGAACGGCGCCACGAACAGCCCGGCATAGAAATGCCAGCGCCAGGCCAGGTTGTAGAAATTCGGTTTCGGTTGGCTCATGAAAAAGCGCTCCGCGGGGCAAATTGGATTGTTATGTTGGGCGGTCAGTCAAGGTGGAAACGAACCCCGTGGGAGCGAGCTTGCTCGCGATTAGCAATGGTTCAGCTTGCATCGATGTTGGATGTACCTTCGCTATCGCGAGCAAGCTCGCTCCCACAGTGGTGTCCTTGCTGACAGATCTCCGGTGCTGGTTAGAAACTCATATCCACCTTGGTCCAGAGCGTGCGCCCCGGTTCGTTGATGGCTTGCGGGTCGCTGGCCGGGTAGCCGAACCCGGCGTTGCCGGCCAGGTTCAGGTGCTCGGCATAGGCTTTGCCGAACAGGTTGTCGACGCCGCTGCTGACCTTCCAGTGTTGATTGATGCGATAGGCGCCGTTGAGGGAGAAGACCCCGAACCCTGAGCTGGTGCCGTAGTCCTTGCCCACCACGTTGCCCTTGTTCTCGTCGACCCGGTGCTGCGCCGCCACCACGCGCCACAGCGCACCGGCGCTCCAGCGGTCGGCGCTGTAGGTCAGGCCCAGGCGGGCATCCAACGGCGGCATTTGCGCCAAGGCACTGCCGTCGCTGCTGTTCTTGCCCCAGGCGTAGGCCAGCGTCGCATCGGCCTTCCAGCGCTCGGTCAACTGATAGGCCGCGCCGAGCTCACCGCCCATGATCCGCGCGTCGATGTTCTCGGCCCGGGAGGTGCTGCCCATCATGCCGGGCGTGTAGTCGAACAGGATGTAGTCGCGCACCTGCCCGACATACGCCGAGGCCCAGGCTTCGAGGGTCTCGGTCTTGTATTGCAGGCCGACATCCAGTTGGGTGGTCTTCTCCGGCTTGATCGCGTCGAAGGCGTTGCGTGAACCGCTGGGGCCGGCGTTCGCCGAGAACAGCTCCCAGTAGTCCGGGAAACGCTGTGCATGCCCCAGGCCGGCGTAAACCGTCGTCGGGCTGTCCGCCAGGTCGTGCTCGTAGCGGACGAAGCCGCTGGGCAGGGTGTCGGCGCGGGTGTCGTCGGCGGTGGGATTGGGCCGGGCCATCATGCCGGAGCCGATGCTCTGCCGGTAATCCTTGGCCGAGGCCCGGTCAAGGCGGGCGCCGGTGACCAACCTGTCGCGGTCGGCGGCGTACCAGGTCAGCTCGCTGAACGCGCCGTAGTTGTGGAAGTCGGCATCCTTGGTGCGTGGTAGCTCTTTGTAGGTGTCGACGCCCATGCTGCTGCGTTGGCGATGTTCGTTGACCTGGGCGTCGAGGCCGCTGATCAGTTGCACATCGGCCCAGCGCCAGGTGGCCTTGATGCGCGCGCCGAGGGTGCGCCGGTCGACGTTGGAGGCCATGGGCCCGGCCATCATCCCGGTGCCGGACGGCGTGCGCAGCGTGTAGTTGTCCATCACATGGTCGGCGTAGTTGTAGTAGACCTGGGCCTCGACCTTGTCCAGCACCTCGCCCAGGTTCGAGCGTTCGAAACGCAGCCCGAGGCTTTCGCGCTTGAACTGCGAGCCATCCATGCCGCGCCCGGCGTAGCGCGCTTCGCCGTCGCCCTTGCCGGCGGTCAGCTCCAGCAGGGTATCGGCGTCGGGTGTCCAGCCCAGGGTGACGTCGCCGTTCCACTTGTCGTAGCGCGACGGCACCGTGTCGTTGTTGCCATCGCGGTAGTCGTCCGAATGGGCGGTGTTGCCGATCACCCGTACGTAGCCCAGCGACCCGCCCGCCGCGGCGTCCAGCACTTTGTCGAAGCGACCGTTGGAACCGGCCAGCACGCTGGCGTTGACCCGGGTGCCCAGTTCGCCGAACTGCTCCGGCTCGCGGTCGAACAGGATGGTCCCGGCGGACGAACCAGGGCCCCAGAGCACCGTCTGCGGGCCCTTGATCACTGTGAGCTTGTCGTAGGTTTCCGGCGAGATGTAGGACGTCGGCGCGTCCATCCGACCGGGGCAGGCCCCCAGCAGCATGCTGCCGTTGGTGAGGATATTCAGCCGTGAGCCGAACATGCCGCGCAACACTGGGTCACCGTTGGTGCCGCCGTTGCGCACCAGAGCGAAGCCGGGAATGGTCTTGAGGTAGTCACCGCCGTCGCTGGCCGGTACGGGCTGGCGTGGGTCCTTGGGGTTGGTGACGACGGTCAGGGGTGAGCTGGGCGCAATGGCGGTGATGACCGTCGGGCTCAGTTCTTCAACCTGGCCTTGATGATGATCGTGCTCATCGGCCAGGGCGTGAGGGGTCAGTAGCAAGCCGCACAGGGCGGCGACTGTGGAGGGTAAACGAACCCGTGGCTCATTCGGGGGGCAGTTGGCCTGGGCGGAGCCCAAAGCGATGCCGGCAGAAAACCTGGACATGATGATTCCATCGAACAGACGTAGACGACACGGTCGGGTGGCCTGTGGCTCTTGTGCGACCGGTTGGTGAGGTGTCGGGCTTACGCTGCGAGGGGTGGTGCGCGGGTGCGAGCACCCGGGAAGAACGACGGCCGGGCATGGCCCAGGCGGGGGGACGGGCTGGTGAAGGTCAGGGCCGGCGGCGTGTCGAAGACGCTTAAGCCGTGGCCGCCAGGCAGCGCCGGGCAGTTGGACAGCAGGTTGCAATAGCCGCATTTCTCCCACAGCGCGTGATGCTCGCTTTGCGGCGGGCAGTGTTCGGCGGCGGGGGCTTCATGTCCGGCGTGGGCGCTCGCCGACATGTCCATGTCCATGCTCATGGTCATGGAGGAAGGCATGCGCTGATCCATCGGCATCGACTGGGAAACCAGTGGACCGATAAAGATCATCAGCATGGCGAACAGGCTGATCCAGCTGCCGCGTGTCAGGCTCATGGGCTGACGACGGGGCATGGGATGCCTGGCGCGGGACAAGGGCATGGGCGGTGCGATCAGTGCGTGTGGGCTTCGGTTTTAGTCCCGTCCGGGGCTTTCTTCTGCACCGCCACGTCGACCGTGACATCCCCGGCTTTCTCGAAATGCAGGGTCATGGCAAAGCGTTTGCCGTCGGTCAGCAGGCTGCGGTCCTTCAGGTCCAGCAGCATCACGTGATAAGCCATCGGGGCGAACGTAACGGTCGCGCCAGGGGCGATGGTGACGCTGGGCACCGGTTGCATCTTCATCAGGTCGTCTTGCTTCACATGCTCGTGAAGCTCGGCCTTGCCGGCGATCGGCGAGTCGACGCCCAGCAGGGTGTCCGCGCTTGCGCCTGCGTTGTGGATCACGAAATACGCGGCCACGGTCGGCGCGTTGGGCGGCAGTTCCTGGGACCAGGGGTGGGCGATCTCGAGTTCGCCAGCCTTGTATTGATGAGCCTGGGCAAGGCCAACGGGAAGCAGCAGGGCAGCCAGCAGGATAAGACGGTTCAACATGGTGATTCTCCGGAATGATTCAGGACACGGTTTTATCGTGTACAGCAATCACACCAGGGGTGAGGCGCGGGGGTTGAGGTTCGGCCATTGCTGGCGCGGCGTGGGGCTGTCGAGCGGGCGTTGGGAGGCGGTGCGGTGGGCCGGTTGCGCGTCCAGGTACAACTGCGGGACATGCCCGCTCAGAGCCGTCAGGACCGTCGAACCTGCGCAGCACCAGCAATGCTGCATGGTGGAGTGATCATCGTTGCGGGGTGTGCCCTGTTCAAGCTTGCCCAGGGAAATCGCCATCATCTTCGTGCCGCTGGAGGAGCAGAAGCTGCCCCACAACAGTTGCTCGGCCGGGGCCTCCGCTTTCGCCCCCGCATTGCCGGAAAGCGGCATGGCAAGCATGTTGAACAGCACTGCGAAGCAGGCGATCCAGGCAAATGCAAGCCGTTGTCGGGACATGGGCGAATCCGCTCGGTTGGGCGATCAGGTGGCGGTATTTAGCCTGATCGGGGGAGATAAGTAAAAAAGCCATGTGCGGTGTAGGGTCGCAGGGCTGGGGTTAACTGTAGCAACTGATCCTCAAGCCCGTGCAAAGGCGAACAAGCCGTTGCTGCATTTGGCGTACTTAGTGTGCGGGTACGGCATGCACTTGCATATCGACCCCCAGCTTGGCGCGAATCACGGCAAATATGGCGGCAAGGTTATCCATGCTTGGATTGCCCTTGGCTGAAAGCATTCGGTGCAAGCTCTTGCTGGGTTTGGAGGTTTCCTTCGCCAGCGCCTCGAAACCGACTGTGGCGTTCACGAGATCACGGAGGATCATTCGCGCCATTTCTGGTTCCCCGTTCAAAAACAGAGTGGCGGCCTCGTCGAGCAGAGTCTGAGCGAATTCAGGATCACGTTTTGCGCGTTCGGCAATCGTATGTTTATAGCTTCGTGTGAGGGCCATTGAGTTACCTCGTGTTCCTTTCTGCTTTCTTCCGGGCCTGGAACTGCGCAATCAGTTTCTTGGCGTGCCCCAAATGGGCTTGTGCCGTTGGGGTGTAGATATTCTTCGAGTGTGATCACGTGCGGCCCTGAAGGTAACAAATAGGTTACTGTTCATGCAAGGCAGCGATCTTGTCTCATGTGCTCGGGTGAGCCAAGGCCGCAAGTGTTTCCTCAGGCGTCAGGAACACTCGATCCACCTCCGGCAACACAGGCCGCTTCAACACCAGCACCGGCACTCCACGCTCGCGCGCCACTTCCAGCTTGGGTTCGGTGGCGGTGCTGCCGCTGTTCTTGCTGACCAGTACATCAATCTGCCGTCGCTCGAACAGTTCGCGCTCGCCTTGAATGTGGAACGGCCCGCGGGCACCGATGACTTCGCAGCGTTCGTTGCCGGGGTACACGTCCAGGGCGCGCAGGGTCCAGAATTGTCCGGGGGGAATTTCGTGCAGATGTTGCAGCGGTTCGCGGCCGAGGGTGAACAGCGGGCGCTGGAAGGGTTGCAGGGCCTGGGTCAGTTCGGCCCAGTCGGCCACTTCGCGCCAGTCATCGCCGGCCTGGGGTTGCCAGGCCGGACGGCGCAGGGCCCAGCACGCAATGGCGCAGGTGCGTGCCGCCTGGGCGGCGTTGTGGCTGATTTGCGCGGCGTAGGGGTGCGTCGCATCCAGCAGCAGGTCGATACCTTGCTCGCGGATGAATTGCGCCAGGCCTTGCGCACCGCCGTAGCCGCCGACGCGTACCTGGCACGCCAGGTCGGTGGGCACGCGACCCACGCCCGCCAGGCTGTAGATGTGGGACGGGCCGAGGGTGCGAGCGATCGCCAGGGCTTCGGTGACGCCGCCCAGCAGCAGGATGCGTTTCATGTAAAGGCTCCGGCGTGGCCGACGATCCCGCCCTGGCGATCGATGGCAAAGACTTCGACTTGAACCTGCGCCGGCACCACGCTGCGGGCGAAGGCTAGGGCGTGTTCGCACACGGCGTCGCCGAGGGCGATGCCGGCCGCGCTGGCCATCGCCAGGGCTTGCTGGCTGGTGTTGGCGGCGCGGATGCCCTGCTGCAAGGCCTCGTCGGCACCGATCGCTGCCGCCCAACCGGCCAGTTGCGGCAGGTCGATGCTCGAATGACGGCTGTGCAGGTCCATGTGGCCGGCGGCGAGTTTGCTGATTTTGCCAAAGCCGCCGCAGAGGCTGAGCCTGTCCACCGGGACCTTGCGCACGTGCTTGAGCACCGCGCCGACGAAATCGCCCATTTCGATCAGGGCGATTTCCGGCAACTGGTAGACCCGGCGCATGGTGTCTTCGCTGGCATTGCCGGTGCAGGCGGCGATGTGCAGGTAGCCGTTGGTCTTCGCCACGTCGATGCCCTGGTGGATCGAGGCGATGTAGGCCGCGCAGGAGAACGGCCGGACGATGCCGCTGGTGCCGAGGATCGACAGGCCGCCCAGGATCCCCAGCCGCGGGTTCATGGTTTTCAGCGCCAGGGCTTCACCGCCCTCGACATTGACCGTGACTTCGAAACCGGCGGTGTAGCCGGTCTCTTCGGCCAGTCGGCCGAGGTGATCGCTGATCATTTTGCGCGGCACCGGGTTGATGGCCGGCTCCCCGACGGCCAGCACCAGCCCCGGCCGCGTCACGGTGCCGACGCCGCGGCCGGCGATGAAACGTACACCGGGCTCGGCGATCAAGCGCACCTGGGAAAACAATAGGGCGCCGTGGGTCACGTCCGGGTCATCGCCGGCGTCCTTGATCGTCCCGGCTTCGGCGCCTTGTTCGGTCAGCCGGCAGAACTCCAGGCGCATCTGCACCTGCTTGCCTTTGGGCAGTACGATGTCCACGGCATCGGCTTCGGTGCCGCGCAGCAGTAATCGAGCGGCCGCCAGGCTGGTGGCCGTGGCGCAACTGCCGGTGGTCAGGCCGCTGCGCAGGGGCGCGGGTTGTTCGGCGGTTTCGTCACGCATCGAGGGGTTTCGTCAGGTCCAGCAAGGTAATCGGCAACGCCTGGCGCCAGGTGTCGAACTCGCCCAGTGGCTGGGCCTGGGCGATGTGGAGCCGGGTCAGTTCGCCGCCGTGGCGTTCACGAAAGTCCATGAGGGTCATCTCGCTTTGCAGCGTCACGGCGTTCGCCACGAGCCGACCGCCGGGCTTGAGTTGCGCCCAGCAGGCATCGAGCACGCCTTCGCGGGTGACACCGCCGCCGATGAACACCGCGTCCGGGCGCTCCAGTCCTTCCAGCGCTTGCGGGGCCCGGCCGCGGATCAGGTGCAGGCCCGGCACGCCGAGGCGGTCGCGGTTGCGTTCGATCAAGCCTTGGCGGCCTTCGTCGGCTTCAATCGCCAGGGCCCGACAGCTGGGGTGGGCGCGCATCCATTCGATGCCGATGGAACCGCTGCCGGCGCCGACATCCCAGAGCAACTCACCCGGCGTGGGGGCCAGGCGTGCCAGGGTCACGGCGCGCACATCACGCTTGGTCAACTGGCCGTCGTGCTCGAAGGCGCTGTCCGGCAACCCGGCCAGGCGCGACAGGCGCAACGCCGACGGCTCTGCCTGGCATTCGAGGGCGATCAGGTTGAGGTCTGCAACCGCCGCGTCGGACCATTGGTCGGCAGTGGCGTCGATGCGTCGTTCCGCCGTGCCGCCGAGGTGTTCCAGCACGCTCATGCGGCTGGCGCCGAACCCACGCTCGCGCAGCAAGGCCGCCACGGCGGCGGGGCTGTGCCGGTCATTGCTCAGCAGCAGCAGCCTGACACCGGTGGACAGGTGCGCATTGAGCGCCGCCAGGGGCCGCGCCACCAGCGACAGGGTGACCACCTCTTGCAGCGGCCAACCCATGCGCGCCGCCGCCAGTGAGCATGAAGACGGTGCCGGGATGATCAACATCTGATCCCCCGGGACCTGCCTGGACAGGCTGGCGCCGACGCCATAGAACATGGGGTCGCCACTGGCGAGCACGCACACCGGCTCGCCCCGTCGCGCCAGCAGTGGGTCCAGGGAAAACGGGTTGGGCCACGATGCCCGTTCGCCGCGGATGCACACCGGCAACAGCGCCAGCTGGCGAGGGCTGCCGACAATGTGCGAAGCCCGCAGCAGCGCATGGCGAGCCGTGCGGCCCAGGCCCTTGAAGCCGTCTTCACCGATGCCCACTACGGTCAGCCAGGGGGTCATCTCTGTTCCTCGAATCAGGTGGATGGGGTCGGCGAAGTCTCGCCCCCGCAAACCGGGCCGCCATCATACCGCGCGCCCTGATCAGCATGCGAACCCGTGGGAGCAAGGCTTGCCATCCGACATCAGCGTCTCAGCCAGCCCGCCTTCGCGAGCAAGCTCGCTCCCACACGGGATCTGTGGTGGGCATACATCTCGAGTCTGCCAAATAACACTGTGGGGGTGCGCTTGCCCGCGAAGGCGGTGGGTCAGTCAACCTCTTCATCGACTGACCCACCCTCTTCGCGAGCAAGCCCGCTCCCACAGGGGATCTGTGGCGGACACACACATATCGAGCCTGCCAAATAACATTGTGGGAGCGGGCTTGCCCGCGAAGACGGCGGCACCTTCAACCGCGATGCCCCAGCCCGAACGCCCGGATTCTTGACACCGCGGCGCACAATCCGACCGGCAAGCTTTTCATGCCCCCCGGCAAAGCAGGCATAATGGCGCTCCTTCGCCGATGCGGCGTGTCTCATTGACCGGTTGTCCCTTGAACGAACATCCATCCTCCAGCGTCATGCGTCCCTCGGGTTGTCCGGGGTTGCTGCGCGTCGTCCAGGCGCTGGACGGTGGGATCTGCCGGATCAAGCTCGACGGCGGCGCCATCCAGGCCGACCAGGCCGCCGCCGTGGCGGCGGCGGCCGAGCGGTTCGCCGGTGGGGTGATCGAGGCGACCAACCGGGCCAACCTGCAGATCCGCGGAATCGGTGCCGAGCACGCCGCCCTGATCGAGTGCTTGCTCGCCGCCGGCCTTGGCCCACGCAAACCGGCCGGCGACGATGTGCGCAACCTGATGCTCAGTCCCACGGCCGGCATCGATCGACAGGCGCTGTTCGATACCCGTGCGCTGGCCGCCGAGATTCTCGTCACCCTGCAAACCCACGAACGCTTCCCGGAGCTGTCGGCCAAGTTCGCCGTGCAACTGGACGGCGGCGAGGCGCTGGCGATGCTCGATCACCATCATGACCTGTGGCTGTCGGCCTGGGTACGCGGCGACGAACCTTGGCTGGCGTTCGGGCTGGCCGGTTCGCCCCGGGACGAACCGGCCGGCGCCGTGCCCCTGGCCGAAGGGCACGGCCTGGTGGTGGCGGTGCTGGAGCTGTTCCTCGACCTGGCGCGCCCGGACCAGATACGCATGCGTCATCTGCTGGCCGAATGTCCCCACGCTGAATTCATCCAGCGACTGGCTCGCCGCATCTCGTTGCACCCGTGCAGCGGCTGGCGGCGAGGGGCGTCCAGCGATGGCCTGCACATCGGCATTCACGCCCAGCACGACGAACGCTGCTATGTCGGCGCTGCAGCGCCCCTCGGCCGGCTCGACACCGGCATGTTGCGCGGCGCGGCGCAATTGGCCCGGGAGCGAGGGGACGGCACGCTGCGCTTCACGCCCTGGCAAAGCCTGCTGCTGCCCAATGTCCGTCGCCAGGACGCGGACGAGGTGCTGGCGCGTCTGGCAGGGTTTGGCCTGCTGAACGCGGTGGACCAACCCCTGGCACAACTGATCGCCTGCACCGGTTCCAGCGGCTGCGGCAAGGCGTTGGCCGACACCAAGGACGATGCCCGGCAGTTGGCCGGGTGGCTGCAACACCATGGCCGGGGCTTGAAGGTTCACCTGTCCGGGTGCCCGCGCTCCTGCGCGGCGGCCCACACCGCGCCCGTCACCTTGCTGGCGGTCGCCCCCGGTCGCTACGACCTGTATCTTCGCGACGCCACGCTGCCGGGTTTCGGCGCGTTGCAGGCGCACAATCTGACTATTGAAGCGGTCGGCCACTGGCTCGCCGCTCGCCCCCGGAGCCCCCTTGATGCTTGATTACATCCGCGACGGTCAGGAGATCTATCGCAACTCCTTCGCGATCATCCGCGCCGAGGCCAACCTGGCGCGCATTCCGGCCGACCTGGAGAAACTCGCGGTGCGGGTGATCCACGCCTGCGGCATGGTCGAAGCCGTCGACGGTCTGCAGTTTTCCGAAGGTGCCGGCACGGCCGGGCGCCAGGCGCTGGCTGCCGGTGCGCCGATCCTCTGCGATGCGCGGATGGTCAGCGAAGGCGTGACCCGTGCCCGCCTGCCCGCCAACAACCCGGTGATCTGCACCTTGCGTGACGAACGCGTGCCGGCGCTGGCCCTCGAACTGGGCAACACCCGGTCTGCCGCCGCCCTGGAACTGTGGCGGCCGCATCTGGAAGGCAGCGTCGTGGTCATCGGCAATGCGCCGACCGCGCTGTTCTACCTGTTGGAAATGCTCGACGCCGGCGCCCCGAAACCGGCGCTGATCCTGGGCTTCCCGGTGGGCTTCGTCGGCGCTGCCGAGTCCAAGGCGATGCTGGCGGCCAACAGTCGCGGCGTACCGTTCGTGATCATGCAGGGCCGGCTGGGCGGCAGCGCCATGGCCGCGGCCGCCGTCAACGCCCTCGCCACGGAGGTTGAATGATGCAGCAGCCTGGACGTCTGATCGGCCTCGGCGTGGGGCCCGGTGACCCGGAACTGATTACCGTCAAGGCCCTGCGCCTGCTGCGCGAGTCGCCGGTGGTGGCGTACTTCGTCGCCAAGGGCAAGAAAGGCAATGCCTTCGGCATCATCGAGGCCCATTTGCAGGACGCGCAAACCCTGCTGCCGCTGGTCTACCCGGTGACCACCGAAGCATTGCCGGCGCCGCTGTCCTACGAGCAGGTCATTGCCGACTTCTACGACACCGCCGCTGAACAGCTGGCCGTGCACTTGGATGCCGGCCGCGACGTGGCCGTGATCTGCGAGGGCGATCCGTTCTTCTACGGCTCCTACATGTACCTGCACGATCGCCTGGCCGAGCGCTACGACGCCGAGGTCATTCCGGGCGTGTGCTCGATGCTGGGTGGTGCCTCGGTGCTCGGCGCGCCGCTGGTGTACCGCAACCAGAGCCTGTCGGTGCTCTCCGGCGTGTTGCCCCATGAAGAGCTCAAGCGCCGCCTGGCTGACGCCGATGCGGCGGTGATCATGAAGCTGGGGCGCAACTTCCCCAAGGTCCGCCAGGTGCTCCAGGAACTGGGCCTCGATGGGCGGGCGCTGTATGTCGAGCGGGCGACCATGGCCAACCAGAAGATCGTGCCGCTGGATGACGTCGAACCGATGTCCTCGCCGTACTTCTCGTTGATCATCGTGCCGGGCGAACGGTGGCAGGGTTGATGACGTCCAGCGCTCCCGCCATCATCATCCTGGGGCCGGGCAGCCTCGCCACGGCCCGGCGTCTGCAGCAGTGCTACCCGCACGCCCTGATCCATGGCCTGGCCGGGCGGGTCGAAGGGGCGGACCGTTCCTACGCCGAGTTCGGCGCGACCCTGCGCGCGTTCTATCGACAGGGCACGCCGATCATCGCCCTGTGCGCCGCCGGCATCGTCATTCGCACCCTGGCGCCGCTGCTGCTGGAAAAAGGCCAGGAGCCGCCCGTGCTGGCGGTGGGCGAGGATGGCAGTGCCGTGGTGCCACTGTTGGGTGGCCTGGGCGGGGTCAATGTCATGGCCCGGGAAATCGCCCAGGCGCTGCAAGTGGCACCGGCGATCACCACCAGCGGCGAACTGCGTTTCGGCACCTGCCTGCTCAATCCGCCAAGCGGCTATCACCTCGGCGACCTGGAGCAGGGCAAGCGCTTCGTGTCCGACCTGCTGGCCGGGGCGTCGGTGCGTATCGACGGGGCCGCGCCGTGGCTGGACCCGGCACAGTTGCCCCAGCACCCACAGGCACGGTTGGCGATTCGCGTCGACAGCGCCGCGGGCATGCCGGCGGCGGACGAGTTGCGCATCTACCCGCGCACGGTCGTGGTCGCGCTGGCGGCGGGCGCGTCACCGGCCATTGCCGAGACCTTGGAGGAGGCTGGCCTGGCGGTGCAGTCGCTGGCCTGCCTGCTGGCGGCGGACAGCGACATGGCCCGTGGCGAATTGTATGACGCGGCGGCAGCCTTGAATGTACCGCTTCGGTTTGCGCCGGCCGAGGGCGATATTGGCCCATGGCTGGGGGCAACCGTCGGTCAGCCGGCGTCGGTCCGGGTGTGGGGCGAACGTGCCGTCGCGGTGGCCGAGCAGCCCGTCGACCCGCAGCGAATCGGCCGCCCGCGCGGGCGTCTGGCGGTGATCGGCCTGGGCCCCGGCGCCGCCGAGTTGATGGTGCCGGCGGTGCGCGCCGAGCTCGATCGCGCCACCGATGTGCTGGGCTACGAAACCTACGTGCGCATGGCCGGCCCTTTCCGTGCCGACCAGGTGCAGCACTGCACCGACAACCGCGAAGAAATGCAGCGCGCCCGCCATGCCTTCGAACTGGCAGCCCAGGGGCGTTCCGTGGTGGTGGTCTCTTCCGGCGATCCGGGCGTGTTCGCCATGGCCGCCGCCGTCCTCGAAGCGTTGCACGAGGCAACGGATGCCCGCTGGCACGCGGTCGACCTGCAGATCCTTCCCGGGGTCTCGGCCTCGCTGGCGACGGCCGCCCAGGCGGGCGCGCCGCTTGGCCATGACTTCTGCGTGATGTCGCTGTCGGACAACCTCAAGCCGTGGTCGATCATCGAAAAGCGCCTGGACCTGGCGGCCGAAGCGGACCTGGCCCTGGCGTTCTACAACCCGATTTCCCGATCCCGGCCCTGGCAACTGGGGCGGGCGCTGGAGATCGTCGCGCAGCATCGCACCGCGCAGACCCCGGTGGTGCTGGGCCGTGACATCGGCCGCCCGGGCCAGACCCTGCGGGTCACGACGCTGGGGCAGTTGACCCCGGACCAGGTGGACATGCGCACCATGGTGCTGATCGGTTCCTCCACCACCTGTGTGTTCCCGCGCAGCGGGGGCGGCGAATGGGTGTACACGCCGCGCTGGTATGGCGAAAAGCCCGGCGCGTGAGCCAATGGCCGGCGCAATCGCTTGATGCCCGGCCGCTTCATGGGGCGGTTTTCTTCAAGGTAAACCGGCGCATGCGGTGGGCCTCCAGGTGTTTTTTCATCAAGGCCCGCTTGGCCTCGAATTCGCGCCTGTCCAGTTGCAGGAAGGCCCGTTGCTGGACGATCGTTGCCGAGCGTTTCTCCCATTGCCAGAACAGGAACCGGCTGCGCCTGGTTTCAACCTTCAGTTCGAGTTTGTAAAGGGCGATGTTCAGGTGGCCCTGTGCGTCGTATCGCGCCGGGATGACCTGGAAGGTTTCTCCCTGGCGGGTTTCGCCATCGAAGGATGACAGGGCCCCGTGATCGGACTGCAAGTTGTCCAGCGTGTCGATCATCGCATTCGCCTGGCGTACATCTTTCATCGCGGCCGCGCTCTGTACCAGGAAGTCCGCCACGGAACCGGCGACGACATGGGCCGTGCGGGTGTTGATGGCGTCGCCGTACAGCGACCACCCGAGGAACCAGAGGGTGCGCACGTATTCTTCGAACCAGTCTTTGGCGGCGAGATAGCGGTGGTGGGCCAGGTCCGCCGATTTCGTCGCGATATTGTGGCAGTCGGCAAGGTCATCGTGCTCTTGCAGGTGCAAAGCGCCGATATAAGAAAATAAGTTCGGGCCTGTGACCAGTCCCGAGAAAGTTGCAGGGCTCATGAAGTTTGCTCCAGTACAAATAACAACGTGAGTAGGTTGCGATGTTTTTTATAGCGCAGCCTTCGCATTGTTTGAATCGATGGGAGGGTTTTATTTGAGAGTAAATATGAGCGGTCAAAATAATAATTGATCTACATACGTTGTAATCAGCTGGAGTTGTGGTTTTTTAAATGACTGAACTAGATTGTCGCTGAACCGCAGGAGCGGTCATCAACTCAATAAGGATATTGTATGAATACGTTGGAAAGTGAACTCGACATTGCCCACAGCATTGAATTGATCAGGGGCCGCTTGAACCGGCGCAAACCCCTGGCTTCCACCAGCCGACGCATGCGTCGCAGCGTCGGCGTGCAGCACGATGACAACCCGACCCGGGCGCTGGATGCGCTGATGCTGGGCGACGCGCTGCTGGGCTATGGCCACAACATGTCGCTCAACAACATGGCGATCATGGAGAACCTGATGACCATGGCAATCATGGAAGCCAACTATGAAGTCCCCACCGGCAAGAACACCCTGGCCTGGTATGACGCTTTCATCCAGTGCCTGCGCGACCTCGGCTGCTTCATCGCCGATGACGGCTATACCCGCTACTCCGAGCGTTCGACCCGGGTGGACATCGATTACGTGATCAGCGATATCGTCAAGGGCATCATCGATGGCGTGAAGGCCAGCGTCCCGGCGGTCTCGGTGCTCGGTGCCGTGGTGGACACCACCCTCGAAGGCCTGAAGAAAGACGACAAGACCCTTGCCTTGTACAACGGCCAGGTCAAGACCGCCGAAGGCGCGCGCTTGTCGGTCATCCCCTGCGAACAATTGGCCAATGGCGTGCTCATTGCCTCGTCGACGTCGATACGCCAGCACGGCACTTCCAGCAACGGCGGTGTTCTTTTTGTGAATTGGCAGGCTTCGGCGCGGGATATTTTTCGCGGCAAGTCGTTCGTGACATTCAATCCGGCCCGCTATGAAGAGTTTCGGGGCGAGATCGAAGAGTACCTTGGCGAACATCGTCGGCAAGTCTTGCGTCAACGGTTCAGTCGGCGCCGGTTGGCCTGATCATCCTCGCACTTCATAACTAACAGTTTTGCGTCGGCCTTGAATAACCGCTTGTTCATGCAGGCGGTTGTTCAATGGCGTCTGGCCGTGGATGAACGATACAGGGAAGTATTTACTTTATGAGTGGCGCCAATGATTCAATGGCCGAGGATTTTGTCAGTTTCCTGAATATGTTCAAGTTGAAAGACCTTGAACATGCCTTGGCGGCCTACCAGGGCACCGATCAATATGATGCCGTGTTGCGTTATTACACCGGTTGCATCGCTTCGCTGGACAGCCCGCAGATGCTCGAGCCCTTGGGGTTGCTCAAGCAGGCGCTGGGCGCGTTGGGCGGCAACCGTCGCCAGCGCCGGGCCTCGGAGCCGTCGCCGCCGGCGGGCGCGGATGAAAACCTCGACAGCCTGACGCACATCTACCGCCGTGTGGAAGGGTTCGAGGCGCGCCTGAACAGCAGCCTGGAACAGTTGAAACAGCCCGCCACCGAGGTGCCGAAGCACCTGCATTTTGCCTGGCTGGGGGGCGGCGTCGGTGCCATCCAGCGCGACTACATCAACCTCTGGCAGCAGGTGATGGCGCCCCAGGGGCACTCGCTCAGGCTCTGGTACGACAGCGATGCATTGCTGGCTTATGAAACCAACCGGATCATCGTCGAAGCGGCCAAGGCCCATGCCATGCTCGATGGTGGGGACGTCATTACCGATGCGATCGAACTGGGTGATCGCTATGAAGAACGCGCCATCGTCCTCAAGCAGCAGATGTACGCACATATCACCCAAGCGGTGGCAAAGGGCACCAGCGCCGACGCTGCGCGCATCGATTTGCTGGTTCGCGCCTATGGCCAGGATGAAGCACGACTGCGTGCCTTGAAGCGGGCCAATCAACAGAGTGTCGCGGCTTTGGGCGAAAGCGGCGTGATCTTGCGTGACCTGGGCAGTGGTGAGGTGTCGCTGCAACTGCAAGGGCTCTACCAGCGCGAGATCAGCCTGCGCGGTAATTTCGCGGCAGCCTCCGATATCGTGCGGGTCGAGGCGTTGTTCACCGAAGGGGGGCGATACGCCGACGTCGATAGCCTGCCGCCGCTGCTGGATCAACTCGGCGAGGTGGACATCCGGGCGTTCAAGACCGACGCGCGCCTGGGGGTGTTGCAACTGTTGCTGGATCACAACCCCGAGTGGATGCCGGGCCGCCAGGCCATACGCGATCGCTACACCGGCTATTCCAACCAGATTCCGGCGCAGCACCGTGCCGCACTGGAACGGTTTGCCGCCAGCCGACCCGAGCTCAAGCAGGTGTTCCGCGCTCCGCTGGAGCGCCTGGCGCCCCTGGACGGGCTGCGGGCGGTCGCCCAGCGACACACCCTGAGCAATGCGTTCCTGATGGCCCACCCTGGCTCGGCCATGCTCGAAGCGGTGATCGAGCGGTTCCGGCTCAACTATGAAATCGTCGAGGCCACCGCGCGCCTGGCCGATGAACAGAACACCGGCCTGACCGATGTCGAGGGCTTGATCGCACTGGCGACTCAGGTGGCGACACAGGTGTTCGGCCCCTTGCATGAGCTGACGGCGGAAGATGAGTTGGCGGTGTCGCTCCTGGCTCACGCCGCCGCCACCTACTACAGCGATGGTCTCCGCCCGCAGAGCGAGGTGACGATCTACCTCACCGGGCCGGCCGCCATGCGCGACGGCATGGCGGACTACGAGCGAACGAACCTGACCCCGCGAACGGCCCTGGAGTGGCGCAGGCAGATGACCATCGACGCCGCCGACACGGTCAACCTGGCCACCGAGGAAGAGCTGGACCATTCCTGGAAAGAGAACCAGAACGACACCGTGCAATGGCTTGCCGATGAACAACAGCGCTGGCAGGACGGGCGATTCAAGGCCCGCTATCAGGGGGACCTCAAGCAACTGCTGCAGCACCGGACGCTGGAGTTCGACGATGGCTGGCCGCTGGTCGAGGGCCGGCACGTGTTATCGACCGAGCTGTTGCAGCACCTGGCCGATGAGTTGGGCGAGCCGTTCATGAACAGGCTGAGCCAGGGCTATGACGGCGCGGTGACGTTCAACAAGGCCATCCCCCTTAGCTTCGATGAGCGCCAGGCGATCCGGGCCCAGGACGCGGGTGTATTGCCCCCCGCCTCGTTGGGCGATTCGCAGACCCGCCAGTTGTCCATCGACGAACTGCTGGCGCGGTTTGCCAAAGGAGCTTTCGAATTCGCCCAGTTGAGCCCGCTGCAACGCTTGCAGCTCGGTGCATTGGTGGGGGCCAAATCCCTGGACAACCGCAGCTTCGACGCGCTGCGGCCGCAGGTCGAGAACCTGGCCAACAGCCTCGTCGAACTGGGCACCGCCGGCCGTTACGCGACGATCGAGCGCCTGCTGTACCAGCACCAGGCGCCGGCATTTCTGGCCGGGCTGGGCCACCCGGTGGATCCGCCGGCCCATGGTGAAACGGCCTTGGACTTGAAGAAAAACGCCCTGGAGCAACCGATGACGTTGCGCCAGTGGGGCCGCCTGGCGGCACGGATCCAGCAGGTGGCCAAGCTGGAATATCGCGATCGGATCGCCGAGCGCCTGGGCAACGTCCTCGATGTTTTCGACAACGCCGCGATCAAGCTCGTGCCTCAGGACCTGCTGCTCCAGGGCTCGGGCGATCGGGTGGGCGGGCGGTGCTACCCCTTGGCCCTGGCCATGGCTGCCGCCCTGACAGAAGGCGCGTCGGCGGCCTATACCTTGCGCGGGCGGTTCTACCTCGGGGTGCTCGAACCCGAGGGCAGCGACTCGGTGACCTTCCTCAACAGCCTGGAGTCCTTGCGCGACGTACAGGTCGGCGACGTCGGCAGCGCCCTGGCGCGTTCGAGCCTGGACGAGGTGGTGCGGATCCTCAAGGCCCGCACCGCCACCAGCACGTTGATGCTCAATTCCGATAATCACGCGATGCTGGTGGCCAAAACCTTCGAGGGTGAGCAAGGCACTTATCACTTCTACGATCCCAATTTTGGCGTGTTCGAGTTCGAGCACCCGGCGCGGTTCGGGCAGGCGTTGAACCGGTTCTTCGTCCAACAGGGCATGGCCGGCCAATACGCGGCCTATGGCGATGCAGCATTGCCGACGTTCGACCTGATCGAGCTGGATGGCGCACGGGTGTCCAGGCTGGCATTGCCGGGGGCGGTGCGGGTTGTCGACCTGCTGCAGCCGGGCGGTTTGCCGGAGCAGTTGAAACGCCCGGTCAGGCAGCGGCTGGCCTCGGCCCGTGGGCAATCGCTGATGAGCAACCCGCGCCTGGGCAGTTGCCTGTTGGCGCTGGACGGTCACGGCTGGGCGCGGCAGATGGCACAGGTGACGGCCGACCTGCGGCAGGCCAATCGCTTGGCGCCCGGGCTGGTGCCGCTGTTCGACACCCTGGAGGTGACGACGGTGGGCGCCTATCGCATGAGTTTCATCGATCCGTCGAGCGCCGAGCACCTGGTGCAGGTCCGCACGGAGGACGCTCGCCTGCCGCGGATCAAACAGTATCTGGCGGAATGTTTTACCTCCCTGGCCAACCGGCCCGCCGTGCCGGTCGATCCCACCGAAGTGGGCGGCGTCCACACCCTGAACGCCGGCTTCGCCGTGCAGGCGCTGATGAACGCGCTGAGGGCCCAGGAAGGGCCCGACCGGCCGCTGTCCCTGGCGGTTCGCCTGCATGCCTATGTCAACTATGCGCAACTGGTGCACGGTAATGTGGCTGACATCGCCGGCCTCGTCGGCCTGGTCCGGCAGGCACTGGCCGAGGATCGGTTGATCGCCGACACCGTGGCGCCTGTGGTCAAGGCCGCCGTGGGCGGCAGCATCAGTGAAGCGACCAGTGGGCTGCTGCAACTGGCGAATGTCGGCTTCGACATCTACCAGTTGGTCACCGCCCAGGACGAGGTGGCCCGTGCCCAGTTCGGCACGCAACTGGCGTTCGACTCCGCCGGGCTGCTGTTGTCGGTGGGGGCTTATGCCGCCGGTGCCACCGCTGGCGCGGTGCTCGGTGGCACCGCCGTCATCCTGGGTGGCCTGGCGGTGGGCGTGGCCGCACTGGCCCAGGGCTTCGCCGGCATTGCCGAAGAGGCCCGGCAGGTCGGGCTGTTTTTCGATGACGTGGCGAAGGCCCATCTCCAGGCCTATCGGTACGAGGCGACCCACCGTGCCTGGCTGCCGCGGGCGTCGCTGATCGTCCAGGCGCTGGACCTGGCGAGCGGCGAACTGAGGCTGGACGGCCCGAAACTGTACCCGCTGCGAGACCATTTCGGTGTGCCGACGTTTGATGCCGATTACGCGCGGGCGATCGACATTCGCCGAGAACTGGCACTGCCGGAGCGCGTCCCGTTCACGGTGCCGGCCGGACAAGCCCTGGTCCTGCCGTGCACGCCGCAAACTTGCTACGGCTATGAATACAAGGCGCTGCCTTTCGCCACGCTGCGCCATGACCTCGGGTTCGATGTGGCGCGGCGCCTGGAGAAAAAGAACGCTGAGGGGCAATGGCTGTTCCTGTTTTCCTTCTATTCGTTTCCCAGCGAGTACATCCTCCATCGCCTGACGGTGCCGGCCTACCGGCCTACGGTGATCGACGTGCTGCTCGACGCCGTCGAGCGCTCGCTGGCGGTGCCGGTCATCCCGCCGGCCTGGCGCGACACTGTGACCTACCGGATCCAGGGGGGCGGCCAGCGGTGTACCGTGGCGCTCAATCCCGGCGTGATCCTGACCCTCGAGTCGCCAGGGGCCCGCACCTCGAGTTGGGTGCTCGAGGCAGTCTGGGCCGAGGAAAGCGACGTACGCATCGAGCCTTCCGGGAAACTGTTCGTGGGGGGCGTATCGGTCACGTTCTCCGGGGCCGGTCGTCACCAGACGTTGCTGCGACTGCGCAACGACCAGGTGTTCCAGTTTGTGCTGGGCGAGCGTGAACTGGCCTTGGTGGAACAGGACGTGCCGCCGGGCATGGACCGGCAGGCGTTGCAGGCGCACCTCAAGGCCATGGCCCGCGCCCATCGCCTGGTGATGCCGTACACGCAGGTGCGCCATTACCCGATTCCGTTCGAGAAACCCGACGAACCGCGCACCACCACGGCCTGGTACGACGCAGGGCAGGACCGTTTCCTCTACATCCGCGACGAGGATGTGCTGGAGGCCGAGGACGCGTTGCTGGGCGCGGTGGCAGGCGGCTACGCCTGGTTCTACGAGCCGGAGAACTTCCTAATATGGCAGGTCGATGCCGCGACCGGGCTGCTCAGCCACCGGTATCGTTTGCTGGTCAATACCGGCGTGGCCGCCGGCGCCATGCGGATCACCCGCATCGAGGCTGACGCCCAGGGGGTGATTCACGTGGAGCAGCAAATCACCCGCCAGGACCGGGCCAGCGATGTGCTGGTCTACGTGATTCATGACGGGCAACTGGTGCTGAGCTCGATCATCCGCGACCGGGACAACGAGCTGGAAGCGCTGCTCAGCGCCCGTGACACGCTGGCCGACTGGTCGCAGGTGCTCGGCAGCTATCACGCCTTCGCGCCGGACAACGGTGACCAAGCATTCGTGAATGTCGACTGGCAGCCGGCGGCGTTCGTGTCGGTGTGCTGGAAAATCCGCACCCATTGGCGCGACATGGCCTGGGTGCGCCGCAGCGACCGGTTGATCATCCGTCCCTCGACGAGCCCCGGGCACCGCTATCGCGGCTGGAACGACTCAATCAAGCACATGACCGACATGACCCTGCTCACGCCGGCCGGCGACGATGACGTGTTTGTCATCTACTACGCGCTCGACCAGACGCTGTGCCGCCAGCAGCGCTCGGCGACGGGGCAGTGGTCGCAGGCCTGGATACAGCCGGAAAACCTCGAACATGTCGTCGCCGTCGAGAGCGGCTACGTGGCGCTGACCTCGCAGGGCCTGTTCTTCAACCTGACGGAACAGGGCCAACTGGCGTTGGGCGGTGTCAGCGATGCGTGGCTCAAGGACCACCCGCGTTGGTGGCAGGCCTTGGCGCCGCTGGCCCGGCACTACGCGGCCGAACGCCTGGCCATCGTCGGGTTGCGCAACGCCAGCGGCGACGCGGCGTTGTGCGCCTGGTACCTCGCTGGTCGGCTGGTGCTGGCCGATCTGGGCTCGGGCCGGGAGGTGCGCCTGTTGGGCATGACCCCGGACAGCGAGGCGGCCTGGTTATTCGACGTGGCCAGTGGTGAAGTCCAGCGCCAGGGCTTTATCGACCCGCAGGGCCTGGAGGTCGCGTTTGCCGAAGGGGCGAAGCTGTTGCAGGCGGGCGCGCTGCCCGTGGCAACGCGCGAATGGGCGCCGTGTCAGTTTGCCGGGCTCACCGTCGAGGGAACGGGGTTGCGGGGTGTCACATTCGACGGCGTGGTGATGCGTTTGCGTGACCGGGAGCCGGCGATGATCTGCGGCGTCACCCAGGCCTGGGTCGCCACTCAGGTGGGCGAGCTGTCCGCAAACCTCAGGCGATTGGTGGACGGCCAGCCCCACGCCGCGCTGTTGTCGATCGAGACTGACGACAGCCTGAAGTGGCTGGTGGTTGAAACCGGCCGGATGATCCGCGTGCCGCGGGCCGCGATACCCGAGTCGTTTGCCGTGCTGGGCACTCGTCAGCGGCGCAACGTATTGCTGCACGAAGACAAGGATCGCCGGTTGTTGACCTATCCCGACCGGGCGAGCGCCGGGCCGCTCGATTATGTCCAGCGCAATGCCGAGGTGTTGGTTGTCGAGGGGGCGATGAAGGTCGATGAGGTTTTGCCGCTGTTGCCGGACGATGTCACTACCCTGGTCTTGCGCATGGGGCAGGGGGCGACCGGTTGCCGGTTGACCAAGGCGCTCTGGTTGAAACTCGAGTCAGTCATCCTCGACGGCTGGCATTTGCCGGATACCCCGGCGAAGCGTCCCGTCAGCCTGGTCTGGGAGGTGGATGAGCCGGACAGGCTGATGCTGAGCCTGGTCGAGGAACACCTGGTGATCATTGATCCGGACAGCGGGCACAGCGTGATCCTGCGTGACGCGAACGCTCGCGATGCCTCCGTGCGCAATAACCTGCAACTGGCGTTCGCAGAGGCGCGAAGGTATGCCGTCTCGACGTTGGTGCAGGTATTGCTCGCCTGGCGGGACCCCCAGGGCAGTGCAACGCTCAAGGCCCTGGCCAGCGCCTCGAAGGCGGTGGCCACTCACCCGGTGGATTGATCGCTTGCGCGGGCGCGGCCGTCAGGGGACCAGATAGCCCCTGACGCCGGTGAAGATAATCTGCGCGGCCAACGCACAAACGAACAAGCCCATCAGGCGGCTGACGATTTGCAGGCCCTGGTCGCCGAGGATCCGCTCGATGCGGCTGGACAGGTAAAGCACGACGCCGACGGTGAAACTCGCCAGGGCGATGCTGATGATGGCCATGAGTTTGTCGTCCCAGTGCGGCTGGCTCACGCCCATCACCAGCAGGGCGCCGATGGTGCCGGGGCCGACGGTCAATGGAATGGTCAGCGGGACGATGGTCACGTCCTGCTGGACATTGTCGGTCTGCACCGCCGATTTGCCCTGGGCCATGCCCAGCGCCGAGATGAACAGCACGCTGCCGGCGCCGATACGGAAGGCATCCACGGTGATGCCGAAGACACTGAAGATCACTCGCCCGAACAGGTACAGCAACACGCTGGACACCAACGTCGCGGTCGCGACCTTCCAGGCCAGGCGCCGCTGTTCCTTGCGCGAATAGCCACGCGTCAAGCCGATGAAGCACGAGAGCACGAAGAAGGGGCTGTAGAGCACCAGCATCTTCAGGTAAACGCTGAACAGCACGTGGAGCATGGTCGAGGCTCAGGCGAAGGGAGACGACGCGAGTCTAACAGGCGTTTTGCCGTCTGTCGGCTCAGGTCGTCTGCGCCGTGCGGTTCTGTTGGTCGCGCTGGGCCACCCAGTGCTCGATCAACTCGCGCAACTGCGACAGTTCCACCGGCTTGGCCATGTGCCCGTCCATTCCGGCCTGGCGCGCGCGTTCCTTGTGTTCGGCGAGGATGTGCGCGGTGAGCGCCACCACCGGCGTGCGGGTCCGCTGGTTGCCTACTTCCCAGGCGCGCAGCTGCTGGGTGGCGGAGAACCCGTCGAGGATCGGCATTTCGCAGTCCATCAGGACCAGGTCGTAGCGCTGCGCCTTCATGGCCTTGAGGGCTTCCTCGCCATTGCTGGCGGTGTCGGGTTGCAGGTTGAGCTTGCCGAGCATGCCCCGGATGACCTTGGTGGAAATACTGTTGTCCTCGGCCACCAGGATACGGAAGTCGCTGGGTACGATCACCGGCGCGGTAGGGCCGGTGTTGGCTGGCGGGTGCGTCGCCTGGCCCCGGTTACGCTGGTTCAGTTCGTCGGCCAGGGTGGTCTTGAGGGTGTAGCCGGCCACCGGTTTGGCGAGGATGCGCTTGACCCCGCTGTTGCGCGCCACGATCTTGCTCGGTGCGTTGCTGATGCCGGTGAGCATGATCAGCAGGATGTCGTGGTTCAGGCTCGGGTCTTCCTTGATCTTGGCCGCCAGTTGCATGCCGGTCATGCCCGGCATGTTCTGGTCCAGCAGCACCACGTCGAAATAGTCGCGCAGGTGAGCCTTGGTGCGCAGCAGTGCCAGGGCTTCCTTGCCCGATGGCACGGCGCTGACGTTCAGGCCCCAGGCGCTGCACTGTTGCACCAGCACCTTGCGGCAGGTGTCGTTGTCGTCGACGATCAGCACCCGGGCCCCTTGCAGCGGGCCGTCGAGGTCGGACGTCGGGTGTTCGAGGCGATCAGGGTCCAGCGGCAAGGTCAGCCACAAGGTGCTGCCCTGGTTGCTGCCGCTTTTGATGCCGAACTCGCCGTGCATCAGGATGATCAACTGGCGCGCGATCACCAGGCCCAGGTTGCCGCCCAGGCGCGTGGCCGAGAGGAAGTTCTTGCTGTGCAATTCGGCGTGCATCAGCGTGTCGCGCTCTTGGGCGTCCATGGGCGAGCCGCTGTCTTGCACTGCAATGCGCAGGCGCGGTTGGTCGCTGCGCTCGTCGAGGGCCACGACGATCAAGACTTCGCCCTCGTCGGTCTTTTTCAAGGCGTTTTCCAACAGGCTCAGCAGCGCCTGGCGCAACCGCGTCGGGTCGCCGCTGATCACGCGCGGCACCTGGGGCTGGATGAAGCTGATCAGCTCGACATTCTGCTGTTCGGCCTTGGCGCGGAAGATGCTCAGGCAATCCTCGATCAGCGCGTTGAGGTCGAACTGCACGTCATCCAGTTCGATTTGCCCGGATTCGAGGCGGGAGATGTCGAGGATCTCGTTGATCAGGGTCAGCAGCTCGTTACCGGCGCTGTGGATCGTCTGCACGTAGTCGCGCTGCTTGACCGACAGCGGCGTGCCCAGCAGCAGCTCGGTCATGCCGAGCACGCCGTTCATGGGCGTGCGGATCTCGTGGCTGATCTTCGCCAGGAACTCGGCCTTGGCGTTGATCTCGGCGTTGCTGGCCGCCAGGTCGCGGCTGATGCTGAAGCGGCTTTCGTTGATCGAACGCTGGCGCTCGCCCAGGGCGACGCTCATCAACAGGCCGCTGATGCAGATGAAGACCAGCAGGGTGATGATCAGGCCCTGGGGCGGGACTTCCGTGAGCCCTTGCAGCGCCGGGAGGATGATCAGCGTGCCCAGGTTGAAGACCACCATGGCCGCGACGAACAGCCGGGCCGGCCGGTAGCCCTTCTGCCAGTGCCAGGCGCTGACGAACAGCATGCTCAGGCCGGCCAGGGCCACCAGCCCGTAGGTCATGATATTGAGCGGCAGCGTGTTGACGAACAGCAGCAACAGGCTACACAGCACGGTGAACACGATGTCGCCCAGCAGCAGCCGATTCAACGGATGCGGCCCCAATGGGGCGAAGAACCGGTAGGCGAACATCAGCCCGCAAGGGGCGGTCAGCAGCAAGGCCAGGTAGGCCCCCGGGGTCTGGACCTCCGGCCAGTCCGGCAGCCACGGCCCGGCCAGGTTCAGCAACAGCAACAGGCTGAGCATCAGCAGGCCTTCGCACGCGGCCAGCCACAGGCAACTGCGCGAACGGGTGTAGGCGTACCGGGTGAGGTTATGCAGGATCAGCATGGCGATGCAGCCGAACAGCAAGCCATAGATCAGCGTCTGGTTCTGGTCGGCCGCGGCCAGGACGGCCGGTTGCAGGGTGACGTAGGGGCGCAGCTCATGGCGCGAAGCCAGGCGCAGGTAGACGTCCAGGGGCTTGTCGCTGTGGGGCAGCGCCAGCATGAAATCGCTGCTGGGCACGGGGTGTTCGTTGCGCGGCAGCTCATTGCCGGTGGTTTGTTGGTCCACCAGGGTGTCGCCGTCGAGCACGTAGAGATTGAGGCGCGACAGGTCGGGGGCGAAGACTCGCAGGATCTGTTCGTGCTTGTCGGGGGCCAGGCGGAAGCGCAGCCACAATGCCCCGCCGGCTTCGGCGGCCTTGAGGCGGTCGAGGTCGATGGGACTGAATTGATTGGTGTAGCGGGCAGAGCGGATGTCGCTCAGCTTGAGGTCGCCCTGTTCGTCGAGCAATACCGCCCATCCACTGCCTGGCGCGGCCTGGGCCGGGAGCATGCAGAGCAGTGTCAGCAGGGTGACGGTAAAGCCTATGGCAATCCTGAGCCAGCGCACGGCGAAATCCCTTCGTAGGTTGATGCCAGATTATAACTATGCGCGGCGCCGGAACAGTCCGGCAAGGGCCACAGACCCTTGCCGGACTCAATAGCCGGGTTATTCCAGATTTTCGCCACGCTCGCGGGCAATGGCACGGTAGCCAATGTCCTTGCGGTAGAAGCAACCTTCCCAGTCGATCTCGGCGGCCAGGCGGTAAGCCTGCTGCTGAGCGTCGTCGACACTGGCGCCCATGGCGGTGGCGCACAGGACGCGACCGCCGGCGGTGACCACCTGGCCATCCTTCAGCGCCGTGCCGGCGTGGAAGACCTTGCCTTCCAACCGGGCGGCGGCGTCCAGGCCCTGGATGGCGCTGCTCTTGGCGTAGTCGCCCGGGTAACCGCCGGCGGCCAGCACGACACCCACGCTCGGGCGTGGATCCCACTGGGCTTCGACCTTGTCCAGCGCCTGGGCCAGCGCGGCTTCGACCAGCAGCACCAGGCTCGATTGCAGGCGCAACATCACCGGTTGGGTCTCAGGATCGCCGAAACGGCAGTTGAATTCGATGACTTTTGGGTTACCAGCCTTGTCGATCATCAGGCCGGCATAGAGGAAACCGGTGTAGACATTGCCTTCCTCGGCCATGCCGCGCACGGTCGGCCAGATCACCTGGTCCATGACGCGCTGGTGCACTTGGGCGGTGACCACCGGGGCCGGGGAGTAGGCGCCCATGCCGCCGGTATTCGGGCCGCTGTCGCCATCGCCGACACGCTTGTGGTCCTGGCTGGTGGCCATGGGCAAGACGTTCTTGCCGTCGACCATGACGATGAAGCTGGCCTCCTCGCCGTCGAGGAACTCCTCGATCACCACGCGGGAACCGGCGTCGCCGAAGGCGTTGCCGGCCAGCATGTCGCGCACGGCGTCTTCGGCTTCGCCCAGGGTCATGGCGACGATTACACCTTTACCGGCGGCCAGGCCGTCGGCCTTGATCACGATCGGCGCGCCTTTCTCGCGCAGGTACGCCAGGGCCGGTTCGATCTCGGTGAAGTTCTGGTAGTCGGCGGTCGGGATCTTGTGACGTGCCAGGAAATCCTTGGTGAACGCTTTGGAGCCTTCCAGTTGGGCGGCGCCCGCGGTCGGGCCGAAGCAGTCCAGGCCGCGAGCGCGGAACAGATCGACCACACCGGCGACCAGTGGCACTTCCGGGCCGACGATGGTCAGCGCAACGTTCTTCTCGGCGAAATCGGCCAGTTGCTCCAGGGCCAGCACGTCGATGGCGACGTTTTCGCACTTGGCTTCGATGGCGGTGCCGGCGTTGCCCGGTGCCACGAACACCTTCTGCACGCGGGGATCCTGGGCCACTTTCCAGGCCAGGGCGTGTTCACGGCCACCGCTGCCGATGATCAAAACATTCATTTCAAAAACCTCGGATGAAGCTGATTCTGTGGAGCACCGCAGAGATGCTTTTCTGTGGGAGCGGGCTTGCTCGCGAAAGCGATGTGTCAGTCAACTACAGCGTTACTGACAGATTTCATTCGCGAGCAAGCCCGCTCCCACAGTGGATCGGTGTATCAGTGACGGAAGTGGCGCATACCAGTAAAGACCATGGCGATGCCGGCTTCATCCGCCGCCGCAATCACTTCGTTGTCTCGCATCGAGCCACCCGGCTGGATTACGGCGGTGATACCGACCTTGGCCGCGTTGTCGATGCCGTCGCGGAACGGGAAGAATGCATCGGAGGCCATGACCGCGCCCTGGACCTGAAGGCCTGCGTGCTCGGCCTTGATCGCGGCGATGCGGGCCGAGTTCACGCGGCTCATCTGGCCGGCGCCGACACCGATGGTCTGGCGGTTCTTGGCGTAGACGATGGCGTTGGACTTGACGTACTTGGCCACTTTCCAGGCGAAGATCAGGTCGTTGATTTCCTGTTCGCTCGGCGCGCGCTGGGTCACGACCTTCAGGTCTGCGCTGCCGATCATGCCGATGTCACGGCTTTGCACCAGCAGGCCGCCGTTGACACGCTTGTAGTCCCAGGCTGGGGCGCGATCCGCCGACCATTGGCCGCAGGCCAGCAGGCGTACGTTGGCCTTGGCGGCCACGATGGCGCGTGCTTGCTCGCTCACCGACGGGGCGATGATCACTTCGACGAACTGGCGCTCGACGATGGCCTTGGCCGTCTCGGCGTCCAGTTCACGGTTGAAGGCGATGATGCCGCCGAAGGCCGACTCGGTGTCGGTGGCGTAGGCCAGTTCGTAGGCCTGGCGGATGCCGCCCTCGGCGTCCGGGCTCACGGCCACGCCGCACGGGTTGGCGTGCTTGACGATGACGCAGGCGGGCTTGACGAAGCTCTTCACGCATTCCAATGCGGCGTCGGTGTCGGCCACGTTGTTGAACGACAGTTCCTTGCCTTGCAACTGGGTCGCGGTGGCGATGCCGACTTCGGCAGGCTTGGCTTCCACGTAGAACGCCGCGCTCTGGTGCGGGTTCTCGCCGTAGCGCATTTCCTGGGCCTTGATGAACTGGGTGTTGAAGGTGCGCGGGAACTCGCTGCGACCGTCCGTGGAAAGGGTTTCAGCGGCCTGGTTCACGGTGCCCATGTAGTTGGCGATCATGCCGTCGTAGGCGGCGGTGTGTTCGAACGCCTTGAGCATCAGGTCGAAACGCTGGGCGTAGGTCAGGCCACCGGCCTTGAGGTTTTCCAGGACGCTGGCGTAATCGCTGGCGTTGACGACGATGGCGACGTCCTTGTGGTTCTTGGCCGCCGAGCGGACCATGGTCGGGCCGCCGATGTCGATGTTCTCGATGGCGGTCGGCAGGTCGCAGCCAGGCTTGTTGATGGTGGCTTCGAACGGGTAGAGGTTGACCGCCACCAGGTCGATCGGCTTGATGCCGTGCTCGTTCATGATGGCGTCGTCGATGCCGCGGCGGCCGAGGATCCCGCCGTGGATTTTCGGGTGCAGGGTCTTGACGCGACCGTCCATCATTTCCGCAAAACCGGTGTAGTCCGCGACTTCCACTGCGGCGACGCCGTTGTCCTGCAGCAGCTTGAAGGTCCCGCCGGTGGAAAGAATCTCGACGCCCAGCTGTTGCAGCTCGCGGGCGAATTCGAGGATCCCGGTCTTGTCGGAGACGCTGATCAAGGCGCGGCGGATCGGCAGGCGGGTGGTCTGGTCGGTCATTTCAATTTCCATCACAAGCAAGGGAAGTCAGCAAAAAAGGCGACCGTTTTTTACGCGGGCGCCTTTCTGGTTTGATTGAATGCTTACAGCAGATCGTACTGCTTGAGTTTCTTGCGCAGGGTGCCGCGGTTCAGTCCGAGCAGCTCGCTGGCCTTGGTCTGGTTGCCCTTGACGTAGTTCATCACGCTTTCGAGCAGCGGTGCCTCGACTTCGGAAAGCACCAGGTTATACACATCCGTGACGGCAGCGCCCTCAAGGTGGGCGAAATAATTGTGCAGCGCCTTCTCGACACTTCCGCGAAGGGTCTGGCCTTCTTCGCTGGGCGTGTTCAGGTGCTGTTTCAAATTCACGTTGTCGCTCACGGGTGTTGTTCCACTCACTAAAGTCTCGGTCATCATCGTCATGCGGCCACCCCTTCGTCCCCTGTCAGGCTCTTGTAACGCTCAGCGAAGAAAGCCTGAACGTCGGCGCATTGTGCTTGCGTACCATCCAAACGATTGAAGCGGGCGCGAAACTCCCTGGCGCCCGGCAGGGTTGCGAGATACCAGCCCACATGCTTGCGAGCGATGCGGACGCCCATGACTTCACCGTAGAAGGCATGCAGCGCGGCCAGATGCTCTAGCAGAATACGTTCCACCTCGGACAATTGCGGCGCAGCGAGCTTTTCGCCGGTGCGCAGGAAGTGTTCGATCTCACGAAAAATCCATGGCCGCCCTTGGGCGGCCCGGCCGATCAACAGGCCATCGGCACCGGTCGCGTCCAGCACGTACCGGGCCTTCTCGGGCGAATCGACATCGCCATTGGCAAAGACCGGTATCGACACCGCCTGCTTGATCGCGGCGATGGTGTCGTACTCGGCTTCGCCGGTGTACAGGTCGACGCGTGTGCGGCCATGCACTGCCAGCGCCGTGATACCTGCCTGTTCGGCGATCTTCGCCACCGTCAGGCCGTTCTTGTTGTCCCGGTCCCACCCGGTACGGATCTTCAGGGTCACCGGCACATCGACTGCGCCGACAACGGCCTGCAGGATCTCGGTCACCAGGGCTTCATCCTTCAACAGCGCGGAACCGGCGGCCTTGTTGCAGACCTTCTTCGCCGGGCAGCCCATGTTGATGTCGATGATCTGCGCGCCCAGCGCCACGTTGGCCCGGGCCGCCTCCGCCAGCATCTGAGCGTCGCCACCGGCGATCTGTACCGAGCGGGGCTCGGGATCGCCTTCGTGGATCATGCGCAGACGCGATTTGCGGGTGTTCCACAAACTCATGTCGCTGGTGACCATTTCCGACACCACCAGGCCGGCACCCAGTCGCTTGCACAGCTGACGAAAGGGCTGGTCGGTGACGCCCGCCATCGGGGCGAGAACCAGGCCGTTCTGCAATGTATATGGGCCGATGCGTACCGCCGACATAGGACTTCCCTGAAGTGGGGCCGGATCATGAGACTTCGAAAAAGGGTTGGCATGATACCCGCTCTCGATGACTGGATAAAGATCGAATTGGATAAAATCTGAACAGCTATTTTGTTATCGCCAGCGGTTTGGTCTGGGTCGGTTGAGTCAGAAAGCTGCCGTCAATCGGCCGGCCCTGGCGCGGCTTCACTCGGGGGAATGGAAGCTCAGGCTGTAGTTCACCGCCTTGGATCCTGGGTCGAGGATGTCCAGCGCGATGTGGATGGGCGTCTGGGGCGGCATTTCGCCGCGGCCTTCGAGATCGCCGCCCAGGTATTCCCCCGGCTTGAAGCGGCGACTGGCGATCAGGTGCCCGTTCAGGTCGGCGAAACGCAGTTCCAGCAGCGGGAACGGCTGGGAGAAGGGCGCGCGATTGTAGATGATCGCGTCCACCACCAGGGCGCCGCTGAACTCCGGATGGCTGCGCACCACCAGGTTGCTGCTCTTGATCTTGGCGATGTCGACCTTGGACGGAACGTCGCAGCCCAGGGTCGGGCAGATTTGCAGGAACCATGGCCGGTACTGGTCCTGGCGGGCCAGTTCCTCGAAGTGATAGGCGATGTACTGGCCACCCAGGGCCGCGGCGGCCAGCAGGATCAGCAAGCCCCACAGCAGGCGTCGACCCCACGGCGAACGGCGCTTGCGCCAGTCCAGTTGCAGCGGGTCGTCGTCCAGGTCCTGGAGGTCTTCGGCGCGTATGCCTGGCTCCTGGCGTTCGCGCGACTTGCGCAGCGGGACCGGTTGCGCCGGCTCTTCGTCGTGATCGTGATCGTCGGTGGCGGACAGGCGCTCGAGGTGTTCCTCGGGCTCGTCGTGCGGCGCTAGGCGCAGGGGGGCGACGGGTTCGTCGTCCGGTTCCAGGGGTTCCAGCGCCAGGGACAGCGAGGGTTCGGTGCGCGGCGGCCGGGCCGGTTCGTGGGGTTCGAAAGGCTCGGCAGGCGTCAGGAGCACGGCTTCGGCGCGCTCGTCGGGCGGATCGCTGTACAGGCTGTCGGACCAGTCGGCCTGTTCGTCGGCCAGCGGTTCGCGCTGCGCGCTCAGATTGTCTTCGCGACGGCGTCCGGCGGTGCCCGGCGCCCGATTGTCGCGCCGCTCCAGGCGCGCCAGTTCCTTGTCCAGGTCATCGAGGTCGAGCTCGGCGGCGGTCCATTGTTTCTGGCTGATGGCTCGCGGCGGCGCTTCGGCGGCCGGCCTGGCGACCGGCACCAGGGGCGGCGCGGCTTCCCGGGCGGCCCGCTGTTCGAGCAACTGGCGAGCGGCATTGAACACTTGCAGGCACGAGCCACAGCGAACCACCCCGCGGGCCACGCTCAGTTGAGCATGGTTGACGCGAAAGCTGGTGTGGCAATGCGGACACTGGGTGACGAAGCTGTCAGTCATGCGGCAATCCGGTTGATACAGGCGGCCATTCTAGCGCCGACGTCCGGTGATGCGCACCCAGCCATCGCGATTGGCGATCGGGTCGAGGTCGAAGTCCTCGGCATAGGCGGCAGCGACTTCTTCGCCCTGTTCGGCGAGGATGCCCGACAGTGCCAGGCGTCCGCCCGGCTTGACCAGGCTCGACAGTTGCGGCGCCAGGGAGACCAGCGGTCCGGCCAGGATATTGGCCACCAGCACGTCGGCCTGCGCTGGCGGCAGGTCTTGCGGCAGGTACAGCGGGAACCGTTCTTCGGCAATGTGGTTGCGCCCGGCGTTGTCGCGGGACGCTTCCAGGGCCTGGACGTCGATGTCGGTACCGACCGCCTCACGGGCGCCCAGCAGCAGCGCGGCAATGGCCAGGATCCCCGAGCCGCAGCCGAAGTCGAGCACGTCGCAGCCCTTGAGGTCCTGGCCGTCGAGCCATTCCAGGCACAGCGCGGTGGTTGGGTGGGTGCCGGTACCGAACGCCAGGCCCGGGTCCAGCAGCAGGTTGACGGCGTCCGGTTGCGGCGCGGCATGCCAGCTGGGCACGATCCACAGGCGCTGGCCGAAGCGCATCGGCTGGAAGTTGTCCATCCAGCTGCGTTCCCAGTCCTGGTCCTCGATCACTTCGCTGTGATGCTCGGGCAACGGGCTGCCGGTCAGCAGTTCGAGGTGGGCCAGCACGCTGGCCGCCTCGGTGCCGCCTTCGAACAACGCCAGCAGGTGGGTGTGCGACCACAGCGGCGTGGTGTTGAGTTCCGGCTCGAAGATCGGCTGGTCTTCGGCGTCCATGAAGGTTACCGATACGGCGCCTACTTCAAGAAACGCGTCTTCGTAGGTTTCGGCTTGTTCCGGGCTGATGGCCAGGCGTACTTGCAGCCAAGGCATGGCGGGCACCTTTGGAAAAAATACAGGGGGCAGCGTGGGGCTGCAAAGGCGCGCAGTGTACGCCAGGTCGCCCCCAAAGTGGATAAGCGAGTCGCGCAGCGTCGGGTGGGTGTTTCGATATATATATGTATGCCCTGGGCGTCGGGTGCGGCGGATAAGGTGCCGGTCCACACAACAGGGAGGTCTGTGATGGACAACACCGCCAAGCGACAAAACACTGTGATCGGCGCGGGGCCGCTTTCTTCCCCGCCAGAGGCGGCGGCTCATGTCGTGCTGGAAAGACTGGCTCAATGGCAGGCCGTCATCGAGGCGCGACTGCAAGCCCGGATGGGCGTGCTGGACGTGCTGGAAGAGTACCTGCTGGTGCAACTGCGCACCCACTATCACGACGGCAACATCGACCCGCATTTCATCGACACCCTGATCGACACGGTGCTGCGACGGATGATCGAGGTGGTGCCCGTGGCCCCGGACGATGAGGCCGAGGCGCCGTACCGCTGGCCGGGTGGGGCCGACCGAGGATTTTCGGCCGAGCGCCAGGAACGGATCGCGCAAGTGATAGAGAGCGTCGCGTCGAGTTTCATCGCGCACTATCGGGATTATCTGCGCCGGCATTGGTCAATGGTCGGGGGCGATGAGCCCTTGGTGGCGGTGGTCAGGCAGCGGCTCGAGGGGCACCTGAGCGACGTCGAGGCGCTGTTGCAACCGCAGCCGTTGGCTGGCCTTGGCGTCGAAGCGTTGCGCGAAAGGCTCGAAGTGTTCGAGCAGGACTGGCGCCGGTTCGGCGAGCTGGCCGGGTTGGCGAGCGCCACGCAGCGTCAGCCGCTCGAGGCGCTCGCGCGTGCGCAACTGCCGGAGTGGTTGCGCGGGCTGGGCGAGGACGAGCGTCAGCGACTGGAGGCGCTTGAGGAGCAGACCTCCCAGGCCGAGGCGCTGGTGGATGGCTTGCTCGATGAGCTGGGTTCGTTGCAAGCCTTCGCCCGGCGACTGGCCAAAGATTACGTCAGGCGTGAACTGGACATGACGGTCGAACCCGACAGCATTCGCGTGCAGGTGCAATGGCGAGGCGTGATGGGCCAGCCGGTGCGCGTCCACAGCCTCAGCCAGCTGCTGGCGTCGGGTCCGATCAGGCCGGACGCCGTCACGGTGTTCCTGGTGGAGAACGGCGCGATGCTGCGCAACCAGGCGCTGATGCCGTCGTTCATCAGCCAGTTGCTGGCGGACGTCGACGCACCTGCCGGGTATCGGCAAGCGCTGGTGGAGCGCCATGGACGAAGAGACCTGCAGGACGCTTTGTTCGATTGGGTCCTGGCGCGGCTGCAGCAAAGTGCGTTCGTTGCTCGCTGTGCCGGTCATTTGCAGGTGGCCAACCATGAAGCGGTCCAGGCCCTGTGGGGCCGCGAGACCGGCCCCCTGCGGGCGAGTGGCCTGGTGCTGCCCAATGCCTTGCGGTGTGACGATGTGCTCTTGTTTCATCGCCAGGACCTGCAAGGCGATGTGCTGTTGTACGCCCCCGGAAAACCGGACGGCCAGGAGTGGATCGAGCTGCCTTCGCTGTGGGCCGTGAGCGTCGAGGTGGGGGCGTGGACGCGCGACGAGGCCGGCCGAGAGTACCTGTTGCAGAGGATCTCCCCGACGGATCGGGACGCGGCCCGCGAGTATTTCAGCCGCGTGATGGACAAGCCGACGGTCTGGGATTCAAGCCGCGACCCCAGGCGGGCGGTGAGCGGTCTCAGCGAATGCCTGCAAGACAGCGTCGCCAGGGGCGTGGACAACCACCTGGCCCAGGTGGAGCAGGACGAGTCGCCCCGTTGGTACGCGGCGATGTCGCTCGATTCCCGGCGCAACCTCAGCAGCTTGAACCAGGAGTTGCGGGTTCATCAGCGCGTGTTCATCGAGCAGATGGCCGGCTACGAAGTCTTCATGGACTTCGCCAAGCGGGTCGTCACCCAGGCGATTGCCCCGTACATGCGCAGCAAGGGCGTGCAGGCGCCGGTCGATCCGGCCACGGTGCTGATCGACTACAGGCCTGGGCTGACAGGCGCGACGATAACCGCCAGTCTGCTGGACCTGGCCATCTACGGGTATGACGACAACGGCGGAATCGACGACCCTCGAAAAGGCGTGCGCTCATCGGTCGGCCAGGACCTGCGGCAAGTGCGCAGCGCGGACCTGGCGGTTTACCTGCGTGGGGCGTATGTGGGGGAGCACTATGGGCGGGACACCCGCGCCCGGTTTCTCGATACCGAGGCGGCGCAATACACCGCCCGCCGCATGGCCTACCGCAATTTGCTGCTGACCCGAATGGACCGCGACCTGCGTGTCGCCATGGGACAGTCCCAGTTGAATGCCGAGCAATTCTGGTGGCTCACCCGGCAGGTCACTCGGCTGGGCGAGCCGGCGCCGGCAGTCGGTCCGGGGTATTCGGGGGCCGCCGTGCAGCAGGAGGGGATGATCCGGTTTACCCTCGGCGGGCAGGTCGTGATCGGCGTGTATGTGTTCGCCTATTTCCAGCCAAGGGGCGTGTATTGGCTGTACACGCCGGATTCTGCGGACGGTATCGCGTTCCGTCGTTACCAGGATTTCTCCGGTGCCGTCGTTGCCCGCCTGCACGATTACCTGCTGGAGCGGGTTGCCCTCGGCGCCCGCGCTGCGGTCAGGCGCACCCTGGTGGCGTTGGCGGCGGGCACCGTGAGCGTGGATACATTGCGCGAGTTCAATCGGGTAAGCGATGTTCGGACGGAGTTCGATGCCTGCATCGAGCGTGCTGTCGCCGATGTGGAAGCGGTCACCCGCAGTCGCGCCGAGGTGATCCGGCAACAGGTCATCAAGGGGTTGCTGTTCGTGTCGGCGCCTATGTGCCTGGTGTACCCACCTTTGGGCTTGCTGTTGGATGCAGTCGTGATCGCCAGCAGCGTCAAGCAGGCAGCCGAGTCCCACGGGCAAGGGGATACGGAACGGGCGTTGGGCCATTGGTTGATGGCCTCCTGGGGCGCCTTGTTCGCCGCCTTGGGCGTTACAACCCTGGTGGCATTGCTGGGGCGGGCGGCCAGCAGCCTCCAGCGGGTGGTCAGGCCGCTGTCACTGTCCGCCCAGCGCCTGGCGGGCTTGCCCCCGCGGATGGCCAGGGACGCCGGGCCGGTGCTCCAGCCCATCCGCTTCAAGCCGAAACAGGCGGTGGGCAAGGCCCCTGACCACCTGGAGTACGTGACCAAGGAGGGAATTTTCAACGGGACCTATCGCAGTCCGGCCAGCGCCTCGCAGCCGCGCAGCCTCTACTACGTGCGCCACCAGGGTCGGTACTACCAGGTGAAGGAAAATACCTATTTCGGCGGTTTGTGCCTGGTGGACGCCCGCCGCCCCGGCGCCTTGTACAACGTGCCCATCCGACGGCTGGGGAACGGTAAATGGGTACGTAACGAAGTCGGCCTGCGTGGGGGTAATGATGAGGTGCTTGTCCTCGGGCACGTGAGGGATTTGCGCGAGGCGTTTCCCGGTCATGTCTTCCCGGATGTCTCAAGGGGGGCGTTGCAGGGCGAGGCGCTGGTGGCGCGCTACAGCGAGGCGGTCGCGGACAATTATCTGTTCTCGTTGAACGCGCAGACCTGCGTGATCGCGGCGTTGTACAGCCCGGCCACCCGGACCGGAGCCGTCATTCACTTCGATCACAACATCCGCGCGCTGATCGAGCGCAGCCTGCGGGACGTCATGCAGCGCCTGGACACGACGGCGCAAGAGGTTCGTGCCACCCTGGTGGGCGGGGATTGGCTGACCGGCACTGACATTGGCGGGCGGGTCCGGTCGGCGATGCGGCGCGAAGGCCTGCAACCGACGTGGGACCACTGGTCGTACTCGTCCTGTTTTGGCAACACTTATGGTCTGGCGCTGGACCTGCGCAATGGCGTGACATCGGTCTTCAAGACCTCGCGCGGCCAGGTCGAGCGTTACTACATCCCGGTGCTGGCGCGGGCGAAGAAGAGCGCCGATCCGGTTTCGGCGCGAGCCCGCGGGTTCATGCGGCGCGTGCGCAACGAACCCCTGGTCGCCAATCCCAGCGGTGCCATCAGCACGGGGCAGGGGCGGCTGGCGACGCCGGCAGAAGTCGAAGCGCAGGCCTTCGCGACGGTGCTGCTGAGCTGAGCGATCGGCAGGCAAAAAAAGACCCCGGCCAATGGGCCGGGGTCCTTTACATCGCTCGAAGCATCAAGCCTGGTGGGCCAGCTTGTGTTCCAGGTAATGAATGTTGACGCCGCCTTCGCAGAAGCCTTCGTCACGGACCAGATCACGGTGCAGCGGGATGTTGGTCTTGATCCCGTCCACCACGATTTCGTCCAGGGCATTGCGCATGCGCGCCATGGCTTCGTCGCGGGTCGCACCGTAGGTGATCAGCTTACCGATCAACGAATCGTAGTTCGGCGGAACGGCATAACCGCTGTACAGGTGCGAGTCGACGCGAACGCCATTGCCGCCCGGGGCGTGGAAATGCTTGACCGTGCCTGGGCTTGGCATGAAGGTTTTCGGGTCTTCGGCGTTGATCCGGCATTCCAGTGCGTGACCGCGGATGACCACGTCATCCTGGGTGAACGACAGCTTGTTGCCGGCGGCAATGCTGAGCATTTCCTTGACGATGTCGATACCGGTGACCATCTCCGAAACCGGGTGCTCCACCTGAACACGGGTGTTCATTTCGATGAAGTAGAAACGACCGTTCTCGTAGAGGAACTCGAAGGTGCCGGCGCCGCGGTAGCCGATGTCGATGCAGGCCTTGACGCAACGGGCCAGGACTTCCTGGCGCGCCTGCTCGTCGATGCCCGGTGCTGGCGCTTCTTCGAGTACCTTCTGGTGACGACGTTGCAGCGAGCAATCGCGGTCCCCCAGGTGGATGGCCTGGCCTTGGCCGTCGGACAACACCTGGACTTCGACGTGGCGTGGGTTGGTGAGGAATTTTTCCAGGTAGACCATCGGGTTGCCGAACGCCGCGCCGGCTTCGGAGCGGGTCAGTTTCGCCGAGGAAATCAGGTCTTCTTCCTTGTGTACCACGCGCATGCCGCGACCACCGCCGCCGCCAGCGGCCTTGATGATCACCGGGTAGCCCACTTCACGACCGATGCGCAGAGCGGTTTCTTCGTCTTCAGGCAACGGGCCGTCGGAACCCGGAACGGTCGGTACGCCGGCAGCGATCATGGCGTGCTTGGCCGATACCTTGTCGCCCATCAGGCGGATGGTGTCGGCTTTCGGACCGATGAAGGCAAAACCGGAGTTCTCGACCTGTTCGGCGAAGTCGGCGTTTTCCGCCAGGAAGCCGTAGCCTGGGTGAATGGCGGTGGCGCCGGTCACTTCGGCAGCGGCGATGATCGCCGGGATGTGCAGGTAGGAGTGCGCAGCCGACGCCGGACCGATGCAGACGGATTCGTCTGCCAGGCCCAGGTGCATCAGTTCTTTGTCGGCCTTGGAGTAAACGGCGACGGTCTTGATGCCCATCTCCTTGCAGGCTCGCAGAATCCGCAGGGCGATCTCACCGCGGTTTGCGATCAGGACTTTTTCCAACTTCGCAGTCATCAAAGGCTCTCCGCGGTTCAAACGATGGTGAACAGCGGTTGGTCGTACTCAACCGGCTGGCCGTCTTCGACGAGGATGGACTCGATCACACCGCTGGTTTCAGCTTCGATGTGGTTCATCATCTTCATGGCTTCGACGATGCACAGGGTGTCGCCTTTCTTCACGGTCTGGCCCACTTCAACGAAGGACGGCGAGGTTGGCGAAGACTTGCGGTAGAACGTGCCTACCATGGGCGAACGAGCGACGGTGCCGTTGAGTGCCGGAGCGGCGGCAGCGGCTGGAGCAGCGGCGGTGGCGGCTGCCGGTGCGGCTGGCGCAGGGGCGGCTGCGGGTGCTTGCATCGGTGCCGGGGCATAGAACTGCTGGGCTGGCGTCTTGCTGTGGCGGCTGATGCGTACGGACTCTTCGCCTTCCTTGATCTCCAGCTCGTCGATGCCGGACTCTTCCAGCAATTCGATCAGTTTCTTAACTTTACGGATATCCATGAATCATCAACTCCCAAGGGTCGGTCAGGGGCGTGTAGCTTGTTGTTCAAGCTGCTCCAGGGCAGCCTCCAGGGCCAATCGGTAACCGCTGGCGCCAAGGCCGCAGATCACTCCCACCGCTACATCGGAGAAGTAAGAGTGATGGCGGAAAGGTTCGCGTTTATGCACGTTGGACAAATGCACTTCGATGAATGGGATGCTCACCGCCAGCAGCGCGTCACGTAATGCGACACTTGTGTGTGTAAAAGCTGCTGGATTGATCAGAATGAAGTCCACGCCTTCGCCACGCGCGGCATGGATGCGATCGATCAATTCATATTCGGCATTGCTTTGCAGGTAGAGCAGATGATGGCCGGCGGCGCGGGCCCGCTGCTCCAGGTCCTGGTTGATCTGCGCCAGTGTCACCGCGCCGTAGACGCCAGGTTCGCGGGTGCCAAGCAGGTTCAGGTTGGGTCCGTGCAGGACCAAAAGGGTTGCCATCTGCTGTTCCTTGTTATCCGTGCGCAGGTGTCAGAACCCGGCGACTATGCCGCAAAGCCTTAATGACTGTCCAGTTCTCTGCAATAGCCAGCACGATGACCGATGTTTGCGCGAAATTTATGACCATGCCCCAGGATCCGGTCATCTGCAGCCGGAAAGCCCGCACTGAACCTTGTGGTAGCGGGCTTGCACGCGAAGGGGCCGGTACATCCAATATCGTCGCAAGCTGACCCCCCGCTTTCGCGGGCAAGCCCGCTCCCACAGTGGGTGTTGTGGTGGATGTTAATCCTGCGACCAACCCGAATGATTGTGGGAGCGGGCTTGCCCGCGAAGGGGGCGGTACATCCGACATCGTTGCAAGCTGACCCAGCGCTTTCGCGGGCAAGCCCGCTCCCACAGTGGGTGTTGTGGTGAATGTTAATCCTGCGACCAACCCGAATGATTGTGGGAGCGGGCTTGCCCGCGAAGGGGGCGGTACATCCGACATCGTTGCAAGCTGACCCAGCGCTTTCGCGGGCAAGCCCGCTCCCACAATGGGTGGGTGGCGGACGTTAATTCTGGGGCCAACCTGAATGATTGTGGGATAGGGGGTTAGACCCGGAATGCTTGCACCGCCGTGTGCAGGCGTCCGCCCAGTACCAGCAGGTTGTCGCCTTGTTCCCGGCCCTGGCCGATGCGCAGCAGGTTGTCGCCGCCCAGTTGGTGGATGCGTTCGCTGTGGTCGCGGATTTCGCTGACGGCGCCGCTCTGTTGGGCGGTGACGTCAGCGATGCGCACGGCGGTGTCGGCGATGGTCTGGATGGCGCCGACGATTTCATCCAGCGCACCGTCGGCGGCCTGGGCCTGGTTGGCGGTGGCTTCGGCGTGTTCGACCTGGGCGCGCATGCCGTCCACCGACTGGCGTGCGGCCTGTTGCAAGCGGGCGATCAGGGTCTGGATCTCGGCGGTGGCGCCGGCTGTGCGTTGGGCCAGGGAGCGAACCTCTTCGGCCACCACTGCGAAGCCGCGGCCCATTTCCCCGGCGCGGGCCGCTTCGATGGCGGCGTTGAGGGCCAGCAGGTTGGTCTGGTCGGCGATGGAGCGAATCACCGTCAGCACGCCGCCGATGGTGGCCGACTCCTCGGCCAGTTGCTCGATCATTTGCGCGTTGTCCTGCACTTCCCCCACCAGTGCATGCAAACCGGTAAGGCTCAGGCCGATGACTTTCTGTCCTTGTTCCACCGCGTGGCCGGCGCTACGGCTGGCGTCGGCGGCCTGGCTAGCGTCGCCAGCGACTTGCTGGATCGTCGCCTCCAATTCGCTGAGGGAGTCTCGGATCAGCGCCGTGTCGTCGGCCTGGTCCTCGGCGCCGCTGTGCAGCTCGCCGCTCAGTTCCGCCAGGGTCCGGCTGCTGCCGGCCACTTGTTCGGCGTTCACGCGAATGGTGCCCACCAGATCCACCAGGTAGGCGCGCAGGCGATTGAGCGACGCTTCGATGTCCTGCAGTTCGCGGTTGCTGGCGCCCACCCGGATGTCGCGGCTGAAATCGCCCTCCGCCCAGGTCGACAAGGCGGGCGCCAGGTGGGTCAGGGTCCGGGCGAGACGTCGCTGCAAGGTGTCGATGAGCAACGCGATCAGCAGGATCAGGCCGATCATCACGCCCTGGATCAAGCGCACCTCGCCCTGGATCCGCCCGTGTTGGGCCCGCACCGCAGGCTCCATGGCATCGATGGCCTGCTGCACGTCAGCGGTCTTGAGGTGCGTGGCGTTGCTCAACTCGGTGCGTTTCTGGATCAGTTCCCGAGTGCGCGACAGCTCCGCTGGGTAGCGGCCAAGCAGGCTGTTGAGTTCGCGTTTGAGAGCGATGCCGGCATCTTCGGCGGCGGTTTTTTCCTGGGTTTCCAGGCCCATCAGCGCAGCGAAATCATCGCCGGCGGTTTCGCTACTGGCCGTCACGCCGAGCAGTGGCAAGCCATCGAGCTGGGCGGCCTGGGTGCGGATGCTCTGCAGTTCCCGTTCGACGTCGGCGGCCATTTCACTGCGACCGCTGCTGACCAGCTTGTCCCGGGTGAGGGACAGCCGGCCCAGGTGCTGCGACGCGGCGAACAGCGGTGGCAGGTAGGCCGGCGCGCCTTGGGCGTATTGGGCGAGCTGGTCGAGGTTGGCGCTCAATTCACGTTCGGCCTGGAGCAACAGGGCCTGGGGGTCGCCGGCCAGCTTGCCGGCGCCCAGCAGGTCGGTCTTGCTGAAGCTGTCGAGGTTGGACAGGCTCGGGCGCAGGGTCTGGGCCAGCTCCGGCGGGAACGCATCGAGTTCCTTTTGCAGGGTTTCCAAGGCCTGGGTCGCGGCGCTCAGGCGCAAGGCATCGCCGCTGTTCAGGTACTCCTCGATGTTGCGTGTCACCTCGCCCTGAAACTGCCGCGACAGGCCCAGGTAGCGTTCCATCAACAGATAGGGGCGTTCCAGGGCGATCTGCGACCACCACAACGTGGCACCCAGGCCCAGGCACACGGCAACTAAAAGAAGGGTATTGAGATTGGTCAGCAGCTTCAGGCGCATCAAGGGTCTACCAAGGGCAGAATCGTAAGTGCCTGAAGTTATTGCGTTTGAGTTACAGGTTTATGACTGAATCGGTGGATTCCGATGAAAAAGTGGCACTTTGCCTGGCCGCCTGCACGCGGTTGCGTCCGGCGTGCTTGGCCCGGTACAGCGCCTCGTCCGCCTGGCTCGCCATCATCAGGCTGTCGGAGTCATCGCTCATCTCCACCACGCCGGCGCTGAAGGTGCACCACAAGTCATGGGGCTGGGCCGGGTAGTGGATTTCGGCAAAGCGCTGGCGGATTTCATCCAGCACCTTGCAGGCCGCCTCGATGTCGGTGTCGGGCATGACGATGGCGAACTCTTCGCCCCCGTAGCGGCCGATGAAATCGGTCTTGCGCAGACGCTGCTTGAGAAACAGCGCCAGGCTCTTGATCACCCGGTCACCCATGGGGTGGCCATGGCTGTCATTGACCCGCTTGAAGTGGTCGATGTCGAGCATGGCGAAACTCAGCGGCTTGCCTTCCCGGCGGGCGCGGAAACTGCAATCTTCGAGCAACTGCAGGATGTGCGTGTGGTTGTACAGCCCGGTGAGGCTGTCGCGCACCATCCGCGCCTTGAGGTTGCGCGCCCGTGCCGCGCGGTTGCGCACGGTGGTGATCAGGTGGCGGGGCTTGATCGGTTTGGTCAGGAAGTCGTCGCCGCCTTCGCTCATGGCATCGAGCTGCTTGTCCAGGTCGTCTTCGGCGGACAGGTAGATGATCGGCACGCTGACGTAGCGGTCGTTGTGGCGGATCACCTTGGCCAACTCGGTGCCGGTGCAGGCGGGCATGTACATGTCGAGGATGATCAGGTCGGGCTGGAAGTCCGCCAGCTCGGCCATGGCCTGGATCGGCTCGATCAGCGTGCGGGTGACGATGCCGGCACTGTTGAGCAGGCGTTCGGTGTGCAGGGCCTGGGCGCGGGAGTCATCGATGATCAGCACTTTGTAGGGCTCGTACTGGGCGACGCAGGTCAGCACTTCGATTTTTTCCAGCAGGCTCGAGGCTTCGAGCGTGCCGGTGAGGAACTCCTGCCCGCCGGCCCGCACGGCCGCCAGGCGGGTCGGCGTGTCGGTTTCCAGCAAACTGAAGAACAGCAGCGGCAGCGGCTGGTCCAGGCCTTCCTGGGCTTCGGCGGCCAGTTTCAGGCCGGCGCCGGGGCCGCTGAAATCCACGTCCATGACAATCGCCGCCGGCAGGCGCTCGACCATCGTCGCCCGAAATGCCGCGACGCTGTCCAGGGCCTGGGCACTGAGACCGAAGAATTCCAATTGCTTGGCCAGGCGCTCGGCGCGGTCGTGGTCTTGCAGCAGTACATAGATGGGTTTGCGCAGCGGCGGCAGGAAGGTCTGTTCGAGTTGGTCGCCATGGCGCAGGCCGGTGCGCGACAGGCGCTGCATCAGGCGGTTGATTTCGGTGATCAGGTGGCTGCTCAGGCGTCCGCGGTTGGCGTCCACTGCCTGCAACGACTGACTGATGCCTTGGGCGAGCTGGGTGTGTTCGGGTTGTTCGAAGCGTTCGGCAAAACGCAGCAGCCGCAGATTGGCTTCGCTGAGCTCGGAAAGATCGGTGCTGGACCACTCGCTGCGCTGCAGGCGCTGCCAGATCTCCAGGATCTGACGAGCCTGGTGAATTACCCGCTGGGCAAAGTGATGCTTGAGGCGCTCGCGGCTGGGGTCTTCTGGCTCGGTCATATCCTGACTACTAGTTAGGCTGCATGCTGAGGTCGACTGGTGGCTCTATGCTAGCACCTCTTTTCCCTTGCATCAGTGTCATACGTCAATAATCTGTCCAACCGCGACATTCAGTTAATGACCGGCCAGTTTCGAAGACCGACGGCGGCGCTTCATTTATAGTGGCTGCTCGACGACCCTGCCAGGGCAGGCCTGATTGGCCGCCACATTATCGCGTTTCAAATCAGGCACGATGGCGTAGGGTTGTGGTCGAACCGAGAACTCAAGTGATTGAAGGGATATCGCCATGCTGGACTGGAAAAACCGCGCGGGCAGCGCGCCTGAACGTGCCGCCGAACCGAAATCGGACACCCGCAGCTACCTGGGTGGGCTGTTGTTCAGTCGGGCACTGGCGACGCTGGTCGGCCTGTACTTGCTGGTGACCATCGCCCTGGGTTGGTATTGGAGCCAGGAGCCGGCGCTGTTCCCGGTGCAGCAGAACGCCCAGGCGGCAGCCGAGCGGGACGGCCGGCAAATGGTGGTGGGCTACACCACCGTCGAGACCCTCAAGACCGTGGCCGGCACCTTGCTGACCAAACCGGGCGGCTACATTTCCAACGACCGTTTCCCGCCGGGCCTGTGGATGGACAACATGCCGAGCTGGGAATACGGCGTGCTGGTGCAGGTTCGCGACCTGAGCCGCGCCTTGCGCAAGGACTTCGCCCGTTCCCAGTCACAGTCCGCCGAAGACGCCGATCTGGCCAAGGCCGAGCCGCGCTTCAACTTCGATAACCGCAGTTGGGTGCTGCCCTCCAGTGAGTCGGAGTACCAGGAAGGCATCAATTCCCTGAGCCGCTACCAGGCACGCCTGTCCGATCCGGCCCAGAAGAGCGCGCTGTTTTACGCCCGTGCCGACAACCTGAACAACTGGCTGGGGGATGTCGGCACTCGCCTGGGTTCGTTGTCCCAGCGCCTGTCGGCCAGCGTGGGCCGGGTCAAGCTCAACACGTCGCTGAAAACCGAAATTCCGGCGCCGGGCCAGGTGCCGCAGGTGGATGAAGAAGTCGTCGAGACCCCATGGATGCAAATCGACAACGTGTTCTACGAGGCGCGCGGCCAGGCATGGGCGCTGTCGCATTTGCTGCGGGCCATCGAGGTGGACTTCGCCGACGTGCTGGCGAAGAAGAACGCCACCGTCAGCGTCCGGCAGATCATTCGTGAACTGGAAGCGTCCCAGGAACCGGTCTGGAGCCCGATGATCCTCAATGGCAGCGGCTTCGGCGTGTTGGCGAACCATTCGCTGGTGATGGCCAACTACATTTCCCGGGCCAACGCGGCGGTCATCGACCTGCGGCAACTGCTGAACCAGGGCTGATCGATGAGCGAAAGCGCCCGGGAGGTCGCCCACCGAGAGGCCTCGGATGCCGAGCTGATCGCCTGGGTCGATGAACACGACAACCTGCTGGGCAGCCTGGTGCGCTCGGACTTGCGTGAGCGCGGGCTGATCGGGCGCGGCACCTACATCCTGTTGTTCAACTCGGCCGGTGAACTGTGTGTTCACCGGCGCACGTTGAGCAAGGCGATCTACCCAGGGTTCTGGGACGTGGCGGCGGGCGGCATGGTGCAGGCCCACGAGACCTACACCGAATCGGCCGCCCGGGAGCTGGCCGAGGAACTGGGCGTGAGCGGCGTCGCGCTGACCGCCCACGACCACTTCTATTTCGAGGACACCGGCAGCCGGCTGTGGTGCTCGGCGTTCTCGGCGGTGTGGGACGGTCCCCTGGTGCTGCAACCGGAAGAAGTGCTCGAAGCGCGGTTTCTGCCCATCGACCAGGTGCTGGATGAAATCCGCCGCAAGCCTTACTGCCCGGACTCGCTGGCGGCGTTGGAGCGCTATTTGCGCGCCCACGGCGATGGCGTCGCAAAGAAGCTATAAATTGGTCCGATTGGCCCTTAGCAAGTCGGCTTTTTGCCGTTACACTGCGCGACTTTTCAAGCTGAACCGACGTCTGCGGTCCAGTAGCGCTGCCCCTGCCTGAGTGGGGCTTCGCGGTCGAGGCATTGCTCTCTCGACCAGTCTTTGTCCTCCCGAGAGGATTGCCGGTGGCCAAAAAAGCCGCATCCTTCGCCGCCTTGGGCGGCCTGGTATTTTCTACCGACGCCGGTCGTCATTGCCCTGATTGCCGTCAACCGGTGGATGCCTGCATCTGCAAACAGACCGTCATCCCTGCCGGTGATGGCATTGCCCGCGTGCGCCGCGAAAACAAGGGCCGCGGCGGCAAGACGGTGACCACGATCACCGGCGTGCCGTTGGCCGAAGACGCGCTCAAGGAATTGGCAACGACGTTGAAGAAACGCTGTGGCACCGGTGGCGCGTTGAAGGACGGCGTCATCGAGATCCAGGGCGATCACGTCGAGCTGTTGCTGGCCGAATTGGTCAAGCACGGTTTCAAGGCCAAGAAATCCGGCGGCTAGCAGCCTCTGTGAAAACCACCCTCGGCTTGATCCGAACGTATGGTTCGCGGTCGCCCGCATGGTTTTCACAGAGCCTGTTCTGAACGGGTTTCTAAACTCAGCGCTGCCAGCAGGGTCTACCCTGCTGACAGACAATTCGTCATTCTCACTCTCTAGACTGCCCCAGCCTCCGACCGGATGGTGCATTTTGACTTCTTTATAGGGGACTTCGATGTCCGTACGACGCACACGCAAAGACGATGGCAGCCAATGGACAGTTGCGGACAGCCGCAGTGTTTACGGGATTCGCCATTGGGGGGCCGGGTATTTCGCGATCAATGACGCCGGTCGCGTCGAAGTCCGTCCGAACGGTCCCGGCAGCTCGCCCATCGACCTGTTCGAGCAAGTCGAGCAACTGCGCCAGAGCGGCCTGTCGCTGCCCTTGCTGGTGCGCTTCCCCGACATCCTGCAAGACCGCGTGCGCCAGCTCACCGGTGCGTTCGACAGCAACATCGCGCGTCTGGAATACCAGAGCCAATACACCGCGCTCTACCCGATCAAGGTCAACCAGCAGGAAGCGGTGATCGAGAACATCATCGCCACCCAGAATGTTTCCATCGGCCTGGAAGCCGGTTCCAAGCCGGAGCTGCTGGCGGTGCTGGCGCTGGCGCCGAAGGGCGGGACCATCGTCTGCAACGGCTACAAGGACCGTGAGTTCATCCGCCTGGCGCTGATGGGCCAGAAACTGGGCCACAACGTTTTCATCGTCATCGAGAAAGAGTCCGAAGTCGGCCTGGTGATCGAAGAGGCGACCTCGCTCAAGGTCAAGCCACAGGTCGGCCTGCGGGTGCGCCTGTCGTCCCTGGCGTCGAGCAAGTGGGCCGATACCGGCGGCGAGAAATCCAAGTTCGGCCTGTCGGCCGCGCAACTGTTGTCGGTGGTCGAGCGCTTCCGCGCCGCGGGCCTGGACCAGGGCATCCGCCTGTTGCACTTCCACATGGGTTCGCAAATCGCCAACCTGGCGGACTACCAGCACGGCTTCAAGGAAGCGATCCGCTACTACGGCGAGCTGCGCAACCTTGGCCTGCCGGTGGACCACATCGACGTGGGCGGTGGCCTGGGCGTGGACTACGACGGCACCCACTCGCGCAATGCCAGTTCGATCAACTACGACATGGACGACTACGCCGGTGTCGTGGTCGGCATGCTCAAGGAGTTCTGTGACGCCCAGGGCCTGCCGCATCCGCACATTTTCTCCGAAAGCGGCCGGTCGCTGACCGCCCACCACGCCATGCTGGTGGTGCAGGTGACCGACGTCGAGAAGCACAACGACGACGTGCCGGTGATCGACAACAAGCTGGAACTGCCGGAAACCGTGCAATGGCTGGTGGACCTGTTGGGGCCGACCGACATCGAGATGGTCACCGAGACCTACTGGCGTGCCACCCACTACATGAGTGACGTGGCCGCGCAGTACGCCGACGGCAAGTTGACCCTGGCCGAGAAAGCCCTGGCCGAGCAGTGCTACTTCGCCGTTTGCCGGCGCCTGCACAATTCGCTGAAGGCTCGCCAGCGGTCCCACCGCCAGGTGCTGGACGAACTCAATGACAAGCTGGCCGACAAGTACATCTGCAACTTCTCGGTGTTCCAGAGCCTGCCGGACACCTGGGCCATCGGCCAGGTATTGCCGATCCTGCCGTTGCATCGCCTCGACGAAGAGCCGATGCGCCGTGCCGTGCTGCAAGACCTGACCTGCGACTCCGATGGCAAGATCAAGCAGTACGTCGACGAGCAGAGCATCGAGACCAGCCTGCCGGTGCATGCCCTCAACACGGGCGAAGACTACCTGCTGGGCATCTTTCTGGTGGGCGCCTACCAGGAAATCCTGGGCGACATGCACAACCTGTTCGGTGACACCGACTCGGTGAACATTTACCAGAACGCCGACGGCAGTGTGTACCACGCTGGTATCGAGACCCACGACACCATCGAGGACATGCTGCGCTACGTGCACCTGTCGCCGGAAGAGTTGATGACTCACTACCGCGACAAGTGCGCCAGCGCCCGGATCAGCGCTGCCGAGCGCACCCAGTTCCTGGACGCCTTGCGCCTGGGCCTGACGCGTTCGTCGTATCTGTCTTCTTGATGGGGGCCTGAGCGTCCACCGAACCTGTGGCGAGGGGATTTATCCCCGTTCGGCTGCGAAGCAGCCGTAAAACCGGCTAACGAGATTTGCCTGTTGCTCCACAGACTGGGTTCTGGGGCCGCTTCGCAGCCCAACGGGGATAAATCCCCTCGCCACAGGGGCTCCGGCGCCATTTTCAACTGGACGGCAAATGCCCTTCGCTCTGTCAGAAACTGCATCGCATACTGCGGGAGTTTTCGGACAGTCCTGAAGGGCATTTTTGTTTGTGCCGGTGTTATTTCCGTGCATTGGCGCATATAACCGGCGTAGTCCTAATTTCGTGTAGTCCCTTTCCTAACTTGTACTTCGGCCCTCTACTCGGCCATGGCTCTCGGCGAGAATCCTCGGCCGCCCCTCCTGTAGAGAAACGCCGATGTCCGATCCAGCCCGCGAGTCAGCCTTTCGTCTGGAGATAGCCGGTCTGCCCGAACCCTTGGTCGTCGTGGCCTTCACGGGCAGCGAAGCCATCAGCGAACCCTTCGCCTATGAGGCGCAATTGTTGCTCCCCGACGCCCCCGTGGACTTGGCCGGGCTGCTGTACCGCAACGTGTGGCTGAGCTTCGGCGCACCGGGCCGAGGCATTCATGGGCAATTGCACGAACTGCTCGAGCAGCCTCCGGGCGCCGGCTGCCGGGTGCGTATCGGGCCGAAGCTGGCTTGCCTGGCGCAGCGCTTCAGCCAACGGGTGTTCGCTGCTCGCTCGGTGCCGCAGATCCTGCGCCAGGTGCTCCGGGAACATGGCATCGGCGGCCGGCACCTGTGCCTGGACCTGAGCGGCGATTACCCTGCGCAAGACTTCTGCACCCAATACCGGGAGTCGGACCTGCAATTTCTCCAACGGCTGTGCGCGCAAGCCGGCATCCATTTTCATTTCGAACAGACCCCGGACGGACATTGCCTGGTTTTCACCGACAGTCCAGACCGTTTCCCGTTGGTGGGCGAGGCGGTTTATGGCGACCACCGGCCAGCGCCGGGCGTCCGGGCCTTCAGTGTGCAGAGCACGCTGCCGGGCGCACAGGTTGCCCGGGGGCGCAGCGACCTGAAGAACCTGCACGTTGGTCGAGCGGTGACGCTGGCAGCGCATCCCCTGGAGGGCTGGAACCGCTGCTGGCTGCTGACCGGCGTCGAGCACCGCGGCCAGGCGGGGGTGTATGGCAACCAGTTCAAGGCCATCCCCCAGGGCGCGCCGTGGCAGACGGCCCCGCGGGCGACGAAGCCGCGCATGGCGAGCCGGCAACGGGGTTGGGTGGTCGCGGTGGATGAGCCGGCGATGCAAGAAGCCGGGCGTGTGGCGGTGCAGTTCGACTGGGTCTACCAGGGCGAGGGCGCCCGTTCCAGCCATTGTTGGCTGCCGTTGGCGCCCGAATTGCTGGCGGGGGCGGACGAGTTGCGCGAGGGCACCGAGGTGTTGGTGAGTTTTATCGAAGGCGATCCGGATCGTCCGTTGATCAGTGCCTTTCTCGACGGCCCCGCGTTGGCTGCGCCGGTTGAGCCTGCGGCCGCCCCGATCGCCGACCGCGCACCGGGGCCGGCGGTTGCCGACCCGATGCTCCTGTCGGCGATCCGCAGTGCCGAGCCGCTGGTCTTGTTGTGCCTGCTACCCGGCGGCGGCAGTTTCAGCCATTGCGCAGAGGCGTTGTGCACCTGCCGGTTGCTCACCCAGCCCGGCGCGGGTATCGCGCCGTGAGCGCCGGCGCCCTGGCCGGGTCCCATTGGTTGCTGCTCGACGTACCGAGTGCGCCCGACGCGACGTGGCGCCTGCAAGAACAGTTCGCGGGGGTTCAGGCTGAGGTGCTGTTCGACGACACCGAGTTGCACGGCCTCGGGGAGCACAGCCCACTGTTGCTGGATCTTCGGCGAGCGGGTGGGTTGGTCAGTCTCTGTCATCTGGATCCGCAGGCCTGGCCGGGGCTGGTGTTGATCAGCAGTGCGTCGGCGGAACAACTGCTGGCGCATCTGCGGCGGATGCTGACGGTGACCTTGGGCCTGCACCACAAAGCGTTGCTGAACTATTACAACCCGCACACCGCCAGCTATTTTTTCGACGGTTGCGACCCGCAGGAACTCAGTTGCTGGCTGGGGCCCATCAGCCAGGTGCGTTGGTTCGGTGGCACCTGGGCCGACCGCGCCATCGGCAGCCTGGGCTGGCAGCAACTGACCAATCCCGGGTTGCCGGTGACGGCGCTGGAGAACGAACACAGCCTCAGTGATCGGCAGCAACGCCAACTCCAGCAATGCCTGCTGGAGCGCCACGCCTGGCGCTGGTCGCGCGCCATCGGGCGTGATTATCACTTGCTCTGGAAGCGCTTTCAGGAGGGGCTGGGGCTGGGGTTCACCGAACAGGCGTTGCTCGATGACTGGTTGTGGCTTCGCCTGCAACACCCCGATGCCCGGCCGGTGCCGAAGTTGGAAGGCCGGTCGCCACGGGAATACCTCGATCAGCTACGCCGGGCATGGCAGGGCGGTCCGGGGTGAGATGTCATGGGCTGGGGCTGCCCAGCCATTGATCGCGCCGTTGCAGATGCCAGGCGATGGCCCCGAGGGTCAGGCTGCGCAAGGCCATGAACAGCAGGAAGGTGATCCACAACCCGTGGTTGCCCAAGCCTTGCAGCGCCCAGGCGACAGGCAGTACCAGCAACAGCGTCAGCAGCATGCCGTTGCGCATTTCCCGGGCGCGGGTGGCGCCGATGAACAGCCCGTCGAGCAGGTAGCTCCAGACCGCAATCAGCGGCAGGGCCGCCAGGTAAGGCAGATACTGGTCGGCGGTGGCGCGCACGTCGGGAATGTCGGTTTGCATCGCGATGAACAGGTGGCCGGCGAGCAGGAACAGCAGCGCGAACCCAAGGCTTGCAATCAGCGACCAGCCGCAGGCCACCACCAGCGAACGGCGCAGGGCGAGGCGATCGCGGGCGCCGATGGCATGCCCGCACAAAGCTTCCACCGCGTGGGCGAGGCCGTCCAGGGCGTGGGCGGTCAGCAGCAGGCCGTTGAGCAGCAGGGCATTGGCTGCCACGGTCGCGTCCCCTAGCCGCGCGCCTTGCACGGTGATCAGGAAGAACACCGCTTGCAGCGCCAGGCTGCGAATGAAAATGTCCCGGTTCACCGCCAGCAGTGGGCGCCAGCTCTGCCACCGCCCCAAGGCTGCCCAGGCCACCTGTCCGGGCCAGGCCCGCAGAGTCTTGCGTGCCAGGGCCAGGCCGACCAGCGCACCGGTCCACTCGGCAATCACCGAGGCCCGGGCCGAACCGGCCACGCCCCAGTCCAGGCCGATCACGAACCACAGGTTCAGGGCGATGTTCACCAGGTTGGTCACCAGCAGGATCGCCAGCGGCGCTCGGGCATTCTGGGCACCGAGGAACCAGCCCACCAATGCATAGCTGGCCAGCGCCGCCGGTAGGCCGAAGAGCCGGGTGTGGAAAAAGTCGCGGGTCAATTGGTCGAGTTCGGCCGATGGCTGCATGAAGTGCAACGCCACGCCACTCAGCGGTACGCCGACGGCGCCGAGCACCACCGCCAGCAACAGGCCTTGCACCAGCACCTGCCGCAGCGCCGCGCCATCGCCACGTCCGGCGGCCTGGGCGGCGAACCCGGTGGAGCCCATGCGCAGGAAACCCATGGCCCACGCCAGCACGGTATACAGACTCGCCCCGACCGCCACCGCGCCCAGCTGATGGGCATGGGGCAAATGGCCGATGACCGTACTGTCCACCAGCGCCACCAGCGGCACGGAAATGTTCGAGAGAATCATCGGCGCCGCCAGCGCCCAGACCCGGCGATGGGTAAGGCGGTCGCGCCAGTCGGTGATCAGGTGGGACATGCGGGCTCCTTGATGGAGCGCAATTGTAGCGGGTTCTCTGGATGATCGTTTCCAGTCCCTGCGAAGCACGCCGCACTTCGCAGGCCCGTTTTTTGTGGCGAGGGGATTTATCCCCGTTCGGCTGCGAAGCAGTCGTAAATCCGACTAACGCGGTTTACCTGATGTACCGCATGGCCTGGGTTTGGGGCTGCTGCGCAGCCCAGCGGGGATAAATCCCCTCGCCACAACTGTGCTCCTGCATAGGCTCGTGCGACCTCAGTGAATGATCCAACTCAACAACCACAACCCCAATACCAACCAGATAATCCCCATGATGATCGAGGCCCGCATAAAGGCGCGGATAGCCGAATACAGCATCATCAACCCGATGATCAGCGCGATGATGCTGATGATCGAGGTGTCCATGCCCAAGGTGCGCGCCAGGCCGTCGACGAAGTTGCCGCCGGCGTGGGCCAGGGTGTTGAACAGGCCGCTGAGCAGGTCGACGATGAAGCGGATCACCGAACCGAGCGCTTGGCCGAGCCATTCGAAAAAGCTTTCTACCTGCATGTGTGCATCCTGATGAGGGGGATCCGGGTTGAACTGTGTCTGATTGTAGGAGCTGTTGGCGTCGCGATGGTTCGATTATGGGGCAAATTGCCACGCGCACCGAGAGGCTTGCCTTCCCCGGTCATCCCCCCGAAGCTATGCGCATTCAGGAGAGCCCGATGAACCTTGTTGAACTGACCGAACGCCTGCACGCCATTCGTGACCGTAACGATTGGCGGCGCTTCCACAGCCCGAAGAACCTCGCCATGGCCGCCAGCGTGGAAATGGCCGAGCTGGTGGAGATTTTCCAGTGGCTGACCGAGGATCAGTCCCGCCAGTTGCCGGCAGACACCCTGGCCCATGCCGGGCAGGAAGTCGGTGACATCGTGTTGTACCTGTTGCTGTTGTGCAGCGAATTGGGCCTGGACATGGACGCCGTGGTGCGCAACAAGCTGGCCGACAGCGAGCGGCGGTTCCGCCAATGAGCGACCGTCATTTCGACCAGTTGGCCACGCGGTTTGCCGAGAAAATCTACGGCGGGGCCAAGGGCGCGATCCGCCTGGCGGTGCTTCAGGCCGATCTGTTGGAAACCTTGCCGGATCGCCCGCTGCGGGTGCTGGATATCGGCGCCGGCCTGGGCCATATGTCGCTTTGGCTGGCCGAGCGCGGTCACCAGGTGACCCTCGCCGAGCCGGCCGAGCCCATGCTCGAAGGTGCCCGCCAACGGTTTGCCGAGGCGGGGCAGCAGGCAACGTTCATCCAGGCGCCGTGGCAGGATCTGCTTGGCCAGCTCACCGAGCCCTACGACCTGGTGCTGTGCCATGCGGTGCTCGAATGGCTGGCCGAGCCCCATGCCATCCTGCCGGTGCTGCATCAGCTCACGGCGCCGGGCGGCTGGTTGTCCCTGGCGTTCTACAACCGCGATGCGCTGGTCTATCGCAACCTGCTCAAGGGGCATTTCCGCAAGTTGCGCAAAAATGACATGGCCGGCGAAAAACAGAGCCTGACACCGCAACAACCCCTTGATCCGCGCGCGTTGGCGGCGCAACTTGAAGGCCTGTGGCAGGTCGAAAACCAGAGTGGCGTGCGGGTTTTCCATGACTACATGCCCGTGGAATTCCAAGGGCGCGTGGAGCTGGCGCAGTTGCTGGAGATGGAGCTGGCCCACCGTCGCCATCCCGCGTTTGCCGGATTGGGACGTTATCTGCACTGGATCTGCCGTCCTCGCTGATCCAGCGGCACTGGAGAGCAACATGAAAGGTCGTTCAGGGGTATTGGTGCTGTGCCTGGGGCTTTCGGCCTGCCAGGGCAGCAACCCGTATGTCGCCACTTCCAACCCGCTGCCGCCGGCACCACCGGAAGCCGCCCAGGTGTTCGACCGCAGTGCGTACCCCGCGCCGCCTCGAGACTACGGGCGCTACCGCAGTTGGGCCTGGCGCAACGGGCAACTGCCGCCGGGCACTGCGTGGGCGGACTCGGCCCAGGTGGCCGAGGCAGTGAGTAACGCGCTGGACCAGCGCGGCCTGCGCCCGCTGCATGACAATCGGCCGGCCGACCTCTTCGTCAGCGCCGACCTGCGCCTGGAAACCCGCCTGCGCCAGGTACGCGATGACTACGACACCGGCTACTACGGCGGCTACAACCGCTACGGCCCCGGCTATGGCCCTGGGTACGGCATGTATCACACGGTGCCGGTGGTGCGCACGTACCAGGAGCAGGTGGTGGTCGTGCGTGTCGAGCTGTTCGACGCGCGCAATGGCCAGCCGGTCTGGAGCGCCAGCGCCGAAACCAGCCAGCGCGGCAGCCAGGGTGCACGCACGGACGCTATCCGCGAAGCGGTGGAAAAAGCCATGTCGGCGTATCCGCCCAGTTGATCCTGCAACGGAGAAAAACCATGTTGCGCCGTCTTGCCTTACTGTCTTTTGCCCTGCTGCTGGGCGCCTGTGCCTCCAACCAGGTCAATCACGACTTCGACACCAGCCGCGATTTCGCGGCGTACCGCAGTTGGAGTTGGAAAGAGCCGGCGCTGCAATACCGCCCCGATGACCCGCGCATCAAGAGCGACCTGACCGAACAACGCATCCGTCAGGCCGTTGCCGATCAACTCGACCAGCGCGGCCTGCGCCCGGTGGCGGCAGGTGGTCGGGCGGATGTGTTGGTCCAGGCTTACCTGATCGTCGAGGATCGCCAGCAGCAGGTGACCACGAACTATGGCGGTGGTTGGGGCGGCCCCTGGAACGGCTATTGGGGCGGGCCGATGTACAACGAAACCCGCAACATCAGCTACAAGGTCGGCACCGTGCAGATCGACCTGCTCGATGGCAAGGACGGCAAGCTGGTGTGGCGGGGCAGTGACGAGCAGATCCTGAGCGACTCGCCGAACCCGACGGACCGTAACACCGCGGTACGGGAGACGGTGGGGCGGATCCTGTCGACCTATCCGCCGCGATAGCCAGTTTGGCGCAGTCCATTTCTGGGAGCGGGCCTGCCTGAGGCGTTGACGTTGGATGGGCCGACGTCTTCGCGAGCTTGCTCGCGAAGGCGGCCTCGCGGTCACCTTTCAGCCCGCCGGCCGCCAGCCTCCCACCATGTGTTCCAGATCCCCTGCCCCCATCAACCGCAAGTCCCCGCTGGACCCTGCCGCACTCGCCAGCAGTGTCACTTCACTGGGCAGGCGTACGGGTTTTTTGAAGGCCACCTCGATCTCGAGGTTGGCCTCGGGCAGGTGTTGATCCAGGGCGGCCAGGGTCCTGGCTTTGTTCCACAGGCCATGGGCGATGGCAGTCGGGAAGCCGAACAGTTTGGCGCTGGCGGCGCTCAGGTGAATCGGGTTGTAGTCGCCCGACACCTTGGCGTACTGCCGGCCAATGTCGGCCGGCGCGCGCCAGTGCGCCACCTCCATCAATGCCAGGCTGTTGGCGGGCGTGTCGGCCAGCGGTGTCCCATCCAGTTCGACACCCCTGCACAGCATCTGGCTGTGGGCTTGCCACAATAGCCCCAGTTGATCCTCCAGGCGGGTGACCAGGTCGAACACCGCGCCTTTGGGGTGAGGTTGCAGGTTCTCGACATTGACGCTGGCCCGCACCTGGTTGACGCCGCCCATGGGCCGCAGCACACGGATGCGGTTGTTCAAATGGATCAAGCCCAACAACGGAAACGGAAAGTCCCGGTCGGTAAGCAACTGCATTTGCAAGGCGAACGCCAGGACGTGGGGATACGTCGGCGGCAGCAACCCGTTCTCGGCGAAGCCGCAGACCTTGCGATAGGCTGCCAGTCGCTGCGGGTCGACCTGGAGCACCTGGCGCAGCCCTTGTTCCGGCAAGGTCTTGCCGCTGATCTTGCGCCGCGTCGCCGCTTTCACGTAGAGCGCGGTCATCGACGGTGCGCCGCTGACCTCGTGCCATTGGATCGTCATGTCATGCTCCCAGCAGGCTTTGCCCGCACACCCGCACGGCCTGCCCGGTGACAGCGCCCGTGCCGGGTTGCGCCAGCCACGCCACGGTTTCGGCGACATCCTGGGGCAGGCCGCCCTGGCCCAGGGAGCTCATGCGCCGCCCGGCTTCGCGCAGGGTGAAAGGGATCTCGGCGGTCATGCGCGTTTCAATGAAGCCCGGTGCCACGGCGTTGATACTGATGCCTCGCGCCTGCAGCGTAGGCGCCCAGGCCTGCGCCAGGCCGATCAGGCCGGCCTTGCTCGCGGCATAGTTGGTCTGCCCGCGATTGCCGGCGATGCCGCTGATGGACGCCAGCAGGATGACCCGGCCATTGTCCCGCAGGGTGCCGCTGTCGAGCAGGGCCTTGGTCAGCACCTGCGGAGCGTTGAGGTTGACGGCCAGGACCGCGTCCCAGAATTCCGGGGTCATGTTGGCGAGGGTCTTGTCGCGGGTAATGCCGGCGTTGTGCACCACGATGTCGACGCCGTCGGGCAAGTGTTCGATCAATTGCGAAGGCGCGTCTTCGGCGCAGATATCCAGGGTCAGGCTGCGCCCGCTCAGACGTGCGGCCAGGGCGTCGAGGTCGGCCTTGGCCTGCGGCACGTCCAGCAGGATCACGTCGGCGCCATCGCGGGCCAGGGTTTCGGCGATGGCGGCGCCGATCCCGCGGGCAGCCCCGGTGACCAGTGCCTTGAGCCCGGTGAGCGGCCTTGTCCAATCCTGGACCTGGGTGTCGCAAGCATTGAGGCGAACGACCTGCCCGGACACGAAGGCACTCTTGGGCGACAGGAAGAAGCGCAACGCACCTTCTAGCTGTGCCTCGGCCCCGTCGCCAACGTACAGCAGTTGCAGTGTCCCGCCGTGGCGCAACTCCTTGGCCAGGGACCGGCTGAAACCCTCCAGCGCACGCTGGGCACTGGCGGCGAACGGGTCGCTGAGCCGTTCCGGGGCGCGACCGAGGATGACCACGTGGGCGCTGCGGTCGAGATTTTTCATCAAGGGCTGGAAAAATTCGCGCAGTTGCTTGAGCTGGTCGGCCTGCACCAGGTGGCTGGCGTCATACACCACCGCCTTGATTTTCGGGCCGTGGCCGGGGATCCACTCGGTGGCCAGGCTCGGTTCGCCACCGTAGACGAAAATGGCGTCGGTCAAGCGTTTGACGAACGTGCCGACCTGCTCGGTCAACGGCCCGCCGCCCAGCAGCAACGCGCCCTCGATCGGTCGCAGCCGCCCAGCCTGCCAGCGCTCCAGGCGCACCGGCGAGGGCAGGCCGAGGGCCCCGACCAGACGCAGGCCAACAGGTGAATTGGCGAAGTCGATATAGCGGTCAGACATGGAACACACTCCGGCTGATGAGGTTCCAAGTGTGGACCATGATTGGCAATCAGTCGTTCGATCGCCGAGATAAAGCCTAAGCTTGCGCAGGGAGCGGCGTTTTTTCAGGCCATTTGCGCATTCGAACCTACACGGGGAGTTCTTCATGACACAGCTACGCCGCGTCGCGATTATCGGTGGTAACCGCATTCCGTTCGCCCGCTCCAATGGGCCCTATGCCACCGCCAGCAACCAGGCGATGCTGACCGCCGCGCTCGAGGGACTGATCGAGCGCTACAACCTGCATGGCCTGCACATTGGCGAAGTCGCCGCCGGCGCGGTGCTCAAGCATTCCCGGGACATGAACCTGATCCGCGAATGCGTGCTGGGCTCGCGGCTGTCGCCCACCACGCCGGCCTACGATGTACAGCAGGCCTGCGGCACCGGCCTGGAAACGGTGTTGCTGGTGGCCAACAAGATTGCCCTCGGACAGATCGACAGCGCCATTGCCGGCGGCGTGGACACCACCTCCGACGCTCCGATTGCGGTCAATGAGGGGCTGCGCAGGATCCTGCTGCAAGCCAATCGCGCCAAGACCACTGCCGACAAGGTCAAGGCCTTCCTGCAAGTGCGGCCCCAGCACCTGCTGCCTGACCTGCCGCGCATCAACGAACCGCGCACCGGCCTGAGCATGGGCGAGCACTGCGAGTTGATGGCCCAGACCTGGCAGATCCCTCGGGAGACGCAGGACCAGTTGGCCATGGAAAGCCATCAGAAAATGGCCGCGTCCTACGCCGAAGGTTGGCAAAACGATTTGATGACGCCGTTTCTCGGCCTGACCCGGGACAACAACCTGCGCCCCGACCTGACCCCGGAAAAACTCGCCTCGCTCAAACCGGCTTTCGAGAAGAGCGCCAAGGGCACCCTGACAGCAGGCAATTCCACGCCGTTGACCGATGGCGCCTCGCTGGTGCTGTTGGGAAGCGAAGAATGGGCCAAGGCGCAGGGCCTGCCGATCCTGGCGTACCTGCGCGATGGCGAAACGGCAGCGGTGGATTTCGTCCATGGTGCCGAAGGGTTGTTGATGGCGCCGGTCTACGCGGTGCCGCGGTTGCTGGCGCGCAACGGCCTGACCCTGCAGGATTTCGATTACTACGAGATCCATGAAGCATTCGCCGCCCAGGTGTTGTGCACCTTGAAGGCCTGGGAAGACCCGGACTACTGCAAGAGCCGCCTGGGCCTCGAGGCCCCGCTGGGCGCCATCGACCGCAGCCGCTTGAACGTGAAGGGCAGCTCATTGGCCGCCGGGCATCCGTTCGCCGCCACGGGTGGACGCATCGTCGCCAACCTCGCCAAGTTGCTGGATGCCGCCGGGCGCGGCCGCGGGCTGATCTCCATCTGCGCGGCGGCCGGCCAGGGGGTGACGGCGATCATCGAGCGCTGAGGGCCGCCTCGTTCGCCTGGACGACCTGCGCCCGTCGGCGGCTGGCGTAGCGCTCGGCGAGGATCGAGCAGACGATCAACTGCAGCGGGTGGTAGATCATGATCGGCAGCAGGATCAGGCCCAGGCCGGGGTTGTTGCCAAAGATCAACGCGGCCATTGGCACCCCGGCGGCGAGGGATTTTTTGCTGGCGCAGAACACCGCGGCAATTTCATCGGCATTGCTGAACCGTAAGGCGCGTGCGGTGCGGGTGGTCATCCACAGGATGATCGCCAGCAGGATGGCGCTGCCCAGTGCCGCGCTGAGCAGCAGGCCGTTGCCTTGCTGCTGCCAGATTCCGGAGACCATCGAGTTGCAGAACGCCGCGTACACCAGCAGCAGGATCACCAGTTTGTCGATGACGTTGGTGTAGCGTTTGTAGCGGCCAAAGAACCCCGCCAGCCAACGCCGCAGGACCTGCCCGAGCACCAGCGGCAGCAGCAACATCAGGCACAGGTCGAGCAGGGTCGAGCCGAGGTCGATGCCCCCGGCGCCGCGCCCAACCACCAGGCTGACCAGCAAGGGCGTCAGCACCACCCCCAGTACGCTGGACAGGCTCGCGTTGAGAATCGCCGCGGGCACGTTGCCGCCGGCGCTACCGGTCAGGGCCACCGACGAGGAAATGGTCGAGGGCAGGGCGCACAGGTACAGGAAGCCCAGCATCAGCAGCGCCGGGACGTGACTGCCCACCAGCCAGTGACTGATCAGCCAGATCAGCGGGAACACGCCAAAGGTAAAACCTTGCACCATCAGATGCAGCCGGGTGTTTTTCAGGCCGTGGCGGATCTGCTCGCCGGACAGGTTGACCCCATGCAGGAAAAACACCACGAAGATGCCGATGTTGACGACCCATTCGGCATGCATGGCGCCGCCGGTGGCACCGAACGTAGGAAAGAAATAGGCCAGCAGCGTGGCGAGGACCATGCCGCAGAGGAACCAGTCGGTCACTATCCGTTTGAGGTGTCGGAAAATATGCATAGGGCACCGCAAGTTGTAAGAAAAGACGACTTAGCCTAACGTCGTCGCAAACAGTCGTCTTGCGACATAAGGCCAATCAATGCCGACTAACGGACACCAGCAACTCGAGCGCCGCATCCCCGACCTGACTCAACTGCCGCGGCCACTCTATGCCCGTGTCGAAAGCTTGAGCGCGGGGTCCTGGACCCAGGCCCATCGGCATGACTGGGTGCAGTTTTCCTACGCCATCAGTGGTGTTCTTGGCGTGCACACGGCCGCGGGCAGTTTCTTCGCGCCACCCCAGCGGGGCATCTGGATCCCGGCCGATCTGGAGCACCAGGTGGTGACGTCCACTCGGGCGGAAATGCGCAGCCTGTATGTCCATCGCCAGGCCTGCCCCTGGGCGGACGGGCGTTGCCGGGTCTTGGAGGTCACGCCGCTGGCGCGGGAGTTGATCAAGGTGTTCTGTCAGTTTCCGGCCGATTACCCCCAGGGCGATAGCCAGGAAGAGCGCCTGGTGCAGGTGTTACTGGACCAGTTGGCGACGCTGCCGGAAGTGGGGTTTTCCCTGCCGTTGCCCCGTCATGCCCGCCTGTTGGCGCTGTGCAACGAACTGATCGAGCAGCCCGAGCAAGGCGTCACGCTGCAAGCCTGGGCGGAACGCCTGGGGACGTCGGAAAAAACCCTGATGCGTTTGTTCCAGCGGGAAACCGGCCTGAGTTTCCGTGCCTGGCGCCAGCGCATGCGCTTGCTGTCGTCCCTGGGGGCGCTGGAGAAAGGCGACAGTGTCACCAGCGCGGCGTTGTCTTGTGGCTATGATTCGACCTCCGCCTTCATTGCCGCCTTCAAGGGAATGTTTGGTTTCACCCCCGGGGAGTTGTTCAAGCATTGACGCCGGCGCTGGCCATGGATGCGGTTGTCAGCGCTTGTAGCAAATACCTTCGCCTCCCGTTACCGGCGCCGCGCTCGGCGTCGGCTATGATTCGGCACGTTCGATGCGATCCGGCACAGTGTGTGCATCGCAGGTTCATAGGTCGGCAACCCCTCCCCGTGGAGCGAGGATTGCCGTATAACGACTGTCATTCGCGTGTTCGGTAATAAAGGACCCACAATAAAAGCTGATGAAGACTCCAAAACGCATTGAACCCCTGATCGAGGACGGTCTGGTCGACGAAGTGCTGCGCCCACTCATGAGTGGTAAAGAAGCAGCTGTTTATGTGGTGCGCTGCGGCAACGAGTTACGTTGCGCCAAAGTCTACAAGGAGGCGAACAAGCGAAGTTTTCGTCAGGCGGCCGAATACCAGGAAGGCCGCAAGGTGCGTAACAGCCGGCAGGCCAGGGCCATGGCCAAGGGCTCGAAGTTCGGGCGCAAGGAGACCGAGGACGCCTGGCAGAACGCCGAGGTGGCGGCGCTGTTCCGGCTGGCGAATGCCGGTGTGCGAGTCCCCAAGCCGTATGACTTTCTCGAAGGCGTGCTGCTGATGGAGCTGGTGGCCGATGAGTACGGCGATGCGGCGCCACGTTTGAACGATGTGGTGCTGGAGCCGGATCAGGCCCGTGAGTATCACGCGTTCCTGATTTCCCAGATCGTGCTGATGTTGTGTACCGGGCTGGTGCACGGTGACCTGTCCGAGTTCAACGTGCTGCTCACGCCGACCGGGCCTGTGATCATCGACCTGCCGCAGGCCGTGGATGCCGCGGGCAACAACCATGCTTTCAGCATGCTGGAGCGAGACGTGGGCAACATGGCGTCCTACTTCGGCCGGTTCGCCCCGGAACTCAAGCGCACCCGATACGCGAAGGAGATGTGGGCGTTGTATGAGTCTGGCACCTTGCACCCGGCCAGCGTGTTGACCGGCGAGTTCGACGAGCCTGAAGAACTGGCGGATGTGGGCGGGGTCATGCGCGAGATCGAGGCCGCCCGCCTGGATGAGCAACGCCGCCAGGCCGCCCGCACCGCCGACGATGCCCCCCCCGGCAAAACCGAAGAACCGCCTCCGCCCTGGATGCAATAAGCCCGGCCCGGTGAGTGAACCCTGTGGGAGCGGGCTTGCCCTGCGAAAGCGCTGTGCCAGGCGATAGGTGAGCTGGCTGGAATGGCGCCTTCGCGGGCAAGCCCGCTCCCACAAGGAACGGTGTGCCGAGCGCAATTCTTCCGTCCCCCGAAGACCCACTGTGGGAGCGGGCTTGCCCGCGAAAGCGCTGTGCCAGGCGACAGGTGAGCTGGCTGGAATGACGCCTTCGCGGGCGAGCCCGCTCCCACAAGGAACGGTGTGCCGAGGGCAATTTTTCCATTCCCCGGGGGCGGGCACTCAGGCGGGTCGGGCGCAGCACCCCGACGCCAGTTCCTTGAGGATCGGGCAGTCCGGGCGGTGGTCGCCGTGGCAGTGGTCCACCAGGTCCTGGAGGGTGTCGCGCAGTTCGGCCAGTTCGCGGATTTTCTGGTTCAGTTCGTCGATGTGCTGCCGGGCCAGGGCCTTCACATCAGCGCTGGCCCGTTGGCGGTCCTGCCAGAGGGTCAGCAGTTTGCCGACCTCTTCCAGTGAAAACCCCAGGTCCCGTGAGCGCTTGATGAACGCCAGCGTATGCAGGTCTTCGGCGCCGTAGATCCGGTAGCCACTGTCGGTACGATGGGCCGCCTTGAGCAGGCCGATGGATTCGTAGTACCGGATCATCTTCGCACTCAGGCCGCTCTGCCGGGCTGCTTGGCCGATGTTCATCGCTTGTCCTCCAACGGCTCGGGTCTCCAGAGTTTCAACAGTAACGCATTGCTCACCACGCTGACGCTCGACAGTGCCATCGCCGCGCCGGCCAGCACCGGGTTGAGCAGGCCGAATGCCGCCAGGGGAATGCCGATCAGGTTGTAGACGAACGCCCAGAACAGGTTCTGGCGGATCTTGGCGTAGGTCTTGCGGCTGATGTCCAGCGCTGCCGGCACCAGTCGCGGGTCGCCGCGCATCAGGGTGATGCCAGCCGCGTGCATGGCCACATCGGTGCCGCCACCCATGGCAATGCCGATGTCCGCGGCGGCCAGCGCAGGGGCGTCGTTGATGCCGTCGCCGACCATTGCCACCACCGAACGGTCTTTCAATTGTTGGACGATGGCGGATTTGTCCGCCGGCAGCACCTCGGCATGCACGTTGGCGATGCCCAGCGCTTGAGCCACCACCCGGGCGCTGCCCTGGTTGTCACCGGTGAGCAGGTGGCTGGCGATGTGGCGCTTAACCAGGGCCTGGACGGCAGCCAGGGCGCCGGGCTTGAGCGAGTCGCCGAAGGCGAACAGGCCCAATACCCGTGGCGTCGGGGCTTGCTCGATCAGCCAGGACAACGTGCGGCCTTCGTTTTCCCACGCTTGCGCCGACTCGGCCAGCGTGCCGGGGTCCAGGCCCAGTTCTTCCAGCAGGCGCCGGTTACCCAATGCCAGGCGACGTCCGTCGAGGCTTCCGGCAATGCCGCGGCCGGTCAGGGACTGGCTGTCGTTGATGTCCGGCACGCTCAAGTCGCGTTCGCCGCAGGCGTCCAGCACCGCCTTGGCCAGGGGATGCTCGCTGCCGCGTTGCAACGCGCCGGCCCACTGCAGCAGCGTGTCTTCGTTACCCTCCAGGGCACTGAAGTGCACGATGCGTGGGGTGCCCGAGGTCAGGGTGCCGGTCTTGTCGAACACCACGGTGTCGACTTCGTGGGCACGCTCCAACGCTTCGGCATCCTTGATCAGGATCCCGTGGCGCGCAGCCACGCCGGTGCCGGCCATGATCGCGGTCGGCGTCGCCAGGCCCAGGGCACAGGGACAGGCGATCACCAGCACTGCCACGGCATTGATCACGGCGACTTCCAGCGGCGCACCGTACCACCACCAGCCGACCAGCGTGACCAAGGCCAGCACCAGCACCACCGGCACGAAGACCTGGCTGACCTTGTCCACCAGTTTCTGGATCGGTGCCTTGGCGGCCTGGGCGTCCTCCACCAGGCGAATGATGCGCGCCAGGACGGTTTCGGCACCCAGTGCCTGGGTGCGCACCAACAGTCGGCCCTCGCCATTGATGGCGCCACCGGTGACCTTGTCGCCGGGCTGTTTGGGCACCGGCAGGCTCTCACCGCTGATCAGGGCTTCGTCGGCGTGACTCTGACCTTGCAGCACTTCACCGTCCACCGGGAAGCGCTCGCCGGGCTTGACCAGCACCAGGTCATTCAAGCGCAAGGCGTTGATGGCGACGTCGCGCTCCTGGCCGTCGACCACCTGGATCGCCCGCTCCGGTCGCAAGGCTTCGAGTGCGCGGATGGCGCTGGCGGTCTGTCGCTTGGCGCGGCTTTCCAGGTACTTGCCCAGCAGTACCAGGGCTATCACCACCGCCGAGGCTTCGAAGTACAGGTGCGGCAGGCTGTCGGGGCGGGCGCTGGCCCACTCGTAAAGGCTCAAGCCGTAGCCGGCGCTGGTGCCCAGGGCGACCAGCAGGTCCATGTTGCCGGCGCCGGCGCGCACGGCCTTAAAGGCGGCGACATAAAAACGCGCCCCGAAGATGAACTGGACCGGGGTCGCCAGGGCGAACTGCACCCAGGCCGGCAACATCCAGTGCACGCCAAGCGGCTGCAGCAACATCGGCAACACCAGCGGCAAGGCCAGCAGGATCGCCAGCACCAATGCCAGGCGTTCATGGTCCAGGCGTTGGCGTTGCACTTCGGCGGATGGCTCGACGGGCCTGACCTCGGCCTCATAGCCGGCACGCCTGACCGCATCGACGAGGATCTGCGGGTCAACCTGGCCGTTCAATTCGAGATGGGCGCGTTCGTTGGCGAGGTTGACGCTGACGCTGTTCACGCCCGCCACCTTGCTCAAGGCCCGCTCGACCCGCCCGGCGCAACTGGCGCAGGTCATGCCGCTGATCGGCAGGTCGAAGGTGCTGGATTCGGACATCGGTCTGGCTCCCTGTAGTGAATGACTACAGGATCAACCTTGCCATGCTGGCAAGGTCAAGCGCCACCGAAATGCAGCCCTGCTCAGGTGGGCGCGATGACGGCTCAGTAACCCAACGCGGCCTGCTTGAGGTACATGCCTTGCTCGTTCATGGCGATGCGGTACTTGAGGATGTCGCCGGCCTTGAGCACGATTTCCTGGGAGCCCGGCGCGAGCATGCCCGGGTTGCACCCCGGTGCCTGGCCTGGCAGCAGTTTCAGGCGCAGGGAGAATCGGCCGGCCGGCAGGTTGAACGAGGTGCTTTGTTCCTGGAACAGTCGAGCCGAGAGCTGATCCTGGATATAGATGCCGATTTCGCAGGACGTCCCCACTTCCAGGCGCTCGCGGGAAATGATCAGCACGCCGTAGTCGTCGGCCGATGCCTGGGGCACCACCGCTGAAAAACCGAGCATGCAAAACAGGCTGAACGCTGACCAGCGCATGGCTGAACCTCCGGTGTGGAATCCTTGATGTGTGCAGCTTGGCTGAGGCCGTTGCCGATTGCCAGCCCGGCAGTTTTCCCTGGAACTTGACCTTGCCATGAGGGCAAGCTTGAAACTGCTGGCAACCTCAATCCAAGGAGTCATCCCATGCAAGTATTCAATGTCCAGGGCATGTCCTGCGGCCACTGTGTCAAAGCCATCACTCAGGCTGTGCAGGCCCGCGATCCGGCCGCCGACGTGCAGGTCGACCTGAGCGCGAAGACGGTCCAGGTCCAGAGTTCGCTGCCAGCCGCCACGGTGGTCGAGGCCATCAAGGAGGAGGGGTACGAGGTCAGTGCCGCCTGAAGTTTTTTAATCGTTAGCGACCTATCGGAATGTTCAAGCGCGCCCGGCAGGGCTAAACTGTCGGGCTGCCGACTGACGCCTGACCTGGACGCCCGATGAACCTTCGCATCATTCTGATTCTTGGCGCCTTGAGCGCTTTCGGTCCCTTGGCAATCGACTTTTACCTGCCCGCCTTCCCGGCCATGGCGACCGCCTTCGGGACGGACGAAAAACACATTCAACTGACCTTGGCCGCCTATTTCCTTGGGCTGTCCATCGGGCAACTGGGCTATGGCCCGGTGGCGGATCGCTTCGGGCGACGCATTCCCCTGCTGGCCGGCGTCGGCTTGTTCACCCTGGCGTCCCTGGCGTGTGCCTATGCGCCGAACCTCGAATGGCTGATCGCTGCCCGTTTCGTCCAGGCCCTGGGCGGTTGCGCCGGCATGGTGATTTCCCGGGCGGTGGTGAGCGACAAATGCGACGCGGTGGGCTCGGCCAAGGTGTTCTCGCAACTGATGCTGGTGATGGGCCTGGCGCCGATCCTGGCGCCGATGCTCGGCGGCTTGCTGGTGAACCTGCATGGCTGGCAATCGATCTTCATCGCCCTGACTCTGTTCAGCGCGCTGGCGGCGACGGCCGTGGCCTTGTGGTTGCCGGAAAGCCTGCCGGACCATGTGCCTCGACAACCGCTGTCAGGGGCACTGCGCCAATACATGCGGCTGCTGACCGACCCGATCTACTTGGGTCATGCCTTGACGGGTGGGATCGCCATCGCTGGGATGTTTGCCTACATCGCCGGCTCGCCGTTCGTTTTCATCAAGTTGTATGGGGTGCCTGCCGAACACTTCGGCTGGCTGTTCGGCACCAATGCGGCCGGCTTCATCCTGGTCGCCCAGGTCAACGCCCGGTTGTTGGCCAAGCGCGGCCCGGCGTTCTTGCTGGCCCGCGCCGTATGGGTTTACCTGTTGGCGGGGTTGAGCCTGCTGGCGGTGAGCGCGTTGCAGCCCGAGCAGTTGTGGCCGCTTCTGATCCCACTGTTCATCTGCATCGCCAGCCTGGGGTGCATCCTACCCAATGCCTCGGCCTGCGCCATGACCGGGCAGGGCGCCCGGGCCGGCAGCGCTTCGGCTCTGTTAGGCTGCCTGCAGTTTTCCGTGGCAGCCGGGTCTGCCGCGCTGGTGGCGGCGCTGCATGACGGCACCGCCGTGCCCATGGCATTGGTGATCAGCCTTTGCGGGCTGTTGGTGGTCAGCGCAGCCATGCTGACCCGGCGCCTGCAAAATACCCGGGCACTGGCCCAGGCCGCCGGCAAGGTCTGATTCAGCCGGCCGCGCGTTGCTGCTGTTCGGGGAAATGATGCGGCGCGTGGATTCGCGCTTGCAGGGTATTGGCGAAGGCCTGGGCTTCGGCCTCGGTGCGGAACGTCACGACGTGCTGGTCGAGGCGCACCTGCCATTGGGATTTTGCCACTTCTTTTATCAGGATCTTCATTGCTGACCTCCTCACGTAAAAGATTGCGTTGCAAAGGCCTCGAGTGTAGACCGGAATGCGATCGCAAATGTGACAACGGTCAAGTCTCGGACTGACGGCACGATGAAGGGAGGGTGGCGAAGGCATTCGCTCCCTCGCCACCCCAGGCCCGCGCGGTCAGAACCCTTCGAGTACGATCTTGCCCTTGGACTTGCCGCTCTCCAGCAACCCATGGGCGCGCCGCAGGTTCTCGGCGTTGATGGTGCCGAAATGTTCGCCGACGGTGGTCTTCAGCGTGCCGGCATCGATCAGCTCGGCGACCCGGTTGAGCAGCGAGTGTTGTTCGATCATGTCGGGCGTCTCGAACAGCGAACGGGTGTACATGAACTCCCAATGCAGTGACAGGCTCTTGCGCTTGAGCTTGGTCACGTCCAGTGCCTTGGGATCATCGATCAGCGCCAGTTTGCCCTGGGGCGCCAGTGCGTCGACCAACTGGTCCAGGTGCTGGTCGGTCTGGGTCAGGCTGGCGACGTGGGTCACTGGTCCGTGGCCGGCCTTCTTCAATTCCTCGCTCAGCGGCTGGCTGTGGTCGATCACTAGGTCGGCGCCCAGGTCCCGTACCCACGCTTGAGTCTGTGGGCGGGACGCGGTGCCGATGACCTTCAGCCCGGTGAGTTGATGGGCCAGTTGGGTCAGGATCGAACCCACGCCACCCGCCGCGCCAACGATCAGCAGGCTCTGGCCCTGATCGTCCTGGCCTTGGGGGATGTGCAGTCGTTCGAACAGCAACTCCCAGGCGGTAATGGCGGTCAGGGGCAAGGCGGCCGCTTCGGCGAAACCGAGGGTCTTGGGCATGTGGCCGACGATGCGCTCATCCACTGCGTGCAACTCGCTGTTGCCGCCGGCCCGGGCGATCGAGCCGGCGTAGAAGACCTTGTCGCCCACCTTGAACAACGTGACCTCGCTGCCCACGGCCGTGACCACGCCGGCCACATCCCAGCCCAGCACCTTGGCCTCGCCGCCTTCGGGCTGGACGTTCTGGCGAACCTTGGTGTCCACCGGGTTGACCGAGATGGCCTTCACTTCCACCAACAGGTCCCGGGGCCCGGCGACGGGGGCCGGCAGCTCGATGTCCTGCAGCGATTGAGGGTCGGTGATGGGCAACGAATGGTAGTAGGCAATGGCTTTCATGAGCGGCTCCGTGAGGTCAGTGACAATGCAGCCATGGTTAGCTATTTATCGGCGAGATAAAACCGGCTAAAAGAACAGGCTCTTTCAATGATTTTTTGATAATGGAGCCGTCATGCTTCGATTCGATGACTTGCAGCTGTTTGTCCGTGCAGCGGACTTGGGCAGCCTTTCTGCGGCGGCCCGGGTCATGGACCTGTCGGCGGCCGTGGCCAGCGCCGCGTTGAAGCGAATCGAGCAGCACCTGGGCGCGCGGTTGCTGGCCCGTTCCACCCGCAGCCTGCGCCTGACTGCCGAAGGGGAAGGTTTTCTCGAATACGCCCGCGCGGCCTTGAGCAGCCTCGACGAAGGACGACGGCTGTTGACCAGCGGCCAGGATCAGGTCAGCGGAGTGTTGCAGTTGTCCGCGCCCTCGGACCTGGGCCGCAACCTGCTGCTGCCGTGGCTGGATGCCTTCCAGCGTGAGCACCCGGGGCTGACAGTGCGGCTGTTGTTGGGCGATCGCATTGCCGACCTGTTCAAGCAACCGGTGGACATCGCGCTGCGCTATGGCGAGCCGGAGGATTCGAGCCTGGTGGCGCTGCCCGTCGCACCGGAAAACCGTCGGGTGCTCTGCGCTTCCCCAGACTACCTGGCGCGCGCGGGGGAACCCCAGCACCTGGAGCAACTGGCCCAGCACAACTGCCTGCTGTACATGCTTGGCACCCGCGTCCATGACCACTGGTGCTTTCATGACGGCAAGCGGGACGTGAGCCTCACGGTCAGCGGCGACCGCTTCAGCGATGACGCCGATGTGGTGCGGCGCTGGGCCGTGGCGGGTGCCGGGATCGCCTATAAGTCGTGGCTGGATGTTTCCACCGACGTGCTGTCCGGGCGCCTGAAAATCCTCCTGCCGCACCTGCAATGCGAACGGGCTCCGCTCAATCTGCTGTGTGCCCACCGGGCGCAGTTGAGCAAACCCATCAACCTTTTGCGAGAGATGCTCCAGGCCCGCTGCGGCCGGGTGACGGCACAATTCCCACACGCGTCAGGGGCGAACCAATAGTCGCGGGCAAATAGAGACATTTCCCGCATGCTCAATCGCCTCCAAAGGTTTCCGGAGGGCAGGAAACCTCGATCGCCACGCTTATACTAGCGGCCGCCCGAGCCGGCGCCGTATCGCGCCGCTTGCAGTGGTCCCATTGCTGGTCGATAGGCGCCAGAGCAGTAGACGAATGATTCAACAGGGAGTGAATACATGGAACATGCACCTTGCATCAGCCACATCGCCACGCTGCTGGCCGACCCCAAGCGCAGCGCAATGATGTGGGCCTTGATGGACGGCACGGCCCGGCAGGCCGAAGAATTGGCCTTGCTCGCCGGACTGTCGCCGTCCTCGGCCAGTGCTCATCTGGGGCGCCTGTGCGCCGGTGGCCTGCTGAACGTCGAGGTTCGCGGTCGCAAACGATTCTTTCGCCTGGCTGCGCCCGAGATCGGTGCGGCCGTCGAAGCCCTGGCCAGCGCGACCCTGGTCAGTACGCCACGGCAGATCCCGGAGGTCTTCAAGCGTGGCGTCAAGCTGACCCAGGCGCCGTCGGCGCCCGTCTCGCTGATGCGCGCCCGGCTGTGTGACGATCACCTGGGCGGCACCCTGGCAGCCGACCTGTACCAGCGCCTGCTGGACGACGGATGGGTCGAGCAGTGCGACCAGCGGGTGACGGTCACCCTCAAGGGCGCCAATCAACTGGCCGGCCGCGGCCTGTTCATCCAGGCGCTGGCCCATCGTAACGCCCACATCGCCTGCGCCTGCCCCGATTGGAGCGAGCGTCGCCCGCACCTGGGGGGCGCATTGGGGGCGGCCTTGCTGCAACTGTTCATGCAATCGGGCTGGCTGAGCCTGCCCAACGATTCGCGCGCGTTGCACGTGACTGCGCTCGGCCAGCAGGAGATCCACCGGTTCGCCAGGCAGGAAAGCCTGGAAATGGCGCTCTAGGAGCGCCGCCGGCAAGTCGCTCAGGGCTGCTGGCAGGTCGCATCCAGCCGTCGCTTCGCGCAGGGTTCGCGCACACTCGGTCCGGGGAATCATCGGATTGGGGAGGCAGCATGGACATTCAAGGTTACAGCGCGGCGGAACGCCTGGAGCGGTTACCCATCAGTGGTTATCACCGGGTGATCTTCATCATCATTGCCCTGGCGTTTTTCTTCGACTCCATGGACCTGGCGATGATGACGTTCCTGCTCGGCTCGATCAAAACCGAGTTCGGCCTGAGCACGGCCCAGGCCGGCCTGCTCGCCAGTTCGAGTTTCTTCGGCATGGTGCTGGGGGCGTCGTTGTCGGGGATGCTGGCCGACCGGTTCGGGCGCAAGCCGGTGTTCCAGTGGAGCATCGTGTTGTGGGGTGTCGCCAGTTACCTGTGCTCCACGGCCCAGGACATCGAGACGCTGACGCTGTTTCGCGTGCTGTTGGGCATTGGCATGGGCATGGAGTTTCCGATTGCCCAGTCGATGCTTTCCGAGCTGATCCCGGCCCAGCGCCGGGGGCGCTACATCGCCTTGATGGATGGTTTCTGGCCGCTGGGCTTCGTGGCGGCGGGTGTGCTGTCGTACTTCCTGTTGCCGGTGATCGGCTGGCGCGACATCTTCCTGGTGCTGGCGATACCGGCAGTGTTCGTCCTGGCGATCCGCTTCTTCATACCCGAATCTCCGCGCTGGCTGGAGCAGGCCGGTCGGGGTGCTGAAGCGGACGCGGTCCTGCGGCGGATCGAAGACAAGGTCCGGGCCTCGCTGGGGCGCGCGGACCTGCCGGCGCCCATCCGACTGCCCAGGCAGGTGAGCGTGCCGGGCGGTTTTTTCTCGGCCCTGGCACAGATCTGGTCGCCGCAGTATCGCCAACGCACGATGATGATCTGGAGCGTCTGGTTCTTTGCCCTGCTTGGTTTCTATGGCCTGACGTCCTGGCTCAGCGCGCTGTTACAGCAGTCGGGGTTCGCAGTGACCCAGTCGGTGTATTACACCGTGCTGATTTCCCTGGGCGGGATTCCCGGTTTTCTCGTCGCGGCATGGCTGGTGGAGCGTTGGGGACGCAAGCCCGTGTGCGTTATCACATTGCTGGGCGGCGGGGCGATGGCGTTTCTCTATGGCCAGAGCGCGGTGTTTGGCGGCAACGTCGGGCTGCTGATCGGGACGGGGCTGCTGATGCAGTTTTTCCTGTTCGGCATGTGGGCGGTGCTCTATACCTACACCCCGGAGCTATACCCCACCTCGGCACGGGCCACGGGCTCGGGCTTTGCTTCCGCGATCGGTCGTATCGGTTCGTTGCTGGGGCCGTTGGTGACCGGCCTGGTATTCCCCATCACCGGCCAGGGCGGCGTCTTCGCCCTGGGCGCCTTGTGTTTCGCCGTGGCGGCCGCAGTGGTCTGGCTGTTCGGAATGGAAACCCGAGGCAAGACATTGGAGGAGTTGAGCGAGGGTTCAGCAGGCTAAACACCGTCCTCCTGTGGGAGCGGGCTTGCCCGCGAATGCGGTATGTCAGTGACATATGTGTTTGCTGACACCACGCATTCGCGAGCAAGCCCGCTCCCACAGGAGGCGAGGCGTCAGGCTTAAGGTTTGATCAACCGCGCGTCCAGGCTGTTCTGCGCCAGGCGAGTGGCCTGGTCCTGGGTCATGCCCAGGTGGGTGTGCAGCGCGTGGAAGTTCTCGGTGACGTAGCCACCGAAGTACGCCGGGTCGTCGGAGTTCACTGTCACCTTCACGCCCCGCTCCAGCATGTCGAGGATGTTGTGCTGCGACATGTCGTCGAACACGCACAACTTGGTGTTGGACAATGGGCATACCGTCAGCGGGATCTGCTCGTCGATGATCCGTTGCATCAGCCGCTCATCCTCGATGGCCCGCACACCATGGTCGATGCGCTGGATCTTCAACAGGTCCAGGGCTTCCCAGATGTACTCGGGCGGGCCTTCTTCACCGGCATGGGCGACGGTCAGGAAGCCTTCGTGGCGAGCCCGGTCGAAGACCCGCTGGAACTTGCTCGGCGGATGGCCCATTTCCGAACTGTCCAGGCCCACGGCGACGAAGGCGTCGCGAAACGGCAGCGCCTGGTCGAGGGTTTTTTGCGCTTGTTCTTCACTGAGGTGGCGCAGGAAGCTCAGGATCAGGCCGCTGGTGATCCCCAGTTGCTGCTCACCGTCCTTGAGGGCGGCGGCGATGCCGTTGAGCACCACTTCGAACGGGACGCCGCGGTCGGTGTGGGTCTGCGGATCGAAGAACGGTTCGGTGTGGATCACGTTCTGCGCCTTGCAACGCAGCAGGTAGGCCCACGTCAGGTCGTAGAAGTCCTGGGACGTGCGCAGCACATCGGCGCCCTGGTAATACAGGTCGAGAAACTCCTGCAGATTGTTGAAGGCATAGGCCTTGCGCAGGGTGTCCACGTCGCTCCAAGGCAGGGCGATCTTGTTGCGTTCGGCCAGGGCGAACAGCAGCTCGGGCTCCAGCGAACCTTCCAGGTGCAAGTGCAGTTCAGCCTTGGGCAAGGCGTTGAGCCAGTCGTACATGGTTTTTTCTCATCAGCGAATCAATGGCGGCATTCTACAGGGGCCGGGCGCAATGTCGGCTAAAACCTGACCGGGTGATCCACTGTGCGGCAATATTCGCCGCCGTCACACCCCAAGGAAACGTTCATCGCCCCCGACAGTCTAGTAGCTCATGACCCTGTGCACGATGAAAGGCCAGCGATGCTCACGTTGATCAAGCAAGAAAAACTCCTGCTGCTGGCGTTGCTTGCCGCGTTCGTGGCTTATCCGCTGGAGCATTGGCTGCTGGGCAGCGGGCAGATGGTGGCATTGATCGGCGCATTGGCGCTGATCGGCTTCATCGTCGCCGCGTCCATGCGCGTGGCCCATCACGCCGAGCTGTTGGCGGAAAAGGTCGGTGACCCCTACGGCACGATGATCCTGACGTTATCGGCGGTGCTGGTGGAAGTGGTGATCCTGGCGATCATGATGAGCAACCAGGCTTCGCCGACGCTGGTGCGGGACACGATCTACTCGGCGGTGATGCTCGACATCAACGGTATCCTCGGGCTCGCGGCACTGATGGGCGGGATCAAGCATGGCGAGCAGGTCTACAACGACGACTCGGCGCGCACCTACAGCGTGATGATCCTCACCGCCATGGGCGTGTCGATGGTGGTGCCGGAGTTCATCCCCCGGGAAAGCTGGAAGACTTATTCGGCCTTTACCATTGGCGCGATGCTGGTGTTGTACACCTTGTTCCTGCGCATGCAGGTCGGCCCCCACAGTTACTTCTTCAGCTACAGCTACCCGGAAAAACGCCGCCGGAAAGAGCCGGTGGAAGATGAACCGAAACCCGTCAGCCTGGCGTTCTCCATCGCGGCGCTGGTGTTTGGTGTGGTGGTGATCGGCGCGCTGGCGGAAGTCATGTCCAAGGCCATCGACCTGGGCTTGGAAGGGACCGGAGCGCCGCCGGTGGTCACGGCCATCCTGGTGGCCGCCATCTCCGCCGCACCGGAAATTCTCACTGCCCTGCGCGCGGCGCTCGCCAATCGCATGCAGTCGGTGGTGAACATCGCCCTGGGGGCTTCGCTGTCCACGGTGATTCTCACGGTGCCGGTGATGGAGGCCATGGCCCTCTACACCGGCCAGCCCTTCCAGATGGCAATGACTCCGGTGCAGACGGTGATGATCTTCATCACCCTGATCGTCAGCGCTATCAACCTCAACGATGGCGAAACCAATGCCATCGAAGGCATGACCCACTTCGTGCTGTTCGCGACGTTTGTGATGTTGTCGTTGCTCGGTCTGTAAATCGTGCGTAGCGCCAGAGGTAGGAGCGGGCTTGCTCGCGAAAGCGTCGGTGCCGCCAGCATCGATGTCGACTGACCGACCGCTATCGCGAGCAAGCCCGCTCCCACATGGGAGGGGCGTCGGGTCAGCTTCCCGCAATCAGCTCCCGCGCCGCCTGGCTGTGATCGGCGATCAACCCCTTCAGGTCCAGCCCCTCGACTTGGCCATCGATGACCCGCCAACGGCCGGCGATCATCACTCGATCGGCCCGGTCGGCACCGCACAGCAGCAGGGCCGAGATCGGGTCGTGGCTGCCGGAGAAACGCAACTCATCGAGCTTGAACAGCGCCAGGTCGGCCTGCTTGCCGACGGCCAGCTCACCGATGTCGCTGCGTCCGAGCAATTGCGCCGAGCCACGGGTGGCCCAGCCGAGGACGCGCTCAGCTGTGATCGCCGGCGCGCCGTAGCGCAGGCGCTGGATGTACAGCGCCTGGCGGGCTTCGAGCAGCATGTTCGAGGCATCGTTGGAGGCCGAACCGTCGACCCCCAGGCCCAGCGGAGCGCCGGCGGCGGTCAGTTCCAGGGTGGGACAGATGCCCGACGCCAGGCGCATGTTGGAGCTTGGGCAATGGCAGATGCCGGTGCCGGCGGCGCCGAGACGGGCGACCTCATCCGGGTTGAAATGAATGCCGTGGGCCAGCCAGGTGCGCGGGCCGAGCCAGCCGACACTGTCCAGGTAATCCACCGTGCGCAGGCCGAAACGTTGCAGGCAGAACGCTTCTTCGTCGAGGGTTTCGGCCAGGTGCGTGTGCAGGCGCACGTCGAGCTTTTCCGCCATCTCGGCGCTGGCGCGCATGATGTCGGGTGTGACCGAGAACGGCGAGCAGGGCGCCAGGGCAATCTGGATCTGCGCGCCGTCGTTGCGTTCGTGGTAGCGATCGATCAGGCGCTGGCTGTCTTGGAGAATGACCTCGCCCTGCTGCACGGTCTGTTGCGGCGGCAGGCCACCGTCGGCTTCGCCCAGGCTCATGGAACCGCGCGTGAGCATGGCGCGCATGCCCAGTTCGCGCACGCTCTGCACTTGCACGTCGATGGCGTTTTCCAGGCCGTCGGGAAACAGGTAGTGATGGTCGGCGGCGGTGGTGCAGCCTGACAGCAGCAGCTCGGCCAGCGCCACTTTGCTTGCCAGGGCGAGTTTTTCCGGGGTCAGCCTCGCCCACAACGGGTAGAGGGTCTTCAACCATGGAAACAACGGCTGGTTCACCACCGGCGCCCAGGCCCGTGTCAGCGTCTGATAGAAGTGGTGATGGGTGTTGATCAGGCCGGGCAGGATCACGTGCTCGCGAGCGTCGAAGACCGTGTCACAGGGTTGGGCGGGCTGCTGGCCGAGGCCCAGCCGTTCGACGATCACACCGTCCTGCAGGACGAGGCCGCCACGGGCATCGAGGTCGTTGGCCGTGAAAATGGCGAGGGGTTTTTTTAACCAGGTACGGGTCGCAGGCATGGTGGCCGGCTCCTCTGAAAGTGGGTTCAGGTTAGCCAGCTCAGTGATGCCCTGTCTGCTGATCCAGGGTCGCCGTCGGGGGCGAAGTGGGGAGTTTACTCAGGTTCAGTCGTCCGTGACCAGTGCCTTACCCCGGCCCCTTGTGGGAGCGAGCAAGCTCGCTCCCACAAGGTTTACCAGGGAATCGTCTCGCCCTTGTAGTTGACGAAGTGATGCCCGCCCTTGCCGGCGAAGGCGTTGACCTGGTCGATCAAGCCGCGGGTGCTGGTCTGGACATCGATGTCTGCCCCTTCACCGCCCATGTCGGTCTTCACCCAGCCAGGGTGCAGCGACAGTACGGTCAACGTCTGGTCGCCCAGTTGGCTGACAAAGCTGTTGGTCATGGAGTTGAGAGCCGCCTTGCTGGCCTTGTAAAGCGCCAGTTCCGGGGCGTCGGGCATGGTCACGCTGCCCAGCACCGAACTCATGAACGCCAGCACGCCGCTGCCATCGCGGATCTGGCCGACGAAGCGCTGCGCCAGGTTGATCGGTGCCACCGCGTTGGTGAAGAACAACTGGCCGACTTCAGCCAGCGTCGCGCCGCCGGGGCTCTGGTTGTCCGGGCCCTTGACGCCGGCATTGACGAACAGCAGGTCGAAGGTTTCACCCTTGAGCTGCTGGCTCAGGGCGATGACCGCTTGCTGGTCGTCCATGTCGAGTTTTTCGATCCGAACCGGACCCAACGCCTTCAACGCCCCGGCGTTCTGCGGGTTGCGCACGGTGGCGGTCACGTTCCAGCCATCGTCCAGCAACACCTTCACCAGGCCGAGGCCCAAGCCCCGGGAGGCACCGATGATCAATGCGTTTTTTGCCGAATTCATGAGGGCATCCTTGAAAGAAAAAAGGTCACGGATTTAATGGACAACGTTGCCCGAGCCGTTGTTTCAGCTCGTGACGCAACGCGTCGAGTTCGGTCATGCGGGTTTCGATCAGGGTCAGTTTGTCCTGTAGCAATTGCGTGATGGCGTTGCCCGGATCCGGTACGCGCCACAGGGCGGCGACGCTATGGCCGATCTCGCCCAGAGTAAAGCCCAGGCGCTGGGCCGTCTTGATGTAGAGCACCAGTTGCACCATGTCGTCGGGATAATCGCGATAACCATTGGCGCTGCGGCCCGCCGCGATCAGGCCGCGCTGCTCATAGAAGCGCAGCGTATCGCGGCTGACGGCGCAGGCCTGGGCGAGTTCACCGATGCGCATGAGGGTCTCCAGAAGGGGGCTTGACCCTGGAGCATACCCCAAGCTTTAGCCTGTTCGCTCCTTGATTATCTGGAGCATTGTTATGTGGACCCCAACGCAGTACCGCCGCGTGGTGCGCGGCGGCGCCTGGTACGACCTGATCGTGACCGCCGCCTTCGCCACGCCCTGGACGTTTGCCATCCTGCATGGCGCGCTGACGAGCCTCGCCCAGGCACTCGATCTGCCAGGTGAGTTGCCGGCGTTTGCGCCCGCGCACCTGTTGATGGCGAACCTGCTGGGTTCGATTGTCTGTGTGTGGTCGGTGTTGCGGATCCGCGACCCGCAGCCGACGTATGGGCGGTATGACGCGGCGGGGCGGTTGCTGTTTGCAACGTGGATGCTTTATGCACTGCTCCATGGGGCCAGTGCCATCGTCTGGGTATTTCTGTTCTTTGAACTGGCATGGGGCCTGATGCAGGTCTTGCCTATTCGTGGCCAGTGGTTAAAAAATGATCAAGCCCCTGCGAGCCATGCCGTTATTGGCACCTGAAGACCCATGAACGGGTTATCCACAGCTTGCTCCACAGTAATTGTGCGCAAGCGAGACGCGCGGGCATAAGCGCCGCGCGGCTTTCTCCCAAAGGTGATAAACCACCGCAAGCAACTGTTTTGCTGGCGGATTTATCAACTGGATGAAGGGTTGGACAAAAACTGAGCAACCCTCTAAAACCCGCGTGACAGAAGGGTTACAGAGGGATGTGCTCAGGTTATCCACAGTCGGATGCACAGTGGATGTGGGCAAGTTTTTGCGGCGGGGGGATTCGCCTTCGTGCTCAACGCTCCAGCAGAATCCGTCCACGGCTCAGGTCCGCCAATTGCTTTTGCAATAGCGGGATCTGCGCTTCGCCGACGGCCAGTTGCAGGGCCACGCCGTTGGCGGTGAATTGCTCCTCGGTCACCAGCCCGCCGCACTCGGCGACCCGCAGCTTCACCAAGGGCAATTCTGCAAAGCCGCAGGCGCAGCGCAGCGCCACGCGGCTGATCAGTTCGATCTTGTCAGCGTTTTGCAAACACTTGTTGGCGCCACCACCGTACGCCCGCGCCAGTCCGCCGGTGCCCAGTTGGATCCCGCCGTACCAGCGGATGACCAGCACCACCACCTGATCGCAAGCTTGCGCTTCGATGGCGGCCAATATCGGCCGCCCGGCCGTACCGCCTGGTTCGCCGTCGTCGTTGCTGCGGTATTGATCGCCGAGCTTCCAGGCCCAGCAGTTGTGCGTGGCGTCCAAGTCGCTGTGCTGCTCGATAAAGGCCTGGGCATCGGCGGGGCAGGTGATGGGGGCGGCGAAGGTGATGAAGCGGCTCTTGCGAATTTCTTCGCGGTATTCGCAAAAACCGGCAAGGGTAAAAGGCATGGGCAATCTTAAATGGCTGGTGTCAGGCCGCAGCCCTTGAGAATGATACGGATCAGGTTGTCGCCAGCTTCGATCATGTCCTGCTTGGTCAATTTGCTGCGCCCGGTCACGCGGCAGATCTGGGTGGCGAAGTCGGCGTAATGCTGGGTACTGCCCCACAGCAGGAAAATGAGGTGCACCGGGTCGACGGGGTCCATCTTGCCGGCGTCGATCCAGGCCTGGAACACGGCAGCGCGGCCGCCGAACCAGGCGCGATAATCCTGGTTGAAGTACTCGGTCAGACACTCGCCACCGCTGATCACCTCCATGGCAAACAGGCGCGAGGCTTGGGGCTGGCGACGGGAGAACTCCATCTTGGCGCGAATGTAGCGGGTCAAGGCCTCGGCCGGATCATCTTCGGCGGTGAGGTGATTGAAGGTGCTGTCCCACAATTCGATGATGTTGCTCAGCACCGCCACGTACAGGCCAAGTTTATTGGTGAAGTAATAATGCAGGTTTGCCTTGGGCAGCCCGGCCTTCAAGGCAATGGCATTCATGCTGGTGCCCTTGAACCCGTGGCGGGCGAATTCATCTTCGGCGGCCTTGAGAATGGTCTCTTCGTTCTTCTGACGAATGCGACTGGTGGGCTTGCCACCGTGGGCGGGGACTTCAAAGGTCATGGACGTTTCCGGGCTGGGTCTGTGGGGCAAGCAAATGCGTTGATAACGCACCGGCGGCGATCCGACAAGTGCCACCCTCATTTAAAGCCGTTTGGCGATCCAGGCTCAGCGCGTCGCTGCCAGGCTTTCGAGAAAACTCTCCAGCACCAGATGAGGCCGCCGCCCCTTGCGCGTGACCGACGCCAGGCTCAGGTCATAGAAGCGGGTTTTAGCTTTCAGGGCTCGCAACCGACCTTGCTGGACCCAGAGGTTGGCGTAGTGATCCGGCAGGTAGCCGATGTAGCGTCCGGTCAGGATCAGGAACGCCATGCCTTCGCGATCCGACGCACTGGCCGTGCAGTTGAGCGCCTGGTAGTGAGCCTGGATGTCGGCCGGCAGGCGGAAGGTGGGCGCGATGGCGTCCTGGCTGTTGAGGCGAGTGTCGTCGAGCTGCTTGTCATCCACATAGAACAACGGATGCCCCACGGCGCAATACAGCAGCGACCGTTCGCTGTAGAGCGGCTGATATTCCAACCCGGACAGGGCGCTGGCCTGGGGAACCACGCCGACGTGCAGGCGACCGTCGAGTACGCCTTGCTCGACTTCATTCGGGGCGATCATGCGAATCTGGATCTGCACGTCGGGCCCGCGTTCTTTCAATTGGGCCAATGCATGGGTGATACGCATGTGGGGCAGGGTGACGAGGTTGTCGGTCAGTCCGATGGTCAGTTCGCCACGCAGATGCTGGTGCAGGCCGTTGACCTCGGTGCGGAAGCTTTCCAGCGCACTTAATAGCTGCAACGCCGACTGATACACCTCGCGGCCTTCTTCCGTCAGCGAAAAACCCGCGCGCCCGCGCTGGCACAGACGCAGGCCCAGGCGCTGCTCCAGGTCGCTCATCTGTTGGCTGATGGCCGAGCGGCCAATGCCAAGCACCGTTTCGGCGGCGGAGAAACCGCCGCACTCCACCACGCTGCGAAAAATGCGCAACAGGCGGATGTCGAAGTCGCTGACCTGGGCCAGTGGGTCGGGGCGGCGGACGCTCATAGTTTAGTAGTCTGCTGACTGAAGGTTAGAAAAGTTGCATTTCACCGACTTTATCGCCGTGGCAACTTAGCCGCAAGAACGCCTTTTGATCCCTGTCGCCTTTGTCCTGAGAGGTTTTGTCGATGAACATGCCCGAACACGCAGCCGGTTCCCTGGCCAGTCAGCTCAAGCTCGATGCTCACTGGATGCCCTACACCGCCAACCGTAACTTCCAGCGCGACCCTCGCCTGATCGTGGCGGCTGAGGGCAGTTGGCTGGTCGACGACAAGGGCCGCAAGGTCTACGACTCGCTGTCGGGCCTGTGGACCTGCGGTGCCGGGCACACTCGCAAGGAAATCCAGGACGCGGTCGCCAAGCAGTTGGGCACCCTCGATTACTCGCCGGGGTTCCAGTACGGTCACCCGCTGTCGTTTCAGTTGGCGGAAAAAATCACCAGCCTGACTCCCGGCAACCTCAACCATGTGTTCTTTACCGACTCCGGTTCGGAGTGCGCCGACACCGCGGTGAAAATGGTCCGCGCCTACTGGCGCCTCAAGGGGCAAGCCACCAAGACCAAGATGATCGGCCGTGCCCGTGGCTATCACGGCGTGAACATCGCCGGCACCAGCCTTGGCGGTGTCAGCGGCAACCGCAAGCTGTTCGGCCAGGCAATGATCGACGTCGACCACCTGCCGCACACCCTGCTGGCCAGCAACGCCTATTCCCGTGGCATGCCCAAGGAGGGTGGTGTCGCCCTGGCCGATGAGCTGCTGAAGCTGATCGAATTGCATGACGCTTCCAACATCGCGGCAGTGTTCGTCGAGCCGATGGCGGGTTCGGCTGGCGTGTTGGTGCCGCCTGAGGGTTACCTCAAGCGCCTGCGGGAAATATGCGACCAGCACAGCATCCTGCTGGTGTTCGACGAAGTGATCACCGGATTCGGCCGCACCGGTTCGATGTTCGGTGCCGACAGCTTTGGCGTGACACCGGACCTTATGTGCATCGCCAAGCAAGTCACCAACGGCGCCATCCCCATGGGCGCGGTGATTGCCAGTTCCGAGATCTACCAGACCTTCATGAATCAGCCGACGCCCGAGTACGCCGTGGAATTCCCCCACGGCTACACCTACTCGGCGCATCCGGTGGCCTGCGCGGCCGGCCTGGCGGCGCTGGACCTGCTGCAGAAGGAAAACCTGGTGCAGAGCGTGGCCGAGGTCGCACCGCATTTCGAGAACGCACTGCATGGGGTGAAAGGGGCGAAGAACGTCATCGACATTCGCAACTATGGCCTGGCCGGGGCGATCCAGATCGCCGCGCGGGACGGCGATGCGATCGTGCGTCCGTTCGAGGCCGGCATGGCGTTGTGGAAGGCCGGTTTCTATGTGCGGTTTGGTGGCGACACCTTGCAGTTCGGGCCGACGTTCAACAGCAAGCCGCAGGACCTGGACCGTTTGTTCGATGCGGTCGGTGAAGTGCTGAACAAGCTCGACTGACCCCCCTTTTCTAATCGCTTTCAACAACGGGCGTCCGGTGACGGGCGCCTGTGGATAAATTCTGGAGTCCCCATGAGCCTCATCCCGCATTTGATCAATGGCGAACTGCTGAGTGACAGCGCTCGCACGGCCGACGTGTTCAACCCGTCCACCGGCCAGGCGATCCATAAGGTGCCCTTGGCTGATCGCGCGACCATTCAACAGGCCATCGACGCGGCCAAGGCGGCTTTCCCGGCCTGGCGCAGCACGCCGCCGGCCAAGCGCGCGCAGGTGATGTTTCGTTTCAAGCAATTGCTGGAGCAGAACGAATCGCGCATTGCCCAGTTGATCAGCGAAGAACACGGCAAGACCCTGGAAGACGCGGCTGGTGAGCTCAAGCGTGGCATCGAAAACGTCGAGTTCGCCTGCGCCGCGCCGGAAATCCTGAAGGGCGAATACAGCCGTAACGTAGGACCGAATATCGACGCCTGGTCAGACTTTCAACCCTTGGGTGTCGTTGCGGGCATCACGCCGTTCAACTTCCCGGCGATGGTGCCGCTGTGGATGTACCCGTTGGCGATCGTTTGCGGTAACTGTTTCATTCTCAAGCCGTCCGAGCGCGACCCGAGCTCGACCTTGCTGATCGCCCAATTGCTGTTGGAGGCGGGGCTGCCCAAGGGCGTGTTGAGCGTGGTGCATGGCGACAAGGCGGCGGTGGATGCGCTGATCGAAGCACCGGAAGTGAAGGCCTTGAGTTTTGTCGGCTCGACGCCGATTGCCGAATACATCTATGCCGAAGGCACCCGGCGCGGCAAACGCGTCCAGGCGCTGGGCGGGGCGAAGAACCATGCGGTCCTGATGCCGGACGCCGATCTGGACAATGCGGTCAGCGCACTGATGGGCGCGGCGTACGGTTCGTGCGGCGAGCGTTGCATGGCGATTTCGGTGGCGGTCTGTGTCGGCGACCAGGTGGCCGACGCACTGGTGTCCAAGCTGGTGCCGCAGATCAAAGCGTTGAAAATCGGTGCGGGGACTTCTTGCGGACTGGACATGGGGCCACTCGTGACCGGTCAGCATCGGGACAAGGTCAGTGGTTATATAGAAGATGGCGTCTCGGCGGGGGCTTCGCTGATTGTCGACGGTCGCGGCTTGAGCGTCGCCGGGCATGAGGAAGGCTTCTTCCTGGGCGGCTGCCTGTTTGATCGCGTGACACCCGAGATGCGCATCTATAAGGAAGAGATCTTCGGGCCGGTGCTGTGCATCGTCCGGGTCAACAGCCTGGAAGAGGCGATGCAACTGATCAACGATCACGAATATGGCAACGGCACCTGTATCTTCACCCGCGATGGTGAAGCGGCGCGGTTGTTCTGCGATGAGATCGAAGTCGGCATGGTGGGCGTCAACGTTCCACTGCCGGTGCCTGTTGCATATCACAGCTTTGGCGGCTGGAAGCGTTCGTTGTTCGGCGACCTGCATGCCTATGGTCCTGACGGCGTGCGTTTCTATACGCGACGCAAGGCGATTACCCAACGCTGGCCGCAGCGTGCCAGTCACGAGGCTTCGCAGTTCGCGTTCCCCAGCCTGTAAGGGGTGAATGCAGAGGCCGGCCCCTTGGGGCCGGCCTCTGCATTCATGGGGGGGTCTGACTGATGTGACAGATTTGTGAAAATAGGTGTTGACGGCAGATTCCAGACGTCTATAATTCGCCCCACTTCCGGCGCAGTCGAAACGAAAAACTCCTTGAGTTTCAATGAGTTAAGCGATTTTCAGCAGTGCAGGGCTTCAGTTCATCGAAGTCCGGAAGTCGTGGATAAGGCGCTGTAGTTTGGCTTTATCAACGGTTCGATCCTCTCGGTCGAAAGCGGTGAAAAAGAGGTGTTGACAGCAGCGAACAACGCTGTAGAATTCGCCTCCCGCTAACGAGAGATCGAAAGCGCAAGTGGTTGAAGTTGTTAGTGTTTCCCACGGGAAACTTTGAAAAA